>PJTT01000006.1_pt1 | contig 701295 bp, 639 predicted proteins | sample 1512261 | NCBI WGS metagenome assembly PJTT01 (sample SAMN08177685, study PRJNA422409) | Soil metagenome, whole genome shotgun sequencing project. | isolation source: Soil (2) enriched on wood chips | place: USA: Madison | collected 2015-01-15
CATTTCAATTCTGAACGTCATCTCGTCGATCGCCAAACTTACAAGACCCGCCGCTCGGCCGCCCTGGCCGAGTGGCAGAATCTTGCGGCCTGAATTATCCCTACCTAAGCCCTCGCTGCGCCTGCTGGAGACGAGTTGTCATCCGACTGACAGCACCCAGCCAGTAGTTCGTCGGCGGGACCGAAGAATTCATAGTGGATGCGGTCGGCCGGTACGCCCGCGAATGATAGCGTCGAAACCGCATGGCGCAGGAATGGGCGCGGTCCGCAGATGAAGTAATCGGCCTCAGCGACAGGCGTGTTGGCGATAAGCCAATCACCGGTGATAATACCGGCAATATCGTAGTCGCTCCCTTCGGCCTCACCATCGAGCGGCGTCTGGTGGAAATCGACCACCTTTACCGACTTGGCACGCGCAGCTTGGGCGCGGACGTGCTCGCGCATTGCATGAGTGTCGCGGTTATGGGTGCCGTGGATGTAGTGGACGGGCACATCGGCGCCCTGCGTGGTCAGCGCTTCGAGCATTGCAACCATCGGCGTCAGGCCGACACCGCCCGAGAGCAGCACGACGGGCCGTTCCGGTTTCCCATCGAGGAAGAACTCGCCGGCGGGTGCTGCGACCTTGAGGATCGTGCCCGCCGGCGCTTCGTCATGCAGCCAGCCCGAGGCGAGTCCGAGCGGCTCGCGCTTCACCGAGATGCGGTAGCTCTCGCCATTGGGTGCGCAGGAGATCGAGTAATTGCGTTTGATCGGCGAGTGGCCAGGAATCTCCAGCGAGAAGGTCAGATATTGGCCGGGCTTGTGTGCCATAACCGGGCCGCCATCCACGGGTCGCAGTATGAACGATTTGATGACGCTGCTCTCTTCGATCACCGCCTCGATGCGGAAATCGCGCCACCCGTTCCAGCCGCCGGTCGTTTTCTTCTGCTCGTCATAGATACGACCCTCGCGCGCGATCAGGATGTTCGCGAGGAACCAATAGGCTTCGCCCCAGGCGGCAAGGATTTCTTCGGTCGCCGCCTCACTCAGCACCTTTTTGATCGCGCCGAGCAGGGCTTCTGCCACATGGGGATAATGCTCGGGCAGAATCTGCAAACCCACATGCTTCTGCGCGATACGCTCAACCGCCGGGGCCAGCGCACCCAGATTGTCGATATTGCTGGCATAGGCCAGGATGGCACTGGTCAGAGCACGGGGCTGCGAGCCCGCGTCGCCATGGTGTGATTGGTTGAACAGGGCTCGGATGTCCGGGTTCTGGAACATGCGCGCGTACATCTCGCGCACGATATCGAGACCATGCGCCTCGAGCGCAGGAACGGTGGCCTTGACGAGCGTGATCGTCTGCTCGCTGAGCGGCTGCGACATGGATATCTCCTGACGGTCTTAAAGAAATTGAGGGAAGAGAAATCAGCCGCCGATGACCGGGGACTGGTAGAAATCGACCTGCATCCGCATCGGCCCCAGTGGTGTCACAAAATGCGGCTGCTGTGGGAGGATCAGGCCGGGATTGCCTGGAGTGAGAAGGACTTCTGACGGCGGATCGAGACATGTGAGCATGAGTTCGCCTTCGATCACACGTATCAGTCCCCACACGCCCGCCTTGGTATCGTGGCGGGCGCGCAGCGAACCGGGTAGCGTGTCCTGGTCGAACACCGGCGTCGAGCGATAGGGAGCCGGCCCTTCCATCTTATGCGGCCATCCGGATGTCGTCGGCATGGTCGGGATAAGGCGCGACCTTGCCCGTAGGGGCAATGCCGGCGAGTTCGCCGGCGAAGCCGTGATTGACATCGCGGTGGTGCGCTTCATCGGCGCGAACCACGAGCACTACGTCACGCAGCGTCGCGTCCTCGGGCAACTTCCAATAATGCTTGGCGATGGCGGGAGCCGGAATGTTTGGGCTGCGGCCTTCATCGAGTTCCTTGAGATAGAGCGTATAGCTGATAACTGCCTCTTCCTCGAAATAGCCGACGATGCGGTGCGCCGTGCGGGCGCTGACGAGGTAGAGCGCGAAGAAAGCGATGTAGAAGACCCACTGCACGCCCAGGATCACCATGCGTTCGAACGATGTGGGCTTGGCTACCTCGATGAAGGTCATAAGGTGCATGCGCTCGTTCTCCGCCTCCTCCATCAGAGTGCGAATCCAGCCCTGATCGTCACACATGCGGCGCAAGCACTTGAGATGGTTGATGGTCGCTCCGACCATACCGGGCACCGCCGCCACCGTTTCAAGCACGATCGCTCGGTGGCCATAGCGCTTGGCGAAGAAGGTGTCGGCGCTCCAGCGCAGAACCTTGGTAAAACCGAGCGCGATCCGATCGCGCATGTCGCGCGGCGCATGATGGATATCAAGGTCGACGAGAGGGATATCGGTCATCGTAGGACGCTCCTTGGCAGATGGTCCGCCCCGTCGGCAGGGCGGCGGGCGGGCCGGGGATTGGGCTGGCTATCCAGCCGGAAAAACAGGGCGAGTTGCAGGCTCTGGGCGATGCGCGCCGCTCTGGCCTGAAGCGCGGCGGCGGCCTCGGGCGTCATCAGCTCATTGGTGGTCTGCGCCCACAGCCCCAGCCAGCGATCGAACAGCGCCGGCGTGATCCGATTCTTATGTTTCATATGTGCGAGCACCGGCTGGCCCTTGTAGCGGCCGCTGGTAAGCATCACCGACGACCAGAAGGCGGCGAGCTTTTCGAGATGCTCGGGCCAGTCGGCGATCGCATCATTAAAGATCGGTCCAAGCGCCGCATCGGCCCGGACCCGCGCATAGAAGGCGTCGACCAGCTGCTCCAGCCCCTCATCGTTCCGTTCCAGTGCGGCCATTGCCCCCGACTCCAATCATGCTTCTTGAATGCATCTATGCCTTGGTGAAAAAACATGCAACAAGTATACATGTTAAACTGGAGAACAGCACAGGAGGCTGTCCAAGGCCTATGAAATTGACCCTGTTCACAGACTACTCGATGCGAACGCTGCTCTATCTTGGCGCCCGTCCCAATCGGCTTTGCTCGATTAGCGAGGTGGCGCAGGCTTATCGCATCTCGCAAAATCACCTGATGAAAGTCGTGAATCAACTCTCGCGCAGCGGGCACATCGAAAGCGTGCGGGGGCGTTCGGGAGGTATTCGTCTCGGGCGGCCGCCTGAAGAGATCAATATCGGTGCCATTGTGCGAGAAACCGAAGACGGGTTTGATCTCGTTGACTGCGGCAGCTGCGTGGTCGCGCCCGCCTGCGGCCTGACAGGCATATTGCAGGAAGCGATCGCCGCATTTCTGGCTGTGCTTGATCGCTACACGCTTGCAGACCTATTGACGAAGCGGCGAGACCTCGCTTGGCTATTCGATCGCAGTACCAGCTAGGAGCTGGAGCGGTCCTGTCAAAAGGGTCCTGTCAAAAGGATGGTTCGCTTGCGGGCCCGCTGCTAGCCGGGTGCTGTCAGGTTAACCGACGTCGGTCGGGCGGAACCCGAAATTGCCGATTTCACCTCACAGCAGCAGACACGGCGATCCACTCCGCCATCGCGGAATTCCTGAACTGACGCATGGTATTTCTGGAGATCAGGTGACGCTGGATGTTGAACGTGTTGTAGATCGCACTGTGGGTTGAGACGAATTTCTGGGCCTGGCCTTGGGACTTGAACCGCTGCATTTTCCGCTCTCGTCGTCGCACCGGAAGATGGGAGTTCTCGACCCGATTGTTGTCTCGCAGCCGACCGGGTTTGTGCCGCGTCTTGCACCCGAGTTCGCGCATCGCCGCCTTGTACGAAGCTAATCCATCGGTCACGATTGTGTCCGGCATGAAGCCCTGGTTCTTCAATAATTTCCTGAGTAATTTCATCGCTGCGGCCTTGTTGCGGCGCTTCTGCACGAGGACATCAAGCACTTCGCCCTCGCTGTCGACGGCTCGCCACATGAACATCCGCTTCCCGTTGATGCGCACTATCATCTCGTCGAGATGCCAGACAGAATCCGGCCGTGAACGCCGTTTGCGGATGTTGGCTGCGATCGCCGGGCCGAACTTGTTGGCCCAGCAGCGCACGGTCTCGTAGGTCGTATCGATCCCGCGTTCGGCGAGCATTTCCTCCACGTCGCGCAGGCTCGTCGTGAAGCGGAAATACAGCCACACCGCGAGCCGGATTGTGTCCGGCGGAAACCGGTGGCGCTTGAAGGAAATGGGCTTCATCATCGTCTCTCTAGCCGGCCAGCCGCCGGTATCGGAGACAAGTTAGCGTTAGACTGACAGCACCGTCAGCGCCAACTCAGTCAGTGGCGCGCTCGTCACTGACATGGTGAATCGCGCGGTCCAGATTTGTAAGGAAATGGAAGCCGTTTTCAATATGTTGACGCATGGCCAGTTCGGCGGCTGCCCCGTCCCGAGCCATCACAGCACGGACAATCTTTCTGTGATCCTCTAATGCCTCTCGGAGCCGCCCAGCCTGATAAAATGCTTCAAACTGCAGGTGATGTACCGGCGTATCCAGCCTTTTTACGATCTCCGCAATTACTGAGTTACCTGCTCCGCGCATCACGAGTAAATGCCAATCGGCGTTAAGCTTGCCGAACCTCTCCGGCATGCCGTTATCTACGCAACTCTCCATCTCATCGGCCAGACGGGCTAACGTCAGTCGATCACCCTCTGTGGCCTTGAGCGCAAACTCCGCCGCGCAAATACCCTCCAGCGCTGCGCGAGCGCGATAAAGCTGGCGCACTTCATCCATCGACGCGCCACGGACAGAAGCGCCGCGGAATTCCTCTATTTCCACCAACCCTTCCGCCGAAAGGCGCTGGAACGCTTCACGCACCTTGAAACGGCTACCGCCAGTCTCGCGAATAATATCTACTTCCACGAGGCGTTGACCAGGAACAAGGCGGCTCGCTCGAATTTGGGAGCGGATCCAATCCGCTATTTCTGAACCCGACGGACCTTTGCCCACGTTAAATCTGACAACTTCTTTCATACACATTGGTTAGGAAAATGAACAAAATTGTCAACAATATCGTTATCGAAATATAGATTGTGTTTCCGTGCCGATTTGGGGAAGCTTCCTGAGGGGATCTGGCCGAATGTCGGATCTGGGAGGAGGCTTTGAAGGACGGTGGACGGCGATTCCATAGACGTGTTGCTTACGGGCGACCTAATTTTGGATGCGCCTGACCCCTGCCATTGGTTATCGGGCATCGCGCCCACGTTGCGGGGTTGTGACCTCGCCGTTGGCCACCTTGAAGTTCCACATACAAGCGTGGCGTTTGAGGCTACCGGAGACGTGCCGGCTCCGGCAGCCCCGCCGGAAAACATAGCTGCGATAGCGCGAGCAGGAATCGGAATGGTTAGCCTGGCGGGCAATCACGTGGCCGACTGCGGCGCTGAAGGAATATCCGAGACGATAGCTTTGCTCGCTGAGTGCGGGGTAGCGCATGCTGGAGCGGGGAGTGATATCGGTCGAGCTCGAATGCCTGCAATATGCGACGTGAGCGGGACTAAGATTGCTTTACTGAGTTACAACTGCGTTGGTCCGGAGTTCGCTTGGGCGGGTGAGGCAAGTGCTGGGTGCGCTTATTTGGCGTTGGAAACTCTGGACGGAGCGCCCATTTCGCCAACGGCACGCATCGTGTGCATGTCGCCACTTGCTCGCGAGGTCCTGGTAGCTGACATTGCCTCGGCGCGTCTATCGGCGGACGTTGTGATTGTGGCGCTGCATCAGGGAAAGGTGCACACGCCCATTTGTATCGAGGCGTACGAGCTCGAAACGGCGCACGCTGCGGTGGACTGCGGGGCCGATGCGGTGGTGGCGCATCATGCGCACATCGTGCGCGGAATATCGTTCCGCAATGGTGTGCCGATTTTTCATGGCCTCGGAAACGGCTGTGTCGTCACATCGGCTTTGAGCCCGGGGCAGGATCACGCAGCGCGGGGCGAGTGGGTGCAGCGGCGGCGCGAAATGTTTGGGTTCGAACCCGATCCCGCCTACAATCTGGCACCGTTCCACCCCGAAGCTACGAACGCGTTCTTGGGGCGATTGAGGATCGACGCTAGCGGACGCGTCGAGGCGGGAATTGTGCCTGTCCATGTTGAAGCCCCCGGTCGTCCTGTGGTGGCGGACCCGGAAAGGGCGGCATTGATCTCGCGCTACGTAGAGCGGATCACGATCGAAGCTGGCTTGCCGGCTATCCAGATTGCGGCGGACGGGCGAGTGGGCCAACTGACATGAGTTTAGCCGTGAAGATGATCACCTGGGTCGGTGGTTTGGCGCTGCTCATGGCGACATTCGTCGACACAATTGCGGTCGTTGGGCGCAATATCGGCTTGCCGCTCACTGGTTCAATCGAGGTGATGCAGGCGCTCATTGTATTATCGGCCGGGTTAGGCCTTGTCATTGCGACACTCGAAGGGGCGCATGCGCGCGTGCGACTGGTCGTCGATAGGCTGGAGCCTGATGCACGTAGCTTGGCCGACCGTGTGTCCAATCTACTCACAATGCTCTTCTTGCTAGCAATGTTGGCCGGCTCGGTCTGGATCGCGATCGACCTATGGGACGCGCATGAGCAGAGTGAGTGGTTGGAAATCCCGTGGGCTGCAATGCGGATGGTGGCAAATGCCTGCCTGCTGATCTGCACTCTCATTCTTGGTTTGCGTGTGATCCGGGGGGAGAGAGGATGATGGCGACCCCCGAAACGGGCCTCGTAGGTATCGTAGTATTGGTCGTGCTTCTTTTGGCAGGTGGCCGCATCGGCGCGGTTCTCGGCCTCGTAGGGCTGGGTGGCCTGGCGATCTTGTTAGGCCTGGAGGCGGCCTTAATTAAAGGCGGCGTTATCTTGATAGACACGCTGACACGTTACGAATTGGGTACGCTGCCCCTATTCTTGTTCATGGCGCACATTTTTTTCTCGATCGATGCAAGTCGGGACCTTTTCGACGCTGCGGCGAAAATGCTCGGACACCGCCGCGGCGGTCTGGCCTATGCTTCAATCGCAGGGTGCGCTGGCTTTGGTGCGATCAACGGGTCTAGCTTGGCGACAACAGCCACCGTGGGGCTGGTCGCTTATCCGGAAATGAAAAAGCGCGGGTACGATGACAAATTGTCGACCGCTACGATCGCAGCTGGCGGTACGCTGGGGCAGATGATCCCTCCTTCGGGCGCACTGATCGTATTTGGTATCATCGCCGAAACTTCTATTGGCGAGCTTTTCACTGCGGCGATAATTCCCGGCCTTACCCAGGCTCTGTTGTATGCTCTCGTAGTGTTTGTATCAGTGCGCGCCATCCCCGGTTTGGCGCCTGCCGGTGAGCGCGCGTCATGGGGCGAACGCCTACGGGCACTGGGCCGGATCTGGGAAATCGGCGTGCTTATGGCGGCTGTGATCGGCGGCATCGCAATGGGCTGGGTCAGCCCAGCAGAAGCAGCTGCATTCGGGGCGATGGGCGCTCTGCTGGTAGCGGCGTGGCGACGCAAACTCACCCGTGAATCGCTCTACAATGCGTTCAGTGAGACGTTACGGACGAGCGGCCTGATTTACTTGATCATTATCGGTGCGCTTCTGTTCTCCGCCTTCGTAGGCGTAACCGGTCTGGCGGATGCTGCAGGCGATCTCGTCAGCGCTATGCACCTCGGCACATTTTGGACATTGGTCTTGATCGCACTGATCCTGCTCTTGCTGGGCACTGTGCTCGATGGTTTGGGGCTAATGCTCCTTATGACCCCAATCCTGCTACCCATTGTCGAGACCACTGGCTTAGGCGCGATCTGGTTCGGGGTGTTCCTCGTACGCGCGATGGAGATCGGGTTCTTGACGCCTCCGCTGGGAATGAACCTGTACATTATGCAAGGTGTAGCGAAGGGCGTCTCGATCGACCGGATGTTCCGCGGGGTGCTGCCTTTCTTAGCTAGCGACATCGTGCACCTGCTCCTGCTCATTTTGTTTCCTGCGATCGTCTTATGGTTGCCTGGAGTGTTGGGGAGCTAACTTATGATCGCTATTGCAGGTCCTGACCTGCCCCACGAGATATTGCTGGCTGCCGGTCGACACGCCGGGCCCATCGGCTTTGATCCTGATTGCGACACGCATCGGGCCGCGCAGTGGATGGAGAGCAAGTTCGCCCCTTGGGCGTTCGCAGTGATCGAAAGTTGGGCGCGAGGTGCTTATGACGGGCTAGAGAACGTCTTGTTCAGCCGCGCTGACGATACCTCGCAGCGGCTCTACTATTACGTCTGTGAATTGAAGAGACGTGGTCTGTTAGCGGGGCCAGAGCCTCTTATCTGTGATGTCGCGAAAGTCCCCCGTGATAGCAGTCTTCGCCGCACCAGCCATGCGGTGGCAGCTTTAGCCCGTGACTTGAACGTTACTTGCGAGGCGCTCGAGGCCGCGATTGCTGAGACAAACTTGCGTCGGGCACATGTCGCGGAACCTCCCGCAGGTAGACGGTGCTTGATTGTTGGGACGCCGCCACCGGACGACCGACTACACGAAGTGATTGCGGCGCAGGGCTTCCGCGCCGTGGGCCTGACACTCGCCGAAGAGTGGATGAGCCTTGGAGAACCTGTGGCAGAGGCAACGGGAAATCCTGCGATGGCGATCGCGCGAAATATCCAGGCACGTCAAAGCGGTCCGCGAAGCTTTGCCGACCCAGCGAAGCGGCTTCGTAACAAAATCGAGGATTGCAATGCTTCGGCAGTAATATTGTGGCGGATTGAAGAAGACGAGGCTCAGTGCTGGCATCTTCCGATCGAACGCCAAGTTTTGCAAGACGTAGGCTTGCCCGCGCTAGTGCTGACCCGGCGTGACTGGCGCGCGCGGGATGGCGTAGCGCAAGAAATCACCGGTTTCCTGTCGAAGATTAACGCATGATCCCGCTTCAAGGACATCGTGTGGCGCTGTTGAGCCCAATGCGCGACTGCCCGCTCGCTCGCTACCCTTCTTCGCTTGGTGCGGAACTAGGTGGGTTGGAGGTGCACCGCATGGAGATCGCCCAAGAGATTTGCGGTCTTTCGCAAGACGAAACTGATCGCCTCGTGGGCAAAGGAGTATTCTTTTGAGCGCGACCGGTAATCAGCACAGTCGCAAAACGCTGCCGTGCACCACAGAAGCGACTGCATTCCAAAAGGCGTTCGGTGCCGAGTTGCGTCGTAGGGTGGTCGAAGATCGCGAGCCTTATGCCATCGTGCAGGCCGATACCCCGCACGAGATATTCCACGCAATGGATATCCCGATTGTCACAAACCAGTGGTGGTCGGCTTACATCTCCGCCAAACAGCTTTCGGGCCACTACTTCGACGCAATGACGGCGAAGGGGTACCCGGAAAACAGCTGCAAATATTGTTCGTTGGGTTTGGCATGCACTTTGGCCAACGACCCCGCTACCGCCCCATGGGGCGGCCTACCGCAGCCAACCGTACTGGTCGCGCGGCTCACCTGTGACTGCATACAGCAGGTGTTCGGTCTTTGGGCAGATGCGCTTGATAGCGAGTTCTTTCCCATGGAAGCGCCCGCTTGGACTGAAAAGGATCCTGAGTGGTTCCTCCATGCACGCGATGATTGGCGCCGCGTCTATCAGCCTGACCGGATCGCCTTGATGGTCGAAGAGATGCGCGACCTCATCGCGCTGCTGGAGAACCGTTCTGGTCGGCGGTTTGACGAGGGCAAGTTTCATCACTTGATGGAGCAGATTAACGTCCAGGAGAGCTATATTTGGGAAGCCGCGCAAGCGATAGGCAATGCGCGCCCATGCCCGGTGTCGATAGCCGAACAGATGACCAACACTATGATCCCTCAATGGCACCGAGGCTCAGATTGGGCTGTGGCTCATGCAGCAAAGTTCCGCGATCAGGTGCTGGAACGCATCGCGGCGGGTGACGGCGTCTCCGCAAAAGAGAAGCTGCGTCTCATGTGGATTGGGGCTGGCGTATGGCACGATCCCGGTTTTTACCAATCGCTTGAAGAGCAGTTGGGAGCCGTTTTCGTCTGGTCGATGTACATGCCGTTCGCCGGCCCGGCCTACATCCGAGAATTGCAGGGGAGCCCCATGGAAGCTCTCGCCAGTCGCGTGGCTTCGATGAACGAGACCCTCCATCTTCCGCCGTGGATGAGTAGCTGGATGGTCGCAGAGGCAAAGCGCTGCGGAATCGACGGCGCGGTCATGTTGTTGCCTCCCGATAACCGTCTTTCTCAGTCGGGCAACAAGCTGACGGCGTTGGCGCTGAAAGAAGCAGGCGTGCCGGTACTAATGATCGATGGCGACATGGTCGATGCGAACAGTTGGGACCACGACAAAATGGTGAGCTTAGTCGCTGACTTTGCCGAAAACCATCTGGTTGAAAGGTAGCTCGCATGAGGGTGCTCTCGCTATTCTGTGCGCTGCTTCTGGCGGCTTGCTCTCGTCCCGTGCCCGAGGGAGTGACCGAGCTTACCTACGCGACCCCCTACCCACCTGCTCATCCGTTCAGCCGAGCTGATCAGCGCTGGATGGATTGGGTCGAGGCTGAGTCGGCGGGGGCTCTGCGCATCCGGCCCATATGGTCGGGCGCTCTTCTCTCTGCGGACATGTCGATGGAGGAGCTTCGCCACGGTGTAGCCGACATAGGTTTGGTTACGCCGATCTACACTCGCGGCGGCACCCACCTTCTGAGGGTCCAAACCGGCTTCTACAGCGGCGCGGATAGTGTTGAATCGCAAGTGGCACTTTTTCGGTGCCTTGAAGGAAGAATCGACCAGATTGGCAGGGAGGTGGCGGGACTGAAGGTCCTCGCGGTGCAGGGTGGGCTCTTGCCAGGAGTGTTGACCAGAAACCGCCGCGTCAACAGTTTGGCTGATCTGAAAGGGCTGCGCATTCGTGCGCCGACCGAGCTGATGCCGGTGTTGCAAAATCTTGGCGCTGATCCCGTAAACATGCCGATGGGAGAGACGTACTCAGCGCTGGCGAAGGGAGTGATCGACGGGGTCGTGGCCTCACCCGACACCTTCCGCTCGTTGCACCTGATGGAGGTCGCCAAATACTTTTACGAGATCAAAGTTCCGCGGGGAGCCTATCCGGCGCGCGCGATGGGCGAGGAGCGCTGGAATGCCCTTACGCCAGCCCACAGGGCTCTCTTAGATCGCAGCACCGCTGAGTGGGAGCGGGCCCTGGCGGACGAGATACGCGCGTCGGAAAAGGTCGGCCGTGAGGCGGGCCAAGGCCAGATCGTTTATACAAGCGCCACCGCAGCTGATCAGAAAATCTTTGACGCGCTTTACTTGCGAGATGGTGAAGAAAATGCCCGCCGCCTTTCCCGCTTTGGGATCCATGGCCTGGCGGCGTTCCGACAAGCTCGAGCGAGCATTTCCGGCCGAAATCAGGTCGAATGTGGAGAGATTTCGTGAGCCAGCCTCTCAAGGGCATCCGCATTGCCGATTTCAGCCACGTGATGGCGGGTCCGTTTGCGAGCCATCTGCTGCGGCTAATGGGAGCTGAAGTTATCAAAATTGAATCGCGAGAAGGCGATCAATTTCGAAACTATGGATCCAACCGCGAGCTGGACGGAATGGCGCCAGCCTTTATCGCCGCAAATGTAGGCAAGAAGAGCATCGCGCTCGATCTAAAAAATCCGGCGGAGCAGGACATCGCTCGGCAGATAGTAGCGCGTAGCGATGTACTGTTGGAGAACTTTCGCCCGGGCGTCATCGAGCGGCTGGGGCTAGGCTATAGTGTCGTCCGCGCGCTGAAGAGCGACATCATTTTTTGTTCAGTCTCGGGTTTCGGCCAAGATGGCCCCCAGCGGGACTGGCCTGCGATCGATAACATCATTCAGGCGACAAGTGGCATGATGCTGATGAGCGGGGCAGAGGGCGACCCACCCATACGGGTTGGCTTTCCGATTGTGGACACGCTGACCGGCCAGACCGCAGCAGTGGCCATTCTGGGAGCGCTTATGCAGCGCGAGCGAACCGGACAGGGCGCGTATATCGACGTGTCGATGCTGGATGCCAGCATGGCTTTTATGACTTCCGCGCTCACGCCTTACTTAGCGACCGGAAAAGTCCTGCAGCGTCTCGGAAATACCGGTTACTCCGAACTACCGACCGCAGCAGTGTTTGACACGCGAGACGGACGCCACATCTCGCTAGGCGTAGTACAGGAAAATCAGTTTGTAGCGCTCGCCGAGGTACTCGGCCGAGCGGATTGGCTGAGTGACCCGCGCTTTGCGACTGCTGACCATAGGCGCGCGAATTTTGGTGAAATGACCGCTCAGTTGCGAGAGATCTTTGCCGGTGGAGATGCAAAAGATTGGGAGCGGAAGCTCAACGCAGCGCGCATACCATGCGGGATGATACGCCGGGTCGATGAGGCTGTGGAACTTTGCAGCCAAACGAGCCTGCTCGACATCGATATTGAGGGCTTTCCCGGAAGGGGAAAAGTCGCTGTCCCGAATGCGGGTTTCAAGATGGAGCCAGGTTGTCCCGGCACTAGCGCCGCGCCGCCCCGGATTGATGAAAACCGCGAGGAGATACTGGCTTGGCTAGCCGCGGACCATCATTGAACGGCACATAGCTGGGATTCCAGTTCAAGCGCGATCGAATAACTCGCTGAACTGTTTTGGAGGATGCTCGCGATGATCTCGCCTTATCGCTTTATGTTTATAGGCCTTCTGTGCTTTGCATCAGTCGCCGGGGCACACGACGGCTATTCTGAGGTGAAACGCGAATCTCTCTATGTGCCCGTGCGGGATGGGACGCGGCTGGCTATGAACATTTATCGGCCTGCCACTCCTGCTGGAGTGGAAACTCGCCGACTTCCGGTAATCTTCGCGTTCACGCCATACCGCGCACGGTTCACTGACCCGCAAGGGAGAGTACAAGAGACTGGATTGGGTGATGCTGTCGCTCTGCGCAGCCTGATCCGCGCCGGCTATGTGGTGGCCGTCGCGGATATCCGGGGCAAGGGCGCTTCTTTCGGTTCGCGCAGGGGCTTTCAGGATCGTACCGAAGCGTTTGACGGACACGATTTAGTCGAATGGCTGGCGAAACAGCCGTTTTCCACTGGCAAGGTTGGAATGATCGGGTGTTCGTATCTTGGGGGAACGGCGATGCACACTGCCAGCACGGCGCCGCCTTCACTTAGAGCCATTTTCGTGGGTGCGACCGATTGGGACAAGTACGGGTTCGTGCGTCAAGGCGGCATCACCGCACAGTTCAACACGCGCCAGGATGAGCCCCTGTCCGATGACCTCGCAAGTCTACCGGTTGATATCGACGAGGACCGCGAACTGTTGCGAGCGGCGGTTGCGCAACATGCTCAGAACACGCCGATGGCCCCGCTGTGGTACGGGATGCCCTACCGTGACAGTACGTCTGAATTCACCGGCAATGCCTTCTGGGATGAGGTCGCTATTTGGAAGTACGCCGAAGTCATCCGCAAAGCCGGGATTGCAACTTACCTGTGGAGCAACTGGAAGGATGAGCCGACCAGTCAGGTCATCGTCGCAGCAGAGAACCTTGAGAGCAGGCTTTTAATCGGACCCGGAAGCCATTGCCAGGCGCCGGCCGATTTCGATTTTGTCGGCGAGATTACGCGTTACTTTGATCATCACCTGAAGGGAGCAGCAAATAGTGAGCCTGACGCTCCGCGCGTCACCTGGTGGCGCGATCTGGGCGGAGGCTTGGGCGAGTACGTTCGGAGCGGTGATATTCCAGGGGCAGCCAGCGCCAGCCTCAGCTACTATCTGGGTGGTTCCAGAACGGATGGACTGACATTGGCTCCCAGTCCTGGGGCTGACACCGACGTCCGGTTCGTGGTCGATTACTCCGTTGCTAACGATGAATCCTTCGCCTTTTGGCCTCCGCCCATGGATCTGTTCGGGCCAGCATATCAAACAGCTCCCGTCGCTAATGCATTCGATATAGCCGGTTACCCGGTGGCGCACCTGACGGTACGGCTCGACAGGCCAGATACGAACGTATTCGTTTATCTTGAGGAGGTTCTGGCAAATGGCACAGTAGACGTACTTTCTTTTGGCCGATTGATGGTATCGCATCGCGCGGTCGCAGAGGCACCTTGGTCTAACCTAGGTCTACCTTGGCATTCCGGACGTCGGGAAGATGCTGCGCCCCTGAAGGCCGGCGAGACTGCGCAAATGGCGATACCGATGCAGCCGCTCTCCCGAAGGATCGCCGTCGGATCGCGTCTGCGTTTCGTAGTGACCGGGGCTGATCCGCGCCAACGCAACCTTGCAGATATTCAGGAGAGTCCTGCGCCAGAGATCACTATCTTGCATGGTTGGCTGGCAGGTTCACGCATTGATTTGCCCGTCACTTTGCAAGGTTTGCCGCCGCAGAAGTTGCAAAACTAATCGTGTGCCATGTGCGGTGTCGTTCATTGAACCGCACGGGACCGACTGGTAAGGACGCGCCTTGACGCCGTACCGGTTCGGAGATCATCGTTAATGCCAAATCCGACCGTAGGGGTGAATGCAGAAACCCCTGATTTGGGGCGTCTCAGGGACTATCTCGGTTTCCGGTTGCGACGTGTTCATTTCAGGCTGTCCAAAGGGTTTGCCGAGCGCTCGCGCGAATATGGTCTGAAGAGCGGCGAATTGAGCGCTTTGGCCATTATCGAGGCGAACCCGGGTATTTCTCAGACAGAGATGGCCCGGGCGATCGATATGGACGCTTCGGTGGCCGTTGCGATGATTACTACGCTGAAGGCCGGCGGACTCATCCGCCGCAAGCGAACAGACGAAGACAAGCGCCGTTTCTCACTCGAACTGACTGAAAAGGGGACAGCTCTCCTGAACGAAGTTTTCGTTGTCTTGTGCGAAATCGAAGACGAAGTTCTGCGGGCCTTGGCTCCGACTGAGCTGCTCCAGTTTAACAGACTGCTCGACCGCATCTACCACCACTCTTTGTGACGGTTGGGGTTGCGGGGGGCCATCTGGGTCAAAGGACGCCCAAATCTCGCAGTTGGGCAATTCGTTCTGCGGAGTAGCCAAGGATTCCGCCGTAAACTTCCTGGTTATGCTGGCCTATGCTGACGGGTAAGCATGCATCAAAGCCGCTGTCCGCGTCGCTGAAGCGGATCGGCACACCAGTGGTTCTCAATTTTGCTCCCTCGGGATAGTTCGGGTGTGCCATAATTGCGGTCTCGCCGCGTTCGACGACAATCGGATCGGCAAGTGCCTCTTCGGGATCACGCACCTGCGCGGCCGTGACGCCATGTGTGGCAAGGGTCGCGAGGACGGCTTCGACGCTTCGGGTCGAGGTCCAGGTAGAAATCTTCGCCTCTAGCTCCACAGCATTTGCGACACGCCCGTCTCTTGAGGAAAAGCGGCTGTCGTCACGCAGCTGAGCAAGCTCGATCGCTTCCAGAAGGCTGGAGGCTTCCACGTCCTGTGTCGCAACAATGGCGACGAACCCGTCGGCACATTTAAAAATTCCAAAAGGGGAAAGGCGCGGAACGGTCAGGCCCGTGCGGCTGGGGAGGCCAGCCAAACGCATTGCTTCCCAATTCTCGATCCCCACAAATGAGGTAAGTGCGCCGAGCATAGACACATCGACATGTTGACCCTGGTTCGTGGTATGCCGCCTTTCAAGAGCGGCCAAGATGCCAATCACCCCAAAGAGCGGCGCTAACATGTCCGCTATTGGAATGCCGAGCCGGACAGGGGGCTCGCCATCTGCACCTGTTGTGAACATCGCGCCACTCAGGGCCTGGATGATTACATCCATCGCCTTTGCGCCACCGGCTTCTTGGCTCCCAAATCCACTTAGCGAGCAGTAGATGGCTCGGGGATTCACGGCCCTCACTGCGTGGTAGCCAACGCCCAGACGGTCCGCAGTTCCCGGAGTAAAGTTCTCCAGAACGACGTCGGCGTCACGTACGAGGTCCATAAACACAGCGGATGCCTGTTCGTGCTTCAGGTTCAGGGAAACGCCCAATTTTCCGCGCGAGCGGGTGAGGTGGGATACCGACACGTCGTCTTCGTGGATTTTCTTGAGGCTGATCCCGCCACGGCCAACGTAGGGGCTATTTTGCCGCGCCATGTCACCAGACCGTGGGTCCTCAATCTTGATCACCTGCGCGCCCATGCCGGCAAGAAGCAGGCTGCAATAGGGGCCTGCGAGGGCCCGCGTCAGGTCAATCACTCTCAGCCCTTCAAGCGGACGACCCTTCGTCCGATTCACCGTCTCTGAAATCTGCATTTACATTGTTACCTCAATTAATACGCCCAAGCTTTGATGGCTTGAGTTTGTATGGTTACGCCTAAGCCGGCGCTTTGAAGCGCCTGCCGACGAAGGCAATTTCCTTACGAATGATCGGAATCGTGGCGATATGCAATGCTTGACTCGGTTTGAGGGTGTCCGCATAATAGTTGAAATAACAAACTAAATGGATGGTGGTCGGTAGATCCGGCTGCCGCCATCGTAGGGTCAGTGCGACACAAGATCGCCGACGAGGATGGGAGATTTCAATGCTGAAAAGGAACAACGTCAGGCTTTGTGCGCTGCTGGGCGCATCAGGTCTCGCCTTCGCTGCTCAACCCGCGCTAGCCGAGCAGGCTGAGGGCGCTTCCGATGCGGCAGGGGACCCAATCGTTGTGACTGGAAGCCGTGTGCGCGGTTCGGGCCCGGTGGGATCGGCTGTCATTGCACTTGATCGCGACCAACTGCTCGACACGGGGCAGCCCACTGTCGACCGCATGATCAAGGAACTGCCGCAGAACTTCGATCTTGGCGTAAGTGAGAACTCTCGTGGCCAGTCGGGTGGCGCTGCGAACATCGTGTACGCGAACTCTGTCAACATTCACGGAATTGGCCCTTACGCCACTCTCGTCTTGGTCGACGGGCATCGGGTCACCAACAACACCCGCTCAACTGATCCCTCGATCATCCCATCGCTCGCGCTCGAACGGGTGGAGGTGATCGCCGATGGGGCTTCTGCGATTTACGGATCGGACGCGATCGCGGGTGTGGTCAACCTGATCCCGAGGCGCGATCTCGATGGGGTAGAGATGGCTGCACGGCACGGCTTTGCGGACGCCGGTGGCTTCTCAGAGTCCATGGTCGGCCTTGCGGCGGGCAAGGTGTGGGATCGTGGCCAGATCATGCTGGCTTACGAGCATGTTGATCGGTCTAACCTGTCAGGCGACGATCGCGATTTTTACACATCGGACCAGCGCCTGTCAGGCGGGGGTGACTATCGTGTAACTCGCTGCAACCCCGGAACGCTGCGGATCGGTTCAACGACCTACGCTATTCCGCAAACCGGATTGACCCAGGAAAATTCGGGGCTTCTCGTAGCGGGGACCACTAATCTCTGCGACGAATTCGTCCGGCAGGATTTGATCCCTGAAACTAGCTACAACACTCTAGCTTCGACATTCTCTTACCGGATAACCGATTCAATAACTTTCTTCGGCGATGCATTTTATAACAAGCGCAAATTTCTGAGGAACCCGCCGCCTATCAATGGCACCATCACAGTCCCTTCCACCAACGCATTCTTCGTCCGTCCGGCTGGGTTCACGGGGTTGTCGTACCAGATTGATTACAACTTCATCGACGACCTGCCGCTTAATCAAGCGGACGGTAGTTCTGAAAGCTGGCAGGTAACTCCGGGACTGAGGGCGCGTCTCCCCGCCAATTGGCAGGCCGAACTTGTTGCTAGCCACGGCATTACGCAGGACCACGCAAACCAGACGCGGCGCCTCAATACACCGGCTCTGAATGCTGCACTCGCCAGTTCCGATCCAGCGACGGCATTCGACCCTTACGGTCTGGGCCGGACGTCAGGAGCCGTCAGGGCGGCGATTTCCGACCAAGTCTTCCGTACTCCGACCCGCGGTCGCCTGACGAGTTACGAAGCGCGCCTAAATGGCCCGCTCGTCGATCTTCCGGGGGGCGAGGTCGTTCTTGCGACAGGCTTTGAGCGCCAGGATTCGCGTGTCGAACTGGGGACGCAGATCGGTAGTCCCACCTCGCCGATGGCAACCAGGACATTCGATAGGAAGGTCAACTCGGTTTATGCCGAGTTGCAGATTCCGATCTTCGGATCTGGCAATGCGGTGACTGGCTTTGAGAGGCTGATTGCCAACGCAGCCGTCCGCTATGATGATTATAGCGACGTTGGATCGACGACCAATTCCAAGTTCGGGTTGAGTTGGGAGCCAGTGAACGATCTCAAGCTGCGTGCCAGCTATGGCACCAGCTTCCGTGCGCCCCTGATCACTCAGATCTACGGCAACTCAAACATCCTAGGCGTCAGCACTTATCAGAACCCCTTGGGTGGAACGATACAGGGTGTTTCGCGAACCGGCGCCAACACCTCGATCGAGCCAGAGACGGCGTCGAGTTGGTCGATTGGTGGTGACTGGGTACCGGCAGCTGGGCTGCGTCTTTCTATCAGCTACTTCAACGTGAAGTATGAGGGGCAGATCGAGAGCCCGTCCGGCAATAACGCGTTGGCGCGTGAAGCCGATTTCGCTGGGACGGGGATCATTTTACGTGGACAGGCCGCCCGAGACGCGGTTCTGGCCGCGCTTGCCGAAGGGGCGGCCGCTCCGAACGCGCCCTATCCTGGCGGAAGCATCGACAACGTTAACCTGTTCGTTGATTTGCGGAATTTCAACCTCGGTACCTCAAAGACAAGCGGGATCGATTTCCAAGGGCAGTACAGGGTCGAAACCGGTTCTGCCGGAGCTCTTACTTTCGGAATAAACGGAACGTATCTTACAAACTTCAAGGTTGCTCAGACGCCAACGGCCGCATTGGTGGATCGCCGCAATACTATCTTCTACCCGATGAAGTTGAAGGTTCGTGGCAGCGCGGCGTGGGACGTCGGGCCGGTTCAGGCTTTTGCCAACGTGACCTACTTCGGGGGTTACGAGAACAACGTAGTTAACCCGTCCGAGCGGGTTTCTAATTACGTTCCGGTCGATTTCGGTTTGACATTTGATCTTGACGCGTTGGCACCGACGCCCTTGCTCAATGATCTGCGGGTCGGAGTTGAGGCGCGAAATGTCTTCGACGAACAGCCGCCCTATGTGAACGTCGCCCCAAGCCTGAATGGAAGTGGCGGTTACGATGCGACGGTGACCAATCCCATTGGTCGCGTATTCGCAATCAGCCTTCGTGCGAAGATGTGACGATGTTCCAAGTGTTGGCGGACGGTCGAGGCCGGGGAGGCACTCTCCTTTCCATGCACCGCTCCGCCGCCTTGGTGGCCCTCGTTGGGGCGTTTGGCTGTGCTCAGCCCATGGCTTTGGACGATCGGGCGTATTCCAACGAGGCGTCCATGGAGTTAGTCGAGCGGGCGCGGCTAGTCGCTGGAACCGATCTCGCGGAAGAGTTCGGCGAGCTTTGCGTGAAGCCGCGCCCCACTCGAGTTCTGGGACTACCTCCCGCCCCTGGGACAAACCCGCGTCCCCGGCCACCTCGTCCTCCCGAGCAACCGCTGCCGCCTACGAGATTGTTCGACAATCTGTTTTACGTGGGGTCTGAGGCTGTCGGCGCAACAATCATCGATACCGACGATGGTCTAATATTGATCGATACGTTGACGCTCGATGGCGATGTCGAAACGATACTGTTGCCAGGGATGGCAGAGCTCGGGCTGGATCCTCATGACATTCGATACGTGATAGTTACCCATGCCCATGGTGACCATCATGGAGGCGTACGGCTATTGCGCGAGCGCTATCCGAACTTCCGGGTGATCATGAGTGAAGCAGATTGGGCTTATTCTCTAATGCCATATTACATGGTGGACGGCGGGCTTGATCCGGCCTCAAAGCCGCCGCGGCGAGAAGGCGATATCAGCTATACGGGAACCTATGATCTTGCGCTTGGTCGAACGAAAGTCCGGATAGTTGAGACACCGGGGCATACGCCGGGCACATCAAGCTTGTTTTACAACGTCACATACGAGGCGGGCGAAGCAGTGGTGATGCAGTGGGGTGGAGGAAGCCCGCTGAATAGCGGTGTTCAACTCAGCAGTGTCGAGAGATTTGTCCAGGAAGCCAAATCGGCAAAGCCATCGGCACAGTGGTCAAGTCACACGACTGCCGCTGCACTCGCCCTGTTTGCTCCGGCGTATCGTAGCGGCCCAGAAGAACACCCGCTGATGTGGGATGCCGCCGTTATGGACCGCTATCTCGATATCGTATTGCTGTGCAAGAAGGCGGCTAGTGCGTCTGGCCTCTAAGGCAGCCACGCTGATTGGCTGTTTTAGTGCCCAGATTCCGAAGCGGTTGAAGGGAACGTCCTTTATCATGAGAAGCGCCCGCGAATTTCTAAGAAAGCTTGCCTATGCATCGGCTGTGACGGTCCTCCTTGTGGACCCGCCAATTCAGGCGCAGTCACTGAATAACATCGTTGCTGCAGGGCCAGAAATTGCGGGCGAAGAAATCACTGGCAAACTGGCGAACGGCACCAGCTACCAGCTTTTTCTACCGAAGAACTGGAACGGTGTTCTCATTCTTGATGCGGATCTTCCAGGAGGCCAGAACAACCGCGATGGGGCGGTTTTCAGGGGGTTGCATATGCTCGGCTATGCGACAGGAGGCAAAGCTCGCGACATCACTGGATGGCGCATACGTGAAGGTTCAACCGACCTCGTCCAATTGAAGTCGCTCTTCGTGGATCGTTGGGGTGCGCCGCAGCGGACGATCGTGACGGGGCGTTCGTTGGGTGGTCTTGTTGCTCGCGACGCGGGAGAAACGTATGCGGATCACTTTGATGGAGTGGTGCCTGCTTGCGGCGGAGGAGCTGGTCTAATCGCCATGTGGAATCAGCGATTTGATGTTGCGTTTGTTATAAAGACGCTCCTCGCGCCAAACGAAAATAGCATCGAACTTGTCCGAGTTTCGGATGATCAGCGCAACGAGAGAGCGTTGGAAGTGCTCGCTAATGGGGCGTTGCAATCGCCGGCCGGACGCGCACGGCTCGCCCTAATCGCTGCAGTGGGCCAATTGTCAGGCTGGCCGAGCGGCCGTGATCTACCCCCAGCATTTGATGACTACGAAACGCGTCTCGCGACGATCGCGAGTTCAGCTGCGGGAATGCTCAACATGAAGATTGATGTTGAAAGCGCCGCTGGTGGAGTCATCAACTTCAATGTCGGTGTTGACTACGAACAGATATTTGAACTCGCAGATTTTGAAACGAAGGCGATGGCCGCTGACCTATACGCACAGGCGGGCCTCTCCTTGGCTGATGATTTTGCTAAGCTAGCCGCTGCTACCCGGCAGAAGGCCGATCCATCCGCTCTCGCTTGGGCCCGTTCAAATGGCGCTATCAGCGGTCGTCTGCGTAAACCAACCCTCGTATTGTACACCGCCGTTGATCCGCGTGCGCCGTTAAGCGAATTTAGGGCCTATCAACGCAGCGCCGACGAGGCTGGGGCCGGCGGGTTGCTTCGTCAGATTGGTGTAAACCGATCCGGGCATTGTGTGTTTTCTGCACTAGAGCGGATCAACTCGCTGGTGGTCATGGATGAGATTACGCGCTCTGGCGAGTGGGTGGATATCTCACCAGAAAGTATGAATGACAGGGCCGCTGAGCTTTCCGCTCTTCTTGGGGACGGATTTGGCGAGGCCAAGTTCGCATCATTCACCGATGCTCCGGAGTATCCAAGGTTTTTCAACGCCTCAACGCCGATCGATCGAGCAGAAATTGTCGAATAACGCTATAAAAGGGATTGTCAGGTTATCTTACCGAGGGCGGGCGACACGTCCCTGTCAGAGCAAATGCAACAGATTGCGAAGTAGGCGGACTGCGGTAGGGGGTTCTGTCAGAGCCCTCTGGGCGGAGGCTAATCAGGTGGTCGTATAAAGCGACGAAACCGTTGCGCGCTATTTGATGGTGGCCTATGAATTCCAAATGCTAACTCAATATTCAGATATTGAAATAGTCATTTTATGCATCAACCTTGTTCAGGCGCTCTCGAAGAGCGATCTCGTGTTTGGCTGCGAATTCCAAGTTGTCGAAGGAGTTTCGACAACTCAGAAAAACTTCAGAAATGCGGTTTTGGTTTCCTGGGGATTGCCTAAAGCCCATTCGGTCCTAGCCTCACCACTTCACTATTTTGATGAGGACGGTGAGAGGGTCGATCTAAATATATCTAAAAATGATAATTCTCAGGTTGTCGAGGTGGAGCTTTGGAAGTACGCGGACAAAGAGATTATTAAATTTCCGAGCATCCGAGATCTTCAGATTCAAGAAATTTGATGTCTCGTGGGTTCTGTCAGAGCAACGGGGCAGCCGAAGTTGGCCGCTGCTGGCAGCGGAGGATGAGCCGCAAATCCAGAGCGTTACCACCGGCCCGTTTCGTCGCTTTAACTCCTCGCCCGAGATTATCCGCCTGGCGGTGACGATGTATCGCTTTCCGTTGTCGCTGCGGAACGTGAAGGATCTGCTGTTCGAACGCGGGATCGACATCTGCCACGAGACGGTCAGGCACTGGTGAAACGGCTCGGCCTGCCCTTCGGTTCATGAAGAAGGCGCTCAAGCGCAATGGTTCACCCGAGGCGATCACCGCGGATGGGCTACGCTCCTATCGGGCCGTGATGAGCGAACGATGTCTGCGCTTGCCCCTCATAAATTTGAACATCTGAGGTAGCAATTTTCTCTGCGAGAATGGCAACCTGAGTACGGTTGCGAACATTCAATTTGCGCATGAGTGCCGTCATATGGGCTTTCACTGTCGCTTCGGCGATCCCCAGCCTGAAAGCTATCTGTTTGTTTGCCAACCCAAGGTGGACCCCTTGTAAGACACGAAATTGGGTGGGCGTGAGCGCATGGTTGCTGGGCGCGACCGAAAGAGTGTCGCGCTGATGACGGCTGTTGTCCACTGAGCTCATCAAATGCTCCGGCATGACCATAATCCCAATTGCATACACTTTGACCCTCGATAGAGGCCCTTTCTCCTGCCATTTATCCCAAGTTGTATGACCAATTCAAGATATTTCCGGAAAAAGGGCGGTTCTATGGGGAAATATCACAAAAATCGGTAATTTCTGTCACACAGCCTGAAAAATATCTGTATGCAGATTGGCTTGATCCTCCCAGGAGAGCGAGGAAGATGGAGATTGAGGAAAAATGGTTGTCGATGAAATTCGGCTGATAGCTGCAGCCTTGGCGGGGATCGCTCTATCCATCATCCTGATAGTTAAAGGTAAGCTGCACCCTTTTGTCGGGCTGCTTTGCGGCGCATTTTTGGTTGGGCCACTCGCTGGCCTTTCCATCCGCGATACTGCGGAGGCCGTCGAGAGTGGGGCCGGTTCAATACTCGGTGGCACAGGCCTGGTCGTTGCTCTCGGGCTTTCTCTGGGGGCAATGCTGCATATCTCGCAGGGGGCGGCCGTGCTTGCCAACGCTGCCCTAAGGTTCACTAACGAACGGACAGGGCCTTGGATCAGTCTGGCTGTCGCGTTGGTGATCGGCTTGCCGCTGTTCTTCGAGACGGGGCTGGTGTTGCTGTTGCCAATTGTTGCTGCCGTCGCGGCGAACATGGTCGGGAGTTCCGGAGGCAAGCGCAGCGACGAGGCGAAGCTTCAGCTTCTCTTGCCGGCCTTGACGGGCCTGTCGATCGCTCACGCGTTGATCCCGCCGCATCCTGGTCCGCTTCTTGCGGTTAATGCGCTGGACGCAAACCTTGCGCTGACCATGTTTTATGGTCTGCTTGTAGCGGTGCCGACAGGCATCATTGCTGGCCCGCTGCTTGCAAAGGTAATTTCCCGCGGTGTGAAACTCAATCTGCCCGATTTCGAGACGGCTGATGCATTGGTGTCTCCCGCTAAGAAATGGGCCGCGCTTACCGTGGTCCTAATGCCGGTTGTGCTGATTTCCCTTGGTCAGGTCTCGGCCTTTGTTCCGGAATCTCAGGTTGAGAATGTGGCATGGCTCGGTGCGGTATCCGATCCGGTGCTTGCCCTGCTGATTGCCAATCTCGTCGCGCTTCCGCTGCTGTTTGGACATCGGATCACCGATGCAAAGCTTCAGGATTCGATCTGGGCCGATGCGGTCGTGCCCGCTGGTGCGATCCTCCTCGCCATTGGTGCCGGCGGAGCGCTGAAGCAGGTGCTGGTGGAGGCCGGGCTGTCGGACCTTCTGGCTCGACTCGCGTCGGTTGAAGTTGTTTCCCCGCTATTGCTCGTATGGCTGATCGCCGTCTGCATCCGGTTGGCGACAGGCTCTGCAACGGTCGCCACCATCACTACAGCGGGGGTCGTCCAAGGGCTGGTGGTGGCCAGCGGCGTATCACCGGAGTGGGTGGTTTTGGCGATCGGTTGCGGATCAGTCTTTTTCTCGCACGTAAACGACCCGGGGTTCTGGCTGGTCCGGGGCTATCTCGGCACGAGCACAACCGATACATTCAAGACCTGGTCAGTTCTCGAGACGGTAATTTCTGTCGCTGGTCTCTGCTTCGTGATGCTTGGCAGCTACCTGTTGTGATCGGGAGGTCTTCGTGAGCAACAACCCGAAGGTAAAGGTTGAAGGGCGGCTGGCAGATCAAGCCTATTCCCGCATCGTGCAGATTATCGAGACGGATGACCTGGGAGTAGGGGACAGGCTGCCATCTGAGGGGCAGCTCGCCCTTACGTTCGGAATGTCGCGCACGGTGGTTCGGGAGGCGCTGGTCAGACTGGCCTCAGACGGCATTACCGAGGCTCGGCGAGGGTCGGGGTCGTTCGTGAAGCGACGCCCATCCAAGCGATTGAGCGCCCACATGGCTCTCGACGAGTTGTCGGTCACGCTGGGAAGTTACGAGGTCCGGTTCGTGCTGGAAAGCGAGGCGGCGCGCTTGGCTGCGCTACGCAGGTCGCCGGCGCAGATGGACGCGATCGAAAGGGCCTGGGCCGAACTGCGTGAGGCTCTGTTGTCCAATGGCCCGGCACACGTCGAGGACATGGAACTCCATCGTCAGATCGCATTGGCCACGGCGAACGCTGCGTTCGTTGCCGCATTTGACCACATGTACGAGGAACTTGAGCGGATAATGCGAGCTGGGGTCGATATATCTCGCTCGCGTCCGCCCGATGCGATCGGAGCCATGCTTACAGAGCACGAGATGATCGTCGATGCGATCCGGCTTCAGGATTCTGACGGCGCGGCCATGGCGATGAAATGGCACCTGATGCAGGGGCGCCGCCGTCTGATGCCGTAAGAATTGCGACTTTTGTAGCGGGTGTTTTGCGTGCCTGTTTCGAATACCCCGCAATAGCATAAAGCCATTTGCCAAAACACTGAGAGGATTTTCCATGAAGCTGCGCAACCGCGCCTTTGCATTGATGCTGCTTGCGGCCGGAACGGCGCTTTCGAGCACATCTGCGTGGGCTGGCCCATCGGTTTATCTGTCGGCGCCTGCTGATCCGAAAGCCATTACCATCCAGGCAGTGGGTGACGGCGTTGCGGACGATACCGCAGCCATCCAAGCTGGTCTCGACAGTGCTGCTTCACGGGGGAGCGGAAGCATCGTCTACCTTCCTGCCGGTCGGTACAAAATTACTCAGACCCTCATCGTTTCGCCTGGAACGCGGGTGTTCGGCGTGGGGCCAACGCGTCCCGTTCTGGTGCTCCCGGACAACACCCCGGGTTTCCAGGATGGGGTGAAGAACATGGTCGTCTACTCGGGACGCGATCCCGGGCAGGGCAACCCCAACATGCGAATGAACAATCCTGTCCCTGGGATAGTGCCTGCGAGAAATGATGTCGCCGATTCAAATCCCGGCAGCTTCTATTCGGCGATGGCAAACATCGATTTCGAAATAGGTGAAGGTAACCCGGCCGCGACAGCCATTCGGTTCCACGCTGCGCAGCACGCCTACCTTCGGCATATGGAGTTCAACATCGGATCTGGCTTTGCCGGAGTGTATTACGTTGGCAACGAAGGTGTAGACCTCCATTTCAAGGGAGGTCGTTACGGTATCGTCACGGAGAAGCCGTCACCCGCCTGGCCATACACTTTGATGGATTCGACGTTTGAAGGCCAGCGGTCGGCGGGCATTCGTGAGCATGAGGCGGGCCTCACGATGCTCAACGTTGAATTCAAGGACACTCCCGTCGGTGTCGAGATCAACGAAGGCTATGGCGACTGGCTCTATGGTGAAGACGTTCGCTTCGTTAACGTGTCCGATGCTGGCGTCGTCATCTCGAACGAAGACAATGCCTTTACGCAGGTCACCTTCCTGAATGCGTTGGCGGCCAACACGCCGACGTTCGCGCGGATGCGTGACAGCGGCAAGAAGGTTGGCGCGAACGGCAACTACAAAGTCGATGAGTTCACGCATGGCATTACCCTCCCAGGCCTTGGGCAATGGGGCGACTATGAGACGCGCTTCAAAACCCAGAACCTGAGCGCGTTGCCCAAGCGGCGTGATGCGGTCATTACCGATCTTCCACCCGTCAGCGAGTGGCGCGATGTCCGCGCGTTCGGCGCGAAGGGCGACGGTGAGACGGACGATACCGCTGCCATTCAGGCGGCGGTCAACGCTAACAAAGTCGTCTATCTGCCCAGTGGATTTTACAAGGTGTCAAATACCCTGACGCTGCGGCCTGACTCTGTCCTCTTGGGGCTGCATCCGTCCACCACGCAGATAATTCTCGCCGAAGAGGCGGAGGGATATCAGGGCGTTGGTGCTCCGAAGGCCTTGATCGAGACTGCAAAAGGTGGCGACACGATCCTTTCCGGCATCGGGGTGTACACGGGCGGTGTAAATCCGCGGGCGACCGCCGTGCTGTGGAAGGCGGGCGAGAACTCTCTGCTGCAAGACGTCAAGATCCTTGGCGGTCACGGCACATTCCTTCCGGATGGAACCCGCGTTCATCCCTACGATCCGTACCATGCGGGCGATCCAGATCCGCGCAAGCGTTGGGACGGGCAGTATCCGAGCTTCTGGGTGACGGACGGGGGCGGTGGCACCCTTACCAATCTGTGGACTGCGAACACGTTTGCACAAGCTGGTCTCTACATCACAGATACAGAGACTCCGGGGCGTGTCCTCCAGATGTCGTCCGAGCACCACAGGCGGCTCGAAATCGGCCTCGATCGGGTCAAGAACTGGTCGCTGTACGGACCCCAGACAGAGCAGGAAGTGGGTGAAAGCCCTGACGCGATCTCGCTCGAGATCCGCAATTCCAGCAACATCTTGGTAGCCAACTACCATGGTTATCGGGTCACCCGTACTTACAAGCCGGCGCATTCAGCAGTCGTGTTGCAGAACGTCGACAATGTTCGCTTCCGTAACGTCCATGTTAACGCGGAAAGTGGATTTGGGACTTGCGATAAGAATGGTTGCGGCACTTTCCTTCGTGCCAGCAAATTCCCCTATTCGAACGCGATTTTCGATCTGACGAGTGGATTGGAAGTACGCGAGCGGGAATTCACGGTACTCGATGTGAATGCTAACCCCGTGAAACCTGCTGTCGAAGGGCTCAAGGTTGAAAAGCTGGCCGGCGGTTTCTGGTCGGCTTCGGGTGCTGCGGTCGCACCGAATGGAAAGCTGTATTTCGTCGATAACTACTTCCATCGCATTTATGGTTGGAGCGAGAAGGAAGGTATCTCGATAGAACGTGATAGCCCGACTGATCCGGTCAACCTGGCTATCGATGCTAGCGGTGACATCATGGTCATGTCCTCGATCGGCAATGAAGGGACCATTTATTCTTTCAAGCCGGGAACCTCGTCAGAATTGATGACCGTAATTCCGCCAACCCCGGTAGCTAACCGGGCCGGCGCGAAGACCGCCATACCAGCCAATTACTGGGCGAACGGCGAGTTCAAGGATCAGTATGATCCGGCAACGGACCGGTTCACGACCCTTGCGGAGATTTTTGCCCGCGAAGTGGGAGTTGAAAACGCGCGGGAATATGTCTCGCCAGACGGCAGCTTGGTTCTGCCGGCATATCGGACCTTTGAGCAGGGACCGCCTGACCACCTGGGTTGGCGTTGGTCGCACTCCCGTCAGGCATATGGCTTCCTGACGGCCAAGCCTGGTGACGAGGTTTTCGTAACCAACGCGTCCGAAATCACGACGTACCGCGGAACCTTGGGCAAGGGTGGCTCGATCACCAATCTCGTTCCGTTCGCGAACAGGGGCGGTGAGAGCGTTGCTCGCGGACCAGACGGCAACGTGTACGTCGCGAACGGGCAGATTTGGGTATACGGTCCCGACGGTGCCGAACTGCGTCGGATCGATGTGCCAGAGCGGCCGAGGCAGTTGTTGTTTGGAGGTGAGGACGGGCGAACGCTTTACATTCTCACGCACCACACCCTGTATTCGGTGAAGATCTAGGGATGACAGCAGTTCGCAGCGTGGAGCTCAATGAGTTCCACGCTGCAGTGCAAATTTCGGAATGAATGCATAGCCTCTGAATTCAAGCGAGGCTGGTATGGTTGGACCTAGTTAAGGTCAGCGCTGAGCCAGATCTCAACCTCGTTTGCCAGATCCGCCGGGGGGCGAGTAGCGTCGAGGATAAGAGCTTCTTCGTCCGACGTAGGTCGTTCAAGCGTTTGAAGTTGGCTCTTCAGCAAGCTGGCGGGCATGTAATGGTCTTTACGGGACGAGACGCGACGCAGGAGTTCGTGTTGGTCGACCTCCAGCATCACGAATTTAATTGTAGTACCCGTCGCGCTTTCGAGCCGATGTCTGTATTCAATTTTGAGCGCAGAGCACGTCGCAACTATCGCGGCGTTGGTTTCTAGGCCGTCGCGCAGAGCTTTGCCCAATCGATCGAGCCAGGGCCAGCGGTCATCGTCTGTCAGAGGGATGCCGCTTCGCATTTTTTCGACATTGATGGGATCGTGAAAATCGTCCGCCTCAATAAACGGGCAACAAAATTTCCGCGACAGAAGGCTTCCTAGCGTGCTTTTCCCGCTTCCACTGACACCCATCACGACAATGGCGTGCGTTGTGCTGGCGCCCAAAAATGGAAGGTCGCAATCAGCCATAAAAAAACGGAATCCTCCTAAGCGGTGCGACTGAACGCTCGGCGCTCTTACCTGCTCCGGATCGAACTCACCTATACGACCTTGGTCGTTGTTGCTCGGCAAACTGTATACGATTAACGCCGGTCGACGAAGATACGGTTCGCCGTGTCGCCGATCAGCATAGGCGGCGCGCGTTGGACTGATCGCAGATTGCCCGTTCGAGGTAGTCGTTGAGATCTGGAGGATGATGCTAATGCAAGCTTTAAATAAAGGTTCTGGGAAAGCTCTGGGGCTAAGGGCGACTGGTCTTCTCTACACCAGCGCTGCCGTGGTCGCGCTTGCTTGCTCGGCACCTGCATCGGCACAAAGTGAACCGAGCACAGGTCAGCAAGCTGAAGACGCGCAGACTATTGTCGTGACGGGCTCGCGTATCCGCAGTTCCGGCTTCAGCGCTCCGACCCCTACGCAAGTGTTGGACACTGCGGCTATCGAGGGCAATGCGCAGCCCAACCTCTTCACAACCATTGCAGAGCTTCCTTCGCTCCAGGGTTCGACGGGTGTGACCGTCGGCAATAACAGCACGTCCAGCGGTACGCAGGGTCTTAGCTCATTCTCGCTCCACGGCGTCGGGACACTACGCACTCTCACGCTGCTTGATGGGCAGCGGGTAGTTGGTGCTAACGTCAGCGGCGTTCCGGATATCAGCTTGTTCCCTCAGTTGCTCGTCAATCGTGTTGACGTAGTCACAGGGGGTGCCTCAGCTTCTTATGGCTCTGATGCAGTCGGCGGCGTTGTCAACTTCGTGACAAACACGCGCTTCGAAGGGTTTAAGGCAAACCTTCAAGGGGGTATCTCCACCTACGGCGACAACGAGCAGATCACCGCACAGGCGGCTTGGGGTAAGTCATTCCTCGACAATCGTCTGCGTTTGATTGTCAGCGGTGAATACTCGAACGAGCAAGGTGTCGGTGCGGGCGGGTTCGGCGAAGCCGCGCCATCGGGCCGTGACTGGTACAAGACGTCGACCATCATCGACACGGGCAACAATGCCGGCGGTGGGCCGCGCTTCCGCGTCTTCGACCATGCGCAGGCGTTCCAGTACACGCTCTATGGTCTGATCAACAACGGTCCGCTGCAGGGAACCGCTTTCGACGCGGCCGGCAATCCGTTCACCTTCAACTATGGCGGCAACGGCATGGGTGCAGACGGCGTGCCGAGTGGCGCGGCCAACGGTGCGGTTACCAACTGCTACAGCATCTTCTGTGTTGGCGGAGACCTGTCAGGCAACGTCGGAATTGGTACAACGCTTTTCGCGAAAACCGAGCGCTGGAACGGATACAGCCGACTGGGCTTCGAAATTGCTCCGGGCCACGAACTTTACGGCACGGTCAATATTGCCCGCGTCGATACGCAGACCCAGCCCAATCCGGGTGCGGCTCAGTCAAACTTGACGATCCAATGTTCCAATCCGTTCGTGCCCGCGCTGGTTCAGCAGGCGTGCGTGGACAACGGCGTCACTTCATTCCGCTATGGCGTGAGCAACGCGATCCTTCCCAACATCCTGGTGAAGCCGTCGCGCGAGCAGTACCGGTACGTCATTGGCGCAAAGGGTGATTTCGAAATCGGCGGCATGCCGTGGAACTACGACGCATATTATCAGCGCGGCATCAGCCGCCAGATGATTGCGGTCGAAAACATGATGCTGGTGCCCCGCTACAACCGGGCGATCCAGGCAATCGAACTCGACGGCAAAATTGTTTGTGCGGACTCGGTCGCTCGGGCGAACGGATGCGTGCCGATCAATATCTTCGGCGGCGCTACGCCCTCCGCAGCTGCGCTCGCTTACCTGCAGCCGGCAAATGGTCCGTTCCAAGATACACGCCAGACGCAGGACGTTGCGAGCTTGTCGTTCTCTGGCGATATTTTCGAAACTGCGGCCGGTCCGGTCTCGGTGGCATTTGGCGGTGAGTTCCGCCATGAATACTACCGCACGCTTGGGGATGCCTATGGTGCGGGAGTTACGGACCTCAGCCCGCTGAACGACCTCTATCCCGCAGATCCCGCACTGTCGGCGGCAGGCGGCAACTGGTATGCAGGCAACTACTACAATGGCACCGGCGCCTATGAAGTTTACGAAGGCTTTGCCGAAGTGAACGTGCCCGTGTTCGACAGTTCGGCTGCCGGACGCCTCGATGTTAATGCAGGCGCCCGCCTGACAAATTACAGCACGTCAGGTTCAATCTGGGCATGGAAGGTCGGCGGTACTTGGGATACGCCGCTCGATGGATTGCGGCTTCGCGGCGTGACGTCGCGCGATATTCGCGCGCCTAATCTCTCGGAGCTTTACCCGGCACCGCGCCAGATCAACCTGCCAGCGTACACTAACCCGATCACCGGTTCTCCGGTGCCTGGGGGCGTCCAGCTCAACCTGATCGGAAATCCTGCTCTCACACCGGAAACCGGCCGAAATACATCGTTCGGCGTTGTCTATTCCCGTCCTCAGTGGGCGCCGGGCCTGAGCCTTTCGGCAGACTACTTCTCGATCAAGATCAGGGACGTAATCGGTTCGTTGTCCTCGACGCAGATCCTGCGATTCTGCGCCGACGGCACGCTGGATACTTGCGGGGCATTTGATCTAGATCGCGAACCCACTGGTCGCAATTACATCAACCAGACGCCGTTCAACTTCGCGTCACAGGACATCAACGGCATCGATCTCGAAGCAAGTTACCAGTCTTCGGCGCCGTTTGGTCTGCCTGGCAACGTGACGGTTCGTGGCTTGGCTACTCACATGCTGAAGAACCGGACTGAAACCGGGTTCCCGGGCGAAGCCGCGACTGACAGCGTTGGCGTCAATCTTGGCTCCACGCCGAAGTGGAAGCTGCTCGCCAGCCAGACCTGGAGCAATGATAAGCTGCGCCTGACTGTACAGCAGCGTTGGTTCTCTGATGGCGTCTATGGCAACCGGTACATTGTTTGTCAGACGGATTGCCCAGCATGGACAGCCGATGCACCGACGATCGATCGGAATGACATGAAGGGTGCATTCTACGTCGATCTGTCTGGTTCGTATGACGTGACGGATGGCATTCAAACCTATTTCAAGATCGATAACCTGTTCAATCGCGATCCGGAGCCAGCTCCCCGCACTGATACCGGTATCGACGTCAACCCGGCTCTCTATGACGTGGTCGGTCGGATGTACCGTGTGGGTGTCCGCCTGAACTTCTGATCCATTCCACGTACAATCGGGGTGTTGCCCGGGTGCTCCCGCCCACGGAAAACACCTCACCTCAACCGCCCGGCAGCGATGCCGGGCGGTTTTTGCGTTCTAGTCACCATGGCATTGACGGTAAGAGACATTGCCGCATGCAGGGGATGAGGCCATCGGCAACTGACTGGGCCGTCTTGTATGACGAGGGTGCTGGGATAGCGCTCGTACATGCAAAAAAGGCCGGCCTTCGCGAAGTAGGGCCGGCCTCAAAAGGGCGTCATTGTTTACGGTCTCGTCATCGCAGTTCAGCCTCTGCGATCGAGCCGGTTCGAACCTCTAACTGATCAACCCATGCTGCCCCCCACCGATCGCGCATGTGGCTTCAGTCGCTCGACTTGGCATCCCTCACCAGTCGAAGGGCTGCTCATCGGTTGAGAAGGCGAACTCGGTGACTGATCGGAACGTTTCGCCAGGGCGCAACACGGTAGATGGGAAGTGTGGCTTGTTGGGGCTGTCCGGGAAATGCTGTGTCTCGATCGCCAGTGCATCGCTCTGGCGAATTGTAAGGCCATTTCCCGCATCGATCGTGCCGCCAGTCCCGTTGGTCGAGAATAGCTGCACCCCGGGTTCAGTGGTTCGTACTTCCAGCTGTCGCCCGCTTGCCGGATCAGCAAGCCTGACCGCAACGTGCAGGTTACCCTTGTCATAGCCGTCGAGAACGAAGTTATGATCCAGTCCGCGCGCCAGGAGAATTTGAGGGTCTGTTGAGTATATTGTTTCCCTCATCGGGCGTGGCCGCCTGAAATCGAACGGGCTGCCAGTCACGTCGCGGATTTCTCCCGTCGGAACCTGGTTCCCGTCTGTCGGGGTCCAGTTGCTGGCATTCACCTGCAGGATCTGATCATAGATCGGCCCGCTTGGGTGCGTCCCGAGTGTGAAATAAGCATGGTTGGTGAGATTGATCACCGTCGGCTTTGTAGTTTCGGCGATATACTCAATCCGCAGGGTGTCATCGTTACCCAGGCTATAGACTGCGTCGAGCGTAACCTCACCCGGGAACCCGTTATCGCCATCCGGACTTACCAGCCGAAAAGTTGCTGCTGCACGATCAGCGGCTTTGCCCGCATAAACTTCGAAGATCTTGGCTGAAAAACTGGGGTATCCGCCGTGTAGCGTAACTTTCGTGTTTGGGTTGCCGGGCAGGGGGTAGAAGGTTCCATCCAGTTTAAACCCGCCATCGCCAATCCGATTGGCGAAGCGTCCCGTTATAGCGTTAAAGCCAATCAGCTTCTCCCACGCTTCGAAGCCGGTGACGCCAAGAACTACATTGCCGAAATTGCCATCGCGATCAGGTACCAGAATCTCGGTTATGGTGCCCCCGCGAGAGGATATCTTGACGACCATACCGTTATCGTTCGTCAGCGTGACCAGATGTACTTCGTTCCCGTCTTCAGCGATGCCGAACCGTTCGATATGGGCCGTTGGTGCTGCCACTGCAGGGCATGCCGGTGTGGCGAGCAGCATGGCAACTAGCAGGGCTCGTGATCTGGACGATGTGCCGGGTTTGCGGCGAGGTTTTGCGACGGAGCTGGGTTTCGAGAACGCACATTCAAAAACTGCTGCAGGCATCATTCCGTCCTCAATCTGTACAGCGATTTGGCTAGCACTGGTGTAACTGCTTGGCAGTGCGACTTAAGTCGGAGGCTGCGCCAGTTTCGGAGCTTGGCAATGGCAATAAGCCGACCGGAAACCGGTCATCTGGGATGGGTCTCAGCTCCGACCGGCCTCTAGAATTCTCAAGAGCTTGAGTGCGTATATCATTGTTCGCTCTCGCACTTTGGCATCGGAACCAGCCAGGGAGGGGAGGCCAAGATCGAAGAGCTGTCTGGCTGCATCGGAGTCGCCATCCGCAGGATGTTGCGAGATCCAGAATAGGATACGGCGGAGGTCGTGGGGCGCCGTGGTCTGGCGCAAGTGGTCGAACACCAGCCAGGGAAGATGGCGCTCCAGCGGGTCCATTTGCAGAACGTCCGGAACGGCCGCGATATACAAGACATTGCGCACTCGCTGCTCAATATCTGCTGATCTCGCGGGCGCCCAGGATGGCAGGCTGGTGCGGATACCTTGCAGGACCGCATCAGTGGCCGGGTCATCCAGCGTGCCGCGCACAGCGAGGGGGGAAATCAGCCCTTCATCGCTTGGCAGGCGCTCGAATGCGATCCGATCAATATCTTTGTCGGTCACGTCTTGCCATTTGGCCGGGAGCTTAAGCGCGGCGCGTACAGCCTCCGGCGCGTCCTCGCTTTCATTGGCACCGTCGGCACGTGCTGCGCTCGCTCGGGCCTTGGTTCCGGGCTCGTACATGCCGCTGCGCAGGAAGTCGGCGGGCGAGGCTGAGGCGCTAGCCGGCACGGTGTCTGCCGTCCGGGAAGACGAGGTCGCCGCCAGACCAGTTGCGATCCAGATTCCGCAACCAGCGACGAGAAGTACAGTGCGGGGCCGCCGGGGACGATTGTCCCATCTGAAAAGTGAGATCGCCAGCATGGCTGCGGCAATCGCAAAACCGACGAGCAGAGCAAGGTGCCACGAGATTGCGTGCAAAGAGGCGCCGTCGTGCGCCGCCTGCAGTGCCGTCACCGCGTGAATACCGGGCAGGAAAGCAGCAAATTCCTGTAGCCATTGGGGCAGGGCTTCCGGCCTGATTGCGATGCCACCCAGCATCAGCATGGGCAGGAAGATGCACTGGCCGAGCGCCTGGACAGCCAAAACACTATTCACCAGCGCGGCAACGACCAGTCCGATGCAGATCAGGCTCAGGCAGGTTACCAGAAACGAGATAGTCAGTGACAGGGGGGCCGCTGGAGGCTCCATGCCGAAGGCAGTAGCCAGTGCAATCTGCATGAGTCCTGCGGCAAAAAGCAGGACCAAGCGTGCAGTGATGACCCCGGCCATCAGTACTGACGCAGAAGTCGCAGCAAGACGATACCGCGTCCATATGCCGCGATCGCGCTCGCTGACGAGTGCAGTGGGAAGTCCGAAGCAGGCTCCGCCAAGTGCGGTGACGGTCAACAACTCGCCGAGATGGGCTCCGACAGGCCGTGGATCGTGGCGATAGATAATGGCGAACGCGGCAAGGAAGATCAGAGGAAAAATAAACCCATAAATCATCGCCATCGGCTGCCGCATGTTCAGCCGAAGAGTGTGCAGCGCAAAAGTAGCGGCAGCGCTCATTGCGGCTGCGCCTGCGCGTCAAAAGATAGCAACAGGTCTTCCAGTCGGGGTGGGCCAACCTCGAGGTGTAGGATCGACGCCGATTGCTCCCTTATGGCAGCCACAATTTCGCTGAGCGCCTCGTCGACGTGGCGTATCCTGCCGTCAACTTTGCTGGTGCCAGACGGGACATATTCAAGGTGGCGGCAGCTCGAAAGATCGACGGGGCGATCGCATTCCAGCCTGAAGCAAGAGTAGCCACCCATCTTGGCGATCAGCGATGCAGCATCGCCTTCAGCGACAAGACGCCCCTCGCGCAAAATGGCAATCCTGTCGGAGAGCGCTTCGGCTTCTGCCATATCGTGAGTGGCGATAAGGATCGCGCGACCTTCCCGTTTCAGGGACAGGATCATCCTGTGCAGAGCGGCGCGTGCGCCAATGTCCAGGCCCTGAGTGGGCTCGTCGAGCACGAGGATGGGCGGGTCGCCTAGCAAGGCAAGTGCAATCGCCAGAGCCTGCCTCTGCCCGCCTGACAGGTTTTCATACCGTGTTTGCGCGGCGCCCGTCAGACCGAAGCGGTCTAGAAGTCCCTGTTGGTCGGGATTACAACGATTGAGTGCTGCAAACAGGCCAATTGCCTCTGCCGGTGTTATCTTGTCGTGAAGCTGTGTTTCCTGCAGCGCGACGCCGACCACGGACATACCCGTCGTCGCACCGTCGCCTGGCGCGTCGTAGAACTCTACAATGCCGGCGTCCGGCTCAAGCAGGCCTACGAGGCATTCGATTGCGGTCGACTTGCCTGCGCCATTTGGGCCGAGCAGCGCCAATATCTCACCGGCGCGAAGTTCCATATCAACGTTGGACAAAGCCTGCGTCTTGCCGAACGATTTGGAGACCCCGGCAAGACGCAGCACTGGCTTTCCCGTCACCTGCGGGGACCGAGTTCCTCGGCCGTCCAGGGCGTCTGGCGATGTCGGTAGGCCTGCCGCCATTCCTTTACCGCCGCAGGTTCCACCGGCGTTGCCCGGTTGCTCCATGCCCCTCTCACATAAGTTATGATTGCCGCGACTTCGTCGTCACTCATTGCCGCCCCGGCCGGAGGCATCAAGCCGATACTTCCTTCTTTGCCGTTCAGTAGGATGCGGGCGAAAGCATCGGGGCTCCCATTGACGAACACTGAACCGTCGAGATCGGTGGCCAGTGTCCCGGCGCCGCGGCCGGTGGGCTGGTGACAAGCCGCACAAACATTCGCGTAGATTTCGCGCCCAGCGTTGAATCGGGCCTGCTGTTCGGCGGTCAGTTTTTGGGACGGGGGAGCGGATGGCTTTCCCGGCCAGCTGACAAGCGCCAGCAAGTCCGCTGCTGGTTTGGAAAGCGGGCCATCGCCCTGCGCCAGCGCCATGACGGCAGAAGGCCGCGTCCGCAGCGCAGGTCCTGATGCTGCCGCCGATTGGTTTGGTGTCAGCACTGCGGCTGCGGAGCCAGCACGGCCTCCTGCCACGAGCGTGAACCGGCTTTCCGTGTTGCGCAGGCCCCGGGTCAGGCCAGTCAAGATGGCTGTCCGCACCTCAGCCGTCAGCGTGCTCGAAGCGGCCCGAGGCAGAAGCTGCTCGACGCCCCGGAGATCGCCAGAGCGCGCAATGGCAGCTGAGAGCGCCAGAACGGCTTCGCTCAAGCTCTTCTTTCCATCGCCCTTGAGCACGATGTCCAGAGCCTTGCTCTCAAGCCCGAAGAGTCCGCTGACGATTGCATCAACCATGATCGGATCGCCGCCATTGTTTTGCAAAATTGGCATCAATACGTCGAGCTTGCGGGCTTCAGGGATCGCTCCCAGCGAAGCGGCGACTTGAAGGCGCACTGACCACTGCGGATCGTTTTCCAGCGCGCGCACTGCATCAATCGCTGCACTGTTGCCTTCTGCCAGCTGCCTTTCCATCAGTCGCACGGCCGAGGCGCGAACAGCGGCGTCACGGTCATTCAGCAGTTGGCGCACTAGACCGTCGTCGAGCGCTCCTAGTCCATCAAGCGTCCATAGGGCATGGTGCCGGGTCCGAGCATCACTTGCGCTGCGAGCCATCTCCCTGAGCGCGGGCGCTACGCTCTTGTCTCCGCGCTGCACCAGGTACTGCTGTGCGGTGTCGCGCCACCAGCCATTGTGGTGGGCGAGATATCCCACCAATTCCGCTGGGGTCTGGCTGCTCATTCGCGGCCATTCGTCAGTTTTCATATCATCATGGATGACGCGGTAAATGCGGCCCATGTTGATATGCTCCCACAAGCCGCGATCCTGAATGTAATCGCGCAGATAATCCGTCTGGAGCGGACCGTCCTGCGACACACCGCGATACATATCTATGACGTAGAAGGTGCCGTCCCATCCCGGCGTCAATGAGACAGGGCGGAAGCGCTCGTCGGTCGACACGATGAACTCACCGCGATCATAGAAATCCGTGGCTGAAAGGCGGCCGGTCCCGTCGTCCTTCAGCGAGAGAAGGTGAACGAGGTTCGTGGGGCCATCGACGACCAGCGGCTGACCTTGGATTTCCTTGGGCAACGCTGTTCCGCGATAGATCATCGGCGATGATACGCCGCCATAATAGGTCGACGATCCATCCTCGCGGAAGATTTCACTCCGGTAACCGCGATTAATCCCCACTGTCGGCCGGGCGGGCCAAATCAGTGTCTTTTCCTGGTCGACCAGGCTCTCATACAGCCCACTGGTTCGCACCAGATTGGGATTACGGGCATAGTATTGGGGCTTGAGGTAATCGACGAAGAGAGGGTCGGTGTTGACGTTGCGGTAGATCCTCCCCCCGTCATCCTGGGTCACGCCCCACTGGCCGCGCTTCACGCTAGGCATGATGGAGAACTCGCCACCTTGAAAGCCAAGGTTCCAGTCTTCCTGGGAAATGACGATGGTATTGTCCATCGACCAGTAGAGACCGTTTGCCCCATGCTCGACCACGCCCTGCGTGGCGAACTTTTCCGAAATCAGCTCCTTGGTATCGGCAACCAGATCGCCGTCCGTGTCGCAAGCCTTCCAGAGGTTCGGCGGCTCTCCTATCAAGGCGCAATTGTCGATCAGAATTTTGAACGCACGGGGCATTATCAGCCCGTCCATGAAAACCGTGCGCTTATCGAATTTACCGTCGCGATCTGTGTCTTCGAGGATGACGAGTTCGTTGATCGGCTCGAAGCTGTTGTCCATGTTCCGATTTACGGCAAAGCCATGCATCTCCAGAACCCAGAGCCGGCCATCTCCGTCGAATTCAGCGAGAATGGGATCGCGGACCAGGGGCTCATTCGCAACCAGCTGCAGCGCATAGCCAGGCGCCAGCGTGAACGTTTTGATTGCCTCTTCCGGACTCAAAGGCGGTGAGTTCTCGGGCACAGACGTGTCGACCCCGGCTGGCCACGGATTGGCCGCAGAGGTAAGTGGTCCGTCAGCACCTTTTGCGAGAAAAAGTCCCCCCGCGACGAGGGCGGCTCCTAGAGGCGCCCACTTCAAAACCCTCATCCTTCAACCCTTTAAGACTTTTAAACTGTATACAGTCCGCAATTTGCGGTGTAAACAGGTTTGGTCCTTTTTCGGAGTTCCAGTGAGTAAGGCTGACTATTGGTTGTCCAAGCCCTTCCGCCTTGGGCTGGCGGTGGCGCTCATTCTTGCAACTGTGCTCATCCCGTTTGTACTTTTCGAACAAGACCTTCACCGGGTCTCGCTTTCACTTGTCGAAAGTGCGCGGCAGCACCCTGGCCAGCTTTCGGCCTTGTTTGTGGCTCTTCTGGCGGCGGACGTGTTCCTGCCCATACCATCAAGCGTACTCAGCGCGCTTGCCGGGGGCGCGCTTGGGTTTGCGGCCGGCGCGGCTGCCATCTGGTCTGGCATGATGCTTGGTTGCCTGGTCGGCTACTCTTTAGGGCGTAAAGCCGGCCGGGCTGCGGTGTTGCGTATCGTGAGCGAACGCGATCTGCACGTTGCACAGAAGGCGGTAGAGAACTTGGGGGTCTTCGCGCTGATGGCAAGCCGGGGAGTGCCTGTACTGGCAGAAAGTTTCGTGATTTGCGCCGGGATTATCCGATATCCGCTCCCGCGCTTCTTGGTGGCGACCGGGCTTTCCAATCTTGCGGTCTCGCTCGCCTACGCAGCGATAGGAAGCATGGCTATCGAAGCGGGTTCATACCTTTTGCTTTTCGCCGGTTTCGTGGCCCTGCCGATCGCGGGATGGCTGTTCTGGAATTGGAATAATTAATGAGACTGGCGTTGACTGGTGCGATGTGCGCATTGAGCGCACCTGCTGCTGCATTTGCTGAAGAGGATGTCCTGCCTGATCGTGGAATTGTCGTGACAGCGACAATCGCCCCCGTTTCGGAACAGGGGCAACCTTTCACGGTCGTTGAGATAAACCAGGCGGATCTCGACAGAGTGGAAAGCCTTGCAGGCGCACTTTCCGAACTGGCTGATGTTCATGTCCAGATGCCCGGTGGCAGAACGGGCTTTGCATCCACATTCGTTCGCGGCGCAGATCCGAACTTCACGGTGACATTGCTGGACGGTGTGCCTCTTAACAGCCCGACGAATAGCCGCGGCGGCGCAGTCAACCTCGCCGAGATATCGAGCTACGCCATTGATCGTGCCGAGTTGCTTGTCGGCACGGGGTCTACGTTGTTTGGTTCAGGGCCAATCTCCGCGGTGCTGAACCTCGGCCTACCTGCGCCTGCCAAACGATCTCGGCTGCAACTGAGCGGCGCTTTCGCGGGCAACGGCGAGGCGACTGGGGCGGCGATATGGAGAGGGCCACTGACAGGTGGCTTTGGTGCGTCGCTCAGCGCAGTGGTGGATGACACTGGCACTTGGAACGAGCAATCATGGCTAAGATCGCGTTCCGTCGACTTTCGGGTCGCTCCTGGGGACGGTTCCGGTGGGCGATTGCTGGTTCACTATGCCGATCGCAAGGCGCAGGGATTTCCAGATACCAGTGGCGGCCCAGATTTGGCTGTCTTCCGCGAATTCGAACGGAGAGAAGGTGACGAGTGGTTGCTGGCGCTGAACCAGCCTGTCCGTCTAGCTGGATATCTCAATCTTACGCTCAGCGGATCATGGTTTGAGCGCAATGATCTGACGATCTCTCCTGGAATAGCACCTTCTCCCTACTCGCCCGGGGGAATCCCGGCAGGAGAAGACGATATCCACTATCGTCACGTGATTGGCAGCGGGATACTGACGTACACGGGCTCGAACTGGGCGATTAGTGCCGGTGTCCAGCACCAGGCCGAAGTGGCGCGAAGCGAAGGCCACATGGACTTCGGCTTCATCGTGCCAACGAGTTTCAGAGACCGCCGCGATACGAACTCGCTTTTCGCCGAAAGTACGGCCGAATTCGGTCGGCTGTCTGTGGTCGCAGGAATTCGCCTGGATGACATCGAAGGCATTGGCGCAGAACTATCAGGGCGATTGGCTGCCCGTCTCGCGCTGACCGATGATTTGTCGGTCAGAAGCAGTTATGGAACTGGTTTCAAGGCTCCAAGCTTCTACGCGATTTTGAACCCTTTCGTCGGGAACCGGGACTTGCGCCCTGAAAGTGGTGAAGGGCTGGAAGCGTCGATAGAATGGAAACGGGGTTCATCGACCGCCGCATCACTCACCGCTTTTCGAACCCGCTATTCTGATCTCATCGATTTCATTCCTGCCGATCCGCCGCGGCTCGAAAACCGATCACGCGTGGTGTCCGAGGGGGTGGTATTCTCCATCGATCAGCGGCTTGGAGCATTCACCGCGACTGGCCAGATCGCTTACGTAAAGACGATCGATGCCACGACGAGCGAGCCATTGCTCAACCGCCCCAAATGGCGCGGAACTTCCGGAGTGAAATGGCAGGTCTCGCCGAATGTCCACTTCGCCGCGCACTATGCCTTCACGTCACGGCAATTAGATTTCGCCGTTCCGGTGGGCGTTGTCGAACTTGACCGGTTTGGCACCGCCTATGCGCAGGTCTCTTACGGCGTCGGGCCCAGCACGCAGGTCGCTGTCAGGATCGACAATGCCTTCGATAGCCCGATGTACCAGGCCAGCGGTTATCCCGGGCGGCCCCGGCGCGCCAGGCTATCGCTCACGCACACCTTTGAATGACGGCAGCTGGCGCCGGGCAGTCAGTAATCGACCGTCTGCCCGGTGCGCGGATTGGTGAATGAACGGCTGCCGTCTCGCCGTAGCGTGAGCTGCAATGGATGCATGGCGTCCCGTTCACCTGCCACATTGGCAATTTGCGCGGCTGGCGGGTTAAGCGCGCCGTCGCGCGTCGCTTCATGAACCTGCCAGATCGCAGGCGGGCTTCGTAACGCGTTCAGCGCGACGTACGTCTGTGCATCAGCGCCCTTCCGCGGGCCGTTCGCGATGACCACCTGCTTCGGGGCAATGGATGCGAGCAGTGCGGGGTTGTTGCTGATGTCACTCCCGTGATTGTTGGCGACCATGACATCCACGGACCCAATCAGATTGGTCGGGCACGCAAGACGGGCCTCCATCTCCCAGGTCAGGTCGGCCAATGCGAGAAGGCTGGAATTGCCCCACCTCGCCAGAATGCCGAGCGAGCGGGGATTTTCCTCTCCTCCATCCTGAGTGACAGAAGTCAGGGCGTTGCAGCCGATGCCCTGCTGACCTGCTCCAGGAAGGGGCCTCTTAATGATCTCACGATCACTGGTGATGGCAGTGATAGTCAGCCCCTCAATCTCGAGAACCTCCCCCGCACGCATGACCTTGTGAGGACGATCGCGGATTGCATCGCGGTAGGCGGGATAGAGCAGTGCAGGGGCGAAGCGGCGCTGCGCCTCGGATGCGTTTTGCGCCAGTTCTTCCCGGTTTTCGCCATGGTCGATGATCGCTCCGACCGGGATCAGCTTCAGGAGGTCGTGTACGCCGCCGATATGATCGATGTGATAGTGGGTGATCATCAGATAATCGATCTGATGGATCCCGGCATCGCGTGCGGCGGCCACGATGCGTTCCGCGCTGCTGGGGGGCGTTTCCGTCTCATTTGAGCCGAAATTTCCGAGCCCGGCGGGCCAGCCTACATCGACAAGCAGAGACTTGCCGCCAGGTGTTATGAACAGCGTGGCCGAGCCGCCCTCAACGTCAACGAAGACGACTTTCAGATCTCCGACCTGCTCAGGGCCGGAATTGCCCATACTGGCGCAGGAACCAAGCACACCAGCCAGCAGCGAAGCGAGCGCGGCTCTCCGGAGGCGGTTGAATCGAGTCTTGCGTGTCATTGGCCCACCGGTGTCAGCTTGATGAGAATGCCGGGCGTCGAGGACGACAAGGAGTGTCCGGTATCGGCGCCAGTCGGGTTTTGGAGAAGGACGTAGAGAAGCCCGTCCGGACCTTCGGCTACCGTTCGCACTCTTCCGAAGTGGTCGAACAGCACCTCTTGCCCGATGACCTGCCGGCCATCGATTTTAAGCCTTCGCAACTGCTGGCCACCAAGCGCGGCAACAAACATATCGCCCTTCCAGCGAGGATATTGATCGCCTTGCAGGATCGTGATGCCGCTGGGCGCAATGGCCGGAGTATAAGACACGACCGGATCAATCATGCCCGGCGCGGATCGCAGGGTTATGCCGGGTTGTGTACCGAACGTGGCAACGCCCCAGCCATAGTTTCCGCCGCGCTCGATTATATTGATCTCGTCGCCGCCTAATGGGCCGTGCTCTGATGACCACAACATCCCGCTGTTTGCCCAGGCAAAGCCTTGCGGATTGCGGTGACCGAAGCTCCAAATTGTGGGCAATGCCCCATCCGTTCGGCCCACGAAGGGATTATCGGCGGGCACGCTTCCGTCAGCCATGACCCGATGAATTTTGCCCAGTGGCGATGTGAGATCCTGTGCCGCATTCGAGTTGCCCTTCTCGCCGATGGAGAAGAACAGGTGTCCCTCGCTGTCGAAGGCCATGCGCGTCCCGTAGTGGGAGTCGTTGACCGAATAGAACTGGGCCGGTGCGCGGAATATCGTTTCCTCACTGGTCCAGTTGTTGTTCGGCCCTAACCGCCCTCGCACAATCACGGTCATCGAGGGGGGGCTGGTCGTTTCCGCTTCGGTGCCGCCAGCTTCTGCGGGTAACGCTTCCGAATAGGCGAGGTAGATCCAGCCGTTGTTGGCGTAGTCCGGGTGCACGGCGACATCGAGAAGTCCTGCATCCTGCCGTTCCCAGACTTTAGGGGTGCCGCGCACTGGCGCATCGAGAAGCTGTGATCCCTGGACAATTCTCAGTCGACCGGGGCGCTCGGTCACCAACATGCGTCCGTCGGGAATGAAGGCCAGCCCCCATGGGGTCTCAAGCCCGGTGGCAAGCACATCGATGCGGAAGCGCTGGTCATCACTGTCAATCACTTGGCCCGTGGGATCGGCCACGAACACCGGTTTCTGTCGCCGGTTCTCTGCCATGAAGCGCAGATAGGTGATCATCTGCCAGCCCTGCTGTTCAGAGATCGTGGCGCCGAATGCCGGCATTCCCTTGCCCGGGGCCCCCGTCATTATGACCGTATGGAAGGCTTCGTCAGTGAGCCGATCGAGGACGCGATGGTCCAACAGGTCCGGCGCCCTGGAACCAGCACTGTGGCAGCCAGAGCAGTTGGCAGTGAAGATCCCATCAATCTCAGCAAAAAACGATGGTGATCTGCGGAGTGGCGGTCCTTCAGCATCGCCGGAAACCGAGCACGCTGCGGCAGCAAAGGCCACAGCGGTCACGCTGGTTAACAGCCGGACGATAGATCCTGCCGTCCAGCGGCGGGGTTGGGCGGGCATGGGAACCGTCCTATCGATTGCGCACAGGTTCCGCCGGAGGATGATACGCGACGAGTTCATCTACCGGGCGCTTGCCGGCCCAGGCAATGCCGCGGAGCAGCATGTCCCGAACCTCGGGACGGGAGAAGTTCTCGTAAACGTGACCTTGCATCCAGACGAATGAACGGGCTGGCGCTCCGCCTTGCAGGGTGTGCTCGTACGTCCAGACTTGCGGAACCGTGTCGCCAACGAACCCAGCTGCCGTCGGCACGTCCGGAATGGTCACAGTTGCGAGAGGCTGAATTCCCGGGTTTTCTGCCCATGTCATCTTGAAGAAGGCTTCATCGCGCAGCTGAAAACCTTCAAGACCGGTGACGATGGGAGAGGCGTTGTCGACAACCTTGTATGTAAGGTCGGTGGCGAGCGTGAAATTGACTTCGCCATGGCGCTTTGCACCGCCAGTGTATGACGCGAACTCTGCCGGTCGCGGTCCACACATGCCATCGTGAAGAATGACCAGCCCGCCGCCACGACGGACGAATTCATCCAGCGCGGCCTTTTCGCTGGGATTCATGTATCCTGCGTCACCTTTGTAGATGATCATTACGTCCACATTGGCGAGATCGTCACCTGAAGGTGCGTGCAGTGCGCCGTCAACGACCGCGCCGTGCTCGGTAAGCAGCTTGCTCCAATCAGCAAGGAACTGCGGATAGTCATGCTCCCCAGGACCGTGCGTCTTAAGGCCAGCGTAGATGAAAATCCGCATTCCATCGGCGTTTTGCCCGCGAATTGGCGGGGGCGTGAAATCATCTACCGCCGCGCCGGGGATCTGAGCGAGCTCATTGACCTGACCGCTAGCCGAGACCGCGCAGCAAACTGCGCCCAATAGGGCGATTGACCATCCGAGACTCTTCAATTTGTAGCTCCTTTCCGGAGAACCTTGTTCGCAAAGGTCTTATTTTACGGTCCAACCACCATCGATTACGATGTCGGTCCCTGTGGCAAATCCGGATTTTTCCGAACAAAGGTAACAGGCTAGCGCGCCGATTTCCTCGGGGTCTCCCCAGCGGCCCACTGGCAAGCTCTGCAGGAACTGGCCGTTGGCGACGGGATCATTGAGAACCGGGGCATTCATGGGGGTGGCGAACGGGCCCGGGCTGATGCCGTTCACCGTAATTCCTTCGCCAGCCAGTTCGAGCGCGAGGGCCCGCGTGAATCCAAGCAACGCCGCCTTTGCGGACGAGTAAGCAGTGCGCCCTGGCAGAGAAACATGGGACATGATCGATGTAAGGTTGATGATCCGGCCATAACCGGTCCCCATCATTCCCGGCACAAACGCGCGGCTCGCGAGGAATGTGCTGATCAGGCTGGAATCGACCACGGCACGGAATTCATCCAGGGTGAAGTCGACCATGTTCTTGCGCAGGTTGGTGCCAGCGCTGTTGATCAGGATTTGCGGCGCATCGAAGCGCGCGTTTACCTGAGCGGCCATGGCCATGACCGCTGCCTCGTCGGTCAGCTCAGCGGAGAATGCCGCGGCCTGACCGCCGTTTGCCGTGATGGTGGCGACCAGCTCATCAAGCTTCTCCTGGTTGCGGGCAACCAGGGCTAGACTGGCGCCTGCTTCAGACAAAGATTTGGCAATTGCCACTCCAAGCCCGCCAGTCGCGCCGGCGATCACGGCAGTCTTGCCGGTCAAATCTACTTTCACAAAAATCCTCTCAGCATGCTGCTTGGTGCACTTTGACCAGAGGCATGGCGGTCATAGCTTGCAAGCCTCAGGGCCCGCTAATTTCAAATTGTATACTAAATACAAAAATGCCATTGTCAATTGACGGTGGTAGCGCAATGGGTCCGCCGGACCCTTGCAGAATTGGGGGAAATGTCATCGATTGCTGTAAGCAGAGGAGCGGCCATGATTGACCAAAATGGCGGGCCGAAAGATGCGCTAGGCGCAACCGGGTATCGCGGAATTGAAGGGTCTGTGGCGCTTGTAACGGGATCTGGCCGAGGACTCGGCCGGGCCGTTGCAGAGAGGTTGATGGCGCTGGGTGCGCACGTAGCGTTGCATGACATCAACGAGGATGCGCCGGGGCAGTTTGGCGAAAGCAAGAGCCTTACACAGTTGGCTCAGGAACTGAGCGACGTTCACGGCCGCGTCACGAGTGCTGTTGGAGATTTGACGAAGGAGGGCGAAGTTCGGAGCGTCGTGCAACACGTTCAGAGCGCGCTCGGACCTATCGACATTCTGGTTAATTGCGCTGGCGGCGATATCGGCCTTGCTGGTACCAAGCCTAATCCAAACGGCGCTCTGGACATCTCTCTGGACGATGCTCAGGCGGTATTTGACCGAAACTTCAAGACGACCATGTTGATGTCACGGGCCGTTTGCCCTGGGATGCGTGAGCGTCAGCGTGGTTCCGTGATCAACTTCGGTTCGCTGAACGGGCATCAGGGCGTCGCATCAGAAGTTGTATACAGCTGTGCGAAGGCCGCCATCGTGCATTTCACGCGATGCCTCGCGCTCGAATTGCGGTCTGATGGTGTTCGCGTCAACGCGATCAGTCCCGGGCCAACAACAACGGCACGCTTCCTCGCAACACGTGAGGTCGATGCAAGCCGGGTTGGAGAGCAGGCATCTCTTGATCGCTATGCGACCCCTGCCGAAATCGCCAACGTGGTCGGCTTCCTGGCAAGTGCGGAGAGCAGTTTCGTGACCGGGCAGGTGTTGCGGGTGGACGGAGGGATTGGCGTTTATGCGGCCTGAATTAAACCGGGCACCGCGCCTCTCCGGTAAGTCATGCCTGGTGACAGGTGCGGGGCAGGGCATCGGCCGGTCCATCGTCAACGCGTTTCTGGCGGATGGAGCTGCGGTGGTCGCCACTGACAGAGACGTTACCCTGCTCGATGATTTGCGAGCGCATGAGAACGTGTCCATCGCCTTGATGGATGTTACCGATGTCGCCGCGGTGAATGCGGTTGCCCTGGCAAATCCCGGCATCGATGTGCTTGTCAATTGCGCGGGATGGGTCGCAAGCGGCACAATCCTTGATGCTGCCGAGGAGGACCTTTCGCGTAGCTTTGCCATCAATGTTCAGTCGATGGCTAATACCATTCGGGCTTTCCTCCCTGCGATGCTCGACAGGCAGGACGGCGCAATCATCAACATTGCGTCCGTTGTCAGTGCGGGGAAGGCGGCTCCGAATCGTTTCGCTTATGCCACGAGCAAGGCGGCTGTGGTGGGCCTTACCAAGTCTGTTGCTTGCGATTTCATTGGAAAGGGCATCAGGTGCAATTGCATCAGCCCTGGAACCGTTGAAAGTCCCTCACTCGAACAGCGGATGCGCGCGCTCGGAGATCTCGAAACAGCGCGCGCTGCATTCATCGCCCGTCAGCCGATGGGGCGGCTCGGCACGACCGATGAAATTGCTTCTGTTGCGGTATTGCTGGCTTCCGACGAAGCGCACTTCATGACCGGCTCGGATATCGTAATCGACGGCGGCATGAGCCTTTGAGGTCTTTGTATCGGCTGCTGCGGTATAAATGACCGCAGCAGCCGAACGCTTCAGGCGCCGTAACGCAGAACGTCCTGTTTCTGTTCGCCCAGTCCGTCGATCCCTAGCGTGATCGTGTCACCTTCGTTGAGGAAGCGCGGAGGGTTGAAGCCCATGCCAACACCTGCTGGCGTACCGGTGGAGATGATGTCTCCCGGCTGCAGGCTCATAAACTGGCTGATATAGTGCACGAGGTAGGGTACCGAGAAGATCAGCGTAGATGTTGATCCGGTCTGCATCCGCTCGCCGTTGACATCGAGCCAAAGCTGAAGATTGCCGATATCGCTGATCTCATCGAGAGTAACGAGATAAGGGCCGAATGGGCCGAACGTATCGCAGCATTTGCCCTTGTCCCACTGGCCGCCACGCTCGAGCTGGTACTCGCGTTCCGACAAGTCATTCACGACGCAGAGGCCGGCTACATGGTCCAGCGCGTCTTCTTCAGAGACGTAGCGCGCCTCTTTGCCGATAACTACGCCCAGTTCGACTTCCCAGTCCGACTTCTTTGAAGTCGGCGGCAAGAGCACGTGATCATTCGGGCCGATGATTGAAGACGTCGCCTTCATGAACAGGATTGGCTCAGTAGGGATGGCCATCCCGGCTTCTTCCGCGTGGTCGCGATAATTCAGCCCGACGCAAATGAACTTGCCCACTTTGCCAACGGGTTCCGCGATACGGACCGGTTCAGATACGAGAGGGAGTGAAGCGGGATCAATCTCGGCCAGTCGTGCCAAGTCACCGCTCAGTGTTGCCCCATCGATGTCTGCAACAACATCCTCAAGGCTGCGGATAGAACCATCTCGATCGAGCATGGCCGGGCGCTCTTGGCCCACGGGGCCAAACCGCAAAAGCTTCATTGCGTTACTCCAAATTCGATTGATCGGGCGCCAGCGGAGATCGCGCTGGGCCGACAGGATTGTTTATTTGCCCGGGTCCTCACCAGCGATGGCGAGACTCGAGAACCTTTCTGGCTCGTTGTAGGCAGTTCTGAGGTGTGACAGCATCGCGATCTGCGGATCACCGACGCCATTTGCCACACAATCAAACAGTTCGCGGTGATGACTGAGGCGCCAGCGACGTATCTCTGGTCCCACATGCTCCAATGCCTTGTGTGCAAACAGCGAGGTTGTCAGCGAGTGCAGCGTGCGTTCAAGGAAGGGGTTCCCGGAAGCAGCCCAGATCACGGCGTGAAACCGTCGGTCGAGTGCAGCGGCATCAAGCAATGGGCCGTCCCACGCTTCCATGCTGCTTACCAGGTCACTCAATTCAGCGCGGATTTCCGACGTCATACGGTGACGCGCAAGCCGCATGGCTTCGGCCTCGAGTACTAGGCGGAGACTGTTGATTTGCTGAACTTCGTCATCCGTCAGCTGCACAACGAACATTCCGCGCCGCTCGCGATTGACCAGGAGTCCTTGTTCTTGCAACTGGGAAAGAGCCTCACGCACCGGAACTCGGCTTACATCGAATTCACGTGCAATCTGGCTCTCGTTCAGCCGCGCACCCGGCTCATACGCCCCCTCCAATATCTGTCGCTTGAGTTCGCTGACGAGATAAGTTCGCAGGGTCGATGGTCCCTTCGATGCAATTGTCACGGAGGTTGCTGAATTAGCCATATGGGCGGTAATCTCGATAAACGATGCGACGAAAAAGCGCAGTTTGTATACAACGTCGGACTGCCCTTGTTAAGTTGTCAAAGCATGAGCAGGCGGCCAACTCAGTGGTTATGCCGCGGGAGCGCCCTAGAAACGCCCCGGAAGCCTACGGCATCTTCGATACACGCGCCGTCCTTCAGCGAACCCACGGTGCTCCGGTAGATCGCCTCCCATGGAGTTGCCGACCCGATTGCAGGCGTGGGATCAGCTTTCCGACGCCGTTCGATTTCTTCTTCCGCAACCAGGGCGTCACAGCGGCGGTTAGGGATGTCGATGCGGATGATGTCACCCGACCGCAGCCATGAAAGGCCACCGCCAGCAGCGGCTTCGGGGGTAGCGTGCACGATAGATGGGGCATCGGCGGTTCCGGATTGTCTGCCGTCCCCGATCGTGGGCAGGCACCTAATTCCCTTACGGATCAGCGCGTCTGGCGGCTGCATGTTGACCACTTCCGCCGAACCCGGCCAGCCGATTGGGCCGGCTCCGCGCATCACGAGGATCGAATGCTCGTCTGCGCCCAGGTCCGGATGGTTTATCCTGGCGTGGTAGTCCTCGGCGCCATCGAAAACGACCGCGCGGCCTTCGAAGACACCTTCGTTGCCAGGCCGTTCAAGGTACGATTTGCGAAATTCCGGGGTGACCGCCGACATTTTCATGATGGCGAAATCGAACAGATTGCCACTCATGGGGAGCAGGCCGGCTTCGTGCACGATCGGGTTGGCGAGCGACCGGATGACATCGTCGTCAGCGGTCTTCACGCCAACCAGTGATGACTGCATCGTTTCGCCGGTCACCGTGATCCGGTTGACGTTCAGCAGGCCGCCACGCGCCAATTCAGCCATAAGAGCGCGAACGCCGCCAGCGCGATAGAAATCCTCGCACAAGTATTTTCCCGTCGGCTGCATGTTGACGATTTGCGGGAGGGCTGCCCGACCAACCCAATCGGCCTCGGTCAAATCAATCCCGGCATGGCGGGCAATGGCAGTGATGTGCGGGTGAGCGTTGGTTGATCCGCCCGCCGTGACGGCGCAAGTAATCGCGTCCAGGAACGCCTCGCGCGTCAGAATGCGCGAGGGCCGCAGGTCCTCGTCAACCAGTTCTACAATTCTATGTCCGGTTTCATATGCCATCTGGGCCCGGGCGCGATAGGCGGCCGGGATCGCCGCTGATCCGGGTAATGCCATGCCAAGTGCTTCGGCGACCAGGTTCATGGTCAGGGCCGTACCCATGGCATTGCAATGGCCAACCGACATTGCCGATGCGAGCGTCGCGTCAAAGAACTCGTCTTCGGTGATTTCGCCTGCCGCCAGCCGGCGCCTCGATTTCCAGATCACCGTGCCTGAAGCGACCGGTTCACCTTCGAAGTGGCCGTCCAACATCGGGCCGCCATTCAGAACAATTGCTGGCAGGTCCATAGTCGCGGCCGCCATCAGTCCGCTTGGCGTGGTCTTGTCGCACCCTGTCGTCAGGACGACGCCATCGATGGGGTAGCCATTCATGACCTCCACAAGGCCGAGATACGCTAGGTTGCGGTCGAGTGCTGCCGTCGGGCGGCGACAATTCTCGAAGATCGGATGCACCGGAAATTCGAGCGGAATCCCCCCTGCATCTCGAATTCCATCCCGGATGCGGCGGGCAAGGTCGATATGCACGCGGTTGCACGGCGAAAGGTCACTTCCGGTCTGTGCAATTCCGATGATCGGCCGGCCTGATCTGAGCTCGCCCGGTGTAAGTCCATAATTCATGAAGCGTTCTAGGTAGAGGGCGCTCATGTCACTGCGTTCTTGATTTTCGAACCAGTCCTGCGAGCGCAATCTGCGCTCCTTGGGTCGTCCCATTAACTCGCTCCTTGACACATACTGTATACTAAATACAGATATAGCCAAGTCAACCGACGGCAGGAGCTGTTGCCATTACCCGCTCAAACGCCATCGCTCACACAGGGCGTGCGGCTCTGGTCGCGTTGGCCGAACTGCGACGTATCCTTGGTGAAAATCTCATCGATAATCCGGCGGTTCTGGCTGCCTATGAGTGCGATGGCCTGTCGGCGTATCGCCAATTGCCGCTAGCGGTCGCGCTTCCGCAGTCTGTTGAGCAGGTGTCGGCGGTTCTGGCTGTCTGCAATCAGCATGAGGTGAAGATCGTGCCGCGCGGGGCTGGCACATCCTTGTCAGGCGGTGCCACGCCAATTGAGGGCGGCATTGTGCTTGGAGTGTCAAAGCTGAACCGGATACTCGAAGTCGATTATGCCAATCGATGCGTCACTGTGCAGCCGGGGGTAAGCAACGCGGCCATTTCGCGGGCAGTTGCGGCGGAGGGATTTTACTACGCTCCAGACCCTTCGAGCCAGATCGTTTGCACCATTGGCGGCAACGTGGCTGAAAATGCCGGCGGGGTGCATTGCCTTAAGTATGGTCTGACCACCAACAACCTGCTCGGGGTGGAGCTTGTTCTGGCTGATGGCACCGTTTTGCGCCTCGGCGGAAAGTCGGCCGAGGCCGAAGGTTATGATCTTCTGGGCTTGGTTTGCGGGTCAGAGGGCCTCCTGGGAATTATCACCGAGGTGACCGTCAGGATTCTTCCCAAGCCGCTGACCCAGCGCGCCTTGATGGTCGGTTTTAGTACGGTTGAGGAGGCGGGAGCCTGTGTGAGTGCCATCATTTCCAATGGCATTATTCCCGCTGCACTGGAGATCATGGACGAACTCAGCGTCCATGCTGCCGAGGATTTCGTCCAGGCTGGTTATCCTCGCAACGTCGGCGCGCTGCTGATTGCCGAGTATGACGGCACCGCTGCCGAAGTCGATGAGATGATTGGCACCACCTCCCGCATCGCGGAGCAGAACGGAGCCTCTTACGTCCGTGCTTCAGAGACCGAGGAAGAACGCGAGCTCATCTGGAAAGGCCGCAAGGCCGCGTTTCCTGCAGTCGGTCGCGTCGCTCCGGATTATTATTGCGTTGATGGTACGATTCCGCGTCGTGCGCTTCCTGAAGTCCTGACACGAATAGCGGATATCGGGGCAAGGCATGGGCTGCGCGTGGCCAACGTGTTCCATGCGGGTGACGGCAACCTCCACCCAATGATCCTCTATGATGCGAGCTTGCCGGGGCAGCTTGAACTCGCCGAGGAAGTCGGCGCGGAAATCCTCCGAACCTGCGTGGACGCCGGAGGCGTACTTACCGGGGAACACGGTGTGGGGCTCGAGAAGGTCGCGCTCATGCACTACCAGTTTGATCAGGTCGATCTGGACCAGCAGGCGCGTGTCAAATGTGCCTTCGATCCCAACAATCTTCTCAATCCGGGCAAGATGTTGCCTGAGCTTTGCAGGTGTGCCGAGCTTGGCAAAATGCACGTGCATCAGGGCGAACTGCGATTCCCGGAGCTACCCCGATTGTGACCGAACGTAGCATTCTGACGGCTCGCGATGCGGCTGAGGTGGCCACGCACATAATGGAGGCCCGCGCCAACGGGGCGGGGCTGGAAATCCGGGGGCTCGGATCACGTACTGGACTGGGGCTTCCTACCGATACTCTTGCTGTGCTCGATGTCGGCCAGATCGCGGGCATCGTGGATTACGATCCGAGTGAACTGGTGCTCACAGCCCGGCCCGGCACTCCGCTTGCCGAGATCGAACAGCTCGTAGCTGCGGAAGGACAGTACCTCGCGTTCGAACCACCCCATTTTGACGTATCGCCGCTCTCAAGCAGTCTGGGCGGGGCGGTGTCCTGCGGCTGGAGCGGGCCGCGCAGGGTGCACTCGGGCCGTTTGCGCGATCACGTACTTGGTGTGGTTGGCGTGACGGGATGGGGCGAAACTGTCCGCACAGGCGGCAAAGTCATCAAGAACGTCACTGGGTATGACCTGCCCAAACTCATTGCGGGCTCAATGGGTACGCTGATGGTCATGACTGAATTGTCCATCAAGGTCATGCCGGCGCCTCTCCATGCGGCGACGGTGGTGCTGCAAGGACTGGAAGCAAGCAATGCCGTCAGGGCGATGGCAGCGGCCATGGCGACGCCATGCGCTGTCAGCGGCGCGGCGCATGTGACGGCCCGGCCTGGCGCAAGTGCCAAGACGATGCTGCGGCTCGAAGGCACGGAGTTGTCGGTTGCCGACCGTGTTGAGCGTCTTTGCGCCGCGCTAGCCTCTCACTGCCGGAACATCGAGGTGATTGCCCCCGAGTTCTCGTCCCGGGATTGGGAATCGATCCGCAACGGCGGCGCGCTGGATACAGATGACAAATCGGTGATCTGGCGGGTCACCCTCCCACCAAGCCTGAGCGGTGATTTTGTTGGGAGATTGACCCGTTTGGTCGGTTGCCACGCCGTCCTTGATTGCGCGGGTGCGGTTGTATGGCTTTCCCTGCCACGCGTTGATGATGCTCATGAAACTCTTGTTCGCGGAACATTGCACGAGATTTGCGGGTCCGCTGGTTCCGCGACTCTCGCTCACGCTGAGCCTGAAGTGAGAAAAAGGATTTCGGTGTTTCAGCCACTCGCTCCTGCCGTTATGGCGCTTGAAGAGCGGCTGCGGCGCACGTTCGACCCGGATCATGTGCTCAACCCGGGTCGGATCCGCAAGCTTGCGTGATATGCGGGCGCTCGATTCATCTCACCACTTGCCGGGCCTGCAACGGGCGGAAAGCGATGCTCAGATGCGCAAATGCGTGCGCTGTGGTTTTTGCCTGTCCACTTGTCCGACGTACGAACTGATTGGAAACGAGGCAGATAGTCCGCGTGGCCGCATCGCGCTGATGCAGACCATGCTCGCGACTGATGTCGCACCAGATCGAGAGGCCGTCGGCCACATAGATCGCTGCCTGGGTTGCCTATCTTGCAAGACGACTTGCCCTTCCGGTGTCGATTATGAATCTCTGCTCGACCGGGCCAGAGAGCACATAGAGCTGACCTATCGTCGGCCCCTTCTGGATCGCGCACTGAGAGCGGGGCTACTGTTCACGCTAACCCATCCGCTGGTTTTCCGCTTAGGCCTTGCAGTCGGGCGCAAAACGCGTTTCATGCAGGGCGCGTTTCCGGCCCCGTTACGCCGGATGCTCGAATTGGCGCCCCGCGCGCGCGCTAGTCGTGCAGCGCCGGAAACGGTTTCGCCAACAGCGACATATCGAGGGCGCGTCATTCTTTTCGAAGGTTGCGTGCAGCCCACCCTGCGCCCCGAGATAAACAGGGCGACCAGGCGCTTGCTTGAACGCAACGGGGTCGAGGTCATTACCATCCGGGGCGAGGGCTGCTGCGCTGCGCTGCCCGCCCACCTCGGTCGCAGTGAAATGGCGAAGGCTCTTGCGCGCAAGAACATCATCGCCTGGGAAAACGCGAACGTGGCGGACGTTGATGCAATCATCGTGACCGCGTCGGGCTGCGTGCCAACGATTGCAAAATATGGTGCTCTGCTGGGTTCCGAGCCCGAGTGGGCCAGCCGGGCGCAGGCGATGGCCGCGCTCGCTACTGAGCTGTCCGTCTATCTGCACAAGATGGGGTTGAACGTTCCGGCACGTGACAGGCAGTTGCCTCGCGTGGCGTATCAGGCAGCATGTTCGATGCAGCACGCACTCGGCATTCGAAGCGAGCCCAAGGCACTTCTCGAAGCGGCGGGTTTTGCCCTCAACCCTGTTCGTGAAGAGCACATGTGCTGCGGCTCGGCTGGGATCTATTCAATACTCCAGCCGGATATTTCGGCGCAGCTGCGTGATCGGAAGACCGAGGCCCTGATTGGCAGCGGTGCAGATGTTGTCGCCTCGGGGAACATCGGCTGCATTACCCAACTTGGATCAGGCGCCTTGCCTGTCGTCCATTATGCCGAGCTTCTCGATTGGGCGGCGGGCGGACCATGCCCACCAGAATTGACCGGTTCGGTCTGGGCCTGATCAGAGGATAACCGGTAGCTTTCCAATTGACGTCCCCTCCGACACGATCTGCCGGAGGGGAAATAGTTCAGACTAGCGGGAAGAGCGGTGCGAGTATCAGGATCACAATCAGGCCCGTGATGCCCAGGACGGCTGTCAGGGGCGTCCAGGTTCTCAGGGTCTCGTGGGTGGTCAGTCCTCCCATCTTCGAGAAGATCCAGAAGCCACTGTTGTTCATCCAGTCACCGACAAGCGATCCGGCACCGATAACCAGGCCGAGATAGACAGGATGGAAGCCGAGCGACGATGCGCTGAAACCCATTGCGGCGAACATCGATGCAGTGGTGATCATGGACACCGTCCCTGAACCCTGTGCAATCTTGATCATCGAAGCGACAAGAAAGGCAGAGATCAAGACGATCATGCCTGTTCCGCTTCCGATGTCTTTCACCAGCGCTTCGATGGGGGCCTGGATGCCGGCCTCGCGCAACATGGCGCCGAAGGCTCCCCCGGCAGCGGTGATCAGGATGATGATACCAGCGCCCATCAGTGCGCTTTCGGTGTCGGACGCCATCTCCGTAACAGTTCGGCCGCCGTATCTTTTCAGCATCCAGAGCGAAATCGCAGCCGAGAACAGCAACGCCATATTCGGGTTGCCGAGCAGACCCGCAATGTTGAGCAGCGAGGTCTCCGACGCTGTTCTCGCACCTTCTGGAGCAATCAGCGCCATAGCCGCTGTATTGAAGGTGATTAAAACGACCGGGATGAGGATGGGCTGAATCGCGAGCCAGAAAGGCGGAAGGGTTCTCGTCGGCGTGTCGACCTCGTCCCAGTCTGAATGCAGATCTTCTTCCCCCGCATAGGGGCGCATTTCGACCGGATATTTGCGGTTCAGGTGATAAGCGAACACGAGGCCTGCGATCGACATCGGAATGCCGACAACTAGGCCCACAAGGAACATCATGCCGAGGTCGATATCAAAGGCTGCGGCAATGAAGATCGGGCCCGGTGTCGGGGGAACTAGCGAGTGCGCAACCCCGGCGCCTGCGACGATTGCCGTAATGTAGAGAAGATAGTTCTTGCGTTGAGAGCGCCAGAGCGTGCGCGCGATCGGGACGAGGAGGTAGAAGACCGTATCAAAGAAGACTGGGATGGCGAGAATGAAGCCGCCGCTCATCAAGGCGGTTGGCGCGCGCTTGGCGCCGAGCTTCGCAATAAGTGAGCGGATAATCCGTTCTGCAGCGCCGCTGTCGAGCATGGCCTTGCCGATGATCGCCGCCAGGGCAATGACGATGCCGATCGATCCGGCGATGCCGCCGAATGCTTCCGCCACCCGCGAAACCTTAATTGCGCCGGTCCCTGGCGCCAGCAGACTGACAACCAGCGCTGCTATGATCAGCGCGAGGAAGGCGTTTGCTCTCACATAAAGAATGAGCCCGAAGACCAGGGCAGTGCCCAGGGCCATGATCAACAACGGTGACACAACTCCACTCCCATTTTTGTCAATGGGTACAGGCCAAATTGTGTTCTGTATACAGATTTACAGCTTTGTGGGCATTGTCAGGTTAACTGCCACCCGCCGAGGGCAAAACCGAAACGCCAATCTTACCGTTCGCCGGTGTACGCAGCACTCCACTCGTGAGCGGGCTCGAGTTGCTTGCCGCGATGTCTGTCACGCAAAAGCCTGCCAGCTTCATCATGATCACCGCCGCGCGCTTCCAACCGGCGCTACGTGATGAGGTGCTGCGTGCCGGCGCCAACTGCGTGCTCCACAAGCCCTTCGACAGTGCTGAACTCTTCGCATCCGTGGAGCGCGTCCTGGAGGGTGCAAAAGGCACGAACTGATCTATGCTAGGGGCCAAAATCTGCAATCTTGCAATCGATTGCCTTAGCGGGTACCGAGTCCGCCGAGAGTGCATTCGCAAAAAAATGATTGTGAATCCTCACTATAAAATTACTTTTGGAGGAGTATGTTGTGAGAAAGCGGTATCTGGCCACAGTTTCTGCAATCGGTTGTATTTTGCCTTTTGCACCAGTTCATGGGCAGTCTCAGGTGCCCAGCCAACAGGCGGATAATTTGTCGGCAGAAGAAGGGCTGGAGGCAGGTGACATTATTGTCACTGGCGAGAGGCGCGCAACAACGGCCCAGTATACCCCAATTTCCATCGTCGGGTTTTCAGGGAAGGAACTCGAAGATCGCCACATTAGCAGTGCTGCTGACCTGCAGTTTGCGGTCCCCTCATTGACCTACCAAGATACCGGTAACGTCAAATTTCTGAATATTCGTGGGATCGGCATCGCTGACACCTCGCCGAATAAGATGCCTGGTGTCGCAGTGCATCTCGACGGAGCTTACATGGCTTCCGGAAGTACTTACGGCGACGCATTCTTCGATCTGGAGAGCATCGAGGTTCTGCGAGGACCCCAGGGTACGTATTCCGGGCAGTATGCCAACGGCGGTGCTATCTTCATCAATTCGGTGGCCCCGCGGATAGGGGAGGCCTCGGGCTTCGCGAGCGCGGAGATTGGCACATTCGGCAAGAAGAAGTTCGGCCTGGGCGTCAACGTGCCAGTATCGGATGTTTTGGCGCTCCGGGTGTCCGGCGAGGGTGAAAAGCGCGGCAGCTATTATACCAATTATGGCCCGTTCCCTGCTGCTGGCGTGAAAGATGACAACCAGCCCGGCAATCTCTCAAGATACATGATCCGCGCGCAAGCTCTGTTCGAGCCGTCAAACGACATGTCGCTTCGGTTAATCTTCCAGACAAGCGACAGTAGCAGCGACAACATGGCGATTAAGAGGGAAGGGCTGGACCCAGATCTCGGAGAGCGCGAACTCGCTTATGATTTCGATTCGCTGCTGAACATTCAGTATTGGCGAACAACGGCAAATTTCGACTGGAATATTAGCAAAAACGTCTTGCTGAAGGCCAATGCATCCTACCACCATGGTAAGCAGCGCTGGTTTGCAGAAAACGACCTGACCAATTCAACGACACATCCTGAAATCGCCCAAGATGCCGTTAGGTTCTTCATGGACGATAAGTATTACAGTGCAGAGGTTGACCTTCTCTCGCAGAACACGGGAAAATTTGAGTGGTCACTTGGTATGACGGCTCTGGTGCTGGATCAGGGCAACTTGATCGAGCCAAGTGTCCTTTACGGGCCCGGATCGGGGCCTGATTTCACCTCGGGCATTGCCATCCGCTATGATCCTATGCGGAGGAGCTACGCTGCGTTTGGTGAAGTTGGTTATCAGTTCACGCCGTCGTTCGAGATGAAGGTTGGCATGCGCTACACAACCGACCGCTCAGGGCAGGGACCGCTTTCTGGGATCTATTTCGACCGCGCCTCGTCGGAGCCTGGGGTTTCTACGGCCAGGCCTTTCGTGAAGCATGACGCCGTGACCGGTCGTGTCGTCGCCAACTTTACGCCCGGTGAAGGTACTTTGCTCTATGCGTCGTTGGCGCGAGGCTACAAGCCGGGCGGTGCATCTTCCCTAACAAATATTTACAATAACGAATACGTCTTCAACTACGAAGGTGGATGGAAGCAGTCCTTTTTCGGCAATCGGCTGAGGAGCGCTGTCAGTGCCTTCTACATGCAGTACAAGGACTATCAGGCGTCGTTCGACGACGATCCCACAGACATGCTTCCTGGACAAAGCTACAACATTGATGGGACTCATCTGAAGGGCGTGGATATTAGCCTAAATGGGAAGTTCGGAGGGTTCCGCTTCGACGCATCCACTACATTGTTGAAGAGTAAGACTGGTCATCAGAACATTGCATTCCCGGCTAACCTTTACGGACCAGGTGATCCGCTGGCCCCTATTGTCGTGGATGTACATGGACGCAGCCTTCCAAACTCGCCAAGTTTCGCAGCCAGCGCGAGCGTGGGCTATGCTTTTCCGCTCGAAGGCGGCGAGCTCACTCCTACGGTTCGACTAGCTCATCAGTCCAAGCAGTGGACGACCTTTTACCAAGCGCCGAACCATCTGTTGGAAGGCCGCACACTGGTGAACGCGCAACTGATGTACACCTCAGATGCGAACTGGATGGCGGAGGCGTTCGTTACCAATCTTTTCGACGTGGATTATCGCGCCACGCTCTACAACTACACCGATGGTGGTGGGTATCGCTTCGGGCTGGGAGCACCGCGCGAGATTGGAGTCCGTTTCAGAGCCAACTTCTGATCGGCCACTGAAAGGGAAGAGGGGAGAATTCCAATGCCCAGATTGCCTAAGGCAATGTCTTTAGCGGCGATTCTGGTCGTCGGCATTGGGCTCCCCTCTTGCCGAGGGGCTGCGCTTGCCCCTCGCGCAGCGGCTTCCGCAGGGCCAACTCTGATCGCTTCGTCAAGTTGGGCGAACCCGGCAGGCCCCTACGATGTCGTGATGGAAGAGGATGGTACGCTCCCTGACCACACGATTTACCGTCCCGCCAATTTGGAGCGCTTGGGTTCGGAACGCCTCCCTATCGTGGCATTTTCCGGGCCTGGGTGCGACTTCAATGGCACTGCGTTTCGCCCGTTCTTTACGGAGCTGGCATCGCACGGGTATCTGATCGTAGTCAGCGGTCCTCCTGAACCTCGGGGCGGAAGCGGGGCGGGGTTTGGGCGCACCGCGCCGGCGGATTTAAGTGCGAGCATAAGCTGGGCTCTTGCTGAAAATGGGCGCGCGGAAAGCCGCTATTTCAAGCGACTGAATGCCGAAAAGGTGGCTGTTATGGGCCAGTCTTGCGGCGGCCTTCAGGCTCTCTCTCTGGCCCGCGACCCACGCATTTCCACGCTCGTACTTTGGAACAGCGGTGTGCTGAACGTCGCTCCTCCTTCGTCTGGGGCGCCGGCGGACACTTCATTCGTCATGCCAGTAGGAAATGACAAAACTGTTCTTGACGATGTTACCGTACCGATCGCCTATTTCGTTGGCTCCGATGACATGGCTGCTCCCAACGCGGCGGACGATTTCCAGCGGTTGAACGGGGTACCGGTAGTGCTTGGTATTCTGGAAATAGCGGGCGACGCGCACGGTGGAACGTTCCGCGAGAACAATGGCGGCAAGTTCGCAATCGCCGCTTTGGCTTGGCTCAATTTGCAGCTCAAAGGTGATCTCGGTTTTGGCCGGTACTTTCTCGGCGAAGATTGCGTCCTTTGCGGCGACCCTGAATGGAAGATCAGCACCCGCGGCTTCTGATCCGAATTTACGGGATATGTTCGGCAGCGGACTCAGGCGCCACTTTCCCGAGCGCAGTTTCAATTGCGCGTTCTGCCAGCGGCTTCATTACTGCGTATCCGATACGCGTCGGGTGAACCCCATCGTTCGCGTAGGCAGTATCGAAGGCGCCTGTGTTGTCCGCCAAGGGAGTGTAGTAATCGACGAAGGTCGCGCCGTACTGGGCAGCGGTTTGCTCCAGCAGCGTATTCATCTGCCGCACCCATGGTTTCACGTCGAACTCAGGCCTTGGTAAGAGCATGGTCATCGGCGGCATCGCGGCAATTACGACCTGGATCCGGTTGGCCTGCGCCATATCAATCATCGCGCGCACGTAGCCGATATACTCTTTCTCGGTGATGGGACCGGTTGCTCCGCCGATATCGTTCGTGCCGGTCATGATATGGACGACCTTCGGCTGTAGAGCGACCACATCCTGATGAAAGCGAGCGACCATCTGGGCGCTGCTCTGGCCGCTGATCCCGCGACCGATAAATCCATTTTCATTGAAGAACTCGCGATCTGCGACGATCCAGCCTTCAGTGATTGAATCACCTATGAAAACAACTTGGGGCTCTAAGCCACTCTCCTCAATCGCAGCATTTGCATCGCGGTACCGACACAAGAATGGCCAGTCCGAAGCAAGCCGTAGAGCCTGGCTCGAGCGCCATGCCACGGCCGCCTCATTGTTTTGTTCCACAAAGGCTTTTGCTTGGCGGCTCAGTTCATTGAGGTCGATCGGAGCGGTGTCAAATTGGCGTGCCTGTTGTTCTTCGCTAAGCGGCGTGGGTTCATCGCATTGGATGACTTCTCCGTTCACGGCGGCAAAGGGGCGCCCCCATTTCGTGCCGGACTCCTCCGCGAACGCAGCGGAGCTAAGCAGCAGTGCCGCTACGCCAATGATGGTTGAGTTCATTTGTGATCTCTTCCCTGAATCGGCCGGCTGCGAGACTCGCTGTCGATCAATTGCGGACAGCGAGGCAATGCAGCAGGTCTCATCTTGGCGCAGATGTTACAATCGATTGCAATCCTCGCTGACTTGGCCTTGGGACCAGCGGCCCGAATTCGGAGCTCGCGCCGCTAGTCTGCGTGAAAGCTCAGCCAGTAGCTGCGGCTAAGTTCGATTTCCTGTGGAAGCACGCGAACGAGGTCCGTTTCCTTAGCGGCGAACAGAAGAATCAAGCCCAAGCCGACGCCTGCGGGCACAGCGAGATTACCTTTAGGTTCGCGGAAGCTCCCCCTGGAGGCTCAGTCTTTGGCGGCTTGAATGTGGTTACGTTATCCACGGACCGGTAACGGCCAGTGTCCTCGTTGGGCTAAAGACGTTGACGAACAGGACATCACCATTGGGCGAGAAGCAGGCACCGGCTAGCTCTGTGTTCAGTCGGCAAAGGGCGAGCGGATAGGCCACGCCGTCCGGCGTGACACCTCTCAGGTGGTTGGCCACGTTCCGGGTGTACTGGTCTTCGCACACGATGATGTGCCCGTTGGGCGCGACAGTGATGTTATCGCCAAGATTGAAATCGTCGATTGAACGACTTTCGTAGAAAAGCTGGACGCGATCCTTCCCGTCGCGCCCGGGTTGCAGGCGATAAAGCTGGCCCAGCTTCTGCTCTCCGCCGCTCGTGCAGCAGAAGAAGAGCTCACCGTCGCCCATGTGAAGACCTTCGCTGCGCGCGAACAGCGTGGCACCCAGCTTCGCCCCTTGCGCGCGAAGCTCGCCTTCTTTCGCTTCCGCGTCCTCAAGGTCGACCCATCGTACGTCGTGCCAAGAGCCTACCGGGACGTCCGTATTGTCGTGGTTGCGGCCGTCGGGCACGCCGCTGATCACCATGGCCTGGAGCCGTCCCCCATCTCGGAGCACGCCGGGACTATTCGGAATGAAACGGTAAAAGAGGCCGTCCATCTTGTCTTCGGTCATGTAGACGACACCGCTCGTCGGATCGACCGCCGCCGCCTCGTGATCGAACCTTCCCATTGCACGAAGCGGCACCGGTTCGACTAGCCCCGTGGCGCTTGCCGGGACTTCGAAGACATAGCCATGTTCCGGGAACCGAGTTTGGAAGATATTCGGCTCTTCGCAGGTAAGCCAGCTTCCCCAAGGGGTTACGCCACCCGCGCAGTTCCGCAAGGTTCCCGCCAGGGAGCGGAACTGGCGTTCAACGGCGAGCGTCGTTGGATTGAGAATGATCGTGGTCGTGCCGCCGGGCAGGATCGTACCTTCAGCATCCCGTCCGTACCCACTGACGAGCTGTGTCCCGGCGGACTGCCCAGGGTTCAGTTCGTGGTTTCTGACCAGAGCCAGCTGCCCATTCGGCATCCCGAAACATCCCATACCGTCGGCATGGTCGGGCACAGTGCCGCCGTCGTCCATTTGGTCGCCCAAGCTCGACAGAATTCTATAGGAAAAGCCGGCCGGGAGATCGAGAAGCCCGTTCGGATCAGGCAGCAGCGGGCCATAAGGAAGCGCCGACTGCGACTTCGCGATGCTCTGCGGTCTTCCCATGCATCCGCTGGCTAAAACAGCGGTCAAAGTGGCACTCGTCGTCTTCAAGAAACGCCTGCGATCGAAAGTCATTGCGGCTCCTTCACTGCAACCGGCTCGTCCGGCGAACCGGACCGTTCTAGCATGGGCGAGCGTAAGCGCCTTCCGTTACAGGAATTTTTCCCCCGCCGCTCCACTACAGAGCGTCCAAATCGCGGAAATTGGGTACCGATTATAAAGGAAGGGCAATCGGATCCCGGATGATGTTGGAAGCGAGCCATGGCGCAAGCAGAGAAGGGCGATGTCAGAGCACATGCGTTTAGTCGCTAATTTGGCGAAGCGCGGTGGGACGAGCGAATGTCTCGTTCACGCAAAAGGGATTGGCGATATGCCCAAGGCTAGTCGAATGTTTCGACAAATGAAGGTGCCTTTGCGTTGATGAAGAGTGCTCTTCGTGAAGGGCATTTGAACTAGGCGTTTCCCACGGCCCTTGCAGAACGTGGAGGACCCGCTATTCGAACGCGGGATCGACACGACGCACCCGCGAGCGGAAGCAATGTCTCGGCAATGCACCTTATCAAGCATTGCAGTCGTTTGGGACTACCTCGACAGCGAGGTTGATAACCTGCAACGATCACCAATCTTGCCGCGCCTTCCGCGGCTCGATCAAGCAATAACTCCAAAGGATAATACGTGCCTGCCTTTAATGACACTTCCTTCCAAGACCGGGTAGCTTCAGCCGCAAAGGCCAAGCAAAAGGCGCTAGACCGATTGAAGGCTATGCCCCGTGTGGACGAGGAGGTCTTGGCCGAACGCCGGAAGGCGCGTGAAGCTCGCGAGCAAGTGCTCGCAGAAAAGAGCGCCGCCAAAGCAAAAGCAATCGCGGATGCCAAAGCTGAAAAGGCAGCGGCCAAGGCTACAGCTCTCGCGGACGCCGAAGCTGCGGCTGCTCTCAAGGCTGCCCGCCTGAAGCCTGCCAGTCAGGCAGAAATGAAAGCCGCGCGCGACGCACGCTATGCCGCACGCAAGGCGCGCAAAAAGTAGAACCAATGCGTGCTACTTGCGGTGCTGTGTCATGGCGAATGTTCCAGATTGCAAAGTGGGCAGAGGTCAAGCGGAGACCAAAATATTGCAGTGACAGGATGCAATGAAATGAGGCGCCTGCAGGCAGAATTGATCGCAGAAGCATAACGGTGTTATTGTCCCAATCCCACGGCGGCACACTGAAAGGCAGTCCTGCACGATGGTGGACCACGGTGACCGAAAGTATGGAGCCAGTCAGGATTTAGGCGGCCTCGACGAGTGGGACGATTTCTGTTTCGAACGTCGCGCAGTCAATGCGGGTGTGCATCCTGGCGCCACGCTGGAATATACCGAGGTTGCGATTGTCTTGTCCGGCAGGTCGTCGGTAGGCCGGATCGGCAACGGTCGCAGGCACCAAGCTTTCGCCCAGCCCGGAACCGTCTGGATATGCCCAACCGGTACGTATGAGCGCGAGATTGAAGTGGGTGACACGATCGAGTGTCTCCACGTTTACTTGCCGGAAACGCTGGTCGGCGAGGCGGCGCTCCAGGGCTACGGCGTCGATCCGGCACGGGTCGAGCTCGCATACGCAGGCGGCGTTGTCGATCAGCCCATCCACCAGATCGGGATATCTCTGGTGGACCTTCTCACCCGCGATTTCGAGCCAACCGACCGCCTGTGGGTCGACGGGATGCGCACAGCGCTCGCCGGACGTCTTCTCACTGCTTATTCTGTCGACCGCTGGCAGGCACCACGACAAACACCGTCTCTCGATCATAAGCGTCTGAAGCGCGTCACGGACTATATCGATGCGCATCTGGCAAACGAATTGAGCTTGGCCGCGCTGGCAGCCGAGGCCTGTCTCAGCCCGTTTCATTTTTCCCGATTGTTCAGCGATGCGACCGGCGTGTCTCCGCACCGCTACGTCATTGATCGTCGAGTGGAGGCGGCCAAGGCGGACCTTGCCTTTGATCGCAGCACGCTGGTGGAGATCGCATTGGATCTCGGCTTCGGCTCGCAGGACAACTTCTCGCGCGTGTTCCGCAAGAAAACTGGCCTCACCCCGGGTCAATACCGCAACGTGTGTCGAGGCGCATAGACGCAGCTTTTTCTCTTACATGACAGTTCAGCAAGATCGGTCGGTTTTACCGCAGGATCTGTCGATACCCGCCAATCGCCTCCTTTTAGAGCGCGTTCAGACACCTGGCCAGACGCCAACGGCGGTTTGATCCGAGTGTCGCATCGCACTTATGAAGGAACAAACCATGGCATATCGGAGCGTCAATCCGACCACCGGGGAAGTGATCAAGACCTTCCCCAATCACAGCGACGCGGAAGTCCGCGACGCGCTCGCAGCCGCCCATGCGGCCTATCTGTCCGACTGGTCGCAAGGGGCGATCGAGCCTCGTCTGGCCGTGCTTGGCCGCCTGGCCCAACTCATCGAGCAAGAGTCCGAGGAACTTGCCAGGATACTGGTCACTGAAATGGGCAAGCGACTTGTCGAGGCACGCTGGGAGGTCGACATGACCGCGCGCATCGCCCGTTATTATGCGGAGAACGGTGCGGCGTTTCTTGCTTCCCAGAAGATCGACACAACGCGTGGCGATACCTGGATCGAATATCATCCAATCGGCGTGATCGTCGCAGTCGAACCGTGGAACTTTCCCTATTACCAGTTGATCCGCGTAGCTGCCCCGAACATCGTCGTCGGCAACCCGGTTCTCGCCAAGCACGCCAGCATTGTCCCTCAGGCGGCGCTCGCGTTCGAGGCGCTGGTGACAGAGGCTGGCTCCCCGCGCGGTGTCTGGACCAATCTCTTCGCATCGGCAGACCAAGTCGCCTCGCTCATTGCAGATGATCGCGTCCAGGGCGTCGCGCTCACCGGGTCGGACAAGGCGGGTGCAATCGTTGCCTCACAGGCGGCGAAGTACCTGAAGAAGTCGGTACTCGAACTCGGCGGCGCAGATGTCTTTGTCGTTCTCGAGGATGCCGATCTCGAGAAGGCGGTCGAACTGGGTGTGCAGGCTCGGCTTAATGTCGCAGGGCAGGCGTGCAACGCGGCAAAGCGGTTTCTCGTACACGAGAAGGTGGCGGACAGGTTCCTCGCTGCCTTCACGGATCGCTTTGCCGCGTTGGTGGTGGGCGATCCCATGGACGAGACTAGTGGGATGGGGCCACTCTGCACCGTCGCCGCGCGCGACGAACTTGCTGAGCAGGTCGATAAGGCCGTCCGTGCGGGCGCCACGCTACACTATGGCGGTCAAAGCATAGCGGGCCCAGGTGCCTTCTATCAGCCGACGATCCTCACCGATGTCAGGCGCGACAATCCGGCCTATTTTGAAGAGTTCTTCGGCCCGGTCGCGCAGATCCATGTCGTGCGTGATGATGAGGAGATCGTCGCGCTCGCAAATGACTCCCAGTTCGGTTTGTCGGGGGCGATCTTCACTGCCGACATCGATCGCGCCAAGGCGCTCGCCTCGCGCTTCGAGACCGGCTCGGTCTGGATCAACACCCGCTCGTCGACTGAACCTGAACTGCCCTTCGGAGGCGTGAAGCGGTCCGGCTACGGCCGCGAGCTCTCCCGCCAGGGCCTAATGGAACTGGTCAACCAGAAGTTGATCGTCGTCGCCAACGACTGATGCCCCGGCATCGGACAGCGCTCGAAGCTGCCCGACGCTGCCCAATACCCCCAATATTCACAACACTCTGCAAGATGAAGGAATTTGAAATGCATGAAGGAATTGAAGGGAAGGTCGTCTTGATCACCGGTGCCAGTTCTGGCCTTGGTGAAGAGACCGCCCGGCATCTCGCCTCTCGTGGCGCTACTGTGGCGCTGGCCGCACGGCGCAAGGACCGACTTGACGGTCTCGTTCGCGAGATCACCCGTACTGGCGGTCAGGCTACCGCCTACAAGCTCGATGTCACCGACAAGGAGCAGGTCCGCACCGTCGTCGACCAGATTGTCGCGGAATTTGGTCGGCTCGATGTGGTGATCAACAATGCCGGGCTGATGCCGATCAGGCCAATGGCCGAGGCCAACACCGATGAATGGGACGCCATGATCGACATCAACGTCAAGGGTGTGCTGTACGGCATTGCTGCTGCGCTGCCGGTGTTCCTCCGCCAGCAGAGCGGGCACTTCATCAATCTTGGCTCGGTCGCCGGGTTGAAGGTGTTTGCGCCAGGGGGCACGGTCTATTCTGGCACCAAGTTCGCGGTGCGAGCCATCTCTGATGGCCTGCGCCAGGAAATCGGCCCGAAAATCCGTGTAACGGTGATTGAACCCGGCGCAGTCGACAGTGCGCTGAAGTACGGCACCAGTGGGACGTCGTCCGAGAACGTCATGGCGTTCTACGAGCATGCGATACCAGCGGGGGCGGTTGCTCGTGCCATCGCCTTTGCAGTGGAGCAACCGGCGGAAGTGGACGTCAATGAAATCGTGCTGCGCCCGACTGCGCAGGAGTTCTGACTACAGGAGGAGGGCCGGGGGCCGTTAGGCTCGCGGCCCTCCCTCGTTCGCTCAATGACAAAGCTTGGGTCGCAATGCTCGCCCGACGCGCTCAATCAACGGCAGGTGAAACTTGCCGCATCGTCGGGATTGTTGCCGGTATAGCGCGCAACCTTGGGATACGGGCACAGGGGTCGGGACACGCCGGGCATTGTCTTGCCGCTGGCGATGATCCGGTCCGGCGCCTCACCCCGTTCCACCCACGCGGTGATGGCGTCCAGCATCTCGAAACTGTCCGTCGCCTCACCGCCAGCGCAATGCAGCATGCCCGGCACGGCGTAGAGGCGCACCGCATCGCGCGCGGCGGGGCCGGTGGCTTCGAGCATGCTTTCATACCAGCGGGCGATATGCGGGGTGGACATGCCCTGATCCGAAAGGCCGTTGTAAACGATCATCTTGCTCTTCAACACGAAGGTGGAGAGAAAAGGGCTGTCGCCATCACCGATGCCGCCTTGAAACCGGATGCGATCGAGCACGTCGTCAACTTCGTATGGGACCAGTGGATCCCAGTTCGGATCGGCCGGGGTCAACTGAAGATAGCGGAACTGACCTAGCCCAAGCGATGAATCGGCGGAATTCGGTTCACCGGTTTGCGAGGTGCCCAGGCGCATCCCCCGCCAGGCAGAAGAAGCAATACCGGTATCATAGTTGAATGGGCCATAGGCATGGTGGCCGGATCGCGTTTTCGGCCCCTGCATCAGTTCGTCCAGCGCACCCACCTGCGCCGGGCTCAGGCATTGGTCAGTCTTTCCCGTCGCGCAGACCAGCTCTCGCGGGTGGAAGTTGCACGCCTGCCAGTCATTGATCATGCCGTCGGCCAAGCCGTCCAGCGCGTCACAACGCTTCAACACGCCTTGCTTGACAAGTTGCAGGTCCGCGTCCGAAAACGCGCGTGAATAGATCGGCCGCCCGGCATCATCGCGCGGCGCGATCCGGGCAAGAATCTGCATGTTCCAGACTTCGCCCAGCGCCAGCCGCGAAAAGCTCATCGCCGGATCGCCCGCCACGATCCCATCATACTCCAGCGGCAGGCGCTGGGATGCGACCAGAGCTTGCCGTCCGCCATTCGAACAGCCGACGAAATAGGAATAGTCCGCCCTGGTACCGTAATACGCGCCCAGCAGGCGCTTTGCCTCAAGCGTGACCTTGTCCAGCGCGTTATAGGCGTAATCCACGCGCGCCTGTTGATCGAGGCCGAAGGTGGCATCGATAATCGGCCCGTCGTGCCCGCTATCGGTAGATACCACGGCAAAGCCCCGCGTCAGTGCGGGCGGAGCGGAGGAATTGGCAACATTGCCGATTGCCGGCATCACCTGCCCGTCCAATCCTGCGCCTCCCTGAAACAGAAAACGACCGTTCCAGTCCGTAGGTAAGCGCAGTTCAAAGCCGATACCGAATGTTCGACCGCCCGCGCCAACGCGGCGATCCATCACGCCGCGCACCACGCAATGTTCCGGCAGTTCAATCTCCCCGCTCCCTGCTGGGGCCGGACCTGCCCTCACCAATTCCGTGCGGGAGAATTCGAGGCCTGGGCGCAGCAGTTCGGCCATCGCGGCGCATCTTGTGGCGGAATCCAATGCGGTATTCTGCGCGACAACCCTTTGCGAGGAGCCCCCCAGCACGATCAGGGAAACGCTCACCGCCAGAACCATGGAAAACCGGATAGATTGTCCGCGCCGCCAAGCCATAATGTTCGCCCCCTTTTTTCTATTTGCCCAAGGTCATCGTTCTCATGATGCCGGTGGTCAATACCGCTCTCGCTGGTGCGGTCAGTCGGCCCCGTCCACCTGACACCGCCGACCCGGTCGCAACAACCCGGTGGACTGGCAGCGCCATCTGTGGTCGCATGGGCTTGAGGTGAGGGGGGTACTCATGAAGAAGCTTGTGATTCTTGCCTTCCTTACGATGTTTGGCTCGGCTGTGCCGACCCAGGTACTCGCCCAGCAGGTGATCCGTCTCTGGTCGGCCAAGGCGCCCGGCAGCGAGAGCGATACCGTGACGGAAAAGTCCCAGCCATCGGAGCAGGGGACGCGAGTTTCCGACGTCATCGATCCGACGATAACGGTATTCCTCCCTGAGGCGGCGAAGGCGACCGGCACGGCGATGGTGGTCGCTCCGGGTGGCGCAATGCGCGTTCTGCAACTTCCGGGTGCCGATAATGAACCGGTGAAGTGGCTCTTGGATCGGGGTATTGCGGCGATTGTCCTGAAGTACCGTCTGATCCCGTCCAACTCGCCGCTGAACGGGCTGCCGCTCTCGACGTTGCCCGGCTTTCCGAGGGGGAGCGCCAACCCCTTTCCCGACAACGCGGACTTTTCGCGGCGCATGAACATGGCCTACGCCGATGCTCATCAAGCGATCCGCATAGTCCGGCAGAATGCCAAGCAATGGCGCATTGATCCGAAAAAGGTCGGCCTACTGGGCTATTCCGCGGGAGGTAGCGTTGGCTTTGGCGCGATCGTCACGCCCTCGGATAACGGCAAGCCGGATTTCATGATCTCGGCATATGGTCCAGCGGTGCAGGAACTCGCGGTAACGAAAGACGCACCGCCGATTTTCCTCGCAGTACGCCAGTATCATCCCAACGTCGCACGCGCCTTGATGGCTGCCTATCTCGAGTGGACGCTGGCAGGAGCTCCTGCGGAGATGCACGTTTACAATCAGATGGACAGCCCATTTCTGCCGGATGTGGGCGAGTGGCTTGAGCGGGCTTACGTCTGGATGGGTGAACTTGGCTTTGCTCCGGCAATGTCAGAGCCAACGCAGACGATTGTGAAGTAGGCGACGGCAGGTACGGCCTTTTTCGCTGCAAATTACCGCGTGCGCGTCGCAAGTACAGCGACCTTCCAGCTAGCGATAGTGGACCAGTCCAAGAATTACGGAGGCGAAACGCTCGAATGCGGGCGAGGCGATGACCGCCTCGTGTACCGCGCCTTGGGCAACTATCCAGCCCGCGCCGAACAGCGACCATCTGCCAATGCGGCCGGTCGTGCGTTGCTCGTGCAGTAGTATCGCCGCCGCCATCGACCACAGCGTCAGGTAAAGCCAGAGCGTTGGCACCGGATCGTCCAGCCCCAGCACATTTGCCCAGAAGCGGTTCACGCCCGGAGGGATGACCGGCAGCATGGCGAAAAGCATCATCCGGCGGTGGATGTCTGGTCTCGTCCGATTGCCGATCGCCACGGCGAACATAATGGCGAAGCCGAGGAAGGCGAGTAGCCCGAGGTAAAGCCCGTCGGTCCCGGCAGGTCTACCAGCGGCATAACCCCGGCCAGAGGCGATCAGTTGGATCGCTAGGCCTATGAGGATGGTCGCGGTGCCCTGCGCGATGCCCCAGGTGCCAAGAGCGCGATGGAGCTTCGCGTTGCCGGAGCACACCAGCGCCGATTGCGTCAGGAGCAACAGCATCCATGCGACGAAGATCACGCCGTGCAGATGCACTATCGGCGGCGCTGGCGGAAAATTGCCCTGGAGAGCGGGCAGGAATGAGTGAAGCCCGAAGCCCGCGAAGACGAACAGGCACATCGCCAGCGTCATCCAGAAATAGAACGACGGCCTGAAGCGGCTGCGAACAGGCGTCAAAGTCCCGGCGACGTTGGATGCGGTCATGCCCCTCCCCCAAGTCTTGCAGGATGACGCCGGCCGTCTCCGATCGCAAGCAGGTTCAGATGATAGGCAGATGCAGCGTTCACCTCCGTCGAGGGCGACGGTGGCGCCTATTTGAGCAGAAACGTCGCCTCGAACGTCAGACTAACATCTTTGCTTGTGGAGGTTCAGCCGCCTCGTTCTTCCTTGCTAACCTCTATGCTGGCCTGAAGATCGGTTGGACGGATGACTGGCATGATCGGGGGACCGGCGACCAGTTTGACCCAGAGGGACTCCCCGTCTCTGAAATACGAAGTCTCTTTCGCTTGGCGCAACGCGTCCAAGCTGCGCTGTTCTTTTCCGGAGTTTGCATTGCTGAAGCCCGGCAGTTCAAAGACGACCCAGGAGCCTTGATCCATTTCGGCCAGACTGAGCGTGACTTTCGGTCTTTCGGTTTTGACCTGGATCTCAGTGCCGGCGCGCACGGTGCTCTGGTCGCCGTGGACCTTGAACTCCTTGCCGTTGCGAACAAGCGCGATGGGCGCTTGCGGGGCACGGCGGGAGAACAGGGCTGCACGCTGGGCCTTCACGAGGGGCGTATCTGGAGCATTAGGACCGATTGAAGAGAGCAGAGCAAACCGGGCGGTCCGAGATTCGAGATCGACTGCCGCTGGCAGTTCTCCTCTGCTGTCGGAGAGATTCAGGCGGCCGACATCGCCTTTGCACACAGACGCGTTCCAGCTGGGATGGATTTCGCAGGTGTCGTCGGTGACGACGCTGTCGTTCTCACCGTCATGCAGCATGACGTGGGAATTGGGGATGCCGGTCACCGATCCGTCCAGGTCGCGGAACGACAGGGTCCGGTAGGTCGCGCCACCCCGGTTGTCGTTGTCGAATCTGGCATCATATTTCGGGAAATAGACCGGCTTGGCGTTGACGAATTGCGCCCCCTTGATCGTGCTTCCGGTGCTGAGCCCGGCGCTCGTGAACAGCAGAAAAGACAGCGCCCCTGTCTTTCGCAGGTCGTTGTCCTGGAAATTCAAGAACGTCGTGTTCACCACATCATCGCGGTAATCATAGTATTCGTAACCGCGGATGGGGAAATCCGGAATGAGTGGCTTGGGGAGGCTGCGACCGTAGGCGACTTCCTCAGGCGTGGTGGGGTTGCCGATATTGTCGGTCTCTCCCACGACCAGCGCATCAACCAGCCGCGAACTGAACGGCAAGCTGCCGATATCTCCGGCGGCCTGCGTCATGCCGATGGCGTTATCAGCCAGCTTCAAGCCGCTGTAAATAAAATGGTCCCCTCGGCCCCAGAGACCCCCGTTGCGGTTTTTGTAGCTGGTCAGGCTCTCGAAATGTGTTTCCAGCACCTCGCCTTCCAGATCAGCGGGGTTTGCCAGCGGCAGGAGCGGGATGGTGGCCGTGCCGAAGGTGTTATCTTCGTAGATGTTCCGGTCAAACATGAACCCGTCGAAGTTCGAATGGGCCACGTTGCCTCTGAATGCCCGCAGCGGAGTACGGCGCGGCCAGGTGTTGTGGCTGATTGCCGTCCCCAGGAAGGCGCCGTTGGGGTGCTCCGGCACGGAGAGCCAGAACCCTATCTGATCGGAACCGGCTGCTACATTGTCTATGTAGCTGTTGTCCGGGTTGGTGATCCAATAAGCCGCGACCGTGTTGTCCGAAGGAAGCAGGGTGTTCCCGCCGTGAAAGCTGGCTTCCCGGAAGGCAGCCCGATCCGCCGCGTACTTCGGGTCTATCTCTCCGTTGGCCGCGAGATTTGTAGGCACGCAGTCGAGCGTCGGATGACACTTGGTCTGAATGGCCAAGTTCTTGATGAACTCGTTGCCGGTCTCAATGCCGTCTTCCATGAAGAAGCAGTGGCCCACGGCATTGTAGGTTACATTGTTCTCGACGCGCAGGTTGTTGGTGCCATGCACGGTAACGCAGCGGTTGAAGGTGTCGTGGATCGCCGCGTTTTTGACGTACATGCCGGCGCCTTCGCCAAGCAGATGGAAGTGTATGGGGTAACGGGCGAGGGTGAGGTGTTGGCCCATGCGGGCGAGTTCCACCCCGTCGACATAGACCCTCGATCCGGCCATCGCCATGATGTGTCCGCCGAAGTAGCTTTCCGCTGCATCCTCCGAGGCCTGCACCTTTATGTTACGGGTCAGCAGTCCGACTTCGCCACGCTCGTCGATGCCGAAGGTGATCTCGCCAAAGTGCATGTATTCAAGCGGCTCAGCGAAGCTGATCGTGTTGCCGCTGACGTCGGTGATCGTCCGGCGTTCGGCCTGGCGCGGATTGTAGTCTGTAGAGGCAAGCACGATCTCGTCACCCCGGCGCCAACTGGCGGCGTCCACCACCTCGATGCTGGTGGCGCCTTTTCTGGCGGTCTTGGCCAACTTGGTCCAAGTGTGATTGCGGTTGCCATGCATGTTGAGCGTACCGCGCAGCATCATGATGCCGCGGTCGCCCATTGTGTTGATGTCTTCACCCGGCACCGTATCGGTCAGCGTGATCGTGGCGTTGTGCTGGAACGGGCGGTCTTCGGTGCCGATCTGCACCTCGCCGCCGGGAACGTAGATCCAGTCTGTCACGAGATTGAGATGGCGCTCGTCGGCGAAGGTCAGCTTGCCCTGCACAGTGATGCTGCGCAGCGCCGGGGGGCTGACGTCGAGCACCATCTCTGTCCCGCGCGGAATAGTAACCTCCTCGCCAGCAGTGGGTATCTTGCCCGAGGGCCATGCAGAGGCATCTGACCACTTCACGGTCCGCGTCGTTGGAGCCGGGGCGACCATCTCCATCGCCATGTTGGTGTGATCCACGCTATCCTGCGCGGATGCACCGGTGCCAATGGTGAGCAGCAGGGATGCGGGAACGGTGCCAGCGGAAATGAACAGGCGAAAGCGTTTACGCATGACCGGATTTTCCCTCTCGGGGGACGATTGAGTCCCTCTTATATTCTTGGTTTGCGGGAAGTTATGAAACGAGTGTTTTTCTTTGCCAAGCGGCGGAACCGCAAAAGGCATAATAAGCCCGAATGGTTTCTGACAGGATTGTGCGAGCTGAAGTCGATTTGCGATTGAGCTGGCGCAACCGTGAGTAGGCAAGTTGGGGCACCTGGTAGCGCATGCTGGCTGTTGGCTTGGTCGCCGGAGGGCCCTACACTAGGTCATGGAAAACATCGGCGGTGATCTCAGCACCATGGCGCCGCGGCCCTTCGAAGAGGGGCATCTCGCGGCCATTCGAGCCATTTCCGTCTCACGCCATTACCGATCTGGTGAGGTCGTCCTGGAGGCAGGCGCGCCTCAAGATTGCTTCGTGCTGGTGGAGGAGGGCGAGATCGAGGTGGTTGACCCGGTTACCGGGGGGCGGCTGCACGCTTCGACACTCAAACCGGGTCAGTTCATGGGGGAACTGGCCTTCCTGAATGGTGGACCGTTGACGCTGACCATGCGTGCGTCTGCTGCGACCCGCACGCTGGAGGCACCCCGTCCAGCGATGCTCCGACTGATGAGTGATGTGCCTGAAATCGGGGACCACATCCTTACCGTCTTCTCGGCTCGGCGACGACGCATCTTCGAGGCGGGGGACAGCAGTCTGCTCGTGAGCGGCGCCGACAGTGATCCGGCGGTCGCGCGCGTCGCCAGCTTCCTCAATCGCAATCGCATCCCCTTTCGCCAGGAGGCGGAAGGGGAACCACAGGTAACTTGGTCCGGTAAGCCGATCCCGGATCCTACACCGCGCGCGATCGCGCATCACCTTGGACTCGATCTCAAGGCAGCCCCGGCCGAAGAACTTGATCTTATAATCGTGGGTGCTGGACCAGCGGGTGTGGCCGCTGCGGTGTACGCAGGGGCGGAGGGCTTGCGGGCTCTGGTTGTCGAAGACTGCGCGATTGGTGGACAGGCAGGGACCAGTTCCAGAATTGAGAACTACATGGGCTTCCCCACCGGGATTTCAGGCGCCGACCTGACTTTTCGCGGACAGGTGCAGGCGATGAAGTTCGGGACATGCTTTGCCATGCCGCGCAGGGTCGAGGCACTGGTGCGGCGCGATGATGGGTTCTGCGTCACACTGGACGGTGGCGAGGAGGTATGTGCCCGTTCGGTTCTCGTCGCCACGGGCGTCCAGTATCGCCGTCTGCCGCTGGATCGGCTCGAGCAACTGGAGGGCGCCGGTGTCTATTATGCTGCGACCGAGATGGAGGCGCGGCTTTGCTCCGGGACTGAAGCGGTGGTGGTTGGTGGCGGCAACAGTGCTGGTCAGGCCGCCATGTACCTCTCACGCGTTGCGAAGCGGGTCCATGTATTGGTGCGAGGCGCAAATCTTGCTGAAACGATGAGTGCCTATCTGCGCGAACGTCTTGAGGCGGATCCGCGCATCACAATACATACGGGCAGCCAACTGAAACGCCTGGATGGCGATGATCACCTGGTTCGGGTGGATGTAGCGACACCTTCGGGCGGCCTTTCCGTTGATTGCCGGGCGCTCTTCATCATGATTGGTGCGGCGCCTAACACCGATTGGTTATCTGGATTGGTCGAACTCGACGCCCACGGTTTCGTTCGTACGGGCGCAGAAGTTGGCGGGCTGTCGAGCTTCGCCACATCTTGCCCCGGTATCTTCGCGGTTGGAGACGTCCGCTCTGGTTCGGTCAAGAGGGTCGCTAGTAGTGTTGGCGAAGGCTCGGTGGTGGTGAGTGCGATATGGAGTCACATAAACTCGCCGCCGGTGGCCTAAGGTGGGTTAAGCACTAGAAGTGCCGCCTGAGATCCGTCGGGGCAGTCTAGTCTGGTATTCGGTTTCGATCGCCTCGAGCATTCGAAGCCGACTTCGACTTCATCGGTGAAGTGACTCGCTGCTTCGTGTAGCGATACTGGCCTAGATGCAGCGCTGTGCGATGGCCTCCACGTGACGAAGATCTGTGCCGCAGCAGCCGCCAAGAACATTGATCTGAGGGTGCCGGTCTCGAATGGTCCGATATTCGTTCGCAAGGGCGACGGGATCGCCGGCGTCGAGTTCAGTCATCACGTCGAGTTCGGCGTGGCTGCAACTCGATGCATTGGCCCGCATACCTTGTACTCGATCGGCCCAGCCATTGTGGCCATCGAGTGTGTTCCGGAAGTGCGTCGGGTGGGCGCAGTTGATCATGTAGTAAGCCGGATAACCGTCAGTCGCAGCATCCACGGCATTGATGGCGGAGCCGAGTTGCTCCCCGGAAGGCAGGTTCCCATCCGTCTCGACCGTAAAGGAAAGCGCAAAAGGCAGTGCGGTGGTGGCGACGGCGCGTGTAATCCCGATCGCCTCATTAAGATTGTTGATCGTGAGGGCCGAAAGCATGTCCGGCTCTGCCGACGCTAGAACGTGAGCCTGATGCCGGTGATATTCTTCGGCCTCCTCAGGACTCATGATCCTGCCCGGATCATAGCCATCTCCTCGCGGGCCTATGCAGGCGCTTATGACGATCGGAATACCGGCGGGCGCGAATTCCTGCCTAAGCTCGTGCAGAAGCTCAACCGACGCGACGTTCGACGCGTCAAGTTCGGACGGAGTGAGGCCAAGTGGCTCTGCCCAAGCCGGGCTTCCCCGCCAGCTGGCGCTTTCGAGCAGAAATCCCACCTCCCGTTGAGCGGCAACGCCGAGATAACTGCGAAAGTACGCTTTCAGCAGTTCTCGTCCTTCCGGGCTTCGCAGCATGGTGATCGAGGCGAAAAATGGCAAGTCGACGCCCCGACTGAAGATCATATCGGTCTCCAGCCCACCGTCCGTAAGAAAAAGCTGCTGAAGTTGCGGCAAGGGACGGTGCTGCATGATCAATCTCCGGTCTTCAGAGTGAGCTGCGAACCCGTATTACCGCATCATAGCATACTTATGTCAGCACCGTGAGAGCGGCAGCGTCGAATGCTTCCAACTCGTCGCGGCGACCTTCGCGAACTTTATCCACCCATTGCGCATCGGATAGCAGCGCCCGGCCGACCGCTATCAAGTCGAATTCTTCTCGCTCCATTCGCTCGACCAGTCTTTCAAGGCTCGTCGTTTCTGATCCTTCGCCTTGGAACGCACTGAAGAAGTCACAGGATAGTCCGACCGAGCCCACGCTGATCGTCGGCGCACTGGTCAGCTTCTTGGCCCAGCCCGCGAAGTTCAGGCCATCCTCGCCGTCAATCTCGGGAAACTCCGGCTCCCAGAAGCGCCGTTGCGAGCAGTGTAGTACGTCCACGCCAGCGGCCACGAGCGGACCAAGCCATCGCTCCATTTCCTGCGGTGAGGCGGCCAACCGCGCAGCGTAGTCCTGCTGCTTCCATTGGCTGACGCGCAACAGGATGGGGAAATCCGGTCCAACTGCTTCGCGCACTGCAGCCACAACCTCAGCGGCAAACCTCGAACGTTCTGCAAGCGTGTCGCCGCCAAAGCGATCCGTGCGAGTGTTGGTGTCGGCCCAGAAGAACTGGTCAATCAGGTACCCGTGCGCCCCGTGCAGTTCGAGCGTGTCGAAGCCCAGAGCCTTGGCATTGGCTGCGGCGCTGGCGAATGCGGCCACGGTATCGGCAATCGCCTCCTCGCTCATCGGTTCGCCCACCTCATCGCCAGGGCCATTGAGGCCAGAGGGCGTGTCCAAGGGCGGGCGTTCGAGTGTGGGGTCGGCTGAGGTGCCTCCGGTGTGCCACAGTTGCGGCCCCATCTTCCCCCCGGCGCGATGCACCGCTTCGATCACCGTCGACCAGCCATCCAAGGGCTGCTTTCCATGGAACAGCGGAACATGGGGCAGATTGCGCGAAGAAGGCCGCTCCACCACCGTGCCTTCGGACAGGATCAGCCCGACACCGCCTGCTGCGCGGCGGGCATAATAGTCCGCGTTAGCCTGCTCCGGCACACCTCCCGGCGCCATGTTGCGCGTCATGGGTGCCATGACGATGCGGTTGGGCAGGTTGAGTTTGGGAGAGGTGAATGGCTGGAACAGGACGCTGGTGTCGGTCATCGTCGGGCTTTCCGAAAGGGCTTCGGAAGACAAACTGGGGTGAGGGTGGTCCCGTTCAAGGCCCCTTCTGCGACGTAAAGAAATCCGTCGGCCGCCAGAGCTTTGGTCAGCGTACGGCTTCTCGGAGAAGTTTGGCTACAATGGCGCGGGGATCATGGCGATGCCCCGCGCCGCTGCCTCGAAGATACTCTTCGCCGCTATCTTCCGCAGTTTGGCGTCGTGCAGGCCGTCACTTCGTGAATGTAACGGTTCATCCCGCCTTCCACGCGGAACGTCTGGCTGGCAGGCGTGCCTGGATGATCGGCGGGTAGTCCGGCATCGATCCATGAGAAGTTGTGGAAGATGCTGACGACACCCGCAGTCTCGTCGATGACGTAGCGGCGGTTGCCGGTTTTGATGGGTTGGGGAAAGGCTCCCATGGTGCACGTCTGGCCAGCGGGATCCCTGGTCGCCGTATAAATGCGACCCTCCAGTCGGGCGCACGGCGTACCGTGCGGCACTGGCAGATCGGGCGCGCCCCAATTATCTATGTACGCATCGGCCGCTGCCTGGAGGACTTCACGCCGGTCGCGCTGGTTCGCGGGAATCTCGTCCCACTTTTCTGCCTGCGTGTGGGTAAGGAACGCGTCCGCGCCGAAAACCCAGTCATCCGCGTCAGTCACGACGGACTCCATCTTGGTGACCTCACCCTTTTCGTTCGCCTCCATACGCGTGTGGATCACGTACGGGTGGGAGTGCGTGGCGGCGACCAGTTCCGTAAAGGTGGCGCACTTAGTGGTGTCATGGAAGCTGCGGGTGAAATCGACCTTCAGCGCTTCGGTCAGTACGCCCCCGGCGATGTCACGGGCGACATCGTTTTCGCCGTAGTATGCACCGGCGCCGAGCGGCACTAGCGCAGGTTTCCCGGTTGCTTGCGCCTCGACATAGGCATCGGACAGTTTCTTGAGCATCTGACGGTCGCATTGGGCCTGGGCACTTGTTGCGAAAGCCACGCCAGCCAAGATCATTGCGCCCTTGATCGTGATTTTTGCCAGCGCCGACGGGCGGCTTTCCCGGTCTTGTTCTCTTCTCATGCAGGCGTGCCTCCCAAGCTTTTTGTTCGTCTTGCACCCAATCTAGCAACAACGTGCGGGCTGTCTATCGGGGTGGAGAATGCCTCGCACGGATACGGCGCAAATAGGTGGGTCAGATAACAGCTTGAAAATCAGGCGGTCCGTTGCAAAGCTGCGCCGGACAAGAAACGCGGGACTGACAGTTCCGCTTGGGAGGATGTTGTTCGATGGCCATGCAATCTCGCCTGCTGCTTGCTTCCTGCCTTCTCTCGCCGGCTCTTTTGCTCGGTGGTGGGAGTGCGGCCTCTGCGCAGGATCACGGACATGAAGATGTGGCGGGCATGGATGTGGCGCCGACATCAGTCCGGACAGTGCGCTGGTCCGATCCGACCGCCTGGCCAGACGGAAAGGTTCCGGGCGAGGGAGATGCGGTCACCATTCCGCGGGAGTTGGATGTCGTCCTCGACGTGAGTCCGCCAACGCTGCGCAGCGTGACCATCCAGGGCAAGCTGCGCTTCTCTAACGATCGCGATATCGAACTTGCTACGGACTGGATTTACCTCCCCGGTGGTGAACTTCAGATCGGCAGCGAGGGTAGCCCGCACACGCGCAAAGCGACGATAACGCTGACCGACAACGTCCCGGGTGAGAATATCAACACCATGGGCGACCGGGGCATCATGCTCATTCGCGGCAAGCTCAACCTGCATGGCGACCGCGAGCATACCTGGACCAAGCTGGCAAACACGGCTGAGAAGGGCAGCACCTCCATCGACGTACTCGATGCCAGCGGCTGGCGGGTAGGTGACGAGATCGTGCTCGCCTCGACCGATTTCGATCCGCGTCAGGCAGAAAAGCGCACGATCACCAGGATCCGCGGTAACAAGATCACCTTTGATCGGCCGCTGGAATACATGCACTTCGGCAAGATCACGTTTGGTGTCGACCAGCGTGGCGAAGTCGCCATGCTTTCGCGCAACATCAAGATCCAGGCGTCAGAAGACGCTGCAAAGAGCTATATCGGCGGCCATATCATGGCGATGGCCGGCAGCCAGATGACCGTGTCCGGCGTCGAGCTGACCCGCATGGGTCAGCATCTGACGCTGGCCCGCTATCCGATCCACTGGCACGTCATCGGTGACGGCACCGGCCAATATGTTCGCAATGCCGCGATCCACGACACCTACAACCGTTGCGTGACGGTCCATGGCTCGGACAATCTGCGCGTGGAAAACAACGTCACCTACAACACCGTCGGTCACTGCTTCTTCCTCGAGGATGGGATCGAGACAGGCAACTATTACGTTCGGAACCTGGGCATCCAGACCAAGTGCCACCCGACGCTCCCGTGTGAGCCGTCGAACCTCACCGACGCGGCCCGGGGCAGCCGGGGCCAACAGTCGGAGCATGTCCTGCTCCCGTCTGACAATACGGTGTCGACGTTCTGGATCACCAACCCGTCCAACCACTATATCGGCAACGTGGCGGCGGGTTCTGACCAGATCGGCTTCTGGATGGCCTATCCGGAGCACCCCAACGGCGAGTTCGAAGGCACGGAAGTCAGCGCCCAAACGTGGCCGCGTCGTATGAAGCTGGGCACGTTCACCGGGAACGTCGCCCATTCGAACTTCGATTCACTGATGTTCGATCGCGGACCCAACGCGGACAACACCTTCAGCGTGGCCGGTTCGGGCCATACGGCCTATGCGGACCCCACCAATCCGAGAAGCGCAACTATTGTCACGCATGTCGACGATTATACCGCTTACAAGAACCGCAACGGCGCCATCTGGGGCCGTGGCCAGCACCACCTTTATACGAACCTGAAGCTGGCCGATAATGCGATCGGCTTCACCCACGCCGCGGGTGGCAGTGACGCACCTTACTCGTCGCGCGTGGAGGATTCCCTGTTCGTGGGAGAGAGCGACAACATCGGCAATCCCTCAACGCCGGAGGAGATCGCATACGGTCGCACCCTTCCGCACGTGACGGCCGACTTCCCGATCCGCGGCTACGAATTCTACGATTATCGCCATGACGTGGTGAACACCACTTTCGTGAATTATGAGTCAAACGCGTTCCGCGGTGCTGGCGCGATTTCCTATCTGCTGTTCACCAGCTTTGGCATGAGCACGGAAAACATGGTTCAGGGCGCGAAGTTCATAAATGCCCAGCCGGTTCATTTCCCGCAGGTTCAGCGCCGTTGGTCGTCCGACTTTGCCGGTAAGGCTGCCTACAAGAGCGCGGCGTTCAAGGACGTTGACGGTTCGGTCAGCGGCACGCCGGGTGCCTACATCGTCATCGACAACGGCATCGCCTCTGCTGAGGACACCTGCGTGACCAGAGCGGCTTGGAATGCGGCTGTCTGCACGGGCGATATGGGACGCTTTAGTATCGACGATTCGGGCGTATTCACGGAATTTTCGAACGGCCCGGCGACCAACCCCGTCATGCTGGAACGCAACGGCAGGCGGTACGAGTATAATGGCGAAACCACTGTCCAAAGCGGTTCACAGATCAGGGTTTCGACCATGCGGGACAAGGTCGCTCTTCACCTGCGCGAAATGGACAAGGGTTCGTGGGTTATCTTCGAACTGCCCGGCTTCTCGTCGCCTGCAGGAGGTGCGCAAGTTGCCAGCATGGATGCGCTTCGTGCCTCAAACGTAACGGCGACATTCAAGAACGGTGAGACTCTTTGGGTCAAGCTGGTGGTGGAAGATGATGCCGCAGATGGGCCCGTCGTAGTCCAGGTCGGCCAGTTGAAGGCGCAAGCATCGCTTGACGTTAGCCGCGAAGGTCTAGGCGGCTGAAGGAAAGTGAGCCCCGGCACCGGCCGGGGCTCTTCCACGAACTCCAGGGATTACGCTGAAGGCGCTGTGATCGCATCCAGTGGCGCGTCTGGGAGCGCGGCTAACCCCTGAGCATTAAGTGTGGTCTGCAGGTCAGTATCGCGGCCGCGCACGCGTGTCGTCAGGCCCTTGAGCGGGACCAGAACGTAACGGTCGGGATCGGTGTTCTCGATTGAAACGAGAACCCCTTCCACCGCCCCATCCGGTCCGCGGCGGACCTGTTCGATGTCACCCAGATCGGTCCCGTCAGCCCCGACCAGGTCTGCATCGAGCAATTGAGCTTCGGTAAGCCCTAGTGCGACAATCTGGCTACCAGCCGCCACTGCACTAGCGTTAGCTCGCTGTTCGATCCGATCCTCGGTCAAATCGGCTTGCCGCTCCGCTTGGGACTCGCAGGCAACAAGCAACGGGATCAAAATGACGGCGGACAGAGTGGCCAAGCGCATCATGTGTTCCTTCTTGTGCTGTGTGATGGCTTCCAAATCCGCCGCGCTCTCAAGTGTTCCTGCGGGAAGGTTGGAAGCCAGGATGCGGCTGCTAACGGCCCCGCCACTTCCAGGCACAATGAAACCTACGGACGGAGGATGCGGTAATGAATGGGTTTGAAGGTTCCGCCGTTTGACGCGTAGGCCGAGCAGGCCGTCAGCCCAATCACAAGGTCGACGCGCGCATGGAATCTTATTTTGTCGCCAGCTTTGCTGGTGGGCGGGATGACTTCCAGCCGCCCGGTTTTCCCATCGACTGGCACATTCATGAAGATGTTGAACGCGGTCGGAATGCTGTCTTCCGTCACGCCGTAAGGGCTCAGAGCTTCGGAGAGGTTGCCCATGCACCCGCGATGGATGGGCTTGTCGGGGTAAAAGTGCCTGAATGTATCCTCACTGCAGGGTGTGAGCAGGAAATCGTGCCGTCCAACGCTGTCCTCGACGATGTCCAGCATCGGCCGTGATCGGTTGGACCACAGGCGGTTGCCGACCGTTAGGCTGATCGTCTCTTCGTAATCAAAGGTCCGGCCATTGGAGATGCACTCGCGAACATCGGCTTGGTTGAACGCCAGCATGTCACTGACCTGCTGACCCAGCGGATCGACCACTTCCAGCATCTCACCCTCACGCAGGGGAAAAGCGGCCCCCGAGCGCGGCGCAATCTCGATAAAGTCGGTCATGCGCGCGGGTCCTTGAAGGGGCAGCGCCATTCTTCCGACACAGCTCTCCCGCTATACTGCCGCGCTTCGCTAACTTCTCCGTGCCGAGCCAGCATGGGATTGATCTCACCGGCGACTGTGCGATCGCGCTCAAGGATTCTTTCCCGCATACGCTCGTACTTGCCCTCTTCGCGAAGTTGCTCGAACTGCGCGTGAATGTTGAATACCAGCGTTGGTGAGGGGAAACGACGGGCTGGTCTGGACGCTTTGGGATGCAGGCCCACAACGAAGAAAGCCTCACCGCCAAAGCTCAACGAGAAATGAGGGTCGTTCGGGTCAGGGCTCACGCGATGATCGTAAGACTGGCCCAGCCAGTGGTCCTTGTCGGCAAAGGACTGAATTCGCTCCCACATCGCTTTCTCAAAGGACTTCTCAGAGAGGTCAAGCGGGCCTTCAAAAACAACAGCCAGACTTCGCAGGCCAGTGCTGTCCGCGCGGTAATCTGCGGCCCACTGCATCAGTATGCGGTGGATGCGCAGATCATCCCAACCGCTGGTCAGGGAATGGCACGGCAACACTCTGAGAGACCCGCGTGCCATTGCCGACTTCGCGCCCACGCAAGGGAATGAGGGATCCGATACCCGTGCGAATACACCCTCTTTCAAGCGCTCAGCATCAGTGACGCCAATCATCGCTCCCAAGACCCTGCTCCTTACGATCGTTCTGAACTGGCACGAACGCCTCAAAGACGGTCCGGTTTCTAACGATCTGAGGGAAGATGGGGCTCTGAGAGCGAAACAGGGTAAGGCGGAAGAAGAGCGTTTGCGGGTAACATTCGTCAACGGTGTCGGGGCAGCCCAAATTTTTGAGCGCGCTCTTTCTGGTTGTAATCCTTCGCTACAGGTGAATTTTCTTCAGCAGCCTGCGAAATTCCAGCGCCTCGGCGCCGGTCAACTTTGACGTGAGAACCTCGTCGGATCGTCTGAAGATGGCGCGCAATCGCTCTATCTCCTCCATGCCGGTATCAGTGGCGTAAACTCCGAAAGATCGACGGTCCCCTGCAACCTTTCGGCGTTCAATACACTGGCGATCTTCCCAAAAGTCGAGCGCCAACGTCGTGGCCGGCCGCGTTAACGCCAGGGCGGCAGCGAGTTGCATTGGCTGCAGGCCCGGATTTCGGCCGATCACCTCAAGCATCGAAAACCTGTGTGGCGTGACGCCCAGTTCGCCCAGTTCACGAGCGAGTAGCCCGTTACCGAGGATCCACGCCATTTTGAGCGAAAATCCGGTGAGTTGGGGCAGAACTCCATAGTCGACGCCGCTGCTCGACAAGGAAGGCGCGCGATCACGAACGGCGGCCAGCGGGTCCGGACCAGTGAGAGTTTCGTCCATCAGCCTCGTTGATGCTCCCTGCGACAAAGAAGTGCAAGATATCGATCATTCGCAATGGTTACTATATTGCATGATATAATTATCGTGAGTAACTAGATCGCAAGCTCGCCGATTCGAAGCGGGCACACGGGAGGGCGAGCGTGAGGTTGGCGCTGGGGCCGCGCGTGACATTTTGTCCGCGTTTGGAACTGCTACCTCTCAAATCTCTCCCCATACTTTCCGCCACGCTCTGCGGCGGCAGTCGGCCTGCGGCGTCCTTCGGGGCGTCGAGCGGTGCTGCGCAATTTTTTGAGGCAACCGGCCGATTGAGACGGCGGCCGTGCTGTTTGCTTTGGCTCTCATTGGGGGGATAAAGGTGAGGAACTTGAACAAGGTATCGATCTACAAGGCTCTGCTGCTCACGGGCGCAGCCGGTACAATCGCGCTGGCGGCACCGGCGTTCGCACAGAGCGGCGGTCAGGCCGCTCCGGATTGCCAAGCCAACCCCTCAGATGCGGCTTGCGCCGACTCTTCCTCCGGTGGGGCGACCATCGTCGTGACCGGCTCGCGCATTGCGCGCCCGGACCTTTCGGCGAACAGCCCGATGGTGACCGTGGATGAAGAATTCCTTCGCCAGTCGTCGACTGCTGCAGTCGAAGAACAGCTGAACAGGCTCCCCCAGTTCGTCGTTGCCCAGTCTTCCACCACGCTCAACGGCGTTAGCGGGACCGGCGGCCCGGTCGCGGCCGGCACCAGCATCCAGCCTAGCGCCACCAGCACCCCCGGCGCTTCGACGGTTTCGCTCCGCGGCGTCGGTGCAAACCGTACCCTGGTTCTGATCGACGGTCGTCGTGGCACGCCGGGCAACGCCAACGGCACGGTCGACGTATCGACCATACCCTCCGCTGCTCTTCAGCGGGTTGAAATCATTTCTGGCGGCGCCTCGGCCACTTACGGTGCCGACGCTATCGCTGGCGTCACCAACTTCATCCTGAAGAAGGACTTCCAGGGCGTTGAGCTCGACGGGCAGTTCGGCATCAGCGATGAAGGCAACGGCTTCGAGTATCAGGTGTCGGGTATTGTTGGTGCCGACTTCGCCGACGGCCGTGGTAACGTCAGCCTCGCAATGTCGCTCAACACCCGCGAGGAACTGTTCCAGCGCGATAATCCGAACTACCCGCGGCTTTGGGCTAATCCGGAAACCTCTGTCGGTGCTGCAGCCGCGCTGGGTGTTGGCCGACCAGGCATCGCAGGCCTGACCTTCCCCGCAGCGTGCGGAACAAACTGCGTCATTACTGATTACTTTGGGGGCTCAAATCCTGCGGTTCCCAATAACACCACCGCGGTATACCTGAACAAGGACGGCACCCTGTTTGCTGGCCTTAACAACTTTGCATCCCGTGGGGCGGGCGCATTCCTCAAGCCTTGGGATGAGCTTGACCAGCTAAACGGCTACTACTTCAAGACCCTTTCATCCGGAGTTCTGGCGGCTGTTACGACTAACACCGTGCAGACTGTTCCGTCTGACCGCTATAACTTCCTGGCTCGCGCCAACTTTGAAATTAACGATTGGATCGGGGTGTTCGGGCAGGGTCTGTTCAGCAACAGCACCACCTACACCCAGCTAGAGGCGAGCACCGCAGGTGACCTGTTCATCCCGTGGGGCACAGGCAAATACACTGGCGCTGTGCCCGGCGCTTCCCCGACGAGCGCCGTCTATCAAAACCCCAACGTGCCGTCAGCGGTACTCGCGTCGCCGACTGTCCCGGGCGCGTTCATACCCAACCCGGCTTTCAACGCCATCTATTCCGGTATTCTGCCGTGCGCCACGGTGGGCAATGCGGGCTATAACCCGACGGGTTGTACCAACACCGAGGTGTTCCAGCAGGTCGTTCCGCAGAGCATTCAGGACATTCTGAACGCTCGTGCGAACCCGAACGCTCGCGTTCAGCTGGCTGGTCCGCTCCCCAATCCGCGTCAGAGCTATCAGGACGTGACGACCTACACCTTGATCGCTGGCTTCGAGGGCTCCGTTCCCGGCACGGACTGGACGTGGGAAGCGTTCGTAAACCACGGCAGCGCGCGTACACTCAGCCGCCAAACGGGATATTACTCGCTGAACCGCCTCCGTGCAGTCGTCACGGCGCCGAACTTCGGTCAGAAGTTCACTGGAACCGGCAACATCTATGGCGGCGGTACCGGTGCTACGACTGCCACCTGCACGAGCGGGCTCAACTTCTTCGGCGGATACGAGGGCATTAGCCAAGATTGCCGTCAGGCGATTGCCGAGGACAACACGAGCATTGGCACTTCCCGGCAAACCATTGTTGAGGCCAACTTACAGGGTGGCCTGTTCGATATCCCCTGGACCGGCGACACGCTCCGCTTCGCGGCTGGCGCCAGCTATCGAGAACTGCGCTACTCGTTCCTTCCGGCGGCCGGAGCCTCGGCAGGACGGGAATTCCAGGACGTCCTCATAGGTGGCCCGTTCAACACCATCATGGAAAACACCGGCATCGATGCCAAGGAAGTCTATGGCGAGCTGTTGATCCCGGTTCTCTCCAACCTGCCTTTCGTAGAAAGCTTCAACCTCGAAGTTGGTGGTCGTATCTCGAACTACACTCCGGGTGGGACGAGCTATACCTACAAGATTCTTGGCGACTGGGAGGTCACTCCGTGGCTGCGGTTCCGGGGCGGGTACAACCGGGCGGAGCGTACCCCCAACATCGCCGAACAGATGCTTGAACGCCAGACCGGGATCTCGATCGATCCCGTGGGAGACGTCTGCTCGACCCGCAACGGCAATACTTTCTCGGCCAACCCGGCAACCAACACGACCAACGCTCTCGACGTTCAGGCCATGTGTCTCGAATTGATGGCGCGCGATAACAACGGCATTTATGCGCCGATCATCAATCCTGACGGTACGCCGAATGAAAACAGCTACTACAACGCGACCACTGCCCAGACCCGTCAGGCAGTAAGTCCATTCTCGTTCGCACCGCGGGTGGGGAATGCGGTATACCTGCGTGACTACAACCCGTCGGCTACGCCGCTTAAGTCCGAAAAGGCTGATACTTGGACAATCGGGGCGGTAATCCGTTCGCCGTTCACGAGCGGTCTTCTGTCTCGTGTCAACCTGACGGTCGACTACTTCAACATCACCATCAACGACCCGATTTCCATTATCGGTGCGGGTGCGCAGCTCCTGCGTTGCGTCAGCCCGAACTACAACCCGGCCGTTGAGGGAGTTGCGCAAGGGGCGAGCAGCCCCACTGACCTCAATACTCCTGAGATCAGGGCACGTGCGCAGGCTGCACTTAACGCCGCCGGAACCACGTGTCCGGCCGTATATCGCCAGCGCAGCGACGGCGTGGGTAGCGAGTTCGGTGGCTTCCGCAGCGCCGACGTAGTCGGCACTTACGGTAACGAAGGTCAGATCAAGTTGGCAGGTATTGACGCCAACCTGAACTGGAGCGTTCCGGCTGGGCCGGGCAGACTGTCTTTGAACGTCAACGCCAGCTACACCCTGAATTCCAGCATTCGTGCCTTCGACGGTCAGCCAATGATCGACTACACTGGTACTACCGGCACGGGCGCTCTGGGCGTAAGTACGGGATCGTCGTTCAAGTACCGGACCTACAGCACGCTCGGCTATAGCGTCGGCCCGGCATCGATCTCGTTCCAGTGGCAGCACATTCCGAAGACGGAAGACGGCGGTGAGGCTCAGTTCCTCAACGGCCTGGCACCGGCGGGAACCGACAACAGCGGTCTCCCGGCGTACAACCTGTTCCACCTGAACGCGAGTTACCAGGTGAACGAGGCTCTGCGTCTGCGGTTCGGTGCGGATAACGTGTTCGATATCAAGCCGCCGCTCACCGGCATCGATACGAACATCGACCGTTCGCTTGGGGAACTTCCGGGCGGTAACTACAGCCTGTTCCACGATGTGCAGGGACGTCGCTTCTCGTTCGGTGCGAACATCCGCTTCTGATCAATCTAACCAGGGGAACTGTGGAGCCCACAGTTCCCCATTAAACTCATCAAGTTTGAACTAAGGGTACGAACATCATGCGCGAGCAACGCAGCATCCGCCTCCTGGCTTCGCTTCTCTCTGTAACTTGCATGCTCGGCGCATGGTCCAGCGTTGCTGCGCAAGAAAGCCATGGTCACGCAGACGGCGAAGCGCACGCTCCAGCCTCGTCCCTCAAGAAAGTACGTTGGTCGGATCCTGCCGCATGGCCTGATCGCAAGGTTCCGCGCGAAGGCGATGAAGTCACCATCGCGCGCGACAAGGAAGTTGTTCTCGATGTCGCTCCGCCGACGCTTCGCAGCCTTACGATCGACGGCAAGCTCACCTTCTCGAACGATCGCGATCTCGAACTCAAAACCGACTGGATTTACCTGCGCGGCGGCGAACTCCAAATCGGCAGCGAGGCCAGCCCTCACACGCGTAAGGCTACGATTACGCTGACCGACAAGGTCCCCGGCGAAGACATCAACACCATGGGCGACCGCGGCATTCTGCTGATGCGGGGGACGCTGAGCCTGCATGGCGACCGCGAGAACACGTGGACCAAGCTTGCCAAGACAGCCCAAGCCGGAAGCACTCAAATTGAAGTCCTGAACGCCAATCAGTGGCGCAAGGGTGACGAGATTGTCCTGGCGTCGACCGACTTCGATCCCCGGCAGGCGGAAAAGCGCACCATCACCGCCATTAATGGAAATGCGCTCACTCTCGATCGTCCGCTGGAGTTCATGCACTTCGGCGAGATCACCTTCGGCGTTGATCAGCGCGGCGAAGTCGGCCTGCTGACCCGCAACATCAAGATCCAGGCGTCCGAGGATGCCGAACAGACCTATTTCGGCGGGCACATCATGGCGATGGCCGGCTCTAAAATGCAGGTCTCCGGCGTCGAACTGTCCCGCATGGGACAGCACCTGACGCTCGCCCGCTATCCCATTCACTGGCACGTGCTGGGTGAAGGCAAAGACCAGTACATCAAAAATGCCGCGATTCACGATACCTACAACCGCTGCGTGACCGTGCACGGCACCAACAACGTGCTGGTCCAGAACAATGTGACCTTCAACAACGTCGGTCACTGCTTCTTCCTCGAAGATGGTGTAGAAACGGGGAATCAGTTCATCAGCAATCTGGGCATTCAGACCAAGTGTCACCCGACCCTTCCTTGTGTCCCGACCAACCTCCACCCGGGCGGCTCGCCCGCGGGATCGGGTGCGGCGGGCCAGGCATCCAAGGACGTCTTGCTCCCTTCGGACAACACGGTGTCGACCTTCTGGATCACGAATCCGAATAACCATTTCGTCGGTAACGTAGCGGCTGGATCGGACCAGATCGGTTTCTGGTACGCATTTCCTGAGAACGGAATTGGACAGTTTGACGGTACGGAAGCGGGCCTGAACACCTTCCCCCGTCGCACTCCGGTGGGCCAGTTCAAGGACAACGTCGCCCATTCGAACTTCGATGGTATGATGTTCGATCGTGGACCCAGCAGAGACAACCGTGTCAGCGTTGTCGGCAGCAACTATCACACCGCACGGGTTAATCCAGCGGACCCCAATAGCGAACGGTTGGTGTCTGTTTTCGAGGACTTCACCGGCTACAAGAACCGTCACGGCGCCATCTGGGGCCGCGGCAAGATGCACCTGTTCAAGGGCATGAAGCTCGCGGACAACGCCATCGGCTTCACGCACGCGGCGGGTGACCTCGCCTCCCCCGCTTATTCCTCTCGCGTTCAGGACTCGTTGTTCGTGGGCGAAAGCGGAAACATCGGCAATCCGAGAACCCCGGCGGAAATCGCGTACGGTCGCAGCTTGCCACAAGAAAACGCCGACTACCCCATTCGCGGATACGAGTATTATGACTTCCGTCAGGAAGTGGCGAACGTCACGTTCCTGAACTACGAAGACAACGCCACTCGCAAGTCGGGCGCAATCTCTTATCTGATGTACACCAGCTTCGGGATTAGCACGGAAAACTCCGTCGAAGGTCTGAAGTTCGACAACGCGAAGCCTGTCTACTTCCCGCCACTTGAGCAGAAGTGGTCTTCCGACTTCGGGTCCCGTTCTGGCTGGAGCGGCGCAGCGTTCCATGATCTGGACGGTTCGGTAGGCGGTATCCCGGGTTCCTACGTGGTCCTTGATAACGGGATCGCATCCGACGACGAAGCTTGTGAAATAAAGCCAACTTGGAACGCTGCTGTGTGCCGAGGTGATTTCGGCCGGATCAGCATCGGCGGAGTTGGTGGCCCGGGTGGTCCCGGGGGCCCCGGTGGTCCCGGTGGTCCGGGCGCCTTGGCAGGCCCCGGCGGTCCGGGAGGTCCCGGCGCAACGCCTGGTGCCGGTGGTGCGCCTGGCGCCGCTGCGGGTGCTCCTCCGAGGCCTGCTCCGCAGCCGCCGATCACGCTGAGCCGCAATGGCAGGAAGATGGACTACTCTGGTGAGACGACGATCCGGAGTGGCGCGGAGGTTAAGGTGGAAACGGCCAGGCCGGCCGTGTCGCTATCCTTGCGGGAAATGGACAGCGGCTCGTCGGTGATATTCGAACTCCCTGGGTTCGCCACCGCCGCTGCTGGCACCAAGCAGAACAGCCTCGCCGGCCTGCGGAGCGCCAATGAAACTTCGTACTACAAGTCTGGCGACACGCTGTGGGTGAAGCTGGTGGTCGCCGATGCTGGCGCTCAGGGCGGACCTGCTGGAAATCTGGCACCCCGAGCGAGCGTCGAAGTCCGCAGGTAAGCTCAGTCGGTTTTGAAGATCGGAAGCCCTCGGCGAAAGCCGGGGGCTTTTTTTGGCGGCTGTCCCCGGGTTGGCAGGCGGGCTTGAGGCCGCCAAGCGAGCCAGATGACCTGCGCTTGAGGGCCCTGTGGTCGCCCACTCGCTAAGAGGTGAAGAACTTCTTTCGTGACGCGTTCAGGTGCGGCCTATCGCGCCCCAGCGATGGCTCATTTCGCCGAGGACAAAACCGCTGCAACTGGACGAAAGGTGCGCGTTTTGGAGGAAGGGTGGCCATCCCGAACTCTTAAGCGCGAAGTCTACCGGGTTCGGGTAACCTCAAGCTTGCTTCTTGCGGGGGAGGTTGAGCCTGGGCCTGGAGCAATTCGGTCATTGCCTCGCGATTGACGGCCTTCGAGAAAAGATAGCCTTGGCCCAACTTGCAGCCGAAGGCGTGAAGCTGATCCAGCTGAGATTGATGCTCGATGCCCTCAGCGACCACGTCGATATCCAGCTTCTGAGCGATCGTGAGAAGGCCGTCGACGATCACGCTGCTCGGGGTGCCGGGTTCGAGACTGTCCACGAAAGACTTGTCGATTTTGATGATGTCGATGGGAACGGTCAGCAGGTGCGTTAGCGACGCAAACCCGGTGCCAAAATCGTCGAGCGCCACACGCAGGCCCAAGGCTCGCATGGAGGCAACTTCACGGGCGATCACATGGTCGCGGCGGCCCATATATACGTTTTCGGTAATTTCGACGATGAGATGCTGCAGAGGGACATCTTCCTGCGCACAGGCATTGGCCAAACGCGCTCCCAACTTGCCTCGGTGAATGTCGGCATAAGATACGTTCAGGCCGATGTGATGGAACAGAACGCCCAGGTCGAGCCATCGACGGGTGTCCTGAACAATATGCGAAAGCATTCGATCAGTCAGCGCGCATGCTACGTGCGCGTCGGACGTGGCTTCATAGAACTCGTTTGCCGAGATTACCTCACCGTCTTCCGTAATGAGCCTGCATAGGGCCTCTGCGCCAACAATCTCACCAGTTTCCAGATGCACGATCGGCTGATAATAGGTTTGAATTCGGTCGTCGCGGAGCGCAGCGGTGACGTCCTGAATGGCCGTCAATCGCTTTGTGATCGCGGTGCCAATTCCCGGCCAGTAACGAACGAACCCGCCGCGGCCCGTTTCCTTGGCATGGTAGAGGGCAAAGTCTGCCTTCTGACGGACGCTGTCGGCTGTTAGATCGTCGAACGACAGAATGGCGCCGCCAATCGTCGCTTGCGGATGGATGAGGTGTCCGTTGCAGATCGTCGGATCGTCAAACTCATCCAGAATGCGCTGAGCCAAAGCGCCGATGTCATCGCGGGAGCTCGGGTCCTGTACTATCACCGCGAACTCATCACCGCCGAGGCGAAACGCCCGGTCGGGGCTCGCAACGCGGGCAACGCGGACGGCAAGCTCCTTCAGAAGTTCGTCGCCCGCCTGATGGCCGAAAGTGTCGTTCGTTACCTTGAGGTTGTCGAGATCAATTGCGAGAAGGGCCCAAGCGCCAGCCGTGCGGCATGACAGGGCGGCCAAGGCAGCATTGAACGAAGCTCGATTGGCAAGGCCGGTCAGCGCATCGTTATTGGCGAGGCGATCACGCTCGAGGACACGTTCATCGCGTTCAAGCGCGATCATGGAGAGGTGAAGGCAGGTCGCGACGATAGACTCTTCCTGTTTGGTCGGACCTCGCGCGTTGCGATAATAGAATGCGAACGTCCCCAGGACACGTCCGTTCTCGCCGCAGATTGGGCTGGACCAGCAAGCGTGCAAACCCAGCGCAAGGACATGATGCTTGAATAATGACCATTTGGGGTCGGTCGCTACGTCGGTTACGGCTACGGGAGCGCGGTAATAGGCTGCTGTTCCGCAAGATCCTACATTGGGGCCGATGTGCAGTCCCTCCAGCGCTGCAGAGTATGGCTTTGGTAGGCTGGGCCCCGACAGCGGGTGCAAAACCCCTTCGCGGTCAACTTGAAGGACCGAACAAATCACGTCTGGTAGGATGCTTTCGACCTCCAGGCAGAGGCGGTCCATCGTCGCACTCAGTGGACTTCCCGTCGCAACCATCTCAAGGATTATGTTTTGAAGGCGAAGCATCTTTAACTCATTCGAGGGAGCGCGCGATCTTCCCACATATTGCCTATCGGATGATGCCCCGGTGAGGATTTGTGGTGAAAGACGCGGTAACTACTCGGCGATTTTCCCGCGTGTTCGGCGCACGGAACACACAACTGGCCAATATGCCAAAGTCTGGAATCTGTTGGATTAAAGCTCACAGTGCGCGGTTCCCCGTCTTCTCACGCCCCTCTCCGCAAGCGGAATGAGTTACGCAACTGTAGCCTCCTGCACGGTAGTGCATTTCCAGTCGCGCGGGAGCAAAAATTCGACGAGGCGGGCCAATTGTTCGCCGCTTAGGGTTCGGAACGGAGGCTGACGGGCCGCGCGCTCGACGCTATGGAGCCTGCGTGATCAAGAATCCTTCCTTAAATCCAGTAGTCGTGGCTGCTCTCTACCGGTTTACCCGTTTCACGGACTGCGCGACCCTGCGTGGCCCACTTCAGCGCCTTTGCCAGGAACGCGGCGTGTTCGGCACGCTGCTGCTTGCGCCAGAAGGTATCAACGGCACAATTGCGGGATCGTCGGATGGAATAGCAGATGTACTGGAACACATCCGCGGCTTGCAGGACTGCGCTGACCTCGATGTGAAATTCTCCAGCGCCGCTACCATGCCGTTCTACCGCATGAAGGTGCGTGTGAAGCGGGAAATTGTCACGATGGGCCAGCCGGACATCGATCCAAGAGCCAGCGTGGGGACTTACGTCGAGGCTCAGAACTGGAATGAGTTGATATCCGATCCGGACACGATCCTGATCGACACGCGCAACGAATACGAGGTTGCTGTTGGCACCTTCGATGGCGCGATCAACCCAAGCACGGCAAGCTTTCGCGAGTTTCCGGATTGGTTTCGTAAAGAGCGCGAGAGACTGCTTGGCAGCGGTAAGCAGCCCAAGGTGGCGATGTTCTGCACTGGTGGCATCCGCTGCGAGAAATCCACCGCGTTCCTCAAGCAGGAAGGCGTGGAGGACGTGTACCACCTGAAGGGTGGCATCCTGAAATATCTCGAGACCATATCTGAAGAAGATAGCCTGTGGCGCGGCGAGTGTTTCGTCTTCGATCAGCGCGTTAGCGTTGGGCACGGGCTGGTGGAGGGCACGCACGAGCTCTGCCACGCTTGCCGACGACCGCTCAGTCCGGAAGACCTTCGCTCTGAGTTGTACGAGGCGGGTGTGAGTTGCCCTGCCTGTCACGCTGAGCGCACGGACGAGCAGCGCGCTTCCTATCGCGAGCGGCAGAGGCAGGAAGCTCTGGCAGCCGAGCGAGGGCAAACTCATGTTGGACGTGTGAGGGTCAAGCAGCCCGACGAGGGGTCACTAGAGGCCTAGCCACCATCTTATGCCGTAGGCGACGATGCCAAGCGTCGCGACGCTCGCAGTCCATATCGCGACCATCCAAGCCAGACGCTGCCAGAAAGGCGGGAGGTGCGGCTCGCTCCTCAATGGTATCCCTCGGGGCCGACCTTTCCGCGGAAAACCCAATATGCCCAGCCGGTATAGGCCAGAATAAAGGGCAGGCAGATCGCGACGCCCACAAGCATGAAGATCTGGCTCCGCTCAGGCGCCGCTGCATCCCAGATGGTCAGCGAACTGGGCACGACGTAGGGCCACATCGAGACCGCAAGTCCGGCCATACCCAGCAGGAAAATCGCCAGGGACAGGAAAAACGGCGCCGCTTCTGCTCGTTTGCTCAGGCTGCGGAAAAGCGCTAAGGCGACGATCACGGTAAGCAGCGGAACCTGACTGGCGAACAGGATGTGCGGCATCGCGAACCAGCGATTAAAATACTGCGGCTGAACTAACGGCGTGTAGAGGCTGATCGCGACGAGCAGAACAAGCGTAGCGATCGCAGCGCGCATGGCCATCCGGTAAGCGTGATCCTGCCCGGCGCCCTCAGTCTTCCATATCAGCCAGCAGGCGCCCAGCAGAACATAACCAACCGCAACTCCAATGCCGGTGAGCAGGGTGTAGGGGGTTAGCCAGTCCCACCAACTGCCGGCGTAGGCGCGTCCTTCAATATCTATTCCCTGCAACAGCGCGCCCAGGATCATGCCCTGCGCCAGCGCGGCGATCAGGGAGCCGGCGAAGAAAGAGAAGTCCCAGTATTTCCGGTGAGCCGGATCACGCCAGCGGAACTCAAACGCTACGCCGCGGAACACCAGCCCCAGAAGCATTGCGATGATCAGCGGGTAGGTCGCCGGGAGGATCACTGCGTAGGCGAGAGGAAAGGCAGCCATCAGACCGCCGCCGCCCAAAACCAGCCATGTCTCGTTCCCATCCCACAACGGCGCGACGGAATTCATCGCGTGGTCGCGCTCCTGTCCTGGCTCGAACGTGGGGAACAGGATGCCAATCCCCAGATCGAACCCGTCCATCACTACATAGGCGAACACGGCGAAGGCGATGATCATTGCCCAGAGCACTGTGAGGTCCATTACCGCTCCTCCTCGCCCGTAGGCAGCGGCCCTGATCCACCGGGATTCTGGCTGGGGCCGGGCACGATGCCTGCCGTTCGGATAGGCGCATCACCGATACCCGCCTCATGAGGATGTGGCGACTTCGCCATCAGCCGGAGAATGTACCACGTCCCGAAGCCGAAGACGGCGAAGTAGACGACGATGAACGTGAGCAGCGATGTTGCTACCGCAGGCGCAGCAATGGGCGATCGGGCATCGGCGGTGCGCAACAGGCCCTGAATGACCCACGGCTGGCGCCCAACCTCGGTAGTGACCCACCCGGCGATTACCGCCACGAAGCCGGATGGCCCCATCACCAGTGCAGCCCGGTGAAGCCACGACCAGTCGTAGAGTTTGCCCCGCCAACGTGCGAGCAGGCTCCACAAGCCCAGTCCAACCATCGCCAGACCGATGCCCACCATGATCCGGAAGGCCCAGAATACGACACCAACCGGCGGATGCTGGTCTGCTGGCACCGTATCGAGCCCCACCATCGGAGCATTGGGATCGTGCTTGAGGATCAAGCTGCCCACCTTGGGTAACTCGATCGCGTAACGCACGGTTTGCGTTTTGCTGTCGGGCAGCCCGAACAGGATCAGGGGCGCGCCTTCGGGATGACTTTTGAAGTGCCCTTCCATCGCCATGACTTTGACTGGCTGATGCTCAAGAGTGTTGAGGCCGTGCAGGTCGCCGACGAAGATCTGTATCGGCGCAACCAGGGCTGCCATCCACATCGCCATCGAGAACATCTTGCGCGCGTGAGGGTTCGCGCGATTACGCAAGAGATGCCACGCACCGACGCCGCCCACCACCAGCGCGGTGGTCAGATAAGCGGCGATTACCGTGTGGACGAGGCGGTAGGGAAAGCTCGGGTTAAAGACGATGTCCCACCAGCTCTCGCTAGGCAGGAACTGGCCATTTGCACCGATTTCGTAGCCTACCGGCGTTTGCATCCAGCTGTTGACGCTGAGTATCCAGAAGGCCGATATCGCAGTGCCTACCGCGACCATGCAGGTCGCGGCGAAGTGCAGCTTGCGCCCCACTTTCTCCATGCCGAACAGCATCACGCCGAGGAAACCCGCCTCGAGAAAGAATGCGGTCAGCACCTCGTAGGCCATCAGGGGTCCGATGACCGGTCCTGCCAGATCGGAGAATACCGCCCAGTTGGTGCCGAACTGGTAGGACATCACGATGCCCGAAACGACGCCCATCGCGAAAACGATGGAGAAGATCTTCATCCAGTATCGGAAGAGATCGAGGTAGAGTTCCTTGCCGGTGCGCAGCCACAATCCCTCGAGCACCGCGAGATAGCTCGCGAGACCGATCGAAAACGCGGGAAAAATGAAGTGGAAGCTCACCGTGAAGGCGAACTGGACTCGGGCGAGCAGTAGCGCGTCTGCACTCTCAACCATGGTTCGGTCATAGGCTTGATGCGCGCACAGGGCAAATCGCGCTTCAGACGTCAGCCGCGTTGACCCGCGCTCACGCCGGTGGCTATCGGCTCCGCATGAGTGTTATCGCGACCATTATGAACTCGGCCACCGGCCAACCCATTCAGAAGATGACCTTCGGCCGGATGCCGAAACCCTGGGCCAGCTTTAATCTGGAGACAGGCGAGTTGGTAACTGCCGATCGCGTCCACGTAGGCAAACCCGCACCTGGCAAGTTCGTCGCACCCGTCGAAGTCTGGGTCACGCTCAAGAGCTGACCCAGCTCACGACCATCCACCGCCCAAGGCCCGGAACAGGTCGATCTGCGCGCGGGAGACGGCTGCGTCCTGAAATGCCAGATCGGCCTTGGCCTCGGCCAAGGTGCGTTCCGCGTCGAGCCGCGCCAGAGAGTTGATCGCTCCCTCTCGCTGCTGCGCGCGGACGATGCGGGCGGCGCGTTCGGCTTGTTCGCGGGCTGACTGAAGGGCGGCCCGGCGTTCCAGCGACCGGGCATATCTGGATAGCGCCGTTTCGGTTTCCTCCAGAGCCACGAGAACCGCACCGTCAAAGGCTGCAAGCGCGTTCTGAGTGTCAGCTTCGGCCAGGGCGATCCGTGCTCGCGCCGGTTCGGGGTTGGGGAACCCCCAACTCAGGAGCGAGCCAAGCGCCCACCTCAATGGGCCGTCGGTGAGGATGTCGCCAATGTCCGTGCCGTTAGAGCCAATGGAGCCACCGAGCGTGATGCGCGGGTAAAGGTTTGCCGTTGCTACGCCGATCCGTGCGGTGTTCGCCGCCAGTCTGCGCTCAGCCGCGCGAACGTCGGGCCGCCGGGCAAGCAAGGCGGCGCCGTCCCCGACCGGAATAGGATCGCGAACTTCGAGACCGATGCTGCGCTCTCCTGCGATCGGAGGAAGCTCCGCCGGTGCTCTTCCGGTCAGGGTCGCGAGACGGAACAACGCCGCCTCGCGAGAGGCCTGGATCGTCGGAATCTCTGCTGAGCGTTGATCGCGCAGGGTCCGGATTTGCGCAACGGCGAGTCCGGTTTCGAGGCCCGCGTCATATCGCTTCATGGTGAGAGTGAGAGATTGATCGAGCAATTCCACGATCTCGCGCGCGACGCGGAGTTGGGCAGCGCCGGAAGCGGCATCTGCATAAGCGCGCGTCGTCTCAGCCACGACAATCACCCGCACCGCGTCAGCATCCGCCTCGCTGGCCGCTAGATCGGCCCGGGCCGCTTCGACAGAGCGGCTTACGCGGCCTACAAGATCAAGCTCGTAGCTGACATCCAGCCCGACGTCGTAATTCCAGCCCTCGCGGTCGACGCCCTCCAGCGCCTGTATCTCGCTCTGGCGTTCATAGTTTCCGCTCGCGCCGATCGAGGTCTGCGGAAGGCGCCCGGCGCGGGCTGTGCGCAGGCCGGCCCGTGCCCGCTGGATGTTCGCGACTGCCTGCCGCACGTCGGTGTTGGCGGCAAGCGCGTCAGACACGAGGCCGTCCAGCACGGGATCATCATAGAGGCGCCACCAGTCGGCCGGGACCGGGCTCAGCGAAACAGGCGGATTACCCACGGCGAGAAGGGGGCCGGACGACGCGGGACTTGGGGAAGTTGCGACGTAGTCCGGCCCCACCGCGCACCCCGAAAGGGCGAGCGCGGATAGCGATACGAGAGCGAGTGAGCGAAGGGTCATCCTGGCACCTATTCGGCTGGGATCGAGAGGGGATCGCGGTCATTCCCGCGCCAGCCTTCACGTAGCCGGGCGATGCGATCGCCCAGACTGCGGCTGACGACGTAGAAGGTCGGGGTGAAAATCAGGCCGAAACCCGTAACGCCCAACATGCCGAAGCAGACCGCCGTGCCGAGTGCTTGACGCAGTTCGGCACCAGCGCCCGTCGCGATCACCAGCGGCACGGAGCCGAGGATAAAGGCGAAGCTGGTCATCAGGATCGGCCGAAGCCGGGTCGTTGCAGCTTGCACCGCAGCCTGAGCAGGGGTTAGCCCGTCGCGCTCCTCGCCTTGCTGTGCGAATTCGACGATCAGGATCGCGTTCTTCGCCGCCAGAGCGATCAGCACCACCAGGCCGATCTGCGTCAGCACGTTGTTGTCCATGCCCCGCAAGTTGACCCCGATCATCGCCGCAAGAATGCACATCGGCACGATCAGGATGATGGCCAGCGGAAGGACCAGACTTTCGTATTGCGCCGCGAGCACGAGGAACACGAGCAAGACCGCAAGGGCGAAGACCAGAACCGCGGTGTTTCCGGCGAATTTCTGCTGGAAGGCGATGCCGGTCCATTCGAAGTCGTAGCCCTTGGCCAGAACTTCGTTTGCAACCTTTTCCATCGTCACCAGCGACTGGCCGGAGGACCAGCCCGGAGCGGTATCTCCGTCAACCGCGACGGCAGGGGCCAAGTTGTAGCGCGTCACGCGGTACGGCCCGGTGGTGTCGCTGAGCGTGGCGACAGAGCCGATCGGCACCATCGCTCCATTGTCGGAACGGGTGTGCAGGTTGGCGATGTCCGTTGGGTTGTCGCGGAACGGCGCGTCGGCCTGTGCGGTCACACGGTAGGTGCGGCCAAGCAGGTTAAAGTCGTTGATGAAGGCCGAGCCAAGGTAGACCTGCAAGGTTTCAAACACCCGAGCGGGAGGCACGCCGAGGATCTGAGCCTTGTCGCGGTCGATATCGGCCCGCACGCGCGGGGTGCCGGTATCGAAGAAGGTGTAAACCCCGGCGAGGCCCTCTTGCTGATTGGCTTGGCCAATCACGGCGTAAGCTGCTTCCTGCATTGCACGATAGCCTGCCCCGTTCTTGTCCTCGATCATCATGCGGAAACCGCCGGCGGAGCCGATGCCGCGGATGATCGGTGGCTTGACGATCATCAGTCGCGCTTCGTTGATGTCGGCCGTGGCCTTCTGTGCCTCGGCGATCAGGGCGTCGATCGTCTGGCCCTTGCTGGCGCGTTCCTCGAAATCGTCGAGCACCCAATAGGCGGCTGCGGCGCTCGCGGATTGGGTTTCGGACGTGCCGTCGAAGCCGGAAAGCATGACCGTGCCCTTGATGCCGTCGATGGGCAGCATGCGTTCAGCGACCTTCTTCATCACCGCGTCGGTGCGTGACGTGGCGGAGCCCGGCGGCAACTGGATAACCGTGAGGAAGTAGGCCTGGTCCTGCTGCGGGATGAAGCCGGTGGGCGTCACCCACAGGGCTGCACCCGTCAGCGCAATCAGCCCGGCATACGCGGTCATCATGCGCTTCGGCATGGCGACCAGCCGAGCGGTCCAGCGACCATAAGCGGCGCTGAAACGATCGAAGGCGCGGTTGAAGGCGTCGCCTGCTCGGTCAGCCAGCTGGCGCCAGTACGCGCCTGCGGGCGCGGGTTCATGCGGGCGGAGCAGCAGGGCGGATAGCGCCGGTGAGAGCGTCAGAGAGACGATCAGCGAAATCACCGTCGCAGCGGAGATCGTCACCGCGAACTGCTGATAAAACGCACCTGACATGCCGCCAATGAACAGCGTCGGCACGAACACAGCGCAGAGCACCAGCACGATGGCGACCAGCGCTGCGCCGACCTCATCCATGGAGGTCCTGGCGGCCTCAAGCGGTGTCATACCGTGCTCAAGGTTGCGCTCAACGTTCTCTACGACGACGATAGCGTCATCGACGACAATGCCGATCGCCAGCACCAGTCCGAACAGCGACAGGTTGTTGATCGAGTAACCCAACATCGCCAGCACCGCGAAAGTGCCGATCAGCGAGACCGGGATCGCCAGCACCGGGATCAGCGAGGCGCGCCATTTCTGCAGGAAGATGACGATCACGAGCACGACCAGCACGACCGCCTCGATCAGGGTCGTCACGACCGCGTCGACGGATTGCTGGATGAATTCGGTGGGGTTGTAGACGATGCGGTATTCGAGCCCGGCGGGGAAGTCGGTCGAGAGTTCTTCCATCGCGTTCTGGACCGCTTCGGCAGCGGCGAGGGCGTTTGAGCCCGGCTGCTGAAGCACCGGGATGATGACCGAATCCTTGTCGTCTAGGTAGGCCGAGGTGCCATAGTCCTGCGCACCGATTTCGACCCGCGCGACATCGCCGACGCGCACCTGGCGGCCTTCCGCGTCGGTGCGGATCACCACGCTTTCGAACTGCTTCGGATCGGTGAAGCGACCCTGCGTTTCGACGTTGAGCTGGAACGCGCTGCCGGGGCTGGGCGGCTGGCCGAGCGTACCGGCGGCGACCTGGACATTTTGTGCCCTGAGAGCGGCGACAATCTCGCCTGCTGTCAGGTTGAGCCCGGCGGCGCGGCCCGGATCGATCCACACCCGCATTGCCAGCTCGCGGCTGCCGAACAGTTGCACGTCGCCCACGCCCTCGATCCGCGCGAGGCGATCTTTGATGCGGGTTTGCGCATAGTTCGAGATGTATTCGCGGCTGAGGCTGTCGTCGGGCGAGATCAGGTTCACGACCAGCAGGAAGTCCGGCGTGGTCTTGCGCGTTACGATGCCAAGGCGCTGCACTTCTTCCGGCAGACGGGGGGTGGCGATGGCCACGCGGTTCTGAACGAGCACCTGAGCTTCGTCGAGGTCGGTGCCGGGCTGGAACGTGATGGTGATTGTCACCCGCCCGTCGCCGGTCGACTCGCTCGAAAGATAGAGCATGCCGTCGACGCCGTTGATCTCCTGTTCGATCGGGTTGGCGACTGTGTCGGCCACCGTTTCAGCCGAGGCGCCGGGATAGGTAGCGACGACCGTCACCGTAGGCGGCACGACCTCGGGATACTGCGAGACCGGGAGGAAGAAGTACGAGATCGCCCCGACGAGGGTGATGATCACGGCGATCACCGCGGCGAATATCGGCCGGTCGATGAAGAAACGGGACAGGCGCATTTCGGGCTCCAGTCGGAATCGAGGTCAGGCGTGGGGCGGGTTTTGGCGGTCAGCCGGTGAGCGACGCCGCTCCGGGAGGTGCTTCAGCAGTTGCAGCGTTCGGCTTGGCGATGGTCGGCGGTTCGATCCGGCCCGACCGAGCGGTCACTTTGCCGCCGGGCATGGCCATTTGCGTGCCTTCGATGATCACCCGGTCCCCGGCCGTAAGGCCGCCGCGCACGACGCGCAGCCCGCCGTCGATCACCGGACCCAGCGCGACTTCCTTGGCTGAGACCGTTCCTTCCTTGTCGACCACCAGCAGCAGCTTGCGCGTCTGGTCGGTCTGCACGGCGGTGTCGGGTACCAGTAGCACGTTTTCAGAGCCGCTGCTGGCCAGCCTCATGTTGCCGAACATGCCTGGAGTCAGGAAGTTGTCCGGGTTGCGGACCACGGCGCGGGCGCGGATCGTGCCGGAGTTCTGATCAAGCCCGGTGTCGGTGAAATCGAGTTCACCGTTCCACTTGTAGTCGGCCTCGTCCTGCAAGCGGATCTGTACCTCGGCCCCGCGTCTCTGCCCCTCACGCTTGGACTTGAGGAACAGACCTTCCGATCCGTCGAAAGCGAAGTAGAGCGGATCGGTGGCGACGATCGTGGTCAGCAGCGTGGCTGCGGGGCCGTCACCGGCAGCGACGAGGTTGCCCGGATCGACGCGGCGGTCGGACACGCGCCCGCTGATCGGCGCACGCACCGTGGTAAACTCTACGTCGAGGCTGCGCGACCGAACACGCGCCTGGGCCGCGGCGAGGGAGGCGTTGGCCGCCGTCACTCGGGCTCTCAGCGCGTCGATCTCGCTCTTGGCGACGGCGTCGTCCTCGACCAGCCGCAGCGCGCGTTCGAGATCGCTGTTGGCGAGCGCTACATCACTGCGCGCGGTCGCGACGCCAGCCTGGGCCTCTGCCAGCGAGGCTTGATAGGGGCGGGGGTCAATCGTGAAGAGCGCCTGGCCGTGCCTGACGAACTGCCCGTCCTGGAAATGAACGGCCGTGACTTGCCCCGATACGCGGGGACGCAGCTCGACGCTGCGGCTTGCCTCGAAGCGGCCAATGTACTCGTCCCAGCCGGTTACATCGCGCTGCAAGGGTGTCGCCACGGTCACGACGGGAAGTGTCGGCGCGGCGGCTGGCGAGCTGCCGCCGCGAAGGAGGAACCACGCAAGCGCAACCCCAACGACGAGCAGCAATATCCAGCCCGTCCGGCCAATTCTGCGGCGAAGGGGGCGAGGGCTCTCGCTTTCGTCGAGTAGTCGCAGCTCGTCCATTTCGATCGGCGTCAGGTCGTTCATCGGATGGTCCCCATTCCGGCAAGGCCGGTGTCACAGCTTTCGCAAGGCAAACGGGGACGTGTCCGGAAGCGAGCGCTCCCGACGGACAGTCGACGGTCATCATGCGACAATCGCAACAAGGGAGGCTCGCAAAAGCCGTCATGGCAATTCGCGAGTCCGCCCTGCGGCGTTCTGTACCGATAAGTATGTAATCCTGCGTTCAGGTCAAGCGCTAATTCTATACCGCTCGATATTTTTTTCGCAGTGCAGCAAAATCAGCAACTTATCTACCAGGCCATGCTGTGAGCGTTGCCTCTGCAACCAGTTGCAGTTGGTCCCTGCCAATGCCCGCGCCGGCCTGAACCGCCATGCCCTGCAAGACGGCCATTAGATATTGGGTCATGGCTTCCGCTTCGACAGGCGCGGAAAAGTCGCCTTCGTCGATCGCCTTCTGCATCCGCTCGATCATCGCGTCGCGGGTGCTCTGTGCCAGCGCCTTCACGTCCTTCTGGATCGGCGAAGTCGGGCTGCGGCAACTGACCGAAGCGATTACACCCAGGCAGCCCGGACATTCGCTGGTGATGTTGGCGATGGTCCCTTCGAGTAGACGTTGGGCAACGCCTCGCGCCGTCGGCGCATCGAGCGCGCTTTTGACATAGGCGAGTTTCTCGGTCTCGTAGAGGTCGAGCGCGCGCTTGAAGAGTTCTTCCTTATTGCCGAACGCCGCGTAGAGGCTCGGCCTGGTAATCCCCATGGCATCGGTGAGGTCGGTCATCGATGCGCCGTCGTAACCCTTTTCCCAGAACACGCGCAGCGCCGAAGCCAATGCCTCTTCGACATCGAACTCGCGCGGGCGTCCTCTCACGGCGGCGGTCATTTCCATATCACCTAGTACATAATCTCTTTCTGGCCCTTCGCCAACCCCGACCGCTAAACTTGTCTCGCTCCCCGGAACGGACGCGTTGGATGCAGCGTTGGTCGGCCGAAGGAGCTTATACATGAAGGAACAACAACACGATAATCCTGCGACGCCGGAAGAGGTCAGGGAGCGGGTGTGGGAACTGGCTGAAAAGATCGACATATGCATGTTCACGACCTGGGATGGCCATCAACAGCAGAGCAGACCCATGTCGGCACGACCACGGCCGAAGGAGGGCGTGTTCTACTTCCTCACAGACGTGCAGGGCGAAAAGAACAGCCAGGTTGCGGAGTTTCCGACCGTCTCCCTCGCGTGGGCGGACAACAGCAAGTATCGTTACGCGGTAGTTTCCGGCGAGGCGGTGGTTTCAAACGACCGCGCCAAGATCGCCGAGCTGTGGGGCACGTCTGACAAGTTGTGGTGGGAAGATGCCAATGACCCAACCATCAGGCTGCTGACGGTAACGCCCCACCGCGGCGAGATCTGGGACAGCCCAAATGCACTCGTTACTGGCGCGAAAATGGTGAAGGCGATGGTGACCGGATCGGCGCCAGAACTTGGGGACAATGCTTCGGTGAATATGTGATTGGTCCCAGTTCGCGTCCGTAAGTTAAGCCGCCTGGATAACCCGGCATGACTGACCGGTGGGTGCACGGCACGCACCGGATGCCCCTAAAGTTTCGCTCATATTTCCGATTGACTGGCGGCGAACCTCGCTGCATTGGCGCTCGCGTCGCTTCTGCGAATTATTTGCATTAGCACATAGCGGCATTGCCGAATGGCAGGCAGTTGGTGAGGGCTAGATGAGTTCGCGTATCGTTCTGAGCAATGCAGTTTCCGTTTTGGCCCTCGCGATTGGAATACCCGCCGTTGCAGCTGAGGAGTCTGCCGAGAACGAGATCGTCGTGACGGCAGCGGGCTTCGAACAGAAGATCACCGATGCGCCTGCCAGCATTACCGTCATTACCGAAAAGGACCTGCGAGAACGGCCCTACACGACGCTGATCGACGCCGTCCGCGATGTCGAAGGGGTGGATGTTGGCGAAACCTCGGACAAGACCGGGCAACGGACAATAAGCATCCGTGGCATGGGTGCGGACTACACCCTCATCCTCATCGACGGGAAGCGCCAGAACAACCACGGCGACATCTATCCGAATAGCTTCGGCGGCAATCAGTTCAATCACATCCCGCCGCTTGATGCGATCGAACGAATTGAGGTGATCCGCGGTCCTGCTTCGACTCTCTACGGTGCGGATGCGCTTGGCGGCGTGATTAACATCATCACCAAGAAGGTTTCCGATCACTGGAGCGCGTCTGCGACCATCGGCCGCAACATCCAGGAAAACTCCGACTTCGGCGATGACATGACCTACGACGCGACTGCGCGTGGTCCGCTGGTGAAGGGGCTGGCGGGGCTTGCGCTGCGAGGCTCGCTCTATCGCCGCATGGCCTCCAGCCCCGACTTCACGCCTGCGATCGATCCTGCCGGGGAGGCTCACGTGCGCGCCTTGGGATTCGGCGGTGGGGGGCGTACCGTCGACAACACCAACAAGAACGTTGGCGCGTCGCTGAGCCTGACCCCGATAGCCGACCATAGCCTTACCTTCGACATCGATTATTCGACGCAGAAGTATGATAACACGCCCATCGTTGACCCTGACACGGGTGCGATTTCCTATCCGCTTGGCACGCTGGACGGCATCGAGAGCATCTGGCGCGCAACCGGCGGGGTAGTGCAGCCGCGCGTGGGCTACACCGAAAATCAGGTCTTCGATCGCCTCAACTGGGCCGTCACCCATCAGGGCGACTGGGGCCCTGCGCGCAGCTTTCTGTCGCTGGCCTACATCAAGACTAACAACAAGGGCCGCACGATGCCCTTCTCAGTCGCCGAGCGGCTGCTTCTGCAGCAGATGTGGAGCGGCACCGGCCCGTATGCTGGGCTCCCAACTGCTGAGCGCCGCCAGATCGCGGAAGACACGTTCCTGCCGCGCCCTCTCCGCGCGCTTGAGAGCAACCAGTACACCCTCGATGCGCGTGTCGACATTCCGGTGAACGCGTTCTTTGGCGAACATCGCTTCATCGTCGGCGGCCAGTATATCGATGGCAAACTGGACGATGGCGTTTTCGGGCTGGAGGCCAGCTCTGGCGGCGTGCAAGCGGTTCAGTCCCAGCGCATCTGGTCGCTGTTTGCGGAGGACAACTGGAGCCCGTTTGCCGGCCTGACTATCACCGGCGGCCTGCGTTATGACGAACATGACATGTTCGGCGGCCATTTCAGCCCGCGCCTCTACGCTGTCTACAATGTCACCCCGAACCTGACCGTGAAGGGCGGTGTCAGCACTGGTTACAAGACGCCCAAGACGACCGATCTCTATGACGGTATCCGCGGCTTTGGCGCGCAGGGCACCAGTCCTATGATCGGCAACCCCGATTTGCAGCCGGAAACCAGCGTCAACAGCGAGATCGCCATTTACTGGAACCTGGATGACAGGACTGGTTTCAACCTCACGCTGTTCCAGAATGACTTCGACGACAAGATTTCGACCACCAACGTGAGGCCCTGCGCCGTCACTGGATTTGTGCGTCCTTGCGCGAACCTTGGTGACTACTGGGAAGTCCTCGGGCTGGGCGGCAATATCAGCGTCCCGGTCAACGTGGACGAAGCCCGCATTCGCGGTGTCGAGGTTGCTGGACGCTACGAAATCGTTCCGGGCGTTTCCGTCCGTGCAAACTACACATTCACCGACAGCGAGCAGCTGAGTGGATCGGAAATTGGCCTGCCGCTGACCCAGACGGCAAAGCACATGGCTAACGGTACGATTAACTGGGAACCGCTAGAAGGTCTCTCCACGCAGCTGACGGTTGAGCATCGTTCCGAACGGTATCGCGGCGTCGATGTGGATGGCACCCACCTGTATTGGCATCCCTACACAGTCGCAAACCTGGGTGCGCAGTATCGCGTGAACAGCAACGTGACCATCAGCGGCCGCGTCAACAACCTGCTGAACCGGGACTTCACCAGCTACGACACCTCATTCATCGACAACGGTGACGGCAGCTGGACGCCGAGCTACCAGGATCACTATAACAACAAGGACCGTGCCCGGAGCTACTGGGTGAGCCTCAACGCGCGGATCTAGGGTCTCCGCCGGTCCATAGAGGGACCGGCCGGCACCCAATCATCCTGACGGTTTGGAGGGCGCGATTGCGGTTAGAACCCGCTCCGCAACTTGACGGACGTGCCTGTTGTGAAGGCACACCGCGCCCGACAGGCCGATAAGCGCACCGACCACGGTATCGGTAAGGCGAGCCACCATCAGAGTGTCCACACTCGTGGCGCTGGCGCTGCTGGCCTCTGCCAGCACGATCGTCAGTGGTGTGATGAAGATCGCGGCAAAGGCGTAATGTCGCACCACGGCTGTCTCGATGAGGAACGCGAGAACCATCACCGTAACGGCGATCATCCAGCCCGTTGTTAGCAGCGGGTAGAGGAGCCAGGTGAGGCCAATGCCGATCACGGTGCCCACTATACGGTGCACGTTGCGGCTCCACGATGCACGAAGGGTCAAACCCTGCATTACTGCCATGCAGCTGACCGGCACCCAGTACTCGTTGTCCAGGGGGAGTGCTGCCGCCACTGCCAGTGAAACCCCCACGAACAGGCCCATGATCAGAGCGTCGACAACAGCGGCGTGAAGATCGCTCCGCGATGGCGATTTCGGAGCGTCGGGGGCGCGGTGCCGCAGGATATAGCCGCTGTACGCGACGGCGACAGTGCAGGCCCAGATGCAACCAAGCGCAAAGTATCCGAGGTTCGCGATCGGGTTCCCCGCCTGTGCGGGTGAGAACGCGGCGATGGAGGCTGCCATGACCATGAACAGTGGACCGGGAGGGACCACGTTCTGCGTCTTGCAGAAAACCGCCGCGCCCGCCGCGACGAAGGCTACCAGAAAGATTGCCCCGCCCGGTATCACATGGCTTGCCAGCCCCAGCGCGTAACTGGCGATCATCGCGAAGGCGCACGCCATGATGACGGGGATACGGCGATGAAGCCCGGTGGAGGGGAGGTAGAGGAAAGAAAGGCCGGCAACCGCCCCCAATGCGCCTTCGGCGGTCAGGTCGAGATGTACCCCCAGTGCCACCGGCACCCCGCTTGCGAGAGCGGCAGCGAAGGGCAGCTGCCACGGGCGATCGGATCGCTGGAAGACCAGAAGCGCAATCGCTTCGCTGCGCACAAGCTCGCGCAAACGCACCCAGCCAATCCATTGCATCCAGACTTGCTCCCCCTTCGCCTCCCGGTGGGAGTGAGTTGTGATTTCGCCGATGCGCGGTGATCTACCGTATTGATGGCCTACGCGGTTGCCCGTTCAGGCGTCAACGTCGCCTTGCCGCGTTGCGCGTTGCTCCACCGATGGAAACGCTTTGCGTAGCCTCGCGTTCGAGCAGTAGCGGTGATGGGAGTGACGCTATGAAAAAGATGCCCGCTTTGTTCATCGGTCACGGCAGCCCCATGAACACGCTGGAGAAAAACGGCTACACCGATGCCTGGCGGGCCTTCGGGCGGCTTTTGCCGCGACCCAAGGCCATTCTCGTGGTCTCTGCCCACTGGTACTTTGGCGCGACTGCCGTGACCGCAATGGAGCGGCCCCGAACGATCCATGATTTCTATGGGTTCCCGCAAGCTCTTTTCGATTTCGAGTACCCGGCACCCGGAGATCCCGAACTTGCAGGCGAGATCGTCGAAGTGGTGAAACCAAGCTGGGTCGGTCTGGATCATGATCAATGGGGGCTCGATCACGGTACCTGGTCCGTACTCGCGCACCTTTACCCCGATGCTGACATCCCGGTTGTGCAGCTATCGCTGAACGCCTTACGTCCGCTCGATTACCACCTCGACCTCGCGCAGCGGCTGGCTTCCCTCAGGGAGCGGGGCGTGATGATCCTTGCCAGCGGTAACGTCGTGCATAACCTCGGCTTGCTGAAATGGAACGAGCCGAACCTCGCCTACGACTGGGCAGAACGGTTTGACGATGCGGTGGTAGAACAGCTCAGCCGGGACCCCGCTGAAATCCTGAAGGTCGCCGAGCATCCGGACTTTGCGAGTGCAGTGCCGACGCCCGATCACTTCATCCCGTTGCTTTACACTGCTGGTCTGGCAGCGGCCGAAGGCGTCAGTCCTGAGCCGCTCGTTCGCGGATATTCGATGGGGTCCATTTCGATGACCTGTTACGGCATCGGTGCCGACGTTGAGCTGCGGAAGGATCCGAGTTGTGCAGCCGTTCTGCCTTCAAATGTTCCACCCGACCAGACGAATATGTGACCGCGTGAGGCAGAGCCCGCTAGTAGGGCAGCGCCTTGTCGTTTGACGATGCGCCGCTCCAAGATGCCAAGCGTACGAACAGCGCGATTGGAAACAGCAAGCCGGCTGAGCATACGAACAGCGCCGCTGTATAGTCACCGGTAGTGTCCGCGAGATAGCCGATCCACAGCGGGCTCAAACCTCCCGCGACCATGAACGCGGCATACTGGCGCGCATAAGCTCGGCTGAAAGCGGCGATCGGGAAATACCGAGCCGTCAGAATGCCGATTAGGTCCGCCTCTGCACCCATCGCTGCGCCGAGCGCGATGGCGCCAAGCGGAGCCATCGCGGCACCGCCGAATGCGAGCAATAGGCAGCCCACTGCGCAAACCGTGCAACTTGCAGCGCCTAGCCAGGCTGGTTCGATGCGGTCCGCAAGCCAACCGACAATAACCCGGGTCGAGATCACCGAAATGCCGATCATTCCCGCCATGGCGCCCGCCTGTTGAACGGGTATTCCGCCGTCGAGGAGCATGGGCACGAAGTGCGCCAGCATTCCGGCAAAAGCCAGCGCCATGCTGGTGAAAGCGGCCAATTGCATGATGTAGATGCGCGAGTTGCGGATCGCGGCGAACGCTTCGGCAGACGTGTCTCTTTGTCCACCGGATTGAGGCTCGTGCCGGGGGAGCAGCAGAAGTGCGGGAATTGTCCCAAGTGCCGCGAGGCCTGCCAGAGCATGGAAACCCGCTCTCCAGCCATGCTCGGCGATTTGAAGGCTGATGAACGGCGGGACGACTGCAGCTGCAATTCCGATCCCCGCCTGGGTCAGCCCAAGTGCGAGTCCGCGTGAGCGTTGAAAACTAGCGGCGACGGCGCGCGTGAAGGGCACCGGGCTGGAAAGCCCCGCCAGCAAACCGATCCCGATCATCGCCGCGGCGTAACCAGCGACGCTTTGCGCTTGCGACAAGGCGAGAAAGCCAATGGCGAGCGTCAACGCACCCACTGTCGCTGACCGGCGGGGTCCGTGCGCTTCGACAATGCGGGCCACGATCGGCATGGCCAGCGCAAGCGCCACAGTGGAACCGAAAAAGGCCGCGCCGTAGACCGTGCGGGATAGGCCCAGATCGCGCTCAAGCCCGTCGACGAACAGGCCAGAATTATAGGTCAGCAGCCCCGCTATGCCGAGGCCTATGCCGAACGCGGCGCCCGTCACGGTGCGCCAGCCAGCGCCAAACTCCCCAAATGCAGATGCCATCCAGTACCCCCATTCCCCGCTAAGGAAACTGACACATGCCGTCCGGTGAGCAAGCGTGTTATTGACGCGTTTGCTGAATTCTTTACGCTAGGAATTAAGCGGTAACTGCCGCGTTAGATTTTTCCAAGACGTGAGAGGAGAACGATATGCCAAGGAATGGATTCCTCGCCGCTGCATTACTGGCAGGTACGGTTGCAGCCTCGCTGCCAAGCGCAGCGCTGGCCCAGGCTGCTGCCACTGCTGAGCCGGCCCATTATTCAGTCACCGAAACGCTGGTCGGCAAGCTGCTGGACGACCCGGCTGCTTCCGCAATTCTCGAAAAGCTGATCCCGACGGTCTACGCGAACGAGATGTTCCAAACCATGGGACGCGATCAGACGCTGAAGAGCATCCAGCAGTATGAAGCCGCAGCGTTGAGCGACGAAAATCTGGCAAAGATCCAGGCGGAATTCGATAAAATCCCGGCGAAGAAGTAGTCCAGATGGCCATAGGCGGGACCGGCAAAGTGCGCCGGATTTCCGCCTGTCAGCCTTCGATACGTCGATAAGTCACGACCAGTAAGTCGCGATGGCCCGGCTTATCGCCATCGGCAGGATGGATAGGCGTGACGCCATGCAGGACGCGGCGATCATCCAGCAGCACGGCGTCTCCTGGCTCGATCAGCGTGAATTCCGCCAGCGGCGTGCCGTCGTTGGCATGGATGTGCGACACGCCGCCGGTCACGCCGAAGCGCTCCACGGCCATCATGAACACCCAGTCTACACCGTCGCGGTGCAGACCCTCCGGCGTGGGATGGCCCGGGCCGTCGGCGCGCGCCTCGATACGGAACTGGTGCAGTTCAGCGAGCCAGTGGCCGTTAGCTCCGTCAGGGCTGAACAGGTCCCGCGCCGAACGCAGCAGGGCAGGGATCAACAGCCCGTCGGTAAGTGCAGAATCAGTAGGCATGAACCAACGTTCGAGCCCGCCGTTCAGCGGGTTATACTGCCGTCCTTGGAAATGGGGTCGGTGCGTTTTGCGGTGAAGCCGCTCCGGACCTAGCTTGAAAACAGAGAAGCTGCGGCGGCGGTAAGTGCCACCGTCAGCCATGTATTCGTCACGCTCCAGGTCGTCCCAGCTTGCCCTGAACAGGGGCCATTCGGCCATTGCCTCCGGCCCTGCCATCTCACGAATGTCGTCCGCAGCGATCCGCGCGAAGCCATTCGCGAGGTCTAGCTGGGGCAGGGTGTCTTGGATGATTGCGACGCTCATGGAATTGCGCCTGAAATGGGGAAGATTGAGATCGCTGCAACCGTCATTACTGCGGGAAAGAGCAGTTTTTTCGTCGCTACTCGGCCCAGTTCGACATTCGCAGCGTTAGAACATAGCTTACCGCCGATAGCGCGCTGACCTGTGGGCGGTAAACGCAGCAAGAGGAGTTGAAAGATGGCTAAGAAGCGGGGCATCAATATCGGAATGACCGATAAGCAGCGCGAGGATATTGCGGGCGGCCTCTCGAAGCTGCTCGCCGACAGTTACACGCTCTATCTGATGACGCACAACTTCCATTGGAACGTCACCGGCCCGATGTTCAACACTCTGCACCTGATGTTCATGGAGCAGTACACCGAACAGTGGAACGCGCTGGACCTGATCGCCGAGCGGATCCGCGCGCTCGGTTTCCCGGCACCCGGCACCTACCGCGAATTCAGCCAGATGGCATCGATTAAGGAAGTAGACGGCGTGCCCAAGGCTCTGCAGATGGTGGAGCATCTGGTTGAGGCTCAGGAAGCGACGGCGCGAACAGCGCGGGGCCTCTTCTCGGTGGTCGATGAGGCCAACGATCAGCCGACGGCCGACCTGCTGACCCAGCGCCTGGACGTGCACGAAAAGACGGCGTGGATGCTGCGGAGCCTGCTGGAAGAGTAGTTCGCGCAGCGCCTGATGCCATCAGAGCCGTCTTAAGTTGTGGCGGTCTCGATGGCGTCGAGCAGTGCATCCGGATCAATCGGCTTTGTCAGAAACGCAGCAGCACCCGCAGCGAGGGCCTGTTTGCGGGTGGCTTCGGTCGGGAAAGCGGTCATGAAGATAACCGGCTGCGTCCGACCGCGTCGGTTAAGCTCGTTCTGGAGCTCGAGGCCGGTCATATCCGGCATGTGAACGTCGGTCACCACACAGGAGAAGGTTCCGGCATCGCACTCATCGAGCAGGGCTCGCGCACTGTCGAAACAACGCGCAGTCAAGCCTGCTGAACGCATCAGGCTATCCAGGCTGGCCCGGACATCGGGATCGTCATCAACAATGGCTATGAAGGGGGAAGAGGGCACTAATGCTTACTCCGGCACGATGGGGCGGGCCGCCGCACCGATCCCCGCAAAATGCCCGGACGACTTTGAGAACACCATTATACTCAGATGTTAAACCGATGAATGGTCTCGTCACGCACGTTGAGCAGCTCAGCTATACGTACAAGATCTGCGAGTGACTGCGCCTCCATCTTGCGCATCACGCTGCCGCGATGGATTTTGACGGTAATTTCCGACAGCCCCATGCGGGCGGCAACTTGCTTGTTCATCAGGCCGGTCACGACCAGCGCCATCACTTCTTTCTCGCGAGGGGTTAGCCGCTCGTGACGTTCTTGAAGTGCATCGGCTTCCGCCGCCTCGGCGCGTCGGGCACGGTCAGTCTCTATCGCAGCCGACACAGCGCCGAGCATCTGGTCGTCGGTGAAGGGTTTGGGCAGGAAATCCACCGCGCCGGCCTTCATGCCTCGTACCGTCATTGGAATGTCGCCGTGGCCGGTTATCAGGATGACGGGGATGGAGGCACCGCTGGCGACCAGCCGATCCTGGAAATCGAGACCGCTTTCCCCCCGTAGGCGAATGTCGAGGACAAGACAGGAAGCTGATGGGGGAGGGCCGTCGGAGAGAAAGTCCTCCGGTGTTTCATACAGCGCTGCGCTGAACCCTGCGGATCGCAATAGGCTGCCCAGCGCGCCGCGCACGTCCGCATCGTCGTCGATCACGCAGACACATCCGCGATCGGTCATGCCACCACCTCATGCTGTTGCAGGGCGGCGGGAAGGGTGAAGCTGAAGGTCGCCCCGCCATCCGGATTATTGGTCGCGCTCAGCGTGCCGCCATGCCGCTCGATGATGGTGCGGCAGATTGGCAGGCCCATGCCCAGCCCGGACGCCTTGGTGGTGAAGAACGGCGCGAACAGGCTTTCGAGGTCCCCGCTTATCCCCGTTCCGCAATCGCGCACAGTAATCCTTACGCTGGTTTCGTCCCGCTCGGCGCCGACGCAAAGCTCGCGATGATTGACAATGGTGGCGCTCATCGCCTGCTCTGCATTGATCATCAGGTTCATAAGCACTTGCTGGATCTGAACGCGATCACCAGCGACCTGGGGCAGGTCAGGCTCGACCTTCATGCGCAGCGCGACACTATGGGCGTCAAGATCGCGGTTGAGCAGGGCCGCAGTCTCTTCAATCAAGGGCGGCAGGGTTATTAGGCCATTCTGGGGTTCGGCGTTCCGTGCGAGGTTGCGAATGCGCGCGATGATATCGGCTGCGCGTGTTCCGTTGGAAGCGATCTGGTCGAGGCAGGTTACCGCCTCTGCGGGGTCAGGCGTATCGCGCAAAAGCCAGCGCTTGCCCGACTTGGCATAGGTAATGATCGCGGAAAGCGGTTGATTGACCTCATGCGCGATGGACGCTGCGAGTTGGCCCAGCGTTGTGACGCGTGAGACATGCGTGAGTTCCGCTTGGGCCTGCATGAGGCGCTGTTCGGCGCGGTTACGCTCCGTCAGGTCGATCGCTGTCACAAGAACCCGCTTCCACTCCCCGTCACTCGGCGGAAGCGTCACATGGATGACGACATCGATGATTTCTCCTGTGCGGGTGAGGAACTGAGTCTCCTCTTGGATAGCGGTTTTGCCGCTGAGCAACGCCGTGACAATGCGCGCGAGCGTGGCCTCCGCAGCGGGTGTGTGGTGGCGAACGATGGTGTTGCCGATCAGCGCGGAGCGATCAGGGAAACCGAACATTTGGGCAGCCGCGTCATTGGCGTCGCGGATCACGGCGCTGCGCGCCACTCGGTCCAGCACGTCGGCATCAGGTTCCACGCCGCTGCGGAACATCGCGTAAGCTTCGGACCAATCCCCTTCCCAGATGGGCAGGGCAGCAGCGTTGAAGATGGTGCGGTAGCGCTGCTCCGAAACCCGCTTTTCCTCGCTCGCTGCCTGATTGCGAAGGCACAGGAGCGTAGTGATACCGATCGCAACAAAGCTCACGGTCAGACGCACCGCTGCCGACCCGAGCGGGGCACCCCAGTGCATCACAGCGTAGCCAATAAGCGCGAGAAACAGGCTAAGCGTGCCCGCCAGAATGATCTCTATGCGCGATTGGATACGCGAGGCAAGCAGGACCACCGACGTATAAAGCACGGCCACCGCGCCCTGAAGTGGGGTGAGAACGTCGAGCGCGAAGATCGCCAGGGCAATGAGTAGCGCAGCCACGCCGTTGACGCGCCGCGCGAGGCGTCTGTCAGCGGCGTCGTCGCGCATCATCACCTCCCGCCACTTGCCGGTCCGCCCCGGTCACAGCCGCAGGCTGGACGATTGGTTTCCGCTCTGCAACCGCCAATCGTGGGTCTGGCGCAGCAGCATTTCACGCGCAGCGCGAAGCGTGTGCCGGGGCATCCTTCTGGCCAGATCGCTTCGGTACGCACGTTTTGGGTCGCCCACTGCTGGGCCAAACCTGTGTATGATACCCGAGGGCCGCATCTCGTCCGACAACACTCCTCACGGACACACGTCCTGAAAGCGCGGCAGGCACAGCCAGCCGCTCTCCGAGGAGAAATACGATGCGGTTCCTTTCATCGCTTCTTTGCCTGACCCTCGTGACCACCGGAGGGATAGCCTACGCACAACAGACCCCGGCTGCGGTGCAGTCAGAGGTGTCGCCGGTGCAGATTCAGTCCAAGGTTCCCGCCCGGAACATCGTGTTGGTTCACGGGGCCTGGGCCGACGGATCAAGCTGGAGCAAAGTGATCCCGCTGCTTCAGGATGCGGGCTACCATGTTACCGCCGTCCAGAATTCGCTCTCCTCGCTGGCTGCTTCCAATGCTGACGTCCAGCGAGCGCTGGATGCGCAAGACGGCCCTACGGTGCTTGTCGGCCATTCGTGGAGCGGCACAGTCGTCAGCGATTTGGGCGTCGATCCCAAGGTCTCGGCGGTAGTGTATGTTGCCGCGCGGGCCCCGGCCGCTGGCGAAGACTTCTTGGCCCTGCAAGGACGCTTCCCAAACACTCCGGCACGCGCCGGAATCGTGACCCGGGCAGGATACACCACGCTGTCGGAGCAAGTGTTCCTTGACGATTTTGCCAATGGCCTGCCGCGCCGGGAAGCAAAGCAGCTTTTCGCGGTACAGGGCGCGACGGCCGCCGACATTTTCGGCCAGCGCACCAGTGCCACCGCGTGGTTGGTGAAGCCGAGCTACTATGCTGTGTCGCGCAATGACCGCACCATCGCGCCAGAGTTCGAACGCTTTCTGGCGAAGCGCATGAATGCGGAGACGATAGAGGTCGATGCAGGCCACCTTTCGATGGTGTCGAAGCCACACGAAATCGCCGACCTGATCATCCGCGCCGCTCGCGGGCACTAAGCTGACACGGCTGGGGCGGGGCAAAATGCTCCGTTTCAGTGCGTCACGAGTGAGCACAGTTCAAAGGGACTGGTGACCTGGAGCCGGTGGTAGGCTCGGCGCCGATAGGTGAGCACGGAAGTCTTCGCGAGGTCGAGGTCGAGGGCGGTTGCTTCCACGCTCATCCCAATGGCCGCTCGCGCGCAGACCTGCCGCTCGCGCAGGGTCAGGGCCGGATAACGATTGGCGAACCTGCTTTCGAGCTGCGCTGCGGATAGGGGCTGTGGCTTCTGTCCTGCCGACAGCATCGGCAGCGCATATGATGCCAATCCGACAAGGGCGGTCAGCTCCGCATCCGAGAAGGCCCCATCCGATGCGTGACGCGAGACGTTCATGCCGCGCCATGATCGCTCGCCACGCTGGATGATCGAAATCCGCTCCACGATCCCCGACTGGTCGTAAAACCGCCGCCGCAGACCCGGCGACGCTATGTCTTGTGGTCGCACCCGAAGAAGCACTGTGTCGCTGATTGCCGGAGCCGCCGCGTAGCCATCGGTAATCGGATCCTGACGCAGATATCGGCTGTTGTAGGCGGGGAACATCTCGGCGATGCTTGGCTCGCACGAGAAGTAATGGAGCGAACTATCCGCCGGCCCGGTCGCCTCGAACAGATAGACCCGCCTCGCTCCGTTTGTGAAAGCGACCACCGAATCCCTGACCATCGAACCGAAGTCTTCGGTGCCCATGGCTCTCAAAAGACGTTCGTACACGGGGATTATGGCCACGGGCGCACGCAATTGCTTGATCCGGGTGATGTAGGTCATGCTTCTGCGCCCCCTCCCGTGGGACCGATGTGCGCTTCTACTGAGCGGCGCTGAACCCATACTGCGCCCATTGGCGGACATCGCAAGCGCCGAACTTCGCCGGAGGTCCTGTCATCCCGCGAGAGGACAGACACCGGCCTTTGCGCCCGCCAATCATAACCGCCACAACTGTGATGAGGGAATGCGATGCTGACGGGCAACAAGGTTATCATCACAGTGGCGCTGAATGGCGGCATGCAGCAGGATCGCGACGGAGCGGTAGTGCCCAAACAGCCTCGCGAAATCGGGGAGGCGGCGGCCCGCTGTTACGAGGCCGGAGCGGCCATGGTGCACGTTCACGCTCGGGGTCCCGATGGGAAGAACAGCGGTGACAAGGCGATCTATGCCGAGATCATCCGCGAAATCCGCGCCCGATCGCCTGTCCTGATCCAGACCACCAACGGCATCGGCGTTCGGCGCGATCCCGCCACCGGCAACTTCATCTGGCCGACCGATACCGAGCGACTGGGTCTGCTGGAACTTGAGCCGCGGCAGGATCTGTTCGGAATTGCGGGCGGGTCTGCCGACTTCTGGAATCCGGAAGGGGGGTATCCGGAAGAAACGCCCTATGTGAACTCGCCAGAACTGCTCAAGCGGACGATCAAGGCGGTTTATGAGATGGGGTCGGCGCTTGAGTACGAGATAGTTGAGGCAAGTTCTCTCCATCGCCTCGTGCGTTACGCCGACGACGGACTGTTTGACCGTCAACGCAAGAATATGTGGCTGCTCCACGGTGGCGGATTCGGCGCCACGCCACCCGTCGCCCGAAACGTGATCTTCAACATCGACGAAGGCCTGCGCCTGTTTCCCGAGGCCATCGTCGGTGTGACCGCAACCGGGCGGGATATGTTTCGCATCGTGACCCTGGGGCTGGCGATGGGGTGTGATCTGGTTCGGGTCGGGTTCGAGGATTCCGTTCACCTGCCAAACGGGACCGTCGCTCGGGATAATGCCGAGATGGTTCGCGCTGCAGTTGAGATCGCCGCGATCTACGGTCTTCAGCCCGCGACCGTGCCAGAGGCGCGCGACCGTTTCGGTATATAGATGACGCAGGCTATGTCCCGAAACGCCGTCAGCGCCACCGTTGCGATATGCACGGTGATTTATGTGCTCGACGGGTTGATCCATACGATCCTCGGGCCGCTCGCGCCGGACATCGCGCGCACGCTCAGTCTCGGAAATGCCGAGCTAGGCCCGATATTTTCTTCCAACCTCATCGGGCAATGCATCGGCCTTGTCGCCTTTCCGCCCATTGCGAGCCGGTTCGGCCACAGAATTACGGTGACGCTGGCTGTGATCGGCTTTGCACTGGGACAATGTACGAGTGCGCTTGCCGATAGCGGGACTAGCTTGTTTGTCATCCGCCTCATCACGGGCGTGTTTCTGGGGGGTTGCCTGCCGAGTTGCCTCGCCATCGTCACCGAATATGCCCCCCCGGAACGGCGCGGTGTGGCGATCCTGGTGCTGTTCACGGGGTACGGCTTCGGGGCGGCAATCGCAGGCGCTGTTGCGGCCGGATTTGCGGACTTCGGTGGCTGGCGTGTGGCGATGCTCGTGGTGGGCATGGTATCCCTCGTGGCGGCTGCGGGGGCGTGGCTATGGTTGCGGGAGCCGGCGCCCTCCAATAAACCAAAGACGTCGCACACACCGGCCGCTGTGGAGATCCTTGCCCCGGCCTATCGGGTCGGCACTCTCATGCTCTGGCTGTTGTTCGTCTTCATGCTGACGATCAGCTACTGTCTGAATTCGTGGCTACCAATCATGCTGGTGGAGGCAGGTTTCGACGAATCCTTCGCTGCTCTCTCCGTGACGATCTTTGGGTTCGGGGGCGCCATTGCGGCGCTGGGCGTGGGGCTGCTGATTGATCGGTTCGGCGCGATGCCCGTACTTATTGGCTTCCTCGCGGTGGCCGCCGCTGCCCTCTTCGCGACGGGACAGGTCATGGATGCTGCCTCGGTTCGGACGCTTACCGTGCTGCTGGGCGTGGCGGGGTTTTTCAGTCTCGGAGCCTATGGTGGCGTCAACGTGGTCCTGTCGGAGTATTACCCCGCGCCCTTGCGAGCCACCGGGATTGGCTGGGCGAAAAGCGTCGGGCGCCTTGGTACAGTGATAGCGCCCGTTCTTATCGGTTGGGCGCTGGCAGCGGGTATGTCTGGTGCATCGGTGATGTCACTGTTCGCCATTCCGGCCGTGCTTGCGATGTTCGCGCTGGTCGTGATTTCCCTCACGTCAAATTGGCGAGGATCTCTGGCGCAGCGTGGTTAGTCCGCGTTGTCGAACTTCCTCACTTCGATGCTCTCTTCATCGAATCCGTCGATCAAGCGGGCGTTGATGCCCATTTTGCCGAAATCTTCCCCAAGGGTCTGCCAGTGGGTCCCGCAACCGCAGATCGCGCAGTGGTGGATGCCTATCATCCGATCGCCCCAGATATAGGCGATCGTCTTCCCTGAGATTTTCACCTGTTCTGGCGGGTAGTAGGCCACACGCCACGCGAGCCGACGGCAGAGCGAGCAGTTGCAGGCGGCCACCCATTCCGGCTGGCTCGGTAGCTCGATGTGTACGTTGCCGCAGTGGCAGCTTCCATGAACGCTCATCGCTGTATTTTAGCGCGATTTGGTAAGGTCCCATATCTGCATCGGCGCCTTGCGAAATTCGCAAGCGCCGACGTCCTCATTTTGCCAGGGCCTGTTCGCCGTCGGGAGAGGGGTTACCCGTCAGGTGCTTTCGCAGCAGGGTTTTGATCAGCCAAGCCTCCAGAAGCCGCCCGACGATGTAGAGCACGGCAAAGATGCCAGCGAAAACATAGGCAGGAGTGGGTGAGGGGCCTTTGTCCTTATCCTTTTCCTTCTCGGCTTTCTTCTCTTCGTCCGTCTTGGGCTTCTCAGGCTCTGGCGCGCCCAGGAACTGATCGATCGGATGGAGGGTCCGGACCTTCTCCTCCTCTTTCTTCTCGTCCTTCGCTGTCTCTTCGGTTTCGGCCTTCCCCTTTTCCAGATTTCCCAGGAAGATGGTTATCTGTGCGAAGGCGAGGAAAAGCAGCGGGGCGAAGAAGCAATAGAGCAATGCCCGGCTGATCATGTGGTAGCGAAGGACCGGGCCTTCCGCCCCTCGTTCGATCTGCATAACCCCGCTGTCGAAGACAGACATCTTGTCCTGAGCATCCTGATCCTTCTTCTGGAAGACCAGCTTGTCGCGTGATGTCTCGTGCCGGGTGCCTCTCTGCTGGAACAGCGGGTCGAGCCGTTCGAACACGTTGTCGTTCGATTGCCCCTGAGGGATCTGGACTGTCCCCCTGATGTGCCAGATCCAATCAAAAAAGCGCCGGTCCACGTGAACTCCATGCGATAGAGGGCGTTCGGAACCCGATGGGCCCGAAGGTGCCCGGCCGGTCGCTCATGGCTGTCCCGGCCGGATGATCGAAGTAGTCGGGAAGGCAGCTGGCTAAGCCGCCAATGTTATTCGGCAGGCATTGCGGTTTGGCGACCGCCGAAGCGTTCCTTGATCGACTGCCAGCCCTCGGTGAAGGGGTAGACCATCGTCTCGCGGATCGACATCCGGCGTCCGCCTTCCATCCCGAGCAGTTCGGCTTCACCGTCCACGGCGGTTCCGAACATGCGGTCGATGATGATCCAGACCGCGGAATAGTTGCTGCGGCTGGCCTCAAAATCCTGCGAGTGGTGCACGCTGTGGTGTTCGGTCGTGTTGAACAGGAACCGCCACCAGCGCGGAGAATTGAAGCGCACGTTGATGTGCTGGTAGGTGCCCACGGCGAGGCCGAGCGTGCCAGCCAGAAGGGCGGCGCGAGGCAGGAAGTCGAAGAAGCCGCCGATACCAAGACCGATCAGGAACAGCTCAATCGGGTTTCCGACCGCGCCTTTATTGATGTTCAGCTGCGTGATGTAGTGGTGCGGGGCGTGGGTCAGCCACAGCGGATACCAGTTGTGCATCCCACGGTGCATCCAGTACTGGCCGAAGTCGAAAATGAACGAGATCAGGAAGGCCTGAACCAGCAGCGGAAGGCCGACGAACCAAGCGAACTTGTCCCAGTCGAAAATGCCCTGAATAGCTTCTGCCATCACGCCGTCGCCGATATATCCGTCGACTAGCCGGAGTGCGGTGTAGCCGAGGCCGACGTAGAACAGGTCTGTCGCAAATTCTTTCCAGGTGAGCTGCCAGCTGTCGAAGCGCGGGTTCACCCACTCAAGCATCAGCAGCAGCACTTTGAAGCCGATGCCGATCGCGATAGCTGTGGACGCAGTGGCGATTGAGTTCGGCGCGTAATACCAAAATGCGATCAGGCCGAGCAGAACCGCTGGTTGAAACCAGGTGAAGATAAACTGCTTCACCGGCCCACCTTGCACCTTGGGGACGTTTTCCCACCCCACGGTGACGGGCGCTTGGGCGCCGATGATCCTATTACCTACCCGAGTACCGTCCATTTTATTCACCTCGCTCTAGGGCTTTACCGACGGCGGACACGACAGAGCGGTCACCGAGGTCGCGCAAGACGCGCGCCGGTGCTGCTTAGAAGCCGTTATTTCCGCTTTGGTGCGATCCACAGGAGTCCTCCTTCGCATCGGACCGATGTTGGCCCGGCTCAGTCAGACTGCCTCCCCGAATCTGCCCCTTCAGGGGCGTTAAACGAAAGCTATCGATATTAAGTTATGCGTCAAGCGTAATAATTGGTATGCCTGGTTGGGAGTGGCTTTATGTCGATTGCGTTGCAAATCTGCCATCACCCGCGCGCGATATAGGCGCGCCATCCGCCCAAATCGGTGATGTCTTCCGCCCCGGTTGTGGCGCGTGGTTCCGCCACAAAACCCTTCACACTCGTGCCGTCCGACAAGGTCACGGTGCCGATGGCCAGGGGGGCGGGGACCTCCACAACGAAGCTCCCGAAGGCGGCCACATCAAGCTCGTATACCTCTACCGCGATGGACGCCCCATTGTCGCTGTGCACCAGCGCAGGCTTGGCAGGCACGCTGTCGGCCATCGCGTAGAGGCGATAGGTCGGGGCCGTTTCGAACGCGCCGACAAAGGTCGCGTTTCGCGATGTCAGCTGCCAGTGGAGCGGCATGTCCTTCAGGTGGGCGCCGACGACGGCCAGTTTAACGGTTTCCATTCTTCCCTCCAGGTCCAGCGCGGGCGGGGCGGGCAAGTCTGCCGCCGCAAGGTATGTCTCGGCCACGGCAAGCAGCGCATGGTCGGTATCGGCTGGCCCGATCAGGGTGATGCCGAAGCCGGTTCCGTTCGCACGCGCGCCAGCGGGCACGGCCACCGCGGCCATGTCGAGCAGGTTCACGAAATTGGTGTAGCGGCCAAGGTTGCTGTTCAACGCCACGGGTTCGGCGAGCAGTTCGGCGACGCGATAGGTGGTCCCCGTGGTCGGGAAGGCCATTAGGTCGACGGTCTGCCAGAGTTCATCGGCATGGCGTTTCAACTCGGCAAGGCGATAGATGCCCTTCCACAAGTCGACCGCGCCGATTTCGCTGCCGGGTTGAACAACGCTGCGGACGGTATCGTCGATGGCATCGGGATCGCTGGCAAGGAGACCCGTGATCGCAGCAGTGCGTTCTGCAACCCACGGACCACCGTAGAGAAGCTGTGCCGCCTCCAGTAGTGGTTCAAGATCGATTTCGACCAGCTCTGCGCCCCACGCCAGACGATCGAGCGCCCGGTCGTAAAGGTACTCAGCCTGTCCGTCGCCGAACCACACGCGTTGGTCGCGGCGCGGGATACCGATGCGCTTCGGCTGCACCGGTTTGTTGGCCGGTGGTTTGGAATAGGGATCGGCAGCATCAAACCCCGCGACCACGGCGTCGACAAGCCGTGCGTCGGTGACCGTGTCTGTAAATACCGTAATGCAATCCAGCGTCCGGCAGGCTGGCACGAGACCGCTCGTGCTCCACCGGCCTTTGCTGGGCTTGAAACCGATGAGATGGTTGAACGCAGCGGGCACGCGGCCTGATCCCGCCGTGTCCGTCCCAAGCGAGAAGGGTACCAGCCCCGCCGCCACCGCAACGGAAGACCCTGAACTGGACCCGCCACTGACGTAGGCAAGGTTATAGGCGTTGCGCGGGATGCCATAGGGACTGCGCGTGCCGACCAATCCGGTCGCGAATTGATCGAGGTTGGTCTTGCCGACACAAATCGCGCCGGCCCCCTTTAACTGCTCGACCACACTGGCCGAGGCGGACGGACGGTAGGCAAAAGCTGGGCACGCCGCCGTTGTATCAAGGCCCGCGACGTCGATGTTGTCCTTCACCGCATAGGGCACGCCCGCCAGTGGCAATGTCTCTCCGGCAGCGACCCGTGCATCGACAGTGCGGGCGGCGTCAATGAGGTCCTCCGCAGCGACCCGGCTGATCCAGATCTGGGGTTGCACCTCGTCGTAGGCTGCGATGCGCGCCAGAGTCTCCTCGGCCACCGCAACCGCGCTGGTTGCGCCGCTGCTCACGGCCTTAGCGATGGCGCTCGCGCTCCGCCTGTCGAGCGCCACCATCAGTGGCGCCTCAGGGCTAGCATGGGTGCGCCGGGTTGCAGGGATTGGCGCTCCTGCATGTAGAGCGCGGCTATCGTCCCGCTGACCGGACTTTCGAACGGGCACTCCATTTTCATCGCTTCGATTACCGCGATGACGTCACCAGCTTCGACCGTATCGCCCGGTTCGACCAGCAGCTTCCAAACGCTGCCGCCGAACGGCGCCTCGATCAGGTCCGCGCCTTCAGGCACTTCGATGGCAGCGGCCTCACCGGCGCCCGCTCCGCCGTCGTTAGCAAGTTTCGTAATGCGGTCGAATTCACCTGAACGCTGCCATTCGGCACGTTCTTCGTCGAACGCATCCATTCGCTGTGCCTCGAACTCAGCGATGGATTCCGCGTTCTCCGCCAGGAAGGAACGATAATCGGCAAGGCGGAACTCTGTCTCCTCGACCTCAATCGAACGGCGACCGTTGGGGAAGTCCCGTCGCCATTCCACCAATTCTTCCGCACTGACCTTGAAGAAACGGATTTGGTCGAAGAACCGCAGTAGCCAGGGTTTGCCGTCGACAAAGGTGTCTGTCTGGCGGTGGGTGTTCCATACCTGAATGGTGCGCCCGAACAACTGGTAGCCGCCGGGACCTTCCATTCCATAGATGCACATATAGGCGCCGCCGATGCCGACCACGTTGGGCGGGGTCCAGGTGCGGGCGGGATTGTACTTGGTGGTGACAAGTCGATGACGCGGATCGACCGGGGTGGCAACCGGTGCGCCCAGATAGACGTCGCCCAGACCAAGGACGAGGTAGCTGGCATCGAAGATCAGGTTCTCGACCGCATCGGCGTCCTTCATGCCATTCACGCGGCGAATGAACTCGATGTTGTCCGGACACCAAGGCGCGTCATCCCGCACCGCACCCATGTATTTCTCGATCGTCTCGATTGTCGCCGGATCGCGCCAGCTGAGGGGCAGATGGACGATGCGCGACGGGGCCACGAAGTCCTCGAGGTCACCCAGCGATTCCTCAGCTACCATCAGCAGGGCCAAGGCGCCGCTCTGATCCAGAACCTCGCCGTCGAAGTGCAACTGGAGCGAGCGGATTCCGGGCACGATGTCGATCACGCCGGGAACTGACAACTGCTCAAGCTCGGTCATCAGCGCGTGCACGCGGATGCGCAGTTCGATGTCGAGCACGATAGGGCCGTACTCAACCAGGATGTTGCGGTCGCCCTGCTGACGATAGACGGTCAGCGGGCGTTTGCCCTGTGGCGCGATGCTGGCGAGGATCGGCGACAGGTCGGCGATTTCGCGCGCTGGCGGAATCGGCGTCAGCTGCTCCAGCGGCTCACGATCGGCGGCAGCGGCATCTTCGGCTGAAACCGGGATGAAGCGCAGGCGATCGTCCGGAGAAAGTTGTCCAATCTTCCAGCGATCCGCCGCAATCACCGTGAACGGGCAAACAAAGCCGCCCAGCGACGGGCCGTCCGGCCCGAGGATGATCGGCATATCGCCGGTGAAGTCCACTGCGCCGATCGCATAGGGGTTGTCGTGGATGTTAGAGGGATGCAGGCCAGCCTCGCCCCCATCGGCACGCGCCCATTGCGGCTTTGGACCCACTAACCGGACGCCGGTCCGGTTGCTGTTGTAGTGCACCTGCCATTCGGCAGCGACGATCGCGGCGATGTCTTCCTCGGTGAAGAAGTCCGGTGCGCCATGTGGCCCATAAAGAACCCGCACCGTCCAGGACTGGCCGAAGTCAGGATTCGGGGTGGGCAGGGTGGATGAACCGACTTCCCCTGCGCCCAGATGCAGCGTGTCGCCAGCGAGAAGTCGCCGCGCCGCGTGTCCGCCAAACTGGCCCAGCTCGAATGTGCTTCGACTGCCCAGGTAGGGCGCGATGTCTAGACCACCGGCGAAGAGGATGTAGCCCCGCATACCCCCGCCCGACGCTCTGCCCAGCGCCAGCGTCTGACCCGCCTTGACGTCGATAGGGACCCCGCGGTCCACTGGGGAGTCGTCCAGCTTGGCGTTAAAATCTGCGCCTGTGATGCAGATACGGGCGGGCGCGTTGAAGAAAAGCGTCGGCCCGCTGGCCGTCACCTCAAGCCCCGCAGTGCCTTCCGGATTGCCGAGAGCACGGTTGCCGATACGGAATGAGCGGTCGTCCATCGGGCCGGATGGCGGGACGCCAATCGCCCAAAGGCCCTGACGGCCAGGCCAGTCCTGCACCGTGGTCGCCGTGCCCCCGCTTATCACTCGGACGCTGCGCGGGTGATACTCGACGGTATCGAGCAGTTTCGTCGACACCACCCCGGTCGAGAACTTCTCGTTCCGCACGACGTCTCGCAGCCAGCGCAGATTGGTTTCGATGCCGTCGAGGCGGCTTTCGTCCAGCGCGGCCTGCATGGCCGAGATCGCCTCTTCCCGGGTCGGGGCGTGAACGATCAGCTTGGCCAGCATGGGATCGTACCAGGCGCTGACTGTGCTGCCCGCCATGCACCAGGTTTCGGCGCGGATGCCTTCAGGGAAGCTGACGGATGTCAGCGTACCGACGGTCGGGCGATAGTCTAGCGCGGGATCCTCTGCATAGAGGCGCACCTGAACGGAATGACCCTGTGGCACGGGAGGCTGTGCATCGAGAAATGCGAAGTCCTCTGCCGCACCGCGGATCATCCATTCGACCAGATCGATCCCCATCACCTCTTCAGTGACGCCGTGTTCGACCTGCAGGCGCGTGTTCATCTCGAGGAAGAAGAATTCTTGCCGGTCTGCGTCGAACAGGAATTCAACCGTCCCGGCGGAGCGATAGTTTGCGGCTTCGCCCAAGCGGACTGCAGCGGCTATCAATTCGGCACGTTTGGATGCGGACAGGAGTGGCGCAGGGGCTTCCTCTACCACTTTCTGGTTACGGCGTTGCAGCGAGCAGTCCCGTTCCCCCAACGGCATGATCCGGCCCTGGCCGTCGCCGAAGATTTGAACCTCGATGTGCCGGGCGCGGCCGATGTAGCGTTCTAGGAATACGCCAGCGTCGCCGAAGTTGCCTTCGCCCAACCGCGCAACACCCGCGAAGCCGTCGCGTACTGCAGCTTCATCTTCGCAGATGCGCATGCCAATACCGCCACCACCAGCAGTGGCCTTGAGGATCACGGGAAAGCCGATTTCGCGTGCAGCCTTGGCCGCCTCTTCCTCGTCCGTGAGCAACTCCGTTCCGGGCGCCAGCGGAACGCCGTGTTCAGCAGCGAGCGCGCGTGCGCTGTGCTTCAGGCCAAAGGTGCGAATGTTTTCCGGTGTCGGGCCGATGAACTCGATCCCAGCCGCGGCGCAGGCCTCGGCGAAGTCGGTGTTCTCGGCCAAGAAGCCATAGCCGGGGTGGATCGCACCGGCGCCGTTATCCTTGGCGGCGGCAAGGATGGCAGCAACGTTGAGATAGCTTTCTGCCGCTGGGGCCGCGCCGATACAAACGGCCACGTCCGCTTGCGAAACGTGCAGCGAACCGGCGTCCGCCTCTGAGTAGACGGCGACCGAGCGCAGGCCCATGCGGCGCAGCGTGCGGATTATCCGGGTGGCGATTGCCCCCCGGTTCGCGACCAGAACTGTGTCGAATTTCATTCGGTGATGATCATCCGTACAGGCGTTGGATTGAAGGCGTTGCACGGGTTGTTGATCTGGGGGCAGTTGGACACGACCACGATCACGTCCATCTCTGCCCGCAGATCGACCGTCAGGCCGGGTGCGGAAATTCCGTCGACAATCCCCAGCGCGCCGTCGCTCTCCACCGGCACATTCATGAAGAAATTGATGTTCGAGACGATGTCGCGTTTGCCGCGATCTTCGGTCAGGTTAGCTTCGAGAAAGTTCTCTACGCAGGCGTGCTGCGCCTTTGTGTGATGGCCGTATCGCAGCGTGTTGGATTCACATGAACACGCGCCGCCGATGGTGTCGTGATATTCGACCGAAGTGGCCGCGATCGTCATCATCGCGCGGCCCTCGTTGGAACGCAGGACAGTGCCCTGCCGAAGAAACAGATTGCCCTGCGCGGATACCGTATCCTGCGCGCTGTAGCGCTCTGCATCGTCGGCCGCGGAATAGAGCAGGAAGTCTACGGCCTGGTTGCCCTTGAGATCCACTATGCGGAGCGTCTGGCTCGCTTTGATATGGTGTAACCAAGGGGCACGAGCTGAAACAACTTCATCGTGAACGACTGCACCGGTAAGGCCTGAGAAATGTGGGTCAGTATTCATTTCGGCCTTGGTGTCCTTTTTAGGCGCGGAAGTAGTCTTCGACGTTGAGGAAGGCGCGCAGGCCTTCCGGGGTGGCATTGCGAACCGGGTCTGCTTCCTTGGTTACAGGCCCGCGCCACGCCGACGCGCGCAGCGGCGTGACGGTCCATTCAGTGCGCGGGTCGAGGACGTGCGGGCAGTTTGCGATCACAACGATCACGTCCATTTCGGCGCGGAGCACGACGGATCGACCGGCTTTGAATGGGCCAATTTGCGGAGTGATCGTGCCGTCAGCTTCGATGCGGGTTCCCTTGAAAAGGTTCACGCAAGGATGGACGTCCCGCCGTGTCAGCCCGTGTTTGGCAGAGCCTAGCAGCAGCCGGTCGCGGCCGTTGGGATAGGCGCCGCTGTTGCGACCTTCACCGTATTTCGCTGAGTTGGTCGACGCATTGGAAGTGCCGCAAAACGTGTCATGCGTGCCCGCTTCATCGGCAAGTATGCTCATCAGCACACGGCCCATGTCGGACAGCAGCAGCTTGCCGGCGCCCAGATAGGCGTTCCACTGAACCTTGACCGTGTCGGCAACGTTCAGTCGCTCGCTCGGCATGTCGGCGTTGTAGATCAGCAGCGATGCGCAGGCGTCACCTTCCAGATCGATCAGGCGGAGACGCGAGCCACGGGCGAGCTTGCGGGTGGCATATCCGCCTGCCGCAATAGTTTCTTCCCACACGAGGTCATCCGCCGACACACCTGCTGGCAAGTCGTCGGCGATCGGCGGTATCTTCGGCATCGCATCGACAACGGTGCCAGCCATGGCGCGAGCATGGTCGCGCGCAGCCAGGGGGTTAGCCAATGTCGCCATTTATGCAGCGCTCTTCTTGGTTGCGGGTTTGGCAGGGGCATCTTCTTCCTCTTCACCCAGTTCGTGCAGGGGAGGGAGGAGGGCCGTCGTGGTGACGAGCTGCAGCTGATGCACGCCGCGAATGCCGCGAAGTGCGTCACAAAGTTCTTCAAGGCGCACCGCAGGGCCTTGAACGAGCAGCACTTCCAGTGACTGATCGTCTTCGAGGAAGACGTGCTGGGAAGAGATGACTTCCTTCAGATAGTCGACCTGCGTTTCAGCAAGCTGCTGACGCACGCGTCCGCGATTGCCGCGATAAACCAGCGTGATGGTACCCGCGAGCATGTCTTCCGGACGGGTCCGTGCCTCGTGTGCCGCCAGAGCGTGACGAATGAGTTCTGCAATGAGCTGGGACCGCGAGGGAAGGCCGCGTTCCTCAACCATCATGTCCAGTTGACGGAACAGCTCCGCCGGGAGGCTCATGCTGAGTCGGGCAAGGCTGGTGGGGTCGGTCGTCATGCTGTGTTCCTCTCAATTATTATTATATGTGTCAATCGTAATACTGATATTTTCACTAATAGGATCTAGGGCAGGTTCCGGCGCAGGTTTTTTGAGCGGCAGATCGTAGACAGCCGTCGCGCCATACCTGTGCGGAGCATGCGGATCGTGGCGTCGCTTATCCATCGCAAGTACGCGGGTGCCGAGCGAGAACGCCTCTTTGATGTCATGCGTGACCATGATGATCGTCAGCTCGTAATCACGCCACAGACGGGTGATGAGGGCGTGCATGTCCGCCCGAATGCCGGGGTCGAGAGCGCCGAAGGGCTCGTCCAGCAGCATGATGCGTGGCCGTTTGATAAGGGCCTGCGCGATTGCTAGCCGCTGCTGCATCCCGCCGGACATTTCCGCAGGATAGAGGTGCATGCTGTCACGCAATCCGACCGCCGCCAGCATCTCCTCCGCCTCCGCGATGGCAGCTCGCCGCCGCGCGCCGAACAGTCTGCCGGTGAGTGGCGCCTGCGCACATTCCAGACCGAAAACGGTGTTCTTCAGGACCGACAGATGCGGGAAGACAGAATAGCGCTGGAACACCACCCCGCGATCAGGACCGCATTCTGGTGGAAGCAGCTTGCCGTCGAGCAGGATCGATCCCCGCGTCGGGGCATCCTGCCCGAGTATTACGCGAAGCAGGGTGCTCTTCCCGGCGCCGGATGGGCCGATGATCGAAACGAACGACCCTGCGGCGATATCGAGCGTAACGTCCTCGATGACGACCTTGTCACCGTACTCGACCCAGACGTTGCGAAGGCTGAGGAGCGCGCTCAATGGCCGACTCCGTGTGCCCAGGGGAAGAGGCGGCGGCTGGACCGGGTCAGTACCCAATCCATCAGCACGGCGAGCAGCGCGATCCAGGCAACGTAGGGCAGGATGATGTCCATCGACAGGTATCTGCGCACTAGGAAGATCCGGTAGCCGAGGCCCACGTCAGATGCGATTGCTTCGGCCGAGATCAGAAAAACCCACGCTGGCCCGAGTGAAAGGCGAATTGCCTGTATCAGGCGAGGCATCGCTTGCGGCAGTGCAACGCGCAGCATCACCAGCCAGCTATTCGCGCCGAGCGTCTGCGCCTTGATGATCTGCTCTCGTGGCAGAGCGGTGACATGGGCAGCGATGTCCCGGATCATGAAGGGCGCGATGCCGATCACGATCAGCGCCACCTTCGCGGTTTCGCCTAGGCCGAAAGCAATAAACAGGATCGGCAGTATGGCGATCGGGGGGATAACGGCGACCGCTGTCACAAGAGGCCCGAAAGTTGCCCGGACGGGCGGCAGTGCGCCCAGAAGGAGCCCCACAACTAGGGCACAGAGGGTCGATATGCCGAGGCCAAGCCCCAGTCGCTGCAGGCTGGCGAACGTGTCCGCCCAGAACAGCAGCTGTCCCGAAAGTCGGTCCGCCTTGAACAGCAGCGCTGACATAGCCTCTGCCATCGCTCCAGGGAGCGGCAGAATCTTATCGTTGGGATTTACCTCATGCCGACTGGCAGCCGCCATGAGGTAAGTCAGGACTAGAAGCGCGATGGGCAGGGCACCCAACAATATGCCGTTACCTCGACGGATTCGGCGGTTCACCCAACGCATAAGGTGTTGCTCTTCCTACTTCTCGCTCGTTCAGAGCGCGCCATCTGCTGCCATCTGCATGAAGCTTTCGTCGAAGCGCAGCGTGACGTTGTTCTGGTCGCCCAGTATCTTGCCGCCCGGAAACGACATGCCGACTGCATCAGGCGACTTCGCGCCTTGGCCAAACAAGCCCTTGGAGAAGCTGAAGTCGCGCACGCGGGTCATCGTCGTGATCAGATCAGGCGACGACGTGGCCGCAACGGCTGCTTTCGGATCGGTATAAAGGTAAGTCGTGGCTAGCTGGCTTTCGAACAGTTCCGGAGTGGTGCCCGCAAGCTTTGCCATTGCTGCCCGTGCAGATTTTCCCTCGGCGTCCTGACGGCTCATCAAAGCCATGGTTTCGTACCAGATACCGGCGAGGGCTTTGCCGAGATTGGGGTTGGCTGCCAGCATCTTGGTATCGACCACCAGAAGATCCAGGATCTCCCCGGGAATATCGGCGGAACTGAACACTTGTGTAGCACCTGCCGTGCCGCGCATCGTCGAAAGCTGCGGGTTCCAGGCCACGGCGGCGGTAACTTCGGGAGCGGCGAAGGCGCCGACGATATCCGCATCCGAGGTGTTCACCGTCTTCACATCCGTGAGAGATAGTTTGACCGATTCAAGGCCGCGAGCGAGCAGGTAGTGCGAGACTGAAAGTTCGACGAGGTAGACCTGTCGGCCCTTGATCGCGCTCAGGCTGTCCGCGCCCTTCAACAGGATACCGTCATTTCCGTTTGAGTAATCGCCAACGATGATAGCGCTGGTTTCCTTGCCGCCCGCTGCTGGAATGGTGAGCGCGTCCATGTTCGCGACTGTCACTCCGTCCAGCTTCCCGGCAGTGTATTGGTTCACCGACTCGACGTAGTCGTTCACCTGCACGAAGTTTATTTCGACGCCGTACTTGTCGGCCCACTTCCTCACGATTCCGGCCTGCTGAGCATAGGGCCAGGGCATCCAACCGGCATAGATGGACCAGCCGATGTTGAACTCTGTCTTTGCTGCCGTGGCTTCGTCAGCAGAAGGAGAGCAGCCCGCCATCATTAGGGAGCAAGCCATCAGTGCGATTTTTGCCGTTCCGCTCATTCCGTTGAACATGATTCGTCCCTCATTTCGCATGTGCAGCATTGCCGCAAAGCGAGCGGTTGTAAATCGACAATTATTACCATTGATATAGTTTGTAATATCCATATGATCACCGCACCACGGGGGTGGAGCGCAGGCGTTCTGCAACCCGTTTACGTCTGGGAGGGCGTGCATTGGAGGCTATCGTTCAAGGCTGCTTTGGCGGCCCTTTCGAAAGACTTCGATGTCAGAGACGCATAGTCCAGCCCCGACCTATAACCCGGCACTTTCCGGCAATCCGCAGTCGGCAACGGCAAGGGCCTATCCGAACGGCAACCCCGACCTTGGATACAATCCCGTAGGCGCCCGTAATACGGACAGCGCGGTACCGCTGCACCCCAAAGAGCCCGTAACCCATAATTATACGAGCGATGGTCCCGCGCCCGGCAACCTGGCCTTCCGGTGGACCTATGGCTCGAACATCGCAGCCAAGAACCGCGATCCGCGCGTGCAGGTGGTCCAATACAACGAGGACACTTTCGTTCTGCGCCAGAACGTCTGCGTGCATTGGGAAGCGCCGTTCACCTATTTGCTGTTCGGCAACAGGGGTGCGCTGCTGATAGATAGTGGCGCGACGTCCGACGCAGATCACTATCCACTACGCAAGACGGTCGACGCTATCATTACCCGCTGGGCCCAGGCCCGTGGGCGCAGTCGTGTCCCACTCACCGTGGCGCTCACTTCTGGCGAGGATATCGCACAGAACCAGGGCCTGGTGCAGTTTGCGGGGCGGCCGGACACGACAATCGTTCCGACGCTTCTTGGTGCGATGAAGGGCTTTTACGGCCTCGCTGCCAGCTGGCCTAGCGGCCTCGGCAAGATCGATCTCGGGGATCGCGTTATCGAGGTGATCCCCACGCCGGGCACACACAAGGATGGGGTGTCATTTTACGACCCCTACTGCGACTTCCTGTTCACGGGCGACCTTCTGTTTCCCGGCAAGATCAACGTCAGCAACGACCGCGACTTCGCAGTCTCCCTGGAGCGGCTCAAGACCTTTGCGGAAAGCAGGCCGGTCAAATGGGTTATGGGTGGGCACGTCGAGATGATGTTCGTTCCGGGCAAGTATTACGCCCGGTTCGCCACCTACAAACCTTATGAACGCGTGTTGGAAATGGAGCCCGCCCTGATCGGTGAGGCGCTCAAGTACGCGCGCGAAGTGCAGGGAAAGGAGATGATGCTCATCCGGCCCGACTTTGCTCTTTTCAATGGCGTGAGCCCCGACGCGCGGACGCAAGTCTGGCCCGAGGGTGTGCCGAATATCAACGCCCCACGCCCCTTCTGACGCCGAGGAGTACCGATGGATCGCCGCACTTTCCTCGCCTATAACGCCGCGATTGCGGTACCACTTTCTAGCGCAGGCCTAAGCTCGCTCGCGGCTGCGACTACCGCCGCCGGACCCCGGATCGACTTCAAGAGCAACGTCCCGTCAAAGGGAAGCTTCCCGAAGAAATGGATCTGCGGTTCCTCGTCCTGCATGGATAACACCGATCCGCCAGTGCAAGTTCATTGGTACGATCCGCACACGGCCATCCTTCGGCAGAACAAGGCATACAGTTACGAGGCACCCTTCGCGCCGCTCTATTTCGGCAACGATCGCGTGCTGCTGCTCGATGAAGGCTTCGTTCAGTTGCGCAACGATTGGGACCTGAGAGGCGTGGTGGACGAGTGCATCAACGAGTGGTGCGCACGCAACGGACGCGAGCCGGCCAGTCTCGAACTTCTTGTCGCTTTCAGCCACCTGCACGCTGATCATTATGCAGCGGTGAACCAGTTCGCTGACCGCCCGCATACCCGCTACATGGGCCTGACCCATGACGAGATGGTCGGCTTCTGGGGAATGACCAACTTTCCCGAAGAAGTGGTCACGCTCGATCTCGGCGGACGGGACATCCTGATCTGGGGTTCGCCCGGGCACGTGGTGTCGGAATTCGCCTACTACGACAGTTACTCGCAGATCCTCTACACCGGGGACATGTTCTATCGGGGCCGGTGCTACATCAGCTTCTGGGAACCGTGGTTCGACAGCATGCAGCGCCTGATCGACTTCTGCGATACGCACCCCGTGTCACATGTGATGGGTTGCCACGTGGAGATCAGCAACGCCGGTGAGGACTATCCTTATGGTGTGACCTGGCAGCCCGACGAAGCACCTGTTGAAATGACCGTGCAGCAACTGCGCGATGCCTTCGACTACGCAAAGACAATCACCGAGCCGGGCATCTACTTCACCGGCACGGTGTTCCTCTGCAACCAGACCCGCGGCACGACCACGATCGACCGCAATCCCTACATCTACAGCTGAGCTGAAACGGAGCAGGACATGAAGAAATCGATCGGGCTGGCGCTGGTGCCGGCGGTGGTGGGTCTTTCGACGCCGGGCTTCGCATCTGAGCTCGTCGAGCACGAGATCAGTGTGCCGGGCTTTGCGGATTTCCTCGCAGTCGACGGAGATACGGTGTGGGTCACCAACGCCGGCCGCGTTGAACAGTGGTCCACCGATAAGCTGCTGGCATCAACGGTGATGCCGCGCCCCTGTGGGACGATGGCGGTAGGATTTGGCTCCCTGTGGGTGGCCAATTGCACTGATGGAACGCTCTATCGGATCGACCTGGCAAGTGCTGAGGTTCAGACCATCATCGCCACCGGCATCGCCAACCCGAAGGGTGAGACGAATGTCGTCATCGGTGCAGGCTCGGTTTGGGTACCTAGTGACGGCGCAGGCAAAGTGGCCCGGGTGGATCCTGAAACCAATGAGGTGATCGCTTCGATCTCGGTCGATCCAGGCACCTTCTACCTGTCTTACGGCTTCGACGCGGTTTGGGCGGCCAGCAGCGACGAACAGTCCCTTCAGAAGATCGCCCCGGAAACGAATGCCGTCACGGGCAAGGTATCACTGGGTAAGCAACCCGGGTTTCTCGTCGCAGGCGAAGGTGCGGTATGGGTGCAGGAGCAGGGCGACGGGACAGTAGTTCGCGTCGATCCCGACAGTGTCGAAGTGACAGGGCGGACGAAAGTCGGCGAAAACCTGATCTACGGCGACATCGATGCCGGGGGGGGAAAGATCTGGCTGCGCACCACGGATGACCAGACATTTGCCGTCATTGATCCTCAATCGATGGAAGTCCTTACGCGGGCTGGCAAGCCGGTGGGGAGCGGCGCAATCCGTTATACCCCCTCACGCATCTGGACGTCCGCTCATGACGTACTCAGCATTTCCTGGTGGACCGAAGACGCGGGCGAAAACTAGGCCGCGCGTGCCAACCGAATCGTTCAGAAGCGTGAGGCAAGACGGCCGCGCAGTGATCCGCATTCGCGCATCATATGACATTCCGCTTGATCCAAGATCATCGCAAAAATCATTATATATCAGTTGGATGAAAAAATTTAACGCGGCGGGCGCACGGCTTCAATTAATACGCTTGACGCATTTGGTAATATATATAGCGTGTCACTTGTCGCCAGAGAGCGAACTCAAAGCCCGGAGAGAGGATCTGCAGAATTAAGCCGGTTTACCGGCTTGATATGGAGATTTTTCGAATGGATCACTCGCCTCCAGCAGCACTTCCACAAATGGGATCAAAGCGCGCGCGGCATGTCCGCGGGCGCGCACCGCTGCGCTGAGGCAACAAGCAGGAGAAGCACCGGATCGCGACCTCGGTAACTTCAATCAGCCGAGTAGCAGGCGGCCCAGTCCATAAGCCGAAAGCGGCGACTGTGCATCGCAAGGTCCTCCAGTCAACGGCCATCCGGACCCGGCTTCCGCCGGGACGGGGAAGCTTTAACCCAAGAGGGGGGTAAGCATGACGTATTGCGCGAAATTGCGTTTGGGACTTCTTTCGGCGACGATGCTGACTGGCGCGGCATTGGCCACGCAAGCGTCGGCTCAGGAAACGGCGAGTGTGGACGCGGAGAGTTCTGCCGCAACCAGCTATGGCGATGCCATCATCGTCACCGGCACGCGCCGCAGCACCACTATCATGGACACGCCCGTCAACATCTCTGCGATGAGCGCCGACACGCTTGACGAGATGCGGATCGATGACGTCCGCGACCTTGCTGATTTCACCCCCGGTATGACGATTTCAGACACCGGGCCGCGGTCGACCGGCACAATCGTGCTGCGCGGTCTTCGCGCTTCCGACCAGGACTCCTTCGGCACCGATTCCGACACCGCTCTTGGAGTCTACCTGGGCGAAGTTCCGCTCTACTATGACTTCAAGTTGCTTGATCTCGAACGCGTTGAAACCCTTCTTGGGCCGCAAGGCACGCTCTACGGTCTAGGCACGCTGGCTGGCGCCATCCGCTACATCCCGCAGCGCCCGGACGTCACCCAGTTCGAAGGCGAAGTGCACGGCCGCTTCTACGGCAAGGATCACGCCAGCAACCTGGGGTACCAGGGCGACGTGGTGGTCAACCTGCCCATCGTGACGGATCACATCGCTTTCCGCACCGCCACCGGATATTTCTACGACCCTGGCTTCATCGACTACACCGTGCTGGTGCAGGAAGCGGGCGTTTCGTTGCCGCAGCCTGACGGCCCGGAAATGATTACCGAAGCCGGCTACGACGCGAACCTTTACGCGAGCAAGGACCGCAACTTCGAGCGGACTTTTACGACGCGTAACCAGCTGCTGTTCCAGACCACCGAAGACCTGAAGGTCATCTTCACATACGCTTTCCAGCGTACCAAGACCGGCGGCACGCAGTCTAACAGCGCCGGTGTGTTGGGCACCGGAAAGTACGAGTTCGCGGGCCGCTTCGTCGAACCGGTGAACCGGCGTGCACACCTCGCCAGTATGGAGATCAACGCGAATATCGCGGACATCGTCGATCTCGTTTCCACCACCGCGTACACGAACGTGCGCAGTCAATCGCAAGGCGACGTGACCGACCTTCTGCTCGATCTGGACTACGGTTACGAAAGCTTCCCGGCGTTCTCTGCCTGGAACGAAAGCGAAAACGAACGCAAGCAGGTCAACCAGGAAGTTCGCTTCGTGTCCCGCCACGGCGGTCCCGTACGCTGGGTGCTTGGCGGTTTCTACAACGAGCAGAAGCTGCAGCGCGATTATGCAGAGCACGTCCCTAACCACCCGTGGGTTGACGCCGACGAGAACCCCGAAGCGCTCGAGTACGTTTCCTACACCACGTCGAAGGTGACCGAGAAGGCGATCTTCGGCGAGGCCACGTATCAGGTTACCCCTGAATGGCAGGTCACGGGGGGGGCTCGATACTTCAAGTACACTTCGGAGATTGCGGGCGCTGCGACGCTACCACTTCTTGGTCAGCCGCTCAGCCCGTACGATCTGCCTGTTAACGGCGGTAAAGACTCCCAGGACGGTTGGGTGTGGAAGTTGAACTCCTCCTACAACTTCAACCGTGATGTCATGGTCTACGGGACCTACAGTAAGGGCTATCGCATCGGCGGACCCAACACGGTCGCGCCTTGCCAGATTCCGCTGCCGCCGGGCCAGAATATCTGCGCCCTTCCTGACGAACTGCAGTTCGGGCCCGACACCACTAAGAACATCGAGCTTGGCGTTCGTGCTACCCCGTTCGGCAGGTTGCTTAGCGTCAGCTTCAACGTCTTCAAGATCAACTGGGACGGGCTGCAGGTTGCATCGGCGACGATAAACGGCGCAACAGGTATCACGGTGAACGGCGGTTCCGCCAAATCGAAGGGTTTCGAAACCTCGTTCCAGCTTCGGCCTGTGCCCGAACTGGCGATCCAGGGTACCTATTCCTACACGGATGCGTACCTGACTCAGGACGTGGCGGGCATTCTCACCATTCGTGAAACGCCGAACGACTACTCGAACCGGTTCGTGCAGCTAGATGCGCTCGCGGGCGATCGTCTGCCGGGTTCATCGAAGAACTCGGGAAGCCTGGGCGCGACATACACCACGCCGCTTATGGATGGTGAACTGTCCGCCAACTGGACGGCGACCTATCGCGGGAATGTTGTCTCGCGACTGGGTTGGGATCGCGCCTATGGCGATCTGATCCCGAGCTATGTCCTGCACCGGGCGTCGCTGACCTACGACACTGACGTTTACAGCGTGACGCTGTTCGCGAACAACATCTTCGACAAGTATGCGATTGCCGCAGTCGACAACGATCGCTCGCGCATTGGCGTCAACGATGGTGTTGCTGTCCGTTATTACCGCCAGACCGTGATCAGTCCCCGGACGTTCGGGCTGGAGGGCCGCTTCAAGTTCTGAACTTGAGGTAGGGAGAGAGGGGCGCTGGCCGGAGACGGCGGCGCCCCAATCTCGTCAGTCTATCGAGATGCCCTGAGCTTCCAGCCAGTCGGCAACCGGGCGCAACGCATCTTCGTGAGTGCGCCATTTCCCCACAGCATCAGAATTGATCGGGCGTCGAACCTGCGCGGCACTGGGCGTGGCGACGGCCGCACTGTTGCGGTGGAACGATAGACACGCCGGATCCCAGGCAAGGCCGCAGTGATCCAGCAGGCGCCGGGTTTCACCTTCCTGATCTGCCACCAGACCCTCGTAGGAAAGTTGAAGCACCCGGCCCGGGAACAGTCGCTCCCACAGTGCCATCAGCGCATCGAAGCGCGCGTAGTACCTCGCCGTATCCATGAGATCGTAGGAATAGGCGTAGTAGGCAGACTGGGTGGCGAACAGGTTCTTGTAGTTGCTCCAGACCGTATCCATCGGATTACGACGCAGGCATACGATCGGTGAATTGGGCAGCGCCCGCGCGATATGGCCAATGTAGAGGAAGTTTGCGGGTAGCTTGTCAATGAAACGTGGCGTGCCGGCGGGGCGGTGATGAGCTGCCCGCGCCAGGTATGTTTCACCTATCGCGGCCGGATCGATGTTTCCGCTCACAGCAATCGTATCGGGGTCGATCACCAGTCGGGAAGATGTGCGGGCCAGTTGCTTCACCGCCAGCGGCATCGCCTGAAGCTCACCGGCGGAACCAACGTCGGGGTGTGATGAAAGGATGCGGTCGACCAGAGTCGTGCCGGTACGTGGCATACCAACCACGAAGATCGGGGCGCGTTCGGGGTTTCCCGATCCTGCGGCCAGTGCCTCCACTCCATTTTCGAACAGCGCTTCGATCGCGTCGAAGATGGCTTGATCGTGCGAGAAGTCGTAGCCGATCGCGCGCTTGTGTTCTGCATTGGCGGTCGAGAGATGCCGGAACGCGCCGGCGTCTCCGATATCTTCCAGTTCCTTGGCCAAGGCGTAACGTATGCGCAGGGCATCTGCGGAGCCGCCCGCGTTCGTTAGCGCCTCGTTCAGCCTCTCGACGTGATTGGCCTGGGCGGTCTGACGCTTGAGGAGAGCGAGCGCATAGTGAGCGCGGGCATTCCCCGGCTCTTTCGCCAGGATCTCCTCGTAAAGCTCGCTCGCCTCTTCCGTGCGGCCGGTGAAGCCGTTGGCTGCAGCCAGATTGTAGCGGTATTCCAGATTGCCGGGTTCGCCCGCGGCCGCTTTCGCGAAGGGCGTAATCGATTCCTCGTGACGGCCAAGACGGGCGAAAACACAGCCAATGGTGTCGAGGGTGAGGGGCGTGTCCGGCCCAAGCTCAAGTGCTTTTTCTGCCGCATCGGCGGCCTCGCCATCGCGGCGGAGCAGGATGAGCAGCTTGGCAAGCTGAGCAAGATGCTCGGCGTTCGCATCGCGCGCTACAGCAGCTTCAATCAGCGGGACGGCCTTGGCGACTTGCCCCGATTCAGCTGCGGCGATCCCGAGCAGGAAATAGCCTGTCGCTTGATCCGGATTTTCCGCGATCAGCGTCTGCGCAGCTTTTGCCGCAGAGGGCAGATCGCGACGCTTCAACGCCGCCCTGGCTTGAGCTTCGATCGTCACCGGCAAGTGGCCAATACGCGATGCGGAAATCCGCCAAGATCAAACGCATCCGGCGGCACCTTCGCTGAAAAGGAAGGTGCCGCCGGGCATGAATTCACTATCAACTGTTTTACGGCGATTTTCACATGCGGAGCATATGGAGTGTTACGCGCCTTAGCAAACGTAACATACCGCCATAGATCAGCGGTTGGAAGCGAGCTGCGTGTGCGCATTCTTTTCAGCGGCAGCCGTGCGCGCTTCGATCTCTGAACGAATGTCCGCGAGAACGGCCGTGCGGCATACCTGTGCCTTGGAGTCGGCAGCGAGATGCACAGTCGCCATGCGATCACCGCAAACGGCACGTGCAGCAGCGTCCATGCGGATCGCCAGGCGCTCTTGACCTTCGGCGGTCGAAAGATCGAGGCCGGACAGGCTCAGAACAGCCTCGTCCTTGGCAAAGGGGTTATCTGTCGCAGCGGCGGCAGGCATCGAAACACCGATAGCGCACGCGGCAAGGGCCAGAAGGCCTTTTGTCATCATCGTCTCCTGCGAAAGCACTAAGTTGAAACCTAAATTTCCGTCGCTCTGCGGCGGCTTGATTTCGGTTTTAGCTTAGTGGCGCAAGGCGACAAGCACGCACGTGTCTATGCGTTAATGCAGTAGATAATCAAAACTTCTATATCCGTTTTATCGAACGCTAAACTCGATAGAAGAGATAATACTTGCGTCTGCTAACAGCCCTATTGGCAAGCTTGCTATAGAAGTTTCTTCAAACTGACTAAATGTATCAGAAAAGGATACGGAAATCGTTCTTGCATTTGGCTCTGACCATTCGCGTATCACGTCGACAGGTAAGTCGATTTTCCAGCTGCGTTTCCCTTCCACGGAAACTGTTCGGCCATTTATCCTTACAGCTGAAGAAGGATCGGTGCGATAACCAGCTACCCGAACGCAACTTTCTTCGCCGCATCTGACCAATCTCGTACTGGTTTCGGCGTCGGCGAGTGCGGGGGTGGCCAATGTAAGGGTGGCCAGCGACGCGGCAAAAGCCAGCGGCAAGCGCGATCTTCTGAAGCCCGGTGTCCGATCCATCAAAGGTCCTCCGACAGCGTGCCTTCCGGCACGACGCTTCGTGACCTCTCCCGTGTTGGCTGTTCCAGCCTTGTTGTTCGAAACTATCGCTATTGTGCAGTGCGTCAAGCCAAGACATAGACGTTTATGGCAATATTTGTTTTGGCTCATTGATTCTATCTATGGCCGGGTAATGGTGGAGCGCAGCAGTGAGGTTTGAGGGTCAATGACGAGCGGCGAACCGCCGATGACTGACAAGAAGTTTGCCAGCCGCGTCGACTGGAACCTCATGCGGACCTTCGTCGATATCGTGCGGGCGGGTGGTATTGGCGCCGCGGCGCGCCAGCTCAATCGGCAGCAACCGAGTATCAGCGCAGCCCTTAAGCGGCTTGAGGACCACGTAGGCGCGACCTTGCTGCACCGTACCTCGACGGGGGTAGAGGTTACGGCGGCGGGCAAGGCGGCTCTCGAGCTATGCGAAGACATGCTGGAGGCGGTGCGAATGATGCCGCACCAGATCGCGCAGGCCACGAAACGCGTAGAGGGTATCGTCCGCATCCAGATCGTGTCCGGGCTTGTCTCCGCTGAATTCGACGACGCCATTGCCAGCTTCCATCGGCGCCATCCGGCCATCCACATCGAGATCCGGGTTTCACCGTGGCGGCAGGTGCTCGACGCGCTCGAGAGGGGGGAGGTGGAAATCGGTGTCGGCTACGACAGCGGCGTGCGCGGCAGCCTGATGTACGAACCTCTGCTGGTGGAGCGTCAGCAGCTCTATTGTTCTCGGACCAGTCCTTATTTCGGCCATCGGGTGAGCCGGCTTCACGAGTTGAAGGACGAAGGCTTCGTTCTCACTGGCGATGATGAGATCGAGGCGATTACGCAGCTGAGACGGCGCCACCGGCTGGGTACCCACGTCAGTGCCCTGGCCGAGGATATCAACGAAGCGCGGCGGCTCATCGTGCAGGGCATCGGCATTGGCTTTCTTCCCGTGCTCGCTGCGGAAAACGAAGTGGCCAAAGAGAGGCTATGGCCCATGCTTCACGCCGATTCTGAACCGTTCTACGATATCTTCCTGCTCGCCCGATTTGAGCCTGCCCGCGACACTGCGACCCAGTTGTTCTGGGACGAAGTGATCCGCCGCATCCGCGCCCAACACAGGGCGTAAGGCCAGCGGCGGGCATAAGGTTGGTCTATGGCAATCATTGCGCCTTTTCCTCTGCAAATGTGCTAGGACAGTAGGCAGTATGGGCACGCTCAAGGGGGCTGCGCATGCAAGTGAGTGTTAAAGACCGGATATTCAATCATATCCCGCCCGTAATGATCGCCATGGTCCTGGCGTTCTGGGCGTACGGTCCGAAGGCGTTGCTGGAAAATCCGTGGACGCTGACTGTGGTTTCGCCCCTCATCGTCATCATTGTGCTGATTCTGGAGCTGATCCACGAGAGGCATTCGGGCTGGCGTATGAACCGGCAGGAGTTCTTCACCGATCTGTTATACGTGGTGCTCAGCGCGACGGTGATATCCTGGGTTACCGAAGTGGTCGCAGAAGACCCTCTGAAAGCACTCAAGGCATCTCTGAGGATCACCACAGAGTGGGCCAAGCAGATGCCATGGCTGGCGCAGGTCGCTCTCGTGATCGTGCTCATCGAATTCGGGCAGTATTGGATGCATCGGCTGATGCATAACTGGACGCCATTCTGGCTAACGCACGCCCCGCATCATCACCTTACGCAGCTGAATGCAGCCAAAGGAGCGGTGGGCAATCCGATCGAGTTGGTCCTGATCAGCCTCAGCGTGGTGGCGCTGTTCGATCTTGAGATGACAGCGTTGTTTGCGGCCATCAATACGATGGGGGTGATCACTGTCTTTGCGCACGCCAACGTGCGTTCTGACCCGCCGAGCTGGTATTCGTTCTTCTTTACCACGATCCGCCACCACAGCCTGCACCATTCGACAGACTATGAGTCCACCCGCCGGAATTACGGCAATGCGTTGATCGTGCTTGATCGCATCTTCGGGACATACAGCGACGGGGAGGGCGTGATCGTGGGGCAGGATGACCTGAGGCGGCTGTCGATCTGGGAACAGACGATTTACCCGTTTCAGCCGCTGATCAACGCCTACAAAGCCCGGCGTCAGAAGGCTCGCGCTGGGGGCACTTAATTCTGTATACGCTTATCGCTTGGAAGAGCTGGAGGATCGGTCCGCGAGACCTACGCTCGGGCCGGTGATGGCTTGGGCGCGTGCGGCAATACCATCGGCCAGTAGCTTAAGTACCTTCGTGCTCGCGGCTGCCAGCCGGTGCTTGCCTTTGCTAAGAAATGCATTCCGATGAGGCTGCACGCGGGGTCTCCTGTTGGATACCCATGCTGCGCGGCCCCCTTTGCCCACGGCAGGGGCAAATTTGCGATGCAGGTCATAGATCAGAATTATGATCGCCCTTCGCCGTGCATAAGGGCGGTGAAGAGGTATAGACTGCATCAATGGGGGCTATAGGCGGGGCTCTTCTTCTGCGATGCGACGCTAGCCTTATTACGGAAGGCGCCTATCGGGCGTGGCTGAGTGAATGCCGCGGCAGGATACCGGGCGAAAAACACGGAGATACAGATGACGGTCGAGATTGTTGCTAAACCGAATGGCCCTTACCAGGTCAAAGGAGATATTAGCACCCTGGAATTGCGTGACGGCGCGGGCAACCTCTACGACCTGACCGGCAAGAAGAGTGTCTTTCTCTGCCGTTGCGGCGCATCGACTACAAAGCCGTTCTGCGACGGACAGCACACCAAGATCGGTTTCCAGGCCGCAGAGCAAGCGTTGGCTGCCGAGGGGTAAAGCGTGTCAATCTCACAGCTGAAACCGGTATGATCATTGTGCCGGTTTCGGCGTGGCGGTCGCGTGCTTCCTGCAACGCCGCAGCCGTCTTGAGAGATTTCTTGCCGGTATTCCCGATAGTGAAGCAATGGGCTGGCAAAGAAGATAAAAAGGGTATGACTTAAGCTAAAAATTTTTAATTATGATAGATGAATGATTTTATTATCTAATTGTCATTAGGTGATAAAATATATCATAGTTAATTTCGATTTAACAATGTTTAGGTGTTCTATCTGTCTTCCTAATTGGCTCTTTTCAGGCGCAAAGGACTTGCGCCGGGATGGTGGGGTCAAAGGGGAATCAGATGCTGTGGAAATATACGCAGCTCTGCGTGGTAGCGCTTACTCTTTGTTCTTCGAAAGCAATGGCGCAGCAGTCTACCGACCCTGGTCGCGTGGACGAGCGGTTGCGGCCACAAACCGAAGTACCGACGGTACAGCCGCTGGATATGCCGGCTACGCCGCAGCAAGCGACTGAAGCTGACGGTTCCATTCGCGTTGTCCTGACTTCGATCAAGTTCGAAGGTGCAACAGCAATACCACGCGAAGTTTTGGATGCGCTCGCGGCCCCTTATCTGGGGCGGGAACTGCCGCTATCAGAACTTTTCCGCCTGACCGAGGAAGTGACAGCCGAGTATCGTAGGCGGGGCTTCGTGCTTGCGCGCGCCGTGGTTGGCCCTCAGCGCATCGAAAACGGTGTTCTCACGATCCAGGTCGTAGAGGGCTTCGTCGGCCAGACCCGGATCGAAGGTAATGCCGGCGGTTATCGCCCCTACCTAGATGCCTACCTAGCGCCGGTCAGGGCGGGGCGTCCCACTAATGGCGACGATCTCTCCCGCGCTCTGCTGCTGGCTCGCGATCTGCGTGGCGCTGAAGTGCGCGCGGTCCTCACTCCATCGGCCGATACGGTCGGCGCGACCGATCTTACGCTGGTGGTGGAGCGTCGTCCCGTCGAAGCCTACGTGGCGATCGATAATCGCGGATCGCGCTGGCTGGGGCCTTTGCAAATCTATGGCGGGATTACACTAAACGACGCAATCGGCTGGGGCGAACGCATCGGCATAGTAGGCGTTGCCGCGCCGGATCAGGGCGGAGAGCTTGGCTTTGTCGCCCTAAGCTGGGAGCAGCCGCTGGGCGGATCGGGGTTGCGCGCGGAAGTCTTCGCCAGCCACGCTCGGACCCGGCCGGGTGGCGAGTTACGCACGTTGGGTGTGGAGGGCGAAAGCTCAACTCTGGGCTTCGGATTCCAGTATCCATTGGTGCGGCGCAGGGACGGCAACGTCTTTGGTCGTGTGGAGTTCACCTCGCGCAACAGTGAGTCCGGGAATTTCTTCCTTGACCCGCTGTTTGAAGACCGGACCCGCACCGTCAGTGCGCAGGTGATTGCCAATCAGGCGTTGCCGTGGGGGGCCTTGGTCACCGCTCGGCTAAGCGTAACGCAAGGCCTCGGTGCGTTGGGAGCGACCAGCGCTTCGGACACCGGTAAGTCGCGTGCCACTGCTTCAGGACGATTCTCCCGCGCGAATGGCGAGATCGCTTTCGTGCAGCCGTTGATTGCCGGGGTTACCCTGCAGTTGGGGGCCACTGCGCAGGCCACTTCGGATAGCCTGCTCGCGTCCGAGGAGTTCGGCGTGGGCGGGAATCAATATGGCCGCGCCTACGATCCGTCGGAGATCACGGGCGACGAAGGATACGCCGCAAGGGCGGAGCTGTTCTATACCTTCCCCGCGGACGGCTTCGGCCGGATCGAGCCATTCTTCTACTACGAGGGCGGTCAGGTCCGTCAGAACGATCCGCTGCCTGGTGAGGCACCGCGGGCTGATCTGAAATCTCTGGGCACTGGCATACGAGCCAGCATGCACGGCGGCATCGCCGCATCCTTTGAATACGCCAAACCGATCGGTCGCGACGTCGCGGCATCAGGCGATCGGCGGGGGCGCATGTTTGTATCCATCAGCGCAACTTACTGATCGCGAGGCGATCTGCGGCTGACGATACGTTTGTGGAGGCAGAAATGAGCAGCACCGGTGCGCCAGTCGTGTCCTATCGCCGATGGGCACCCAAGCAGCGGCGAGTAGCCATGCTGCTATCCGGCGGTGTCCTAGCGGTCATGGCCTCCAACCCAGCGTTCGGGCAGGCGGTGGATGCACTGCCTACTGGAGGCGCGGTTGTTGCCGGATCGGCCACGATCAGCTCGCCTGGGGCAGCCCAGATGGGCATCACCCAATCGTCCGACAGGGCGGTGATTGAATGGGACACTTTCGACATTGGTCAGAACGCTGAAGTTGCGTTCTCGCAGCCGAACAGCAGCTCTATCGCGCTCAATCGCGTCATCGGCGGTGCTGCGCCATCCCGAATTGCGGGCAAGCTGACAGCGAATGGCATCGTGGGCGTGTTGAACGCTAACGGCGTGATTTTTGCAGGAACCGCCGATGTGGATGTGGGCGGCCTGATCGCCTCGACCGGCCGGATCGACAATGCCGCGTTCATGGCGGGTGGCAACCTCAACATAACGGACGCTCTCGGCGGAGAGATCGTCGTGACGGCGGGTGCGAACATAACCGTTGCCGATGCGGGTCTTGCCGCGCTCGTGGCGCCGACCGTGCGAAACAGCGGCACCATCACCGCCACGGCCGGGCGTGTCCAATTGGGTGCGGGAACGGCCTTCACTCTGGATCTGGCGGGCGATGGACTGCTGGAAATCGGCGTGGGTTCGAACAGCGCGCTGGTCGAAAACCACGGCAGCCTTTTCGCCAATGGTGGTCGGATTCAGCTTTCCGCCCGTCAAGCGAGCGCTGCGCTGGATCAGACGATCAACACTGGCGTGCTGCCGGTGGGCTCCGCCCGGCTTGATGGCAATACGATCGTACTCGAGGCGATTGGGCAGAATTTCACCGTCGCCTCGGAAATTGCGGGGCGCGGGAACCTGATTGTTAGCGGCAACCGCATCTCGGGTGCGGCTGATCTTAACGTCGATGGTGCGCTGACGCTCAATGTCAACGCGGGCGGCCAGGTGGCTGACACGCTGGCGACTGGGAACAACTGGATCAACGACGCGCTCGCAGTGATCGGCAGCCAGGTCGACTCTACGACGATCAATCTTGGTGCTGGGCTTTACCGCCCGGGTGTCAGGATCGACGCCAGCAATGTCATTATCGACGGCCAGAATGCTGCGCGCGTCGGCTGGGTGAGTGGCACAGATAACGCCGTCGACGTCTGGGGCGACAACGTAACCGTCCGGAACCTTGAGATCTTCGGCCCGGCTACCTCGGGGTTCACCACCTACGCTTGGGGTGCCGTCAACTCGCGCGGCATTTTCGTCAATCGGAACGCGGACAACGTTACGCTCACCGGTAACAACATCCACGATATCCGCACCGGCGTGATCGTCGATGGTCGCAACGTCAACACGACCGTCACCGGCAACCGTATCGACAACACGAAGAGCGCGATCTCGGTTCAGTACACCGATGGTTCGGCCATTACCCTTAGCGATAACACACAGGGCGCTTTCGGAAACGAATGGGGCATCAACGTCTATCTGAACGGCATTCTCCAGCCCGACGGGACAACGATCCTTCCCAGCACCAGCAGCGCCAGCGGCTTGCCGGTCGGCGTACTGGGTGTGGCGGGCCTGCCTGAGCAGCAGCGGCTACTGGCGCTGATGAATGCCAACGGCGGGATGGCGGTGCAGAACCTGGCCTATTCAGGTGCGAACCGGACGCGGTCCTATGTGGCCGTGGGTGCGCCGACGAACACCCAGGGCAGCGCGCTTAATCCGCTCGGGACGATCCAGGCGGGCATCGATGCAGTTGTCACTGGCGGGACGGTGAACGTCGCTAACGGCACATATAACATCGGCAACACTCCGATCCTGATAAAGCGCGGGCTGAGCCTCATCGGCGCTTCCGAGAGTGGTGTAATCATCGACGGTCGCGGCGTAGGAAGCGGCCTTGGCACCTTGCAAGTGCAGGCAGACAACGTCTCTCTCAGCCACTTCACGCTGTATGGCGCGGACAGCGGCGCCAACAACTACGGCGTCAAGGTGCAGCCGAGTTCGTCGGTGAGCTATTCACCCAACCAGCGCGTTTACAACTTCGCTGTCAGTGATGTGACCGTGCGAGGTTCAACCCGCGCTGAGCTGGACCTAAACGGTGTGATCGGGGCCACGATTACCCGGTTCACCGCCGATGGCCGCCGGGTAAGCGATGCCTCGTTCCAGTCCGGCGGCGCTGGCGTGCAGATAACCGACAGCGCGGACGTGACACTGACCGGCGTCCATACCATCGGGAACGCGTGGGGCGGGGTCGCGCTGTATCAGGCGAACAAGGCTGGCGGCTACAACGGCCAGACCACCAACATATCGATAAACGCGGCCCAGAACACGTTTGAAGAGCCGCTTGGCCTGTTCACGCAGCGTGAATCGGCGACGCAGGATTTCGGCCAACTTAACCTGACGGGCTTCAACTACGCTGTTCGCAACAGCGACCACCGCCCGGATAACCTCGATAGTCAGTTCACGTTCTTCCGCACCACGCTTTCGGATGCGTCGGCGTTTGCCAATGCAGTTGGTGTAGCGGGCGCAAGTTCGATCGAGGGTTATACCGGCACGGCGTTCAGCAACGTCTTCCACGTTACAGATGGCCTGTCGATCAACACCGCTTTGCGTGACGTCCGCGCTGGTGGCACGGTGAATGTCGCTGCCGGCACTTATGCCGAAACGGTGTCGATCGGAAAGTCGATCACTCTCGACGGCGCGGGCAAGAACCTGACCTCCATCATTGGCGGCCTCCTGCTTAGCGGAACGCTCAGCAACCTCGTCCTCAGCGATTTCGCGGTCAGTGGCGCGGGTGGCAGCGGCGTTATCAGCAACAGTGCCACCATTACAGGTCTAACGCTTGATGGCGTCCGGATCGACGGCCAGTCCGTCGCTGACCGCCACGGTTTCGTGGGCGGAAGGGTCCATGGTGCCATTTCGATCACCAATTCCGAGTTCCTGAATATCCGCGGGTGGTCAGCTTTCGACACCCGTAGCGGCGCGGGCACGAACCAGGGTGCCGACATCACGAGCGGCGTATTCTCGAACAACCTGATCGACAACACGATCGGCCACATCGCCTTCCGTCAGGATAGCGCGAGCGCGTTCCCCAATATCGTTTTCGACAACAACACCGCACGAAACATCGGCAACGCTACCAATTCGTTCGGCGCTATCTTCAAGGCGTTCAATGCCGCGAACGTCGATTTCACGAACAACAACATCAGCGGCATCGGCACCAGCGGGTCCAACCCCTCGGGCGAGGCGCCATACGGCGCGGCGCTGATGGTTCGCGGTGCCGCCCTGCTCAACGTCATCGGCAACACGTTTACCGGCAACAATCAGGTCTTCGCGGTTGAGGCTGGCCGTTCGTTGCCGACCGTCACGAACTTCACCGGCAACACCTTCATCAATAACGGCTATTCGATCTACCTGCCGACGAACCTGTCGGGCGCGGGCACGATAAGCTTCGGCGCGGGCAACAACTTTGTCGCCGGGGACAACACCGTACGCCACATCGTCTGGCGCAGCACCAGCGGCCTGGATCTGACCGGGGTGTCGTTTGGCGGCAAGCTCGGCACGGCGATGAACCTGAGCGAGCTTTTCGCGGCCGAAGACCTGATCACCCACGGTATTGATCAGAGCGGCTTCGGCCTCGCCCGCGTACTCAGCGGCAATCTGTTTGTGACGACAGGTTCCGGAACGGACGCGGCACTACGCGCCCTCACAATCGGATCGAATGGCGACCGGCTAAACCTTTCGGCCGGGACGCACACCCTCACCAACACGCTGTTCCTGACCAAGGACATCGACGTTGTCGGTCAGGGCAGGGCGGTGACGATCCTCAACGCCAGCGGCCACAACAACTACGGCATTCGCGTCCATTCGAACAACGTGGCGCTGAGCGGCTTCACGCTGAACGGTTCGGCAGGAGTGACTAACTCCACCTACGGCATCAAGGTAGAGGCTACGGGCGGTCCTACGGACCGGAACACCGGGTTCGCGATCACCAATGTCGACATAACCGGATCTCGCAAAACGGGGCTCGACCTCAACTCGGTTGCAGGCGCGACGATTGATGGGGTCAACGTAAGTGGCGTGATCGCCGGCAACGGCATCTCAATCACCGACAGCTCCAACGTTGTTGTGCGAAACAGCTCGACCTCCGGCAATGCCTGGGGTGGGCTTGCGCTCTATCAGGCGAACAACATCGCTGGCGGCGGCAGCAACCAACAACTGACGAACGTCACAGTCGAGGCCAGCAACAATTTTGCAGAGCGGACTGGGGTGTATCTCCAGGCTTCGTCTGAGTTGATGGCACCCGGAACGATTTCCGTTCAGGGCTATGACTACACCATTCGCAACGCAGATCATCGTGTTGGCGGCAACGAGTTTACGTTTTTCCAGAAGACTGCCCAGAACGCGTACGATTATGCCGTCAACCTTGCCGCTCCGGGCTCCAGCGTGGTTCAGGGTTGGGCGGGATCAGCCAACGATAGCAACTTCTACGTGGGTCTTGGCGCACTCCTGAGCGGCGGCCAGTCTGCGCTGTCGCTTCAGGCTGCTTTCAACGGATCGAGCAACGGCGACACGATCAACGTTGCGTCGGGCACTTACGCGCAGAACGCGACGCTTTCGGGAACGCGTACGCTCAACTTCGGCACCGTGGTGATCAACGGCCTAACCCTCAGTTCTACCGCTCCGGGCAACAGCCTGCGCGGCGATATCACGCTGAACAGCGGCAATTTCGTTGCTTCCGGACCGCTGACACTTACCGGAGCAACTCGGATCGCCGCGAGCGGCAACCTCACGCTGGGCGCGGTAAGCGGGACGCAAGCGCTAACCCTCGCGGGCGGCGCGGTAAGCTTTGGCGCGGCTGACCTTGCCAGTCTGACGGCGAGTGGCAGCAGTATCGCTACACGCGGTGTGACCACTACGGGCGCGCAGAGCTATACCGGACCGGTGAGCCTGCAGGGCAGCTATGCTGGTTCGGCGCTCACTGTGACCGGTTCGAGCACCCTGATCGGCGCGACCACGATCGCTACTACCGGCAATCTGACGCTGGGCGCGGTGAGCGGGGCGCAGTCGCTAACCCTCGCGGGCGGCGCGGTGAGTCTTGGCGCGGCTGACCTTGCCAGTCTGACGGCGAGTGGCGGCAGTATCGCTACACGCGGTGTGACCACTACGGGCGCGCAGAGCTACACCGGACCGGTGAGCCTGCAGGGCAGCTACGGCGGTTCAGCGCTGACCGTAACCGGTGCCAGCACCCTTACTGGCGCGACGACGATCGCCACCACCGGCAACCTGACGCTGGGCGCGGTGAGCGGGGCTCAGGCACTGACCCTCGCGGGCGGCGCGGTGAGCCTAGGCGCAGCCGATCTCGCCAGCCTTACGGCGAGCGGTAGTTCCATTGCCACGCGCGGCGTGACCACCACGGGCGCGCAGAGCTACACCGGGCCGGTGAGCTTGCAGGGCAGCTACGGCGGTTCAGCGCTGACTGTAACAGGTACCAGCACTCTTACTGGCGCGACGACGATCGCCACGAGCGGTAACCTCACGCTGGGTGCGGTGAGTGGGGCGCAAGCGCTGACCCTCGCAGGCGGTGCGGTGAGCCTTGGTGCAGCCGATCTTGCGAGCCTCACAGCGAGTGGCAGCAGCATCGCTACACGCGGTGTGGCCACTACGGGCGCGCAAAGCTACACCGGCGCGGTGAGCCTGCAGGGCAGCTATGCTGGTTCGGCTCTGACTGTGAGCGGTTCGAGCACCCTGATCGGCGCGACTACGATCGCTACTACCGGCAACCTGACGTTGGGCGCGGTTAGCGGGGCGCAAGCACTGACCCTCGCGGGCGGCGCGGTAAGCCTTGGCGCAGCCGATCTTGCGAGCCTCACAGCAAGCGGCAGCAGCATCGCTACGCGGGGTGTGACCACTACCGGCGCGCAGAGCTATACCGGACCGGTGAGCTTGCAGGGCAGCTACGCCGCTTCCAGCTTCACGGTGAGCGGCGCGGCAACCCTCTCGGGGAACTCTGACATTGCGGCGAGGGGGGCGGTCCAGTTGGGCGCGGTTGATGCCCTCACGGCGAGCACCCAAACGCTCGCGCTGACGGCGCAGAGCGCAACGCTAGGCAGCATTGGCCAGGCTACTCGCCTTGGCTCGATCAGGGTTACGGCTGATGGCGTAGTGCTGACCGGAGAGGCCTATCGTGCAGGGAGTATCACATTCACCGGCGGCGCAGGAGCGACTGTACGGCTGACGCGCTCCAAGACGTCGTTTGACACATCGCCGGCCGGGGGCCCGATCACATTGCTTTCACACCTGATCGGGACCGTTAATGGCGAACAGAATGTCGCCTTCATCACTGGCAGCGGTAGCGCCATCGTTCTCGGCAATCTCGGAACGAACGACATCCGCCTTCGCGATCTCGAAGTGACCGGCGGCGACTTCTCTGCGGCGACCGTGAAGCTGTCTGGTGACTTCACCTCGCTCCTCGGCGGCAGCCAGATATTCAGTTCACAGACGCTGGATACGCTCGGGAACGTCAACGCCAGCGTGGCTGGAAGCGAAAGCGGACCAATCGTGGCGGGTGGATCCGTGATCCTGGCTGCTGGCGGTTCCGGAACCGGGTCCATCACCGCGGGCGGGGCAGTCAATCTGGCTTATTCGAGCGCGGTTTCGCGTGAAATTTCGTCACAAAGCACGGTTTCGCTTGCAGCGGTCGGGCCCGTCACGGGTTCGATTGCTGCCACCGGCCCTGTCGCAATTACCGCAACCGGCCCCGTAAGCGCGGCGGTCAATACCAGCGGAAGTGCCAACATTGCCTCCGTCGCGGGCGTATCCAGCAACGTTTCCGCAGGTGGAAGCGTGAGCCTGACGGCGTCGCAAGGCTCCGTCAGCAGTGCGGTAACGTCAGGCGGGACGGTCAACGTCAATGCCGTCGGCCCGGTTACCGGGTCGATCAGCGCCACGGGTCCGGTGGCCGTGACTGCTACCGGTCCTGTCAGCACGTCCGTGAACACTGCCGGCAGCGTCAATCTCAGTTCCGTTTCAGGGATATCCAGCAATGTAACTGCCGGTCAGGGCGTGCAGGTATCGTCGTCGCAGGGAGCGGTCAGCGGATCCATCAACGCGGGTGGCGGAGTTGCCGTCAACGCCAGTGGCGCGGTCAGCGTGGCGGTTTCCACGACGGGTTCCGCGAACCTTGTGTCCAGTTCGGGCGGTGTCTCGAGCGCGATCCAGGCGGGCGGCGCTGTCAGCGTTGCAGCCCCCGGAGCGGTCACCAGCAACATTTCTTCGGGTGGGGCGGTCAATCTCACCTCCAGCACACCGCTCCAGGTGCACGTCGACGGCGGCTCGGTCACGGTCAACGCGCCCGGTGGGCAGGTGAGTGGCCAGTTTGCGGCAATCAAGACGGGCGAAGGCGGCTCGTTTGTGGTCAACGATCAACCGGTGATTGGTGGCGGTCATGCCGACGCACGGCAGATCATCGTCGACACCTTCCTTGCGCCCGTCGGCGGAGCAGTGGGCTCGGGCGGTGAAATTCTATTGCCGCAGGGCCTGTCACTTGCGTTGATAGCGCCCGCGGGCGGACCAGTAGGGGGCACGGTGACGGTGAACTCCGTCCAGCGGCTCGGAGAGCTGCTCAGGCTCGGCTACACGGCCATCATCGTCGATATCGAGGATGGGACGGGCGATCGGGAACGTGCTGAAGCAGGGAGCGCTAGCTGAACGGCTGGCCTCTCAGACGGAATCGGGGTCTGCATAGTTGAGCTTCGGCAATTGTGCCCGCGCAAGCTGCCAGGCCCTTTCCGCCGGAACGCCGAGAGCTTGCAGCACTCCCGCTGCTACGTTCGATATGTGGTCTGGGGCCGCTGCGCCGCTGAGGAGCGTCGTGGCGGCTGCAAGCCCCGAACCGAGCAATATGTCGCGCCCCGCTTGGGCGCTAGCGATGGTGAAGTCGCCGGAATCGATCCCTTCCTGAATCGTCTCTGCAGCCCGTTCCGCAACTGAGGCGGGGAAGAACCCGATGCCCATTCCGGTATTCACCATTCCCCAGCCCCATTGATGATCCTCAAGAACGTGGCTCATGTAGAAACGGATCGCCGCACTGGTGCGCTCTGCCGGCCCTTTCAGGATTTCGAACGCGACGTGCACGGCGTTGTCGAAGCGGTCGCTCAGGTCTTCGAATAGCTCAGCTTGCAAAGCTTCGAAGCTGGGGAAGTAGTTGTAGAAGGTGCCACGCGCGATGGCGGCAGTCTCACAAATATCTTCGACGCGGGTGGACCGTCCGCCTTCACGGCCAAACAGTGCCCTCGCGGCAGCCAGCAACTGCGCGCGCGTTCGGGCGCGGCGACCGGCGCCGATTTCCGCCCTGCGTGCCAGATCAATTGCGTGTTTTGCCATCAGGAATGCTCTCTTTCGTCGCTATCCATAACGCACGCAAGGCGGCGCTCAGCGGTCTGCATTGACATAAAAGCCCCTCTCCAATATCTCAAATCTGACATTTGGTCATTTTGACCTTATGTACAACGATATAAAAATGTCTTGGGAGAGGATTTGATGAAGATCAAGCCGGATAGGCGCATTGCGTCTGCACTCCGCGCGGCCTGCCTTTCGAGCGCGGCGCTGCTTTCGTTCCCCGGGTTCGCCCAGGATCAGGTAGCGACCGCACTCACCAGCGAGACGCCTTTCGGCGAGATCATCGTGACCGCCGAAAGACGCGAGCAATCGCTTCAGGACTCGTCGCTTGCGATTCAGGTGCTGTCGGCGGCGGAACTTGAACGTTCGAACCTTACCCAGATCACCGATCTCAACACTCTCGTGCCGGGTCTGCAGATAGGAACGGGCGGCAACTCCCCGCAGATATACATTCGCGGTGTCGGCGATTTCGCCGCCAGCTCGCTCAGTAACCCCGCCGTGGCCGTAAACGTTGACGGCGTATACATCGCCCGCCCGCAAGCGATGAACAGCCAGTTCTATGACCTCGCCCGCCTCGAGGTCCTGAAAGGGCCGCAGGGGACGCTCTATGGTCGCAACGCATCGGGCGGCGCGATCAACCTGATTACCAACCGCCCCGAAATCGGCCGCGCGAGTGGTTACATCGGCGTCACATATGGCAACTACGACAACAAGCAGATCGAAGGCGCGGTCAATGTGCCGCTCGGTCAGACTGTTGCGGCGCGTTTCGCCGTTACCGCAGTGGATCGCGACGGCTATCTTTCCGACGGTACCGATGATGACCAGCGCGTTGCAGGCCGGGTGCGCGTGTTATGGGAACCCAGCGATTCCACGACGCTGTTAATAAACGCTGATTATGCGGACGAGAGCGGGAAGGGGCCGGGCTATACCATGCTGCCCCGTCCGCCGGGCACAGGCAGCTGGACCTCCACCACCAGCCCTCAGGCCGGCGCGGCGCTCGCAGCGCAGCCCCCGATCGGCTTTCTGTTGCCGCCCACGGTGGACGATAGCTACCGCGACAATACGTTCTGGAACCTGAGTGCGGAACTGAACACCGATCTCGGCTTTGCGACGCTGACGGTGCTTCCGGCTTATCGTCACTCGCGGATCGCGGAGCGCGCCTATCCTGCGGGTCTGCGTTACTCGATCCCCGAAACTTTCGCCGAGCAGGTCAGCATCGAGACTCGGCTGAGCAATTCCAGCGATCTGCTGACTTGGGTCGTAGGCGGTTTCTTCTTCAATGAAACGCAGGACACTGAACAGCAGGTCTACCAAGGGACGTTCCAGGACACGATCGTGTTCGCCGACCCGAAAATCCGCAGCTACGCGGCATTCGGGCAGGCCACGTTCAGCGTCAGCGACACGTTCCGGTTGATCGGCGGGCTAAGGTATACGCACGAGCGCAACCGCCTGAGCGGGGAGCTTTACACCAACCAGCCAGGATTCCCCGTCCCGCCGGAAGCCCTGCCACTGCTGCTTCTGGAATTCGGCGGCGAGAAGAGCTTCGACGCGCTCAACTGGCGCGCCGGTGCGGAATTCGACCTGACGCCGGACAACATGCTATTCTTCACCGCCAGCACCGGCTTCAAGGCAGGCGGCTTCAATCAGACCGTGGCGCCGGACGACACGTACGAGCCTGAGGATGTGACGGCGTTTGAGTTAGGTTCGCGCAACACGTTTCTCGACGGGCGCCTGATCCTCAACTTTGAAGCGTTCTATTGGGAACTGAACGAGGGCCAGATTGCCCATGTGAAGTTCGACCCGCTTGGCAACATCAACCTCGTAACCGACAACGCGGGCAAGGCGGAGATCAAGGGCGCGAACGTGGAGCTTCAGGCCGCGCTGTCGGACAACGATACGCTGCGCTTTTTCGTCGAATACAACGACGCGAAGTACAAGGATTTCACGTTCGATACGGCTTATTCCATCTTCGGTACGCCGCTGTTCAACCCGGCGTCCACCGGCTGTGATGTCAGTGCGCCGTTCCCCGGTGCGATTTTCGGCACGGAAGCGGCGACAATCGACTGTTCCGGCTTTCAGATGCCGCGCGCACCGAAGTGGGCTGGTGCGGCGACTTACTCCCGCACGTTCCGACTCCCTGCCGGCGACACCCTGGTGTTTGACGGCACCATGCAGTTCGCTTCCGCCCGGTGGCTTGGTTTCGACTATGTCGATGAGGAAAGAGCGGACGGCTACGCGACCTTCGATGCCAACCTGACCTACAACTCGCCGAACCGCGATTGGTCTGTCGCGGCCTACATGCGTAACATTGGCAAGGAGGCCGTTCACACTGGCGCAGGCGTTCATGCGTTTGCGCCGCCGCTGACTTATGCCACCATCGCGCCGCCGCGGACGTATGGCGTCCGCCTGCGGTACAACTTCGGGGGCTGAGCGCCGGGAGAGGTAAGATGTACCTGAAAAACGGCTGGTATTGCGCAGGGTGGGCCTCAGAACTGGGCGAGACCCCTATTGGGCGCCGGATGCTGGATGAACCGGTGATGGTTTATCGCGCGGCAAACGGCCAGCCGGTGGCGATGGAAGGGCGTTGCCCACACCGTTTCGCGCCTTTGCATTTGGGCACTGTTTCCAACGATGCGATTGCCTGCCCGTATCATGGCCTCGTTTTCGACCGCACCGGTACCTGCATCCACAATCCGCATGGCGATGTGCCCAAGGACGCAAAGCTGCGCACCTATCCAGTAGTGGATCGGGACGGGGTGGTGTGGGTGTGGATGGGCGACCCGGCGATGGCCGACCCTGACCAGATCATCGACTCCGGCTTCGCGGTCGACCCGGACTACGCCACGGTGTTCGGCTATCTAAACGTCTCCGCGCACTACCAGATGGTGATCGACAACCTGCTGGACCTCACTCACCCGGCCATCCTGCACAAGGGCGGGCTCTCTTCCGAAGAGTACATGGGAAAGAACCTGCATCACAGGTTCCGGCAGGAAGGGACCACGATCCATTCCGACTACCTGTTCGCCAATGTGAACCCGTCGCCCGGCCTCGCGCCGCTCTGGGGCGAGCGGAAGTCTGACGTGAGGGCTTTCATGACGCTCTACGCCCCGACCAATCTGGTTCTTGATTTCCGTATGGGTGAGGTCGGCGGCCCAGAGGATGAAGGCTTGTTCCTTCCGACGCTGCACTTGCTGGTGCCTGAGAACGAACAACGGACCCACTACTTCTATGCGATGGGTCGCAACGTACAGCTGGACAACGAGGAACTGAGCGCGATCACCGCGAAGATGGCTCGTCACGCGTTCGAGGACGAGGACGAGCCTATGATCCGCGCCTGTCAGGACATGATGGGCACGACGGACCTGTTCTCGCTCAAACCCGTGCTGCTCAAGTCGGACGTGGCGGCTGTGCGCGCACGTATCCTACTGGAGAAGCTCATCGCGCGAGAGACGGCCGAGGCGGCGGGCGATACGTTGCCCGTTGAGGCAGAGGCCTTGGCATGACCATTCCCGCTCAGGATCTCGCGGATCTCCAGCAACTCGCCAGTCGCTATTGGGCGCTCGCCGACCTGCTTGAGGATGCGTCTGTGGGGGAGTTGTTTGAGGAAGAAGGCAGGCTCGACCTCGGCAAGATAACGCTCGACGGGGTTGCCGCGATTGATGCCTTCTTTGCAGATCGGGCGAAGGGTATGCGCGAAAGCGGGCGGGTAACGCGGCATATGGCCGCGAACTTCCTCGTGATTCCCGAGAGCGCCGACCGGGTGCGTGTTCGTTGCACGGTAGCCGTTTACGCCGCCAATGGAGAGCTGCCGCTGGAAGCCAGTGTGCCATCCGGCATCGCGGATTTCGAGGACATATGCCGACGCCAGCCCGATGGAAGCTGGCGCTATCACCACCGCAGTGGCCGTACGATTTTTGTCGGTCTCAACGCCGCGTCGTTTGCGCGGTGATGCATCTCAAGGATGTTTAGTATGGGTGAACAAACCTCTGGCGAAGCCAATGTCTTCCTGGGCTGCGTTCCGCACGCGCCGTTCATGATGTTGCAGGACCGCGTTCTTAACGAGCCGTTCTGGGATGCCTACGAACAGCAGGCGCGGGCGTTGCGAGCGTTCGATCCTGACTTGGTGTTCGTGTTCGGCGCAGACCACTACAGCGGCCATCACATGCGCTTGATGCCGTCATTTGCGATCGGTCAGGCGGCCGAGGCTATCGCCGATGATGGCGGGTGCCCTGGCAAGCTCGACGTGCCTTTCGACCTGTCGCTCGCCTGCGCCACATATGCCATCGAGCACGGCATCGACGTCGCTACCTCGTTTTCGATGGAGGTAGATCATGGTTTCAGCGCGGTGATCGGCAATTTCCTTGGAGCTATCGACGCGAAGCCGGTCATCCCGATATTCGTCAACGCACTTGCCGCGCCGCGTCCGACATTCAAGCGCTGCCGGATGCTGGGCGAGGTGATCGGCGAATTCGCGGCGAGCCTGAACAAGCGAGTGGCGTTCCTTGGATCGGGTGGCCTTTCGCATGAGACGGGCGAGGTCTTTCCGCAGTGGCTTGAGGCACCGAGCCAGCGCACCAAGGACTACATTCTGCACGGAGGGGCCAAGGGAGGGCTGGATCGTCAGACCTGGCTGGATGAGATGCACGATGGCCTTCAAATCGTGAATGGCCTCTTGCTCGACCGCACTCCGGGCGTCGGTGAAATCCGCGAGGACTGGGATGACGAGTTCCTGCGGCTTTTCGCGGCGGGCGACATGACCGTGTTCGATGCGTGGAAGGATGCCGACGTTCTGCGCGATGCTGGAAACGGCGCGGGCGAAGTGCGTCAGTGGATCGCCGCAGCCTCGGCAGCGCAGAAGGCCGGTGCAGGGCCAATCAGCGTTGATTATTACAGCCACGACCTGCCGATGGGCGTCGCGTCCGTCGTTACACACGCCTGACGAACCGGATGCCTCCTCCACCTGTCATCTTGCTGCACGGCTGCGGCGGTTCTCCCGAACAGGCCTTTGAACAAACCGGCTGGGTATCCGCGTTCAGGGAGGCCGGACGTGCGGTCTGTGCGGTTCGACTGCCGGGGCATGGTCGCGACAACCCTTCACATAACCCCGCGAGTTATGGAGATCTGGCAGGGGGATTGGCCAAGCGTCTCCCAGAGGTATGTGATCTGGTTGGGTTCTCGCTGGGGGCGAAGCTGGCACTATCTATGGCGGTGAGGTTCCCGCAGCGAGTGCGGCGCCTTGTGCTAGGCGGGATCGGCGACAATGCCTTCGCGCCGGAAACTGTCGGCGAGGTTGCCGCCTTGGCGCTGGAGAAGGGGACGGATGACGGCACCCCGCCACCGGTGCGCGCTTTTCTTGAGACGTTCGATCCGTCGCTGAACGATCCGCTGGCAATCGCAGCAGTGCTACGTCGTCCCGCCAATCCGGTTCTCGGTCCGTCCGATCTTACCTCGATCCAAGCGCCGGTGGCGGTGATGAACGGGGCTGACGATTTCGTGACCAGCATGGGAACGCGCCTGATCGACGCTCTCGGCATTGAGCAGGTTCTGTTGCCGGGGATTGGACATTTCGACCTGACTGCACAGTCCGAGTTCCGGGACTTTGCCATTCGTATTCTGAAGGATTGAGCCGATGAAGCTTGCCAGCTTTCGCGCGGATGGCGCCGACCGTATCGGCATCGAGGTGGCGGGCGGCGTGGCCGACATTGCCGAACTGATTGATAGCCCGGGCGACATGATCCAGCTCATCGGGCTGGGGTCGGAAAAGCTGGCGGAATTAGCGGCGAAGGTCTCGTCTGCGGACAGTGCGAACCTGACCATCTATCCGCTCGACGCAATCGAGTGGTTACCGCCCGTGCGTACCCCGTCCAAAGTCGTTTGCATCGCGCTGAACAACCGTTCGCTCGACGCGATCAAGATCAACGCGCCAACCGATCACCCAGCGTTTTTTCTGAAGCCCTATACCGCGCTTACTGGTCACCGGACGGCGATACGGATGAAGGAAAAATTCGGCTTCACTCACCCCGAGCCGGAACTGGCGGTCGTGGTTGGCATAACATTGCGTGACGCCACGCCTGACGAGGCCATTGCCGCCGTGTTCGGCTACTCCGTCCTGAACGACATCACTTGCGTCGACATGCGCAACGAAGACAGCTTCAGCCTGCGCTACTTCCGTCCGGAAGGTGACGGCGTAGTCGAAGATGTCGCCCACACGACCTATCCGGGCCGATACAAGGCCAGCGACACCTTCGCGCCAATGGGGCCATGGCTGGTCACCGCTGACGAGATTCCCGACCCGGCCGCGCTTTCGATCCAATGCTGGATGGACGACCGACTGGTCGCCTCGGATCACACCCGGAATTATGTCTGGAGCGTCGCCAACGCGCTCTCCCATATCTCCCAGACAATGACGCTGCTGCCCGGTGATGTTGTGTCGATGGGAACGGCGGTTGGCGGCGATCAGGATGATCCGGACAGGCCGCACATACCGGGCGTAACGCGCTGCAACATTAACGGCTTCGACGGAGAAATTATTGCTGAGATCAGCGGGATCGGCACACTGATAAACACAGTTTCCAGCTGAAGTTAGCTTCGCCCCAAATCTGCGCTGTTTCTCGTATGACCGCTGCGGTTTTCGCCGCGCGCCCACTCACAAATATCAGCCTTTCGTGGCGTGAGTTTGGTTTGTGGAAGCCATTTTTCTTGTTTCGGAATTTGGCGCGCGCGCGCTCTGGATAATGCGCTTTGCACTACCTTAATCGATGATCAGGGCGATCAGCGGATCGCGCATCCTGATTATCTGAAGCGGTGGTATAGTGGACAATCTCATCGAGTATCTCGAATCCCGCGGTGAATTGTCGATTGTTGAGCGCGAGGTAGATCCTCAGTTTGAATTGGCTGCCGTTGCGGTTGCGCAGCAGAAGGTAAACGAGAAGGCGATCCTGTTCCGCAACGTTCGCGGGTCGGCCTTTCCGGTGCTCGCAAACATCTACGGCAGCCACAAGCGCCTGTGCGACATGATCGGCGCGGGCGACCGTAGCTTCGCCGAACGATGGCTGGAACTCACCGAAGGTCGCCAAAGCAACCCCACGGTTGCCGATGTGCAGCCTGCGCCGGCGCACGTAGAGTGCAAGCTCAGCGACCTGCCGATGATCACGTATCATGCGCGTGACGCAGGCCCTTATTTCACGTCGGCCATCTATCTGGCAAAGGACCCCGACACGGGCGTTCCGAACCTGTCGTTCCACCGTTCGATGGTGGTCAGCGATCAGGAACTGCGCGTCCGCCTCGGTTCCACGCATGACCTGGCATCCTATCAGGCGCGCGCCGAAGCGCGGGGCGAACCGCTTGAGGCAGCGCTGATCCTGGGGGCAAGCCCGTCTCTATTTCTGTCCGGCTGCGCTTCGTTGCCGATGGACGACAGCGAACTCGATCTGGCTGGCCGCATTGCTGGCCGACCGATGCAGATGCGGCGCTGCCATTCGATCGACCTTGAAGTGCCCGCAGACGCGACGATTGTCGTCGAGGGGCGCTTCCTGCCCAATGTGAAGCGGCCGGAAGGTCCGTTCGGCGAGTTCATGGGCAACTACGTCGAAGTTGGCGACAACCATGTGTTCGAGGTTACGGCCGTAACTCATCAGCCGGGTGCGATCTTCAACGCGCTGGTCTGCGGCTCGACCGACGACCTGCGCCCGTTGGAGGCGGTCACCGCCGCGCGCGTCTTCCGCCATCTGCGCAACACTGTGCCGGGCGTGCTGGATGTCAGCTGCCGCCCGAACGTCATGATCTCCATCGTGAAGATCAAGAAGCAGTACGAAGGTCACGGCAAGCACGTGCTTCTCGCCGCGCTGGGCTCGTACCTCGACTATAACAAGGTCGTGATCGTCGTTGATGACGACGTGGACATCTACAATCTGGAAGATGTCATGTGGGCCTATCTGACGCGCGGCCGCGCAGATACCCGCGCCATGATCCTGAACGATATCCCTGGCTTTTATCGCGACCCGATGAAGGACCACTGGGGACGGCTGGCGATTGACGCGACCATGCCGTGGGGACGCGAGGCGGAATTCGCCCGCAAGCATGTCCCCGGAGCCGATGAAATCGATCTCTCTCAATATGTTGTGTGACCCGGCAGCCCCCCTGCCGGACCCTCATTCAACGCACAGGAGCTTTAAATGACCGCAATTAATGTTCGCGATCCGCGGACAGGCGAAATCGAGTATTCGTTCGAACCTGATTCCCCCGAAACCGTCAGCGCAGTGTGCGCAAAGGCCCGTCAGGCCTACATTGCTTGGCGCGACAACGGTCTGGCCTACCGTATCGAAGTGATGGACAAGTGGGTTGAATCGCTGAAGGCGCACGCCCCCGCGATCATCGATGCGCTGACCAAGGACACCGGTCGTCGCAAGATCTCCGGCGAGGAAGTCGGCGCGATCGAACACATGACTCGCGGCTATTTCTCCAAGGCGCCGGAAATCTTCGCCAAGGTCGAAAAGCGGTCGAGCAGCACGCCGACGGTCGACTTCGAACAGCAGTACGTACCTTATCCGGTCGTCGGCGTTATCGCGCCGTGGAACTTCCCGCTGGTTCTGGCCTTCATCGACGCGCTTCCGGCCCTGTTTGCCGGCTGCACGGTCGTGCTGAAGCCCAGCGAAGTGACCCCGCGCTTCATCGATCCGCTGCTTGAGAGCATTGCAGCCGTTCCTGAGCTCGACGGCGTAATCTCCGTGATCAAGGGCGGGGGTGAAACCGGCCAGGCGCTGATCGACAATTCCGATCTGATCGTCTTCACCGGCTCCGTGCCGACCGGCCGCAAGATCGCTGCCGCTGCTGCCAACCGCATGATCCCCTACTTCCTGGAACTGGGCGGTAAGGATCCGGCGATTGTCCTCGCGGGCTCCGATCTGGACCGCGCTTCCACCGCGATCATCCGCAGCGCGATCTACAACACCGGTCAGGTCTGCTACGCGATCGAGCGTGTCTATGTTCAGGATACTGCGCACGACGAACTGGTGAAGCTGCTGGTTGAGAAGTGCAGCGCGCTGGAACTGAACTATCCCGACATCAACAAGGGCCACATCGGTCCCTTCATCTTCCCGAGCCAGGCGGAAATCGTGAAGGCGCAGCTGGATGAAGCTGTTGCCAAGGGCGCGAAGATACTCTGCGGCGGCGAGATCAAGGAACTCGGCGGCGGTCTCTGGATGGAAGCGACCGTTGTTACCGACGTGACGCACGACATGCAGATCATGACCGAAGAAACGTTTGGCCCGGTCATCCCGGTCATGCGCGCAAGCTCTGCTGACGAAGCAGTGTTCCTGGCGAACGACACCATCTTTGGCCTCAGCGCGGCGGTATTCGCTCCCGACCTGAAGCTCGGCACGGAAACCGCGTCCAAGGTCAATGCTGGCGGCGTCAGCATCAACGACACGGAACTGCCGCGTACGATCACCCTCGACGGTGAGAAGACGGCGTTCGGTTACTCGGGTCAGGGCGGCTCGCGCTACGGCGCCACCACCATGATGCGCTACGTCCGCAAGAAGGCGCTGATCCGCAATCACGGCGACGTGAAGGGTCTCGAAGCCCTGGCGGAAGACGTCGGCTGATGAAGAAGCAGGCAGCGGGCCCAAGTGCTCGCTGCCGCTTTCCCAAGACAAGGTAATTACATGACAGTCGAAACCAACCCGCGTGGGGTGAACCATGTTCACGCGCACATGGCTGGCGCCTATGAGAAATTTAATGCCCCTTCCGCACGCGAAGTGGACGGCTGGGTCTATCTGACCGGCGTCGTCGCCGCGCAGGAAGACAACGATCAGTCCGGCTTCAAGGACGGGTTTGAGCGCGCCTTCAAGCAGATCGCTGAAGTGCTGGCGATGGCTGGCTGCACCTGGAACGACGTCGTTTCCATGACGTCTCACCACACCGATATCGGTGCGCAGTTTGCCGATATTGCGGCGGTGAAAGACGGCTATTGCGACGCCGCGCCATATCCTGCGTGGTCGATCCTCGGCATTGGCCAGCTCGCAAACCCGCGTGGGTTCTGCGAGATCATCGTGGTTGCTCGCAAGCCGGCCTGAATGAGATAGGCGCCCGTTTCAGGGCGTCTCATCCATGATATCGACAAGGACTTCTGGCGAGAGCTTTTCCGCCAGAAGCTTCCTTGCCCTGTAGATCCTGACCTCTATCGCCTTCGGCGTGAGGTCCAGCGCTTCCGCCGCATCTTTGTGCGACATACCCTTCAGCGCCGTCAGCACCAGTGGCGCCCTTACAGACTCTGGAAGCTCCCCAATCGCATCGTTCAGCACGGCGGCCGCTTCTGCCGCATCTTGCCGCGTTGTTGGCTTCTGCACGTTCGCGCCGGTGATCTGGCCGAGGAGCGATAGCGATCCCAGCGCCGTGCGATAGACGAGGTTGCGACGGCCGTGATCGCGACACTTGTTGAGCGCGATCCTCCGCAGCCATGTTTCAAAGGGACGCTGCAGGTCAAACGTGCCGATGGCGAACCATGCGGAGACAAAACTCTCCTGCAGGATGTCGACCGCGTCATCGCCGTCGCGTACGTATCGCCGAATTGAGCGCAGCAACCAGTGCTTGTGTCGGCCCATCAGTTCAGTGAAGGCGGCCTGATCGCCTTTTTGCGCTAGCGCGGCCAACAGGCGATCGTCGTGTTCTTTCACTGAGAATAGGATGGATCGTTCGCCACGACCTGGAGGAACGCCTTGTCGAACGCTTCGCGCTGGTCGGGGGTGAGCACGGCGCGCGCGCTGGTGATGTAGGCTATCGACGCCGTACGGCGCTCGGCCACGATCCTGTCCACGAGCGCCGCAGCGGCGGCGACCTGATCAGGATTGTCGGACTTCTGCACTACCGCTTCGGCCAGTGCGACTAGCGCGGTTTGCAGCCTCAGGCCGCTTGCAAGGCGGTCTGCCTCGTAGATCTTGCGTAATTCATCGATGGTGGCCTGCTGATCATGCGAAAGGTCGGCGCCACCTTGTCCGAGCAGCTGGCTCACCACATGCGGAAAGTCGGATGGCGCCTGCTCTCGTGATAGGCCCAGCCAAGCGCCGCCAAGTCCGGCCATCAGGCCGAGCACGATAGCCGCCGCAATAACCGCAAAACTCGTGGGGAGGCGGCTCATCCGGCTAGCCCGGTCGTGAAACCACCCTGGGAAAGCTCTGCGGTCATCGATGCGTGCAGTACGTCGCGGGCCGCTTGCATAGATCCTATGCTGTAACTGCCGGCAGAAATCGCAATGAAAGTGGCGACGCCAAACGCTGCGGTCATCCGTTGAGCCTTTCTTCTGCGGTCGGCAATCCCGGCCCACACTGCGCTCTCAAGGTGCGCCAGCCGATCCAGAGAGTTCGGGTCAAGATTCACACCTGCTTCAGTCATCGAACATCTCCCACCCTGGCGAAGCCGCCAGAGAATCCCTGCCGTCCGGTTACCCTACGTTACGGCGGTTGAAATCCCTCATTGAGAAGAAAAATCGCCGGACTTGAGGGATCGCGGGTCCGGGCACGTATTGTCTTTCGAAGGCTTTCGAGCCCGGCGTAATTTCTCAGGCAAGGAGCGGCACCCATGTTGCGCACTCTTTTCAGGTTCTCGGTCCTCTCCGCGGCGGTTCTCGGACTGAACGCACAGCCCGTCACCGCTCACCACTCCTTCTCGATGTTCGACCTCAAGAAGACCGTGACGATCAGGGGCACTGTGCGGGAGTTCCAGTGGACCAATCCCCACGTATTCCTTGAAGTGACGGTCCCAGACGGTCGCGGTGGCTCGAAGAACTGGAGCGCCGAAGCAGGTGCACCCAACATTCTGGCCCGTGGTGGCTGGTCACGCTCCAGCTTCAAGGCGGGCGATCAGGTTGAAGTAGAGCTTAACCCACTACGCAGCGGTGCCCCTGGCGGCGCCCTCGTATCGGCAAAGAAAGCGGGTGCAGCCGCCCTTCGGGGCTGACGTACCTGCGGGTCGCGGTCTGGCCGGTGTCTGGTAACAGGCGTCGGCCAGATTCTTATTGGTCCAAAATTTCGGACAGTCGGGTCAGGATCACTGTCAGGTTGTCCTCACTGACGGACAGTCCCAGCGCGGCATAAGTGCGCAAGTTCTCCCGTACGCAGCTCGAGATGTTCGATGGTTGGGGCGTTTTGAGAAATTCGGCAAGCGTTTCAAGTTGTTGACGCTCGGCCTCAAGCTCCGCGCTCTTTACGCTTTCCCGCAAATTCTGGGCATCGATGGCGGGATAGGCGCGTAGCGCCCGACGCGCGTGGCGCAGGGGGTGGACGACCTCGCTCCGCCAGTCAGAAATCGCGTTGTCGATGTTGCGCAGGCCCTGTTCGTCGAGCGTCTGTCCGCGCGTCCCCGCAAAGATCGCGAAAATCAGGAGGGGTACGTCCGCTCCCTCCTCATCCTGCAAGGCAAGGCAGGTGCGTTGCACCTCGGGCGCGCCATAAAAAGCGACTGCGAAGTCCCACAGGGCCGCGGCCCCGCCGTCAGCCATCGGGCTGCTGGCTCTCATCTTCGCGCCAACGACGGACTAGACCGGCCTCAATCCCGAAGAGGTCGAGTACTCTGCCCACGCTGTGGTTGACGATATCGTCCAACGTCTGGGGCTGCATGTAGAATGCCGGAACGGGCGGGGCGATGATTGCTCCCATCTCCGCCAGTTGGGTGATCATGCGCAGATGCCCCAGATGAAGCGGTGTTTCGCGCAGCATGAGGACCAGACGGCGCCTTTCTTTCAGCACAACATCCGCAGCGCGCGAAAGGAGTGTGGAGGTGATGCCGCTGGATATTTCGGAGGCAGACTTGATTGAACATGGGGCCACGATCATGCCCTCAGTCCGAAATGAGCCGCTCGCGATCGCGGCGCCGATATCCTGATTGGAATGCGAAATGTCAGCCAACCCGCGCACCGATGCGAGGGTCATCCCGGTCTCTTCCTGGATGGTGCGGACGGCCGCCTGCGACACCACAAGATGGCTTTCTATGGCGAGCGCGCGGAGCGTTTCGAGTAGCCGAATCCCATAGATCGCACCCGATGCGCCGCTGATCGCGACAATCATTCGCCGCTTTGTCATCACGCCTTCTACGTTGTCCTGATGGTGTTCCGATATCGTCCTATAGGCGCCATCTCCAGCTAATCCCTTCGCACGAAGCCAGCGATTTCCGGAATCGAAAAAACATCTCCCGGATGGGGTGGCGGGGGCATTTGACGTTGCCGCGAACCTGCATAAGGTGGTGTTCGTCAAAGAATAGATAAAAAATATAACAATATCAGTACGCTTCCAGGGGAACCGTGAATTTTAGGTGCATGGTGTCATCTTGTATTCAAGATGATCGAATTTTTAACGAAAAATAGTGATCCCTATAAAGAAAAGATGGTCATGAACTACGCGAAACTGATAAAGAATACGCTGATCGTTGCAGGTCTTTCGACGTCTTCATTTGCTTACGCGCAAAATGTGCAGTCCGAAGATGCAGATGGATATTCTGATAATGCGATTGTGGTTACCGCTACCAAGCGCGCCACTTCGGTTCAGGATGTGCCGTTGGCCGTTGCTGCGTTCGACGGTGAATCCCTTGAGAAGGCGAACGTTGTCGACCTGACCCGCTTGAGCAACATTGACGCTGGCCTTCAGCTTCAGAGCAAGGGCGCTGGCGATAACCAGGTCATCATCCGCGGCATCCAGTCCTCCGGCGCCTCGCTGGTTTCGGTCTACATGGACGAAGCCGTCGTCACTGGCAGCGACTTCAACGGATCGGGCGGCCGCCAGAGCAGCATTCCGTTCTACGACGTTGCGCGCGTCGAAGTGCTGAAGGGCCCGCAGGGTACACTTTTCGGTTCCGGTTCCATGGCGGGTAGTGTTCGCGTTGTGGCTACCAAGCCTGACCTGGACGAAACCTCGTTCAAGATTTCCGGCTCGGCCGAAACCGGCGCCGGCACCAATCCGCTTTATGAAACCTATGCCGTTGCCAACATCCCGGTCGTCACCGACAGCCTGGGCCTGCGCATCACCGCTTGGAACGTCGATGGCGGTGGCTATCTGGATCGTGACGCGAGCACCAGCCCGGTCACTGCGAAGAACACCAACGACCAGCACGTGAAGGGCGTCCGCGGCATCATGCTGTGGGATGCGACGGACGATCTCACGATCACTGTCACCGGCCTGACCCAGAAGCTGGTGGTTGACGATGTCGACTACTTCCTGCGCAGCGAAGGCCCCTACATCATCGGTTCGCCGGTTGATGGCGGCTGGGACGAGGACAACTACCTCGCCAGCTTCGTCGCCGATTACAGCCTGCCTTTCGGTACCGTCACCGCGACCAGCTCTTACTACAAGAAGAGCTTGCTTTACCGGTCCGACACATCGTTCATCACGCGTCTCTTCGGTCTGACCGATGGCTACCAGATCAACGAAGCTCAGGATCGCTCGATCTGGACCAACGAACTGCGTTTCGCGTCCGATTTCTCTGGTCCGTTCCAGATCGTTGCCGGCGTATATTACGAGCGTGACCGTGACTTCGCTGAGAACGTGATCGGTCGTGCAGCTGCTGACGGCAACCTGCCGTGCCTCCTGTACACGGACTGCGTTGCGAAGGATCTTCAGACCGAGACGCTGTTCTCGCGCGCTCTGCAGCACAACGTCGATCAGTACGCAGCGTTTGGTCAGGTCGATTATGACCTCACCAGCAACCTGACTGCCACGGTCGGTGTCCGCGTTTATCGTGGCGAACTGGACTGGAAGGAATATTCCAACCAGAGCCTGCGTCCCAATCACTCGCTCCCGGTGCAGGCTGCTCCGGTCACCACGCTGGACGAGCAGTCGGTCGAGAACAACACCAGCTACAACTTCTCGCTCGGCTGGCGTCCGACCAGGGACATGTCGTTCTATGCTCGCGTAGCCTCGGGCTTCCGTCTTGGCGGCATCAACTCGCTCAGCGCGCGTCAGCTCGACCCCACCGTGCCGCTCGGGTATGACTCCGACACGCTGTGGAACTACGAAGTGGGCGGCAAGTTCTCGCTGTTCGATCGCAAGCTGAACATCGACACGGCTGCCTATTACATCGACTGGAGCGGCCAGCAGGTCTCGCAGATCACCAGCTCTGGTGTGACGTCGTACATCGCGAACGCGGGTACCAGCGATGTGAAGGGCTTCGAGGTCCAGTTCTCCACCAGGCCGCTTTACGGCCTGAACCTGAGCGGCGGCTTCACCCACACCGTGTCCAAGCTGACCGAAGATCAGCCGCTTGCGGCGACCGATCCGGCTGCGGGTCACAAGGGCGACCGCATTCCGCTGGTACCGAAGTGGTCCTTCTCCGGTCAGATCGGTTACGAAACGCCGGTAAGCGACACGACTGAAGTCTACGCACAGACGTCGTTCAACTACCGCAGCAGCGCGTACACGGACTTCAACGAAAACGGCAATTACATCCCGATGGAAAGCTACTTCCGGGCGGATGCGTCGATCGGCCTGCGCAACGGGCCGTGGGATGTCAGCCTGTTCGTGAAGAACCTGACCGACAAGGTTGCGCAGATCGGCGTCGTGCCACTGACCGGTATCGTCCCTGTTGGCGAAGCTGCGGTCACCACGATCCGTCCGCGCACCTTCGGGCTCAAGGTCTCTGCGGGCTTCTAAGTTGTAATACGCAGGCCGTGAGGGATTTCCTCGCGGCCTGCGTATCCCCTCTAGATCGGAAATCCAGCTGGAGGCGCGCCGGTGCGGCAACGTAGAAAATTCGGAATTAGCGAAACAATCCTGCGGTCTTCTCTTGCCGCAACGCTCATCTTCGCGCCGCTGACGTCGGCGCCGGCTTCCGTCGAAACGGCTGCCGCTGAGGTGACCACCTTCACAGAACAACAGCGTGCGCTGATGAAGGACTGGAGCATGGACGGGACCTGGATGGTCATTCGTCTGGGTTTCAGTGGCTTCATGTCGGAAGAGGAATACCTCGACCCTGAAGTGCGCGAACGCTTCCCGCCACCCCTCAACGCAGAAGCTCGCGAGTTGCGTGAGACGATCCGCGAAGAGCTGTCGCGCGGTATTACGCGTTACAACCCGACGGCCGACTGTATGCCCGTCGGCATCCCTTACCTCCTGTCATACCCGGCGTCGTTCGAGATCCAGTTCTCCGACACTCGGGCTATGATGCTCTATGACAACCGCGAATACCGGTTGATCTATATGGATGGCCGGGATCACCCGCATCCGGACGACATCTTCCCCGGCTTCTATGGGCATTCCATCGGCCACTGGGAGGGGGAAACCTTCGTAGTGGACACGGTCGGCCTGCGGGGCGGCGACAAGATGCAGATCGAACCGCACATCCCCTTCACCGAAGCGATGCATGTCAAGGAACGCTGGACCCAGACCGGCCCTGACGAACTGCAGGTCGAAGTCACGATGTATGATCCCGGCATCATGACGGCGCCGTGGACCGTCACACAGACCATGCTTCGTGCCCGCGACACGACCCTGATCGACGCGGTCTGCATGGAAAATAACCGCAACCCGACTGACGCTTCTGGGCAGCCTTTGCTGCTCGGTCCGGACGGCAAGCCCCTGCACTAATCTGAACATCAAGGAACACGTATGACCCAAGCCGGTGGCGCCGCCGCCAACGCCTCTCATGAGGTGTGGAGTTCGAAGCTGACGTTTCTTTACTCCGCCACGGCGGCTGCCATTGGCTTGGGCAGTCTCTGGCGCTTTCCCTATGTGGCGGGCGTCAACGGGGGCGGGGCGTTCGTCCTCGTTTACATCTTCTTCGTGGCGCTGCTTTGCGTCCCGGTGATCCTTGCCGAAATGTTCATCGGCAAGCGCGGCAGCGGCAGCACCGTCGCCAGCGTTGACCGCGTCGTTCGCGAGGAAGGGGCGTGGAAGCTCTGGCGCACGGTCGGTTGGCTCAGCCTGCTGATCCCGTTCTTCGGCCTTGGTTATTACAGCGTCATTGCCGCTTGGTGCGTCGATTATGCTCGCATGGCCATCTTCGAAGGCTTCGACGGCGTTTCCGCTGAGCAATCGAAGGCGTCGTTCGATGCCCTCATGGCATCGCCCACTCGTCTGATGATCCTCCAGACCATTTTCGTTGGTGGTGCTGTGCTGGTCGTCAGCCAGGGGCTGCAACGCGGTATCGAGCGCATATCCAAGATCAAGATCACTGCAATGTTTGCCGTGCTTTCGTTCATGGTCCTTTATAACGCTGTGAACTTCGGCCTGGGTGAGGCCGGATCGTTCCTCTTTGCCCCCGACTTCTCTCAGCTTACCCCCAAGTCGATATTGGCGGCATTCGGCCAAGCCCTGTTCTCGACGGGCATCGGCATCGGCGTTCTGATGACCTACAGCGCTTTCGTCCCCAAGGGGATCTCGCTGCCGCAATCGAGTGCTCTTCTTTCCCTCGCGGTTGTGATTGTGGCCTTGCTCGCAGGTCTGGCGATCTTCCCAATCGTGTTCCACTTCGGCCTTGAGCCAGAGGCTGGCGCCAACCTGATCTTCGTGACCGTGCCGATGGCCTTTGGCCAGATGACCGGCGGGCGGCTCATCTCGATCCTGTTCTTCGGGCTGTTCGCGATTGGCGCGTTCACCAGCGCCGTCGGGATGCTGGAAGGCGTCGTCGCCTGGCTTGATGAGAAGCTGAAGCTCGGCCGCAAGAAGGTATGCGTGATCGTCGGCGTGGCGATCTGGCTCGTGGGTGTACCGTCAGCGCTGTCTTTCAATACGCTGTCCGACATCCATCCGCTGAGCTTCATCCCGTTCTTCGCCACCAGCACTTTCTTCGATGTCCTCGACATGGGCATCGCGATGATCCTGCTTCCGCTCAACGCCCTGCTGATCGCGCTGCTCGTGGGCTGGGGTGTTAGCAAGACGACGGCTGTGTCCGAACTGGGTGAGGGGACGCTGATTTCGTACTGGCGCTTCATCCTTCGTTATCTTGCGCCGATCGCCATCGTCGTGATGCTGATGGGACTTTGATGGCCACACAGCCCGCAGAAATAGGCCCTCGGCGCGGTAGCGGAATAGCCCGCAGCGTCGAGGCCATTTCCATTCGGCCTTCAGCATGCTCTAATTTCACTAATGCCTTGCAGGCTGGTGAAATGGTGAATGCGGATATGCCGAGCGGATCAGTTGCCGACGATGCTCATTACGGGCTGTTCCGAACTGTTCTTGCGGGCCAAGGCGCGACGCTGCGTGAAGCCTTCGCTGCGCTGTCGTCGCCGGAATGGTCGGAATATGTGACCGACGTCCCTGAATGCGGTGTCGTCCATGCTATTGTGCCTATCCCGGGCGAGGGCAGTGATAGTCATTGGGAGATGATCTCCATCCGTGATGAGGTTTTCGCCATCATCACCAAGTGCGATTATCAGCACCGCCGGCAGGAATTCGTGCCGAGCGAGCCGTTTATCGAGGCGCACTTCCCGATCGAGGGCGATACGACGCTGGTCGATGGCAATAACGCCGATCTCGCCGTTCGCTGCGCCAACATGATGGTCTGTCGGCAGGGACTGGATACTCAGTACAAGATCCACTGCCCGCCAGGACCGCGCGTTCTGGTCAGCCTCTACATCGCGCCCAAGGCGATGGTCAGCCGGTTTGGGCTGATCGCCCCCCACGGCGATCAGGAGGGGAGCCGTCTGTTGGAGGACGAGCCCCGCGAAACGACGATCTGGCAATTGCCGATCCACCCGGACGTGCAGGCCGCTTTGCGCCTGTTGGTGAAGGCCGAGTTCAAAGGCATCCGGCGCACCAGCTTCGTTTCCGCGAAGGTGATCGAGCTGTGCAGCTTCGTGGCCGATGCCATTGCGGCTTTCCGCGATGACCGGGCGGGGAGCTTCACCTTCAGCGACCGCGATCTGGCGATCTTTGATAAGGCACGGCAACTGCTCAGTACGCAGTTCGTACCGCCGCTGACCATTCCCGCTCTGGCCAAGGCAATCGGCACGAACACCAACAAGCTGAAAGCCGGTTTCAAGCTGATTTACGGGATGACGATCTTCGAGTTCGCCAACCAGCATCGCATGCAGCACGCGATGAACTTGCTCTCAACGCGCCACATACCGATCAGTGAAGTGGCGCATTCGGTAGGCTATCGCAGTCAGGCGAGTTTCTCGACCGCGTTCAAGGAATACTTCGGCCGCCTGCCGCGTGATGTGCGCCGGGAAGGCGCAATTGACCGGGTTCAGCGGGCGCAGAGCGGCACCGGCGAGGGTGCATACGACGATGAGGAATGGTCAACGGGCACAGACTGACCCCTGGAAATCGACTTTCCTTGATTTCCTCAGGCCGCTGACGCTGCCCATTTGGCAATCGACGAGCGAGCCTTGATGGCTTTCAGGAAAACCATCGTGGTCAGTCGGTGAACGCCGGGAAGCTTCGCCAGCTTGTGGCGCAGCAGATCGTCCAGATGTTCGACTGATCGCGCGTGGACCCGCATCACGTAATCGCTGTCACCCGCGGTGGTGTAGCATTCCATGATCGCGGGGTGATCGATTACCGCCTGTTCGAAGGCGTCGTGCATGTCGAAGCTGATGCGGACGCTCACCAGGCACTGCACGGCCAGACCGACCGCGCCCGGTTCTATCACCGCGCCATATCCCTGGATCACACCAGACTTCTCAAGGTCGCGGACGCGGGACCAGCAGGGCGATTTTGACAGCGCCACTTTCTCCCCAAGTTCGGCGAACGAGAGGCGGCCGTCCTGCTCCAACTCGGCGAGAATCTTCCAGTCGATCTTGTCCATGCTGCCCTGCTCGAATCTCTTTGAACGGACGTTCTGACTCAGGCGTTAAACGGATCACGAACGTTCTACAATACCCCCAAAATATCTGACATTTTGGAACAATGTTTGAGTGTTGGCCGGATAATTTCCCTTCAGACATTGAAGGAGTATCCCCTTGGCCATTCTGCACGTTTTCGACAGCCCACCCCCCGGAGTGAACGCGGACTGGACCATGGATCAGAACTGGGAAGCCTTCTCCCAGGAAGAGCATGACACGTGGGATCAGCTGGTTTCCCGCAAGGCGAAGGCAATCGCCGCCTATGCGTCGGAAGAGTTTGTGAAAGGGCTCGGAATTCTTGAGCTGTCCAAGCCGGGCATTCCTGACTTCCGCGAGTTGAACCCGAAACTGAAGGCCGCCACTGGCTGGGAAGTCGTCGCGGTCCCGGGCTTCATTCCGAACGACGCGTTCTTCAAGCACCTGTCCGAGAAGCGTTTCCCGGTCGCGAACTTCCTGCGCCCGGCCACCTCGCTGGATTACAGCGAAGAACCGGACATGTTCCACGATCTCTTCGGCCACCTGCCGATGATCACCAACCCTGCGCTGGCAGACTTCCTGGTGAACTACGGCTTTGCAGGCCTTCGCGCGGAAACGATCGGCGCGACCGATTATCTGGCGCGTCTCTATCTCTACACGGTCGAATTCGGCCTGGTGATCGAGAATGGCAAGCTGCGTGGGTTTGGCGCAGGCCTGCTGTCGAGCCTGAGCGAGACGGAATTCGCGCTGACCGCACCTGACGTGCGCCGCGTATTCGTGGATTTGCCGCGGGTGATGAGAACGGAGTATCACTTCGACCGTTTTCAGGAGGTCTACTTCGCCATCAACAGCTTCGATGAACTGCTCAAGATGACCGACCAGGCCGATTTCAACGCGATCTACGCCGAGATCGCCACTCAGCCGACGCTGGCGCCGGGCGCGGATTGCGAGACCGACGTTCCTTGCGAAGCCACCTACTGACGAGGGCCAGACCATGAGCAATCCAGAAGCAAGGGGACGGGGCGTCGTCATTACCGGGGGCTTCGGCGCCCTTGGAGCAGCCGTGGCCGCGGCTTTCTCCGCACAGGGTGACCGGGTTGTCCTGATCGACTTCGCCAAGCAACTGCCCGGGGAGTTCTCAGCCGAAGAAGCGGTGGCTGACGTTGACCTGTCCGATCCGACGCAAGCTCAATACGCGATGGCCCGCGCGGCTACGCTGCTTGGTGGCATCGATGTGCTGGTGAACACGGCTGGCGGGTATGCGTGGGAACTGGCTGGGCCGGAAACCTTCCTGACGCTGCAGCGGATGTGGCTGGGCAATGCGGCCACGTGCTTCAACGCTTGCGTTGCTGCCTTGCCGCATATGGCGAAGGGTGGCCGCATCGTGAATGTCGGCGCCAACGCGGCGGCGAAGGGAACTGCGGGGCATTCGTCCTACGCAGCGGCCAAAGCGGCAGTGGCTCGCATCACCGAGGCGCTGGCGGAAGAGTCACTGGATCGCGGCGTCGCGGTCAACGCCGTGCTTCCGGGCATTATCGACACTCTGCCCAACCGGGCTGCTATGCCTGATGCCGACTATTCGGCATGGACGGCGCCAGCGGCGATTGCCGATGTCATCTGGTTCCTTGCATCACCCAAGGCGCGGGCGATCAACGGGGCGCTCGTCCCGGTAACGGCTGCAGCACAGGACTGAAACGATGATCACCAAGCTGACTGAAGCCGAACGCGCAGAAGCGTTCGCGACACTACCCGGTTGGGAACACGAGCCGGAGCGCGATGGAATCCGCAAGGAGTTCAAGTTCGCCAATTTCGTCGAGGCGTTCGGTTTCATGACACGCGTGGCGATCATGGCGGAACGGATGGACCATCATCCCGAATGGTCCAACGTCTACAACCGGGTGAACATCCTGCTCACCACCCACGATGCTGACGGGCTGTCCGAACGGGACGTGAAACTGGCCCGCCTGATCGAAGAAACGCTGGCCTGACCCTTTAGGGTCGCAGCATGACGAAGCGGTTTGCTTCGTCCAGCTTGAAGTAATCGCCTGGGCCGCCTGCACGCAGAATGGGCTGGCCCAGGCAGGTTACATAACCGCCATCCACCACCGTTTCGGGCGAGATGTGGATGCCGATGACTTCGCCAAACACCATCCAGGAATCCGTCGGCTCACCCGATGCGCCTTCCAGACGCAGGATCTGCGTCAGGCGGCATTCGAACGACACCGGCGATGCCGCGACCAGCGGCACGGCGATTTCCCGCGCCTGCGCTTTTTCCAGCCCCGCCAGTTCGAATTCGTCGACTTCCGCATCAGCCATCGTGCTGGTGGTGTTCATGGCCTCTGCGAGCGGCTGAGTGGCCAGGCTCCAGCCAAACTCGCGGCTTTCGCTGATGTTGGCGACCGTGTCTTTCCAGCCAACGCTGGCAAAACCGATGATGGGCGGCTTGTAACTGAACGCGTTGAAGAAGCTGTAGGGCGCCAGATTGACGACACCACTGGGCGACACGCTGGAAATCCACCCGATCGGGCGCGGGCCGATGATGGCGCTGAAGGGATCATGGGCGAGAAAAGGACGATGTTCGCCCGGTCGGAAATAGTGACGTGTGGTCAAGACAGTTACCTGATTATTTGTCCCGGCGCGGGCTGAAGCCGCAGGCGGCGGAGAGGGCTGAGCACGCTGCCTTCAACTTGAGCGCGCCGTCACCGCCGAGCCCGTCGTCAAAGCTGTTGTAGCGGCCCATGATCGTCAGTGCGCCATAGGGTGCGCCTGAGAAGTCGAAGATGGAAACGGAGAGCGCCGAATAGTCGGAAATGAGGCCGCCGCGTACGCGGCTGATGCCGTCTTCCCTGATCTGCTCGAACATCTTTTCGGCGGTCATCAGGGTCTGCGGATCGTCGACCGTGTCGGGCGCACCGGAAACCCGGAAGTGGCTGAGTTCCTGCAAGATCAGCGGCCGGATGATGTTCGCCGGCATATGCGCGGCGAGATTGCGGCCAACGGCGGAGCGCAGGATCGGCAGGACGGATCCGACGCGAATATCGAGCACCGTTTCGCTCAAGGGGCCATCGACGCGATAGATTATCGTCGGTCCGCGATTGCCCCAGACGCCCAGGAACACCGTCACGCCGATTTGGTCGGCCAGGTCGGCCATCACAGGTCGTGTGGCGGAAAACAGATCGAACTGATCGAGGAAGGACAGCCCGAGCTTCAGGGCGCGAGGGCCAAGGCCGTAATGGCCGGTGGTTGCATCCTGTCGCACGACACCCAACGCCGTGAAGCTGACCAGATAGGAATGGACCTTGCTGGGGGGCAGCTTGCTGAGCTGGGAAATGCTCTTCAGCGGCAGCGGGCGTGTGGAATTTCCCAACACGTCGAGGATCGAGAAGCCGACCTCAATCGATTGAACGCCCTTACGGGAGGACTTCCGGTCCGGTTTGATCGCATTGCCATCCATACCCGAACGGAAGCCCCCATTACCCGTTGTTAAGCGGCGTTAATCCTGCACAGGTCCGTTTATCAATAGCGGCCCGAAAGAAGGGCGCCGGCACCCGGCACGCGCGCTTCGATGCCCAGGCGCTTCTGCATCTGCCAGGTGGTGCAGACGGCTGCGGAGACAACCGGCAGGCCGATCGCATCCTCGACCTTCTGGATCGAAGGCAGCGACGGCATCTGCACGCAGGCCGATAGGACCAGCGCATCGATGCCGGTCAGATCGAGCTTGCGGTAGTGTTCCAGCAGGTTGGCCGGATCCTGCGCAGCGACTTCCAGGTTGTCCGGAATTTCGAGCGCCAGCCAGTCCTGCACCGCGATGCCTTCACGCTCGATGTATTCCACGACGAGCTGAGTCAGCGGCTTCATGTACGGCGCGACGACCGCGACCTTCTTCGCGCCCAGCGCCTGAAGGCCATCAACCAGTGCACCAGCGCTGGTCACGACGGGGGCAGGGTGGCCGTTTTCCTTGGTGCGGCCTTCCAGCCGTTCCTGCGAAACGCGATGATAGCCGTGGCCCATGCTCATGATGGCGACGAGGCAGGCATAACCCAGCACGTCGACGGCAGCGTCGGACAGTTCGAATGCACACCGATCGGAATCGGAATCCATCTTCGACAGTTCTTCCTTCGTCACCTTCTTCATCCGCATCCGCGCGGAGTGGAAAGTGAAACGTTCCGGCAGGACCGCTTCCCGGGCACGGAACATGGCCGGGATTTCGGTTTCCATCGTGACGTTGGAGCTGGGCACGATCTGCCCGATGCGGAAAGGACGGGTCATCGGACTTACGCCTTCACGATCGGATTGCGCAGGGTGCCGATCTTCTCGATCGTGCATTCCACGACGTCACCCGGCCACATGAATTCCTGCGGGTCACGGCCAGCGCCGACGCCAGCAGGCGTGCCGGTCGCGATGATGTCGCCCGGTTCCAGCGTCATCACGGTGGAGATGTCGGCGATCAGGTCGTTGACGTTGAACAGCATGAAGCGGGTGTTGCCGTTCTGCTTTTCGACGCCGTTGACGTGGGTGGTGAGCTGCAGATCGTGCGGGTCGCCGATCTCGTCAGCGGTGACGATCACCGGGCCCATCGGCGCGAAGGTGTCCTGACCCTTGGACACGATCCACTGGCCGGAACGGCGGCAATCGCGCGCACTGATGTCGTTGATGATGGTGTAGCCGAAGACGTAGTTCAGCGCGTCTTCCTTGGCGACGTTCTTGGCCGTCTGGCCGATCACCACGGCCAGTTCGCATTCCCAGTCCATCTGCTGGGTCACGTCGGCGTTGTGGCGGATCGCGTCGCCGTTGGCGATCACGGTCGTCGGCGGCTTTGAAAAGATCACCGGCTCCTGCGGGAGGGCGGCGGAGGTATCGAGCGTACGGGCGGATTCCGCGACGTGCTCGGTGTAGTTCAGGCCGATGCCGAAGATGTTCTTGCGCGGCCGCGGGATGGGCGCGAGCAGGGTCACGTTGCCTTCCGGAACGCTGGCGCCGACCAACATGGCGGGCGTGGCGTCAGCAGCAATTTGCTTCAGCGTGGCAAGTGCGACCGGGCCGAGATCAATGAACTCGAGCATGGTCGACGGCAGTGCAATACCAGCGGCAGCGCCAAGGCGCGCCACGTCGATGCAAAGTCCGTTGGCGATGAGGCCGAGCCGGGCAGACTCCTGGCCGATGCGGTAGGTTGCGAGACGCATGAAACTATCCTGTCCGTATTATTAAAAGGGGTCAGGCTGCCTGGTGGCCGCCGTTGTCTTCCAGAGCTTGTTCGATGCGCACGCCCAGCGCGTCCATCACTGGGAAGTCGTTGTAGGAGAACAGGAATGCCTCCTCGCTTCCGGTGTTGACGTGTTCGTGCCACATCCATGCGGGGACGCAGAAGATGTCATGCTTCTTCCAGTCGATCCGCTTGCCGTTGATGATGGAATAGCCTTCGCCTTCCGCAACGTTGTAGATCACGTTGCCGGTGTGGCGGTGCGCCTTGGTGTGCAGACCGCGCTTCAGCATCTGCATGTTGGCGCCCATCGTCTGCAAAGCCCAGCCGCCGGTCAGCGGGTTGGAATAGCGCATGATGTGGCCATCGAACGGCGAACCGTCGCTGACCTTGGCAAGGTTCCAGATCGCGTCGCGGGTGGCTTCCCAACGGTACACCATGACCGGCGAATATGGCTTGTCCCACTTGGCCACGCCTTCCGGGCGCATCGCGACGTTGCCGTAGCTCAGGGGCAGGTCGTTGGTGGGGTAGGCGCGCGTCTGGGTAGGCTCGGGGTAGACCGAATAGAAGTTGGTCTCCATCGAGTTCATCAGCGGAATGTCGAGGCCGTCCTGCCAGATGCAGGTCTCGCCACCGGCGGACACGCCGTGGTCGTGCCAGCAACCGTTCGGCGTCAGGACGTAGTCGTTGCCGCCGAGCGAAATCTCATGACCGTCGACCACGGTGTAGGCGCCAGCGCCTTCCATGATGAAGCGGTGGGCCGATGCGGTGTGGTTATGCGCCGGGGTGATTTCGCCCGGCTTCATGGCCTGCAAGCCGCTGAACAACCAGCCGCAGACGGCGCTGTTCTGGCGCCCGGCATCGCTGTCGTTGAGCAGCACGACCACGCGGCGGCCAGCTTCTTCCGGCTTCACGAGATCGATGGCGCGCAGGCACAGGTCGCGCATGTCGTCATAGCGCCACACGGTGGGGTTATAGCGGCTTTCCGGCTCCCACGGCTCGATCGAGTTGGCGCGCTTCCAGAAGGCGGCGGCGTTATGCCCGGGAAGCTCCTCATAGAAAGCTTCGAGCGCGGGATTGTCGACCACGCGCGAGCGGCCGAGAACGTCGTCGCGCGGATCGGGATTGATGGGGGTCTGTGTCATGGTCGGTTCTCCGGTCATGCGTTGGCTGCGCGAGCATTCGCGACTTCACCGGCTTCGGGGGAAATCGCGTCGGCAGCGGAATAGTCGGGGGCGTCGATGAACGTTGCGGGGGCCAGCGGAGCCCGGTTCACGTGCAGGTCGAAGATATCGAACCGGTTATAGCCGCCGATGATGTCGTGCATCTGCTTGGGCTGGATGCAGGCATTGAGGTCGATTTCGGCATAGACGATGCCTTCGTCGTCGATCAGCGGCGTGCCGATGGCGTTCCCGTCTGGCCCGATCACGCCCGAGAAGGCGGAGTTCTTGCGTTCCAGAAGCGCGCGCACTTCAGGGCGGCCTTCGCTCATCAGTCCGATGATCTCTTCCGAGATGGTCGAGCAGGCGACGATCGTGAACAGCTTGCCTTCGAAGGAATGCGCGGCCGCGCGGATGCGGATCGCTTCTGCCATGTTGTAGCTGGCAGGGGCCACCGGCAGGGCGATGTAATTGGCGACGTGGACCAGTTCACCCTGCGAAAGCAGGCTGAAGCGCGCCAGGGTGTTGGTGTTCTCACCGCAGGCCAGAGTGCCAAGCGGGCCCACTTCGGTGTCGTAAACCCGCAGCGATGATCCATCGCCACCAGCCCAGCTCAGCTTCTCTGCCCAGGTCGGCACGAGCTTGCGGTGCTTGCCGATCACTTCGCCCTTCGACGAGATGATGACGTTGGTGTTGTAGAGCGTGCCGAGGCGGCGGTTTTCACGCTCGTTGCAGCCGATCACCACCGTGCAGTCATGCTCGCGCGCGGCGGCGCAGATGCGGGCGATCTCGGGTCCGGGAACCTCAACCGCGCACTTCACCAGCTTTTCGAACCACGGGCTGCCTTCGATCGGCGACATCAGCCAGCTCCAGTACGGATAGGCTGAGAGGAACACCTCGGGGAAGGCGATCAGCTTCGCGCCGTTGCCAGCGGCCTCGGCAATAAGCGCACAGGCCTTGTCGACGGTGGCGTCGGTATCGAAGAAGACCGGCGCGCTCTGGACTGCGGCGACCTTTGAACGGGGGAGGGCCTGCATCACGGTTGTCCTGAAATGGTTGGGGCTGGGGGAGCTTGAGACGGTCCTACGTGACCGCTGCGCGCTGGCGATATTCCGGCTTGTCCCAAGCGCCGGTCACCACGATCTGACGGATCGTTTCCACGGACTTGTAGACGTCGGCGTAGCCCAGATAGAGCGGGGTCAGGCCGAAGCGAAGCGCGTCAGGCGCACGGAAGTCGCCGACAATGTCGAACTCCTTCAGTGCCTGCACGATCTCGTACCCATGCTCATGCACGTATGACACCTGGCTGCCACGCAGCGCGGCATCGCGCGGGCTGATAAGCGTGAAGCCCAGATCGCCGCACATCTCGTCCATCAAGGCGATGAACAGGTCGCCCATCGCGACTGCCTTGGCCCGCAGTTGCGCCATGTCGGCGCTCGCCATGATTTCGACGCCGCATTCGAGAGCGGTGAGGCCGAGGATCGGGGGCGTGCCGCACAAGAAGCGTTCGATACCGGGGTTGGGGCGGTAGTCTTCTTCGAACGTGAACGGCGCGGCATGGCCGAACCAGCCCGACAGAACCGGCTGGGCTTTCTCGAGATGACGCTTCGCCGCGAAGAGAAACGCCGGCGAACCCGGACCACCGTTGAGGAACTTGTAGCCGCAGCCGATGGCGAAGTCGGCATTGGCACCGTTCAGGTCGACCGGAATGGCCCCGGCGCTGTGACAGAGGTCCCAAATGATCAGCGCGCCCTTGGCGTGCGCCTTCGCTGTCACTTCCGCCATGTCGCGGATCAGGCCGGACTTGTAGTGCACCTGCGTCAGCAGGACGACCGCGACGTTTTCGTCGATCGCGTCGACCAAATCCTCAGGCGCCACGGCTCGGGCTTCGAGCCGGTCGGAGAAGCTCGCCACGCCCTGCATGATGTAGTGGTCGGTCGGGAAGTTCGTGGTTTCCGTAAGGAGGACGTTGCGGCCCGGATTGAGCGAAGCTGCGGCCGTCAGCGCCTTGAAGATATTCACTGAGGTGGAATCCGCGGCGATCACTTCGCCCGGCTCTGCACCGACAATGGAGGCGATCTTATTACCGATGCGACGGGGCGCATTCACCCAGTCCGCACCCAGCCACGACGTGATCAGGCCTTCGGCCCACTCACTCGTGACGGCTTTGGCCATGCGGTCGACAGTCGCCTTGGGCATCAGGCCCAGCGAGTTGCCGTCGAGATAGATCAGGCCGTCGCGGATCTGGAAGAGGTCACGGAAATGCGCCAGCGGATCAGCCGCGTCGAGCGCTTCAGCATGAGCAAGGGTCAGGCCCGTCAATTCTGTAACTCCCGCAGGATCGCACGCACCGGGCTGGCGTCAGCACCGGCGATTTTGAGGGGAAGTGCGATCAGTTCGTAGGTTCCGGGCGGTACGTCATCGAGAACCAGCCCTTCGAGAATGCGCATGTCTGCAGCCAGCACACGATGATGCGCGTCCAGCGTCTTCGATTCCTGCGGATCGAGAGACGGTGCATCCGTGCCGATCAGACGAACGCCTGCCTCGGCCAGCATCGTGATGGTGTCGGCAGCTATGGCGGTGAAATCGCTGTCCCAATGGTCGGCGGGAAAGCGTTCAAAAGTACGCAGGATGACGCGTTCGACACCGTTCAGCAGCGCGGGGTCAATGTCAGTCGGCTGCACGTGACCACGCGCGTGAGTCACGTCGATCATCACGCACGGGCCAATGTAGGTGCCCAACTCGCAATCCGCGCTGGGTGTACCGTCATTGGCGTAGTGGAATGGTGAGTCCGCGTGGCTGCCGGCGTGCAGCGGGGCCGACACGGCCGACACGTTCACCGGGCACTGCTCGCTGATGGTAGCAAGGCGTTGCAGTGCAAACGGCGGCTCGCCCGGCCAGACCGGCAGCTCTGGCCGCAGCGTCTGCGAGATGTCCCAGATCTTCGCCACGGCTCAGCCAGCGTCCAGGTAGTTTCCGCCGGCGCGGGGCGCGGTCATGCGGGTGCGCATGGACCACAGTTCCGGGAAGAAGCTGAGCGACAGCGCCTTCTGGAGATAGTTCACGCCCGACGATCCGCCGGTGCCCGGCTTGTGGCCGATCACGCGCGAGACGGTCTTCAGGTGCTTGAAGCGCCATTCCTGGAAATAGTATTCCAGCGCGGTGACCTTCTCACCCAAGGTGAACAGGTCCCAGTGGGCGTCGACGTCGGAATAGATGGTGAGCCAGATACTCTCGATCTCGGGGCTCGCTTCGTACGGCTTGGTCCAGTCGCGGTCGAGGTGCGATGCGGGAACCGGGAAGCCCTTGCGTGCCAGCAGCTGCAGAACTTCGTCGTAAAGCGACGGAGTGCCCAGTGCAGCCATCAGGTGGTTGTAGGTCTCTGTGTCCTCGCTGTGGACGATGGTCAGGTCTTCGCGCTTGTTGCCAAGCAGGAATTCCAGCTCGCGGTACTGCCATGACTGGAAGCCCGACGCCTTGCGCAGGAATCCGCGGAAGGTCATGAAATCGTGCGGCGTCAGCGTCGCAAGGATTTCCCACGAATGAATCATGTGCCGCTGGATTGTGGCGATGCGGTCCAGGGTCTTGAACGCGGCGTCGAGGTTATCCTCGCGCAGTGCATCGACGACCAGCTTGGCTTCATGCAGGACCAGCTTCAGCCACAGTTCCATCGACTGGTGCATGATGATGAACAGCATTTCGTCCGGCTTGTCGGAAACCGGGATCTGGGCGGAGAGAAGCTGATCGGTCTGCAGGTGGCGGGAGTAGGACAGGCCCTTGTCCCACTGGATCGTCTCACCATCGATCTTGGCTTCGAAACTCTCGACACCGTCTTCGACGAAGCGCTTGATGGTCACCGGCTTGCTCCTGTGAAATTTCAGGCTGGCAGAAGAATCGTTCCAGCAATGGTGAAACTGCTGATCTTATTTGCACAGATCAAGGGGCGTCCGGGGACGGTTTGAGCCAAGATTTTTGATATTGGCGAATCAAATTTTGCGAAAGTGAACTTACGCCACTTCCAGCCAAATTTGGGCGGTCGAGCGAGCCGCCAAGGCCTGCTTCAGACAGGCAAAAGTGCACGTATTTCCGGCATATGGAACACGTGACAAAGATGGGAAGTGCGGAGGAGTTTGGGAACGGGATTGCAGGGCCGCGGGTCCATTTCGCGGCCCTGCAAAGCGTTCGGCCGTCGCGTTAAGCGAGGGCGGCAGTAACGATGATCTCTACCTTGTATTCCGGGGTGGCCAGCTTGACCTCACCCGTGGCACGGGCAGGGGCCGGGCCATCGCCGATCCACTGTTCCCAGATCCCGTTCATGGTGCCGAAGTCGGCCATGTCGGCAAGCCAGATGGTTGCCTGCAGGATGCGCGAACGGTCTGTTCCGGCTTCGGCCAGAAGCGCGTCGATGGAGGTCAGCACAGCGCGGGTTTGCGCGGCGGTATCTTCGCCGGGAGCGCCGACCTGACCGGCTAGATAGACGATGCCGTTGTGGATCACGGCCTGGCTCATGCGCGGGCCAGGGTGCAAACGTTGAATGCTCATGAAGTCTCCTCTGAAATGCGGATCGGGATTAGTAGCGCGAGATATCGAGGCCCGTGGGATCAATCGGCGGCTTTTCGCCGCTGATCATGCTGGCCAGCAGGTGGCCTGATCCGCAGGCCATGGTCCAGCCCAGCGTGCCATGGCCGGTGTTGAGGAACAGGTTAGGCAAGCGCGTGGGGCCAATGATGGGCGGGCCATCGGGGGTCATCGGCCTAAATCCGCACCAGAAGTTGGTTTCGCTGCCAGTCGTCGCGCCGGGGAACAGATCGTTCAGCGAGTGAAGCAGCGTCGCCTCGCGTCGAGGTGGCAGGCTGCGGTTGAAACCGGAAATCTCGGCCATGCCGCCTACGCGGATACGGTCGCCAAGGCGGGTGATCGCGATCTTGTAGGTTTCATCCAGCAAGGTCGAAACGGGCGCGCGGTCAGCATCGCCAATGGCCAGCGTTACGGAGTAGCCCTTCACCGGATAGACCGGAATTTGCAGACCCAACTGTTGCAGCAGCATGGGTGAATAGCTCGCCATCGCTACGACGTAGGTGTCCGCCTGGACCACGCCCGCGCTGGTGCGTACGCCAGCGATCTTGCCGTCGCTCTCCGCTAAGCCGAGAATTCGGGTATTGTACTGAAACTTCACACCCCTGTTGGCCAGCCAGGTGGCAAGGGTTTGCGTGAACAGGCGGCAATCGCCGGTCTCATCGCCCGGGAGCCGCAGGCCGCCGACAAAACGATCGCGCGAAGCGGCAAGCGCGGGTTCGGCGCCGATGCATCCATCCGGCCCCAGCAACTCGTAGTTCACGCCAAAATCGTCGAGAACGGCCATATCCTTGGCGGCACCGTCGAGCTGCTTGTGGGTGCGGAAAAGCTGAAGGGTGCCCATCGAGCGTTCATCGTACTTCAGCCCCAGACGCTGCCGCAGGGCTACCAGTTCGTCGCGGCTATATTCGGCCAGCCCGACCATGCGGCTCTTGTTCAGGGCGTAGCGTTGCTCCGTACAATTGCGCAGCATGGCCAGCAGCCAGTGCAACATGGCCATGTCCGGCTTTGGCCGCAGGATCAGGGGCGCGTGCTTCATTGTAAGCCAACGCAGCGCCTTCATCGGAATGCCGGGCGCGGCCCAGGGGGAGGCATAACCCGGGGAAATTTCGCCGGCATTGGCAAAGCTGGTTTCGAGGGCGGGGCCGGGTTGGCGGTCGATAACCGTCACTTCATGGCCGGCCTCCGCCAGATAATATGCGGTCGTAATGCCGATCACGCCGGCGCCGAGTACGGCGACCTTCATTGGTCAACTCCTGAAGTGAGAATGTCGGTCTGGTCGCCGTCGACGTAGATGCGATGGTGACGGCGGCCGAGGCTGGTGAGGATTTCGTAGGCGATTGTCCCAGCCTCGCTGGCAACAGTGTCGAGCGATTGGGACGGGCCGATGAGTTCGACGAAGTCGCCTTCGTCGAGGTCGTCGATGAGCAGCGCCGTGATGTCGACGCTCATGCTGTCCATGGACACGCGGCCCGCGATCGGAAGCCGCCTGCCGCAGTGCCAGGCCGCGCCCACATTGCTGAGATGGCGCGGCCATCCGTCAGCATATCCCGCGGCCACGGTCGCGATACGTCGCGGTCGGTCAGCGATGAAATCTAGCCCATAACCCACACCCGCCTCGGCAGGTATTTCGCGGATTTGCAGGACGCGCGCCTTCAAATGCACGACCGGCTGCAAGGCTCCAGCAGCGGGGCTGGGTGCCACTCCGAAGAGCGCGACGCCGGGGCGTGCAATGTCGAAATGGTACTGCGGCCCAAGAAAGCTGCCACCGCTGTTGGCGCAGGATGCCGGAACGCCGGGGAACAGCGAGCGTGCGATGTTGAAACGGGCCAGTTGTGCCACATTGGCGATGTGGCCGGGCTCGTCAGCGCAGGCGAGGTGGGTCATTATCAAGCGGAGCGAAATTTCTTTCGCGAGACGTGGATCGGCGGCGAGCCGGGCGGCGGCTTCCAGATCAAGGCCTAGGCGCGACATGCCGCTGTCCACCTGCAGCACGGCCGGGAGGGCCGTCTTGCGTTCTCGGGCGACGCTGCGCCAGCGCTCCACCTGGCTCGTCGAATTGAGCACCGGCAGGAACCCTAGATCGGCGCAGAGAGACTCGCAGTCCGGGTCGATGCCGTTGAGGATGATGACAGTGCTGCCTTCGCCGATGGCGTCCCCGAGGGAAATGGCTTCACTGAGGTGGGCCACGAAGAAGGTTCGGCAGCCCTCCATGTAAAGCGCGGGAACGACTTTTGTGGCGCCGAGGCCGTAGGCGTCCGCCTTGACCACCGCACCGCATTCGGCCGGTGCGACCTGCGCCGCTAGTGCGCGGTAGTTTGCCCGCAGAGCGCCCAGATCAATGGTCAATTCGCTCGAATATGCTGGGCAAACCGTTGTCGTCATTGTTCCTCCGTCGGGAGGAAAATATGCTTCGTTTCTTCGAATGATCCGCTGAAATGCGGTTGGAGTGAGCGATAATCAGGTCTAATCGCCCAATTCTGCGGTAAAACGAAAGATTCTTCATGGCCTCTCTTGATGAAGCGGACCGCCGCATCCTGCGGCAGCTGCGGCTCAATGCGCGCATCACCAACAGTGCGCTTTCAGCAGAGGTCGGACTGTCCGCTTCGGCCTGTCTGCGCCGCGTGAAGATGCTGGAACAATCAGGAGTGATCCGCGGTTACACCGCGATCGTCTCGGGCTCCCTGCCGGATGAAGGCACGGTGGCGATCGTGCAGGTCGAACTGGAACGGCAGACCGAGGAATACCTGGCGCGGTTCGAGCACGCGTTGCGCAAACATCCGGAAGTTCAGGAATGGTACCTGATGACCGGAGCGGGGGACTATGTGCTCCGCGTGCAGATCGCGGGCATCGACGAATACGGCATCTTCCACCGCGATGTCCTGTCGCGCCTGCCGGGGGTTTCGCGGATCACCTCAAGCTTCGCGATGCGCAGCCACAGACGGGCGTAGCGTCATCACTCGTTGTGGGATGAGTGGGCCTTGATCCTGTCAGCCTCGAGTTCCGGGATCGCGTCGTCATCAATCCCGGCCAGATCGGTGCCCGAAAGGTACGTGGCGCGGCCGAGTACCTGCGCGGAGAGCGGCAGCGTGAACATCAGGAACAGAATGGTCAGCACGCCGGTCGAAATAGGCGCGGAAGTGGTGTCTAGCAGAACCCCGATCACCAGCAGAATGGTACCCAGTGTACCCGCCTTGGTCGCGCTGTGCATCCGTTGCAGAGGATCGCGCAGGCGCAGGATGCCGATTGCGGCAACCAGCATCAACGCGGTGCCCGCGATAAGCAGAATGGCGGAGAGAATGTCCATCAGTCGCGGGCCTTTCTCTCCAGGAACAGCGCGAATGCCACCGTTCCGACGAAGTTGATCAGCGCCAGGGCCAAGGCGATATCAAGAAACGATCCACGCCCGGTCGCCACCGAGGTCAGCCCGGCGAAGCCAATGCCGAGCGCGGTCAGCATGTCGAACGCGACAAAGCGGTCGGCGAAACTGGGGCCCTTGACCAGGCGCCAGCCCACCATCGCCAGCGCAAGGCACAAGGCGACGGTCAGCACATCGGCAAGGAAGGACAGGTTGCTCATGCCTCCAGTTCCTGAATTGGGCGCTCGTAGAGGCGGCGGAACTTGGCGAATACCGCCTCGGGATCGGACGCGTCGAGGAGATGGAGGTAGAGTGTCGTGCGATCGGCAGAAACATGCAGGCAGGTGGAGCCAGGAGTCAGCGACGCGAAGTAGGCCAGCATCGCGACCGCCCACGGTCGTTTCACGTTGACCTTCATCGCGACAATGCCGGGCAGGGGCTGTGAACCGGGTGAGAGCACGATGCGGGCCACCGACCCGGTCGAGGTGAGCAGATCCCGCACAAAGCTGACCAGTAGCCAAAGAACGGCGCGAACTTTGGTGAATAGCTTCATCCGAAAAGCCCCATGTTTGCCAGCGCACTGGCGGACATCCGCGCGATTGCGTGGACCACGCCGGGCGCCAGACCGATGGAGACGGTCGCAGCGGAAAGCACGCCCATGCTAATGATCATGGACGCCGGAAGCCGCTTTGCTGGCCGGTTGGGCAGTTCCTTCCAGCACGCGGCGGACCAGAACAGCGCAGCTGAGAAGATTGTAAGCAGCGCGGCTATGATGCCGGCGGCAAGCAGGAGGTAATCTCCCTTGTCGATTGCGGCGCGGAACACCAGCAACTTGGCCCAGAAACCGGATAGGGGCGGGATGCCGGCCAGCGACAGCAGCGGTACGGCAAAGACGACACCGAACCACGGATTGGCGCGCAGCACGCCGCCGGTCGTGGAAAGCTGCCACGATCCCGTCGCACGGTGGATCGCCCCCGCACCAAGGAACAGGTTCGTCTGCACGATCATCGAATGGATCATGTAGAAGACGGCCGCCTCTACCCCGCCGGGTGTGCCAGCGGCGAGGCCAGCCATCATGTAACCGACCTGCGCCATGATGTGGTACGAAAGCAGCCGCCGCATGTCGTTTTGCGCCAGAGCCGCAAGCGAGCACAGCAGCATGGTCGCGCCCGCAATCCAGCCTAACAGAGGCTGTAACTGCGCCGCACCGATGCCCCCTGAACCGATCGCAAACAGCCCGGCGAAAACCAGTAGCAGGGCATAGAAGCCCATCTTCGTCAGTAACCCGGCGAAGATCGCGGTCACCGAAACGGGCGCGGGTCCGTAGGCGGAAGGCAGATAGACATGGACCGGCACCAAGCCCGATTTCAGCGCAAAACCACCTAGCAGCAGCGCGCCCGCGGCGGCGGTCGCGAGGCTGGGTGGGGTCGGCGCCAATCGGCTCGCCAGTGCGGACAGGTCCAGTGTGCCGGTCAGCGAATACAGGATGCCGATTCCGGCCAATATCGCGCTCGCGCCCAGAATGCCGAAGGTGGCGTAACGCATCGCAGCGCCGACCTGCATCTGCCGTCTGTCGATGCTGATAAGCCCAAGCGCCGAGAGCAGCGCCAGTTCAAACCAGACGTACAGGTTGAACAGGTCACCAGTCAGGAACGCGCCATTCACGGCACCGACCATCGCCAGCATCAGCGCATCGTGGCCCGCAAACCGCCGCCTTCCACCGATGGCCGCATGGCCATAGATCGCCACTGCCAGCGCAATCAGCAGGGTGACGACGACCAGCGGCACACCCGGCATCCGCGCGGTAAACGATACTCCGATCCCCACCGGCCAACCGCCAAATACGGTGACGGCCAACATAGTGCCGTCGGTTGCTCGCTTCAGCAGCGCGCAGCCGATCAGGAACGTCAGCGTGAAAGTGCCAAGAGTAAGCCCCTCGCTCCAACGTGGGCGACGGCGCAGCAGGATCGCAACCGCGGCGGCCAGCAGCGGCAGAATGACCGGAGCGACGAGCAGTGCGGCGTCACCCATGCGGCGGCTCCGCCTCTGCGGCAGCGGGTTCGGGTTGGTCCAGTGTATCGATCGCGCGTGCGTCGATAGACCGGGTTGCGCGCCACGCTCTCAGCACGATTGCGGCCAGCACGAGTGTCAGGGCAAAGCCGATGACAATGGCGGTCAGGATCAGCGCCTGCGCCAGCGGATCTGCCGACACGCCAAGTGATTGGGCGCCGTCTTCGATGATGGGTGGGAGATCAGACGAGAACCCGCCCGCTGTGAACATGGCCAGGTTCACGCCAGTGGACAGCAGGGCAAGACCGAGCAGAGTACGCATCAGATTGCGCGACAGCACCATATGCAGGGCGCAGGCCATGATCGCCGCCGCGCAGAAGGCATAGAAGATTGTCATCGTGCTGCCTCCTTCTGCAGGCCGAACAGGAAGGAAAGCACGGCCCCCAGCACCACCAGGTAGACGCCGATATCGAACAGCATGGTCGTGCCGAGCTTTGGCAGGAAGCCGCCCGGTTCCCACCACAAGTGGGTGAGATACGGAGCGCCGCTCGACGCGAGCATTCCCGGCAGGCCGCTGGCAATCGTGAGTGCAAGCCCGAAGCCGACCAAAGCGAGCGGCTGGAAACGGAGCGTCTTTTCCGCGCGCCGCGCGCCGTGGGCCAGAGAGAGCACGGCAAACGCAAGCGAGGCCGCCAGTCCGCCTACGAAGCCGCCGCCCGGTTCGTTATGCCCGCGCAGCAGGATGATAACTGAGGCAAGCAGCAGCATCCAGAACACCACCTGGCTCGCCGCCGTCAGGCTGAAATGAACGGTTCGTGCCTTGGCTTCGTCACGTGCTGCGCCGCGCCGCCGCGCCAGTAGCGATCCGGCGAGAAGGGCGGCCATCGCGATCACGGCCGTTTCGCCCATCGTATCGAAGGCGCGGAAATCGACCAAGATGACGTTCACCACATTGCTGCCGAAGCCGGCGACGTAGCTCATCTGTCCGAACCATTCCGACACCTCGGACGACGTGCGGCCCGCGCTCATGTCCATCAGCGCGACGAACATCACTAGGCCGAAAGCCGCGGCGATAAAGAAGTCCACACCGTGTTCACCCGGGGTGCGGGTATCGGCACTGACAAGCGGCAATGCCAGCAGCAGCGCCGTCAATAGCACCACTATCAGCGCTTCTACGGTGAACTGGGTAAGCGCGAGGTCGGGCGCGCCGTTGAACAGGAATGTGATCGCGATCGCAAAACCGGTCATGCCTGCGCCCACCAGCGCGGAGAGCAAGTTGCGGCTTCGGGCAGCGATGACAGCGCCCGCCACTGCCATCAGGCCGATGAGAATATCAGCTATGCGGGGCGGACCTTCGATCGCTGGAATGCGCAGTTCAACGCCAGCCGCTAACATGGAGAACGCAACAATCGCGGTGAATGCAAGGACAGCCATCGCAACGTAACCGCGCAAGTCACCATGCTCGATCACCCGGGTCAGCCGCGCCGCTCCGTGGACGAGGCGGAAGAGAGACCGCTCCCAAGCACTTTCGACCGAATAGCGTTCAATTCGCTCGCGCGAACGGAGCATGAGGTGGATACGCTTCCAGAATCGGATGATGAGCACGCCGATGGTTACGACGACCGCCGACAGCCCAAGCATCGGTGTCAGGCCATGCCAGGCAGACAGCGTCACTTCGATCGGCTGGCCATAGACTGCGATCACCGCAGGGCGGATAGCCACGCGGGTGATCCATTCCGGATCGAGGCTGATGGTAAGGCCCATTAGCGCCAGTACCAGCGGGGGAGTAACCAGCGAGAAGCTCTCGCCGTGCAGCATTTCGATCGGCTTCACCGGCTTCATGAAGAACGGGCGCAACGTGACGACTCCGGCCACGCCGACCATGACGGCGTTGACGAGCACGGCGGTCGCGAGCGGCACCAGTTCCCAGCTGCTCGCAAGCTGGGCTTCGAACAGGAACTCTTTGGACACGAAGCCCAGGAAGGGTGGGATCCCGGCCATGGATAGGCTTGCGCCAACGCAGGCGATGGCGGTCAGCGGCAAGGCTTTGCGCAAGCCGCCCAGCGAGCGCAGAACCCCCTTGCCGGTCGCGTGCAGTACCGATCCCGCGCAGAAGAACAGCGCTGCCTTGTACAACGCGTGCGCGAACAGGAACCCGATCATGGCGACCGATGCACGCGGCCCGTCCAGCCCCACCAGCAACACGAGGATGCCCAGTGATGCGATGGTCGAATAGGCGAGCGCCGCCTTGAAGCTCTCCGCCCGAAGGGCCTGCACTGCGGCCACGACCATGGTGATGCAGGCCACGGTGACCAGCAGCGGTCTGCCCCAGTCGGTCTGCGCGATCACGGGTTCAAACCGTGCGAGAAGATAGATGCCTAGCTTCACCATGGTCGCCGAGTGGAGATAGGCGGAGGCCGGGGTGGGGGCCTGCATCGCGTTCGGCAGCCAGAAGTGGAACGGGAACTGCGCCGACTTCGTGAAAGCGGCAAGCATGATCGCCAGCAGGATCGGGACGCCCAGCGGGTGAGCGACAATTTCCGATCCTCGTCCAATCGCCTCGGCCATTGAATAGCTGCCGATGACGTGGCCGATCATCAGCGCCGCCAGCACCAGGGCCAAACCGCCAGCGGCGGTGATCTGCAGCGCGAGATTGGCCGCGCGACGTGCGCGAAAGCTCTTGTGATCGAAGCCGATCAGCATGAACGAAAGGATGCTGGTCGCTTCCCAGAACAGGATCATCAACAGCAGGTTGTCGGCCAGAACGGTGCCCAACATCGCGGTCATGAACAGCAGGATCAGCGTGAAAAAGCGCGCGCGATCGGCCTTCGACTTATTGGTGAGATAGCCACCAGCATAGATGGTGACGAGGCCGCCAATACCCGTGATCAGCAGGCAGAACAGGAACGAAAACCCGTCCATCCGTACGGTGATGTCGAACCCCAACGTCGGCGCCCACTGGATGCCTTCGCCCTGGACCCAGCCACGTTCCACGACAGGGGCGGTGGCGACAAAAGCTGCGAGCAGCCCGAATGGCAGGGTGGACATCAAGAGCCCGGCGCCGCGGCCAAGCCACCTTGAAGCCACGGGAAGTATAAGGCTGCCAAGCAGAGAGACGAGCAACAATAACAGCATTCGCCCGTGAGCCAGCCTCGCTATCTTATCGGGAAACCCGCGGGGCGAGTTACGTTCGGTCGTGCTACACGTAAAGAAGCACGGTCTCTGCGGCAATCCCCGCAGAGGCGGTGTGCCGGTAAAGATGAGATCGGTGAGGCTAAAGAAGGTGTTTTGGGTATGGGCTCGGGAACCCTTGACGCATATTCTCAACCGATATAGTTGAGAAGACAAGGGCCTGATCCCCCCGCTTATCGGGATCCGCGGCTTTTGATCGGGAAGCAGCTTGCTCCGCGTTACCAACGGCTAAAGCGCGCGATGCCCAGGCGACCACGCTCGGCGTCGTGTTCCCTCAATGTGAGGTGATACGATGCGCATGATCAACAACACCTGATCCGACGGCATTGCTGGCCGTAACGCGACGCCCGCGGCCTCGGGCGATGCGCGACGCAGCTTTCACCGACAACGCATCGCCGTTCAACCGGCATCACCGCGCCACGATTGCTCGGCCGATTTTGGCCGCGTCGAGTGCGCGCGCTGCCTGAGCGCCGAATCCAGTTTTCCAAACATCAGTAACGTGGTGCCCGGCGCCGCGAAAAAGGAGTGCTACATGAACCTCAAGCGATCCACGCGCCATATAGCGGCGCTGCTCGGATTAGCGCTGCTGGCCGATGCGCCCGCCGTCGCGCACCACTCGTTTGCTGCGATGTACGACGCCAAGCGTCCTATTCGCCTTCAGGGCCGATTGGTCCGGGTCGAGTGGACCAATCCCCATTCGTACTTCCACCTCGAAGTTACCAATAGCCGCGGCGAAAAGGTGGTCTGGGCCTGCGAGGGCGCGGGGCCGGGTGCGCTTTCGCGCCGGGGTTTCAGCCGCAGTGACATCAAGCTTGGCGAGGACCTGGTTGTCGACGGGTATCTGGCCAAGAGCGGCGGACGCATCATCGATGCGCGGCGCATCACGCTGCCCGGTGGCCGCGTGGTCAGCGGCGGTACGCCGGGTGACGGCGGGCCGAGCTAGGCGGCTTCAGCGCAACCCTCGCTTTCTCCTCGATCACGGCAAGCACCATGGCATATTTCCTCGCAAACCCGAATGTCCCGTCAGCGATCTGGGCTGTCTATGAGAGCCCTGTTGCCACCTACATTCGGGAATCAGAAACGCTGTTTCCCGTCCTTCAGACCTTCCACGTGATCGGTCTGATCGTGATGATCGGCACGATCTTCCTGCTCGATCTGAGGATCGCTGGCGTAGCTCTGAAGGACCATTCGGCGGCAGAAGTCGGGCGAGTGCTGTTGCCCTTCACCTGGGCGGGCTTTTCGGTGGTGTTCGTGTCCGGGGCTGTGCTGCTGGCGGCGCAAGTCGGGCGAATTTACGAGAACGAGTTCCTGCGGGCGAAGCTGATCCTGCTGATCTTCGCGGCGGTGAACGTGATCGTGTTCCACCTCGGCTCGTATCGCAAGATCGCGCAGTGGGGGACTGAGGTGGCGCCGGTTTCCGCCAAGGCTGCGGCCTGGCTTTCCATCGCGCTGTGGTCGGCAGTGGTCATCACTGGCCGCTACATCGCTTACTATTGAGACATCCGATGGCTGTTCAATCCACCTTCAACTGGCTGGGTGAAAGTGCTGCGGGCCAGTATCTCGCAGAGTCCACCCCTGCTTTCGCGGCGGTCCAGTCCGTCCATCTGCTAGCCCTGGCAACCCTTGGGGGCGCAGTGATCATCGCCGATCTCGCCAGCGCGCGGCTGCTTTTCCGTGCGTCCGGCCCCGCTGCCGTGGTGAAGGGCTCGTTCCCGGTTTTCTTGGCTGGACTGGCTGCGGCGGTGATCTCCGGCACTCTTCTGGTGGCGGCAGGGCCGACGAAGTACCTCCTCAACCCCCTGTTCTGGCCGAAGCTCGCGGTGCTCGCCGTCGCCATTGCAATCCATCTCACCCTCTATCGCGTCGTGCTGCGCCAATCCGGCGAAGCGGCGGCGCGCGTGCTGGCTTGGCTGTCCATCGCGCTGTGGCTGTCGGTCACGGTGATCGGGCGGTGGGTCGGACTGATCTGACCAAATTAAAGCAAACAAAAACAATAAGATTTCGAAGGGACTTTAGCGTTGAAACGGTCGAATCTTACCCTGATTCTGGCGGCCGCAAGTGTCGTCGCATCACTGCCGACATTCGCTGCCGCGCAGGAAACGCTGACAGGCAAAGCGGCGGAGGCACGTATCCTCGGCAAGCCCTACAGCGGCCCACGCTCTGAAACTCCGCGCGATCAACAAGGCAGGCCTCAGCTGACCGGCTTTTGGAAGCTGCTGCACGAAACTGGCAAGCCGGATGGCAATCTGGGCAAGGACGAACCGGGTTTCCGTTTGCCGTACACGCCTTCCGGGCAGGAGGCGCTTGAAGCAAACTATGACACCCTCGACCCCGAGGCCCGCTGCCTGATCACCGGCATCCCCCGGCTGCTGACCAGCGTTCTGCCGTTCGAGATACTCCAGACGCCAGAGCGCTTGGCCACGTTTCATCAGCTCGGCTGGCATCGCTGGGTTTGGCTGGACGGACGGCAGCGTGATCCAGAGCAGGATCCGCGCTATCTCGGCAATTCGATTGGCAAGTGGGAAGGGGATACGCTCGTTATCGAGACGTCCGGCTTCCATGACAGCGAAGCCGGGAAAATCTGGCTGGACGACAACGCCAATCCGATCAGTTCAGACGCGGTCGTGGTCGAACGCTGGAGCAGGCCCGACTACCACCACCTCAACCTGGAACTGACCTACACCGACCCGAAATACTACACGCGTCCGATCGTTTATCGTCGGTCGTGGGTAGCCGCAGAACCGGACGAGTATCTCACCGAGTTTTCGTGTGAGTGGAACACTCCCTGGATTATCGCCAATCTGGAGCGCGGACCGGGCGAGATCGGCCTGAACGGCAACCGTGGATTCGGCCCAGGCAACCAGATCGTTCCAGACCTGCCGCTTGGCGCGGTCGAGGGCAATCGGGGGACCGGATATTGGCTCTATCGCCAGAACAAGGCGAAGCCTTCCGACCTGCCCCCGGGCGTAGAGCGCCCTTCCGCCCGCAATGCGGCCCAGTGACCAGCTTCGAGAACGAGGAATAACGATGCGCTACAAGCACACCTCCCTTTGCGCGGTGGCCGCTCTGATCGCGGTTGCCCCGGCACAGGCACAACAAGGCGCGCAAGCCGTGCCGTCAGAGGTCTCGGTCGCCCAAGCCGCCGGTCCCTATACCGGAGAGCGGATCGAAACGCCGCGCGGTCTGGACGGCAATCCCGACCTGACGGGTTTCTGGCGCCCGATCCGTGAACCCGGAAAACCCGGCGGCAATCTGGGCAAGGACCAGCCTCATTTCGAGCTGCCTTTCAACGAGGTCGGCCGTCGTGCGCACCTCTACAGCCAGAACCACACCGTCGATCCGGAAGCGATCTGCATCCCGGGCGGGATTCCGCGGCACAACGGCAGCGGCCTTGCGTTTGAGGTGCTGCACACGCCCAAGCGGCTCGCCACGCTCTACAACTACAACACACACCGCTGGGTGACGATCGACCCCGACCTGCGTCATCCGGAAAATCCCGATCCGCGTTATTTCGGCCATGCCATCGCCCATTGGGAGGGTGAAGTTCTGGTGATCGAAACGCGCGGCCTGCGTGACAGTTCGAAGGACCACATCTGGCTGGACGAGAACGGTGATCCAACCAGCGATCAGACCGTAGTGATCGAGCGCTGGAGCCGCCCGGATTACCATCACCTGCGGCTGCAGATGACGGTGACCGATCCGAAATACTACTCGCGGCCATTCACGTTCGATCGGACATGGCAGCGGGCCGACAAGGGCGCGGGCGCGAATGAGTATGCCTGCAACGAGGCCAACAATGCCCGCGAACACATTGGCCCGGGCGCTGGCATCATTGGGCCGGATGGCAACCGCGGCTTCGGTTACAGCGAGCCTCTGCCAGCCAATCCGCCCGGCCCGGAAGCGTATGAGGACATCCTCCAGCCGCTCTGAGCGAAGTGAATTCTGATCCCACCCGGGGATCCGCGGTTTTTGAAAGGGAGCAGCTTGCCCCGCGTCACCAACGGCTAAAGCGCGCGAGTCCGAAGCGTCATCGCAAGGTTCGTGTCCCCATCCAGATGAGGGAACTGAAGATGAGACATTGCCGAACCTGATACCCTGAACGGGCTGCCCCTCACGGGCGGCGCAACTCCTTAACCCGCACTTCAAGACACCACCGCACTCACGCCCAGCGTGCGCGGACGGTGGCGCTCGCGCGCCGCCAATGAGGGATCGAAATACAATGAGGACATATTCTCCCAGCGCTCGCCTGATCCGGAAGCGCTTTCGCCATAGCGGCGTCGTTGCCGCGACGCTTGCCGGGGCTCTGGCATTCCCGCAGGTGGCCTTCGCCGACGATGCCGCTGCCGAGGAGGCTGCAGCGGAGGCGGAGCAGTTCACCAGCAGCGCAGATGCAATCGTGGTGACCGGCACACGCGCGACAGGACGCACTGTGGCAGAGGCGGTGGCGCCGATCGACGTCGTCAGCGGTGCGGAAATCGAACTGGCCAACAAGGCCAATCTGTTGGAGCAGCTTCAGGCGAACCTGCCGTCGTTCTTCGTGCAGAATTCGCCCACTCCAAACGTCGGCAGCATGGTGCGGGCGGGTGAGTTGCGCGGGCAGAATGCAGGGCACACGCTGGTCCTGATCAACGGCAAGCGCCGCCATTCGACCGCGTTCCTTGGCGCTGGCGGACAATCTGCGACCGCGCCGGTGGACCTTTCCACGATCTCCAGTTCTTCCATCCAGCGGGTTGAGGTTCTGCGTGACGGCGCATCGGCGATCTATGGGTCTGACGCCATCGCGGGTGTCATCAACATCATCACCGACCATTCGGAATCCGGCGGCAGTGCCTCGGCTCGGTACGGCCAGCAGTTCAAGGGCGACGGCGAGACCTTCGTCGCTCAATTGAGCCAGGGGTTCGCGATCGGAGACGGCGGCCACCTGCGGCTTTCCGGGCAGTACGACGAACAGAAGATCGTGATCCGCAACGGGCCAGTGAATCCGGCGTTGCTCTATTACTTCCCGATCAATCCCGACACGGGGCTGGAGATTCTCCCCTCGGGCAGCCTGGAATCGAACCCGCAGCTGCCCGCAGGCGCCATTCCCAATCCCAAGGAAGCCACGCGCGATAACAACGCCTGGATCAACTCGGGCAAGACGCCGTTCCGGCTGCTCTCCTTCGTCGCTGATTTCAGCCACCCGATCGGCAATGCGGAACTCTATGCGCTCGGCACGTTCGCTCAGCGTGATGCGTCCGCGCCGCAGAACTTCCGCACGCCAAACCGCGATGCCAACGTGCGGGCGATTTATCCCGATGGGTACACCCCGGTCGAAGAGATTGATGAGAGCGATTACTCGATCCTCGCCGGGTTCCGTGGCGATAACCTGTTCGGCTTCGAGTGGGATGCGAGCACGGTTTACGGCAAGAACTCGATCGACATTCACGTCACCAACTCGCTGAACGCGACCTACGGGCTCGACAGCCCGACCGAATTCTACATCGGCAACCACACCTATTCGGCATGGACGTCGAACTTCGACATTCGCCGTAGCTTTGATCTGGGCGGCATCCCCGTGGACGTGTCGCTGGGGCTCGAGCACCGCCGCGAACATTACCAGCTCGGTGCCGGTGATGAGGAAGGTTACACCCACGGCGGCGCGCGGGTTCTCGACGGGCCGAACGCGGGTAAAGCCCTGCCTAACTCCTTCGCGGTCTCGCAAGCCTTGCCAGCCTATCGACCTGACGAGGAGCAGGACGTCCACCGCAACAGCACATCGGGATACATCGGTGTCAGCCTGAAGCCGGTGCCGCAGTGGACCGTCGATCTGGCGCTGCGTGGGGAGCACTATTCCGACTTCGGTGACAAGGCGACGTGGCGCGCGTCCACCCGCTTTGATTTCATCCCTGAGTTCGCCATTCGCGGCACCATCGCCACCGGCTTCCATGCTCCGGCGCTGGCGGCCCTGTCGCACCGGTCGGTCGGCAACATGAATACGACAACGAACTATACGCTGGCGGTGAATTCTGCCGAGGCGATTGCACTGGGTGCGCGGCCCCTTCAGCCGGAAACGTCGCGCAATTACAGTGCCGGCATAGTCGCTCGGCCGGCGAGGGGCCTCAACCTCGCGGTCGACGTGTTCCAGATAGATGTTCGTAATCGCATTACCGCGCTTGGCCGCGTCAACACTGGGGCGCGGTGGCTGGATAATCCGGCGTTGGGCACCCCTGCGCCGGGGCAGTCGGTCTCGCAGATTCTGACCAATGGCCTGATCAATCCGAACGACGGGATCAGCTACCTGATCAACTCTTCGGACATCCGGACGCGCGGGCTTGAGGTCACCGCTGACAAGACATTCGACCTGGGGCCGAACAGCACTTTACGGATAGGATACGCCGGGGCGTTCATTGATCGGGAGTTGAAGAAGATCTATCCCGCGCCGACGATCCTCACCAACTACAATCCCAATATCGACCTGTTGAGCGCGGGCGATGCGGTGAATCTTGAGAACACTTTGCCGAAGGTGCGGCACATTTTCACCGCTGGCCTGAACGCTGGTCGTCTGAGTGTTTTTGCGCGGCAAAGTTACTGGGGAACCCTGCCTCGTTCGGGCACGACGCCGGTCACTTCGCCCAATCCGGGGACGGAGATATTCTACGATCTCGGCGCCTTATGGACCACTGATCTGAGTGTTTCCTACCGGTTGAACGACAAGCTAAGCGTGTCGGTAGCGGGCAACAATATCTTCGAGGCGAAGCCGGAGCGCACCCCTGCAGAACTGCAGGGTTTTACCCAGCTCTGGAGCTACGGAAACAACGGGGCGATTGGTGCAGAAGGCGGATTCTGGTCGATCAAACTGGACGCCAAGTGGTAGCAACGGGGGGCGAGGAGGGGCCGAGCGGCGTCAAAGCTCGGCCTAACCGACCCCTAGTCGCCCCCTAGCTTGGCGGACAGATTTCCACCTTCAGTTCTGGCGCGCTGCGCCACGGCGTTACGCATCGCAAATGCCGTGGGCTCTTCCACAAGCACGCTTTTTTCCGGCCCAGGATGAGTTTGCAATTGAGAACCACTATCAATCGGTAGTATGGGCGCCGTGAGATGGAAGCTGCCCGATTCACGAAGAGCCCACGCCCGGCGGAGTTTATGCCGGAAACGTACGGTGAGAGCCAAACCCACGCAACGCCCCGCGCATTCATGCTGGCGGCGCAGAGCCGTCCGGTGATCGCCAACGGGCTGCTGCGTCGGCTGGCAGCCGGGCCGGCTGAAACGCTGGCTGTGCGGGTGCGCGAGTTCTTCGCCGATAATGACGATGCACGTCTGTTGGTCGGCGCGTTGCCGTTCGATCGCGCGGCGGACGACTTCCTGTTTGAGCCGCAGTCGGTGACGGATCTGCCGCTGAACCCTCCCGCCACCGGGCCACGCCCTGATCGTCGCTGGAAAGTTACTCCGCAGCCCAGCCGTGCCGAGTACGAGCAGGCTGTATCGCGCGCGCTGGACATGATTGCTGCCGAAAAGGGAGCGGCCGACGCGATGGAAAAGATCGTCCTGTCGCGCAGCGTGCTGCTGGAAGCGGAACCGCCGATTGATCTGCTCGCCTTGTCGAGCCGCCTTCTGGGCGATCCGGCGGCGGTGCGGTTCTTGACGCCGCTGGGGCAGACTGCCGACGGCGTTTCGCGTCATCTGATCGGTGCGACGCCGGAACTTCTGATCTCAAAGACCGGCGACCGCGTAGTGTCGCATCCACTGGCCGGATCGGCCCGTCGTAGCGACGATGCAGAAGCCGATCGCGCCGCCGCCGAATGGCTGCTGGGTTCGGAGAAGGACCGGCGCGAACATCGCTGGGTGGTAGAGGCGATTCTCGACGCTCTGGCCCCCTATTGCCTCGAACTTTCTGCACCTGAAGTGCCCGCACTCGTCTCCACGCAGACCATGTGGCACCTCGGCACGCGGATCGAAGGGCTGCTGAAGTCCCCCAATGATGTCTCTGCGGCCGAGCTGGCTGCGGCGCTGCATCCGACCCCGGCGGTGGGCGGAACTCCGCGTGGGCGCGCGCTGGAATTGATCTCGCAGCTCGAAGGCTATGACCGGGGTTTCTACGCCGGTGCGGTCGGCTGGACTGACCGTGCGGGCGACGGCGAATGGTACGTCTCGCTTCGCTGTGCCGAAGTCGCCGGCAAGCAGGTGCGGATTTACGCCGGGGCCGGTATTGTGGAAGGGTCCGTTCCAGCAGAGGAAGCGGAGGAGACTTCCGGCAAACTGCAAGCCATGTTGCGGGCGCTGGGTGTGGACGAACAGGGCCATTCCAGCAGCGCAGGGTCTTGCGCCGCGGAGGATTCCCGCACAGTCGCGGGTTAGCACATCCCCGCTGGCGACTGATTTGGAGAGAATCGCGTAATGGTGCCGTTGCAGCAGGTCTGGCCGCAGGAATTTGCGGAACGCTATCGCGCCGCCGGTTACTGGCGCGGGGAGACTTTCCGACAGGTGCTCGAAGCCCGCGCGGCTGACCGGGGCGATGCCATCGCTGTCGTCGGTGGGGACCAGCGCTGGACTTACGCTGAACTGCTTGAGCGGGCCGAGACGGCGGCGGCAGGCTTCATAGCGTTGGGCCTGAAACCCGGCGATCGCGTGGTCGTGCAGATACCCAACATCCCGGAATTTTTCTCCGTGGTGTTCGGGTTGTTCCGTGCGCGACTGATCCCGGTTTTCGCGCTGCCAGCGCACCGTCTGACGGAGATTGCCCACTTCGCGCGCAAAGCAGAAGCTTCCGCCTATGTCGTAGCGGAACGGCACGAGGCTTTCGATTACCGCGAGTTGGCGGATGCCGTGCTGGCCGAAGTCCCGCATCTGCGGCACGCGGTGGTGATCGGCGATGCCGGACGGCACACGGCCTTCAACGGGTTCGCGCCCGACCACTCGATCCTGCCAGATGAGGATGCCTCTTCATCTGACGTGGCGCTGGTGCAGATATCGGGCGGCAGCACAGGCCTGTCCAAGCTGATCCCGCGCACGCACGACGATTATCTCTACAGCATCCGCGCCAGTAACGAGATCTGCGGCATCGGCCCGGACAGCGTTTACATGTCGTCGCTGCCGGTCTCGCACAATTTCCCGATGAGCAGCCCCGGCGTGTTCGGCGCGATCTACGCCGGTGCGCGCGTGGTGATGAGCCCGGCGCCCGATCCGGCGACCGCCTTTCCGCTGATCGAGCGGGAGAAGGTGACGATCACGGGCCTCGTCCCGCCGCTCGCCCTGCTGTGGCTTCAGGCAGCGCCCAAGACCACGCATGATCTCTCCAGTCTGGAGGTGCTTCAGGTGGGCGGCGCGAAGTTCATGCCGGAGCCTGCGAAGCGCGTCGGCCCTGTGCTGCAATGCGCGCTGCAACAGGTGTTCGGAATGGCCGAAGGGCTGGTGAACTACACCCGCTTCGGCGACCCCGATGACATCGTGACCCAGACGCAGGGCCGCGCGATTTCGCCGGATGACGAGGTGCTGATCCTCGACGATCAGGGCAATCCCGTGCCCGAAGGCGAGCCGGGCAATCTGCTGACGCGCGGGCCCTATACCATTCGCGGCTATCACGATGATCCGGCGGCGAATGGCCGGTCCTTCACCGAGGACGGGTTCTATCGCACGGGCGATGTCGTGCGGCGTTTGCCGGGCGGATACCTTGAGGTGATGGGCCGGGCGACCGACCACATCAACCGCGCGGGCGAAAAGATTTCTGCTGAGGAGGTAGAGGATCACCTGCTGGCCCATCCGCAAGTGTTCGACGCGGCGGTGGTCTCCGTGCCCGACAAGTTCCTGGGTGAGCGCATCTGCGCGTTCATCATTCCCGAAGGCGGGGCACCCAAGCCAGCCGATGTGAAGGCATGGATGCGCGGGCGCGACATCGCGGCGTTCAAGATTCCTGACCAGATCGTGTTTGTGGATGATTTCGTCACCACGGCGGTCGGCAAGATCAGCCGCAAGGAACTGCGCGCAGCGCTGCGTTCGCAACTGCTCGATCAGGAAAAGCCCGGCGCATGACCGTTCCCCGCCGCCTTCCATCCATCTCCGGATACGAGTTGCCCAGCGAGAGCGAACTGCCGGCATCCCGCCCGGATTGGGTGCTGGAGGCAGACCGTGCGGCTCTGCTGGTCCACGATATGCAGGCGTATTTCGTGGATGCCTTCATGCCGGGCGTGGCTCCTATCGAACCGGCCGTGGCCCATATCGCTGCGCTTACCGCTGCGGCGCGAGCACGGGGGGTGCCAGTGTTCTACACCGCCCAGAACGGCGACCAGGATCGGCGCGACCGGGGTTTGCAGGCTGACCTGTGGGGGCCGGGGATGCGCCATGTTCCCGAACACCAGCCTATCGTGGCGCCGCTCGCTCCCGCCGAGGGCGACTTCGTTCTCACCAAGCATCGTTACAGCGCGTTCCAGCGCAGCAACCTTGAAGCGCTGATGCGCGTGCGCGGGCGGGATCAACTGGTGGTCTGCGGCATCTACGCCCATATCGGCTGCATGCTGACCGCTGCCGAGGCGTTTCAGCTCGACATACAACCGTTTCTAGCCGCCGATGCGCTCGCCGATTTTTCGCGTGAGTGGCATGATGCGGCGCTTGCGCAGGCGGCTGACTGCTTTGCAGTCGTCCGTTCCACCCGCCAGATTATCGAGGCCCTGAAATGACCGTGACCCTGCAACAGCTGCGCGCCGATATCGCTGCGATCATCGAAGAAGATGTGTCGGTCGTCGGCGACCAGGACAACCTGATGGATCTGGGGCTGGATTCCATGCGGGCCATGAACCTCGTCATGCAGTGGGACGAACAGGGCGTGCCGCTCGACTTCGCCGATCTGGCTGAGGCGCCGACGCTGGCGGGGCTTTGGGCCATTCTGGAAAAGCGCCAGGGCTGACACGATGCGCAAGGCCGTGCCGCTGACCGAGGCGCAGTCGGGGCTGTGGTATGCCCAGCGGCTCGATCCGGCGAACCCGATCTTCAATACCGGCCAATATCTCGACTTGCGGGGTCCGCTGGACGTGCCCGCATTGCGCACGGCGATGGACCTGGCGGGCGAAGAGGCTGAAGCTCTTTCGCTGCGTTTCATCGACGCGCCGGAAGGGCCGCTTCAGGTCGTCGACCGGGCGTTGCAGCCCCGGCTTGAGGTGATCGACCTGTCAGGCGAAGCTGACCCGGAAGGCGCGGCTCTTGCGGCGATCCGCAAGGACATGGCGACGCCGATTATGCCCGAGAGCGGGCCGATGGCGCGGCAGGTGCTCTATCGGCTGGCGGCGGATCGACATCTCTGGGCGCAGCAGGTCCATCACTTTGCCATCGACGGCTACGGCATGGTCCTGCTCACGGCGCGCATCGCCGAACTCTACGGCTTGATCCTCGACGGCAAGCACGGTGGCGGACGCGCCCTTGGCTCGCTGGCGGGTGTATGGGACGAGGATGCGGCCTATCGCGCATCGCCAGACCGCGAAGCCGACGCCGCATGGTGGCGCGCCGCGATGGATGGCAGCGAGGAAGTCGTCGGCATGGCGGTGGGCAAAGCGACGTCCGCCTTCACGTTCCATCGCTTCGAACAGGCGCTGCCGGCTGAGACCAGAGAGACGCTGATCAAGCGCGCCAAGGCTGCTTCCCTGGTCTGGCCCGATGTTCTGACAGCGCTCGTTTCCGCTTACATTCGCCGCTTCACGGGCACCGAAGAAGTCACCGTCGGCGTGCCCTACATGGGCCGCATGGGCAGTGCGTCCGCCCGCGTGCCCGCGATGGTGATGAACGTTCTGCCGCTGCGCGTGACGCCTGACGAAGATGGGCCGCTGGCCGAGTACCTGGCGCAAGTCGCCAGCGCGACTGCCGAGGCGCGCAAGCACGGCCGCTATCGCAGCGAACAGTTGCGCCGCGATCTCGGGCTGATCGGCGGCAATCGGCGGCTTTACGGTCCGCTGGTCAACGTACAACCTTACGACCGACCGCCGCGCATGGCGGGGCTACAGGTGGACCTGCACGTCACCGGCACCGGGCCGGTCGAGGACATCAACTTCACCTTCCGGGGCGACGCGCTGAATGCGCTGACCGTGGAAGTTGACGCCAATCCCAACCTCTACTCCGCAGACGAAGTGGCGGCGCATGGGCGCAGGCTCGCGGCCTTCATTGCCAATGCGCTGGAGGCCGAGAAGCTGGCCGACGCCGCCACCGCCACGGCCGAGGAGGCGCTGGCGGAACTGGAAGCGTTCAATCAGACCGCGCATCCCATTTCAGAAGCCACGCTGGCCGAACTGATCGAGCGCGCCATGGTCGCTACGCCCGATGCGGAGGCGCTGCGCTTCGAAGGCGACAGCCTGACTTACGCGCAGCTTGATCAGCGCACCCAGGCGCTTGCCGGTGCCCTGCGTTCGCGCGGAGTGGGGACCGAAAGCCTCGTCGCCGTTGCGCTGCCGCGTTCGCTGGAGCTCGTAATCGCGCTGGTGGCGGTACTGCGCGCGGGCGGGGCCTATCTTCCGCTTGATCTGGATCATCCAGCGGCGCGGATCGAAACGATCCTGCGTAACGCCGGTCCGGTGGCGGTGCTGGCGAATGACGATCCGCACGGCCTGTACGGTGCGAAGCTGCTGTCACCCGGCGACTGGCCGCTGACCCTGCCGGAAGAATTACCCCTGCCGCAGCCGGATGATGCGGCCTATGTCATCTACACCAGCGGTTCGACCGGCGAGCCGAAGGGCGTGCTCGTCACGCACCGCGCTATCGTCAATCGCCTGCTGTGGATGGGCGATCACTACGGCATCGGTCCAAGCGACCGCATCCTGCAGAAGACCCCGGCAACCTTTGACGTTTCGGTGTGGGAGTTCTTCCTGCCGCTGATGCGCGGGGCGACGTTGGTCGTTGCCGCACCGGGCGCGCACCGTGATCCGGCGGCCATCGCGGCGCTGATCCGGGACGAGGGCATCACCACGCTGCACTTCGTTCCGTCGATGCTGTCCGCGTTTTTGGACTCAGCGGAATCGAGCGGGATCAGGACCACGCGCGTGTTTTGCAGCGGGGAGGAGATTCCCGCCGAACTGCGCGACCGCTTCCACCGGCGCGTGAAGGCGGAACTGCACAACCTCTACGGCCCGACCGAAGCGGCGGTCGACGTCAGCTACTGGCCTGCCAGTGATGATGACGCATCGCGCCCCGTGCCCATTGGCTTTCCGGTCTGGAACACGCGGCTGGTGATCCTGGATGACCAGCTTCGCCCGGTCCCGCAGGGCATGGTCGGCCATCTCTATCTGGGCGGCGTGCAACTGGCGCGCGGCTATGTCGGGCGGCCAGACCTGACGGCGGAGCGCTTTATTGCCGACCCGTTCCATCCCGGCGAGCGCCTCTACATGACCGGCGATCTCGCGCGGCGGCGGGCTGATGGCGCGGTCGTGTTCCTTGGCCGTGCGGACCATCAGGTGAAGATCCGCGGCCTGCGGATAGAGCTGGGCGAGATCGAGGCGGCGATTGCAGCCAGCGGGCTGGTGCGCAGCACTCTTGTCCTGGCGCGCGACGGCAGATTGGTCGCCTATGTCATTCCGGACGAAGGTTTTTCGGCGGAAGCTCTGCGGGCGGCGCTCGGCAGGACAATGCCGGAATACATGGTGCCCGCCGCCTTCGTGGAACTGGCCGAGCTGCCGGTAACCGCCAATGGCAAGCTGGACCGCAAGGCGCTGCCCGAACCGGTGTTCGCCAGCGCTGGCAGCAGCGAGCCTGAGACTGAGACAGAGCGCGGTCTGGCCGCGCTTTATGCGGAGCTTCTGGGCGTCGCGCAGATCGGGCGGGAGGATGACTTTTTCTCGCTCGGCGGCGATTCCCTGCTGGCGGTCCAACTGATGATCCGCATTCGCGACGTATGGGGCCGCGATCCCGGGCTTGCCGCGCTGTTTGAATATCCGGACTTAACCGGTCTGGCATCCCGGATTGATGCGTCGGTGGATGGCGAAGTGGCGGATGGCCTCGGCCCGCTGATCACGCTGGCGCGCGGGGACGAGGCATTGTCGCCTCTGTTCCTGATCCACCCGGCTGGCGGACTGTGCTGGGGTTATCGAACGCTCGCGCAGGCACTCGCGCCCAAGCGCACGGTTATTGGCGTGCAATCGCCTGAGATTGATCCGGCTGCTCCGGCGCCTGAGAGCATCGAAGCGCTAGCGGCTGACTATGCGCGCCGCATGGTGGATGCGTGGCCAGAGGGTCCGTATCACGTCGCCGGCTGGTCGGTCGGCGGGATCATCGCGCAGGCGGTGGCGATCGAGCTACGGTCCTTGGGCCGCGACGTGGGCTTGGTGGCTCTGCTCGACAGCTATCCAGCCGAGTGCTGGCGCGCTGAACCGGAACCCACGCAGAGCCAGGCCCTGCGTGCGTTGCTGGCCATCGCGGGTTACGATCCGGAAGCCTATCCGCATCTGGAAACCAAAGAGCAGCTCACGCAATTTCTGCGCGAAGGTGACAGCGCGTTGGGCAACCTGCCGGGGCAAGCGCTCGACGGCGTGGTGCGCACCGTGATGGACACCAATCGCCTGATTCGCGGGCACCATCATCGCCGGTATGACGGCGTGCTGACCCATATTCGCGCGGGCAACGATCACGCGGACCGTCCGCAGTTCCAGCCGGATCTGTGGCTGCCCTATGCTGCCTCGCTCGACACTGTATCAGTGCCGTTCCTGCATCCCCAGCTTACCGGACCGGAGGCCAGTGCCATGATCGCTCCCCTGCTATCCGAACGCATGACCGCCCAGCGGCTGGTGCAGGCATGAGCCGCGACAGCGGCCTTGCCGGGCGCATCGCCTTCGTCACGGGCGCGGGCGGCGGGATCGGCCGCGCGGTGGTGGAACTGCTGCGCGAGGAAGGCGCGCGGGTCGTGGCGACCGACCTTGACGCGCCTGACCTGACGGGTGATGACGTATGGGCCGCCTCGTTGGATGTCAGCGACGGAGCGGCGGTCGATGCTCTGGTCGATCTGATCGAGAGCGACTGGGGCCCCATTGATTGCGGCGTCAGCGTAGCGGGCGTGCTGTCCAACGAGACCGTGGTAGAAACCAGCGATGCGGAATGGCGGCGTGTCTTTGCGGTCAACACCGACGGCGTGTTCCATCTGGGCCGCGCACTGGCACGGCATATGTCGGAGAGGCGGCGGGGCAGCTTTGTGACCGTAGGCTCCAACGCTGCCGGTGTCCCGCGTCACGCGATGGCCGCCTATGCCGCGTCAAAGGCGGCGGCGCATATGTTCACGCGCTGCCTGGGTCTGGAACTTGGCCCGCTGGGCATCCGCTGCAACATCGTCGCGCCCGGATCGACGCTTACCCCGATGCAAACGGGCATGTGGGCCGACGAACAAGGCGCAGCGCGCGTGATTGCGGGTCAGCCGGAAGCATTCAAGGCGGGCATACCGCTTGGAAAGCTGGCGACGCCGGACGACATTGCCGAAACCGTGGTGTTCCTGCTGTCCGACCGCGCCGGTCACATCACGATGACCGATATCTACGTGGATGGCGGCGCTACGCTGCGGGCGTAGGCACCCACCCACGTCATCCCAGCCGCTGCCGCACCAGTGTGACGAATACACTCGCGGCCACGGGTAGCAGGGTGTCGTCGAAATCGTAGGCCGGGTTGTGGCACATGGCACTGTCCTGACCGAGGAACAGGTAAGCCCCCGGCGCGGCCTGGAGGAACAGGGCCATGTCGTCGGTGAAGGGGAAGGGCGCGTGGTCGCGGATCACGCCGTCCTCGCCCAGCACTGCGGCGCAAGCAGCGGCTGCCCGGTCGGCGCCTTCGGGGGCGTTCACGCAGGGCGGAACTTCGGCCAATCGCTTGCACGTGACGGTGCAGCCCGTCAGCGCTGCCACGCCGGAGCACGCAGTTTCCAACCGCTGAAACAGCAGGTCCATCACCTCTGGCTTCAATGCGCGCAGGGTTCCGCTCAGCGTTGCATTGGCCGGGATGATGTTGTGAGACGTGCCCGCTTGCAGCGAGCAGACCGTGACCAGCCCGGATTCCGCCGGGTCGAGATAACGCCCGACGATGGAGGAAATCTCCGTCGCCAGTCGGGCGGCGGCTTGCAGGGGGTCGGTCGCCTTAAAGAAAGCCGCACCGTGGCCGCCCACGCCATCGACCGTGATTTCCCACACGATGTAGCCGTTCAGCGTCGGCCCGGTGCGAACGCCCGCCTGCCCCGGTTTAAGCAGCGGCATGTTGTGGAAGGCATAGACCTCGTCAAACGGGAAGCGGTCGAGCAGGCCGTCGGAGATCATCGCCCGCGCGCCAAGGCCGTTTTCCTCGGCTGGCTGGAAGATCAGGACGATGCGGCCAGTGGCTGGTGGGTTGTCGGCCAGATGGCGCGCGACGCCCAGCAGCGACGCCGTGTGCCCGTCATGCCCGCAGGCGTGGGCGACGCCGGCGCTGTGCGAATGCCATGCCTTGCCGCCCTCGTCGTCCATCGGCAGCGCGTCCATGTCGGCACGCAGCGCGACGGAGGGGCCGGGCTTGCCGCTGTCGATCACGGCGACCACGCCAGTGCCGCCAATGCCCTCTACAGGCTCAAGGCCGAACTCGCGCAGGCGCTGCGCCACCAATGCGGCAGTACGCGTTTCCGCAAAGGAGAGTTCGGGGTGGCGATGGAAATCGCGGCGCCACTCAGTCATTTCAGGGTGGAGGGCGTCGATTTCGGGGATGGTATTTGGCATCGGGCGGCCATAGGGCAAGCGAGGTTTCAAGTCCAAGCATGGAGGGGCAAGTCAGCGTGAACGATCCGGCCCCAACCGGCGCATCCCGCGCGGCAACGGTCGCCGCGTATGGCCAGGCAGTGCGTAGACGCGCATTGATCGTGGCGGGACTGGGCGTGCTGTGCCTGTTTGCCTTCGCGCTCGACATTTCCACCGGGCCATCCTCGCTGCCGCTCAGCGATGTCTGGGCGGGGCTGTTCAACCCTGATGCTCTGACGGCGCCTCAGCTCACGATCATCCGCGACGTGCGGCTGCCTTATGCGCTGATGGCAGTGCTGGTCGGTGCCGCGCTCTCGCTCGCGGGGGCGGAAATGCAGACGATCCTCAACAACCCACTGGCCAGCCCGTTTACGCTGGGTGTTTCCAGCGCCGCATCCTTCGGGGCGGCACTGGCGATCGTATTGGGCCTAAGCCTGCCGGGCATTCCGCCGGACTGGATGGTTCCGCTCAACGCCTTCATCGCCGCCTTCGCATCCGTACTGCTGCTGGAGGCGCTGGCGCGTAGCCGCGCGGCGGGCGTGGAGGGCGTAGTTCTGTTCGGCATCGCGCTGGTCTTCACGTTCAACGCGCTGGTGGCGCTGTTGCAGTTCGTCGCCTCTCAGGAAGCACTGTCGCAGCTGGTGTTCTGGGGCATGGGTTCGCTGGGCCGCGCGACGTGGAGCAACCTTACCGTGCTGGCCATTGTGCTGGCGGTGGTCGTGCCGTTCTCCCTCCGCTCCGCCCATGCGATGACGGCGCTGCGGCTGGGTGAGGACAGGGCGCGCAGCTTTGGCGTGAACATCGCGCGCGTGCGCCTGTTGTCGCTGCTGCGGATCAGCGCCTTGGCGGCGACGGCGGTGGCGTTTGTCGGCACCATCGGTTTCATCGGACTGGTTGGCCCGCATATCGCCCGGCTGATGCTGGGCGAGGATCATCGCTTTCTGCTGCCCGCATCGATGCTGACGGGTGCGCTGGTGATGTCGCTGGCTTCGGTGGTGAGCAAAGTGCTGGTTCCCGGTGCGCTGCTGCCGGTCGGCATCGTGACTTCGATGATTGGCGTGCCGGTGTTCCTGTTCCTGATCATGCGTAAGCCGGAACGGGTGTGATGGAACGCTACGCTGAAAGCCTGGCCATCGCGGGCCTTTCGTCCGGATATCGCGACCGGCGCATCATCGATGGCCTGAACCTGTCACCGATAGAGCCGGGCACGGTCGTTTCGCTGATCGGGCCCAACGCGGCGGGGAAAACCACGTTGCTACGCGCGCTTGCAGGCCTTCATTCGGCAGAGGGCTCCGTGCGGCTGGGCGACCGTGAGCTGATCGGCATGGCGCTGGAAAGCCGCGCGCGACTGGTCACCTACATGCCCCAGAGCCTGCCTCAGCGGGTCGCGCTGACGGTGCTGGAGGCGGTGATCGGCGCAGAGCGTGCCTCTGCCGTCGACCGGACGGAGGCGGACAAACACGCCATCGTCGATCGCGCGATGGACGTGATTGAGCGGGTCGGCATCGGCCATCTGGCGATGTCGGGTCTGGACCATCTTTCGGGCGGTCAGCGCCAGCTTGCCTCACTGGCGCAGGCGCTGGTGCGCACGCCGCGTGTCCTGCTGCTGGACGAGCCTATCAGCGCGCTGGACCTGCATTACCAGCTCAAGGTCATGAAGCTGGTCCATAAGCTCTCGCGTGAGCGGGGGATGATCGTCGTCATGGTGCTGCACGATCTGGCCATCGCGGCGCGCTGGTCTGACCGGATCGTGGTGCTGTCGAACGGCGTAGTGGCTGCGGACGGTTCACCGGGATCGGCGATCACGCCAGCCGTTCTGGCCCAAGTCTACAAGGTGGCGGCGCGGGTGACGCAGCAGGACACCGGCCTGCACATCGAGATCGACGACACGCTCTAGCGGCATCGCAGCTGGCGAAAAGAAAGGGGCCGGAACGTCGCGACGCTCCGGCCCCTTTCTGTGTCGGGTTTCCTGCCGTTACTTCGGCTGGATGCGCATGATCACGTCGGCTTCCGCGTCGCGCTGGCCAGCGGACTTGTCGACCGCATAGACCACGCCGTTCTTGCCGAGCGATACGTGGTTCGCCAGCGGTGCCGGGCCGAGGTTGGCGATGATCTTGCCGTCAGCATCGGTCACCGTAACGGTGCCCGCGTTGCGGTTGGCGACATAGGCGCGGCGCTTCACGGGATCGAACGCGACGTTCAAGGCACCGGCGCCCACGGGCGTATCGGCGATCACGGCGCCCGTATTGCCATCCAGCACGATCAGGTTGTCGCTGCCCTGCGATGCGACGAAGATGCGGCCCGTCTGCGGATCGTGCGAAACGCCGATGGCACTGCGCGCACCGGGCACGGGGATAACCTTCTCCACCGTGTCGGTCTGGGTGTTGATCACGGCGACTTCGTTGGTCGTCATGCTGACGGTGTAGAGCTTGTGAGCTGCCCTATCGAGCGAGAGGCTGAAGACCGAGAAGGTCTGCCCGCGCTGGGCCGACTGGACAGTGATCGGTTTCACGACCTCGAGCGATCCAGTGTCGATCACGATCAGCTCGGGCGTGCCGGTGGCGCCCACATAGGCCTTGCCCAGCGTATCATCGACGATGACATCGCGGGCGTGCTCGACGGTTCCCTCGGGGAACTGCTTTACCAACGACAGGTCCGATTGGTTGTAAACCGCGACCGTGTTCTGGCGGGTATTGGTTGTCCAGACGGTGCCCTTGGTGTCGTCCACGCCTACGCCATAGACGGCGAAAACGCCCGGTGCCTGGCTTCCACCCTGACCGCCCGGACCGGGGCGATTTGAGGGCGGCGTTTGCGGCGGGGTGCCGCGGGCGAGCACCGTCAGCTTGTCAGCGTCCAGCTTCAGTAGTTCCGACTGGCTGACCGGGGGACGACCGACCGAGGAGGCGGTAAACAGCGTGTTGTTCTTCGCGCTGTAGGCGGACTGATAGAGACCGCGCGTCTCTTCCGCATGGGTAATGGTGAAGTTCTGCTGGCCGGAAAGCGGGACCGTGGGCGAAACCTTCAGTTCCGCTACAACTGCGGTGTAGGGCTCCTTCGCGACCACAACGATCGGGTGCGGACCAGCAACGGCGGACGCCGGGATCGAGATGGAGGTCGAAACCTTGCCCTCGGCATCGGCAACCAGCGGCGACGCGTTGAGGGCGGTCGCACCGTAGAACAGCGTGACCTGCTGGCCGGGCCTGAAGCCCTGACCGGTTACATTGACCTGGCTGCCGGCTTCGATCGGCTTGCCGCTTTGGGCAGAAGCGAAGGTGACGCGCACGCTGGATGCGGCGTCGACCTGGCCGAACGGGGTCTGCGCGAGGGCGGGTACCGTCCCCGCGAGCAGGATCGAACCAGCGCTAAGTAGGGCGACACTGGCTTTGCGGAACCGGCTGGATGGAGCAATCATCACGTCTCTCCTGCGATATTCGTTATGGGTGGATTGGGTAAGATTGTGGGGCGTTACGGAAGGTCCACCCAGTAGGTTCCTTCGTACGGAACGGCGAGGAACCGCTGGTTGATCTCCGCCAAAGTGGCGGCCGGATCGACTTCCTTGAAGGCGTCGGGATGTATCCACTTCGCGAAGGCTTCGATCGCGACGATGTCGAGCGGGGAGTTGATCAACTGGTGGGAAAAGCCGTGGGTGCGGCGATCCTTTACTGCGGTCAGACCTGCGATGCCCCGACGCGCCGCAATCTTCGCCAGAGAAGCTTGCGCCGTCGCCACGTCATATCCCGGCCCCAGCACAAGGCCCCCAGCCTTGGCGAGATGCGGGCCGCCAGTGGCGATATAGACCGCTGGATCGCGCGAGATGACGTATTCGAGGTTCAGCTTGCCGAATGACTGGCTGATCGCGTCGGCGCCGATGTTATGGCCGCCCACGAAGTCGATGTAGTCGCCGATGTTGCCCTTGCCGGGGGAGTTGCAGCAGTCGGGGCTCATTCCTGCATGGGCTTCCAGAAAGACCGTCGGGCGGTCGTTGGCAGCCAGCGCGGCAACGCCATCGGCGATGCGCTTCATATTTTCGGCGCGGAAAGCGATGAAGTCTTCGGCCTGCCGTTGGCGGCTGGTCACCATCCCCAGGATACGCAGGCTCGGTTCAAGGTTTTCGAACGGCTTCACAAAGAAGTCGACGAAAACGACGCGGATGCCCGCGCTTTCAAGCTGCTGCACTTGCGCGTCGGTGACGCCGCTTTCCAGCGACAGCAGGGCGACATCCGGCGCGGCGGCCAGCAGCGCCTCAACATTGAACTCGCCGGCAGAGCTGGAGATCTTTGGCAGGTTCGCCAGCGCGGGCGATTTGCTCAGGAACTGCTGATAGGTGTCCTCGCCCAGCCGGTTGATGTCCTGCGGCCACGCGGAAAGGATGGAGACAGGATCGGGGTGGATCAGGCCGAGAGCGACGAGATAGCGGCTATCGTCGATCGCAATGCGAGTGGCCGGTCCGTCGACCTTCAGCGCACGACCGCGTGCGTCCGTCAAGGGAGCGGTCGCGTCAGTGGCTGCGGAGCCAGACGTTCCGCCATCGCGCGAAAACCACAGCATCGCCGCAATCGCCAACAAGGCGACGATCAAGATAGCTGGGAGAAAACGCCGAGAGCCGTTACCGGCCCCGTCAGGTTGCGCGTTTGCTATGGCTCCGCTCCTCAAAATCCGGAATACCGACTCTCGAACGGGCTCTTCCCGTTTCGCTATTGATTGTAAAGTGCAATAACGGCCAGCGAAGGCACTATTTTGACGGATACGATACGATGACCGGTTTGCATGAGGGCAAGCCACACGAAAGCGCGTTCGTCCTGCCCCGGACGGAGGGCACGATTGTGCGCGCCGCCGCCAGTGGCGACGAATACCGTCTCGACATTGCCTTCCCTGACGGCGAGCCGCCCGCAGCCGGGTGGCCCGTCCTCTACCTCCTCGATTCAACGGGATCGTTCGGCACTTGTGTAGAGGCGGTCCGCCGTATGGGGCGGCGCCCCGACGCGACCGGAGTCAGCCCACTGGTGGTGGCCGGTATTTCTTCCGCCAGCGGATATGACACTGCCCGCCGCCAGCGTGACTACACCACGATCCCCGAAGATCGGGAGGTCGATGTGGGTGCGAACGGAGGCGCAGAGGCGTTCCTCGATTTCATCGAAACTCAGATCAAGCCGGAGGTGGCCGCTCGTCTGCCGGTGGATGCCAACCGTGAAACCCTGTGCGGTCATTCTCTGGCGGGCTTCTTCGCGCTGTGGGCGCTGACCGCGCGGCCCTCTGCCTTTCAGTGCTACGCCGCGATCAGCCCGTCAATCTGGTGGGATAAGCCCGCGCTGTTGAGCGGCGCGGCGCAGCTATTGGCGCAACGGCAGCGCGTGTTCCTCACCGTCGGTGAGTGGGAAGATGCCCTGCCGCCCTGGCAGCTTGCCTCGCCGGGTAGTGAAACGGTCATTGCCCGCCGGGCCGCTCGCCGAATGGTAGAGGGCGTGGGGCAGGTGGCGCATGCGCTGGAGGCGTCCCTTGGTGCGGGATTCGTTGATTTTTCTGTGCTGCCGGATGAAGATCACGTCTCGATCGTCTCCACCGCTATCCCGCGAATTCTGAGGATGGCCAGCCGCGCCTGAGCCTGCTCAATATCTCCACGAACAAGGATATTCCGAATATGTTGGCAGACAGCGCGCAGCGCTATGGCGTGGTAACTCGCACCCTTCACTGGATCGTGGCTGCGCTGTTGGCGTGGCAGCTTACCGGCATGATTCTGAAGAACGTGCTGGGGCGGGTGCCGCTGATGAAGTTCTGGGTCGGCACCCATGCGTCCGTGGGCACGCTGCTGCTGGTGCTGATCCTCATCCGCGTGGGCTGGGCGCTGGCACAGAAGCGTAGCCGCCCCTCGTATGGCGAGGGCTTTGTGGGCACCCTGGCCAAGGTCGGACATGCCGCAATGTACATCCTCATGGTCGTGGTTCCGACGCTGGGGTTCCTCCGGATGCTCGGCGATGTCCGTCCCGTTTCGCTGTTCGGCGTGATGCTGCGACCGGGTGGCGGGGCAGAGGTGCCGTGGATGACGGGGCCGGCCAACGCGGTTCATGGCACACTGGGGTGGCTTCTTCTGGCGCTGATAGTCGGTCACGTCGCGATGGTGTTCGTCCACCGTTTCGTGTGGCGCGACGACACGCTTGGCCGGATGATCGGGCGCGGCTGACGCTTCGGGCGTATCCCCCGCACCCCCTCGTCAGGTTGACCGGCGAGGGGCGCAGCTACAGACTTGCCGCAAGATCGACACAAGTCGTCGGCGGCGATGATTCGCGCCAGGGGGAGGGGAGTTATGCGGGCGTATCTTGGGGTTTCCTTGCTCGTTTTCGCCAGTGTTGCAGCGGCGCAGGTCCCACCGCAGAGCGATGCGGAGCGGGCTCGCGAGCAGGCGGAGCAGGCCGCGTACCAGCTAAAACCGGACACTCGCGGAACGGGCGCCTATCCTTCGCTGAAGGAAATGGACTGGAGCCTGCCCGACCATACTGTCTATCGTCCTGCAGACCTGAGCCGCGTTCGCGACGGGGAACTGGGCGTGATCGCCTGGGGCAACGGCGGATGTTCACGTGATGGGGCCAGTGTGCGCTTCCACCTCGCAGAACTGGCGTCGCACGGTTACATAGTGATCGCGCCCGGCAGAATTCTCACCGGGCCGGGAGCAATCCCTTCCCCCGCGCGCGGGGCGGGCCCCGCAGTTCCCGAGGATTATTCCACCGTCGGCGATGTCCAGAAAGGCATCGACTGGGCGCTGGCAGAGAACGCGAACCCGGGAAGCCAGTTCTACCGCAAGATCAATCCCGATTTCGTTGCAGTGTCGGGGTTCAGTTGCGGCGGAATCCAGGCGTTGAAGCTGGCGCACGATCCACGGGTGAAGGCTGTGGTCATCCACAACAGTGGCCTTCTGGCGGATGGTCTTCCCGCCATGGCGTTCATGCCGACGAGCAAGGCGCTGCTGAAAACGTTGCGGACCCCGGTGGTCTACATTCAGGGCGGGCCGACCGACATCGCTTACGAAAACGGCATGGATGATTTTCGGCGCATCGATCACGTGCCTGCGGCGATGCTCAATCAGGACACCGGACACGGCGGGACTTTCCTCGCCGATAACGGTGGTCGGGCCGCTCAGGTCGCTGTTACCTGGCTCGGTTGGCAGCTGCGGAATGACAAGGCCGCGCGGGCTATGTTTGTCGGCGAGAATTGCGGGCTTTGTCGCGATCCGGCCTGGACGATCGAGCGGAAGAACTTCCCGGCCGAATAAGGTCGTTTCCGCTGGCGGCTCAATCCCGCAGCCTGTCGCGGCGTGGCAACTCGTCGATCCGCATCTTGCGGTTCACGGGTTCATCCAGCCTGCCTAGCATCTTGTCGGTAAGGCGCTGGAATTCGGTCATTTCCTCAACCGTCATGTTTTCGAGGAGGTGCTCGCGCATCATGTCGTAGACGGCGAAGATCTTCCTGGTTTCCTCCTCCCCCTTTGGGGTGAGGGCCAGCAGGTTGACGCGTCGATCCTTGGGATCGGGCAGGCGTTCAACCAAGCCCTCCTTGCTCAGGATGTCGACCATGCGGGTAATGGTGGCGCCTTCGATCCGCAGGCGCCTCGCCACTTCACTCTGTGACGGATTTCCCTCCATGTTGAGGATCGCACCCAGCGCTTCCATCCGCGATGCCGACTGATCGATGCGGCGCAGTTCCTCATCCAGCCTGGACCGGAAGCCGCGCACCAGCAGAACCATGCTGATGAGCATCCGAATCTCTTGGGTGGTCTTGCCCTCTTTGTAGAGGTCGAACGCGCTTTTGGCTGCGGGGTAGGGCACGACGAATCCTTAGCTGCAAAAACCGATCCGGCGACTCCCGCCGCTCCTATGGCACCCTTGCTGATGCAGGGGAATACCGCGCCAGTGAAAGCTGAAATCCGGATTTTTCGGTGGCCCGCAGTTGAACTGAAGGCGGCGCGGTAAACTAGTTATATATCATAACTAACTTCCAAAATCCTTCAAACTCGCTCGCTGGCCATGACGGACGACGGGCAATATCAGTTATAAATCACTGATTTATAAAAATATTATGCGGCACGCAAATAACCCCTTCATGCGTGATGATTGCGTATCTAATCATGAATTGACGAAACATATAACTCTCAATACGATTAGAACTCTAACGGTATTCCGGCTTTGGTCGGGAGGCGGGAGGGGAAGCAAACACAGCCGGTCGATGCCTTGGGCGTCGGATCCGGCTCGCCCCTCTCAAAGAAAAACAAGCTGATCGCCGGGCGCGTGCCCGGTGACCAACGAGGGGAGAGAAAATGAGGAATTCGGAAACGAAGGCGTTGAAGGGATGCCTTCTGCTCGGCGTGGCAGGTCTGGCTCTGCTCGCGTCACCCGCGATGGCCCAGAATCAGGCGCCCGCACCGGCAAGCGCCGCCGCGCCTGATGAGGAAGAGGGGACCCCCGCGACCACGAACGCCGCCGGCGAAAACAGGATCATCGTGACTGGCTCGCGCATCGCGCGGCGGGACTTCTCGGCCACTAGCCCCATCGTGACAGTCGATTCCGACCTTCTGGAAGAAACTGCCGCCGTGAACCTCGAGGCGAACCTCAACAAGCTACCCCAGTTCACCCCCGCGCTGACCCAGTTCAATGCGCAGGAAATTCAGGCCAGCGCCAACACCACGGTCGGCATTTCGACTGTCAGCCTGCGCTCGCTCGGTTCCAACCGTAACCTCGTGCTGATCGATGGTCGTCGCGGCACGCCGATAAACGGCTCGGGCGTGATCGACATCAACTCCATTCCTTCCGCCGCCGTGCGCCGCGTGGAGGTGATCTCGGGCGGTGCCTCGTCCACTTACGGTGCCGACGCAGTTGGCGGCGTGGTGAACTTCATTCTGCGCGACGATTTCGAAGGCGTTGAATTCGACGGTCAGGGCTCGATCACGGAAGAGGGCGACGGGTTCGAATATACCGTTTCCTCGCTGATAGGGGCGTCGACCGCCGATGGCCGCGGCAACGTGTTGATCGGTCTCGAACACTACAAGCGCCAGTCGGTCGATCGCCTGTCACGCTCGTGGTACCGCGACCTCGCCATGAGCCCGCTGACCGGCGGTACGGACACGCGCATTTCGCAGAACTTCATCGACTTCCCGAACGCGCGCCTGCCCACTCAGGCAGCATACAACGCGGTCTACGGGATCCCTGAAGGGCTAGCGAACGTGCCGCGTTCCAGCTCGCTCTACCTGAACGACGATAACTCGCTTTGGCTCAACGGCTATGACGCACCCACGGATGCTTTCGTGGTCGTCAACTACAAGGATGAACTGGACGGACTGTTCCGGAAAGTTTCCGACGACGGTCGTCTGTACGAGAACTTCACCGATCAGCTGCTGTCCAGCCCGCAGAACCGGTGGGCGTTCTTCACCAAGGGTGAATACGAACTCACCGACAATATCCGGTTCGTGAGCCAAGCTTACTACGCGCGCACGGAAACCCGTTCGGTCAGCTTTTACAACTCCATGTCCGGCAGTGTGGGCGTGGAAATCCCGTACAATGACTCAATTTACACCGGCAATGAGAAGTTCGGTATCCCGTCCTCGGTCCTAGCAAATGGGAGCACCGATCCGCGCTTCCTGTCTGGCGGCCTATATGGCCTGGATTGTCCCCTCACCGGGGGTTGCACCAACAAGCAGGTCTATCCGCTAACGCCGGATCTGGTCACTCTGCTCAATGACCGCGGCAGCGTAGCGAACAACAATTCGAACTACCGGGTGAATATCATCCCGACCTCGTTCGGCCGGCGTAGGACGGAAAACCGCAACCAGACGTTCAACATCATGGCCGGGTTCGAGGGTAATATTCCGGGCACCGACCTGACCTGGGACGTGGTCGCTTCGCACGGTGAAACGACCGCCAAGACCAACCAGTACGGCTATACCTCGGTGGAACGCTGGACCACCATCATGCTCGCCCCGAACTTCGGCAAGAACTTCGAAGTCACGGCGAACAACGTCTATGGCGCCACGGCAAAGTGCACCACAGGCCTCAGCCCGCTGGTCAACCCGGACGCCTATTCAGACGATTGCCGTCTGGCGACCAACGTGGATCTGCAACTCGAAAACCGGGTGACGCAGAACTACGTCGAAGCCAACATTCAAGGCGGCCTGTGGGAGCTTCCCTATGGTCAGATGCGCTTCGCTTTGGGCGGTCATTATCGTGAGAACTCGATCGACTTTCACGCCGATGCTTCGTCGGTCGAAGGTTCGACGTTCTACGAAACCACTGCGGGCACTTTCCCGCAGGCGAGCACCAAGGGCAAAACCAGCGTCAAAGAGGTTTATGGCGAGCTTCTTGTCCCGCTCCTCAACAACGTTCGCTTTGCTGACGCGCTGAACCTTGAGCTGGGCTACCGCCTGTCAGACTACAAGTCCGTCGGCACGGTCCATACCTACAAGATCAACGGCGAATACGCGCCGTTTGATTGGTTGCGGTTCCGTGGCGGTTACCAGGTTGCAAGCCGCGCGCCCAACCTGGGCGAACTGTTCACCGCTCGCACGCAGACCCTGAAAACGTCGGCGGACGGTGACGCCTGCTCTATTGCATTGCGTACCTCGCCTGTCGGCTATGGCAACTATTCGGCCAACCCTGAACGCAATGCTGACGCAGCGCGGGTTCGCGCACTGTGCGAATCCACCATGACCCCGGAAGCGGTCGAGGCTTATTACAACGATCCTGACCGTGTTTTCCCGCAGCTTGGCGCCAGCATTCCTTCGCTGGAAACCGGTGCGCGCGAATTGCAGGAGGAAACGGCTACCACCTACACCATCGGTGCGGTGGTCCGCTCGCCTTCAAACAATCCGTGGGTCAGCCGCATCAATCTGGCGGTCGACTATTACAACGTCACCATCGAGGACGGGATTGACCTTCAAGGGCCGGATTCGGTGCTGCGCCAGTGCTTCTCCGCAGTGTTCAACCCCGGCTATGAGATCAACGACGCCTGCCGCCGCATTCGCCGCGACGAGCAAAACGGCAATATCGAGTTGATCGAGGTGAACTACGCCAACCTGGGCCGGGTCGAAACGTCGGGTATCGACGCGAACCTGACCTGGGGCCTGAACTTCCGCGATGTCGATCTTCCGATCCCCGGTCGCCTGAACATCAACCTCAACGCGACCTACGTGCTGAAGTTCAAGACCACGCCTGACCAGTTCGTGATCCCGGCGATCGATTACGTCGGTTCCACCGGCGGCGGTGACGTTGGCACACAGTCCAGCCCGTTCGAATATCGCCTGCTCACGCGGGTCAGCTACTCGGTCGGTCCGGCAACGATCGGCATTCAGTGGCAGCACTATCCGTCGCTGGTCCACTCCACCACGCTGTCCAGCACGGGTGAGCCCACGATTGCCGGGACACCGTCCTACAACGTGTTCAACCTCAACGGACGCTATTCCGTGGCCGAGAATGTGAACGTCAGGTTCGGCGTGGACAACCTGTTCAACCAGGCCCCGCCGCTCGCGTCGTACCGTCTCAACGACGTATTGGGCGATCGTACCCTGCCGGGTGGTTCGTTCAGCGCTTATCACAATACGATTGGCCGCCGTTACTACATGGGTGCGACGGTCAGTTTCTAAGGTCTGGGATCGGGTTTCGCGGCTCGATCCTCCTCCGTTGGCGGCGGGCATGACGCTCCCAATTCAAGGCCCGCCGCCAACATTTGTCGTACGAGCTACGGCGCAGAATACTCAGGGAGTCAGGGATGACCGGTCGTAGGTGGTTGCTCTGGGGCACGGCGGTAGCTGGCATGGCTGCGATCACACCCGCCAGGGCTCAGGAAAGCGACGAAGACTATCGTCGCATCGTGACCATAATGCGCGCCTGCGCGACGATCGCCGAGATACCGGCCCGGGTCGCCTGTTATGACAACAACATCGGCCCGCGCGAAACTGACGCGGGCGGCGTCAGCCCGGTGCAACCCGCGCGCCGGGTTGACGCCACACCCGCTGCGACGGGTTTCGGCGCAGACCTACTCGCCAGCGAACGCGAAGTACGACGCACCAGCCAGGCACAGCAGGCCGAAGTGCGCGTCACCGGGGCCAGGGAGGAGCAGCCGGGCATCCACGTCCTGACACTGGCCGATGGAGCAGAGTGGCGCTTCGCAGATTCAGCCACGTTTTCCTACGAAGTGCCGCGCGCCGGCGACACCGTGAAGCTGGAGCGGGGCGCGCTGGGCAGCGTGCTGATGCACTTTGATGGCCAACGGGGCATCCGCGTCCAGCGCATCCGCTAGCTCTCGCCGCGTTCAGCGAAAAGCTGCCACACCAGCATCAGACTGACGGCAAAAAAGCGGGCTGGCCCGCGCAGTGCGAGCCAGCCCGAAATGTCGGCTACGACATCTCTTGATGCGCCTAGGGCGCGGTGTTCGTTTGCCCGCTCCGCTCAGCGCGGGACGCGGTGATGTAGTTGCGGATTTGCACGTTTCCTTCGTGGCACGCGTATTCGAAGAACTTGTAGTCGTCTGCGCGTTGCCAATCGAGGCGCGTGCCCCACGGAGCGGTGAAGATCACGGGGTCGGTGTAAGTCGTCTCGTAAACGATCGTGTCCGGCCCGGTCATCGTGAACCGCTCAATCAGCTTGGCTTCCGTGCTGATCGGCGTGTTGTTCTCGGGCGGCGATCCGGACGTGACGATGTTGGTGGCCGATGGGCCAGGGCGGAAATTGGTCGTTTCCACCACCAGCGTATTCGCACCCTCCCAGTGTCCGCGGCTTTCGCCCAGCCAGTTCTCGATCTGGCGAGGGATGGGCGGGCGGCCATCTACCGGGATGATCCGCGCCTCATGGATCATCTCCATCTGGACCACTACCAGGCCCGGCGACTGGAAGATACGCAGGCCGTTGTTGTACATCATCGGCATCATCGACGCTGGCAGGCCGCGGGTAATGCAGCGGTCCCAGTTATCGAAGTCCGTTACCCAGTCGAACGGCTGGTTCTGTGCCCAGCTCGACCGCATGAGGGCCGAGCGGCGCTTGCCTTCCTCAGTCATCTCCGGAAGTCGCCCATTCTGCGGGCTGACCAGAAGTGATGTGCGCTGGCTGCCGACGCCCATTTCCACCCAGTGGCCCTGACCGATGGCATCGCGGGAATCCTCGGCATCGTAACGCGCGGCGAGCTGATCAATCCGCGCCTGACGCGCCGTGTATTCCTCTTCCGTCAGGAAGTGGCGGTTGCCCTGTTCGACGGAGCGTTGCAGCGGCAGGCCGTTCAGGTGGTCGATCGGCCAGGTTCCGCGAAAGTCCGGGTCGCCCCATGCCGTTCGCGAGGGCTGATAATCCTTCGGGATTGGAGGGAGGACGGTCAGGGGATCAACGGCAGCGGTGGGCTGTCCCGCTTGCGCCTGTCCACCGCGTTCCTGCGCGGTGCGACTGCTGGGGCCGACTTGCGCGAAATAGTTCGTCACGTTGTCGGGATCGTGCAGCCACACCGTGATCAGGTCGAACCCGCGCAGGCGGTTGAGTGGCGTCTGCACGTCAATACCGCGATGCGCGCGCTTGGCTTCCACCATCGCCGCATCGCGTACGACGTATTGGATACCGGCATTGCCGGTGTCAGCAGGCTTTCCCTTGCCGACCTCGTAAAGGTAGAGCGTCGTTTCCTTGTGGCGGTAGGGGTACTTGGTGACGCCGAGCACCTTGTCTTCAACCGGCGGTAGTTCATCCAGGCCCACGAAGTCGCGGTAATAGGCGCGGCTCTTGGCGAGGTCGGACACGCCGATGCCCACGCCGACGCCGTCGTTGGAATTGTCCGCCGCGCGCGGATCAATGGTGATCTGCACCGCGAAACCGCCGGGATCGTCGACCATCGCGACCTGCCGTCCGCCGCCGATGTCCGTGAACTTGGGCAAGGGATAGCCGGCCTCGCGGAACCGAGCCTCGACCGCCTGCCTGTTGGGGTAGGTGAGGGCGAAGAAGCGGATGCCAGTGCCCCCGGTCGGTCCGCCTGAAAGGTTGTAGGACTGGCTGCCCTGCTGGCCCGCCGAAAGCTTGATCTGCCCGCTGCCAACGCCTGTCAGGATCATCTGCTGGCTGCTGGTGAGCTGGATCGGGTTCAGCGAGCGAAGCGCCAGTGCACCGGTGTAGAACCTGACCATCGCTTCCGTCTTGTCGCGCGGGAAACGGCGAAACACGTTCATCGAATCCTGCGCGAACAGATCGCGGGTTGAGCTTTCCAGCTGCTGCGTGGTCAACGAACCCGGCGCGTAGGCGAGATCATCCGCAGCGGTCATCAGCGCGCCTTCCGGCGTCGTGACCGTGCGGCCCTCACCGCCGGCGCGTGGGGCGTTTTGGGCATAGGCTGCGGTGGCGAGAAGCGCGGCGGCAAGGGCCAGCCCGGTCTTGCGTGGCATCTTTATCTCCATCTTCATCAATCCGGGCGCGGTTACTTCGGCAGTGCAAAAGTGATCACAGCCTCGCCGTTGAGCGGGCGGCCGTTCTCTCCGCGCGGGGCCCCACCGCTCGGCGTGCCAGCGGCGACAACCGAGACGTATTGGCGGCCATCCTTCCCACGATAGGTCATCGGCACGGTCTGCGGTGCGTAAGGCAGCTGCTTGCTCCAGAGCTCGCGCCCGTCGGCGGCATCGAAGGCGCGGAAGAACGCGTCGGATGTTGCGCCGATGAACACCACGCCGCCTGCCGTAGCGATCGGCCCACCCGAGGAGTTGTTGGCGCCGGTGTCCTGCTTGTCTTCCGGAAGCTGCGGCGTTGTTCCGAGATTCGACGACCAGAGGATTTGGCCGGTATTGGCGTCCACCGCATGAAGCCTGCCCCAGGGCGGACGGATGCAGGGCAGGTTGGCCCGCTCGCCCTTGGCGTTCGTGAAGCTGGCGGAAAAGCTGGAATAGGCACCCGGCCCGGTCAGGCTTCCGCGATCGTAGCGCTGGGTCGAAGCATCTGTTCCGCGACCGTAGTTGCCTTCGGGGTCGCGCTCTTCAATCCAGCCGATCGATCCGCTCTCGCTGGTGTTGATATAGACGATCCCGCGCGCTGGATCGGCCGCGCTGCCGCCCCAGTTGGACCCGCCATTGTGGGGCAGGTTGATCGAAGCGCGGGGCGGGTCGCCCTTCTTGTGCAGGAAGAATGGAGTGAACGGCCCGGAGTTGAAGAAGGTACCGCCATAGTCGGCCAGCAGCTTGTGGCAGGCAGCGACGTGTTCTGGCGTCGTGTCCTCTTCGGTGACCACGTCGGTGATGTTCCACCACATCCGCGACAGCGGCGCGGGCAGGACCGGGATAGGCTGGGTAGGCGAATACCACTCGCCGGGCACATCGGCGGCGGCCACCCGCATCTCGTTGACGCCGTGGATCGGCTCGCCCGTCTCGCGGTCGAGAATGTACATCAGGCCCGGCTTGCCGGTCAGCGCGAGGCCAGGAATGGATCGGCCATCCTTCTTCACGTCGAACAGGACCGGCGGGGCGGGCAAATCCCAATCCCACAGGTCATGGTGGATCGTCTGGAAGTGCCACTTGTACTTGCCGGTCTGCATATCGACCGCGACCAGCGAGTTGCCGAACAGGTTGCTGCCGGGTCGGTCCCCGCCGTAGTAGTTCGGGCTGGGGCTGCCGATGGTCATGTACACGGTGTTCGTCGCCGGATCGGCGGTGGTGTACCAGACCCACATGTTGGTGCCGGAACGGTCTTTCCAGCCATCATCCAGCCAGGTTTCATGGCCAACCTCGCCTGGCTGCGGCACGGAGTTGAATTCCCACAGCTTGGCGCCGGTGCGCGCATCATAGGCGCGGGTGTTGCCGGCCGGCCCTTTCGACATTTCAGCGGTGTTGGCGCCAACCACCATGACGTTGCCGAATATGCTGGGCGGATAGGAATAGGGCGTGCCATTGAACAGGGCCGTACCCTTGTCGCCGAACGTCGTGTCGATCTTGCCGGTGCGAGCGTCCAGCGCCCTCAGCCCTGCGCCGAACGAATAGAAGATGCGCGGGCCGTAGCGCCCTTCGCCCGGCCAGTATGACACGGCGCGGCGGATCATCTCCCCGGCCTGCTGGTGGCGCCATACTTCGCGACCCGTATGCGCCTCGAGCGCCACGATGCCGTTGCCGGTCGGCACGTACATGATGCCGTCGACCACGATTGGGGTCGTCCCGCCCAGCAGGCTACCGCCCCCATCCGGGCGCAGCGTGAAGCTCCACGCCTGTTCCAGCTTGTCGACGTTAGCTGTCTTGATCTCGTCGAGGGGGGAATAGCGCGTGCCCCAGTCGTCGCGGGCGTAGCTTGGCCAGTCCTGCGGGGCCGTATTGTCAGGGTCCGCAAGGGCGGCCTGAGCGGAAACCAGAACAGCGGCGCCTGCCGCCAGCAACATCATCTTACGCAATGCTATCCCTCCCGCCTGCGCGGCGCGCGAGATTCACCGCACGCTTTCAGGTAGCGGGATGCTTAGCAGCGTAATGATTACGAAATCAAATTAAATTGGCATCTTTCGAAGTATGACGCACGCAACAATGCGGCCGCATCGAAGCAGCTTGAGGTGCCAGAACGAGATCGCTGATTAGTCGGCGTTTTTTTTGAGCGCGCTTACGGCTCTGTCGATCAGCTCGATCAACTGCCGCATATCCTCCGGGCCTAACTCTTCCCGGATCGGCGCTTCGATTTCGCTCACGGCTTTGAACATCACGTCCATCGTCCGTTCGCCCTTGGTGGTCAGCATCAGCATGTTCCTCCGCCGATCTTCGGGCGCACGCTCACGCTTTACCAGTTCCCGCTTTTCGAGTTCGTCCACCACTCCGACCAGTGCGGGACCCGCGATGCCCGCCCAATCGGCCAGTTCCTTTTGCGAAGAACCCGGATTGGCGGAGATAAGGGACATGACCGTCAACGATCCCGTTGGCAGCCCGAAGGGTTCAGACGTCGTGATGGAACGCACCTGGAGAGCATTGCGAAGCAACCGTGTTCGCGGTCCGACCGAACCAGACAGAGGACCCCAATCCAGCGGACGATCTCCAGAATTAATTTTCACAGGAACGATTCCACGATCCAGTACCATTTGCAAGCCGCGCCACCCGGTGTGTAACCGGGTTATTGCCAGCCGCCACCTAGCGAAAGGAACAGCGCGATCAGGTCGGTTGAAAGCTGGGCATCGGATTGCGCCAGCGCCGCTTCTGCAGAAGCCAACTGACGTTCGGCGTCCAGCACGATCTGGAAGTTTTCGCGACCCGCATCGTAACGCAGGCGCGCTATCCGCGCCGCCTCGCGGGCCTGCTCGGTTCCGCGCCGAAGGGCTGCCGTACGGTCCAGCCCACGCGAATAGGTCGTGAGCGCGCTCTCGGTTTGTTGCAGAGCCGTCAGCCAGGTGCCGTCGAACTCCGCAAGAGCGGCCTGCTGAGAGGCTTCGGCTTGCGCGATGCGAGCACGGGCAGCTGTGATGTTGGGGAAGCTCCACGAGATCAGCGGCCCGATACTGTAACGGAAGGCTGATCCCGAAGTGATGTCGCCCAGCGAGGTGGCCGATCCGCCGATGGATCCGCCGATCGAGATGCTGGGATAGAGGTCCGCGGTAGCGACGCCGATCCTTGCAGTGGCGGCAGCAAGGCGGCGCTCAGCCGCGCGCACGTCGGGCCTGCGGTTGAGCAGGGTTGCCGCGTCACCCACGGGGATTGGCTGGTTCAGCCGCAGCGGGCCGACGCATGTATCCACGTCGCGGGGGAAATCTGTGGGCGGGCGGCCTGTCAGAACGGCAAGACGATAGAGCGCCGTTTGCTGCGTGGCTTCGAGCGTCGGAATCTCCGCCCGCGTCTGTTCCAGCAGCGCGCCGGCCTGATTGGTTTCCATCGCCGTGACCCTGCCACCCTCCAGCAGGCGGCGTGTCAGGTCGAAAGTCTGCTCCTGCACTTCCACGCTGCGCCGCGCGACCGCGATACGGCAGGCCGTGTTGCGGGCATCGGCGTAGGCGCGCACGGTTTCAGCGACCACTGAAATGCGGGTCAGGTCATAGGCTGCCTGCACGGATTCCACGTCCGCACGGCTGGCCTCCACGGCGCGGCGAACGCGGCCGAACAGGTCGATCTGATAGCCCACGTCCAGACCGGCATCGTACATCTCGCCATCGGGCAGGGAAGTGTCGAGACCTTGTGCAGCACCAGATTGCCGCCCGTAGCTGCCGCCCGTCGATACCGTCGTGCTGGGCAGTCCGCTCGTGCGCGTTTCACGCAGCGCGGCGCGGGCGCGCGAGAGGTTGGCGGCGGCCACCCGCAAGTCGGTGTTGGCTTCCAGCGCCTGCGCGACAAAGCCATCAAGGCGGGCATCGTCATACAGGTGCCACCACTCACCCGGAGGGCTATCGGGCGTGAACGCCGGATCGGCAGAGGCGTGGAGCGTGCCCTGCGATGCGGCCACATCGGGCAGCGCATCGCGATAGTCGGGGCCCACGGTGGCACAGGCCGCCAGCGATAGCGAACTGGCGAGGAGGAGGGCGGGACGGATCATGCCGTAGCTCCATCAGATGATGCGGGCAGGGCGTGGCGGCCAGCGCGCTGCGCCTTCACCCGCCGATACCTCAGTGCCCTGCCGAACGAGCGGCTGACGACGTAGAACACGGGCGTGAAGATCAGGCCGAAGATCGTGACGCCCAGCATCCCGAACACCACTGCCGTACCCAGCGACTGGCGCATCTCCGCACCCGGACCCGAAGCGATCGCCAGCGGCATCACGCCGAAGATGAAGGCGAAGCTGGTCATCAGGATCGGCCGCAGACGCGCGCGAGCTGCCTCGATGGCTGCCTGTATACGGCTCATCCCGGTCTCCTCACCCTGACGGGCGAACTCCACGATCAGGATCGCGTTTTTCGCCGCCAGTGCGATCAGAACGACGAGGCCGACCTGGGTCAGGATGTTGTTGTCCATGCCCCGGATGTTCACGCCGATCATCGCCGCCAGAATGCACATCGGGACGATGAGAATCACGGCCAGCGGCAATGTCAGCGATTCATACTGCGCCGCGAGGACGAGGAACACGAACACCACAGCCATGCCGAACACCAGTGCGGAGCTGCTTCCGGCCGCTTTCTCCTGATAGGCGAGGCCGGTCCATTCGTAGCCAAAGCCATCGGGCAACGCGGTCGCGGCGATGCCTTCCATCGCCTCGATAGCCTGACCCGAAGAGACGCCCGGCGCCGCCTGTCCCTGTAGCTCATAGGCCGGGAACAAGTTGTAACGGATCACCCGTGACGGGCCGGAATCGTCGTTCAGCGTCGCGACCGCGGACAGGGGCACCATGTTGCCGGTGGACGAGCGAACCTGAAGCCTTCCGATGTCGGTCGCATCGTCGCGGGCATAGGGCTCTGCCTGTGCCGTCACACGATAAGTGCGGCCCATGAAGTTGAAGTCGTTGACGTAGGTCGATCCGACATAGGTGCCCAGCGTGTCGTAGACCTGTCCCGGCTGAACACCCAGAAGCTGGGCCCGGTCGCGGTCCACGTCAGCGCGGATGCGCGGCGTGCCGGTGTTGTACGTGGTGTAGACCTGATTGAGCACGTCCGGCTGCTGCGCGGCAGCACCCATCAGCGGTCCGCTGGTTTCCTCCAGCGCGCGATAGCCAGCGCCGGAACGGTCCTGCACCATCATCACGAAGCCGCTGCCGTTACCCAGACCGCGCACGGTGGGCGGGGCGACCATGAAGATGTTGGCCTGATCGGTCAGTGCTGCAAACTTGCCGGTGAGCACGCCCGCCAGCGCCTCTGCGCTCTGGTCCTTGTCACGCTCCGACCAGTCCTTCAGGCGCATGAAGATCGTGCCCGAGTTGGAAGAGGTCGCCTGCGTGGTTCCGTCCAGACCAGCCAGATAGATGGCGGATTCCACGCCTTCCTGCTTGATCGCCTCGGCGAAAGCCTGATCCAGCACGGCGTTGGTACGGTCGAGAGAGGCGCCCGGCGGCATCTGCACGACGCCGATCAGAATGCCCTGATCCTGCTCGGGAATGAAGCCGGTCGGGGTATCAGCCAGCCGCCAGCCGGTCAGCGCCAGCAGCCCGGCGTAGATAACCAGCATGATGGAGGCCATCCGCACGGTGCGCGCGGTCATCCGGCCATAACGGTCCGACAGCCAGTCGAAGCCCTGGTTGAACTTATCCAGCCCCACGCGAAGCGGACGCAGCCAGCGCGGGCCCTGATCGACGTGACCTTCTTCGTGCGGCTTCAGAAGCAGCGCGGCGAGGGCGGGCGACAGCGTCAGCGACACGATTAGTGAGATCGTGGCAGCGGCGGCAATCGTGACCGCGAACTGGCGATAGAAGATGCCTGGGATGCCGGGCGTCAGCGCGGTCGGAACGAACACCGAAACCAGCACCAGGCCGATGGCGATAAGCGCGCCGGAAACTTCCTGCATCGTGCGATGCGCGGCTTCACGCGGCGACAGCCCGTTGCGAACGTGCTTTTCGACCGCTTCCACGACAACGATCGCGTCGTCCACGACGATGCCGACAGCCAGCACCAGCGCGAACAGCGACAGGGAGTTGATCGAGAAGCCCAGAGCCAGCTGCACCGCGAACGTGCCGACCAGCGCGATCGGGATAGCGATGATCGGAATGATTGCCGCACGCCATGTCTGGAGGAAGACCATGATGACGAGCACGACCAGCACGACCGCTTCCAGCAGCGTTTCCTGCACCGCATTCACGGATGCTTCGACAAACTCGGTCGGGTTGTACGGGGTCGCGTAGCTCAGGCCTTCCGGGAAATCGGCGGCCATGGCCTCAAGGTCTTTCTCCACCAGCTCGGCAGCATCGAGCGCGTTGGCGCCCGGCTGTTCGATGATGGCCAGCGCAACACTGCGATCGCCATTGTAGAACGCGCGGATGCCGTAATCCTGGTTGCCTAGTTCGACCCGCGCGACATCGCCCAGTCGAGTGATGGACCCGGTTGCAGGATCGGATTTCAGCACGACCTCAGCGAATTCCTCAGCGGAACCGAGGCGGCCCTGAACGTCGATGGGGACTTCGAATGCCGGATTGGCGGAGTTCGGCGATTGCCCCAGAGCGCCGCCTGCTACCTGCACGTTCTGAGCGCGCAGGGCAGAAACGATCTCGCTGGAAGTCAGGTCGCGGCCAGCCGCGCGATCCGGGTCGATCCACACCCGCATCGAATAGTTGCCGCCGCCGAACACGTTAACGCCGCCCACGCCGGGCAGGCGCAGCAGCCGATCACGCATGACGGTCTGTGCGTAGTTGCCGACGTAGTCGATATCGATGCCGGATGCGGGATCGGCGGTAAGCGTGGCGATCAGGAGGAAGCCGGTCTGCTGCTTGTTGACCGTCACGCCGATCTGGCGGACCTGCTCGGGAAGGCGCGGTTCGGCCAGGCGGACGCGGTTCTGAACCAGCACCTGCGCGGCGTCGAGATCGGTCCCCGGTTCAAACGTAACCGTGATCTGGGCAACGCCCTGCGTGGAGGAGCTCTGGATGTAGAGCATGTTCTCCACACCGTTGATCTCCTGCTCCAGCGGAGCGGCGACGGTTTCCGCGATCGATTCAGTCGAAGCGCCCGGATAGGGTGCCTGGATCACGATCGTCGGGGGCGCGATTTCCGGGTACTGCGACAGCGGCAGCAACGGGAAGGAGAACGCGCCGATCAGCGTGATCACGATCGCGATCACGGCCGCGAAGATCGGCCGGTCGATGAAAAAGCGGGACACGTTCATCGTCTATTTCTTTGCTGAAGCGACGATTTCGGCCGCTGAGGCTTGCGGCGCGCGAGCGGCTGCACCGTTGGTCGAGGCTGGGGCGGTGCTTGCCTTGATGGCGCCCGCCTGTGCCTGAACCTTCTGGCCGGGACGGGCGCGCTGGACGCCGCCGATTACCACCCGGTCCTTGGCTTCGATGCCGCTGCGGATCACCCGCATTTCGCCGACGAGCGGGCCAAGTTCGACCGGCTTGGCGACCACGGTGCCTTCGCCATCGACGACATAGACCAGTCGGCGCGATGCGTCGGTAACGATCGACGTGTCCGGGACGAGCAGGGCCTGATATTCGGCCGAACCGGCAAGCTGAAGGCGGCCGACCATGCCGGGCTTCAGGAAACCGTCTGCGTTTGGGAGGATGGCGCGGCCCTTGGCAGTGCCCGAGCCGGGATTGATGACCGTATCGATAAAGTCGATGCGTCCGGCGTGGCTGAAGGTGTCTTCGTCCTGCAGCTTGACCCGTACGGGCGATCCGGCGCTGGCACCGCCCTGCCGCTGGTACTTCAACAGCAGCGTTTCCGAACCTTCAAAAGTGAAGTGGATCGGATCGATGGAAACGATGCGAGTCAGCACCGTCTGGTCCGCGATCACGCTATTGCCCGCATCGATCAGCCGTTCCGATATACGCCCGGAAATCGGTGCGCGCACAGTGGTGAAGCCGACGCCTAGTTCCTGAGCTTGCACGTTGGCGCGGGCGGCGTTGACCTCTGCCTCTCCGGCGCGAACTGCGGCCCGGCGCTGTTCCACTTCTTCCTGACTGGCGGCCTGCGAGGCGGCGAGTGTTTCGGAACGGGCGAGTTCGGTCCGCGCATTCGCGAGAACGGCCTGAGCGCGCGCAAGCTGTGCCCTGGCCTGGGCTAAAGCGGCCTGAGCGGGGCGCGCGTCGATGGTGAAAAGGGTCTGCCCGGCGCGAACGAACTGGCCGTCAGTGAAATGCACCTTCTGCAGGTAACCCGTCACGCGGGGGCGAACCTCCACGCTCTGCACCGCTTCAAACCGGCCGACGAAATCGTCCCAGTCGCGAATGGTGCTGGCAAGAGGCTGAGCAACGGTGACCGCGGGGGCCGGCGGCGGGGCGTTGTCCTGCCCGCCAGAGCAAGCCGCAAGAGACAGCGCGGCCAGGAGTGCGAAGAAGCGTTGGGCCATTTTTTGAGATCGGACCACGGGGGCCGCCTTCTATGCTGCAATGCAGCGTCAACAGGTGATGACGCGCAATTAGGCTCGCGTTAATCGCGAGTCAACACCCGTAGACATAGCTGGTGGAAGTCTGGCGATTTTGCCGCTACGAGCTTTTCCTATGACGACTACTGCCAGCGAACTGCCCCGCGCCAAGTCGGCCGCCACCACCCGGCAGGCCATGCTTCACGCCGCTCACGCTCGCTTCCTTCAGGAAAGCTACGAGAACGTGGGTCTCCGCGACATCGCGGGCGACGTTGGCGTCGATGTGGCGCTGGTCAGCCGCTATTTTGGCAGCAAGGAAGAACTGTTTCGCGAAGTTCTGGGCGTGGGACGGAAGGATGAAATCCTTCCCGCCGAAGTGCTTCACGCGGAAATCCCGGCCTACCTCGCGAGCATGTTTTTGCAGCAGGGGGAAGACGGCAAGAAACATGTCGAGCGCCTGCTCATCATGCTGAGATCGGTTTCGTCACCTATTGCGTCGACGATTGTCCGCGAGACGCTGCGCAATGACGTGCTCCGCCCTTTTGCTGACCGGCTAGGCGGGGAAGGCGCGGAAATGCGTGCGAGTGGCCTGATGGCGGTGTGGATGGGCATGACGATCATGCGCACCATGATGGCGGTAGAGCCGCTGCGTAAGGCCGACAACGATCTGGAAAGCCGTATCCGTCAGTTGTTCGAAGCCGCGATGTTCGACCAGCGCTGACCATCGAAAGCCGCGTTCAACGTTGAGCCGTCAAAGCCTCACGGTGGCGCTGGCTCGTTTTGACATAACCGGCGGTTTGTTCGCCCATTGCGCTCAACTCCGCGTCCGCCAGCATACGCCGCAGCGTAGCCGGTCGGCCGGTCCATAGCTCTGCCTCGCCAATGGTTTTGCCGGGCGTCAGTAGCGCCCCTGCGGCCAGCATTCCGCCCGATGCGATGTGGCATCCGTCCATGACGATGGCCCCCATGCCTACGAAGGAACCCGCTGCCAGCGTGCAGCCGTGCAGCAAGGCCATGTGACCGATCAGCGAGTTTTCGCCGATCAGCGTGGGCAGTTCAGGCTCGACGTGGATCACCGTGCCGTCCTGCACGTTGCTGCCTGCGCCAACCACGATGCGGTTGATGTCGCCGCGCAGAACGCAGTTGTACCACACGCTCGCGCCCGGGCCGATCTCCACATTACCGATCACTCGCGCGCCGGGGGCGATGAAGGCGGTTTCGTGAATGCGCGGGCTTACGCCGTTGAGCGGCAGGATCGTTGCGCCGGGATAGAGTTCCATGCTGCGCGGCTAAGGCGAGACGCTCTCCGCGCCAACGATGGAGCGGCCGGCAGGTGGTTGTGGGGCGAAATCGTTCGCTTTTGATGCCGGTTCGGGCAATTTCTAACGCGCACGGCGTGGTTCGGGCTCGGGGAGCGATGTGGGGACAAGGGCCCTGCGTCTTGGGGAGGGAACTATCGTGATCGAATTTGGCCATCCCCCGCGCAGGGCGAATGGTTTGCTGGGCACCTGGGTCAAAATTCCTTCGATGGAGATGGTCGAACTGCTCGGCCATGCGGGGTTCGACTTCGTCGTCGTCGATCTGGAACACGCGCCACTGAACACGGAAACCGCGTATCGCATGGTCGCCACAGCGCAAGCGGCTGGGATGGCGGCGCTTGTGCGTTTGTCGGACCGTTCGGGCTCGCAGATTCAGAGACTGCTGGACGCCGGTGCTGACGGGCTCCTGGTCCCCCACGTAGCCAGCGTGGACATGGCTGCGGAGATCACGCGGGCGATGGTCTTTGCGCCGCAGGGTACGCGCGGACTGGGCGCCACCTCGCGAGCCGGGCACTGGGGACTGAGTTCCGTCGCCGATTATGTCGAACGCGGCGATCGCTGCCTGCGCATGGTGCAGCTGGAATCCTGGGACGTGTTGCAGCAGTCCGCTTCCTATCTGGAAGTTGAGACCGTGGGCGGGGTCTTCGTCGGGCTGGGCGATCTGTTTCTGTCAAGTGGCCGGCGATCCGAGGAACCGGAGACCGACGCCATGGTCCAGCGTGTCGCGCAGGAGGCGCAAGCGGCAGGCAAGGCGAGCGGGATTGCCGTAGCCAGCGTCGAGGATGCGCGACGCTATCTCGAGTATGGATATTCGCTGGTCATGGTCAGCAACGATGCGACCCTGTTTGGACGCGCGGCACAGGCCGCGGTCGCTGGGGTCAGGGCCTGAGCGGTGGTCTGGCAGTGCGTATTTGCACGGGCCGGAAGCCAATATTTTCCTGTGCGGCACAACGGCGTCGCTGAAATTGCCGGTGCCTCCTCAAGGGGATAGCGCCAAAACTTGAACAATAAGGCGACGAAACGGATCGCCACCGGGAGGAAAGAGCATGGGCAAGGTACTGCCGCGGAAATGGGCTTACGCGCTGCTGGCGGCCGGGCTTTCACTCGCTGCCTGCACGTCGCAGCAGGAAACTTCCCCGGGCCCTATTGCGATCCACGGCAACACCCAGACATTCGAGATCGCGCCCGTGTTTCTGGCTGCAGAGGCTTTCTATCCTGGCCCGGCGACGGTGAAGATGGGTGGTATCCCGAACCTCGTTGGCGATCCGATCATCCCCGGTTTCGGCGAAGAGGGAGAGGCGGACGCCGCCACGCACGCGGAAACGCAGATCCTGCGCTATTCAGTCCGCCATCCGAACCTTCGCGTAGTGCTGAACGTGACAGAGGGGCTTTATCGCGTGGTCGCGCGGAAGTCCGCCGGGATCAACTCCATGGCGGACCTCAAGGGCAAGCGGGTCGCCACGATCCCGACCACCTCTTCCGGTTATTTCCTAAGCCGAATGCTCGCGCGCGATGGGCTGACCTTTGCCGATATCGAAGCGGTGTCGATCACGCCGCTCGACCGGATGCCCGCAGCGCTCGCCGCGAAAGAGGTCGATGCGGTGGTTATCTGGGAACCCTATAGCGAACTGGCGCATCGCGCGCTGGATGGCGACGTCATCGAGTTCGACGGCAAGGGTGTTTATCGCGAGCTGTTCAACCTCAACACCACCGCCGAAAATCTCGCCGACCCGGCGAAGCGGGCAAAGATCGTCCGGTTCGTCCGTGGGATCATTGATGCGGCTGCGGCTATGCGCACTGATCCGGCACGGGCTCAGGCGCTGGTGGCCGAGCGCGGTGGCTTCGCGCTGACAGACGTGGAGGCTGCGTGGAAGCATCACAACTTCGCTGCCACCCTGCCATCCGATCTCCTCGACGTGATGGTCGAAGAAGAGAAATGGCTGGCCGAGCGCGATAACCGCCCGGCGCGTACAAGAGAGCAACTCGCCACGCTGATCGACGATAGCGTTTACAAGGAAGCCCTTGCCTTGAAGGTAGCCCAATGACCGGCGCGCCCGTAGTCTTTGGTCGCCGGGCGGTGCTGATGGGTGGTGCCGCCGCGATCCTCGCCGGATGTGCGACACCGGGCGCGCTTGCCACAACTTCATCGGCAAGCGCGGCTGAGCTGACCGCCCGGCTGGAGGACATTCGCTCGGTTCGTGAGATCAAGCGATTGCAGCACCTGTGGGGCCATTATGCCGATGCCGGGCAATGGTCGGACATGGCGGCGCTGTTCACCGACGCCGGGGTATGGACTGATGGAGCGACCACAGTCTCGAGCCGGAATGAGGTTCACGCTTTGCTGCGCCGGACGATGGGTGGGGGTGCCGATGGCTTGGCCGCGGACCGGCTTAACCTTCGCCTGTTCCTTTCCCCCGTGATTACGCTCTCGTTCGATGGACAAAGCGCGCGGGGCCGCTGGCATGAAGTCGCGATGACCGGGCAGGCGCGCCGATCCGCCGACTGGGCGGGCGGGATACACATCGTCGACTATGTGCGCGAAGGTGGCGGCTGGAAGATCGCCCGCATGCACTATCACGCGCACTACGCGGGGCCTTACACCACTGGCTGGCGCAGTGTGTCGCAACTCGTCGGCAAGGTGGATTACCACTACACGCCGGATCAGGCCGGAACCCCGGTCCCTCGGGGTCGAGTGGCTGCCTCTGCCTTGGCTCAGGGTGAATTGGCTGCCGGTGCCGAACTGCTGATGGCGGCCAGCCTCGCGGACAACCTTGTCGCCGCGTTTGGCTTCTACCTCGACCGGCAGATGCACGATGACATCTCCGACCTGTTCACAGCGAATGGCTCGGTCGACATTGCCGGGGAAGGGCAGTGGTCGGGACGCGAGGGAGTGCTGACCGCGCTGCGCACTTTCGGCTCACCCGGATTGGACAAGGGCGAACTGAACGACCGTCCGCAGCTGATGCCACTGGTCACCGTTGCGGCTGATGGGGCGACAGCATCCGTGCGGACCATCGAGATCGGAATGACGGGCCAGCATCATGGCGACACGTTCTGGTCGTCAGCGGTCAATCAATTCGATCTGGCCAAGGGATCAGATGGAAAGTGGCGCATCGCCGCTTGGCGACGCACACCTCGGGTGCGTGCTACGTATGCAGAGGGGTGGGCCACTCCCCTTCCGGGCACGGCCTATCCACAGACGCCGCCCGCAAAACTGGTTGCCACGAACGCACTTCACCCACGGCCCGGCTTCACCGGCAGGGGCGAGCCGGCGGCGCTGCTGGCGCGCGCCGAGGCGTTCGACGGGGCCGAGAACGTCTCCAACGCCTACGGTTACTACATCGACGAATTCGACTGGAACGGCACGGCCGACCTGTTCTCCGTCGACGGCTGGAAGGAGCTTTCCTACATCGGCACTTACGTCGGGCGTGAACGGGTTCGGGGCTCGCTGTTCAACCGATACGGCAATCGTGGCCGCACTGGCCCGACAATGGCGATCCACCAGAAGACGCAGCCTTATGTAACCGTGTCCGAGGATGGTCAGCGCGCTAACATTCGCCTGCGGCTGTTTCAGTTCAATTCCGCCTTCGAGACTCCGGGATCGTGGATTTCCGGCATCTACGAGAACCAGGCGGTGCTGGAGGACGGCATCTGGAAGATCCACGGCATGGACCTCGATTACGTTTGGCTCGGTGATTACGTCGGCGGTTGGGCGGCGATCGATCCTGCTGCCAGCAACCGCTTCCAACCGAGCCCGGAAGACGTGGCGAAGTATCCGCCCGAAGCGCCGCTGCGCGGAGTGACTTTCGCTCCCTTTCCCGAGGTGGCGCCGATGGGTTTCCACTTCGTCAACCCGGTCAGCGGACGCCGGCCAGCAACATTCCTCACCTGGTCTGACGGATATCGTCAGGCGCAGAACGACAGGTAATTGCAGATGTACGAGACAGACGATCCGCGTTCGCGCCTATCCACCGCCAGCGGCGGCACCGGGGCAGCGTCGGCCTTCGGCACGTCCACTTACGCGCGCTTCTACAACAGCGCGCCGCAGGAAACCGGCTCCGGCCATCGCACATGGTACATAAGGGGCCAGAACTTCGTCGTCTGCTATTCGGAGGCAGAGGCAGGCGCTGTGTTCGAACGGCAGGGACAGGTCGACGAATACGTCGTGCTTCTGCCCGATGCAGCCAGCGGTGCTCGGGTAGAAGCCAATGGCGAAGTCGTGGAGGTCGCCGGCTTCACCGTGACCATGGTTCCACCGGGCGACAGTACGATTACCGTGACCGGCGCCGGCCAGGTCGTACGCCTGATCTCCACCCAGTCTGCCGACGTGGTCGCCAAGGTCAGCAATGCCGGGAACTATGCCGGACCGCATCCGCAGGTTCCGCCGTTTGAGCCGTGGCCCACGCCGCCGGACGGGTTCCGCATCCGCAGCTACAGTCTCGACGTGCCCGATCAGGAAGGGCGCTTCGGCAAGATATTCCGCTGCACCACTTTCATGGTCAACGTGTTCGCGCCCCAGCTCGGTCCGCGCGATCCGGCCAAGCTGAGCCCGCACCATCACGATGACTTTGAACAATGCTCACTAGCGATCGGCGGGGTCTACGAACATCACCTTCGCTGGCCGTGGACCGCCAACAAGGCGGAGTGGCGCGACGACGAGCATGAGAGCTGCGGCAGTCCCTCGGTCTGCGTCATCCCGCCCCGCGTGATCCACACGTCGGCGGCAGTCGATGCCGGCGCAAACCTGCTGGTCGATATCTTCGCTCCGCCCCGTGCGGACTTTTCCGACATGCCCGGCTGGGTGCTCAACGCGGATGATTATCCGCGCGGCTGAAGCGCCGCCGAAGGGGAATTTTATGGTGTCGCGTTCTGACGACCAATCAATCACTACGGGCAACGGCAATCCGCTGGTCGATTGCCACGCGCATATCTTCGCGCCCGATATGCCTGTGTCGGGAGATGCCTGGATCCAGCCGGATTACGCGTTCACCGCCGAGAACCTGCTGGCCGAAATGGACCGTCACGGCATTCATTTCGCGGTGATTTCGGGCCTCAGCATCGTTGGCACGTACAACGACTATACGATCGATGCCCTGCGCAGGAACCACCGCCTCCGTGGCACAGCAATCGTTCCGCCCACGGTGGACCGCTACACGCTGGAACGAATGAAAGCTGACGGGATCGTGGGCATCCGCCTTCAGCTTGCACGGCAGGATCGCACACCCGATTTCCGCTCTGACGACTATCGCCTTCTGTTCCGCCGCGTACTTGATCTTGGCTGGCACGTTCACGTCGCGATTGAGGGGCAGCAGTTGCGCCCGGTTCTGGACGTTCTGCTCGAAAGCGGCGTTGATATTGTGATCGACCATTTCGGCCATCCGGACCCCGTCGATCCGCTGGCCTGCGATGGCTTCCGCGCCATGCTGGCCGCAGTGGAAACGGGCCGCACGTGGATCAAGCTTTCCGGGGGCTTCCGTCTTCCCGGCACCGCCGCCTGGCGTGACGACCCCGATGGCGATCTGGAAGCGCTGGCGCAGGCGGTTGCCGCTGAACTGGTGGCAAACGTCGGTCCTGACCGGCTGCTGTGGGGTAGCGACGCACCTTTCGTCGGCTATGAAAAGCGCATCGGATATGCGGATGTTCTGGCCAGCTATCAGCGCTGGATTCCAGACGCCGGGATGCGTTCCCAGATCGACCGCACGGCCCTGCGCCTCTACTTTTCCTGAGCCGCGAGCGCGCATTCCCTGAGTGCCGCTTTCGGCACAATCCTTTACCCTACCGGGCAAGTATCCAGCGCCTCCCAAGGCCATCAGGCTCCCAAGAATGCGCCGCCACCGCGAGGAGAATGGCGGGTCAACTATTGGGAGGATACGATGGCAATCTTTGGATCGATTGGTGCAAGGTCGCGCCTGCTGGCGGGAGCTGCTGTGGCCACATATGTATTAGCGGCTGGCCCGGCGCTGGCGCAGAACGCCGCAAGCACAGCTGCTGATGAAGCGGACGCTACCATCATCGTAACGGGCAGCCGTATTGAACGGACCAGCGGCTTTAATCAGCCTACGCCGGCGACTGTATTCGGCGCCGAACAGGTTGCTGACCTCGGTATCGTGAACACTGGCGATATCGTCGAGCTGATCCCGCAGAATACTGCGTTTCAGTCCGACTCCACGGCTGGCATCACGGCTGGCGGCGATGTCGGCGCGGCTTATGCCAACCTTCGCGGCCTCAACCCTTCGCTTGGTACGCGCACGCTGACCCTCGTTAATACGAGGCGCTTCGTGCCTACCTCTGACGGCGGCGCGGTCGATCTCAACCTCATCCCGACTGCGATGATCTCTCGGGTAGAAACAGTCACAGGCGGCGCATCGGCAGCCTATGGCTCTGACGCAGTCGCGGGCGTGGTCAATATCCTGCTCAACACCAACCTAGAGGGTTTCCGCGCGCAGGCCGACTATGGCCAAACGTTCCGTGGTGACGGCAAGGGTTGGCACGGTTCGCTGGTCTATGGCTCACGCATTGGTGACCGGGGCCACTTCGTAATCGGCGGCGAGTATGAAAAGCGCGACGGGATCGGGGACTGCTCTGCCGTTCGTGAATGGTGCGCCGAGAGCTGGGACGTGTTCGTCAATGCGAACAACGTCATGCCTGATGGTTCGCTATCGGGCTTCGATCGCCCGGGTACGGCCGGTTATGGCTTGCCCAACTACATCATCGGCCCGAATTCGAAGCAGGCATTCAATGACGCGCGCGGCGTCGTGCGTAATCGCGCACCGGCTGCTGTGGCCGCACGCAACATGCGCTTCACCGATGACGGCAAGGGCATCGTCCAGTTCGATCCCGGCCAATACGTGCAGAGCGCGCAGACCGGACCGCGCATGGGTGGCGACGGTGAATCCACCTATGCCGACTCAGATATCCAGACGCCTCTCGAGCGCTGGGTTGGGTATGCCTATGGCGAATACGAGCTGGCCGATGGTCTGAAGGCCATCGCGGAACTCACTTATGCCAACCGCACGGCTTCTAACAGCGGCGTGACGGCTGGTCCGCGTTCCACTTTCTTTATCCGGCCGGATAACCCCTACATTCCTGCCTCGCTCAGCACTTTGCTTGCGGGGACACAGTTCAGCCTGGGCAAGGACGTTGACGCGCAGATTCCCGCGCGGAACCTTGCCGAAGCCGAAGTGTGGCGCGGCGTGGTGGGCCTCAACGGCGAGATCACAGGCGATTGGGACTGGGGTGTCTATTACCAGTATGGTCGCAACAAGCGTCACCAGTCTGCGCGCTATTCCCGCGTGAACACGGAATTCCAGTATGCGCTGGATGCCGTGCTCGATCCTGGCTCGGGTAATGTGGTCTGTCGCGAAACGCTCAGCGCGACGCCGAACCCGCGGTCGCAGGGCTGTGTGCCGATGAACCTGTTTGGTCTCGACAACCTCGATCAGCGGGCGATCGACTATGCCTATCGTCCGGTGGTGGAAGACTTCATCTACACTCAGCATGTCATTGCGGCAGACGTGAACGGTACGCTGACCGAGGGCTGGGCAGGACCGATCGGCGCGGCAGCCGGCGTGGAATATCGTAGTGAAAGTGGCGACGTTACGCACGGCGACATTCCGAATTACACGGATTACGCGTTCACGTTCGGCCTCGACTACGGCGGCAGCATCAAGGTGCTGGAAGGTTTTGCCGAAGTGAACGTGCCTGTGCTGCGCGATTCCGCGATCGGCGACTTGTTTGAGCTGAACGGTGCCATCCGCTGGACCCGCAATGAGGCTTCAGACGCCTATACTGGCGAAAACAAGGTCTCGAAGGCGACCAGCTACAAGCTGAGCGGTATCTACGAGGTGACAAACGGCCTCAGGTTGCGCGCTTCTCGGTCACGCGACATCCGGGCAGCCGGCTTCCGCGAGTTGTTCCAGCGTAACGTGCCGACGGAAGAAGGCTCGTCGCTGGGTATCGTTGACAACCCCAATCGCCCCTTCGCCGGCAACGACGATGCTACGCCAATCCTCAACGGCGGCAGTTTCTCGTTGAGCCCGGAAAAGGCTGACACCACTACCGCCGGTATCGTTCTGCGCCCGGCGTTCGTTCCGGGGCTGCGCCTCTCCGCTGACTGGTACCAGATCGAACTGAAGCAAGCGGTGAGCATCCTCAGCGCGCAGGCGATCGTCGATTTCTGCGGGGAATTCAGCCTGTTCTGCGACCGGATCACCACCGGCGCAGACACCGCCGTCACTTTCGGTTTGCCGGGTGACGGCGGCATCACCTTCATCGATGCGCGTCGCGTCAACCTGGGCGAAGTCACCGTTCGCGGTTTCGACTTCGAGCTGGATTATCGCCTGCGTCTGTCTGACGTGAGCGAGGGGATGGGCGGCGTTGTCGGCCTGCGTCTGCTGGCGAACAACCAGTACGATCAGGTTGTGCAACCCGATCCCAGCGTGCCAGCAATCGACTATGCTGGGCAAACCGGCCCAGTGCTGGGCGGCGGCAATCTCAGCCCCGCGCCTGACTGGATGTTCAACGGCTTCCTCAGCTACGACAACGGCGGGTTCAACACGACGATCAGTATGCGCCGTGTCAATTCCGGCATCTACAACGTGGAACGCGTCGGACCTGAGGACGTGGGATACGATCCTAACGCCGCCAACAGCATCAACACCAACCGCGTAGAAGGTCGCACCTATTTTGGCCTGGCTATGTCCTATGAGATTTCGATGGGTAACTCAGGGGCACAGTCGGTGGAGTTGTTCGGTGCGATCGACAACATCTTCGACAGCAAGCCGCCCATTGCGCCGGGCGGTGGCGGCCTGGGTGGATCGAACTATCCGACCAACCCGGTGTTCTTCGACACCTTCGGCTCGCGCTTCCGCACGGGCATCCGCGTAAAGTACTGATGATTTAAGGGTCCAACCCTCCCTGGGCGGGTTCGCAAGAACCCGCCCATTCTTTTCGCATTTGTTGTGAAGAGGGATATACCCTTATTTAAATACTCTCCGACACTTTGCGGGTATGAGTATTGGACCTCAAATCGCGAAGTATCTCGGCGCAGCCGCTCTTATTGGCGGTGCCGTGGGAGTTGCTACCGCGCCCGGAGGTAGTCAGCACGCGTCTGACGCCCTCCAGATGTTGAGCGACGTAACCGATACGAGAAGTCGCCCACCGCAACCCGGCGATCATTGGGGCGGCTGCAACGATGCGCGCGAAGCGGGCACGGCGCCGATCTACAGCGGAGAGCCGGGCTATCGCAGTGACATGGACGGCGACGGCGACGGCATCGCGTGCGAGCCGCATCGCTAATAGACCTGAGATGACACCTACGGGCGCCTAGACGCCCGGTGAAACGCATCGACATTCAGAATAGGGCGACCACCAAGCCGTCAGTGCCGAATGCCGATGCGATATTCTATCAGTTCGCCAGACCCTTCACATGATCTGCACCGGTCACGACTTGCGCGGTCGATTTCGGCAGGGTGTCGCCCAGCGGTTCGGCACGGCCGCCGAGGCACGTGGCGAGGAAGTTCTCGGTCACGGCGTTGAACGCGATGTTGTTCGCAGGCTTGGCGAAGCCGTGGCCTTCATCGGGGAAGAGCACGTAGGTGACTGGAATGCCGGCTTTCTGCATTGCTTCCACGATCTGGTCGCTTTCCGCCTGCTTCACGCGCGGGTCGTTGGCGCCCTGACCGATCAGCAGCGGCTTCACGATCTGGTCCGCCTTATAGAGCGGGCTGCGTTCGCGCAGCAGGGCCAACCCCTCTGGCGTGTTCGGATTGCCCATCCGTTCGTGGAACTGCTTCACCTGCGGTTCCCAATAGGGCGGAATGGAGGACAGCAGCGTTTCGAGGTTGCTGGGCCCGACGATGTCCACGCCGCAGGCAAATACCTCCGGAGTGAAGGTCAGACCGGCCAGCGTGGCGTAACCGCCATAGCTGCCGCCCATGATGGCGACCTTGTCCTTCTGGGCGATACCTTTGCCCACCGCCCAATCGACCGCGTCGATCAGGTCGTTGTGCATGGCCACACCCCATTCGAGGTTGCCAGCGTTGATGAACTCCTTGCCGAAGCCGGTGGAGCCGCGGAAGTTGACGCTCAAAACGGCATAGCCGCGGTTGGTCAGCCACTGGTGGGCGCGGTTGAAGCCGTATCCGTCACGCGCCCAAGGGCCACCGTGGACCAGCAGGACCATCGGCACGGCCTTGTCCGGCACACCATCACCGTTCTGATCGCTGCCTGGCGGCAGTGTCAGGTAGCTGGGCAGGGTGAGTCCATCACGCGACGGTATCTCAACCGGGTGCATGGCCTGTAACGGCGCGCCAACAAGATCGGGGCGGCTGGTGTAAAGTTCGGTCAGCGTGCCCTTGGGACGGTCATAGAGATAGACTTTGCTCGGCCCGGTCAGCGGATCGTTGCCGATGATCCACTTGGTATCATCCTCGGTCCGGCCCTGAACGCCGAACTCGCCCGGCAAGTTGGCCTTCAGGAAGTCGAGCGAGGCCGTGACCGCCGGATCGATGCCGACCCACTCGTTCTTCAGGTAATAGACCGAATAGGCTTCCACCACGCCGGTCTTGGGGTTCGACAGCGTGCCGCCGATATCGGCCTTGTCGCTTTGCGCGACAACGGTCTTCTTGCCGGTCGCCGTGTCCTCCGCAATCAGGGCAGCGGTGTTTCGACCTCGGCTGTCGACCCAATACAGGGTCTTTCCGTCAGTGGTGTAGCCCGCAACGGTGGTGGTCAGCGCGTCTTCAAGCTCGGTGGTTTCGCGCGGCTGATCGGCGATCTTCCCGTCCTTGATTTCGTACATGTCGGTGCCGCCGCCGGCATTTGCCCTAAGCGCCCAGCGCGGCGTCAGACTGTCGTCGGCCAGGAAGCCCATAAAACCAGCTTCGTTGCGCATGACCTCGGTCATCTCGCCGGTCTTCAGGTTTAGCGACCACATATCGTGGAAACGCGGATCGCGGTTGTTCAGGCCGATCAGGATGCGATCCTTGATCGTGTTCGAGATACCGGTGACCTGAATGCGCGTGTTCTCGAACGGGGTCAGCGTGCGTTCTTCACCGCTGGCCACGTCCACTTGATAGAGAAGGTAGTTCTCGTCCCCACCCTTGTCCTGAACGTAGAGCACGCTCTGCGAATCCGGTGCCCAGAAGTATTGCGGGATCGGGCGGTCGGCCGAAGCGGTCATGCGCTTGCCAGCAGTGGGATTGTCCGCCGGGGCAATCCACACGTTCATCACGCCTTCCCACGGGGCCAGCCAGCTCAGCCACTTTCCGTCAGGGCTGATGCCGCCCTGTGCGCGGACAGGATTTCCGTAAAGAACATCGCGCGGGATTAGCGGAACCTGAGAAACGGCTTGAGCGGCAGTGGTCATGGTATCTCCCTGCTGTGCATGAACAGTCGTACCAAGCGCCGTAGCGCCCAAGCACAAAGCGGCAAGGCCGCGCGTAAGACGGGTATGGGCCATAAGTCGATCTCCCCTGATCTCGTGCACCCCAAACTGGACCCCGGTTCACAAGTTTCAATAGAGACTAGGTTAGGCGTCGACGGGATCATTGGAAACCCGACTGGTCGGTCGGTGTTGGCCGTTGGTCGGAAAATGCCCGGAAGCACTATCAAAGCGCCGGGTTGTTGTAACAATGCCAGGTGAACAACGCCATCGCGCCGCGATGTGGGCGCCAATCTTCGGCCAGAATACGCGTGGCCTTTTCACTGGGTCTTTCCGGAAGGTTCAGGATACGGGCCACACCAGCCTGCACGGCCAGATCGCCAGCGGGCCAGATGTCGGGCCTGCCCTCCGCAAACAGCAGGTAGATTTCGGCTGACCAGCGGCCAATGCCCTTGATCCGCACGAGTTGTGCGATCGCTTCCTCGTCGTCGCCGGGCAGACACAACAGGTCTAGCTCGCCGTTGGCGACCAGCTCTGCCAGCGAGCGTGCGTAACCTTGCTTCTGCCGTGACAGGCCGCATGCACGCAGTGCGTCGAATTCGGCTGCGAGTAAGGTTTCTGGCGCCAGGTCTTCGCCAAGCAGTGCCTCAAGCTTGTTCCACACACTGGCCGCCGCCGCGACGCTTACCTGCTGGCCCACGATGGTGCGCAGCAGTGTGCGATAGCCGCGCTCACGAATGCGCGGTTCGGGATAGCCAGCACGGGAAAGCATCGCGGCGATGGCGGCGTCGCGCCCCGCTAACGCGTCCAGCCCATCAGTCAGTTGTTTCGCCGTCAGTGACATGGTGAAAGCTGGCCCTCGGGTAACTTGCCAAAATGCGACACGGCAAGTAGCAGCCCCGCGTCAAAAAGGAACGCCCGCCAATGCCCAAGCTGATCGTGACCACCCGCACAGGCGAAACCCGCGAAGTAGAGGCCAGCTCGGGCCTCACGGTGATGGAGGCGATCCGCGACAACGGCTTTGACGAGCTGCTGGCACTGTGCGGTGGTTGCTGCTCGTGTGCGACCTGCCATGTCCATGTCGATCCGGAATTCCTCCCGCTGCTTCCTGCGATGTCTGCAGACGAGGACGATCTGCTCGATTCGAGCGACGATCGGAATGAGACCTCGCGCCTTTCCTGCCAGATTCCTTTCACCGACGACCTCGACGGTTTGCGCGTACGCATCGCTGAGGAAGACTGATTTCGCGCGGGGGAAGCGCATTTGCATTGCGGGCGGGGGCGCTGAGCCTTAACTCCGCCCCATGACCGCACCTACCCCGCTCGGCAGCACGCTCGACCTGATAGGCAACACCCCGATAGTCCTGCTCAAGGGGCCGAGTGAGGCCGCTGGGTGCGAGATCTGGGCCAAGTGTGAATACACCAACCCCGGCGCCTCGGTGAAAGACCGCGCGGCACTATGGATTGTGCGCGATGCAGAAGCGCGCGGTACGCTGAAACCGGGCGGTTGCATCGTGGAAGGCACCGCCGGCAACACCGGCATCGGTATCGCTCTTGTCGCCAATGCCTGCGGCTATCGCGCGATCATCGTGATGCCGGAGAATCAGTCGAAGGAGAAGATGGACACCCTGCGCGCGCTGGGCGCGGAGCTGGTGCTCGTCCCCCCGACACGGTTCTCCGATCCCGGACACTTCGTGCATACCTCGCGCCGACTGGCCGAAGAAACCGAAGGCGCGGTCTGGGCCAACCAGTTCGACAACATCGCCAACCGCAAGGCTCACATTGAAAGCACGGCGCCGGAAATCTGGGAGCAGATGGAAGGGCGAGTGGACGGCTTCACCTGCGCGGTGGGTACGGGCGGAACGCTCGCGGGCGTGGGACTGGGCCTGAAGGCGTTTGACGAAAATATACGAATTGCGCTGACCGATCCGCACGGGGCCGCTCTCTACAGCTATTACGCTGAGGGCGAGTTGCGGGCAGAGGGCAATTCCGTCGCGGAAGGCATCGGGCAGGGTCGGATCACCGCCAACCTCGAGGGCGCGCCTGTGGATACCCAGTTCCGCATTTCCGACGAGGAAGGGCTGGAGTGGGTTGCGCGTCTGCTGCGCGAAGAAGGTCTGTGTCTCGGGCTGTCGTCGGGAATCAACGTGGCTGGTGCTGTCGCGCTGGGCAAGCAATTGGGGGCGGGCAGCCGCGTTGTGACGATCCTGACCGACACAGGTTTCCGTTATCTGTCCTCGCTCTACAACCGCCAATGGCTGGAGGCGAAGGGCCTGCCGGTTTTCGACTGGCTGCGTTAAGGTTGGATCGGTAAACTCGCGGCATGGCCACCGAACCCCTCGACCATAGAAATATCCCTGACCCCGTTGAAGGTCTGGCGGCGCATCCGATTTCCGGCACCCGCGGCCAGGCTATGCAGCGGCTCCAAGTGGGGCTGTTCGGCATTGCATCCATGGTGCTGCTGGTCGGTCTGGCCAACGTCGTGTTGACCAACGCTCGCCAGAACGAAGCGCAAGTGGTGCCTGAAGCGGTCAACGCGAACGCGACGGTGCAGGGCAAGGTTGCAAGCGATCCTCTGGCCGAAGCGGGCATCGTTCCCGACCTTCCATCACCCAGCCAAACTCAGACCCAGACCCCGATCGAGGTTGCGCCTCCTCCGCCCCTGACGGAGCCCGGCGATGCGCTCACGCGGCCTTAAGCTTTCACTTGCCTGCGCGCTGCTGACGCTCGCGACCGCGTGCGAGGCGCAGCCGCAAGATTCCCAGGCGCAGGAACCGCCGCAACAACTGGCCGAACAGCGCCCTGTGCTCGGGCTGATGGGCACGATCCCGATCTACTGGGGTGAATCGGACAGCATGGGCGACCTGGTGGGTGGCCGCGGCGCCAGCCACTGGGCGCGCGATCAGATCGAAACGCGCTTCATAGTCGAACCGCTCGACACTTTGATGGATCAGAACCTGGCGGCGGTGAACATTCTCCTGCTCGCGCAGCCCCGCGCCCTCAGTGCGGAGGAGAACGTCGCGCTGGATGCGTGGGTGCGTGGGGGAGGGCGATTGCTGCTGTTCGCTGATCCCATGCTGACGGGCGAAACACGCTTCGCCATCGGTGATCGCCGCAGGCCGCAGGACGTGATTCTTCTCTCGCCAATCCTTTCGCACTGGGGGCTGGACCTTCAATTCGACGTCGACCGGCCAGCGGGCGTAGCGACGGCCGAAGTGGATGGCATGGCTATTCCCGTCGATCTGGCGGGGCACTTGGTGCCGCGTAGCGATTCCGGCTGCGAAGCGGCCGCGGACGGCGTGTTGGCTCGTTGCCGGATAGGCCAAGGGCAGGTGGTGGTGCTTGCAGACGCCGCCTTGCTTGATCTTCACAACCCGCCCGCTGGTTCTCCAGCAGCGCTTGACTGGCTGATTGAGCAGACTTTTGGGGAAATCGCGGGATAGAACCGCGAGTCGCGTCGTTCTCAAAACGAATACGGATGGTGATTTGTTGTGTTTGGGGCCGATTTGGTCCCCAAACGCGGGTCGCTCATTGTGTAAATTCGGGCAAAACGTAGTCATTGGGGCGTAATATCCCGCGATTTCCCCTTTCCTCCCGCAAACACCCGCGCTAGATAACAAGTCCATCGGACAACCCGTCGTCGTGCGCTCCGAATCACGGGGCGACGGTTCGCGTTTCTGCGCGGCCGAACGGGGAAGGCGTGTCCGACCGCGCTCGTAGGTTCAGGTTAGGGATAGTGGGGGAAGTGGCGGGAAAGACGGTCTCGGGATACAGCGGACAAGGCTTTTCGCCTCGCGGCGAAAAAGGCCGCTATGTCCTGCCGCCCGCATTCCGTAACGCCATTGCCCCAAACCAGAACGATGCCCGCGTCCTTTGCCTCGCGCGGCATGACCGCTGGAACTGCCTGACCGGCTTTGGCCTGTCGCGGACCGACAGCTTCGAGGCTCAGCTCGATCGTGAAGAAGAAAGCGCGCTGAGGCTTGGTCGCGAATTCGATCGCGAACTGCGCTCGATCCAGCTTTGGACCTTCTCTGAAATTCCGTTCGACGCCAGCGGCCGCTTCGTACTGCTCGACCATCTGGGCGAGTTGTGCGGCATCGGCGGCGCGATCTGCTTCCTTGGAGCCGGCCAGTTCTTCACCCTCTGGGCACCGGATCAGCTCTACGCGATGGGTCAGGGCTGGGAAGGCCAGCAGGCCGTGTGCCGCAAGCTGGAAGCCGATGCCGCCGCCAAGGGGAAGCGCAAGTGACCGCGCCCCATATCCCCGTCCTGCTTGATGAAGTGATTCAGGCGCTTTCGCCCCAGCCGGGCGACGTGATCGTGGACGCCACTTTCGGTGCAGGCGGGTATACGCGCGCGCTGCTCGGTGCGGGCGCAACCGTCCACGCCTTCGACCGCGATCCTGACGCGATTGCGATCGGTTCGTCGTGGCCGGAAGTCAGTGAAAACCCACCCCGTCTTTTTCTCCATCCGCGCCGCTTTTCGGAAATGGTCGCCGCTCTGGAAGAAGCAGGTGTTGCCAAGGTGGACGGCGTGGTGATGGACATTGGCGTGTCCTCCATGCAGCTAGACCAGCCCGCGCGCGGTTTTGCGTTTTCCGCCGATGGCCCGCTGGACATGACCATGAGCCGTGCTGGGCCCACGGCGGCCGACTTCCTGAACGAAGCGCCCGAGGCTGAGATTGCCGACGTGCTGTGGCTTTACGGTGAAGAGCGGCAGAGCCGCCGCGTGGCCCGCGCTATCGTTGCAGCGCGCCCGCTGTCGACCACTGGCGAGCTTGCTGCCGTTATCCGCAAGGCGCTGGGCTATCGTCCGGGCGCCCCGAAGGATCCAGCAACACGCAGCTTCCAGGCGATCCGCATCCACGTGAACGGCGAACTGGACGAGTTGGAGGCTGGCCTGTTCGGTGCTGAGAGCCTTCTTCGCGATGGTGGCCGACTGGCCGTTGTCAGCTTCCACAGTCTTGAGGACCGGATCGTGAAGCGCTTCCTGCGCGAAGCCTCGGGCGCCACTGCGCGTGCGAGCCGCCATCTTCCTGATGCGCCTGTGCAAGCCAGCCCGGTGTTCGAACGAGTGGCGAAGCCGTGCCGCGCTTCCGACGCCGAACTGTTGCGCAATCCGCGCGCTCGCTCTGCCACATTGCGGTCTGCTGTTCGTTCGGCCGCACCCGCCCGGAAGGAGGCCGCATGACCCCGCAGAGCCGTATTCGCCGCATAGGTTGGATCGCCGCACTTGCTGTCTGCGCTGTTTTCTATCTGGTGCTGCACATCAAGGTGCACGCGGTCAGCAGCGACGTGATCCGGGCAGAGCGGCAGCTTGTCGCGCTGGAACGGCAGAACCTGCTGCTAGAAACCGAGTTCGAAACACGCGCCAACCAGTTGCAGCTCGCCGCGTGGAACAACGTGGAGTTCGGCTACACCGCGCCAACGGCGAAGCAGTTCCTGCACACAGAGCGCCGTCTGGCTGACTTCGGTGCGCCGCCGCTTCCGGGCGCGCCTGATCCGATCCGCGTGGCCGGTGTTTCTGGCGATACGCCTGAATATCCGCGCATGGTTTCCCCGCTGACGGGCAAGCCGATCGAAGAAGCCTTGCTCGACCCGGAGCATGTTGAGGACGTTTCGCTCGCTGCGCGTCTGGGCGCGGGCGCAGTTCGCGTTCCGTTGCGCGCCTCGATCGCGAGCGCCGCTCAGTGAACGCCTTCGCGGACAGCGTCCCGATCTCGGTGCTCGCGCCGACCGGACGTGTCCGCCTGGCCGATGTTCGCCGCCGCGCACTGCTGGTCGCTCAGCTACGTGTGCTGATGATCGCCGCGATATTTCTGGCGTTGGCCATCGCGGCGCTGCTCCGCATTACATGGCTGGGTCTCATAGAGCCGCCGCAGCAGGCGCGGTCGATGGCCGACGCCTTGCTGCCTCCACGTGGGGAGATCACGGATCGCAACGGCGTGCCTCTGGCGCGCGCTTTCCCGGCATATGCGCTATGGTACAATCCTGACGCGATGGGCGATGGCGGCACTCCGCTCGTCCGTTCGCCGCAGGAGGTCGCGGCCGACCTTCACGCCATTTTCCCCGATCTCGAGATTTCGTGGCTGACGCGCCGCTTGTCGTCCGGCCAATCTGGCTATTTGCGCCGCCGCGTGCTGCCGGAAGAAGCAAACCGGGTTTACGCTATCGGTGAACTGGCGCTCGAACTGCCCAGTGAGACTGACCGCCAGTACCCGCAGGGTGCAATGGCGGCCCATATCCTCGGCTACGTTGACGAGAACGGCCAGGGACAGGTCGGCATGGAAGCGGCGCTGAACGATCGGCTGGTCGATCCGGCACTGCGCGGCAAGCCGGTGTCGCTCTCGGTCGATGCGCGCGTGCAGGGCGCACTAGAGGATGAGCTGCGCCGCGGAATGCTGTCGGTAGACGCCGTGGGCGCGGCGGGCATCGTGCTCGACGTCGATACCGGCGAAGTCATGGCGCTTGCCTCTCTTCCGGGCTTCGATCCCAACAAGATCGACGTTCAGGGGCAGAACAACATGTTCAACCGGGTGACGAACCAGGTTTATGAACTCGGTTCCACCTTCAAGCCGCTCACGGTCGCTGCTGCGATTGATGCTGGCACGATCACGGACCTTTCCCGTCGCTACCCGGCACTGCCGTTCCCGATTGGTGGCTTCACGATCCGTGACAGCCATCCCTTGGGCTCGTCGCTCAATACGCCGGAAATGCTCATCCACTCCTCGAACGTGGTCACGGCGCGGATCGTGGATGATCTTGGCGCTGATCGGCTGAAGCAGACCATGGCCGATCTGGGCATGAACGAGCGGCCCTACATCGAACTTCCCGCGCGCGGCTTCCCGATCTGGGCGAGCGGCAACTGGCCGCGGCTGCGGGCCATGACGGTTGGTTACGGGCACGGCATTGCTGTCACTCCGCTACACCTTGCCAGCGCCTATGCGGCCATGGTCAACGGCGGGATCTGGCGCCCTGCGACGCTGATGAAGGTGGAACCGGGACAGGCCAATCGCGGCCGCCGCGTGTTCAAGACCAGTACAAGCGCGCGCATGAACCAGCTGCTGCGGATGATCGTCGTCTACGGCACAGGCCGCAAGGCAGAGGCTCCCGGGTTCCGTATCGGCGGCAAGACCGGCAGCGCGGAAAAGCCCGGAGCGGGCGGGTACAAGCGGACCACTCTGGTATCCACGTTCGCGGCGGCTTTCCCGATGGATCGTCCGCGTTACGTTGTCATCGTGATGCTCGATGAGCCGAAGGGCACGGCAGCCAGTTCCTACCAGCGGACCGCAGCGTGGAACGCCGCGCCGATCGTGGGCCGCTTGGTCCCGCGCGTTGGCCCGCTGCTGGGTGTATTCCCCGAAGAAGGTCGCGATATCGACCTTACTGACCTGAAGCCCCTCGTAGGGGACACGGGCGGGAGCGGCGAATGAAGCTGTCCCGCCTGACCCAGGCCACGGGAATGGACGCGGGTGTCTGGGCAGATGAAACTGTGACGGGGTTTGCGATCGATCATCGCAAGGTCGCTCCCGGCACGGTGTTCGGCGCGTTTCTCGGCGCGGTAGCCAACGGCGAGGACTACATACCGGCGGCCATCGCAGCGGGCGCCATCGCGGTCGTAACGAGGCCGGAAGCCGAGGTGACGGGTGCCGCGCATCTGGCCGATGCAGAACCGCGCCAGGCCTTTGCTAGACTGGCGGCTCAGTTCTTCCAGCCGGTGCCGGAAACCGTCGTCGCTGTGACGGGAACCAACGGCAAGACGTCCACGGTTGAGATGACGCGCCAGATCTGGCGCATGTGCGGCCAGCGCGCAGCCTCCATCGGCACGCTGGGTGTAACAACGCCGGATGAGAGCGTCTCAACCGGCCTGACCACGCCGGACATCGTGACGTTCCTTTCCAATATGACCGGGCTGGCTCGTGAGGGCGTGACCCATGTCGCGTACGAAGCCTCCAGCCACGGCCTCAGCCAATTCCGCAACGAAGGGCTGCCGGTCGTAGCGGGGGCTTTCACCAATCTCAGCCGCGACCATCTCGATTATCACGCCAACATGGACGACTATTTTGCCGCCAAGATGCGGCTGTTCTCCGAGGTCGTGAGCGATGGCGGTATCGCGGTGATCTGGGCGGATGACCCGAGGAGCGGCGAGGCGATCAGCGCTGCAAAGGCGCGCGGGCTGACCGTGTTTACCGTGGGTGAGCAGGGGCTCTCCATCAAACTGATTTCACGTACTCCTGGTCATCTGGGGCAGGATCTTGAGATCGAATATGAAGGCACGCGCCGGAAGGTCATGCTGCCGTTGATCGGCGCATATCAGGCGGCAAACGCGCTGGTGTCTGCCGGACTGGCGCTTTCCACTGGCAGCGACCCAGCAACGGTGTTCGACGCGCTTGGGCGGCTCCAACCGGTTCGCGGGCGGCTGGAGCGTGCGGCGATTTCTGCCAGCGGTGCACCGGTCTACGTCGATTATGCGCACACACCGGATGCACTGGCTGCCGCAATCGAAGCGCTGCGTCCGCATCTGAGTGGCCGCCTCATCACGGTTTTCGGCGCTGGCGGCGATCGCGACCGGGGGAAGCGGCCGGAGATGGGCCGGGTTGCCGCAGAGCATTCAGACGTGGTGATCGTTACCGACGATAATCCGCGTGGCGAGGACCCGGCAGCGATCCGCGCAGAGGTTCTAAGCGGTGCGGCGGGCGCCATCGAAATCGGCGACCGTCGTGAGGCGATCCGTCGCGGAATTGCAGAGGCTGGCGCGGGCGACATCGTCCTCGTGGCTGGCAAGGGACATGAGCAAGGGCAGATCGTTGGTGCCGGAGAGGCAACCCGCATCCTGCCATTTGACGACGTAACGGTGGCGCGCGAATGCGCCGCCGGACTTTCAGGAGCGGCCCATCGATGAATGCGGTTCTGAAGACCTTGCGTTGGCCTGGGAGCGAGCGGGATTCCCGGCGGCTCGCTCTATGGACGGCCGAAGCGGCTGCCCAAGCCATTGGCGGTACCGCCAACACCTCGTTTCAGGCGTCTGGCGTTGAAATGGATTCGCGCGACGTGCGCGCTGGCGACCTGTTCTTCGCGCTGAAGGGCGAAAGCGCCGACGGCCACCTCTACGTGGACAAGGCATTTGCGAACGGGGCGGTCGCCGCCGTTGTCGAACAACCGATCGCGCAGCCCCATATTCTCGTCGAAGACACCTCAAAAGCGCTTGAGCTTCTGGCTGGTGCGGCTCGCAAGCGCGTCGATGCCTGCATTGTCGGGGTGACCGGATCGGTAGGCAAGACGGGCGTGAAGGAAGCGATCTTCGCGTCGCTGGAACGTGGCAGCAAGGGTGGCGCGCATCGCTCGGTGCGCAGCTACAACAACCATGTGGGCGTTCCGCTCAGCCTTTCGAGGATGCCTTCGCGCAGCAAGTTCGGCGTCTTCGAAATGGGCATGAACCATGCCGGCGAAATATTGGGTTTGACGAAGCAAGTCCGCCCGAACGTCGCGGTTGTTACCACGATCGCGCCAGCCCACATCGAAAACCTGGGTAGCGAAGAAGCCATTGCCGACGCCAAGGGAGAGATTTTCGCCGGGATGGAGCCGGGCGGCACGGCGGTTATCCCAGCAGACAGCCCGCACTTTGCCCGTCTGCGCGCAGCGGCAGAGCGGCAGGGTTTGCAGATTCTTTCCTTCGGTCGCGACGCTGACGCTGGTGTCCGGCTGCTCGATGCCATTCCGGCCGCGAACGGCGGCTCGCTTGTGACGGCGGCGCTGGCCGACAGGCGCCTGTGCTACTCAGTGGCGGAACCGGGCGAGCACTGGGTTGCGAACTCTCTGGCAGTCATGGCGGCCGTTCATGCGGCGGGCGGCGATCTGGGCGCAGCGGGTCTCGCACTGGCCGAGATGGGCGGATTGAAGGGTCGCGGCGCACGCCACTGGATTAGCGTTCCGGGTGGGCAGGCGTTGCTGATCGACGAAAGCTACAACGCCAATCCCACGTCCATGCGCGCCACGCTGGCGCAGCTAGGTGCAACGCCCGCCACGCGGCGGATTGCGGTGCTCGGCAGCATGAAAGAACTGGGTGACTTTGCACCCGCATTCCACGCCCAGTTGATGGAACCGCTGGTCGCTGCACAAGTCGACTATGCCGTGCTGGTAGGTGACGAGATGCAGGCGCTGGCGCGTGAACTGGGGAAACACGGCGGGAATACGCTTGGCAAGGGCACCGCCTACGCCCATTGCGACAATCCGGGCGAAGCAATTGCCGCGCTGGAGGAATTCGGCCTGACTGGCGGCGATGCGGTGCTCGTGAAAGGTTCGAATTCGGTGGGTCTGGGCAGATTGGTCGCCCATTTCGCCACCAGAGAAGGCTGATCGCCCCGTGCTCTACCTGCTTGCCGAATGGATGAATTTCGAGGGCCTCCTGAACCTCGTCCGCTACCAGACCTTCCGTGCCGGTGCGACGCTGTTCACGGCGCTGATCATCGGGCTGCTTATCGGCCCGAAATTCATCAACATGCTTCGCGTCCGTCAGGGCAAGGGCCAGCCGATCCGTGAGGATGGGCCGCAGACCCACCTGGCGAAGGTCGGTACGCCCACGATGGGCGGGCTGATGATCCTCACCTCGTTGGTCCTGTCGATGCTGATGTGGATGGACCCGCGCAATCCCTTCGTCTGGGCCTGCCTTGCCGTGACCATCGGTTTCGGCTTGATCGGCTTCCTCGACGATTACGACAAGGTCGCAAAGCGCAGCCACAAGGGCGTTTCCGGCAAGGTGCGCCTTCTTCTGGAATTTGTCGTGGCGGGTATCGCGGCGTGGATCATCGTGGGTCAGATCAGCACTAACCTTTACGTGCCGTTCCTTTCGGGACGTTCTATCCCGCTTGGTCCGTTCTACTATGTGTTCGCGGCGACGGTGATCGTCGGCTTCGGCAACGCGGTGAACCTGACAGACGGGCTGGACGGGCTGGCGACAATGCCGGTGGTGATTGCCGCAGGTGCTTTCACCCTGATCTGCTATCTTGTCGGTCGCGTGGACTATTCCGCCTATCTGGGAATTCCTCACGTGCCGGGAGCGGGCGAACTGGCGATCTTCTGTGCCGGGATCATGGGGGCGGGATTGGCCTTCCTGTGGTTCAATGCGCCACCGGCAGCCGTCTTCATGGGTGATACGGGCAGCCTCGCGCTTGGCGGCGCGCTGGGTGCCATCGCTGTTGCCGCGCATCACGAGATCGTGCTGCTGATCATCGGCGGGTTGTTCGTGGTCGAAACCGCCAGCGTGATCATTCAGGTGTTCTGGTTCAAACGAACGGGGCGCCGGATATTCCGGATGGCGCCGATTCATCATCACTTCGAGCAGCTGGGCTGGAAGGAATCGACGGTCGTGATCCGCTTTTGGATCATTGCGATCGTGCTGGCCCTTGCCGGTCTGGCGACGCTGAAGCTGCGATGATCGTTTCCCCCGCCTTCACCGGCAAGCGCTATGCCGTGCTCGGCCTCGCCCGTTCGGGCATGGCTGCGGCAGAAGCGCTGCTGGCGAGCGGGGCGGAAGTTACGGCCTGGGACCGACGTGAAGGGCCACGCGAACAGCTCGTGGGGCGGGCTACCATCGCCGACCCGCTCGTGATTGATCTCGCCGGTTTTGATGGCATGGTGCTTTCGCCCGGCGTGCCGCTCAATACCCATCCGATCGCTGATCGCGCGCGGGCGGCCGGTGTTCCGTTGATCTGCGATATTGAGCTTTTCGCACGGGCACGCGCCGATCTGCCGCCGCACAAGGTTGTCGGCATCACGGGCACCAACGGGAAGTCGACCACGACTGCGTTGGTCAACCACCTGTTCAACGCATCCGGCCGGCCTGCTCGCATGGGCGGCAACATCGGACTGCCGATCCTGGGTCAGGAGCCGCTGCCGACTGGCGGAACTTACGTGCTGGAGCTGTCGAGCTACCAGATTGATCTCACCAATTCGTTGGCCTGCGAAGCGGCGGCTCTGACCAATGTCACGCCCGACCACCTTGACCGCTACTCCGGCTTTGACGCCTACGCCGCATCAAAGGCGCGCTTGTTTGCCATGCAGGGCGAGACGCAGTTCGCGGTGTTCGGCTGTGCGGACGAGACCACTTCTGCCGTCCAACGTGTCGAGGTTACACGTCGACCGCAGGGGCGCGCTGTCTGTGCCCGCTACGCGTTCTGGCGCGAACATCAGGCGAATTGGCCGTCGCTGCAGGGCCCGCACAACCTTCAGAACGCGGCCATAGCAGCGGCTATCGCGCTTGAGCTGGGTCTGAGCGAAGCCGAAGTTCTCGCAGGCCTCGCCAGCTTCCGCGGGCTGCCGCATCGCATGGAAGTTCTGGGTGAATTTGGCGGGGTGCTGTTCATCAATGACAGCAAGGCGACCAACCCCGCGTCCACCGCGCCCGCGCTCTCTGCCTATCCGCCCAATCCCGGCAAGCGCGTTCACTGGATCTGCGGCGGACTGCCCAAGGGCGACGATCTGGACGAATGCGCACCGGCATTCGGAAACATTGCGGCTGCCTATACGATCGGAGAGGCCGGGCCGCGCTTCGCGGAAATTCTCGAACCCTTCATGCACGTCGAGCGGTGCGAGATGTTGTGCGAGGCTGTCCGGCGGGCGATTGCGGCATCCCGCGCTGGCGATGTCGTTCTGTTTTCACCGGCCTGTGCCAGCTTCGATCAATTTCGTGATTACGAAGCGCGCGGCGACTCTTTCCGCGCGCTGGTGACGGAACTGGCGGGCGGCAAGGGCGGCTCACAACCCTGCGCGGAAGGGGCGATGGCATGAACCCGGCCCGCCCTTATATCCCTCGCGCCGGTGAGCGTGCTCAACGTCCCACCCAGTTTCCGCAAGGTCGCAAGCGGCAGTTACAGGTCTGGTGGCGCGAGATTGACCGCGTTCTGCTGCTGATGATCGGCATACTCATGGCCGTAGGCGCGATTGCCGTCGCGGCGGCGTCGCCCGCCAGCGCGCGGCGACTGTCCACCAGTGCGGCGCAGCTTGGCGACCTTCACTTCTTCAACCTGCATCTCAAGTGGCAGGTGTTGGGCATCCTCACGATGCTCGGCACGTCGATGTTACCGAGAGAGCTTGTTCGGCGCGGGGCGATCCTGCTCAGCGCGGCGATGGTCTTTGCCATGTTGCTGGTGCCGATCATCGGCAGCGAGGTTAATGGTGCGCGGCGGTGGCTGGATCTCGGCATTCGCTTTCAGCCGAGCGAGTTCCTGAAGCCCGCGTTCGCAGTGGCTGTGGCGTGGATCCTGTCGTGGCGGGCGCGCGATCCGGATCTGCCCGTAATCCCGCTCAGCGCCGGGTTCACGCTGCTTGTTCTCGCCCTGCTAATGATCCAGCCAAACCTGGGCGATGCGATCCTGTTTGCTGGCTGCTGGTTCGTGCTGGTGATGCTGGCAGGCTTGCCGATGCAGCGCATCATGCTTCTGATCGGCGGCGGTGCCGGTCTGCTGGCGATGGCGTATATATTCTACGACAACGCCCGCCACCGTATAGACAGCTTCCTGGGGGGCGGTACGGCGTTCGATCAGGTCGATCTGGCTAGCCGCACCCTCATGTCGGGTGGCTGGACAGGCAGCGGGCTGTGGCTCGGCACGCGCAAGCTGGCCCTGCCGGAAGCCCATACCGACTACATCTTCTCCGTCATCGGGGAGGAATTTGGATTGTTGATCTGCGGGGTAGTGGTTCTGCTCTATCTCGCGATCATAGTGCGCGCGCTGGTACGGTTGGTGGATGAAGACAACCTGTTCATCATCCTGGCTGCTACCGGATTGGTCGCGCTGTTTGGTGGTCAGGCTTTCGTGAATATCCTCGTCAATCTTCAACTGGCTCCGTCGAAGGGGCTGACGCTTCCGCTGGTCAGCTATGGTGGTTCGTCCACTATCGCGCAGTGTTTCCTTGTCGGGTTGCTGCTGGCGATCACGCGCCGCAACCCGTTCCTCAGCCGCGAGAAGTTCGACTGGCGCGAGGCTGTTGATGAGGCGCTGCCCGGCCGTGACGAAGGGGAGGGCAAACGATGAGCCCGCAACCCGGAACGATCGCCCGCCACTATGTCCTCGCCGCTGGCGGCACAGGTGGTCACCTGACGCCGGCCTTTGCGCTGGCAAGTGAGCTGGAACGGCGCGGCCATCACGTCGCCCTGATCACCGATGCGCGCGGAGAAGCCATTCCGGGCAAGCCCGACTTCCTGCCCGCACACGTCCTGCCCGCTGGTCGCTTCGGCAAGAACCCCTTGCGTTGGCCCGCCGGGATTAGCGCCGTGCTGGAAGGCCGGGCGATGGCCCGTCGTCTCTACGAGAGTTTCGAGCCGAGTGCGGTTGTCGGCTTCGGCGGATACCCGGCGTTGCCCGCGCTGCTGGCGGCGCGCGCCATGCGTATTCCGTCCGTGATCCACGAGCAGAACGCAGTGCTGGGCCGGGTCAATCGTCTGATGGCTGGGCGCGTGGATGCCATCGCCACGGCTTACATGGATGTGGACCGGCTGAAGCCGAAATTCCTCCACAAGGCCCATCTGGTGGGTAATCCCGTCCGTCCGGAAGTTCTCGCGCTGCGGGATGAGCCGTTCCCGGCCTTTACCGAAGAAGGCCTGCTGCGCGTACTCGTCACGGGCGGAAGTCAGGGCGCGCGCGTGCTTTCGGAAGTCGTGCCAGACGGGCTGGCCATGCTGCCGCCCGCACTGCGTTCCCGCCTTCAGGTCACGCAGCAGTGCCGCGCGGAAGATCTCGAGGCCGTGCGTCAACGCTATGCAAATCACGGTATCCCGGCGGAACTGGGCACATATTTTGAAGACATGCACCTCCATCTGAGGGACGCGCACCTGTTCATCGGCCGCGCTGGCGCATCAACGATTGCCGAGCTGACTGCGGTGGGCCGTCCCGCGATACTCGTCCCGCTGCCCATCGCAACGGACGATCATCAGGCCGCGAACGTGCGCGAGATCGTGAAGGCGGGTGGGGCTCGCTCCATCCGTCAGCACAATTTCACCGCCAAGGAACTGGCGAAGCAGATCAACGCCATGGCGCAGCATCCCGAAACGCTGGCTAATGCCGCGCACGGAGCGTGGAACTGCGGCCGCCCCAATGCGGCGAGCGATCTGGCCGACCTGATCGAAGGTTTTGGCGCGGCGCCGATTCAGGATGTGATCCGTGTCGCCAATGAATCGAGCGCGCGGGCAGGGGGTGCTTTCGCCGAAGGGGCCTCGCGATGAGGGCCGCGCCCACAGACATCGGCACCGTCCATTTTGTCGGCATCGGGGGTATCGGCATGTCCGGCATCGCCGAAGTCATGAGTAACCTCGGCTACACGGTGCAGGGTTCCGACCTGTCGGAAAGCGCATCGGTCGAACGGTTGCGCGCGCGCGGGATCAAGGTGCTGATCGGCCACGAGGCGGAGAACCTCGGCGATGCAGCCGTGGTGGTTACTTCCACCGCTGTCCGGCGCGACAACCCTGAAGTCGCCGCTGCTCTGGAAGCGCGCATCCCCGTCGTTCGTCGCGCGGAGATGCTCGCGGAACTCATGCGGCTCAAGCGTACGGTCGCGGTCGCGGGCACTCACGGCAAGACGACGACTACCTCAATGGTCGCGGCGCTGCTGGATGCTGGCGGCATTGATCCGACCGTGATCAACGGCGGCATCATTGAAAGCTATGGCTCCAATGCCCGTCTTGGTGCCAGTGACTGGATGGTGGTTGAGGCCGACGAAAGCGACGGCAGCTTCCTGCGGCTGGACGGCACTTATGCCATCGTCACCAATATCGATCCCGAGCATCTGGACCATTACGGCAGCTTCGACGCCGTGCGCGAAGCGTTCGTGGAGTTTATCGAGAACGTGCCGTTCTACGGCGCGGCGGTGCTCTGCGTCGACCACCCGGAAGTGCAGAAGGCCATCGCTCGCGTGCGCGACAGGCGGGTCATCACTTACGGCTTCTCGGCACAGGCGGATTGGCGGGCGGAAAACTTGCGCCCTCGCGACCTTGCGGCTGGAGGCGGCAACCTGTTCGACGCGATCCATACGGACCGCGACGGTCAGCAGCGCCGTATCGCCGATATCCTGCTGCCCATGCCGGGCCGCCACAACGTGCAGAATGCGCTCGCCGCGATAGCCGTGGCGGTTGAACTGGGTTGCTCGGACGAGACGATCCGCAGCGGCTTCGCCCGTTTCGGCGGCGTGCGCCGTCGCTTTACCCGCGTGGGTGAAGTGGCTGGGACGTCGGTGATTGACGACTACGCGCACCACCCGGTTGAAATCCGCGCCGTGCTGGCCGCCGCGCGTGAGGCTGTGTCAGGTTCTGGCGGAAGGGTGATCGCGGTGGCGCAGCCGCATCGCTTTACCCGCCTGCGCGATCTGCTGAGCGAGTTTCAGGGCTGCTTCAATGACGCCGACATGGTGTTCGTCGCGCCGGTATATCCGGCGGGCGAGGCGCCAATCCCGGGTGTGGATGCGGGGGCGCTGGTTCTGGGTCTGCGCGAGCGTGGCCATCGCGCGGCATCCGAAATTGGCGGGCCTGACGAATTAGCGGAACGGCTCTCCCGTTTAATCACGCCGGGCGATCTCGTGGTTTGTCTTGGTGCCGGTGATATTACCCGCTGGGCCGCTGGCCTTGCCAATGCCATCAACGAGCGGCTGGAGCGCGCGGCATGAGCGGCCAGATCGGATCATGGCTCCAGCAATGCGGCGCGCCCGGCTCGGACCATGGCCACGGCGGCGATGGCTGGGTGCCGCAGGACGTGCGCGGAAAGCTGACGAAGCAGGCGCCGCTCGACAAGCTGGTCTGGTTCAAGAGCGGCGGCGCAGCCGATTGGCTGTTTGAGCCCGCAGATCTGCAAGACCTGACCCGTTTTCTCGGCCGGATTGACGAGGACATGCCGGTCATGCCGCTTGGCCTCGGTTCCAACATGATCGTGCGCGATGGCGGCGTTCCGGGGATCGTCGTGCGGCTGGGCAAGCCGTTCGCCACGGTCGAGGTACGCGACGGTCACGTGCTGGAGTGTGGCGGCGGGGCCAGCGGCATTCTCGTGTCATCGACGGCGCGGGATGCAGGCATCGCGGGACTTGAATTCCTGCGCGGTATTCCAGGCACCGTCGGCGGCTTCGTACGGATGAACGGCGGTGCCTATGGGCGCGAAGTGGCGGACATCCTGATCGATTGTGACGTGGTGCTGCCGGGCGGGCAGGTGATCACCCTCCCGGTCGCGGACTTGCGTTATTCCTATCGCCATTCGCAGCTACCGGATGGTGCGATCGTAGTCGCAGCCCGCTTTCAGGGCACGCCGGGCGATCCACAGGTGATCGGTGCGGAGATGGATCGCATCGCTGCCGCGCGCGAGGAATCGCAACCGCTGCGCAGCAAGACGGGCGGTTCCACCTTCAAGAACCCGCCGGGCGACAAGGCTTGGCGTCTGGTCGATGCGGCGGGTTGCCGCGGGCTCAAGATGGGCGGTGCTCAGGTGAGCGAGAAGCACGCCAATTTCCTGATAAACACGGGCGACGCCAGCAGCGCGGACATCGAGGGGCTGGGCGAGGAAGTGCGCCGCCGAGTGTCGCAAAGTCAGGGCGTGGCGCTTGAGTGGGAAATTCAAAGAGTGGGACGGTATTGAAGTGGCAGCGGTAAATCTCCCCAAGCTCCACGTCGCCGTCCTCATGGGCGGTTGGGCCAGTGAACGCCCCGTTTCGCTGATGAGCGGCGAGGGTGTGGCGACGGCGCTGGAATCGCGCGGCCACCGCGTCACCCGGATCGACATGGACCGCCAGGTCGCCGCACGGCTCGCCGAAGCCGCGCCCGATGTGGTGTTCAACGCCCTTCACGGCGTGCCGGGGGAAGACGGCACGGTGCAGGGCATGATGGACCTGATGGGCATCCCCTATACCCATTCCGGGCTGGCCACCTCCGTCATCGCGATCGACAAGGAACTGACCAAGAATTCGCTGGTGCCGCATGGCGTGCCGATGCCCGGCGGACGCATCGTGCGGAGTGAAGAGCTGTTCGAGGCTGACCCGTTGGCGCGGCCTTACGTGCTGAAGCCGGTCAACGAAGGCTCCTCCGTTGGTGTCGCCATCGTCACTGACGAAAGCAACTATGGCAATCCGATCCGCCGTGACGCCACCGGCCCGTGGCAGGAATTCGATACGCTGCTAGCCGAGCCTTACATTCGCGGCCGGGAACTGACGACCGCTGTGCTAGGTGATCGGGCGCTGCTGGTGACGGAGCTTGTCCCTAAGAGCGGCTTCTACGATTTCGACGCCAAGTACACAGACGGCATGACGGAACACGTTTGCCCGGCGCAAATCCCCGAGAACATCGCCCAATTGTGCCTCGAATATGCCCTCAAGGCGCACCGCGTGCTCGGCTGCCGTGGTACCAGCCGTTCCGATTTCCGTTGGGATGACGAACAGGGCGAAGACGGCCTGTTCCTGCTCGAAACCAACACCCAGCCGGGCATGACCCCGCTCAGCCTGGTGCCCGAACAGGCGCGGCATTGCGGTATCCAATATGCCGAGCTGGTGGAAATCATCGTGGCTGACGCGCTGGTCCATTTCGGCAAACTGGAAAGCGCGGACTGATGGCGCAGACTATCCGTCGCAACGCTCGCCCGGTTCGCCGGCAGGCCCGTGCGCAGGCGGGCCGAGCCAAGGTGCGCAAGGCGAAGGCCCACACCAATTCGCTGCTGTCCGCCGTGATGCGCGTCCTGCCGTTCACCGAAGAGCAGCTGACGAAGACGTTTCTGGTCCTGATATTGGCGGCGTTTGCCGCGCTTGCCTGGATGATCGCCAGCTTTGCCGGGCTAACGGCATTGGCCGGACAACAGATGGCACAGGCCGCAGCGAGCGCCGGGTATCAGGTGGCTCGGGTCGAAGTGCGCGGCGTGCAGCGAATGAACGAGCTCAAGGTTTATGAGCGTGTGTTGGGCGAGCAGGAACGGGCCATGCCGCTGGTGGACCTCCCGGCCTTGCGTGCGTCCGTGATGGAATTGCCGTGGGTCGAGGACGCGCGCATTTCCCGCGAGTTGCCCGACACCATCGTGGTCGACATTGTGGAGCGTGAACCCCACGCCGTGCTGAAGAAGCCCGATAGGCTGGTACTGATCGACCGCAACGGGAACGAGCTTGAGCCGATTTCTCGCACTGAAGCCAAGGGAATGTTGCAGATCTCCGGCCCCGGCGCGCGGCAGCAGGTCGATGCGCTGGCGACACTGCTCGACGCGGCTCCTGCGCTCAAACCACAGGTGGCTGAGGCGGAGTGGGTCGGTAATCGCCGCTGGAACCTGACGTTCGGCACTGGACAGACGCTCGCCCTCCCGCAGGGGGACGAGAAGGCCGCCGGCGCGCTCATGGCGTTTGCTCGCATCGATGGGGTCAACCGGCTTATCGGCGGTAAGGCCGTAGCGTTCGATATGCGCAACCCGGATCGTTTCTATCTCCGCTGCCCGGAATGCCGTGAGGAATCTGCAGAGAACAAGGGCACCTGATGGCCAGCCAGCCCCGAAACAACACGGCAGGAAGTCCCCGTCTTGAGCGTCTTTTCGGCGCGGTCAACATCGGTTCGTTCCGCATCTCGGCGATGATCGCCGGGCTGACAGAGAATGGCGAGATGGTCGTTCTGGGCAGTGGGCACCGCGCATCCAAGGGCATTCGGCGCGGATATGTCACGGACATGGCTGCCGCCACTTACGCCGTGCGTGATGCGATCGAGCGTGCGGAGAAACTGGCGGGCACCAGCGTTTCCAGCGTCTGGATCGGCTGTTCCGGCGCTGGCCTCGCCAGCCATGTCGTTCCGGTCGAAATCGAGATCGGTGGCCGCCGGATCGAAGAGGAGGACGTTGAGCAGCTTCTGATCGCGGCGCGGGGTAGTGTGGAACCGGATGGCCGCACCGTGCTGCACGCGCAGCCTGCATGCTATTTCCTCGACGGCGCGGAAGGTATCGCCAATCCGCGCGGCCTTCATGCGGAACGGCTGGGCGTGGATATCCACGTTATGCTGGCCGACGGCGCGCCGATGCGGAATCTCACCGAAGCGGTGCAGAACGCGCATCTAGATGTGGAGGCTGTGGTAGCGTCGCCTTTGGCGACAGGCCACGCCGTCCTTTCAGTTGAAGAGCGCGATCTGGGTGTCGCGATGGTCGAATTGGGCGCCCAGGTCACCAACGTGGCGATCTATAGCGGCGGCATGCTTGTGGGGCTGGTGGCGATCCCGCGTGGATCCGCCGACATTACCGACGCCATTGCTTCCGCCTTCGGCATTCGCCGGTTTCAGGCTGAGCGGCTGAAGTGCCGCTATGGCTCTGCCATCGCCAGCCCTGCGGACCACGGAGAGAAAGTGCCGGTGAACGGACCGGGCGACGAAAGCGCAGGCCCCATGGCTCGCGGCGCGGATGACAAGAATCGCATTCCTCGCGCGGACCTCATTGGTGTCATCACTGGCGAGCTTGACCGCCTTGTGGGCGATATCGGGCGGGCCCTGGAGTCTCACGGCTTCACCGGTCGGCACGCCCGGCAGATCGTTCTGACTGGCGGCGGTGCGGAACTTGCGGGGCTGGCGGACTATGCGCAGTCGGCGCTTGGGCGGCCTGTCCGCGTTGGCCGATCGCCTCAGCTCAGGGGGTTGCCAGAGGCGCACGCGGTCCCGGGATTTGCCACTCTGGCTGGCCTGGTTCTCTATGCGGCGGAAGACCCGGTCGACATCCGTTCGGTCGGCTCCCGCTTTCAGACGCGTTTCAAGGTTGGCGGCATGGCAAAGCTCAACCGCATCTGGACTGCAATGCGAGAGTATTTTTGAGTTGAGAATGGGCGCAAGCGCGCCTGTGGATAGTTGTATTTACCTTTTGCACCCGTGAATCCGTTTGTGGCACAAGCGATGCACGGGATTAAATCACTCGCTCCCTGAGGAGAGCATGTAAAATGAGCATCAACATCGGCCCGCCTTCGGTGGAAGAATTGCGCCCGCGCATCACGGTGATCGGCGTCGGCGGGGCTGGCGGCAACGCGATTGCCAACATGATCCATGCGGACATCGAAGGCGTCGACTTCGTGGTCGCCAACACTGATGCGCAGGCGCTGAACAACGCGGTCGCCGAACACCGCATCCAACTCGGCCCCGATATCACGCGCGGCCTGGGTGCTGGATCGCGTCCCGAAGTCGGCCGCGCTGCCGCTGAAGAAACAGTGGCAGAGATCGAACGCGCCCTCGAAGGCGTGAACATGGTTTTTATCGCCGCCGGTATGGGCGGCGGCACCGGCACCGGCGCTGCGCCGGTGATCGCGGAAATCGCGCGCAACAAGGGCATCCTCACGGTCGGCGTGGTAACCAAGCCGTTCCTGTTTGAAGGCACCCGCCGGATGCGCTCGGCCGAAGCCGGTATCGAAGAACTGCAGAAGAACGTTGATACGCTGCTGGTTATTCCGAACCAGAACCTGTTCCTCGTCGCCAAGGCCGAAACGACCTTCAAGGAAGCGTTCCAGCTGGCCGACGAAGTGCTGCAGCAGGGCGTGCGCTCCATCACCGACCTCATGGTCATGCCGGGCCTCATCAACCTCGACTTCGCCGACGTGCGCTCTGTCATGGGCGAAATGGGCAAGGCGATGATGGGCACGGGCGAGGGCGAGGGTGAAAACCGCGCTCTGGAAGCGGCCGAACGCGCCATCGCGAACCCGCTGCTCGACGGTGTGTCGATGGCGGGCGCCAAGGGCGTCATCATCTCCATCATCGGCGGCGAAGACATGAAGCTGCTGGAAGTGGACGAAGCGGCCAATCACATCCGTGAACTGGTCGATCCGGAAGCGAACATCATCTGGGGTTCGGCATTCAACCCGTCGCTCGACGGCAAAATCCGGGTCTCCGTGGTCGCGACCGGCATCGAACAGAGCGCCGATCAGGTGAGCGCCGCTGCTGGCCAGCCGCTCGGCTTCGCAAGCTCGCGCGCGCCCAAGAAGCCGGTTCTGCCGCTTCCGACGGAAGCCGAACTGGCCCAGGACGCGGTTACTACCGGGACCACGGGTGAAGTTCCCGACTATGCGCAGCCCGCGCGCTTCGCGGATCAGACCGCCGCCACTGCGGGTGATGCACTGGACGATGCCGAACCTTACGAGTTCAGCGATGACGAGGAATATGAGGCAGAAGGGCTGAGCGAGCCTGCCAACGACGAGGCATTCGGTCGCGACAGCAACGGGGGCTATGCCTCGCTGGCAGGTACGCGGATCGAGCGTGATCCCGATGCGGTCGCCGCGGCGGAAGAGGCGGGTGCCGAAGCTTTCGAACTGAGCTTCGAGGCTCAGGCAGAACCGGCTGTTGAGCCCGACGCCAACGGTGCACGCGGCGAGGACGAATTGCTGCTCGACGCCAGCCGTCTGGCTGAAGCGGACGAGCCTGTCTTTGGACGCCGCCACCAGATCTTGGGCTCGGGCACGGAAGGCGAAGGTGAGGCAGTTGCGCCACCGGTTCGTCGCAGCGCGCCCGCATCGCCGCCGACCGGTGGCAGCACGTTGTTCGAACGGATGGCCAACCTCTCCCGTGCCAGCGCTCGGAAAGAGGACGAGGAGGAAGAAGATGAGGATGGCGGTAGTTCGCTGCGCATTCCCCGCTTCCTCGGTCGACAGAACAATCAGTAAGGAAGGGTATTGTCGTGCGGTGATGCCGCACGACAATAGGCAGCAGCCATGACCTGTCGCCGGAACGTCCAGCAGCGTCAGCGCAGGCTGGCGCAGGGACTTTCGCTCGCCGTGGCGGGCGGGGTGCTATTCGTTGGCGCGCTGGCGGTAGAGGCGCAGGAGTATTCGCGGCCGGTAGTTCAGGCGCTGCCCGATCCAGCCACGGAAAAGCTCAACGACGCGATGCGCGCGCTTTCGCGCAACCCCACATCGCTGGACGCGCTGGTGGCTGCTGCTGATGCGTCTCTAGCGCTCGAGAACACGGACGCCGCCGCCGGGTTCATCCAGCGAGCAGAAGCGATAGCGCCCGCCGACGGACGCGTCGCGGGTTCGCGTGCGTCCTGGCTGGTACGCCATCAGCAGCCAATAGAGGCGCTGGCCCTGTTCGCTCAGGCAGAGCAGGCCGGGGCGCTGACCACGGCTCACCTGGGGGATCGCGGGCTGGCCTACGATCTGGTGGGTGATAACGCGCGCGCGCAGGCGGACTATCGGCGGGTGCTGGCGGACGGCGCCAATCCGGCGATTACCCGGCGCCTCGCGCTCAGTCTGGCCATAGCAGGTGACCAGAACGGATCGGAAGCGACCCTGCTCCCCGCACTGCAACGCAGCGATCTGGCGTCCTATCGTACGCGCGCTTTCGCGTTGGCTATTCTCGGCAAGGCGGATGAAGCGGTTTCCATTGCAGAGACCATGCTCCCCGCGCGCCTGTCTGGTCGGCTCGGTCCCTACTTGCGCTACATGCCACGCCTGACCCGCTCGCAGCAGGCGGCAGCGGCTAATCTTGGGGCTTTTCCTCAGGCCGAAGAGATCGGGCGGGATGCGCCGGCCATTGTGGCCTACGGCGCGCAACCCAACGCTCCTATGCCGGTCCGAACCGCCGATGCGAGACTGGTTCCCAGCGGCCAACCACTAGGTTCGCGTGAGGGCGCGGTGCCCCGGCGCGAGGAAAGAGCTGAAACGCCGGTCGTTCGCGCAGCCGTGCGCCCGACCGCCACCCCTGCCGCCACCGCGCCTGCTCCGACACCTGCCTCGACCGCCGTTGCAACTGCGAGGCCAGTCGCTCAACCGCAAGCGCCAACTCCACCGCCAGCACCTGAACCGGCACCGCAACCGCGCGATCTGGCCGCGGCCTTTGCGGACTTCTCGCAACCCCGTTCTGCACCACAGGTGACCCCTGCGGCGGCAGGCGCAGTGGACATCACGACCATACAACCCCGTCGTGAAGCGCCGCCGGTTGCGGCCGCTCCGCCTCCTCCGCCCAAGCCAGTGATACCCAGCCGTCACTGGGTGCAGGTCGCCACTGGGCGGGACACGGGGGCGTTGGCGTTCGACTGGCGACGGATCAAGCGGTCAGCAGGTGCGCTGTTGGACAAGCCCGCTCCGCACGTCGCCAAGTGGGGCCAGACGAACCGGCTGGTCGTCGGCCCGTTTGCAAATGCGGCTGAGGCCAACCGTCTTGTTGCCGAACTCAAGCAGAAGGATATCGATTCTTTCCGCTTCACCAGTGAGCAGGGCGAGGAAGTAAAGCCGCTCGATTGACGGTGTTCCACACTGGGGGCTTGTGGTATTTACCCACTGCTTTTGCACACTTTGCCAACAGGCTTATTAAGTTTTGCCCAGTCGCGTTATTAACCGCGATTGCCTTGCGCCACTTGGGCGTCGCATGTCCCGCATCAAGTCGCATGGATGGGAAATTTAATGATGAGCGCCGGGCGCGAGCCTATCGAGGAATCTGAAGAGTCCGCTCCGGTGGAAATGCTCGCGCAATTGTTCGAAGCGCATGGATGGCCGTGCGAACACATCAGCGATGACGAGATCAGCGGTGAGATTCCGGGTAGCTGGACCACCTACCAGATACGCTGCATCTGGCGCCGCGAAGACCGCGTTCTTCAGCTGCTGTGCCTTCCCGAAATCCGCGTTCCGGACACCAAACGCAAGGCGGCTTACGAATTGCTGGCGCTTGTCAACGAACAGCTCTGGATCGGTCACTTCGACATCTGGTCCAGTGGCGGCGTGCTGCTTTACCGGCATGGGCTCCTGCTCGGCGACGACGGGATGTTGAGCCTGCCGATGGCGCAACTGGCGGTAGAAAGCGCCGTGGCGGAATGCGACCGGTTCTACCCGGCGTTCCAGTTCGTCCTCTGGGGCGACAAGAAGCCCCGTGACGCGCTTGACGCCGCTCTGGTGGACGCTGCTGGCGAGGCATAGACTCCCGCCCGCCGCTGCGGCACAGCGCGCGGCATGGCTTATCAATCGATCCTGTTCGTTGGCTGCGGCAATATGGCCGGGGCTATGTTGCGCGGCTGGCTTGCGGCGGGGCTGGAACCCGGCCGTTTTACGGTTGTAGATCCCGCGCTGGTAACTCCGCCCGATGGTGTGCGCACGCTGGCAAGCCTGCCCGAAGGTGAACAGTTCGACGCCGTGCTGCTGGGCGTAAAGCCGCAAGTTTTGGCCAGCGTCGGCCCGCAGGTGGAGCCGCTGGTTGGACTCGAAACCACGATGCTTTCGATCCTCGCCGGTGTGGAGTTGGACGTGCTTGCTCGGCAGTTCCCCTCCGCTGGCGGATACGTGCGGATCATGCCGAATCTTTCCGCTGCCCTCGGAAAATCGCCGATGGCGCTGGCGGAACACGGCCTCGACGAGGCCGGTCGCAAGGCGATTTTTAATCTTCTCGCGCCCCTCGGCACCCCGGAATGGGTGGATGAGAGCGAGTTTGACCTAGTCACCGCTCTGGCCGGTTCAGGCCCGGCCTTCGTCTATCGCTTTATTGACGCGCTGTCCGCTGCGGCCACGGAACTCGGTCTCGATCCGGACAAGGCGGCCCGCCTGGCAATGGCAACGGTTGAGGGCGCGTCCGCGCTGGCCGCAGTGTCTGAATATGATCCCGGTGAGCTTGCGCGCCGTGTCGCAAGCCCCGGCGGCGTTACGCAGGCCGGCCTCGATGCGCTCGATCAGGATGACTCCCTTAGGGTGCTTGTGACCCAAACATTACGCGCCGCGCAGGATCGCAGCGCCGAAATGGCAGCAGAGGCCCGCGCCAAGAGTTAACGGCGCAGGGCGGGTTTTCCTTGAATGATGGGCTTATCATGGCGATATTGCCCAAACCGGCTTGTCGTCGCTCGGCGCCGGAACGGAGATTACTAATGGCGAATTGGAACGATCCCCGCCCCTCTCGGACGAGCTTCGGTTCGTCGCCGCAGGCTGTGGGTTCTCTGGGGACCGAACGTGCGCATGTGATGGACCAAGGTCTGCGCAAGCACATGCTGTCGATTTATAACTACATGACGTCGGGCGTGCTGCTGACCGGCGTGGTCGCATTGATGTTCTCGCGCGGCGGTGCGGAATCGCCTGCTGCGAACCTGTTCGTCAATGGCGGCATCCTGTCGTGGCTGGTGATCCTGTCGCCGCTGGCCATCGTGTTCGCGATGAGCTTTGGCGCGCGTCGTTTCTCGACCAGCACGCTTCAGGCCATGTTCTGGGGCTTTGCCGTCCTGATGGGCCTGTCGCTGTCGACGATCTTCCTCGTCTACACTGGCGCTTCCATCGCTTCCGCGTTCTTTGCAACCGCTGGCGCTTTCGCGGGTCTCAGCCTGTTCGGTTACACCACGCAGAAGAACCTGACGGGCATGGGCAGCTTCCTGATCATGGGCGTGATTGGCCTGTTGATCGCCATGGTGATCAACATGTTCGTCGGCTCCGCTCCGCTGGGCTATGCGATCAGCTTCCTCGGCGTTCTTATCTTCGCGGGCCTGACGGCTTACGACACCCAGCGCCTGAAGAACGAATACCTGGCGTTCCAGCATGCCAAGCTGACCAATCCCGGCGCTGCGGCGGCTTTCCCGCTTGGCAAGATGGCGATCCTCGGTGCTCTCACGCTGTACCTGGATTTCATCAACATGTTCCAGTTCCTGCTCCAGTTCATGGGTCAAAGGGACTGATTTCGGCTCTGGCCACGCGATTGATCGCAGGCCTGATTCGTTTCGTCGCGCCCGGGCAGCCTTATGGCTTCCCGGGCGTTTTCATTGGTCCCGCGCCGAGATAGGCTTCTTAACCAGCGCGCAAGGCGTGTTGGTTTAAATTCCGTTGCTATAAGAGGTCGGCACAGTGAGCCGCGTTGCGGCGATCATGTCGTGCCGACGAGAGGGATGCGCGCAGTATGGATTCTATTGGTCTGAAACGAGTGCGTAAGTCTGCGGCACTTGTCGCACTTGCCTTGCTGGCCGCTTGTCAGACGCCCGCGCCTCCGCCGCCGCCTCCTGCGCCGCCCCCGCCACCGCCGCCACCCCCGGTTGCAGAGGTCGTTCCCTTCCGTCCCGTTCCGCCGGGTGGCGCGGACTATCTGATGACGATCCCGCCGGTCGGCGCTGACGGTCGCCACATGACGGTGAACGCCAATCTCAACGAGAACGAGACGATCTGGCATTTCCGCTCAGCGTGGAACGTCGCTGCGCTCAATTGCCTCGGCGCCACGTATCAGCCCGTTCTGGAAGCCTACGGATCGTACCTCAAGCAGCACGCCCGCAAGCTGACCGCCACGAACAACGCGATCGACCTGCAGTACCGCAGGGCGCACGGTTCGCAGAACGCCGGGCTGAAGGCGCGGGAAGCGCTGATGACTTCGGTCTACAATTACTTCGCTTCGCCGCCGACCCTGCAGGGTCTTTGCGCTACCGCGCTTGAGGTCTCGACCGAGTATCAGACCACGCCGCCGCAGGACATTGCCGCATTTTCCACGGCGGGCCTCCAGCGGTTCGAAGGCGTGTTCCAGCGGTTCTTCAACGAATTCGAACAGTACCGTGTCGCATCCGCAGAATGGGATATGAAGTACGGTGCCCGCTACGGCGCATCACAGCCCGGATATGTCGCGGTGCATGGCGTGACGGGGACGGCGTTGGCCAGCACACTGCTGGATACCAACAATAGCCCGGTGGGCGAGGTGCTTGATCCCAACAGCGGCGCGCGCATTCCGCTTGTCGCTCCTGCGGACAACACGATTTCCACGCCGATCGTTCAGCCCGTTCCGACGGGGGCATCCCAGAACTAGCACGACGATTTCGCGCGTATTTTGTTCTTCCAAGCGGATAGGGTTTTCGCTAGGGAGCGCGCTCTTCGCGGGGGCATGCCTCCGCGCGACACTGGAACGGGGCCGTAGCTCAGCTGGGAGAGCGCGTCGTTCGCAATGACGAGGTCAGGGGTTCGATCCCCCTCGGCTCCACCAGTGCGCTGATAATCACTCCCTCCCGGTTTGCTCGCCACAGCGCCAGGCGCCGGGATTGGGCCTACGTTGCGTTCAGCGGGAACTGGATGCTATTTGACCCGGCGTCGCTGAGTGGTTTGAGCCGCGAACAGCGGCCCGGACCGCTACTGCGCGACCATCGCCCCATCAGGGGGGAGGATAGCCAACGGGCCGGATGGCCCCGCCGGCGCTTGAGGCTAGATAACAATGCATTTCCTTGATCAGGCCAAGATTTACGTGCGTTCCGGCGCAGGCGGCCCGGGCGCGGTCAGTTTCCGCCGCGAGAAGTTCATCGAATACGGCGGACCCGACGGCGGCAACGGCGGCAAGGGCGGCGATGTGGTGTTCGAATCCGTTCCCGGCCTCAATACCCTGATCGACTTCCGCTATACACAGCACTTCAAGGCGAAGCGTGGCAGCCATGGCATGGGCAAGAACCGCACCGGCGCCAGCGCTCCCGACCTGGTGATCTCTGTCCCAGTCGGCACGCAAATTCTGGACGAAGATCGAGAAGAGGTGCTCGCCGACTTCACTGAGGTCGGGCAGCGCGTGGTCCTGCTGGAAGGCGGCATGGGCGGACGCGGTAATGCCAGCTACGCCACTTCGACCAACCGCGCCCCGCGCCAGCACCAGCCCGGTATTCCTTCGCAGGAATTGTGGCTTTGGCTGCGGCTGAAGCTGCTGGCGGATGTTGGCCTCGTGGGTCTGCCGAATGCGGGCAAATCCACCTTCATCAATCAGGTTTCCAATACCCGCGCAAAGGTGGGTGACTATGCCTTCACCACGCTGGTTCCAAAGCTGGGCGTCGTGCGCCACCGCGATCGCGAGTTCGTGCTGGCCGACATTCCCGGCCTGATCGAAGGCGCTGCTGAAGGCGCGGGTATCGGTGACCGGTTCCTCGGCCATATCGAGCGGTGCCGCGTGCTGATCCACCTGATCGACATTTCGGGCACCGATCCTGCCGAAGCGCTGCAGATCGTGGAGCGTGAGCTTGAGGCTTACGGCGAAGGGCTGGCTGACAAGCCGCGCCTGATCGCCCTTAACAAGATCGATCTCGCCGACGCGGAACTTGCTGCGGCTTTCGGTGAAGAACTGAAAGCGGCGGGCGCGGATCGCGTGTTCCCTATCTCCGGCGCAACCGGGGCCGGGATGGACGCGTTGCTGGACGCGGCGCTGGATTTCCTCCCCTCGCGCACCGCTACCGAGAACCCCAACGTCGCTGCGTCCGACGAGGACGACGACGGTGAAACAGAACGCGAGTGGTCGCCGCTATAACCCCTGTCGGCGTTGGGTTGCCAGGTCGCGCCTGCGACGAGAGGCTTTGCCGAAGCCGCTTCACCCGCTAACGCGCGGGCCATGCCTATTGCGCGCCTAGCCGACCTTGCCGATCCCGCTGTTGCACCCCGCGTGGTGCTGAAGGTCGGGTCCGCCCTGCTGTTTGCGGGGAAGGGCCGCCCTGATCGTGAGTGGCTCACCACTCTGGTGGCGGAGATTGCCGAGGCAAAGGCGCGCGGCCAGCAGGTCGTAGTGGTCAGTTCCGGTGCGATTGCGTTGGGCGCTGCCCGGCTTGGGCTGGAGAAGGGCGGACGCGGCTCTCTCGCTGATGCGCAGGCATCGGCTGCCGTTGGCCAGATCGCGCTGGCGGGCCTTTGGAGCGAGCTTCTGGCTGCGCATGGCATCGTTGCCGCGCAGCTTCTGCTGACGCTGGAAGACCTCGAGGACCGCCGCCGCTACCTGAATGCCGCCGCCACTCTCGGTCGCTTGCTGAAGGCTGGTGCCGTGCCGGTCATCAACGAGAACGATTCGGTGGCTACGGCGGAAATCCGGTTTGGCGATAACGACCGCCTTGCCGCACGCGTGGCGCAAGCTGCCGGGGCGAACGCGGTTGTGCTGCTGTCCGATGTGGACGGGCTCTACGATCGCGATCCTCGCGAGCCGGGGGCAACACTGTTGCCGCGCATCGAGGGTGTGACGGAACAGGTTCACGCGATGGCTAGCGGCAGTTCGGGATCGGGTCTCGGTTCCGGCGGCATGACGTCCAAGCTGCAGGCGGCTGAGATCGCCACCCGCGCGGGAATTGCCCTGGCGATTGCCAATGGCAAACATCCTGCGCCTCTTTCGCGGGCGTTGGGCGGCGACATCGGGACGCTGTTCGTGCCCACGCGCCGCGACGGGGCACGCAAGGCATGGCTGGGCGGACGCCTGCGCATGAAGGGCACGCTGACGGTCGATGCCGGATGCGCCCGGGCGCTGCTCAAGGGCGGTAGCCTGCTGGCGAGCGGCGTGACCGGAGTGGAAGGCGATTTTGCGCGCGGCGACCCGGTCTTCATTCGCGATCTGGAAGGCCGCACGCTGGCGCAGGGTCTTGCCGAGTACGCCAGCGGCGAAGTCGACGCGATCAAGGGTCGGCGGAGCGAGGAACAACACGACCTGCTCGGCTATGCCCCACGCTCGGCCGTGATCCACCGCGACCAGATGGTGTTGCTATGACAATCGCTCTCACCGGCGGCACCGGCTTTGTCGGGCAGGCGGTGATTGAGCTGGCGTGCAAGCGCGGAGTTCCGTTGCGGGCGCTGGCTCGCCGCGATCAGGCCCCATGCGAAGGCGTCGAATGGGTGCGCGGCGATCTCGCCGACAACCGCGCGCTCGCTGCATTGGTCCGGGGTGCCGATACCGTTCTGCATGTGGCAGGCGTCGTCAATGCGCCCGACGCGGCGGGTTTCCATCTCGGCAATGTCGCAGGGACCGAAGCTCTGGTTGAAGCTGCTGTTAAGGCCGGCGTGCGCCGCATGGTTCTCGTTTCCTCGCTCGCCGCAAGGGAACCCGGCCTGTCGCAATACGGGCTTTCCAAGCGGGGTGGGGAGGAGATCGTTCGCGCGAGCACGCTGGATTGGACCATCGTCCGCCCGCCTGCGATCTACGGCCCGCGCGATCGCGAGATGTTGGAACTGTTCCGCGCCGCGCGCTGGGGCGTCGTTCCCATGCCGGCACGGGGTCGCGCGTCGATTGTCCATGTGGACGATCTCGCGCGCTTGCTCGTCGCACTGCTGTCCACCGATGACATGTCAGGTTGCGTATTCGAGCCTGATGACGGGCACGAGGGCGGTTGGGACCATGCGGAGCTGGCGAAGGCCATCGGCGCCGCTGTGGGCCGCAATGTCATGGTGCCGCGCCTCCCGGCATGGAGCCTCATGGCGGCCGCGCGCCTGGACCGGCTGGTGCGCGGCAAGGGCGCAAAGCTGACCGCCGATCGTGTCAGCTACATGGTCCACCCGGACTGGGCGAGCAGCGCGGACAAGGCGCCTCCTGCTGAGCTTTGGAACGCCCAGATTTCGACGCCAGATGGGCTGGCCGCCACCGCGAAGTGGTACCGCGAACAGGGCTGGCTATAACCGGGGCAGTTCCGGTCGGGCGGATCAGAACGCCGGTTCGTAGCCCGGAGGCAACTCGCCTTCGTCACCGCCCGTCGCACCCGTTGGCGAGTGGATGCCGCATTCCGTCTTGTCCCAACCCCGCCACCGGCCCGCGCGCGGGTCTTCGCCCGGCTTGACCGTTGTGGTGCAAGGTTGGCACCCGACGGAAAGGTAGCCCTGTGCTTCCAGCGGATGGCGCGGCAGATCGTGCGCTTCGAAGTAAGCGTCCAGATCCTGCTTGGTCCAATCGCCCAGCGGGTTGATCTTCAGCCGACCATCCTCGATCTCGAAGCGCGGCAGGTTCTGGCGGGTGACTGACTGGAACGCCTTGCGGCCGGAAATCCACGCGTCGAGCCCGCGCTTGGCGCGTGCCAGCGGCTCCACCTTGCGGATTTCACAGCAGCCGTCCGGGTCCCATGACCAGCGCAGGCCATTTTCATCCTTCGCCGCGATTACAGCGTGATCCGGCTGCACCACGGAGGAATTAGTCAGGCCAAACCGGCTGGTCAGGGTTTCGCGATACTCCAGCGTTTCCGGGAACATCTTCATCGTATCGACGAAGATCACCGGCACCGAAGGATCAGCCTGCGCGACCAGATGCAGCAGCACGGCGCTTTCCGTGCCGAACGACGACACGACCGCCACACGACCCAGAGAGCCTTCCGCAAACAGCTCTGCCAGCATGGCGCCAACTTCCACCCCGGCGAAGCGGGCGTTCAACGCGTCCGCATCTGCCTGGGTGAAGCTAGGGCCCGTATCAATTACGTCGATCGCGCGACTTGCCATTATGCTTTCTGCCCGTGTCGCAGCGCCCAAATGGGCGCGCGATCATCGGCCGCGGTTTGATAGACCTGCGGCCAGGTTGCGAATGCCCGCTTGGCGTCTTCTTCGTTCAGCAGCCGATCGGGCGCGAAACTGTCGAAGCCGCAGCGGCGGAAGTGGCTGAGCTGGTCCACCAGCACGTCACCCACGGCGCGCAGTTCGCCCTCGTAACCCGCTTCACGCAGGATACGTGCGGAGGAATAGCCGCGCCCGTCGGTGAAGGCGGGGAAGTTCACCTCTACCAGTTTGATCCGGTCCAGATGCGGCAACAGCTTGCGCGCGTCGTCGCCCGGTTCGACCCGCACGGCGGCGGCGTTCGACTGATCGAGGAACGCATCGACGGTCACCGCACCGTGATCGACAGGCTCGTCGTCGCGGAAACGGAACTGCAAGTTGTCCGTAGTGCCAGCCAGATCAACCATAGAGAGCCTCCTTGAACGGCTCCATGCCGATACGCCGGTAAGTGTCGAGGAACCGTTCGCCCTCAGCGCGTTCGCGCAGATAAACCTCGGTTGCGGTTTCCACCGCGTTGACGATCCCGTCTTCATCGAAGCCAGGGCCGGTGATCTTGCCGAGCGACGTGTCATCGCCCTCGCAACCGCCGAGCAGCAGCTGGTAATTCTCGGTGCCCTTCTTATCGACACCCAGGATGCCGATGTGGCCCGCGTGGTGATGGCCACAGGCGTTGATGCAACCGGAAATCTTCAGCTTCAGTTCGCCCAGAACGGCATCCTTGCCGTTGGCGGCGAAACGCTCCGAAATCTTCTGCGCCACCGGAATCGAACGTGCGTTGGCGAGGCTGCAGTAATCCAGCCCCGGACAGGCGATAATGTCGCCGATCAGGTCGAGGTTCGCAGTGCCGAGCCCGGCTTCGTCCAGCTTGGTCCACAGCTCGTACAGGCGCTGCTGCTCCACATGCGGCAGCACGATGTTCTGCGCATGGGTGACGCGGCATTCGTCGAAGCTGTAGTCCTTCGCGAGTTCCGCCATGAGGTGGATCTGCGCGGCTGATGCGTCGCCCGGAATGCCGCCCACCGGCTTCAGACTGATCGTGACCGAGACGTAACCCGGCTGCTTGTGAGCATGGGTGTTGCGGTCCACCCACAGCGCGAAGTCCGGGTCGGAACGGTCGATCCCGCTGGGAATGCCAGCGGTGAAGGGCGGGTCGCGGAAGTATTCGCTGATACGCTCCAGCTCAGCCAGCGGCGGTTCGATGCCCTGGCCCTGTATCAGAGCGAACTCTTCCTCGACCTGACGCCGGTATTCTTCCAGCCCCAGTTCGTGGACGAGGATCTTGATCCGCGCCTTGTACTTGTTGTCGCGCCGTCCGTAGCGGTTGTACACGCGCAGGCACGCTTCGGAGTAGGTGATGAGCTGGTCCAGCGGCACGAATTCGCGCACCAGCGGGGCCACCATCGGGGTGCGGCCCATGCCGCCACCGACGTAGAACGCCGCGCCCAGTTCACCGCTCTCGTTCTTCACGATGCGGATGCCGATGTCGTGCAGCTTCATCGCCGCGCGGTCGGTCTGGCTGGCGATCACCGCGATCTTGAACTTGCGCGGCAGAGCCAGGAATTCCGGGTGGAAGCTGGACCACTGGCGCAGCAGCTCGGCGTACGGGCGCGGGTCCACCAGCTCGTCCGCCGCAGCACCGGCATAGTGGTCCGAACTGATGTTGCGGATGCAGTTGCCGCTGGTCTGGATGGCGTGCATTTCTACCGAGGCGAGGTCCGCCAGGATGTCAGGCGCGTCTTCCAGCTTGATCCAGTTATACTGGATGTTCTGGCGGGTGGTGAAGTGGCCATATCCGCGGTCATACTTGTCCGCGATGTCAGCCAGCACGTGCATCTGTGCGCTGTTCAGCGTGCCATAGGGCACGGCCACGCGCAGCATGTAGGCGTGCAGCTGCAGGTAGAGGCCGTTCTGAAGCCGCAGGGGCTTGAACTGGTCCTCGGTCAGGTGGCCTTCGATGCGACGGCGGGTCTGGTCACGGAATTCCGCGACGCGAGTGTCCACCATTGCCTGGTCATATTGGTCGTAGCGATACATCAGATCACCCAGTTCCGGGCCTCGGGATCGGCCGGCTTCAATGTCAGGTCGGGGCGCACGGTCGGGCCGAGCGCGCGAATGCGGTCCTTGATATGCGCCGGGCGCACACCGTGGCCTGAAGGATCGGGTTCGGCGTCGATCGCGTAGCTGCCGTTCACCCGGCGCGCGGCTTCTTCGCGTGCCAAGATGGAGTCTGCCTCATCACCCACATCCACGGCGTCCGCGATGTGGAGCGACCAGTTCTGGCCGTCCCACCAGGTGACCCGCCCGTCTTTCAAATTATTGCCCGTAAGTATCTTCACGAATGCGCCTCCAGCGCGATTTGGGCGAGCGCGGCATTCCCTTCAGCCGTCACTTCGCCAATGATGATCAGAGCGGGGCTTTTGACCCGTTCCAGTTCAACCAGTTCCGGCATGGCAGCCAACGAGCCCCGCAGCACGCGCATTTCAGGGCGCGCGGCATTCTCCACGATCGCCACCGGAACGCTCGGTGCCAGCCCGTCGGCTATCAGCTTCTCGGCGATGTTCGATGCGTTCGTGACGCCCATGTAGATCACCAGAGTACGACCCTTGCCAGCCAGACCGGCCCAGTTCTGTTCGGTCAGGCCCTTGCACTGGCCGGCGACGAAGCTGACGATGCTGGCGGCATCGCGGTGCGTGAGAGGGATCTGCGCCGCCGCAGCCGCGCCCAATGCGGATGTCACGCCGGGTACGACTTCAACGGGCACGCCCGCCGCGCGGCAGGCCTCCGCCTCTTCCCCGCCGCGACCGAAAACGAACGGATCGCCGCCTTTCAGCCGCACCACGTCGCGGCCGGCAAGCGCTTCCCGCACGAGCAGCGCGTTGATTTCTTCCTGCGGCAGGGTGTGCCGGGCGCGGCTCTTCGCCACTGAAACCAGCTTTGCAGCAGGGCGGATGAGGGCGAACACCGCAGGATCGATCAGACCATCGTGCACGACCAGTTCCGCCCGGCCCAGAAGGCGAGCAGCGCGCAGGGTCAAGAGATCCGGATCGCCCGGGCCTGCTCCCACCAGGTAAACTGTGCCCATACTGGCCATTGCGCGCACATGGCGCCGAGCGGCAAATTCCGCCAGCCAGAATGGTTTGTGCGGGGGTTAGGGGAGCTTTTAGGGCCGCTCTTCCACCCCACGCGCGGCCGCGATCAAAGCGCGCAGACCGGCCGTGTCGCGCAGGTGAAGGTCGCGCTGCGGATACGGAACTTCGATATGATGTTCACGGAACAGCCGTAGGATCGCCTTCAACAGGTCCGACCGCACGTTGCCGATGCCTTCTTCCGGGTCGCTGATCCAGAAATGCACCTCGAATTCGATCGCATCGCGCGCCAGGGCGTCCAGCCACACGCTTGGCGCCGGATCGTTCAACACGCGCTCGCTTTCGCGCGATGCCTGCAGGATCAGGCTTTCGATCAGGTCCACGTCAGACCCGTGCGCGACGGATATGGGCACCTTAATCCGCACATCGCGCGAACTGTATGACCAGTTCTCCACCTGATTGATCATCAGGTTCTCGTTCGGGATCAGGTATTCCTTCTTGTCGCGCGTGATGACCGAAACTGCGCGGATGCCGATCTTCTTCACCTGTCCCACAGTGTTGGTGATGCCGTCATTCACGGCGATCACGTCACCCGGTTTGATCGACCGGTCCATCAGCAGGATGATCCCCGCCAATAGGTTGCCGAACGTCTTCTGCAATCCGAAGCCGAGCGCGAGGCCCAGCGCGCCGGAAAATACGGCCAGCGCTGTCAGGTCTATGCCCAACAGGTCCACCGCCAGCAGGAACGTCAGCGTCCATACCGCGATGGCGACGATCTTCTTCGCCAGCAGCTTCTGCGTGGTGTCGATGCCGTGAATCTTGCCGATCAGCCAGCTTGCCACCTTGATGACGACGCGGCCGACCACGAGCGCTGCGACGATTACGAAGATCGCGACCAGCGTGGTCCACAGCGATACGCGCGCCTCGCCGATCATGAAGCCCCAGCGATCCAGAGCAGCGATAGCCGCCTCCAGCCCGCCGCCCTTCGGCACTTCCCGCAATACGACTTCGGATGCAATCATGCTGCGCGCATCGCGGCAAAACCGCGTTCAAGATCGGCGATCAGGTCGGCAGGGTCTTCAAGGCCGATCGAAAGCCGCACGGCCAGACGGTTGTCGGCGTCCCAGCCGGTGGGCGGCCACGGGGTGGCGCTACGCATTCGTGCGGGATCGACGGGGATTACGAGGCTTTCGAACCCGCCCCACGAGAAGCCGATACCGAACAGTTCCAGCGCGTCGATAAACCGCGCCCGCTCTGCCGGAGAGCTGCCTTTCAGCACGAAGCTGAACAGGCCGCAGCCGCCGGTGAAATCACGCTTCCAAAGTTCATGGCCCGGCGCTCCGGGTAACATCGGGTAGAGGACCTGCGAGACTTCGGGTCGGGAAGAAAGCCAGCGCGCAATTTCGAGCCCACTCGCCGCGCCGCGCTCCAGTCGCAAGCCCATGGTGCGAAGGCCGCGCAGGGCCAGAGCCGCGTCGTCTGGCGACACCACGTGCCCCAGCGTCTGGCTCTTGATCCGCAGTCGGGCGTAAAGTTCCTCACCCGCCGCGACGGACCCCATCATCAGATCAGAATGGCCGCCGACATGCTTGGTCAGGCTCATGATCGAAATGTCGCAGCCGTGCTCCAGCGCAGCAAAACCGATCGGGCTGGCCCAGGTATTGTCGATCAGGCTGACCGCTCCGTGCTCCCTTGCAATAGCGGCCAGGGCGGGCACGTCGCACACTTCCATCGTCAGGCTGCCGGGGCTTTCCAGCAGGACGGCCTTCGTCCGCTCGTCGAAATGCGCAGCGAATCCCGCCAGGTTCAGCGGGTCGAAGAACCGCGTTTCGATGCCCAAGGGGGCCAGCAGGTTCTTCGCCATGACGCGGCTCGGCTCGTAGGCGTTGTCCGTCATCAGCAGCGTGTCGCCGGTTTCCAGAACGCCGAGCAGCGCCGCCGCAATGGCCGCCACGCCGCTGGGATAGAGCAGGGTGCCATGCGCCCCCGGCTCTAGCGCGGTCAGCGCATCGGCCAACGCCCACTGCGTCGGCGAACCGCGCCGGCCGTAGTAGAAATGCCCATCCTCGTTCGGCCGCCCGCGCGCGAGATCTGCGCTGTCGGCGTAAAGGTGCGTGCTGCCGCGCCAGATCGGCGGGTTGACCGCAGCGCCGGTCCATTCGGCGCGCCTTCCAGCCTCGACAAGGCGGGTCGCGGGTTTCAGCGGCTTTCCGGTCTCGCTCACGCTGCTGGCCCCGTCGCCTTGGGAGTGGCGGGATCGGCGCCCCATTCACTCCAGCTTCCGTCATAGAGCGCCACGTCGCGCTTCCCGAGCAGTTCCATTGCAAACAGCAGGACGGCGGCCGTTACCCCGCTGCCGCAGGTCGTCACCACCGGTTGCGCCAGGTCGATGCCAGCGTCGGCGAATGCTGCGCGCAAGCCCGGTTCGTCCTTGAACGTGCCGTCGGCGTTCAGTACCTGCCCGAACGGCAGGTTGCGGGACTGGGGGATATGGCCGCTGTCCATTCCGGGCCTGATCTCCGGTTCTGCGCCCGTGAATCGACCCGCGCCGCGAGCATCCACCAGCTGTTCCGCGCGGGTGCTCAGGTTGGCGAGAATGTCCGCCTTGCTGCGAACCTCGCCCGGCCCGATGGCGGGCGTTACGTCACCATGAGCCGGTGCGCTTTCGCCGCTCTCCAGCGCTCGCCCTTCAGCGCGCCATTTGCCGAGCCCGCCGTCCAGAATGGCCACGTTCTTCACCCCGTGCATCCGCAGGATGAACCAAGCGCGGGCAGAGGTTTTGACCGCGCTATCGTCATAGATCACTACGCGGTCGCCATCCCGCACGCCGATGTCGGCCATGCGTTGTGCGAACTGCGCGGCCGTGGGCAGCGCAGCAGGCACGGGGCTTTCGCCATCCTTGAAGGTTTCGAGCTGGAGGAAGCGAGCCCCGGGGATATGCGCGGCCGCGAACTCGGCGGCGGCATCGCGGCCCGCATCGGGGAGGTGAGCGGAAGCATCCAGCACGACCAGGTCGGGCTCGCCCAACCGATCTGCCAGCCATTGCGTTGAAACGAGACTATCCATCTGCGTCGGATTAGCGGGCGGCATCAGCCCGGTCCAGCGGTGCCGACCGTCAGGCAAAGGCGCGCTGGATAAGGTGCGGAAAGATGCGCGGCCCTTCGTCCAGCCGGAACGGTTGCAGGCCCGCGCCGGTGCCGGGCTGCCCCACCGCAAATGTACGCACGAGAGGTCGCGTGCCATCGGCCTCCACGCGAAAACGCGCCAGCGGAAGCAGGAGCGCCGCCTTTCCCTGACGGATCGGCACGATCTGAGACAGCGGCAGGCGGAATTCGCCGCTTAGTGTGTGGCTCTCGCCCGGTTCCAACCTGTCGATACGCTGGTCAGCGACGGCTGGCGAAGCGCCGGGGCCGGATAACTGTTCCTCTTTGGTCATGGAGGCATGCGCGGAAATCATGTCCGCGCCGATGACCAACCCGGTCAGTGGGGTTGGCCCCGCGTTCGACAGCTCAAGCCGCCATGTTAGCGTTGCGTTGAGCAGGGTGAGGCTCAGCCGCTGGGGCTCAAGCGCAACCTGTAGCGGTTCGTTGGGGACGACTGGCGGGGTCGGGGCTGGTTTGGGGGGCGGGGCGGAGGAAGCAACGCGGGGCCGCTCGATCTCCGGTACTTCGATCACCGCTGCCTCTCGTCGCCACCACCACAAGGCCAGCCCAGCCAGGCCCACTGCCAGAAGCCCCGCCAGCGCCCAGAGCCATGGGAAATCGCTCCTGCTACCTGCGGGAGCGGGGCGAATAGGGGTGGGTGCGGAGGTGATGGCAGGATCGCCGACCGGCGTGGGCGGCACCGGTTCCGTGACGGGGTCGGCGGGCAACTCGACCGTCGACTGTTGCGCGGCTGCTCGCGACGTGGCCGTTTGCGTTCGCTGTGGCGCAGGCGCTTCCGGAATCGCCTCTATCGGCTGCGGAACGGCGATTGCGGGCGGAATGACCTCGGGGGTCAGGGTGGGTGTGCTGGCGGGCGGAGCCTGCGTTGGCGCAGGCTGGCGCGATTCCGGTACGTCCGGGGCGACCGGACCCTGCCGCTCCGGCTGCTGCCGCTGCTGTTCGGAAGGGGAGGGCGGGAGGCGGAATCCGCTAGCCGCCGCCCAGGCAGGCAGCGGAGACGCGGTCATCGCCACGGCAGCAGTCAGGATGAGTAACTTGGCCCGCATTTCCGTCGCTGACGGGATGGGGCACGGCGCTGAACGCGCTGTGAACTGGCGCCGTCCATGCGACAGCTTGTGCCCGGCGGCGGTTAGATGCAAAGCGCGGGACATGAGCGATACATCCCCCCGCTTCCTCGGCCAGGTGGCCGGGCTACCCGCCAGCCCCGAAGTGGCTGAACTCGACTATGTTCCCAACCCGCGCGCCGGATCGCTGTATCTGGTGCGATTTGCGGCGCCGGAATTCACCTCGCTGTGCCCGGTGACGGGGCAGCCTGACTTCGCGCATCTGGTGATCGACTATGCACCCGGTGAAACAATCGTCGAATCCAAGAGCCTGAAGCTGTTTCTCGGCTCGTTCCGTAACCACTGCGGCTTTCACGAGGATGTCACCGTCGGCATCGGTCAGCGCCTGTTTGACGAGATGCGTCCGCAATGGCTGCGCATCGGCGGCTACTGGTATCCGCGTGGCGGCATTCCGATCGATGTGTTCTGGCAGAGCAGTGCGCCGCCGGCAGGCCTGTGGCTGCCGGATCAGGGCGTTGCGCCCTATCGCGGGCGGGGCTGAGGAGGGCGCACACAAGTCGCCAATGGCGAGGGTGCGAAAATGGTGCCGGCTGAGGGATTTGAACCCCCGACCTTCGGTTTACAAAACCGCTGCACTACCCCTGTGCTAAGCCGGCTCCGCCGCGCCTTTGCTTCAAGCTGCGCCGAACGTCCAGAGTTTCGCGTTCGGAAAAAGCGCATTGTTCGTCAAAAAAGCTCAGTTGGCGCCGATGCAGCCCGGCTCCCCGTAAGTCGCACGGAGAGTGATCGGCGAACTTTCGAGGGATAGAGAATAGTGAAACCGGGGCGCATTCGCGGCCATGATTTCCCATTCTTCTTCCGTCGAAGGCTGCACATCAGGCGAAATTGCGCTGAGTGAAACGCAGGTCGGGCTGGCCCACAGGTCGATTCGCCAATCCCACGCCAACGGCAGGTCATCGGTGAAGAAACGCTGCTGCGTGCGGTTGGGGAGGACTTCCCACAGGGCGACGCCCTCCAGATTGCTGTAGCCTGCCTCGCTCAACTCTGCTGCCGCGATGAAGCGCCCATCGGGCGAGAAAGTCGGTTTCTGCCCAGTCGCCAACACGGCAGCTTCACCGGTCATGGCGCGATCGACCAGAATGTAGCCGTAGGCCTCGTACCCGCCATAGGCGAAGCCGAGATAGCGACCATCGGCAAACACCTCGAAATCGCTCGGCTCATACCACGAGATATTGACCGGGATCGCGGTGCCAGCGAGAGATTTCACCTCCACCAGACTGGACGAAGCGGCCCGTACTATTCCGCTCAGGCCGTCCGGGATTTGGGGGATCGGTTTTGGCTCGCCGGTTAGTTCTTCGTACTCGGTGCGCGGCTCGAATGATTGGGCCGATCCGCTCGCGGGCGCAATCAGGAGAGCAGTAGCGGTCAACCAGAAGCTAGCGGCCAGCCTTGTCACGCAATGCCTCCCAATAGGCGATCCGTTCCCTCACCTTGCGCTCAAACCCGCGGTCGACGGGTTGGTAGAACGCCTGCGGCTGCATCTCTTCCGGCCAGTAATTGTCGCCTGAAAAGCCTTCGTCCGCGTCGTGGTCGTAAGTGTATCCCTTCCCATAGCCGATATCCTTCATCAGCTTGGTCGGGGCGTTGAGGATGTTCTGCGGCGGCATGAGGCTGCCGGTCTCACGCGCGCTGCGGAACGATGCCTTGGCGGCGACATAGACGGCGTTGGATTTGGGAGCGGTGGCGCAGTAGAGGCACGCCTGAACGATCGCCAACTCCCCCTCGGGGCTGCCAAGGAACTGATAGGTCTCCTTTGCGGCAATGCATTGGGTCAACGCTTGCGGGTCGGCCAATCCGATGTCTTCGCTGGCGAAACGCGTGATGCGGCGCAGGACGTAAAGCGGTTCCTCCCCCGCTGTAAGCATCCGCGCGAGATAATAGAGCGCGGCCTGCGGGTCCGACCCGCGCATGCTCTTATGCAGTGCGGAAATGAGGTTGTAGTGCCCCTCACGATCCTTGTCGTACACCGCCACGCGGCGTTGCAGGAACTGGCCCAGCGCCGCCGGATCGAGCGGCTCGGCGATCTTGGCGGAATAGAGCGTTTCCGCCTGATTGAGCAGGAACCGACCATCGCCATCCGCCGAGGCAATCAGCGCCCCGCGAGCGTCAGGCGTCAGGGGCAGGGGCCCCTCCAGCGCTTCGGCCCGGTCAAGCAGCTTGCCCAGCGCCGCGGCGTCCAGCCGATGCAGGATCAGAACCTGCGCCCGGCTGAGAAGGGCGGCGTTCAATTCGAAGCTGGGATTCTCGGTCGTCGCGCCAACCAGCGTTACCGTCCCGCGCTCGACAAACGGCAGGAAGCCGTCCTGCTGTGCGCGGTTGAAGCGGTGGATTTCGTCCACGAATAACAGCGTGCGCTGCCCCGCCTTCTGCATCACTTCCGCTTCGGCAAAGGCTTTCTTCAGGTCGGCCACGCCGGAAAAGACCGCACTGATCGCGGTGAAGCGCATCCTCACCGCATCTGCCAACAGTCGCGCGGTGCTGGTTTTCCCGGTGCCGGGTGGGCCCCACAGGACCATGCTGGACAGCTTGCCTGCCGCCACCATGCGCCCGATCGCGCCTTCCGGTCCAGTCAGGTGTTCTTGCCCGATTACCTCGTCCAATGAGCGAGGGCGCAGCCTGTCAGCCAGAGGCGCGTCGGCCGGCGGCTCGTCAGAAGAACCGGAAGGGGGAAGGTCGTCAGCAAACAGGTCAGCCATGGGGCGGTGAGATAGGTCGAGACGGGCTCAACTGCGAGCTTCTTGAAATTCGACGACTCATAAGATATATCTTGAGTCAGTTAGAAGATATTTGGAAAGTACCTATATGCATCGTTATAATCACGGCGGCCGGGGCTGGTCGCATGGAATGCACCGCGGATCGCGCAGCTGGGGTCCGTTCAGCGTCGAATGGGAAATGAGCCGGGGCGGCGAAGGTCGTCGGCGGGGACGCCGGGGACAGTTCGGGCGGGATGAGCTTCGCCTCCTGCTGCTGAAGCTGATCGCGGATCAGCCGCGCCACGGATACGACTTGATCAAGGCCATCGAAGACCAGTCGGGCGGGCATTATTCGCCCAGTCCCGGCGTCATCTATCCGGCGCTGGCCATGCTGGCGGACGAAGGTCTGATCGCCGAGCAGAAAAGCGAAGATCAGCGCCGCAAGTTCGCCATCGCCCCTGAAGGCGAAGCGGTTCTGGCTGAAGCGGCGGAGCAGGTCGAAACCCTGATGGAGCGCCTTGCGGCGCTGGCTGAACACGCCGAGCGGGGTCGTGCACCGTCAATCCAGCGGGCTTCGGCCAACCTGTTTACGGCAGTGGGGCAGCGGCTGGCTCAGGGTAGCGAGGATGGCGATCTCGCCCATCGCATCGCTGCCATTCTCGACGAAGCCGCGCAGAAGATCGAACGCCTCTGATCACGATCCGGTAGCGTCTGGCTCCTGCGAAGGGGCCAGCGCGCGCCGGTTTCGCTCCCCACTATGCTGTGGTAAAACTGCCCGGGGTCGCTCTCTGGGGAGAGATAGCGATGGCGACGCAATCTGATGCTGTCACGCCGATGCACTTGTGGGTGTTCGCAATAGCCTCGCTACTGTGGAACTGCGTTGGCGCTTACGATTACACCATGACCTACCTTCAGGGGCTGGCCTATTTTGAATCCGCAGGCCTTGATGCCGCGGCGTTCGCGTGGTTCCAGCGTGTTCCGATATGGGTGAAATCGGCCTACGCGGTAGGCGTCTGGGGATCGATATTGGGCTCGATCCTGCTACTGCTGCGTTCGCGCCGAGCCGTTATCGCATTTGCGCTTTCGCTGATCGGGGCGATCATCAACTTCGCGTATCAGTTCGCCTCGGACCCGCCCGTATCCATGCACACGGGCGCCGCCGTGGTGATGCCGATCGTGATCCTGCTTCTGGTCGTGGTGCAGTGGTATTACGCGCGGCGCATGACAGCGGCGGGCGTATTGCGCTGAGCCGGGACGCGTGCCGTGACGAGGCGAAGATAGGCTTCCGCTACCGCATGGTTGATCGTGTCCCACGAATACTCTCGGCTCTTGACCTCGCCCGCAGCGCCGTGTGCAAGGCGTAGCTGCGGATCGGCGCCATAGCGGGCGATGGCGTCGGCAAAGCCGGCGATGTCGCTGGGTTCGACCAGAATGCCCGTCTTCCCGTCGATCACCAGGCTGTTGCTGCCCGTCGCGCGTGCGGCGAGCACCGGCACGCCCGATGCCATGGCTTCCAGCGTTACATTGCCAAAAGTCTCTGTGACCGACGGATTGAGCAGCATATCCATGCTGGCGACTGCGCGGCCCAGATCGGCGCCGGTCAGAATGCCGGTGAAGCAGGCTTCCGGCACACGCTCTGCAAAGCGATCACGCGCGGGGCCTTTGCCGATTACCAGCACCTTGTGGGGAACGCCGCGCTTGCGCAGCAGCTCCATGGTGTCGGCAAAGACGTCCAGACCCTTTTCCATCACCAGTCGGCCAAGGAAACCGATCACCAGATCGTCGTCCGCAAAGCCGAGCGACCTGCGCCACTCCATATCGCGGTGCGAAGGGTCGAAAATCTCGCGGTCCACGCCGCGCGACCAGATGCCAATGTCGGTGCCCATGCGCTGTTCGCGCATGACGGCGGCCGTGCTTTCCGAAGGCGCAACCATGGCGTCGCACCGTCGATAGAAACGCCGGAGGATCGCAACCGTCAGCGGCTCCAGGAATGCCATGTGGTAATAGCGCGGATAGGTTTCGAACCGGGTGTGGACGGACGCCAGAACGGGCAGGTTATGCGCTCGGCCCCAGGTCACGGCGCGCTGTCCTGACGGGTCCGGCGACGTCACGTGGATCACGTTGGGGGCGAACGCTTCCAGATCCCTCCGCACGGAGGACGATAGCCCAAGTGGAAACTGATATTCGCGCCGAAACGGTATCGGAACGCTGGGCACGGCAACGAGATCGCCGGTAGGCGGAAACGCAGGATGTTCCACGACCGGCGCGTAAACGCGCACGGACGCTCCCTGCCGCAGCAAATATCCTACCAGGCGATTTAGGGCCTGGTTCGCGCCGTCGCGGACGTAATTGTAGTTACCGCTGAACAGGGCGACGCGCAGATCGGCGATGTCCATCGATGCCCCCTAGGGCCTGCACCTGCAACTGGCAACGGCGCTGCGTAGATGGCAAAGCTCTGACCACGCACCCACGTGTTGGTAGGTTACTGGTGGGTAGTATAATTGTAACGCTTTTACACCACTGTTCTATGCCGGTAACGGTGGTAACCACCAAGGTCGCAATATCCCGGTAAAGTTCCGGGCAAAAAATTTGATTGGGGAGAGCACTTCATGAACATGTTCCGCGTTGGCAGGACCAATTTTGCGCGTGGGCTATTGATGACTGCGGCAACGGCCGCGTTGTGCGTCCCCGGTGTAGCTATCGCCCAAGGCGATGAGACGGATTCTGTCGACAGCGGCAATGCGATCATCGTCACCGCTACGAAGCGTGAGTTGACGCTTCAGGACACGCCTGTCGCCGTCTCCGTGACGACTGCTGAAACGCTGGAACGCGCCCAGATCCGCGACTTGCGCGATCTGCAGACCGTTGTCCCCTCGCTCAGCGTCGGTCAGCGGCAGAGCACGGGCAACACCAACTTCTTCATCCGCGGCTTCGGCAACGGCGCGAACAACGCGGGTATCGAACCGTCGGTTGGCGTGTTTGTTGACGGCGTGTACCGGTCCAAGACCGTATCGCAGATTACCGACCTGCCCGACGTGCAACGGATCGAGGTACTGCGCGGGCCGCAGTCCACACTGTTCGGCAAGAACGCGTCGGCTGGCGTTATCTCCATCACCACGCAGGAACCGCAGTTCGATTTCGGCGGGTCGGTTGAGGCTACCTACGGCAATTACGATCAGATGATCGCAAAGGCGCTCGTCACCGGTCCGCTCAACGATTCTGCGGCGGTCAGCCTTGCTGCCGGTGTGAACAAGCGCGACGGCTTCTTCCGCGACCTGGGGACGGGCGACCGCACGAATGAACGCGATCGCTGGTTTGTTCGCGGCCAGTTCCTCATCGATGGCGGTAATGGCTTCAAGGCCCGCCTGATCGCTGACTATGACGCGATTGACGAGAACTGCTGCGGTACAGTCAATGTGCAGGACGGTATCGCCATGCCGGCTGTCCTCGCGCTCGGCGGCCTCGCTGTGCGCCCAGAAGATCGGTTCGCGGGCTTCGTCTACAACAACTACAATTCCACCAACGATATCAAGAACTACGGCGCTTCAGCTCAGCTCGATTATGATATCGGTGATTTTACGCTGACATCGATCACCGCCTTCCGCGAGACGAAGGCGGTTACGGCTCAGGATTCCGATTTCACCACTGCAGACCTGATCTATCCCAACTTCCAGGATCTGGACGTGGGAACGTTCACGCAGGAACTTCGGTTGGCTGGCCAGATCGGCGATCGGCTGAACGTCCTGCTCGGTGCGTTCTACATCCACGAGGATATCGATCAGCGTAACCAGCTGCTTTATGGCGAAGATTTCCGGCCCTACGCTAACATTCTGGTGCAGCAGCTTTCGGGCTGTGCCCTCGCGCTTTACGCGTCCAGCTGCATCATTCCGGGCTATGCCGGTCCTGCTCCTGTTGCGCTGGATGCCACGTTCGGCGCGCTTGAAGGTGACGCCACCCGCTACATCAATCGGTTCTTCCCGGATCAGTCGGGCTTCACGGAAGCCTACACGCTGAAAAGCAGCGCAATCTCGCTTTTCGGACAGGCGGATTTCGAACTGGTCGACGGCCTCGTGCTGACGCTGGGCGGCAACTACACGCGCGACCGGAAGACGTTCACGACCGACAACGTTTCGACCGACGTCTTCTCGTCAATCGAACTCGACGCGCCGCAATATGCTCCGTTCCGCCGTACCATGCTGTTCCAAGGTGCCGTGGCGCAGCAGGTTGGTGCAGCGCTGGGGCTGGGCCGTTCCGCCACCGCAGCGGAAGTTGGTGCGTTCGCCGGCAATGCGGCCAATGCAGCCACGTTCCTTGCGATACAAAACGGCGCCACCAGTTACGCCGATGCCAATCAGAACAATCCGCTGGCGAACCCTCTGGCAGCGCTGACCGCGCTCCAGTTCATGCCGCCGTTCCTGAACCTCCCGAACGCGGTGGAAGACGGCAAGACGCGCGACAGCGATTTCACCTACACCGCCCGTCTGGCCTACGACGCCAGCCGCACGCTCAACCTCTATGCAAGCTACGCCACAGGCTTCAAGGCGAGCTCCATTAACCTTTCGCGTGACAGCCGGCCGTCAGCCGCAGATCGCAACGCCATCATTGATGCGGGGTTGAACCTCAACAACCTGCTATTCCTCGGCCGCTATGCAAAGCCCGAGAAGTCGCGCGTCATGGAACTGGGCGCGAAGTACAACGATGGCACCATATCCGCCAATCTTGCGGTGTTCGATCAGGAGATCAAAGGTTTCCAGTCCAACATCTTCACTGGCGGCGGCTTCGTTCTGCTCAACGCTGGCAAGCAGAGCACCTTCGGGGTGGAATTCGAAGGGCAGGTGCAACCCGTTGATGGCCTGACGCTGAACCTTGGCGCTACCTATCTCGATCCGAAGTACGACAGTTTCGAGGTTTCCAGCGTGGGTGACCTGTCGGGCCAGCGTCCGTCGGGTGTTCCGGAATGGACGGTGCTGATCGGCGCGCAATACGAAGCACAGGTTGGCAACGGCACGCTGATACCGCGCATTTCCTATCTCTGGCAGGATCGTGTGCAACTGGTTGAAGGGATGCCGGGCTTCCTAGTCCGCAATCCCGATGGCTCCATTGCCGACAACACCGCAGCGCTGGCTGCCGCCGCGCAGTTCACGCGGCAGGTCAACGATCTGACGGCATCGCTCGGCTACGAGCTGGACAATGGCCTCAGCTTCTCGATCTGGGGCCGCAACCTGACGAACCACCGCGACATAGGTGTGATTTTCGATACCCCGGCACAGCCGCGCGGCATTTCGGGTTATCCCAACGATCCGCGCACTTACGGCGCTACCGTGCGCTTCAAGTGGTAAGCTTCACAGCCAGATCTAAAGGGAAAGGGGGCCACGCGGCCCCCTTTTTCGTTGCGCGGGCCGCGTTTCTATGATGCCATCCCGCACGTGACAGCAAAGGGGGAACGTCATGAGCGGTAAGTTCACAATTGCAGACCTTGCGAGCTTTGAAACTCTGGTCGCGCCTAAGGTATTGAAGATCGTCTATTGGTTGGGGTTGGCAGGGATTGCGATCGGCTGCCTAATCACGTTCTTTGGTTCCTTCGCCGTAATGCAATATGACTTTGCCAGTGGTCTCGGCACCATGCTGATGTCAGCGATTTTCCTGGTGCTAGGTGTCCTGATGTGGCGCGTGGTCGTCGAGATGTATCTCGTGATCTTCGGCATCTACGAACGTCTGGGCGACATCAAGGATAGCGTGAAGAAGGACGTCTAACCGTCGAGCTTCCGATCAGCGTAGGGCTCAGAGTGATCTGAGCGCCTGCGCTGGCCGGGCGCGCAGGAGAGGCAGGGATGCTCCCAGAGCGAAGGCGAGCACCAGCGCGGTTCCCGCCCCCAGCACGCCCAATATGCGCGGCCAGTCGGGCAGCCATTCGAACTCGAACAGCTGAACGATGACCAGCCATGCCAGAGTGGTGCCCAAGGCTAGCGCGACGGTGGCCAGAAGACCCGCAAGTAGCCCGAACTCGGCCAGTTGCAGCATCAGCAACTGCTTTCTGCTGGCGCCCAGCACGCGTAGGATAACCGTGTCATAAAGCCGTGCCGCACGCGCTGCCGCAATGGCCCCTAGCAACACAGCGATACCCGCCAGCACGGCGACGCCCGCCGCTGCCAGGATGGCCATCGAAACCTGCCCCAGAATGTCCCGCGCCTGCGTTAGCAGTGGCCCAACCTCGATCACTGAGCTGGAAGGGAACAGTCGCACCAGATCGCGCAGCAATCCGCTGGCCGATGTGCCTTGCGGCAGAGCGATCGTGGCGGCCAGATTATGCGGCGCATCGGACAGGGCGTTCGGTGAGAACACAAGCACGTAGTTGAAGCCCATGCTCTCCCAATCGATGCGGCGCAGGCTGGCGATGCGCGCGTTGCGCTCCACACCCAGCAAACCAATCGTGATGTAATCGCCGATCTTGAGGCCAGCGGCGCGGGCCAGTTCTGCGTCTACCGAAACCAGAGGCTCGCCCGTGTAGTTCTCCGGCCACCATTCGCCGGATACCAGCGAGTTTCCGCGCGGCAACTGTTCCGAGTAAGTGAGCCCGCGTTCGCCCCGCAGGGCCCACGCGCCCTCTGGCAGTTCCTCAAGCTGGCTGACGATCAGCGGGCGGTCTTTCGGGCCGTAAGCGAGAATGGCCCCCCGCAGGGTTGGCACCGCGTCGATCTCTGCGCCCGGCGCCTGTGCGCGGACGGTTGCTTCAAACTCGCCCAGTCGATCTCGCGGAACGTCGAGCACGAAATAGTCCGGCGCACGGTCGGGCACGCTGCGCGTGATGTTGGCCTCGAGGCTCGTTTGCACCCCCGCGAGCAGTACGAAAGCCGCGAGCCCGAAACCGAGCGCTGTGACCAGCGCACCGGTCGATGATCCCGGGCGATGGAGGTTCGCAAGCGCCGCCCGCGCGATGGGGTTGGACGGGCGCGGCCACTTCGCGGCAGCCGCGCGGATGCCTTTGCCCAGAAGCGCGAGCAGGCCGAGCAGCACCGCCGAACCGACCAGAAACAGCGCGCTCAGCCCCGGCTGAGGTGATCCGACCAGCGCCAGCACGGCGATGCCGATCAGCCCCAGCGAGACCGGCAGCACTGCGCTGCGCCATGAGCCGGAGAGCGGCGATACCCGCGAGCGCATCAGCGCCATTGCTGGGAACTGCCTCGCCCGCATGATCGGCGGCGCGGCGAAGACCAGCGCCACCAGCAACCCGAACAGTGCGGCCCGCACCAGCGATGGCGGATCAATTACCAGTCCGGTGCGAACGGGCAGCAGCCCTTGAAGCGCCTGCGCCAGCAGCGGCGTCACTGCCACGCCGACGATCAGCCCGGCCAGTGATCCCGCCAGTGCCGCCGCGCCGATCTGCAAGGCATAGACGCGGGCGATGTCACCGCTCGTCGCGCCCAGGATCTTCAACGTCGCGATGCTGCCCCTGCGCGCTTCAAGGTAAGACGCTACGCCGCCGCCAATGCCGATGCCTGCGATGGCCAATGCGGCGAGGCCGACCAGCGTGAGGAATTCACCCATGCGGCCCACGAACCGCTCTGCGCCCGGAGAGGCTCGCTCGCGCGTCCGGACGTCGAACCCGGCATCGGGGAACTGCTCAGTCAGCGCCGCTTCGACACCCTGCGGATCGTCAGCACCGCTGAACGCAACGCGGGTCTTGGACTCGTACATCGCGCCCGCGGCGGTTAGCCCGGCCTGCGCGGGCAGGTCCAGGGGTACGATCACCGTCTGGCCCAGGGCGAAACCTTCGCTCAGGCGGTCTGGCTCGTTCTCGATCACGCCGCCGACAACCACATCGGTCGTGCCGATGCGGAAGCGGTCGCCGGGCCCGATGCCGAGCCGCTCTGCTGCGCCCTCGGATATCCATGCCTGCCCGGATGGCGGCGCGCCCATCGTGCTGCCGCCGTCCAGCGTCAGCGCGCCGTAGAGCGGCCAGTTGCTATCGACTGCTTTCAGCTCAATCGGCGTCGCTGCATCTGCCGTGCTGGCCATGGCCTGCATCCGCAGCCCGCGAGAAATCGTGCCGTATCGTTCGAGGAAGGCCGTCTCCGCCTCGTTCAGCGGGCGCTGCCACACTTCGACTTCCAGATCACCGCCCAGGATCTCACGACCCTGTGCGTCCAACTCGCCGCGAATGGCCGATGTCAGTGTGCCGATGGCGGCGAGGGCTCCCACACCCAGGAACAGGCATACCAGCAGCAGTCTCAAGCCGCGAAAGCGCCGGTGCAGGTCGCGCCGGGCTATGCGCCATGCGGCTGGCCATGAAAGCGAGTTCATGTGGTCACATCGCTCGCGATCTGTCCGTCCTTCAGCGTCACCACGCGGTCGCAGCGGGCGGCCAGTTCTTCGTCATGGGTGATGATGATCAAGGTAGATCCGGTCTCTGCCCGTCGCGAGAACAGCAGTTCGACAATGCCCGCGCCGGTCGTCGCGTCCAGATTGCCAGTCGGCTCGTCAGCAAAAACGAGCGGCGGGCGCGGCGCGAGTGCGCGGGCGATGGCCACGCGCTGCTGCTCACCACCCGAAAGCTGCGAGGGGTAATGTGTCAGTCGGTGGCCCAGGCCCACCGCGTCCAGTTCCGCCGACGCGCGCGCCCATGCATCAGGTTCTCCCGCCAGTTCCAGCGGAGTGGCCACGTTTTCCTGCGCCGTCATGGTGGGAAGCAGGTGGAAGGCCTGCAACACGATGCCGATGCGGCCGCGCCGCGCACGGGCGAGGGCGTCTTCATCCAGCCGCTCAAAATCCGCGCCAGCCACGGTCAGTGAACCGCTGCTTGCGCGTTCAAGGCCGGATAGCACGGACATCAGCGAGCTTTTGCCCGAACCTGATGGGCCGAGCAGCGCCAGTGTTTCGCCAGTGGAAACGGATAGGTCGACCCCGCGGAGAACTCCTACCGCAGCTTCGCCTTCGCCAAGGGTGAGCCGCAGGTTGCGCGCCTCGATCGCAGGAGGTCTTGTCACCGTGGTGGGATGGCATAGGGAAGGGGGATGAGCAAGCACGCTTGGCCCCAGCGCTTCCGAGTATCGACTGCCGTCCTTATCCCCATGGCGCTTGCGGCGTGCGGAAACGATCCGGCATCGCCACCACAGCCCGAACCCACGGTAACGCAGGCGGCCGATCCGGTGCCGGTCAGTGGCCCGGAACGCACGGTGCTGGCGTTCGGGGACAGCCTTTTCGCCGGATATGGGTTGAAAGTTGGGGAGGGGTATCCAGCGCGGCTGGAAGCTGCGCTGCGTTCCCAAGGGATCAACGCCACGGTGATCGACGCGGGCGTTTCCGGCGATACCAGCGCGGCGGCGCGTCAGCGGGCCTCGTTCGTGCTCGATAGCCTGGAAGCTGCGCCTGATCTCGTGATCGTGGAGTTTGGCGGCAATGACATTCTTCGCGCGCTGCCGCCTGCCGAAACGCGGGAAAACCTGACCGCGATCCTGACCGAGGTTCGCGACCGCAAGATTCCGGTGGTCCTCATGGGAATGCGCGCGCCGCCGAATCTGGGCAGCGGCTTCGCTGCAGAGTTCGACGCGATCTATCCGGCCCTGGCCCGCCAATTTGGCGCGACATTGGTGCCATTCTTCCTTGAGGCGGTGTATGACAAGCCCGCCTTACTGCAGCAGGATCACATCCATCCCACCGCCGAGGGGATCGACGCGCTGGTCACTGCGACGGTCGGCAGTGTGGCGGGCGCTCTGCCCAAGGCCGAATAGCGCCTAGGCGCGGCTCACGGCTCCGCCGGCCACGTGCCATGTCGCCGCCTCCTGCTCGATCCCTGCGAAGGGCGCGAGTTCTGTGCCGGTGAGCCATACCTGCGCGCCGCCGCTGCGGAGACGGTCGAACAAGGCCTCCCGGCGCAGTGGGTCCAGGTGGGCGGCCACTTCGTCCAGCAGCAGGATGCCTGGCCGTCCGCGCGCCGCCAGTTCCGCATGAACCAGCGTAATCGAGATCAGCATCGCCTTTTGCTCCCCGGTGGAGCACGCGGCCGCAGGCATCGCCTTGTCTGCCATAACTACCGACAATTCGTCGCGATGCGGACCGGTCAGCGTGCGTTGCGCAGCACGGTCACGTTCCCGCCCGCGTGCGAGTTCCTGCACCAGTGCTGCGGCTTCCAGCGGGCCGCCCGGTTCGTAGGTCAGGAAAGGGCGAGCGAAGGGGCCGCCGCCCGTGGCATCCAGCGCGTCCGAAAGTTGCGAGACCAGCGCCGCGCGTCCTGATGCGAGAGCGGCACCTGCCTCCGCAAGCTGCGCCTCAATCGCCTCGAACCACTGTGCATCCGTGCCCGCCTCATCCGAAAGCAGGCGGTTCCGTTCGCGCAGGGCTGCTTCGTAACGGGAGGCCGTGCGCGCGTGGGACGGGTCCAGCGCCAGCGCGAGCCGGTCCATGTATCGCCGCCGTGCGCCTGCGCTGTCGGTGAAGAGCCCGTCCATCGCCGGGGTCAACCAGCCGATCGCCAGCCATTCGCCCAGCGACGACGCCGTGGCTTCCGCGCCGTTTATCTGGACCAGCCGCCGTCCGGGGCGGCCCGGCAAGGTTCCCGTGCCCAGGCGCACCGGCTCGCCATCATTGCAGAGCAGGTCACCGCTGACCGCAAAGCCCTCGGTGGCATCTGCCATGGCCATGTCCGGCAGCGCCGCGCGTCGCAAGCCGCGCCCCGGTGCGAGCAGTGACAGCGCCTCCAGCACGTTGGTCTTCCCCGCGCCGTTCTCACCCACCAGCAGATTGATGTGCGACGAGCCTTCGAGCCGCGTCGATCCGTGGTTGCGGAAGCGGGAAAGAGTGATCCGGTCGAGCGCCATGAGCGGGCGAGGGTTAGGGACGCCGCCCCTAACTGGCAATGCCTTGGGCGGGACAGGACCCACTCCGTGAAAAGCGTCTCGCCGATAGTTGGGAAAAATTCCCAATCTGTGGTTGTGCGGCGTTACGAAGATTTACATCAGCTGAACAAAAATGGCAGAATTCCGCGCTTTTTCGAAACTGGCACGCCTTCTGCAATGTGTCTGACATCGGCGGATGGGCCGCCGGAAGGTTCAAATAGGGGAGTACCAGGTGATGTTGAATGTCTCGAACGTGATGAAGCATGGGCTGGCCGCGCTGGCTGCGCTTTTCATCACCGGAACGCTCATGGTGAATGGCCTCGCCTACACGCCAGAGCAGGTTAACTCGGTTGCGGGCATCCTGGCATGAACGGGGTTGACCGCAACCGCTCCGGCGCCCCGTCACGGGCTTTCCACCTCGACAAGGTGAATGGCAAAGTCTTCGGCGTGTGCGCCGGCATCGCCGACCATCTGAACATCGATCCGCTGTTTGTCCGCGTCGGGTTTGTCCTCGGCACCGTTTTCGGCTTCGGCAGCTTCGTTGTGATCTACCTCGCGATCGCGCTGCTGGCGGACTAAGCGTCCGTCAGCGCGCCTTCGCGAAGGGCGAGAAATCGGTATCCGTATCGAACACCTCGATCCCTTCGCGGCGCTTCAGGAAGCCGACCGCGAGGTAAGTAAACGGCGTCAGCAACGCCTCCCACAATGTCTTGATGATCCACTGCGACAGAACCACCTGCCACAGCTGTTCGATCGGCCAGCCGACCAGGCCATAGAACGCCAGTGGATAGAAGATAAGGCTGTCCAGCCCCTGTCCCACCATCGTCGATCCGATGGTGCGCATCCATAACCAGCGACCCTGCGTCAGCACTTTCATCTTCGCGAGAACGAAGCTGTTGGCGAACTCGCCCGCCCAGAACGCGATCATGGATGCCAGCACGATCCGCCACGAGTTGCCGAACACGAACTCGTAGGATGCCTGTCCCGGCCATTCCGCCGCTGGGGGCAGGGCCACCACCACCGCGGCCATGAAGGCCATGAACAGCAGTCCCGCAAAGCCGGTCCAGATCACTCGCCGCGCGTGGGCATAGCCATAAACCTCGGTCAGAACGTCACCGATGATGTAGCTGATGGGGAAGAACATCACCCCGGCGCCGAATGACCATTCGGTGCCGTTCGGCAGGCGAATATAGCTCGGCTTCGACGCGCCGATCAGGTTGCTGAGCAGCAGCACCGCGACGAACGCCGCCATGACATAGGGGAAATATCGAAAGACCGGCGCCGCGCCGACCTTTCCCCCTGCCTCGACGGTCATCTGCGGATTACCACCATGATCTCTGTCTATCATGTTTGCGAGCGCAGCAAAGCGCCGCTAATGACCCGCCCGGGCGCCCGTAGTTCAACTGGATAGAGCACGAGCCTTCTAAGCTTGGAGTTGCAGGTTCGAGTCCTGCCGGGCGCGCCATTTGTTAAGGGCCTATCCGTTACGGTAGCGCCCCTAGGCAGCAGGTGGTGGGGCGAATGGCAGCAACAGTTCGCGCGGATTGTCCTCGCTGTGGAACCACTCGCATTACTTTCGATGTGAATGGCCACAGTAGGCTAGCCCGTGTGGATCATGGGTGGGTCACATACTTTGAGGCGTTCGGAGTTTGCCGCCATTGCGACAGATCCACGGTCTTCATTTTGCAGCTTCGAGCGTATGATGTTCACGACAGTGTCTTGGATGCCAGGTTCTGGGCAGCAAATAATCACTTGAACGACTTCTTCGACGTCGAAGGGTTTGTTTCGACTAAAGATCGAGTTGCAAACGAGCCGCCTGAACATTGCCCTGAAAATATTGCCACCGTGTTTCGCGAGGGTGCCACGTGTGCGTCGGTCGCATGCTTCAATGCGGCGGCCACGATGTTCCGGCTGTGTGTTGATCTCGTTACAAGACCGATGCTTCCGGACGCTGACGCTGACGTGGCTCAGCCAACGAAGCATCAGCGATGGAACCTGAGCGCACGTATTGGCTGGTTGCTCCAGCAAGGGCATTTGCCTGCGGAAATGGGGGCTGTCCTAGAAAACATACGAGAGGACGGTAACGACGGCGCCCACGCGGGGACGCTCACTAAGCAGGACGCAGAGGATGCTGCGGATTTTGCGCATCTGCTCCTCGAGCGAGTTTACACGTTTCCGGAACGCTCCAGACTCGCTGCGGAGCGACGCGAAAGCCGACGAAACCCGTAGACTCCCGCCCAGTGGGTGAAGGTGCTTCGAGCTCGCCTTGCTGTAAATGATCGATCTGATGAGGCTGCATTAGGTCGCGCAATTCACCACTACTTCCTAACCGGATGCTCCTCATACGGCATGATCAGTCGGCCGTCGGGGGCGGCGGTGAAGCTGGTTTGGGTGGGGTAGGCGAACTCGATACCGCGTTCGTTGAACGTCTTGAGGATGCCTAGCGCCACGTCCTGCTGCGCCTTGCGGGCCTTGGCCGCGTCGCCGGTCTCCACCTCGAACACCAGTTCGAAATCGATCGAGCTGGCGTTGAAGGCCACGAAGGCGGCGCGCACGAAGCGATGGCCTGCCCGCTCTACCTCTGCCTCCATCAGGTTGGGGATCTCTGCCGCCACGGCGGGATCGGTCTGGTAGATCACGCCCACCGGCAGCTTGAACTGGTGCATCTGGCGCCCTGTATAGTTGGTCACTTCCTGCGCCAGCAGTTGGGTATTGCCGATGATCCGCATCTCGCCGGTCAACGAGCGGATGCGCGTGGATTTGAGGCCAATCCGCCTGACGCGGCCGGTCACCGGGCCTTCCTTGCCCTGATAGGTGATCACGTCGCCCACGCGGAACGGCTTGTCGAAGATGATCGAAAGCGCGGCGAACAGGTCGGAGAAGATGCCCTGCGCGGCAAGGCCGATGGCGATACCGCCGATGCCCATACCGGCGACCAGCGCGGTGACGTTTACGCCCAAATTGTCGAGCACCACGATGCCCGCGATCAGGAATACGGCGATCGAAACCAGCAGCCGGATTATGCCCATGGCGCTGGCGAGCGTGGACGAATCCCCATCATGGCCGAGCGTCCTGCGCTCGATCAGGCCAAGGATCAGTGCCCGCGCCCAGATCGCGACCTGCAGTGCCGCCGCCACGGTGAACAGCACCGCGATGGTCCGTGCCACGTCCTGCGGCGGGTGCACGTATTCCTGCACGACCTGGATCGAGACGGCGGCGATGAACCACAGCTTCGTCTTGCGCACCGTGTCGGCAAAGACGGTGGCCAGCGAATGATCGGGGCTGACCCGCTTGGCCGCGCGCAGCAGCAACATGCGCAGGCCGAACAGCGCGGCAAACACGCCGACAGCTACCGCCCCGGCGATAGTCAGCTCGCTGAAGTTGTCGGCAGCCCATGCGAGCACGGATGCGCGCTGGTCATTCATGGATGGCTCCTCGGTTCACGGCGTGGTGCCGCGACCCTAGGCAAGCAATTACTAACACGCCAGTCACCCTGTACTGTCGGGATTTTTGACAAGTGGCCAAAGGTTTACCGGGCCGATAACCATCGTGTTGCAGCATTTCCGCCATTTTCGGGAATTGGCACGGGTCATGCTAAGTATCTGGCACCCCGAATGAAGTCTTCGAACGAGGCGGGGCCCCATTCGGTCCCTACCCCCCCCAAGGGTCTCCTGGCTCCGCCTCCCCGAAGTTTCTGGCCCGAAGTCCTTCACGGATTTTCCCAGGCCGATGATAAGACACGGCAATGCCGCGCAAATCGTCCTTCCCGCCCGTCGTGAATCCCGATGTCCGGGTGTTGGTTCTCGGCACGTTGCCGGGGGAGCGCTCGCTGGCGGAACAGCGCTATTACGCCCATCCGCAAAACCGCTTCTGGCATCTGATGGGCCTTGCCATCGGGCATGAACTTGTGCCGCTGGCATATGAGCAGCGGCTCGCTGCGCTGCTGAATGCCGGTGTCGGCCTGTGGGACACTGTCGCCTCCGCCCACCGCAAGGGCAGCCTCGATGCTGCGATTCGGGAGGCGGAGCATAACCCGCTGGCCGATCTTGCTGCCTCGCTGCCTCGGCTGCGGGCGGTCGCCTTCAACGGCGCGACGTCCGCCCGCATCGGCACGCCCCAGCTTGCGGGAAAGGGGCTGTCGCTGGTGCCCCTGCCATCGTCCAGCCCTGCCAACGCCTCGGTTCCGCTGCACGAAAAGGAAAAGCTGTGGAGCGGGCTAGGCGAATTTCTTCGTTGAGCCCTGTTGAGCCTTGCTTCGCGAGCGTGGGCATCCCATTGAACTGGCATGAGCAAGCGATTTCCCACCGGCAAGGCTGCCATCGCGGGCGCCATTGGCTCCGCGGCAGTTGCTGCTGCCGTCCTTTATGTGAACCGGCGCAAAGATAAGAAGAAGCCGTCGCAACCGGGGACTATCCCCAGCGGCGAGCCACCGGAGACCGATTGATGGAACCTGTCCGCGCGGTGGAAGGCCGCGCCTATCCATTCGGCATGAAGAATGCCGATACCGATGTGATCATCCCTGCGCGTTGGCTGAAAACCGTCACGCGTGATGGACTGGGGCGGGGCGCTTTTGAAGCGCTGCGCAAGGATCCGGACAATGTCTTCGATCGGCCGGAATTTGCCGGTGCGCCGATCATCATTGCAGGCGATAACTTCGGCTGCGGGTCCAGCCGCGAACACGCCGCATGGGCCTTGCTCGACATGGGTGTGAAGGCCGTGATCGCGCCGAGTTTCTCGGACATTTTCTCTGGCAATGCGTTCAAGAACGGCATCCTCACCGTCGTCCTGCCGCAGGAACAGGTGGACAGGCTGCTGGAAGTCGCGAAAACCGATCCGATCTCCATTGATCTTGAATTGCAGACGGTGACCACGCCGTTCCAGGATCGCTTCACGTTCGAGATCGACCCATTCCGCAAGCATTGCCTGATGCGCGGATTGGATGAGGTCGCCCTTACACTGGAAAGCGACAGCGCCATTTCGCGGTATGAACGGCAGATCGCGGCTGTCCGTCCGTGGATGGCGCGCGGAACGGGCGTCGCCGCCTGATTTTCGAAGGTCAGGCCCCTGTCGCGCTTGTCGAAGGGCGGCCTGATCTACTACCGCAAGGTTCGACTTAGTAAATCGACCCTCTTACGGCTTCGGCGCGGGCGATTTGGGTTTGAAAGGTTTGGAACATGACAGACTTCAACGATCGCAGGCGCGCCGAGGAAGCGAAGTTCGCGATGGACGCGGACACCGCTTTCCGTGTTGCTGCGCGGCGTAACCGCCTGCTGGGCCAGTGGGCTGCGGAAAAGATGGGCCTGACGCCAGAAGAAACCGAGGCGTACCGCAAGGCTGTCGTCCAGGCGGACTTCGAGGAAGCCGGTGACGAGGACGTTATCCGCAAGGTGCTGGGCGATCTCACCGCAGCAGACGTCGAGATCGACGAAGCCGGTGTGCGCGCTGCTCTTGAGGAAATGAGCGTCGAAGCCCGCCGCCAGTTGATGAGCGAGTCCTGACACCATGGCGATGCCGGCGGCTGAGATTGAGGCGTTGATCCGCGCCGCTATGCCCGATGCGGACGTGACCATCACCGATCTTGCGGGTGATGGGGATCACTACAGCGCCCGCGTTGTCTCTGCCGCTTTCGCTGGCAAGACGCGCGTGCAGCAGCACAAGCTGGTCTATGACGCGCTCGGTGGCCGGATGGGCGGGGCTCTCCACGCCTTGCAACTGACCACTGCCGTTCCCAACTGATTTCCGATCAGGAACCGAAAGCCCACACCATGTCCGATGCCAACACCCGCATTTCCCAGATCGTCGAAGGTAACGACGTCGTGCTGTTCATGAAGGGCACGCCGCTTTTCCCGCAGTGCGGATTTTCCAACCGCGCGATCTCGATCCTCGACCATTGCGGCGTTGCGTACGAAAGCGTGGACGTGCTGCAGGACATGGAAATCCGCCAGGGTATCAAGGAATATTCCGACTGGCCGACCATTCCGCAGCTCTACGTGAAGGGCGAATTCGTCGGCGGCAGCGACATCATGATGGAGATGTATGAAGCTGGCGAATTGCAGCAGCTTCTGGCTGACGCGCAGGTAGCCAAGGCGGAATGATCTGCCGGCGGACGCAAATCCGCCCCCCCTGTCGAGAACAAGACCTAGAGAGCCCCGCTTCGGTAGAAGTCGGGGCTTTCCTACATTGGACGCCAAGGGGCAGGGCAGGGGCATGCTCTCTGCCCAGTCAGCTTCCGCTCGTTTCCTTTGGGGTCAAAGTGACGTTGCCGCGCACAAAGTGACAGGTCCGGGGGCGAAAGTGACTTTTGCCCCTGAACCCTGTCAACAGTGTCAACACCTGCCCCCCTGGCAGGCGCCGCGATCACACGAGTTCGCGAACGTCCGTCAGCTTGCCGGTGACAGCCGCAGCTGCAGCCATGGCCGGGCTGACCAGATGGGTGCGCGCGCCCGGACCCTGCCGGCCGACGAAGTTGCGGTTGCTGGTGCTGGCGCAGCGCTCGCCCGCAGGCACCTTGTCCGGGTTCATGCCCAGGCAGGCCGAGCAACCCGGCTCGCGCCATTCCAGACCGGCTTCGATGAACACCTTGTCCAGCCCTTCGGCCTCCGCCTGTTCCTTCACCAGACCGGAACCCGGCACGACGATGGCCCACCTCACGTTCTCGGCCTTGTGCCGGCCCTTCAGGATTTCCGCCGCGGCGCGCAGATCTTCGATGCGGCTGTTGGTGCAGCTGCCGATGAAGATGTTCTGCACCTCGACCTCGTCCATGCGCTGGCCGGGGGTCAGGCCCATGTATTCGAGGCTGGCTTGAGCGGCCTTCTGCTTGCTGGGATCGGCGAAGCTCGCCGGATCGGGCACGACGCCGCCAATCGCGACGGTGTCTTCCGGGCTCGTGCCCCAGGTCACCGTGGGTTCGACCGTGCTGGCGTCAATCACCACCGACTTGTCAAACACAGCGCCTTCGTCGGTATGCAGTGTCTTCCAATAGTCGACAGCCTGATCCCATTCCTCACCCTTGGGCGCGTAGGGGCGGCCCTTGATGTAGGCGAAAGTGGTCTCGTCCGGGGCGATCAGGCCCACACGCGCACCACCTTCGATGCTCATGTTGCAGACGGTCAGGCGGCTTTCGATGCTCATATCCTCGAACACCTTGCCGCGATACTCGATCGCATGGCCGGTGCCGCCGGCAGTGCCGATCACGCCGGTGATGTGCAGGATCAGGTCCTTGGCGGTGACGCCGGGACGAAGATCGCCCTCCACGCGCACTTCCATGGTCTTCCACGTGCGCAGCAACAGCGTCTGCGTCGCGAGGACGTGTTCGACCTCGCTGGTGCCGATGCCGAACGCCAGCGCTCCCAACGCGCCGTGCGCCGCAGTGTGGCTGTCGCCGCAGACCAGCGTCGTGCCGGGCAGGGTGAAGCCCTGTTCCGGACCGATGACGTGGACGATGCCCTGCTGGCGGCTCGTCGCCTCGAAATAGCGGATGCCGAACGCAGGCGCGTTGTGTTCAAGCGCGGCCAGCTGATCGCGACTCTCCGGGTCCAGAATCGGCAGGCGATTCCCTGCCGCATCAAGGCGCGCGGTGGTCGGCACGTTGTGATCTGGCACGGCCAGGGTCAGTTCCGGGTGGCGGACCTTGCGGCCATTAAGGCGCAAAGCTTCAAATGCCTGCGGGCTGGTGACTTCGTGGACGAGGTGACGGTCGATGAAGATCAGGCAAGTGCCGTCTTCACGCCGTTCGACAACGTGTTCGTCCCAGAGCTTTTCGTACAGAGTGCGTGGTTTGCTGGCCATGCACGGCACTTACGCGCGCCGCGCGACTTTTCAAGCGGCGCTAGGCTTGGGGCCGATGAAGCGGGGATTGTGCAGCAATATTTGGCGCCGATCGGGGCCGGGCGCTCTACGTCAGTTCGCGGCAATCCGAGCCGCGTGTTCCTTCACCAGAGCGATCATGTTTGGCACGCCTTGGGTGCGGTTGGAACTAAGCTGATTCCGGAGATTGAACGGTTCCAGCGCAGCGGCAACGTCCATCTCGGCCACTTCTGCGGCTGGCTTGTCCTGCACTGCGCTGAGGACAAGAGCGACGATGCCCTTGGTTATGGCGGCGTTGCTATCGGCGAGGAAGTGAAGCTGGCCATCCTGCTCGGTCGGATAGACCCAAACTTTGGCAGAGCAGCCGCGGACCAGAGTGGCGTCTGTTTTCAGCGCGTCTGGCATCTCGTCCAGGTCGCGGCCCAGCTCTATGAGCAGGCGATAGCGTTCGTCGGCGTCGAGGAACTCGTACTCGTCGAGGATGTCCGTAAGTGAGCGCATGGGCGCGCCCTAGCGAATTCGGGCTAGAGGTCCACCCCACTGGCGATGGCTTCGAGCTTGCGGATACGTTCTTTGAGGTCGGCGAGTTCGATTCGCGCGGCCCCTTCGCGAGAGCCCCCGTCGAATTCCGGCACGCGTCTGGCAGTTTCCAACTCGCGCGTTTTCAGCGCCAGCCAGTCCCGCCATCCCTTCAGCACTGTGAAGGCGATGACCAGAACACAGGCGAGGACACTGGAGGCGATCAGCAATTCCTGGCTCATTGTCGATTATCTCCCTGCTCAGCGCGATTATTTCTCGCGCAGGCTTTCGATCTCGGCCGCAAGGCGCTTCGTTTCGCGGTCCTCGGTGGCGATGCGTTCCAGCACCTTGATCCGTTCGCGGAGATCCTCGACCTCGCGTTGCAGCGCAGGATCCTCGCGCGGGGGCGTTGTTTCGTTGCCCATCATGTCGGTCGTTATCCCGTGCCGCGCGCGGTGCTTCGACTTGATGATCTCCGCCACCGAGATGATTGCGACGATGACGACGATAGCCGTCCAGAGACTCATTGTGCCTTCCTCCCATCCACAATCTGCGTATCGCGCAGAGCGTCGATCTGGCGGGCAACGTCGAAACCTTTGTCGGTTACGATCCGTTCGACCACCGCCATGCGGTCTTTGATGGAGCCGAGTTCCGCGCGCAGGGAGGCGTTCTCCTGCGTGAGCAGCTTCACCCGTTCCGTGGTTTCAGCGTCAGAGCCTGGCTTGAGCGACTGGCCCCACATTCCTTCGATCGGGTAGCCGTTCTTGATCTTCATCCGGGTGTTATGAACACTGGCCAGAATGCCGCCGAGAGAGATTGCGATGACGCCCGCTATCACCCACCCGAGGTACGGCAGAAGCTGCTGAAAAATTTCCATCAGTTGCTCCTTTCAATTTCGCGAGCTTCCAGAAGCTCATCCACTCGGCGCTGATCGCGTAGAGCTTCGATCTGGGTGGCGACGTCGTATCCCTTGTCGGTGACGATCCGTTCGAGCACGCGGACGCGCTCCTCCAGCTCTTTCATCCCGCTGGCGTACTGCGCGGCCTTTTCAGCGCTCAGCCGGGTGGTCGCCTCGATATTCAACTCGGCGATCTTCTGGCGGTGCTTGGTCCACAGCGCGGTGATCGGGATCGCGATGCCGGCAATTATTCCCAACATCGGGATCATCAGCGGTGAAAGCTCGAACATGATGTCAGGCCCCTCGTGCTTCAGGTTCAGCGCAGCCGTTCGATCTCAGCCGAAAGGCGCGGGTTACTGGTGACGTAATAGGTTTCCACCTCTGCCAGTCTCCGGTCGATGTCGCGGAAGCGAGCGCGAATTTCGCGTGCCGTGCGCTTCGGCGACTGCCGAACACGCTGCCAATAACGCTGCTCGTCCTGGTCGACGTAGAGATGGCTCGGCTTCTTCATCGATAGAAGGCCCAGCGCGAAGTAGATCGGAATGCCGAAGCCACCGCTAATCGTCAGGACGAAGAAGGCCAGGCGCCACCAGATCGCGTTGATACCGGTATAGTCCTCCAGCCCCGAACAGACGCCCATCAGCTTCGCGTTCTGCTTGTCACGGTAGAACGTGGTGCGTTCGCTGGTCACTTGCGAGCTCCCTTCTCTGCCAGCAGGCGATCGAGTTCGCGCAGCGGCTCATTATCGATTTCCCGGTCGTGGACGATGCGGGCGGGTTTGAAGTCCGGGTTATCCGAGGCGACGAGCCGCTCTACGGTGTCCATCCGTTCGTCGAGGCGCTTGGCGAGCTGGTAGAGCTCTTCGAGCAAAGTCTCGTCATCGTTGGTGATCGTGGCGGCCGTCTTCCATCTCGTGATGTAGTGCATCAGGATCCACGGCAGTCCGATGAAGATCGCCGCGACAATAAGTGCCTCTTCCATCGTTCAGCCTTCCTTCGTCTGGTCGCTGCTCATGCCTAGAGCGCGCTTCATTTCTTCGAGTTCCTCATCAATCTTGTCCGCACCTTCGAGCGCAGCGATTTCCTCCGCCAAAGTCGGTTTGCCGCCGCCATCGGCGATCGACAGCGCATCCGCCCGACCTTCAGCGTAATCCACTCGGCGTTCGAGCTGGTCGAAACGCGTAAGCGCATCGTCCACTCGCTCGTTGGTCATCAGGCTGCGCAGTTTCACGCGGTTCTCTGCGCTTTCGAGCCTTGCGGCGATCTGCGTCTGGCGGCTGCGGGCTTCGCGCAGGCGGTTCTGCAGCTTCTGAATGTCCTGTTCGTAGGCGCGCAGGGCGTCGTCCAGCACGGCGATCTCCTGCTTAAGTTGATCGGCCATGTCCGCCGCGCGCTTGCGTTCAACCAGAGCGGCACGGGCGAGGTCTTCGCGATCCTTCGAGAGGGCAAGCTGCGCCTTTTCCGCCCAGTCAGCCTGAAGCTTGTCGAGCTTTACGGTGTGGCGGTGCATTTCCTTCTGGTCGGCGATGGTGCGAGCCGCGCTGGCGCGTACTTCGACCAGCGTTTCCTCCATCTCGAGGATGATCATGCGGATCATCTTCGTCGGATCGTCGGCATGGTCTAGCAATTCGTTGAAATTGGCGGCGATGATGTCGCGGGTACGGGAAAAAATGCCCATCCAGGGAACTCCGGAAACGAAAGAGTTGATCGAATCTTCCAGCGATTGGCTGGCGGCGGGCGTCGGACTTGTCCGCAGACGCTCTATTTCACGGTCGAGCCGTGAAGTGCGAGCTTCCCCTCGGCCCTTGCCAGAGCCAATCGGGTTCAGCGGGTTGTCGTCCGGTTGGGTCATGCCAGTTCCACGATATGTGCCGAGACGAGCATCGTCTCTGGCGATCCCCCGAATTGGTGGGTCAGGGCGATCACGTTGAGGGTGACCATCGCGGTAAAGCTCACCAGTGCGGCAAAGCCGAGCTTGCTGGTGAAGAATTCGCGATCGTACATGGTGGCTTCCTTCCTGATCCTTTGTTGGAAGGAGAATAGCAAACGGCGTGCCAGATCGCAGAAGGCACGGGAAAGTGCCGTTTTTCAGATCCGCATGATCGCTGGGTTAGGGAAATATTGCCAGCATGTGGTGAAATCCGCTATATGTTGGTGGTGGATCGGGAGACCCAACAATTCATTGGCCAATCGGGGGCCTTCTTGGACGCGGTGGAACGCGCCAGTCGCGCTGCGCCTATGCGCCGTCCTGTGCTGGTCATTGGTGAGCGAGGGACTGGTAAGGAACTGATCGCCGAGCGTCTTCACCGTCTGTCGAACCGGTGGGAAGAACCGCTGGTTACGATGAATTGTGCTGCGTTGCCCGAGACGCTCATCGAAGCCGAATTGTTCGGGCATGAGGCGGGCGCGTTCACGGGCGCCACCAAAGTCCGCGAAGGCCGCTTCGAAGAAGCGCATCGGGGCACGTTATTCCTAGATGAGATTGGCACTCTATCAATGGCCGCGCAGGAAAGGCTGCTGCGCGCCGTCGAATATGGTGAGGTGACTCGTATCGGCTCCTCCCGGCCTGTGCGGGTCGATGTACGCATCGTCGCAGCGACCAACGAGAACCTTCCGCTAATGGCAGAAGAAGGGCGCTTTCGGGCCGATCTGCTCGACCGCCTGTCCTTCGAGGTCATTACCCTGCCGCCGTTACGCGTACGCGAGGGGGACATTGATGTGCTGGCCGACTATTTCGGTCGCCGGATGGCTGCCGAACTAGGGTGGGAGGCGTGGCCTGGCTTCGCCCCGCACGTGAGGCAGCAGTTGGATTCCTATCCTTGGCCGGGGAACGTGCGCGAATTGCGTAACGTGGTCGAACGCGCGGTTTACCGGTGGGACGATTGGGGCGAGCCTATCGCCCATGCCCAGTTCGATCCGTTCGACAGCCCGTGGAGGCCCACGGCAATGCCGCGCGCGGACGATACGGGCGACGCCAACGTGGTGGTCGAGGCCCGCCGCACCCCGCATGACTACGAAACCGTGGGGGATTTGCGCTCCGCGGTCGATGCCCACGAGCGCGCAATTCTCGAGCATCATCTCGGCCGCAACCGCTGGAACCAGCGTCAGACCGCGAAAGCCCTGGGGCTTACCTATGATCAGCTAAGGCACTGCATCAGGAAGCACGGCCTGAGCGAATAACATGCCCAGGCCGTGCCTTAAGCTGATGGCTCAGGCTGGCGCGTTGTCCCGGCACTTTTCATAGACATGGGCGATTGCTTCCTGCGCGCCTGCCACATTGAAGCTCATATCTACGTCCGGTCCAATGCCGGTGCTCAACCGTAAGCGTAGGGACGATGCCTTGCGCAGATCGACGACGAAGCGCGCCAATGCTCGGTCGCCAGTCTTGCCCAGCGCGGTCGCATAGGTTTCGTAGAAGCGCCAGTTCTCGGTGGCTGGCGACTTGCTATCGAACTGAAAGCGAATCGAGCGGGAAATCGGGCGTGTCGTGGGAACAGCGAGCTTTTTGTCGGCCGACATGATGATGGCGTGCACCTCACGCCGTCCGGGCGTGTCGCATTTCAACACGATCTGCGAGCCATCGTCCGCCTTGATCAAGGCGCCAGAGCGACCGCTGTCTTCTTCGAATAACTGCCACTGCGACGCCGCGGGCTGATCCTGAGCAACGGCGCTTGCCGAAATTGCCACGGTTGCGAGCGCAACTAGAGCATGCCTCATGATCGTATGTCTCCCTCTAGGTTTATTAGATCACCACCGGCTTTTACCGACGTTGGGAGGGAGCCTATCGAGTCGTTTCGCATGGGGCAACAGTGGAGCGTTCTTGAGCTTTAGGTGTTGGTGGCCCGATAAGGTTATCGCTCTGTATGGGATCGCCAGATTGGAGCTTGCGTTTCGGCGGCGGCGCCCTTATCTGGCCGATATCCCAACATTGTCGTGACAATGCTAGGTGCTGGCGCCCCAGGGGGCCGGTGCAAAACGACTTGTTTACGATGCGGATGGAGCACGGATGAACGACGTCACGCGCCTGATTGAAGTGATAGAACCGGAGGCCAAGGCCCTCGGTTTTGAACTCGTGCGCGTGAAGCTTTCAGGATCCGGTGAAGAGCGGACTTTGCAGGTCATGGCTGAAGACCCGGCGACGGGTCAGCTTGTGGTCGAGCAGTGCATGGCCCTGTCCCGCCGCATTTCCGATCGCATGGATGCGCTCGAGGAAGCCGGTGAAGAGCTGGTGCGCGGGGCTTATAACCTTGAGGTCAGTTCCCCCGGTATCGATCGGCCGCTGACCCGGGCGAAGGATTATGCGGCCTGGGCTGGGCACGAAGTGAATGTCTCGCTCAGCGAGCCGATTGGCGATCACCGCAAGCTGCGGGGAGAGCTGGGCGGCATCGGAGATGCGACCGTCATAATCGAAGACCGTAAGGCCGGTCGCGTCGAAGTGCCGCTGGCGCAAATTCAGTCGGCTAAGCTGGTCCTCACTGACAAGCTGATCGCCGCAACCCGTCCGCTGGATATTGGCGGCGTGGAAGAAATTGAAGAAACCCTCGAGGAAGAGAAGGCAGACGACTGATGGCCAGTCCGATTTCCGCCAACAAGGCTGAACTGCTTGCGATCGCGCATTCGGTCGCTTCGGAAAAGATGATCGATAAGGCGATCGTCATCGAAGCGATGGAAGAGGCGATCCAGAAGGCCGCCCGTGCGCGCTATGGCGCAGAAAACGACATCCGTGCGAAGCTCGACCCGCTGACCGGTGATCTGCGCCTGTGGCGTGTGGTTGAAGTGGTTGAAGTGGTCGAAGACTACTTCAAGCAGGTTGATCTGAAGCAGGCTGAAAAGCTGCAGCCCGGCGCGGCCATCGGGGACTTCATTGTGGACCCGCTGCCGCCGGTTGATCTCGGCCGCATCGATGCGCAGAGCGCCAAGCAGGTGATCTTCCAGAAGGTCCGCGATGCTGAGCGCGAGCGTCAGTTTGAAGAGTTCAAGGACCGCGCTGGTGAGATCATCACCGGCGTTATCAAGTCGGTCGAATTCGGCCACGTGATCGTCAACCTCGGTCGTGCCGAAGGTGTGGTCCGCCGCGACCAGCAGATCCCGCGTGAGGCAGCCCGTGTTGGCGAGCGTATCCGCGCGCTGATCATGAAGGTGGAGCGGAACAACCGCGGCCCGCAGATTTTCCTCAGCCGCGCGCACCCCGAATTCATGAAGAAGCTGTTCGCGCAGGAAGTGCCCGAAATCTACGATGGCATCATCGAGATCAAGGCTGCTGCTCGCGATCCGGGCAGCCGTGCGAAGATTGGCGTGATAAGCCGTGATTCCAGCATCGATCCCGTCGGCGCCTGCGTCGGCATGAAGGGTAGCCGCGTGCAGGCGGTGGTGCAGGAACTTCAGGGCGAAAAGATCGACATCATCCCGTGGAGCGAGGATTCCGCGACGTTCGTGGTCAACGCTCTGCAGCCCGCGACTGTCAGTCGCGTGGTTCTGGACGAGGATGAGAACCGCATCGAGGTGGTCGTTCCTGACGATCAGCTCTCGCTCGCGATTGGCCGTCGTGGCCAGAACGTGCGCCTCGCCAGCCAGCTCACCGAGAGCCAGATCGACATCATGACCGAGGAAGAAGCCTCGGAAAAGCGGCAGAAGGAATTCTCCGAACGTTCGAAGATGTTCGAAGAGGAGCTGGACGTCGACGAGACGCTGTCACAGCTGCTCGTGGCCGAAGGCTTCGCCGAGCTGGAAGAAGTGGCCTACGTCGACCTGGAAGAAGTCGCGACCATCGAAGGCTTCGACGAAGAACTCGCGGAAGAACTTCAGCAGCGTGCTCGCGAAGCTCTTGATCGTCGGGAAGAAACCTATCGCAACGAGCGTCGCGAACTGGGTGTCGAGGACGCGCTGGCCGATATTCCGCACCTGACCGAGCAAATGCTCGTGGTTCTGGGCAAGGCTGGCATCAAGACCCTCGACGATCTGGCCGATCTCGCCACTGACGAGCTGATTGCTCGCAAGCGTGAAGCTCCGCGTCGTCGTGGTGCCGAAACCGGACCGCCGCTTCGCCGTCAGCGCGCGGAAGACAAGGGCGGTGTGCTTGGCGAATTCGGCCTGAACGAAGAGCAGGGCAATGAGATCATCATGGCCGCTCGCGCTCACTGGTTCGAAGACGAAGAGACGCCGGCTGTCGAAGTGGCAGCCGTAGCCGAGGAGGCCGCCGATGCGGATTCCTCGCAATGAGCCTCTAACCGACAACGACGGACGCAACTCCCCTCGCGAGCGTGAGGGGAGTGAGCGGCGCTGTGTGCTCAGCGGGCGTGTGGCCAAGCGGGACGATTTCGTCCGGCTGGCTCTGTCTCCCGATGGCGAAGTGCTGCCCGACGTTCTCGCCAAGGCGCCGGGCCGCGGTGCATGGATCGGCGAGTCACGTCCGGCCCTCGAACAGGCGCTTGCCAACGGCAAGCTCAAGGGAGCGTTGGCCCGCGCATTCAAGACCGGTGCGCTGACGATACCGGCTGACTTGTCTGATCGTATGGAAAAGGGCCTTCTGCGGGCGTTTCTTGACCGACTGGGTCTCGAAATGCGCGCCGGGAAACTTATCTTGGGGTCGGACAAGATCGCCAACGAGGCGCGGATGGGTAAAATCGCCGCGCTTTATCACGCGTCTGACGCTGCCGAGGACGGTAGTCGCAAGCTCGATCAGGCCTTGCGCGTCGGTATGGACGCCGAGGGGACTGATCTTGCCGGCATTCGCCTGCCACTGGACCGCACAGCTCTGTCTGTGGCATTGGGCCGCGACAATGTCGTGCACCTGGCGTTGGCCGACCGGGCATCGGCCGCGCGGATCGCTGTTCCGATGCAGCGTCTGCTGAACTTTCTTGGGGTGGAAGATCCGCCCGATGCCGGAGCGGACCGGGCGGCGTGACCGCACGGACAAGCAGGGCGACGTTTGAGATTTGAAGGACTATTGAGAGCACATGAGCGACAACGAAACCACACCGACGCGCACCCGCAAGCCGCTGGGGCTTAAGCGCTCGGTCGATGCCGGCGAGGTCAAGCAGACCTTTAGCCACGGCCGCACCAATAAGGTGGTGGTCGAGGTGAAGCGTCGTCGTGTGATCGGCAAGCCCGGCGAAGCCCCCGTTGGGGAACCAGTGGACGAAGTCGCTGCGCCGCAGCCTGCTGCGCCCGCTCCGGTTGCTGCCCCCCCTCCGCCGCCGCCCCCGCCACCGCCGGCCCCCAAGCCGAGGTCTGCACCGGCTGGTGAGACGCCGCAGGAGCGCGTCGCCCGTCTGCAGCGCGAGGCTGAGGAAGATCGCCTTCGCATGGGCGAAGAAGCGCGCCGCCGTGAAGAGGAAGAGCGCGCTCAGGCACTCGAAGAAGAGAAGCGTCGCGCCGAAGACAATCGCCGCGCTGACGAAGCTCGGGTCGCCGCCGAATCGGCGCAACCTGAACCGGAGGCTCCGGCCGCCGAGCCGACGACAGAGCCTGAAGCTGTTGCAATGGAAGCGACTACCGAGGCGGCTGCCAGCGAAGGGACGGCGTCACCGACTCCCGCTCCGCGCCGTTTTACCCCGGTGGAACGCCCCGAGGCTAAGCGTCCTGAGAAGAAGCGCGAAGATCAGCGCAAGAACGTTCCGGCGGGTCGCAACGATCGCGGCGCAGACAACCGTCGCCAGTCGGGCAAGCTAACCGTTACGCGGGCTCTCAACGAGGACGAAGGTGCTCGCGCACGTTCACTCGCAGCGCTCAAACGCGCTCGCGAGAAGGAGCGTCGCGCTCACTATGCAGGCCAGTCGCAGCCGCGCGAAAAGCAGGTTCGCGATGTCGTGGTGCCTGAGGCGATCACCGTTCAGGAACTCGCCAACCGTATGGCCGAGAAGGGCGCCGACCTTGTGAAGGCGCTGTTCAATCTGGGCATGATGGTCACCGTCAACCAGACGATTGATCAGGATACGGCGGAACTGCTTGTCGAGGAATTCGGCCACAACATCACCCGCGTTTCCGAAAGCGATGTCGACATCGACACGACCGAGGATGTGGACGCCGACGAGTCGCTGGAATCGCGTCCGCCGGTGGTCACGATCATGGGCCACGTCGATCATGGCAAGACCAGCGTGCTCGACGCGCTGCGCGGAACCGACGTGGTGAAGGGCGAGGCTGGTGGCATCACCCAGCACATTGGCGCCTATCAGATCACCACAAAGGACAAGCAAAAGATCACGGTGCTCGACACCCCGGGCCACGAGGCATTCACGCAGATGCGTGCTCGCGGCGCGAACGTGACAGACATCGTGGTGCTGGTTGTGGCCGCGGACGACGGGATCATGCCGCAGACGATCGAAGCCATAAATCACACCAAGGCTGCTGGCGTCCCGATGATCGTGGCGATCAATAAGATCGACAAGCCGGAAGCCAATCCAAAGCGGATCCGCGAACGCCTTCTCGAACATGAGATCGTGGTCGAGGAGATGTCCGGTGACGTGCAGGACGTCGAAGTGTCGGCCAAGACTGGTGCCGGTCTCGACAAGCTCATCGAGAAGATCCTTCTCCAGGCCGAACTGCTTGAACTGAAGGCCAATCCTCGCCGGGATGCCCAGGCAACCGTGATCGAAGCGCAGCTCGACAAGGGCCGCGGCCCGGTCGCCACCGTGCTGGTCAATCGCGGCACCCTCAAGCGCGGCGACGTTTTCGTTGTCGGTACTCAGAGCGGCCGCGTGCGTGCTCTCGTCGACGACAAGGGTAAGCAGATCAAGGAAGCTGGTCCGGCCACTCCCGTCGAGATCCTCGGTCTCGGTGGCGTGCCGCAGGCGGGCGATCAGCTTACCGTGGTAGAGAACGAAGCGCGTGCTCGTGAAGTGGCGTCGTATCGTCAGCAGCAAGCGACGGCTAAGCGCACCGCAACGGCGCCTACGAGCCTCGACGCGATGTTTGCCGGGCTCAAGAGCGACGTCAAGGAGTTCCCGGTGGTGGTAAAGGCTGACGTTCAAGGTTCAGCCGAGGCAATTGTCACCGCGCTCCACAACCTGTCGAATGACGAGATCAAGGTCCGCGTACTCAATTCGGGTGTGGGCGCGATCACGGAAAGCGACGTGACGCTGGCTTCGGCTTCGAAGGCACCGATCATCGGCTTCAACGTGCGTCCGAACGTCAAGGCGCGCGAGTTGATCGCCCGTCACAAGGTGGAGATGAAGTACTACGACGTCATCTATCACCTGACCGAAGAGATCGCGAAGGAGATGGCGGGTGTTCTCGGTCCGCTGCGGATCGAAAACGTGGTCGGCCGCGCGGAAGTCAAGCAGGTGTTCCCTGCGGGCAAGCGCGACAAGGCTGCCGGTCTGCTGGTGCTGGAAGGCTCCATCCGCAAGGGTCTGCACGCACGTCTCACGCGCGACGATGTCATCGTTTCGGCGACTACCATTGCCTCGCTTCGCCGCTTCAAGGACGACGTGGACGAAGTTCGCGCGGGTCTGGAATGCGGTGTGGTTCTGGCGGACACCAACGACATCAAGGCGGGTGACCACCTTGAAGTGTTCGAGGTGGAGGAGCGCGAGCGGACTCTGTAATCCATGGCACGTCAGCCTCATACGGGGGAGGACCAGTCCGTTCGCCTGCTCAAGGTAGGCGAACGGGTGCGCCATGTGATGAGCGAGTTGCTCACGCGTCAGCAGGTGCATGACGACACGCTGACCGCGCATACCGTCTCGGTCACCGAGGTGCGTATGTCGCCGGATCTGCGTCAGGCACGGGTGTACGTGAAGCCACTGCTTGGCGGTGACGAGGAAGAGGTGTTGAAGGCGCTGCGCCGCAACACCGCTTACCTCCAGCGCGAAGTAGCTCAGCGTCTTGGCCTCAAGTTCGCGCCAAAACTGAAGTTCATGGCCGACGAGAGCTTCGATGAAGCGTTCCGGATCGACAAGCTGCTGAACGATCCCCGCGTCACCCGTGATCTGAGTGAGGGCGAAGAGGGCTGAACTGGCGCGGCTACGGCCTGCCCACAGCATCCGCGTCGGCGCTCTATCGCTGAGCCGTATGGCTCCCTATCTGGGGCGCCATGAACGAAACGCTTCTGACCGCGCTCGCGTTGATCCCGGCCCTCATCGTCGCCATCGTCTTCCACGAGGTGGCGCACGGCTGGACTGCATTGATGCTGGGCGATCCTACGGCGAAGGAGCGCAAGCGCCTTAGCCTCAATCCCATTCGCCACGTCGATCCTATCGGCACCGTGGTCCTGCCGGGTGTCCTTGCGCTGACTGGCGCGCCGGTATTCGGGTGGGCAAAACCCGTGCCGGTCAACAAGTGGCGGCTGAACAACCCGCGCTTCGGCATGATGGCGGTTGCAGCTGCTGGGCCGGGCACAAATCTGGTGCTGGCGGCGATAGGGGCGGCGATTCTCGGGTTGTTCATTCGCATAACGGCTGCGAGCCCGGGCGATGGTGTTGGCCTGATGGGCCTGCTGCTGCAGGGCTATCCGCCAGATCCCGCGACCGGCCCGGGATTTGTGCTCTTTTCCCTATTCTTCTTCATCACGATCAACATCTTCCTGGCACTGTTCAATCTGCTGCCGATCCCGCCGTTCGATGGATCGCACATTGTGGAGGGGCTGCTGCCGGAACAGGCAGCGCGGACTTATGACAGGTTGCGCCCTTTCGGTTTCCCGCTGCTGTTCCTGCTGCTGTTGGTCATTCCCTATTTCTTCCCAGAGTTGGGCATTGTGCAGAAGATCGTGCTGCCGCCGGTGATGTGGGTCCTCCAGCAATACCTTGGATTGGCGGCGTGGTTCGTTGGCGCATGATTTAACCCGGGTGATATTGATAATATCACCCGGGTACATATATGACCTCCGATTGGAGGTAGGCCATGACGCTGACCGTTTTCCTGAAGGATGAAATCGTTGCGCGCGGGGCGCCTGAACAGGTGGTTCCCCGGATGCGAGAATTGCAGCCACTGGCGCGCAGTTCTGATCTGCTCGCTTTTGACGACGAGACCGGCAAGCAGATCGATCTTGATTTGCGGCCTGAGGCAGAGCCGGCCCCGCGTTCACGCGGGCGGCCAGCGCTGGGCGTCGAGGCCAAGGAAGTGACGCTTCTACCGCGCCACTGGGAATGGCTATCTCGCCAACGGGGCGGGGCATCGGCGACTCTGCGCAAGCTGGTCGAAGATGCACTTCGCAAGGGGCGGACGGCGCGTGAAAACCACGACGCTGCCTATCAGTTCCTCTATGTCATGGCGGGTAATCTGCCGCACTTCATTGACGCGGTGCGCGAAATGTATGCCGGAAACAAGGTCGGGTATGATCACTTTACCTACGAGTGGCCCGTCGCGATCCGCGATCATGGCCGTGCACTGGCATTCCCAGAATGACGTCTGAAAAGCCCGCGAAGCCATCCAAGGCGCATCCTCACGGATGGCTCGTGCTCGACAAGCCGCGCGGCTTGGGCTCCACCCAAGCCGTGTCGGCAGTCAAGCGGGTGCTGCGCAAGGCAGGGTTCGGCAAGGTGAAGATCGGCCACGGCGGGACTCTCGACCCGCTGGCGGAAGGTGTCCTGCCGATCGCACTGGGTGAGGCTACCAAGCTGGCTGGGCGAATGCTCGATGCCAGCAAGACTTATGCGTTCACTGTCACCTTTGGTGAAGAGACAGACACGCTGGATACCGAGGGGCATGTCGTGGAGACCAGTGATCGCCGCCCGCCAATGGCGGCTGTGGCGGCGATCTGCGAGCATTTCACCGGCGAGATAGAGCAGGTCCCTCCGATCTACTCCGCTCTGAAGGTCGATGGCCGCAGGGCCTACGACCTTGCGCGGGCAGGGGAGGAGGTCGAGTTGAAGAGCCGCCGGGTGACGATCCACTCGCTGGAACTCGCGGGACATCATGACGCTCCGCCGCTTGATTCGACCTTCGCGACTCTATCGGGGCGGCCCGATGGGCTGGATCCCGCCGCTCTTCCGTTGGAACTGGCCGACAGCGTGACGTTGATCGCTCACGTCAGCAAGGGCACCTATATCCGCAGCCTGGCGCGCGACATTGCCCATGCCCTTGGAACGGTTGGCCATGTTACTTATCTGAGGCGCATCAAGGCGGGTCCGTTCACGGAAACCCGGGCGATTTCACTGGACATTCTGGAGGAAATCGGTAACGGCGCGCCCCTTGAAGACCACCTCCTGCCGCTGGAGGCGGGGCTGGACGGTATCCCGGCCTTTGCACTCGATCCGGATAGCGCGCAGGCGGCCCGTCAGGGCCGGGTCCTTTCCGGAATGCCCCTTTCCGACGGGCTCTTTCTTGCCAAAGCCGGAGATGTTCCGGTGGCATTGATGGAGGTTTCGGAGGGGACGGCGAAAGTCGTCCGGGGTTTCAATCTGTCGGATACCGCGGAGTAAGAGAATGTCGGTTACCGCCGAAAAGAAGCAAGAAGTCATTGCCGATAACGCCCGCGCGAAGGGTGACACCGGTTCTCCTGAAGTGCAGGTCGCGATCCTTACCGAACGGCTCCGCAACCTGACCGAGCACTTCAAGGACCACCACAAGGACAACCACTCGCGCCGCGGTCTGTTGATGATGGTCAACAAGCGCCGTAGCTTGCTCGCCTACCTCAAGAAGAAGGATGTGGCGCGCTACAACTTGCTGATCCAGAAGCTGGGTCTGCGTAAGTAAAAATTGTGACGGAGCGGCCCCTCGCGGGCCGCTCTTTGCATTGGGGCAAGGCTCGCAATTCGGCGAGCGACGCCTTGGGGTCTGATAGGGCCCCGTACCGGACCGGGACGGCATACCCGGCAGTAGGCCCCGCCGCGCAATAGGGCGCCGCGGGTTCACAAGGAAAACTCAATGTTCGACACGAAAACCGTATCGGTGGAGTGGGGCGGAAAGACCCTCACTCTGGAAACCGGGCGTATTGCCCGTCAGGCCGATGGCGCCGTTTTGGCGACCTATGGCGAAACCGTTGTGCTGTGCGCTGTCACCGCCGCGAAGTCCGTGAAGGAAGGGCAGGATTTCTTCCCGCTCACCGTTCACTATCAGGAAAAGTTCTCTGCCGCCGGTCGTATTCCGGGCGGCTTCTTCAAGCGTGAGCGTGGCGCGACCGAGAAGGAAACGCTGGTCAGCCGCCTGATCGACCGTCCGATCCGCCCGCTGTTCCCGGAAGGGTTCTACAACGAGATCAACGTGATCTGCCAGGTTCTCAGCTATGATGGCGAGACCGAGGCTGACATCGTTGCAATGGTTGCCGCATCGGCGGCGCTGACCATCAGCGGCGTGCCCTTCATGGGCCCGATCGGCGCTGCTCGCGTTGGCTTCAAGGACGGCGAATATCAGCTCAACCCGAGCATGAGCGCCGTAGGCGAAGGTCGCCTCGACCTAGTTGTCGCTGCGACGCAAGACGCAGTGATGATGGTCGAATCCGAAGCCAAGGAACTGACCGAAGAAGAGATGCTCGGCGCGGTCATGTTCGCGCATGATGAATCGCGTAAGGTCATCAGTGCGATCATCGATCTGGCCGAACAGGCCGCGAAGGATCCGTGGGAGCTGAACATTGCCGATAACTCGGCAGTGAAGGCCGAGATCAAGGCGCTGATCGGTGAAGACGTTGCGGCAGCCTACAAGCTGACCAACAAGTCGGCTCGTTCCGACGCGCTCAACGCCGCTCGCGAGAAGGTCAAGGCGCACTACGCCGAAGCCGATGGCCAGGCGCGCATGACCGCGATCAAGCTGACCAAGAAGATCGAAGCAGACATCGTCCGCACCGCGATCCTCAAGGAAGGCGCGCGCATCGACGGTCGCAAGCTCGATCAGGTTCGCCCGATCGAAGCGATCGTGGGCTTCCTCCCGCGTACGCACGGTTCGGCGCTGTTCACCCGTGGCGAAACGCAGGCGATCTGCACCACCACGCTGGGCACCAAGGACAGCGAGCAGATGATCGACGGCCTCGACGGCCTCAATTATCAGAGCTTCATGCTGCACTATAACTTCCCGCCCTACTCGGTCGGTGAAGTGGGCCGCTTTGGCGCTCCGGGCCGTCGTGAAGTCGGCCACGGCAAGCTCGCATGGCGTGCGCTGCACCCCGTGCTGCCGAGCAAGGAAGACTTCCCCTATACGATCCGCATCCTGTCCGACATCACGGAGAGCAATGGCTCTTCCTCGATGGCGACCGTCTGCGGTGGCTGTCTGTCCATGATGGACGCCGGTGTGCCGATCGAACGCCCGGTTTCGGGTATCGCGATGGGCCTGATCCTTGAAGGCGACGAGTTCGCCGTTCTGTCGGACATCCTGGGTGACGAAGATCACCTCGGCGACATGGACTTCAAGGTTGCCGGAACCGAAGCAGGCATCACCAGCCTGCAGATGGACATCAAGATCGCCGGCATCACCAAGGAAATCATGACCAAGGCGCTGGAGCAGGCGAAGGCCGGCCGTGCGCACATCCTGGGTGAAATGACCAAGGCGCTGGGTACTGCCCGCACCGAGCTTTCTGCTCACGCGCCGCGTATCGAAACGATGCAGATCGACAAGTCGAAGATCCGCGACGTTATCGGCACGGGTGGCAAGGTGATCCGCGAGATCGTGGCCGAAACCGGCGCGAAGGTGGACATAGATGACGAAGGCGTGATCAAGATCTCGTCCAGCGACATCAGCCAGATCGAAGCCGCCAAGAAGTGGATTCAGGGCATCGTTGAAGAGGCCGAGGTAGGCAAGATCTACACCGGCAAGGTCGTCAACATCGTCGACTTCGGTGCGTTCGTGAACTTCATGGGCGGCAAGGACGGTCTCGTCCACGTGTCCGAAATGAAGAACGAGCGTGTCGAGAAGCCGACCGACGTCGTGTCCGAAGGGCAGGAAGTTAAGGTCAAGGTTCTCGAAGTCGACCAGCGCGGCAAGGTTCGCCTGTCGATGCGCGTAGTCGACCAGGAAACCGGAGAAGAACTGGAAGACACCCGTCCGCCTCGCGAACCTCGCGAGCGTGAGGGTGGCCGCAGCGGCGGTGGCGATCGTCGCCCGCGCCGTGATGGCGACCCTGGTGGACGTGGTGGCGACCGTGGCCCGCGTCGCGATCGTGACGACCGTCCGCGTCGCGACGACGACAACGGTCCGGCTCCGGACCACATTCCGGCGTTCCTCAAGGACGACTGAGGCCAGCCATAAGCTGAGAGACAGAAGGGCCGCGGGGAGCAATCTCCGCGGCCTTTTTATTGCGGCGCAGGCTTCGCTTGATGAACCCGCCGGGATAGGGCAACTCCGACCCATGAGACCGACGCTGAAGCAGGCCGCAGCGCGGCTGGGGCGCCTTTGACCAAGCGCAGACTTACCTGGGTTGGCGTGATCGTGGCGCTGCTGGCACTGGCCGCTGTGCTGCTGATGCCGCGAACGCCCGAGGTAGAAATCCTGACAGTGGAACGTGCGGAGGCTGTCCGGGCTCTTGCGGTCAACGGCCGGATCAGGCCGCGCCAGTCGGTCGAGGTGAAAACTCCGGTGTCGGGCACTCTGACTGAACTGCCTTACGACGTTGGCGCGCAGATTTCGGCTGGCGCGGTACTCGCCCGCATCGACGATGGGCCGCAGCGGGCGGCGATCGCCGAAGCTGGTGCTGCTATCTCCACGCAGCAGGCGGTTGTGGCGCAGGCCCGCCGCGACCTCGCACGATACGAGGCGCTCGGGGAGTTCGTTTCTCGACGGCAGGTGGAAGAAGCACGGCTAGCCGTGGATCGCGGCGCACGCGAGTTGCAGCGGCTGCGCGCCGCACAGGTCGAGGCGCGCGAGGTGCAGCAACGCTATGTGGTGCGCGCCCCGTTCTCGGGAATGATCATGGAGCGGCCGGTCGATCGCGGACAGACGGTCAGCCCGGAAAGCGTTCTCTATCGTCTTGCCGATCTCACCGCGCCTGAGATCACGGCCGAGGTGGACGAGGCTTATGCGGTGGAACTGCGTCCCGGGGTTATGGCAACGGTCGAGTTGGCGGGGCAGCCGGATCTGTTACGGGCGGAGGTCGTCCACGTCGAACCGAGGGTCGATGAGGCCACGGGCGCCCGCGAAGTGCGACTGCGCTTTGCAGAAGGGGCCATTTCGGCTCCTGCCGGGCAGACCGTTTCGGTGAACCTCGTGATCGAGCGAAGGCCTCAAGCGATCAGCATTCCCCGGGCCTCCATCCTGCAACCCGAGAGCCAACCGAGGGTCCGCGTGATCGACGGGGAAGGGCGGGTTTCGGAGCAGCCCATTCGTTTCATCGATTGGCCTTCTGCCAACGTGATCGTGACCCAAGGGCTGGAACCCGGGATGCGGCTGCTGGTCGATCCCTATGCTGCCGAGCCCGGATCCAAGGTCCGACCGGCTCGCTAGGCGATGCGCTACGCCGCCAAGATTGCCCTGCGTCATCTGCTGGCGACCCCCGGGCAGACAATCCTGCTGATGCTGGGCGTGGCCGTTGGGGTGAGCGTCTTCGTGTTCATGAGCGCGCTGATCGGCGGGCTGGCCACGCTGCTGACCCAGCGGACGGTGGGGAGCATCCCGCATATCACCGTGGAGATGGCTGACCGCGACCCCGCGCTCATGCTGCCCGATAGCGGTGCGCAGGTTGTGGTGCAGAAGGACCTAAGCCGCCGCGCGCAGATCACGGTGTGGGAGCCTGCGGTGGCGCTGGCAGAAGCGGCCCCCGGCGTGACTGCGGTGTCACCGCAGATTCGCGGCAGCGCCTTCGTCCAGCGCGGTCAGGCAATCGCGCCCGTGGGTGTCATCGGGGTACAGCCGGACAAGCTTTCAGCCATCGCCGATATTGGCGGCGCGATAGTGTCCGGTAGCAGCGCTCTCGCCCCCGATAGCGTGCTGATTGGGCAAACGCTTGCCGAGGACCTGGGGCTGCGCACCGGACAGGTGATCGTGGTGCGATCTGATCGTGGGCGCGAACGCAGCTTCCGGATCGGCGGCATTTTCTCGCTCGGCATCGCCAGCGCCGATCGTCAAGCGCTCTACATGAACTTCCGCACCGCTCGTGCTCTGTTCGATTTGCCAAGCGGCATTTCGCGGATCGAGATCAAGGTAGCGCCTCCAGAAGATGCGCCCGAGATAGCAGCCCGACTGGGGGCGGCGACCGCGCTCAAGACCACCGCTTGGACAGAGGACAACGCGCAGCTATTCGAAGCACTCGATGCTCAGGGGCGCACGGGCTCGATCATCAAGGTTTTTGCCCTGATCACCATCGTGATCGGCATCGCCAGCGCCATGCTACTATCGATCGTGCGGCGTCGCGCAGAGATCGGGATCATGCGAGCAATGGGTGCAAGCCAGCGCCTGGTGGTCGGAATTTTTGTGATCGAAGGCACCTTGATTGGGGCAATTGGCGCGATTGCCGGGGCAACGCTGGCGTGGCTCGCGCTGATCCCGTTTCCCCCGCTTGATGAGGTTAGTGGCGGCGGGCTTCCAGTTGATCGGGCTCAGGGCGATTATTTCCTCGCTATTTTCCTGACGACGCTGGCCGCAGTGGCGGCATCCCTGCTGTCCGCTCGGCGCGCGACCAAGATCGACCCGGTCGAGGCTATCGGCGCATGAGCGAGGAGCCACTCGTCAGCGTCACGGGCCTGACCAAGGTGTTCGGTGAGGGGGAAGGTGCGGCCACCGTGTTGCACGGCATCGAAATGACGCTTTCTCGCGGAGAGATGGTCGCGCTGCTTGGTCCCTCGGGTTCCGGCAAGAGCACGCTGCTTACAATCCTCGGGACACTGCTTCGACAGACGGGCGGCGAACACCGCATGTTGGGTGAGGATCTATCTGAGGCCAGTGACGCCGAGCGCACCCGCTTCCGCAATCACAACATCGGCTTCGTGTTCCAGTTTCACCACTTGCTACCCGATCTGACTGCGGTGGAGAACGTGATGATGCCAGCGGCCTCCTCAGCAGGTCGCGAAACCGCCGCAATGCGAAGCCGCGCTGCGGAACTGCTGGATGCGGTCGGCCTATCCGATCGGCGGGAGTATCGCCCTGCCGCTCTGTCAGGCGGTCAGCGTCAGCGAGTTGCTGTGGCGAGGGCGCTGATGAATGAGCCGCCGCTGGTTCTGGCTGACGAGCCCACAGGGAATCTCGACCGCGAGTCTGCAGATCAGGTCATGGCCTTGCTGGAGCAGATCAACCGCGACACCGGCACTTGCTTCCTCATCTCGACCCACGACGAACAGATCGCGGCGCATTGCCCGCGCCATGTTGCGCTGTTGGACGGACGGATCGTTTCGGGCGGGTAGGCGTCGCGGTGACATCGTGTAGGGAGGCGCGATGATTACACGCGAACATCTCGGCACAGCGCAAGTACCCGGCGGTGAGGAACTGCGGCTGTTTGCGCATGGCAGCGATTTCATGATCGTGCTGGGGCGCAACGAGCTGATGAGCACTCGGATGCGTTTCTCGGAAGAGCAGCTAGCGGAACTGACTCTTGAGCGGATCGAAACAAGCGCACCGCATCTCCTGATTGGCGGCTACGGAATGGGCTTCACCCTTCGCGCCGCGCTGGCCCTGCTCGGCCCCAAGGGGCGCGTAACGGTGGCTGAACTGGTACCGGAAATCGTCGAGTGGGCCCGCGGACCCATGGCTGAACTGACCTCAGGGTGTCTTGACGATCCGCGCGTGACCCTCCGCATGGGTGACGTGGCCGACGCTATTGCTGCGGGCCGAGGGGCCTACGATGCGATTCTGCTCGACGTCGATAACGGACCGGATGGGCTGGTGCGGGCGGAGAATGACCGCATCTATTCTACCGCCGGATTGCGGGCAGCGCGGGAAGCGTTGCGGCCCGGCGGCGTGCTGGCGGTGTGGTCCGCAGCCCCGGATCCCCACTTTACCAAAAGGCTTTGTTCGTCGCGTTTCGACGTGGACGAAGTTGAAGTGCGGGCGCGGCCCGGTGGTAAGGGGCCACGCCACACTATCTGGTTCGCGCGGCGGAGGTAATCGAGAGCGCGGCGCGCTACTCGTTCCCCCGCCATGTTGGTTGTTATGCAGGACGCTTCGGTGGGGATGACACCAGCAGTTCCAGCAGCCGACGGGCGATCTCGCGTTCACCCATAACCACCTTGTCCACGCCGTGGCGTTCAAGGTGGGCGACCTCTTCATCGGAATGAGCCCGGGCGAAGATGGTCAGGTTGGGATTCAGTGCGCGTGCTCGCTGGGCAATCGCCGCGCCTTCGAACCCTTCCGGCACGGCGATGATCAGCTTGCTCGCCAGTTCGATCCCGGCGTCCTTCAGCATGAGCGGGTCGGCGGCATTACCCAGGATCACGCTCATTCCGTCTTCCTCGGCAGCGCGGACCACGTCCGGCTGATCCTCGATGACGACTAGCGCGCGCCCTTCCTTCTTTGCTCCGCTGGCCAGCAGGCGCCCGACCCTACCGTAGCCGATCAGCACGATGTGTTCGCGCCGTTCGCGCTCTCGTTCACGCTCGACAGCCTCCGCCTCGGCTTCGGCAACCTTGCGTGCGTCCGACAGTCGGCCAGCGACCGCGGTGAACACGAACGGGTTGAAGAAGATGGAGAGGATCGCGCCCGCGAGGATCAGGTCGCGCCCTTCGTCCGGCAGGATCCCGAGGTTTGTCCCGAGGCCCGCGAGGATGAAGGAGAACTCGCCGATCTGGGCGAGACTGGCGGCGATGGTCAGCGCCGTTCGAGATGGATGCCCGAACGCTCGCACGATAAAGAAAGCCGCTGCCGATTTGCCGAACACGATGATGGCCACGGTCGCCAGCAGGGGCCAGGGCCGCTCGATCACTACGTACGGGTCGAACAGCATTCCCACCGATACGAAAAACAGCACCGCGAAAGCGTCCCTCAGCGGAAGCGTTTCTTCCGCTGCGCGGCGGCTTAGCTGCGTTTCGCCGAGGATCATGCCGGCGAAGAACGCGCCCAGCGCGAACGAGACGTCGAACACGTAGGCAGCACCGAAAGCCACACCCAGGGCGATGGAGAGAACGGCCAGCCGAAACAGTTCTCTCGATCCGGTATGCGCCACCCAGTGCAGCGCGCCGGGTATGACCCGTCGGGCGACGACAAGCATGAAGGCGATGAACCCGCCGACCTTCAGCACCATGATGCCGAGCGTCGTGGCAATGCTCGTGCTGCCGGTCGTTCCGGTGGCCTGACCGTCCAGCAACTGAGCGATCGGGGGCAGCAGAACCAGGGCGATCACCATGGCTAGATCTTCTACGATCAGCCAGCCAACAGCGATGCGGCCGCGCTCTGTATTGATCAGGTCACGTGCCTGCATGGCGCGCAGCAGCACCACGGTACTGGCGCAGGAGAGGGCCAGGCCGAAGATAAGGCCCGCTGCCAGAGACCAGCCCAGGGACAAGGCAAGCCCGAGGCCTAGGAGCGTCGCTACGGAGATCTGCACCAGCGCGCCTGGAAGGGCGATTTTCCTGACAGACAACAGGTCACGCAGCGAGAAATGAAGCCCGACGCCGAACATCAGGAGGATGACGCCTAGCTCTGCAAGTTCATTCGCGAGGGCGCGATCAGCGACGTACCCAGGGGTAAAAGGACCAACGATGACACCTGCGAAAAGGTATCCAGCAACCGGAGATACTCGCAGCCGGTGCGCAATCGCGCCCATGACGAAGGCAACGACCAAAGCGGCAACGATAGTAGCCATGAGCGGCGTGTGATGAGGCAAAGGCATTCTCCTGACTTCGCGGGGCCCGAAGACCCCGCGAAGATCGTCATTCCATGGCGGTGGCAATAAGCGCTGTAATCGCCGCCCCGGCGGCTAAGGCCCCTGCTACCACCGCAGGCGCAAACCATGTTGGGCGCCTGCTATGATTGCGTTTCATGATAATCTCCAAACTCAGCCAAGCTGGCCCCTGTTCGGTGTCCCGCCCGCTTCGCGACAGGATGGCTCCGCATCGACGCGGAGTTTCGATCAGTTCTCCGGGGGCGCTCGCGGACTGTGGGCAGGCCATATCAAGTCCGTCGCTAAGCGGACTCCATAACCCGTGAGCGCCTCGCCCGCCTTCGAAGATGAAGTGGCATGAGCGAGCGGATATCGGGAGGGAGCCTCCATCTGGCCGCCAGCACCCGGCTCAGGCGCTTTTCGGCGATCCAGGGATGTCGCGATGACGGCAGCCTTGCCCTGGGTTGGCCTGACGACGACCGATGCACTGAAAGGATCGAATGCCGATCCAACAGATCGGTTACGCTGCCCGGCCGAGCTTGGCGCGGCGGACAGCAGCACGACCATCAGCATTACCCAGCCACACAGGAAGAACCTTCCGGTGCGGTGAAGCCCGCTGAGTTGTTGTTGGCCGTTCATCCTCTGTCGATTTGATAGCAAGCGCCGTTCCATGCAAGGGCGATGGATGCCTTGAACGGCAGGAAGGCAAAGATTGCGTCTGATATGACGTAGCAGTCGTCGCGAGATGCATGGACGCTCACGCGGCCGTCTGCCAAACCCGCGCCGAACAAGTTGGTAAAAACTTGGGAGAGGCGATGCCAATCGAGAGCTTTGAAGGAAAAACCGCGTTCATCACCGGCGGTGCCAGCGGTATCGGTTTGGGTATCGCGAAGGTGCTGGTCGGGCGAGGCGCGCGGGTGGTTCTGGCGGATCTGCGGCAGGATCACATCGACGATGCATTATCCGAATTTGCGGGCGGGGGACGCTCAAATGCGGTCAGCGCGCTGCAACTCGACGTCACGAACCGCACGGCCTATCGCGAAGCTGCCAGTCGCATGGAGGCGGAGTTCGGTGGGATAGACATCCTCGTCAACAACGCCGGTGTCGGGGTGGAAGGACCTGTGCTGCAGGCCACCTATGCAGACTATGACTTCGGTTTCGGCGTTAACGTCGGTGGTGTCATCAACGGCTTCGTCGAATTCGTGCCGCAGATGATCGCCCACGGACGCGGCGGGCACATCGTCTCCACAGCCAGCCTCGCCGCAGAAGTCGTCATGCCGGAGTATCTGGCTATCTACGGGGCGAGCAAGGCGGCCGTTTGCCACTATTGCGAGGCGGCAAAGCCGGCGCTCATGGAACACGGCATCGGCGTGTCGATCCTGCTGCCCGGCCCCGTGAAGTCGCGCATCCACGAGGCGCAGGAAAACCGCCCGGCTGAATTGCGGGAATCCAGTGGCTTCAAGGCTGCGGAGGAACGGCTTTCGCGCAGAATCGTGGGGCAGAACTGGATGGAGCCGGAAACGGTAGGCGAAATGGTCGCCGATGGCATCCTGGCGAACCTGACTTACGTGGTCACGCATGGCTTCTACAAGGACGGCATGCGCGCACGCGCGGAAGAAGTGCTCGCCGCTACGCCGGATACGCAGGAAGAAGAGCCCGATTTTGGCCGGTTCCGCGACGAATGAGCATTTCCCTCGGCTGCGGCGGAGGGATGGGAGAGAGAAGCATGGAAGATATCACGGGCAAGGTTGCCTTCATAACGGGCGGCGCGAGCGGCATCGGACTGGGAATGGCACGCGCGTTTCTGGACGAAGGCATGAAGGTCGCGCTGGCTGATTGGAGCGAAGAACATATTGCGCAGGCGCGCGAGAAGCTGGCGGGCAGCAACGCTGTCCATTTCGTGAAGGCCAACGTGGCTGACCGGGACTCGCTTCGGGCCGCCGCGGAAGAGACGCTGGAGGTGTTCGGCAAGATCCACGTGTTGTGCAACAATGCCGGGGTGAACGGTGGAGGCACCGCAGCGTCGGAGAATTTTGACGACTGGGACCGCGCGATCGCGATTAATCTTGGCGGCGTGATCAACGGCACCAAGATTATCGCCCCGATCATTCGCAGGCAGGGCGAGGGCGGGCACATCGTCAACACGAGTTCGATGGCTGGTATGGTGCCGCTGCCCGGTCTGGCAGCCTATTCGACGGCAAAGTACGCGGTGCGCGGTTTCTCTGAATCGTTGCGGATACAACTCGCCAAGGAAGGTATCGGCGTGTCGTGCCTGTTCCCCGGCGCCACTCGCACTGCGATCGTCCCGTTGCCCGAAGATAACCCCGGCACAGTGGACGAAGAGAACGCCCCGCAGTTCCTTAAGGACCTGTGGGACGCGATGCGGGGGGCCATCGATCCCTACGACACCGGCAAAGCCGTCGTGGCAGCAATACGGGCAAATCGGTTCTACATCTTCACGAACCGGGAATTCCTGGATGAGGTGAAGCAGCGCCACCGTGAGATTGAAGACGCCTTCCCGGCGGATGATCCGACGCCCGGCCGGGTCAAGTTCGAGACTATGCGGGCTGACATGGTTCACAATCTCATGGCGCCCGGCAATCGCCCGGTGCCGACGAAAGCAGAGGGTGAATTTGCATTGGATCTTGGTTCAGCATCACCTGCCGGGGGACAATGATACGGTTCGTCGCAATGTCGCTTTGCAACTGAACACTTAGCCAGCTAACGTTTTCTACAGGGAAGCAGCGTCCATCGCGTGTCATTTGACAGCCTGCGGTGCGGCGTTTCTGGCAAGGTCATGCCCGCATGACATCGGGGGTCCACCCGTGCTCAAACTCGAAGATAGTTCAGACTGCAGTGTCGTGCGCGCCATTTTGGTGGGTGCGGGCGCGCGCCAAGCGTCCGAAGCTCGCAGCGTGACAGAAGGCCAAGGGATTAGGCTCGACGCCGTCGCCTCACCTGCTGAGATGACGTTGCTGGATCTTGCGCGGGTCGATGTAATCGCCACGTGGGATAGCGACGGCACGCTGGACATCGTGCAGGATATTCTCTTGGCCGGCGGTCATTGCTTTCCGATGCTGGCTATCGGCGAAGGTGCAACAGTCAGGCGGGTGGTGCAGGCAATGAAAGGGCGGGTCGTAGATTATATCGACTGGCCCGCAGAGGCCGGAATGCTCGCCGGGGCGATCCAAGCGGCCCACGATGCAAAGCTGCTTATGGCGCCGCGTCTCGAACGTATCGCCCATGCCCGCGCAGCGCTTTACAAGCTCAGCCCGCGTGAGCGGCAGGTGCTTGATTGCATGGCTGAGGGTCTGACGAACAAACTGATAGCGCGATCCTTGCGTATCAGCCCCCGCACAGTGGAAATTCACCGCGCCAACATGCTCGAGAAGTTGCAGTCGAAAAGCTCGGCAGACGCGATAAGGGTGGCTTTCGAAGCTGCGATGTCGGTCCAGTTCCGCCTTGCCGCTCCACGAAAACGCACTGAAGTAGGTGTGGAGAGAGGGAGCGAGGCAGTAGCATCGTAAGCTTGTGGGGGGTGCTCAATAGAAAGCCGCCCGACGCAAGGCGCCGAGCGGCTGTTCGGTGCGACCCGATGGGTTTAGCCAGCCGGACCGGATCCAGCATGGCGCGACATAGCGACCTGAACGCGGTTTCGCAGTTCAGCATCGACCGCAAGGGCCTGGCCGATCTTGTTGTAGGTCAACGGATCTAGCCCAGCTTCTGTCACGGCCGCTGCCATGTGGGACTGCTTTTCCTCGGCAGCGATTGAAGCGTCAGCGTCGATGGCCTGCACCTTTACCGTTGCTTCAGCGAACTGATCGACTTGCTGGTCGGTAAAGCTTGCAGCGTCCGCTTGGTTTGCTGGAGCGTCAGTCGTCAGGGGATCAGCCGGGGGAGGGAGCGCTTCCGCTGGTGCCGAATCAGCGCTGTCCGGAAGCGCTTCCGCACCACCCACGTCTTGAGCATGAGCTGCGGTGGCCATTAAGGCTAGTCCAAGAATAGGATATGCCAATTTACGCATGTTATAAACTCCACAATTTGGAATTTCTGTTAGATAGTTGAAAACGCAAAATAGAAAAATTGGTTCCACAATTTAAAATGTATTTCCGAAACATACATTAAGATTTATCGTAGAACATTAGGTTATTTGCGGAATTTTGATGTGCAACATCGTTAAGATAATGCGTTCTGTTGGTAAGGTGGAGTGAATATTCAAAATTCAAGATTTTCGTTCTACCGCGTGACTGAAACATTCTGTCGGCACCGAGCGAAGATGTTTTTGTTCGACTCGTTTGAGCTTGGGGTGCCTATCGCTCTTCAAGCGTGTAATCGGGTGGTGGGCACGCAACCGTCATAGAGCGGCGCGGCCGAGGGAGGATCCGCCGCAATGGCCAAGCCAGCAGTTACGTTCAGTGATGCCATGTCCCGCGCACCCATGCGTGTTTTCCAGTGGATGACGTTCGCCATCTGCATGCTCGTTCTCGTTGCTGACGGGATTGACGCGCAATTGCTGGGTATCGTCGCGCCTTATGTGATCGAGGAATTCGGTGTCGACCGGGGGACCTTCGGCTGGGCGATGAGCGCCGCGCTGGTGGGCTTCGGGCTTGGTTCCTGGGCTGGCGGTTGGCTGGGTGATACTATCGGTCGCCGGTGGTCGTTGGCGCTCGCTGCTGTCGTTTTCAGCCTTGCGACCGTTGCGGCCAGCCAGTCGGCAGACGTTTGGCAGATGGCCGGTTGGCGGCTCGTTGGCGGACTCGGTTTTGGGTCGGCCTATGCCAACGCTATCACGCTCGCCAGTGAGTGGTTGCCCGACCGCTGGCGCTCTATCGCTGTCACCACTCTTTCGGTGGGTACGCCCGCTGGCGGTTTCGTCGTGGCCGCCATCGCGCCGATGTTAATTAACTCTTTTGGCTGGCGCGGCTCATTTGTCGTACTGGGTGCCGCGACGCTGCTGGTGGTCGTGCTGATCATCGCGTTCCTGCGCGACAGCCCGTCCTTCCTTCTTGCACGAGGTAAGCAGGATGCCGCCGAGCATGCGGCGAAAAAGGTTCTTGTTGAAGAAGTCGAACTGATCGCGGAGCGCCACGGCCCTTCGGGTGGGGATGGCAAACCGGTCGGGGTGTTGGACCGTAGCAACGCCCGGTTGAACATTGGTATTGGCGTGACATTCGCTGCTGCCGCGCTGGTTGCCTATGCCGTGCTCAGTTGGACGACAACCCTTCTCACAGGACAGGGCTTCGATTTTGAGAGTGCGGCAGAAGCGCTGTCGGTGGCCGGCATAACCTCCGTGATTGCGGCGGTAGCGGTCGGGATACTGGTGCGCTGGTTGGGTTCGCGCGTCGTCTTGCTGGGGATCAGTTCCAGCCTGTTTGTGACGCTGCTGTGGCTTGGGTACGAAATAGAAACCATGCCGGGGCAGCCTGACGCGAGCACACGGCTTCTGGTCGTCGCGCTAATCGGGCTGGCGGCGGCTCTATTCAGCGCGGCGATTGCCACCCTTTATGCCGTCATGACCTACGCCTATCCGCCGTCCTGCCGTTCCGCAGGCATTGGTTTCGGGATATTTATGGGTCGCGTCGGGGCTGTAGCTGCGACGGGATTGGGCGGCTGGCTGCTGGAACTAGGTGGGGCCAGTGTGATCCCGTTCTTTGCGGTGCTGGTCGTCGGTGCGGTGCTGATATCGACCGCCGTCTTCGTAGTTGACCGGCACGTACCGCCGTCCCGCCGTGAAGGCGGAGCGGCGATCTCGGCGTAGTTACCGGAGAGCTTGCGGGTCTAGCGGACCCGCGGGCCTCCGAACGGAAGCGGTGGCGGGGGGCGGCGGGCGCCACGGGGTAGCTGTGCCTGATAGGCCCGGCCGCAGTGTTCGACGCAGTAAGGGAACCCGGGGTTCACCTTCTCGCCGCAGAAGTGGAAGTCAGCTTCACCCGGGTGGCCCATCGGCCAGCGGCAAACGCGATCGTTCAGATCGAGCAGGCTGGTCTTGTCGGCAATTTCCGGGCTCGGCTTCGCTGGCACGAGTCGCCGCGGTGGGGCCGGGGGAATCGGAGCCTGCTGATCACCGGGGCCCTGACGCAAGAAGCCACCCGGCCCAACGGAAACGATCTTGGGCAGATCGGGCGTCGGATTGGGAAGTGGCTGGCTCGGCGTCGTAGGCGGAGCGGCTGGTTCAGCTTGCACTACCGGCGGAGCGACAGGCTTAGGGGCAGGGCGCGGCGCGGGCGGCGCCTTGGGCGCAGCCTTTGCTTCGACCGCCGCCTTTGGCTTCGTCTCGGCCTTCTGTTCGTTCGCCTTCACCGGCGAAGGGCGCGCCTTGAGGCCAAGGCGATGCGCCTTGCCGATCACCGCGTTACGCGAGACTCCGCCCAGTTCGTCGGCAATCTGGCTCGCTGTAGAGCCTCCCTCCCACATTTTGGTGAGGGTCGCGATGCGTTCTTCCGTCCAGCTCATTCGAATTCAAACGTCCTTCAAGCGGGTCGAACCGCGGTATCTGTTGCCAGCACAGGACAAGGCCGATAGTCGCCTCGCATGGCCGATCAAGCCCCAGCTGCCGCACCGAACATCGCCGGAGAGGCGCCCGAATTCGTCGACCCCATCACAAGTGCCGGGCGCCGCTTTCCGCCCAAGGGGCAGCCACGGATCACGGGTTTCAACCGGATCGGGCTGTGGAGCCTCTATATGAAGGAGGTGCGGCGGTTTCTCAAGGTCCAGACCCAGACTGTCTGGGCACCCGCTGTGACGACCCTCCTTTTTCTTGTGATTTTCTCCGTGGCGATGGGTCGCGGGGGCCGTGAAGTGCTGGGGGTCCCGTTCGCGACGTTCGTTGCGCCGGGCCTGATCATGATGGGCATGATGCAGAACTCCTTTGCCAATTCCAGCTTCTCCCTGCTGACGGGCAAGCTGCAGGGCACAATCATCGATCTTTTGATGCCGCCCTTGAGCGAAGGCGAGTTGATGGCGGGAATCGTGGCGGCCGCGATCACCCGCGCAATGATGGTGGGCGGTGCATTAGCACTTGCCGTCGCGTTGTGGCCCGGTGTCGATATGATGGCTGCGCATCCGTGGGCAATCGTGTGGTTCGGCCTGATGGGTGCCATGATGTTGGCGTTGATGGGCCTGCTGACCAGTATTTGGGCGGAAAAGTTCGATCACGCCGCAGCGGTCACGAACTTCGTGGTTGCGCCGCTCTCGCTGTTGTCGGGCACATTCTATGTCCTGGATAATCTCTCGCCGACTTTCCAGGCGATCAGCCGGGCCAACCCGTTCTTTTACATGATTTCCGGGTTCCGATTCGGCTTCATCGGCGAAAGCGACATAGGCAACACCAACGACGCGGTAATCGCGTCGGCAGTCGGAGTGGCCTTGCTCAACCTGGTGTTGGGCTTGGTGACCTATCGCATCATGAAGAGCGGCTGGAAAATCAAAAGCTGAGGGCGATTACACCGCTACTAGTGGGTCAGCGTCCTACGAAGCCGATAGCGTCCCGTGCCGAGTGTCTCAAAAAGCTGCGGAACGCTCGGATGTTCAACCGGGCCTCCGGCGCTATCTTCGGCCAAGTTCTGCTGGCTGACGTAAGCGACATAAGAAGAACCCTCGCTCTCTGCGAGCAAGTGATAGAACGGCTGGTCGCGCCGAGGGCGCAGGGCCAACGGGATCGCCTCGTACCATTCCTCGCTATTGGCGAAGACCGGATCGATATCGAACACCACACCCCGGAAGTCGTACACCTTATGGCGCACAACATCGCCCAGAGCGAAGCGGGCCCGCGAATGTAGCGGAGCCTCAATTTTGCGCCCGGCTTGCGGTAGATAGAACTGAGAGCGATCCATGATCGCTCCAGATATGATCGAAGTGATCGCTGGGCAAGGTCTGCTGTGCTGCCATTCCCCGATCTTGAAGCCGATTACAGCACTGCGAAAACATGCTCATCACGGGCTTGGCAAGTCACGAAGCATCGGCTAACCGCCGCGCTCCTAAACGACCGGGCATCCCCGTGATGCCCTGCGCTCTTCGCGGAGAGGTGGCAGAGAGGTCGAATGCGCCGCACTCGAAATGCGGTTTACGGGCAACCGTAACGTGGGTTCGAATCCCACCCTCTCCGCCATATTTCATTGATTTAATTGATGTTTTTTCTAGATAGTGTGAGGGTTCCCATAACCACTCCCCGATAGGCCGCGCGCTAGGAGCGTTGGCATCGCAATGCCTGCCGGGGCTGGTGCGGGCGCAGTTAGATGCACACCGAACGCGACAAATCACGGGTGGAAATGTGCCGCATTTCGGCAAATTCAAATCGGACTGGCCGTCCTTATGAGTTATCGCAGGCACTGGAAATTTCACGGCGATTGCAAATTCTTATTCGGATTTGATCTGATTAGATTGACGTCAGAAAGCGCGTTCGATCGCTTGCGGATCGAATTTTTGGCATTGGCCGGTGAAGTCTCCCGTCTTGCCCGAAATACTGATCGCTCCGGTATGTCGGTCTAGGCGCAACTTTGGATTGTTGAATGCGTTGACCGCGACAGAGGCAGTAATTTCGCCCTCCCCATATTCGACGTTCTTCAGTTTGAACCAGCCATCTTCGCCCCCGCGAATTGTCGGCAGCATGGTGCGAGGCATCCTTATGCGCGGAGCACTATCATCCAAGCGCAAGCGAACCTGATCGGCAAACCCTTGGCTTCGCTGGCCTGAAACCGTCGCATTCCCATAGTTCCCATTGCTATCCCACGCCTGCACTGATCCGCTCGTAACCTTGTTAGCGCTGCCCCCGCCAGCACATACAAGATTAAGTTCGCCGTCCTGCGCAACCGCAGCCGTCGAAAAACCAAATATCGAGATCGCATAGATCAAGTGACGCATGACGCCCCCAAAACACAGATGAACAATGATTCGGTATCGCGCCGCTGCTATCGCTTCGCCAGATCGCCCGCCATGGTTCCAAGCATTGCGATTTCCCTCAGGCGCGCCCTGATTCGTGCCGCCGTGGCCGACAATCGGGTGGAGAACTCACACCTGTCGTTCCGACGACAGGAGCGGCGACGAACCAGTTCCGGCGAATGAAGACCCTCAGAAGGTCGCTAAGGTTCATGCCAATGTCCACAACCACTTCAATCAAGAACGCCATGTGGTTGATCGACAAACCTACAAGGAGCGACGCTCGGCCGTCTTGGCCGAGCGGCAAATCCTCATGATCTGAGCGCCTGCCATAGTGGCGATAGCTACACCTATCGGAGACAAGTTGCGGTTAGGCTGACAGCACCCTGAGAGAGGTAGGTTGAGAAACGTTCAACCGCCGATTCCATTGTGTCTGTCAGAGGTGAAGTGTGCTCTCGGCGAAAATCTCATCGAGCCGAACTTCGCGCGCTGTCAATCCCTGCTGATGGACGTACCGCGCGACAGCTTCCAGCTCGCGCCTCGCTTGGGCGAAACCGTAGGGCATCGGATCGGCGCCCAAGGAAAGGACGGAAGGCTGCTCGACCGCTCCAGTTTCTACGAAGCCCTGGACCCAACTCGCCGCGGCAGCTTGCAAATCCTCGCGCGCCTTCTCGAAGGCCTTGAAAAGATTGAGCGCAATCCATGGGTGACGTTCAAGAAGTGTGCGCCGAACCACCACGGTGTGATTTATGGGATAAAGGCCGGTTTCTGCGTGAAACCGGCGCCCTTCGGCCAGGGGATCGCGAAAGAGCGGCTCGGTGAACTCTGAAATGTCCAGCCGCGCCCGGTCCACCAGATTGCGATCGTTCAGATAAAGGAGCGTGGCGTCCAGTTCGCCATTGGCGAGCATGGTGCCGATGTCTTTCTCCGGCGGGATCTGGTTCAGCACCACGCCTTCGGGCGGTGTAAAGCCCGTGGCCGAGCCGTGACTTCGATCCGGCCCACGTTCCATGTGCCACTCGATGTCCTTGGCCTCAACGCCAAACGAGTCCTGGAGAACGCCGCGCGCCCAAATGGCCGAAGTCTGCTGATACTCCGGCACTCCCACGCGCCGGCCCCGCAGATCCTGGGGGGCATCGATACCCGCGCCCTTGCGGACGAGTATCGACGTGTGGAAAAAACGCCGCATCGTATAGATCGGCAGGGCGACCCAAGACCTGTCTCCACGAGCGGCGGCAATGAGCAGCAACGACATCGACATTTCGGAAATGTCGAAATCCCCGAAATGGAGCTGGCGCCAGAACATTTCCGAAGGGTGGACGACCGTCGGGATCAGGCGCAGGCCCTCAACCGTCAGTGATCCATCCAGGATCTGAGCAGTTCTTGCGTTCTGAGAGAGCGCAATACTTGCTTCGACGCGCTGCTTTTTCACCAATATGCCTTCAGTTTATCGCCGAAGATTTCCTGCCAATCGGCACCTTTTGGAATGACTTCGTCATGCGCACGAATGTTGGAGCTCGTCGCAGGGTCGAAACCGCGGGGGAGATTTCCCGCCTCCACCTCGGCGATGGCCTCAAGGATGAGGCGACGCATCGTCACAATCGCTCGGTCAGAAGTGCCCAGGAACTCTTTTGAACGGTCCACAATCGGGCCCATGCCTTCTTGAAGGGCGAAGTCTTGGGTGTTGATTCCCTGGATGCCGGTGTAGGTGTGCGTGCGCTGTACCTCCCGGTCAATCATGAAGTCATTCGATAGATTGCGCTTCAGCCGGAATGTTCCGGGGATGTGCTCTTCGGGAGCGCGCCCTGCAAAGGCTTCCCAACCGGAGATGAACTCTTCGGTGAGCGGTGTGTCCTCATCGATGCCGCACGCCCAGTTGTAGACGTGGGTAGTGTAGTCGTCGATCGGGACCCAAAGGTGGCCGTCCTGCTTGGGTACTTCCGCGCGTTGACCGTTGAGGTTGGTTGTGGCGCCGCGAACTTGCTGATGCGGCATCACGTAATGGTATACGCGGACATCGCCGGGCCGAACTTGTTGGCGCAGCAACGTAAGGTCTCGTAAGTCGTATCCATTCCGCGCTCGGCCACTACTTTTCTTTCGAAAGGCGGCGATCGGATGAGGTCAATAAGCGCTCGAAGCCGGGACGGGATATGCCGCCTGTCTAACCGCAAATCACGGGGCAAGCGTGAGGTGGCGCTGCACTTCCCGCCAATCTACAATCTTGAAGTTCTGTTGGCCTGCCCCGTCGCTATCGTCGTGCATGGCCAGCGCACCTTCAGGAAACTGTCCGATCGGCCCGCTCCAAGCATCGAGACCGTCGGTTGCGGTCACCTCATCGATGTTACCGCCGTGCACAGCGAAGCGCCCGACATATTCATAGCTGTCTTCAGCAATCCGCCAGATCGGGAAGGTTGAATCGCCTTGGCTTGATGCGATTAGGTAGCTCGCACCTCTATTGCGCATGATGGTCAGGCCTTCAACATCGGCCGTGAGCCGGTGGTTGTCGACGGCAGCCACAAGGAAGGGCGTATTTGTCGCATCTCTAGCCAGATCGAAGCGCCAGATCGCGGCGTCCTCCTCACCAAGATAGAGCTGCTGGCGCTCGTCATCCACCACGCAGCCCTCGGTCTGACCAACTACCTTCACCGAACGATCCAGAGTGACGGTAGATACTGGCTGGCCGCCCTCCAAGCGGTAAATCCGCGCTTCGCCCTGCTTGTTGTTCGGGATGAGCAGGAAATCTTCATCCTGCCGCCCCATGCAGAAACCGTAAGGCTCGCCAAATTCGTTACCAAGCTCGATGAAGCCATGGTGCCGGATCTCGAACGTGTCAGGATCAAACAAATATACAACGATGCCAAAGCGCTGGCGCTCCGTCGCTGCGACAAGAACCTGCGGCTTGCCATTGATCACAAAGCCGTCGCGTAGATCGACGTTGTTTAGCGGGCCGTCCGGCAGGAACTGACGCACCGTGCCGTCGAGATTATGAACGTAGAGGCCATCGGTCTTGTCGGTGGCGAACATTACAGCGCGGGAGGGATCGCGCGGGTCGGCCCAAAGCGCCGGGTCGTCAGCGTCCACCGTAGCATCAGTCGTCACAAGCGTTTCCACCGTTGCGGGGACGGGACGGACTGGATCTCCGATCGCAGCGATACCCTGCGGGCGTTCAGGAGCAACCGCGCAGGCGGAGAGCAGAAGGAGCGAGGCGCAGAAGAGCTTCCTCATCGGATCAGTCCTTCGGCCTTGCAACGCACGGCACGTTATCGGGCCCGGCTGCACCAACACAGCGGCGCTCTGAGGTGGACACTGCAATTTCGATCAGCCGGTTACCATCGGTGCTTCGGACCAGATCAAATCCGTCGTAGAGCGCGCCGCTCGCGGTAAAGGTGCGCATCTGCAATCGCTCCGGCGTCACCTCCACCACTTGGTAGAGCTCCGTGTCTTCCGCTACGCGATCTGGCTGAGTGCTGGCTCTTTCGTTGAGCCGGTACATCTTCGAACCGGTGACCGAGACAAGATAGACGGGTCCCTGGATATGCCCGTTAGCGCGTGCCGCCGCCGAGGCAGTCTTTCCGCTCTCGGACGTCAGGCGGCTGTAACAGTGGTCGTGACCTTGGAGCACGAGGTCGACGCTGCGCGCCTCGAAGATCGGCTTCCACGCTGCCTTTAGCTCTTCGGTGTCGTTCGGGCGGGCGCAGGTGAAGATAGGCTGGTGGAACAACACGACGTTCCAGTTTGCCCTGCTGGTTGCCAGCGTCTCGTCCAACCAGCGCGTCTGGCTATCCAGCCCGCCAAGATCCAGCGCTGAGGTGCCATCAAGGATGATGAAGCGCACGCCTTGATAATCGACGAAATAGGTTGTCGCCTTGGCCGCGTCGGCGCCATTGCCTGGCAGAGCGAACTGGAGCGGCCAGTGTGGACCCAGAGCCTTGGCTTCTGCACCGTCGGGCGCGACCGTTTCCTCGTATTCATGATTGCCCGGAGCGGGAAGCTGCGGAACCATGGCGTAGTTGTATCCGCCAGCCTGCGTCCATTCACCCCATTCGTCATCATGCGCCAGTTCGTCGCGCTGAGCCACAAGATCGCCCGCATGGACCACCAGCGCAGGACTTGCAGTCGCGTGAAACGCATACCGGATCACCCGAGAGGCATGGCTCAGGATGTCGTTTTGGGTATCGCCGAAATAGAGGAAGCGGAACGGCTCTGCTTCTGCCCGGGCTGTTCGGAAGGGGAGCCACTCGCTCCAACCCCCGCTGCCCTTCAATCGATAAACGTAGGATCCGCCGGGTTCCAACTCGGTGAAACGTACGTGATGGTAGATGGCTTTGCCGTTCTCGTTCTCAATAGGAGTGCTGGTTCCCGTTACTCGCTTGGCGTGCGCCGCGAGATTGGGGCCGTCAATTGCCGGAGCGATTTCAGCCTCCGCTACTTCCTGTGCCGCGTCGGTGCGGAACGCGACGGCCATCTCCCGGGTAGGATTTTCGCCGGGGGTCAGCACAATGCGGTCGGCAAGCGACTTTGGTGCGTAGGGCAGGCCGGCGGAACGCGGAAGTTCAGTCGGGATCTGTGCGATTGCGGGCGCTGCCGCCGCGAAAAGCGGCAGTGCCATAAGGGCCAGGCGCTTCATCAGAAGGTCGCCTTCACGCCGAGCTTCATCGTTCGGCCCAGGGAGTCATATTGGAGCAGTCGCTCGCGGCCTCCAAAATTCTGATAAGCCAGGAACGGTTCGTCGAGGAGATTGACGACTTCGGCGATGAGCTGGAAGTTCTTCGTCACGTTGTACTTGGCAGTTAGATCGATCTGGAAGTGCTGATCGACATAGCGATCGTCCTCCACGTCACCTCCGATTTCATCCAGGTACTTACTGCGATATGCGCCAGCTGCTCGGAGGCTGACCGGCCCCTTCTCGTACCCGAGGACCGCGTTGAAAGTGTGCTTGGCCGACTGGGCAAGCGGTATGATGCGCCCTTCCAAAGAGGTGCCGTCAGCCAACTGGCCCTCGGCGTCGGTGAATGTGTAGTTGAGGTTGACCAGCAGGCCGTCGAGCAGGCCCGGCAGGAAATCGAGCGCTTGGCTGTAAGCAAACTCGAAGCCCTTTACCGTCGCTTGCTCGCCATTCAGCGGGATGTTTGCTTCCGTGAACGACACGCCATTGTACACGCCGTTATAGGGGGCATCCCCTTCGTCAAAACGGCCTTCGACGATGAAATTATCGATCTTTTTGTAGAAGAGGCCGCCTTGGACAACTGCGTTCCGAGCGAAATAGTATTCAGCCGAAACGTCGAAATTCCATGCGCGATACGGGTCGAGATCGGGATTGCCGAAGCTACCCTTCCGCTCTCCATCGTCGTTCTCTTCAATCACGAAGCGCGGAGCAATGTCCGATAGTTTCGGACGCATCACACTGCGAAAGGCACCTCCGCGGAGAACCACATTGGCCGCAGGTTCGAAGCGCACTGTCATGCTGGGAAGCCAATCGGTATATTTGCGGTTGAAAGTCAGCGGCGTCACCGTGACGGTCTCGTCGTCTTCGTTCACCTCAAGGCGATTGCCGGTGAAGACATTATCCGTTTGCTCCACCCGCACACCGCCGATGATCCGCAGCACGCTGTTGTCAAAGCGGCCGAGCAGATAGCCCGCGAGGATGTCTTCGCCCGCGGTGTAATCTTCCGCGGCGGAAGCCAACAAGGTGTTGAACGGGTTGATTTCCATCCCGCTGGTGCCATTTGCGCCATAGAAATCACGCCATTCCTTAAGGCCCGGCGTTGGGCTGATGTCTGCGAGATCATAAGTCTGGCTTCCGAGCACATCAGCCAGCGTGGAACTGCCGTCGAAGTCGTCGAAGATATCGATGGTCATATTGAGGCTCTTGTCGCGGAAGCGAGCCTTCACGCCGGTCTGGACTTCGAAGGTCCCCCTCGACAACGCGAAAGACCGCGCCACATCAGCGCGCACCGAGTACTCGCGGTCGCGAGCATCTTCCTCGGTAGTCCGCTCCAGCAGGGTGGGCACGTACCGTGACGCGTTGTGGAAGTTATCCACCCCCGCGCCGATCGTGTAGGCCGGACGACCGATGTCGGATGTGTTGAGTGTGACCCCTAGCGATCCTGGGCTGTTAAACCGCTGGCGGAACCGGATCGGATCGACCGAACCATCTTCGAACTGCCGGGCCTCGGACCATGCCGCGTCGTAGGTCAGGCGCCATGGGCCAGCTTCGGTTTTTCCGCCTAAGGAGGCGGTCTTGATCGTCTGTATTTCTTGCCGGTCCTTCAGGTCCCGTCGAACCTCGATGCGGCCATCAGATGTTGGCTCAAAGTACGTGGTGGTGTCCGTGCCGGAAATCGGCGGAGCATCGAACTTGAAGATGAGCCGACGACGCGATTCCTCGTCGTCGAACCGGCTATACACACCGCGTAGGTAGATTTCGGTAGTCTCGTCTACTCGTGCGTCGAGGGACAGGCTGCCTCCGATACGCTCGCGATCCACGTCATAGTCGCGATATTCCAACGTTTCGGCGTAGACCAGATCATCATCGGATACGGTCCAGTCCGCCATCTCCACATTGTCCGCGCCGAGCTTGCGGTTGTGATAGCTTACACCGCCCGAAATCCCGAAGTTCTCACCAACGCGTGTTGAGAAATCGAGGCCGATCTTCGGACTGACGAGGTCACGGATCTCATTGTAAGATCCTTCAGCCTTTACCGATACGAAGCCGGACTTGCGATCGAACGCACTCGTGGTGTTAATCTCTACCGAACCCCCGATGGTGTCGGCGTCCATGTCGGGTGTCAGCGTCTTCTTGATCTCGATAGATTCCACGAGTTCCGACGGGATGACGTCCAGCGCTGCGGCGCGCTCATCACCGCCGGTTGCCAGAACCCGATTGCCATTAATCGAAGTGGAGTTGAGATTGGGACCAAGGCCGCGCACCGAAACGAAGCGCCCTTCGCCCTGGTCGTCCAGAACCGTGATGCCCGGCGCGCGCCGAAGCGCTTCGGCCACGTTCTGATCAGGGAACTGACCCACCGCGTCCCGCGTCAACACCGTGGATACGCCATCAGATGAACGCTGGCGCGAGATGGAACTGCCGAGATTAGCGAACTGACCGATGACTAGAATGGAATTACCCGTCCCGTCGACGCTCAACTCGAGGTCGGAGCGTGTCAGGCCTGCGTCGGTTACACTGACAGTGAGCGTGCTTACCTCTGCACCTGCGTATCGCGCGCGCAAGGTATAAACCCCGGCTGGAACATCCGTGAAACGATAGATGCCATCCTGTCCGGCAACAGCCACGCGGCCAAGCTCAACGATCTCGACCTCCGCGCCATTAAGGCCACGGACTCCACCCGCGTCGACCACGCTCCCCGACAGCGTTCCAGCGATAGCGGGAGAGGAAAGGGCCGTCAGAGACAGAAGCGCAGCCACAACGCTGTAGCGGCGAGTGAAAGATGATTTTGCCATTCTTAATCCCTCAAACGTGGCGGTAATGACCACTTGCTGAGGGGCGGTTAGGCAGGTGAAATGACGCACCCATGGCGGATCAGCGTCAAAACTGTGACAACAGGCGTCATCACTGATGAAAGGGGGTGAGAACTCGCATCTGCCGTTGAACGGTGATGCTGAGGTTCGCGTCAGTCCATGCCAAGCCCACAACCATTTCAGCCAGGAAAACCACCTCATCAATTGTCAGACCTACGGGGCCCGGCGCTCCGCCGCGCTGCGAGAATCTACGTTGTTCTTCGCAGCGAGCGGTGTTGTGAAATATTCGCTTCGCCAGCTACGGAGTGGCGCGCAATTGCACGCCAGCGGCTTCGCATTCGGACTGCTGCTTACGGGAAAATCCGTCGCTCTTTAACGCGTGGTAGAAAAACTTAGGTTGAATCCGAAACTCAACCGATGCAGTTGAGAAAGCGCTGAGGGCAGGCTTGCTGATCCTCCAGCATGTCTGAGGCGACACCGCCAGGGCAGTTCATACCACACAGGAGAATTGCCGTGACGCTATGTCAGGGGCGACTGATGTCGTCCGCCTGCTTCTAAACAGCTGTCCGCAGAACTGAGGCGCGCTGCGCCTCGAGACGATCAACCCAATCGGTGTGACCGGCTGAGGATGCGGCTGCCTGGCCGGATCCTGGCGACTTTGCCCCTCTGCGCGACTGCACCGTTGCGACTTTTAAGCCCGGAAGACTCAATTCATGAATAGTATCACCCGCCGTGGAGCCTTGGGATCCGGCGTTGCCGCGATCGCCGCGGGGCTTGCCCCTTCCGCCCTTAAGGCGCGTGCGCCCGATGCGGATCGTCCGAACATTCTTTGGCTGGTAAGCGAGGACAACAATCCGCGTATCGGTGCCTATGGCGACAGGCTGGCGCATACCCCGGCAATCGACGGGCTTGCGCGTCAGGGGATACTGTACCGGAACGTCTATTCCACGGCTCCGGTCTGCGCGCCCACGCGGTTCAGCATCATTACTGGCGTTCATCCCGAAAGTGCAGGTCCGGCGCACAACATGCGGGCTGTGGCGCAGCTGCCGGACTATATCGATGGATTCCCGCTCTACCTGCGCGAAGCGGGGTATTACTGCACCAATAACTCCAAGACCGATTACAATTCCGACCTGGACCCGAATGCGATCTGGAACGCATCCAGCGCGGACGCCCACTGGCGCAACCGGCCCGCTGACGCGCCGTTCTTCGCGGTATTCAACACCAGCAAGTCGCACGAAATGTCGGTTTTCAGCCAGCTTGAAGGGCGGGTGAAACCAGAGGACGTACGGATCCCGGCCTATCTTCCTGATACGCCGCAGGTTCGATCGGACTTTGCGACCTACTACAACCGGATGGAGCAGATGGACGGCGATATCGCCGCCTGGCTGGCTGAGCTGGATGCTGCGGGTCTCGCCGACGATACGATCGTCTTCTATTATTCGGACAACGGCGGCGTCCTGCCCCGCAGCAAGCGGTACTGTTACGACGAAGGGCATCGCTGCGCGCTGATCGTGCGCGTGCCTGACAAGTGGCGGCACCTCGCCCCGGCTGCAGCAGGCAGTCAGATCGCCGCGCCGATCACCTACATCGATCTTGCGCCTACCGTGCTTTCGGTCGCGGGCATTGCGGCGCCCGCGCATATGCAGGGCTCTGCCTTTCTGGGTAGCCTGATCGGCGAACCCAAGCGCTTCGCGTTCGGAATGCGCAATCGCATGGACGAACGCTATGACATGATGCGGACCGTCACCGACGGTCGGTTCCGCTATATCCGCAACTATTCCCCCCACCGCATCTGGGGGCAGCGGGGCGGCTTCCAGTGGAATGCCAAGGCTTATCAGGAGTGGGAAGCAGCCCATATCGCGGGCACGCTGAACGCGGTCCAGGAAGAGTTCTGGCAGACCAAGCCGTACGAGCAATTCTTCGATGTCGAAGCGGACGTGGACCAGGTCGACAACCTGATCAATTCGGCTGACCATCGCGACCGTATCAACGAAATGCGCCGGGCGCTTGATGCGCACATCCTGAAGGTCAACGACAACGGCTTCATTCCCGAAGGCTCAACCCTCGAGGGTTACGAGGAAAGCCGCCGGGCTGGGGCCTATCCGTTACCGCGGGTCATGGCGTTGGCCGCTGCAGCGGGGCAAAAGGACGCAGGCAACCTGCCGTTCTTCGTCGAGGCCCTCGCGGATGAAAACGAAGTCATCCGTTACTGGGGTGCACAGGGCCTGCTGATCCTCGGCGACGCGGCGCAGCCCGCATTGCCGACGATCGAGACTGCGCTGCGCGATGATCCATCGCCGCAGGTGCGCGTGGCGCTGGCCGAGGCGGCAGCAAACCTGACGGACGATCCCGCCCCGGTCGATGCGTTGATCGACCTGCTGGAGAATCACGAGCATTCCAAGGTCAGGCTGCAGGCAATCAACGCCCTGACCTATGTCGGTGACAAGGCGCGGCCAGCCCGCGAGGCCATCGCTCGCGCTGCGGAAAGCGACGACGAGTACGTCGGTCAGGCCGCCCGCTACCTCGCGCTCGTGCTCGACGGGACGTACACGCCTGATGCCAAGATAAGCCGGTTCCGTTTCCCCACGCCTCAGGCTGAGCGGCCAGCACAGGGCGCGTGATGGAAGCCCTATCCACCCAGCGCAGAAGCGTGCCGGCTGGCACCTTCCTGATGGGATCGGAGCGTTTCTATGATGAGGAACGCCCGGTCCGGCAGGTAGAGGTGGCTGCGTTCCGGATTGACCGTGCGCCGGTAACGAACGCCGAATTTGGTCGTTTCTGCGCTGAGACGGGTCATGTGACCTGCGCGGAAAAGGCAGGTGGTGGCCTCGTCTTTCGTCCGGGCGCGCAGCCCGATGGCAACTGGGCCTTCACCGAAGGCGCCAGTTGGCGCCACCCCGCTGGCCCCGGATCGTCGCTGGACGGGCTGGAACGGCATCCGGTCGTACTGGTCTCCGCTCGTGATGCCGCGGCATTCGCAGCATGGAGCGGTGGTCGTCTTCCTACCGAGGCCGAATGGGAATGGGCGGCGCGCGGCGGACTGGTGTCCTTCGATTACGCGTGGGGCGACGAGTTGCGCGTCGAAGGCTCGATCCCGGCCAACGTGTGGAACGGCGCCTTCCCGTTTGAGCGCGAGGGAGGTTTTGACCTTCCGCTGACCACGCCGGTCGGCAGCTTCCCTGACAACGGCTTCGGTCTTTCCGACATGATCGGCAACGTCTGGGAAATTACCGCCGACATCGCCGCGAGTCCTTCCGGAGGCTGCTGTCACGAACCGCAAGAGCGGGGCGGGCAGCTTGCGGCTGGCAACGTCATCAAGGGCGGATCGCACCTGTGCGCCGAGAACCACTGCCAGCGTTACCGGCCAGCGGCCCGGCAAAGCATGAGCGAGCCGACGTCGCACATCGGTTTCCGCTGCGCCGCCTGATCCCCCTCAATTTTTCAAAGTTCCCCCTCATCATGGAGTTTCGTGTGATCCAGCGTACCAGTTCCGTTCGTCATGCTTTGCTGACCGGTATCGCGACCATTGCAATTGCCGCTACAGCTACGTCCGCATCCGCGGAGGAGGCTGCTGAACAGGCCGACACCGCGCAGTCGGAACGCGAAAGCGACGAGATCCTCGTTACGGGCACGCTGATCCGGGGTATCGCGCCCATCGGGTCAAATACCCAGAGCCTGGGGACAGATGATCTCAAGCGCATTGGCGCGACCTCGACCAACCAGATCCTGGCAAACATTCCCGTTGTCACGAGCCAGTTCAACACGACGTCCGCGACGCCTTCGAACGTGTTCCTGAACGTGTTCCGGCCCAATATCCGCAATCTCAGCTCCGTCGGTCACAACACCACGCTGGTTCTTGTCGATGGGCACAATCAGGTCGGTGTCGGCACCCTTCAGACATCCCCAGACGCCGGTGTGATCCCCGCAGGGGCGCTGGAACGGGTCGAGGTTCTGGCAGATGGCGGATCCGCGCTTTATGGCGCTGACGCCGTTGGCGGCATCATCAACTTCATCACGCGGACGCGTTTCGACGGCGTCGAGGCGTCTGCTCGCTATGGTTTCGCCAAGGGTGGTTATGAAGCATACGAAGCGAACCTGACGGGTGGGCACAGCTGGTCGAGCGGGTCCGTGCTGGTGGCGCTCAGCCTGCGCGAAAACAGTGTGCTTTACGCCAGCGAACGCAGCCGTCCGCGTCAGGACCTACGGCCGTTCGGCGGCTCCGACTTCCGCTCGCGCGCCTGCGATCCTGCGAACGTTACCGCGGGCGGCGTGACTTACGCACTGCCGGACCTGGCCCCCAACACGATCAACCTTTGCGATACGCAGCTGGACGAGAACATTGTTCCGGAAGAGCGTCTGCACAGCGCGTTTGCATCGCTGACGCAGGACATTTCCGACAATCTGCGCTTCGATGTGAAGGGCCTCTATTCGGAACGCCTAACGACCAGCCGCGGCGCGCAACTGGCGGGCACCAACCTGCTAATCAACGCCAGCAATCCGTTCTTCACCCCCATCGGGAGCGAAGTGTCGCAGACGGTCAACTTCAGCTTTTCGCCTTTCGCTGGCCGCAACGCCGTTTCGACGAGCCGTATTCGCCAGTACCAGGTTACGCCTCGACTGACCTGGTATCTGCCCAACGACTGGGTCCTGCTGGCCCAATACAATCGCGGTTGGAGCGAGACCGACACCTCGAACCCGCAGGTCGCCCCGACAATCGCGTCCTATCTGTCGGGTGCGGGCCTGACCACGGCAAACGCCGTGAACCCGTATGATCTGCTCGCAACCAATCCGCAGGTGCTTTCGCTGCTGACGAGCGGCTACAAGCAGTTGGGCTTCGCCACCCAGACGCTGAACGACGTGCGGGTGCAGGCCGATGGCGCGCTGCTGTCGCTTCCGGGCGGTGATGTGCGCGCGGCGATCGGCGTCCAGTGGCAGCGAACCACGCTAGACGCGCTGGCTGGCGTTCCGGCAACGAGCCTTACGGACCCGTTGATCAACACGGGTTCCGGATCGCGCAACGTATCTTCGCTGTTCGGGCAGGTCGTCGTGCCGGTGGTGGGCGAGGATATGGAAATACCCCTCGTCAAGTCGCTGAAGCTCGACCTGTCAGGCCGTTATGACCACTACAGCGACTTCGGCGGCACGTTTAACCCGCGCTTCGCATTCACCTGGGAGGTCGGCCACGGCCTGCAATTCCGCGGAAACTGGGGCCGGTCGTTCAACGCGCCAAGCTTGGCTGACACGACGGGCGACGCCGGTCATCGAGCCCAATACAGCGCCAATGCGGCCGCTATCCCGCCCTCGGCCAGCCCGACCGTGGAAGGGCGCCGGCCGCAAATCGTCGTTACAGGCGGTAATCCCGACCTCCAGCCGCAGACGGCCAAGACCTGGTCCGTCGGCGCGGATTTCCGACCGTCTGTTCTGCCGAACCTTCAGCTGAGCGCCACCTACTGGAACATCAGCATGAAGGACATCATCGGCATGGCGCCGCGTAACCGGGACGTGTTCATCACCCCGGCTTACGAACCCTATTTCACGATCAACCCGACACTGGCGCAGGTGCAGGCGCTGGTGGGCGATCTGCCGCTGTCCGGCTTCCCGACCTCGGACCTCGCCGGTCTCTACGGCAACGGTGTCGACCCCTACATCCTGATCGACGTGCGCAAGTACAATTTCGGGACGCTGAAAGCTGACGGTATCGATTTCCGTGCCGACTATCAGCAGCCGTTCTCATGGGGCTCGATTTTCGCGAGCGTGACTGGAACGCGGCCGCTTTCGCGTGAGCAGCAGGCTGCGCCTGGTGCGCCTGTCGTCGACCAACTGGCGGTCAATTTCAGCAAGCTGAGTGTGTCCAGCACACTGGGCGTGAGTATCGGCAACTTCACGGCATCAGCTACCCGCAACCAGAGCCAAGGTTACACAATCAACCATGTCGCGGGCCAGACACGGGTGCAAGGCTTTGCCCCCGTGAATATCGCGCTGAACTACGACTTTGACGGGGATTCGCCGATCCTGCGCAATTTGTCGGTTAGCCTCAACGTCGATAACGTGGGCAACATCAGCCCGCCGTTCATCAATACCAGCGGCGGCATCGCAAACGGCTCCACCCTGGGCCGATATGTTAGCGTAGGCGTCAAGAAGCGGATTTGACGGTAAACGGATGGGGTAGTGCGCGAGCCTACCCCATCCCGCAAACCGCCCGGCTATCGGAGAAGATTTTCCGTTAGCAGGGCAGCACCAAGATTGGCGAAAGCCGGGATAACCGACTGGCTATACTGGGTTTCGCCGTCTTCGTTTACCGGGTTGCGGTCATTCTCAGAGCATTGGAACTCGTAGAGCTTTCCATAACGGTCGCGGCGGTAGCGTGTGGTCACCTCGAACGGTTCGACCAGCGCCTCGGGGTCTACCATCCGCATCTCGTTGATAAGTATGTCCGGGTTGGTCGGATCGAGGCGAATACGCTCAGTCAGCACAAACTGGTCAGAGTGAGGCCAGCCGGTGTCGATCTCCAGCTCACCAGAAATGCCGCGGGTCTCGACCACCAGGGTGTCACCTTCCCATAGGCCCACGGAATCGCCCATGAAGCTTGGGTCCGGATCTTCCTCGTGTTCGCGGCCGTCGGTCCAGATCGTGCGGGTTTGCATCCACGCTTCCTGGTTCACCGTGACGCGGCCGGGGGCGAAGATGAATTCGTAAGGGTACTGCGCCAGCCGCATGATCCGCGGCATACCCGGCGGACTACAGTTGGAACGATTGCGGCGGACAACGCCATCGCGCGCGCGCGCATCGGCGACCCATTGCTCCCGCCTGGCGAGGTATTCGCCCTTGAGCTTGGGTTCGGCCTGGGGCGTGCCGGCCCCCGGAGGGCCGCCCATGACGAACCATATTCCGCCCCAATCCGGCAGCGCGTCCAGCGCAGCGTAGCGCCCCTTGGGATTGGCAGCTCCGTGACCCTCTTGAACGCCTGCGGGAGGCGGTGACTGGGTCGCAGCACCGAGCTGCGCTGCAGCGGGTGCGGCAAGGCACAGGGCGGCGCAGGCGGCGCCGGTCAGCAGCCGCATCAGTTAACGGTGCCCAGGGTCGAGCCGTCAGGGAGCCTGACGCCAGCGTAGCTTCCGCCCCGATCGCCGCTGCGCAGCGGGTGGACCCAGATCTTCACCTTGTCGCCCGGCTTGAGCGAGGTGCGCCTCCAGCCTTCCTGCGTGAGGTTGTTGGGGCTGGTCATCTCGATCGCCCAGCGCTCGGTTCCCGCGTTGGTTGTGACATCTGCCTCGATGAAGGCGTGCGGGTTCTGCCATTTGAAGCGCACGACGGAAGCGTCGAGCACCACGGACTTTTGCATGTCGAACATCGCATAGCTGTGATGCGCGGCCGCGGGGATCGTCAGCGGCGCCAGCAAGAGCGCAGCAAGTGTGAATAAGCGAGTGCGGGTCATGATCCTCTCCATCACAGCCGCGGGACATTCACCGGGGTGCCGTTTTTTGGCAGCCCGGAATCGAGCACTTTTCCATTGGCCAGCGTCACGTCGAGAAACAGGCCTCCGGGCTTTTCATCGCGCAGGGGGTTCATGCGCAGCGATACCTTGTCGCCAGCCTTGAGTGCGGTGCGCGTCCAGCCTTGACGCCTGAGGTTGTTCGGGCTGTTGAGTTCTATGCTCCAATGCACCAGTTTCCCCGCTGTCGGGACGTCGATCTCGATGAATGCGTGCGGGTTGGTCCACTGGAATTCAGTGACTGTGCCCTCCAGGGTCACGATCTTGCGCTGATCGAACATGGCGAAGCTGTGATGTGCCAGTGTCGGCGCAGCGATCAGTGCCGACACCGCGATGGCAAGTGCGGCCTTATTTCTCATTGGCAACTCCCTCCACTTCGCTCTGCCCCCGTTCCTCGGCGGTCTGTCTGCCCAGATTGGTGCCTGGCAGGTTGGCGTTATATTGCAGGATGCAGTTGGCCTCGTTGATGTCGGTGTAGTCCTGGCGGCCGAACCGCTTGGTCGAACGCCACGTGCCCTGCCACATCTGCGGATCGATCAGCGTGTATTCGACCTCCATCACCTTGCCGCCGTCGACCAGCTTGATCCGTTCGATCAGCTCAAACTGGTCGGAGATCGGAATGCCGAGGTCGATGTAATGGTTGTCGGTCTCGAAGTAGGTGGTGTGCACCACCAGGGTGTCGCCTTCCCAGCGACCGATCGATTCACCGTTGTAGCTCGGCACCACGAGATCGGAGTCGCTATGCTCGCGTCCGTCGAGGTAGATCGTGCGCACCGAATTGTTGAAGCCGCTGATCACATAAACCGCAGTCGGCAGTTGGATGAACGCGTGCGGCCACACACGCGTCATCAGCATCGGCATGCCGGGCGGGTAGCACTGGCCGATCGCGTCGCGGTAGGTTTCGCCGCGGGCCTGGGCCTTGGGCGCTTCGATCAGAGCTTCGATGCCTTCGGGACCGAACCTGGGATAGGGGGGTCCGAACATATAGTCGGCGAAACCCTTGGACAGGTCGATAAACCAGGTGCCGGTCAGGTCGAACGGCGCGGCGGGGCGGGCTTTTTTGAGGTTTTCCGGCGCCAGGGCACCGAGATAACCGGGGTGCTTGGGCACCATCTCGTCCAGGCGCTGCGCGGGAATCGGCGTGAGAGGGCGGATAACTTCGGGCTGGGTCAACTCGGCCGGTGAACCGCTGGATTGCGCCAGTGTTGCCGATGACAAGAATGCCGTCGTGCCGAGCAAAATCGACGAAAAGAACTTCCCGCGCACTCACCCACTCCCACTGGCTCTTATCGGCCCATGCTTCCCCGAAGAGAATGCAACGTGGTCAGTATCGCGAGTTATTTCTCGCTGACAACATCTTGTTGTCGTTGTTCGGGCCGCAGGCGATGCGCGCTGACTGAAGTCGCCGCGAAACAGCTGGGAACCAATGATTTGGAACAAGGTTCCCCGTTCATCGCTCAAGGTTGACGCGTCGCGCTCGCCGCGGTGGAGCGCCGGGAGAGTGGGCCATGCTCAAACTGTCATGTTCTCGCCGGAACTTCGTGGGCTCGACCTCGCTTCTGGCATTGTCTGCGGCAGTCCCGACATTCCTACGCCAATCGAGCGGACAGCCTCCAAACTTGCTGATGTCCGCTGAACGCGCTCCGCCGTTCCAGCTTCCTTCCGGTGCGGTGGTGCTGGATGGCCCGCGCATCGCACGCTTGCAGGCCATGGCGACATCTCTTTCGAAATCGTCGGGGCAGATAGTGCTGCGCCTGGATGGCACTGACGATTCCCTGCTCGATGTCGCGGCTCAGCAGGCTGGCGTCAGCATCAAGCGCGGTAGCGCATTGCCAAACGGATTGGGCATTCTCGCCCACGTAAATCCCCTATCGAGGAATTTCGCATGACCGGAATTCGTCCCCGCGTTCTGATCGCTCTCGCGCCCGCCCTGATACTCTGCGCCTGCGGATCGAAAACGGAATCCGGCGGGGGAGGCGGCGGACAGAAAGTCACCTACCTCGGCAAGGAATCGATTCCCAAGGACACGGCGCAAATGGTCTTCGAGCAGACCTGCATGGCCTGTCACGCGACCGGTGTGGGCCCGGTCATAACGGGCCGTGACCTGCCGGCCGACGCGGTCAAGCTGTTCGTCCGCAACGGTAATCGCGCCATGCCCGCCTTTACGGAGGCGATGATCGATGAGGCAACGCTCGATCGCGTGGCCCAGATCGTGGCGACATCCAAGGCGCCCGCTTCGCAGCCTGCGCAGTGACACGGAGGCAAGACCATGACTGACCCGATCCAGCCTACGCTTCCGCAAGGTGTCTCAGCACAGCAGTTCGAAGCTGCCCTTGGAAAATTGCGCGGCCTGCTCGGCGCTGATTGCGTGCTGACCAGCAACGAGCAGCTTACGCCGTACAGCAAGGTCATGATGTCCGCCCCGGACGAGGAGCACCGACCAGGAGCCGCGATCCTGGCGCGGACTGTCGAGGAAGTTCAGGGCATTCTGAAAATCTGCAACGAGCACAAGACACCGGTCTGGCCGATCTCGACCGGTCGCAACTTCGGCTATGGCTCGGCGGCGCCGGGGACGCGCGGCCAGATCGTGCTCGATCTCAAGCACATGAACAAGATCATCGAGGTTGATCCCGTGTTGTGCACTGCGCTGGTAGAGCCCGGCGTCACCTATCAGCAGCTTTGGAACTACCTGAAGGAAAACGACATTCCGCTGTGGCTGTCCTGCCCAGCGCCTTCGACGATCGCCGGCCCGGTGGGCAATACGCTGGATCGGGGTGTCGGCTACACGCCCTATGGCGAACACTTCATGATGCAATGCGGGATGGAGGTTGTCCTCGCGGATGGCAGCGTATTGCGTACCGGCATGGGCGGCGTTGAGAAGTCCAACACCTGGCAGGTCTTCAAGTGGGGCTACGGACCCTATCTGGATGGCATATTCACCCAGTCCAATTATGGCGTGGTGACAAAGATGGGCCTGTGGCTGATGCCAGCGCCGCCCGCCTACAAGCCGTTCTCGATCCGCTACGAATCCACCGATGATATCGAGCTGATTGTGGAGACACTGCGGCCCCTGCGAATTGCAGGCATCATCCCCAACGCTTTCGTGATCGCGAACGTGATGTGGGAGGCGGCCGCGATCATTCCGCGTTCCAAATACTACGATGGGAACGGGGTTACCCCAGCCTCTGCGCTAGCGGAAATTCAGAAGAACGAAGGCGTTGGCGCCTGGAACGTCTACGCCGCGCTCTACGGCACGCCGGAGCAGGTTGAGGTCAACTGGAACATCATAACCGACGCGGTCAAGAAGTCGGGCAAGGGCCGCTTCATTACCGAGGAAGAGGCGGGCAATACCGAGCCGTTCAAGTACCGCGCGCAATTGATGCGCGGGGATATGACACTACAGGAATTTGGCCTCTACCGTTGGCGCGGAGGCGGCGGCTCCATGTGGTTCGCGCCTGTTTCGCAGGCGAGAGGTTCCGAGACCAAGGCGCAGATGGAACTCGCTGAGAGCATCCTCAACGAATACGGCCTGGACTATGTCGGCGAGTTCATCGTGGGCATGCGCGACATGCACCATGTCGTCGACGTGCTGTTCGATCGCAGCGATCCCGAAGAGACCAGAGCGGCGCACGAGTGCTTCGGCAAGCTGCTGTCGGAGTTTGGGAAGCGCGGGTACGCGGTCTATCGGGTGAACACCGGCTTCATGGAGGAGGCTGCCGACCTGTATGGCCCGGTGAAGCGTGAGGTGGATCAGAGGCTCAAGCGGGCGCTCGATCCCAACGGCATCCTCGCACCGGGAAAATCGGGCATATTCGTCTGATTGTCCGGGGGAGGGACCGTTAGCTCTGATTTGACGCGGCGATCAGGTCCATCAGGTTCCGTGCGGCTTCGCGGTCGGCTTCGTTCTTGAAGGCGACATCCAGATCAGGCGCGGCATCCAGCATGAAAAGCATGGTCCACAGGGCAAACCGCCTGTTGTGATCCTTCTCCAGCCCGAAATCGACCCGCATCCTGTCAATCCCGGCCTCCAGGGCGGAGGGTACGATCTCGGTGAGATCTGATGTACCGAAATAGCGGTTCAGCAGGTCGTTCATATCCATGAGCGCTGGCTAGCCCGTTGCCGCGCCAATGCAAGCGCGCCGGGGTAAGTCGGTGTGCAATGACGGCATTGGGCCATTCGAATTGTGCTGCTATGGGGCCCGCCATGCTGACAATCGATGGTATCACGATCCGGCTGGGTGGCCGGCCAATTCTCGAACGCGCCAGTGCTTCGATTCCCGAAGGCGCGCGTGTCGGCCTGATCGGCCGGAATGGTGCCGGCAAGTCCACCCTGATGAAGGCGATCATCGGCGACCTAGACCCCGATGACGGTCAGATATCCAAGCCTTCCCGCAGTCGCATCGGCTATATCGCGCAGGACGCGCCTGACGGTTCGGTCACGCCGGAAGAGGTCGTCCTGGCCGCGGATAAGGAGCGGGCACAACTGCTGGAAGAGGCAGAGACATGCACCGATCCGGACCGGCTGGGCGACGTGCACGAACGGCTGCTCGCCATCGACGCCTACAGCGCGCCCGCGCGTGCCGCCAAGATTCTGAGCGGGCTGGGCTTTGATGAAGAAATGCAGCGCCGGCCGCTCGACAGCTTTTCGGGTGGGTGGAAAATGCGCGTGGCGCTGGGTGCGCTGCTGTTCTCGGAGCCGGATATTCTCCTGCTCGACGAACCGTCGAACCACTTGGATCTGGAAGCGACCCTGTGGCTCGAGAACTTCCTCAAATCCTATCCCGCCACACTGCTCATCATCAGCCACGAACGCGATCTGCTGAACAACGTCGTCGACCACATCCTGCACCTGCAGGGGGGCAAGTTGACCATCTATTCGGGCGGTTATGACGCGTTCGAAATTCAGCGTGCTGAGCGTGCGGCGCAGTTGGCATCCGCCCGCGCGGCACAAGACGCACAGCGGGCGAGGTTGCAGGATTACGTGGCGCGCAACAGTGCCCGTGCGTCCACCGCAAAGCAGGCGCAGTCGCGTGCGAAGATGCTGGCCAAGATGCAGCCGATCGCTGCGTTGATGGAAGATCCGTCGCTCGCCTTCGACTTCCCGTCGCCCGAGGAACTGCGTTCGCCGATGATCTCGTTGGACGGGGCGGCCGTGGCTTACGGCGATGCGCCTCCGATCCTCAAGCGGCTGAACCTGCGTATCGACGCGGACGACCGGATCGCGCTTCTCGGCCGCAACGGTAACGGTAAAACGACTTTGGCCCGCCTGTTGTCTGCTCAGCTCTCACCCGTAGAAGGCGGGATGTCCGCGCCGGGCAAGCTGAAGGTCGGCTACTTCACCCAGTATCAGGTCGAAGAACTTGCCAGCGAGGAATCGCCGGTCGAGCTTATGACGCGCGCAATGGAGGGCAAATCGCCCGCTGCCGTACGCGCGCAGCTAGGGCGGTTCGGCTTCTCCGGTTCGCTCGCCACGTCCAAGGTCGAGAAGCTGTCAGGTGGTGAGCGCGCGCGCCTGGCTCTGGCCATCATCACACGCGATGCGCCGCATCTTCTGATCTTGGACGAACCAACGAACCACCTGGACGTCGACGCGCGTGAGGCGCTCATTCAGGCGCTGAACGACTATTCCGGCGCGGTTATCCTGATCAGCCACGACCGGCACATGGTTGAACTGACGGCGGACCGCCTCGTGCTGGTCGATAACGGCACGGCGCAGGAATACAGCGGCAGCGTGGATGACTATATCGACTTCGTGCTGGGCAGGAACCAGCCCAAGAAGCCGGCGAAGGATAGTCCCGCGAAGCCCGCCGGAGGCAATTCCTCTAAATCGCGAGCCAAGGCTCGATTCATCAAGTCTGAACTGGCTGCGGCAGAAAAGGTGATGGCGAAGCTGCAGGCCAGTTTGAGCGAGATTGATCGCGCGATCTACGAACCAGCCAACGCCGCCGCCCATCTTGCGAGCAAAACCATGAGCGATCTGCTGGCGCAGCGAGCCAAGGTCACGGACGAGCTTGCCAGTGCCGAAAGCGAATGGCTGGCGTTCGGTGAGCAGTTGGAGGCGTTCGAGGGTGTATAACGTGCCCGCGTCGTCGCACTTTTTGACAGGGTAGGTACCGAGGCGCATGGGCTGCGCATGCAACTTGCCAACTTCGACGTAGACCTGTTCCTCCGCGACTATTGGCAGAAGCGCCCCCTTCTGATCCGCAACCCGTGGAGCGAATGGCGCAACCCGTTGGAGCCTGACGAGCTGGCGGGCCTGGCCTGCACGGAAAACGTGGAATCGCGCCTCATCACCGCTTCTGCGGATCGCCTTGCGATGGAGGCGGGACCGCTTCCAGAGTCCCGCTTCGGCGAACTGGGAAAGGCTCCGTGGACGTTGCTGGTGCAAGCGGTCGATCACTACGTGCCCGATGTCGCCGCTCTGATCGAACCGTTCCGCTTCGTGCCCAACTGGCGCATTGATGACGTCATGGTCAGCTACGCCACGGACGGCGGGGGAGTGGGCCCGCATTTTGACCAATACGACGTGTTTCTGGTGCAGGGGCTGGGCAAGCGGCGGTGGCGAGTTGGGCCGCATTGCGATTCAACGACGCCGCTGCTTCCGCACGAAGACCTGGGCCTGATTGCAAATTTCGAAGCCACCGGGGACTGGATCCTCGAAGCGGGCGACATACTCTATGTTCCGCCTGGCTTCGCGCACGATGGAGTAGCCGTAGGCCATGACTGCATGACTTATTCGGTCGGTTTTCGCGCGCCGTCTCGTGCCGAACTGATCGAAGGCTGGTGCGACCATCTGGCTGAACAGCTGCCAGACGATGATCGCTACGCCGACGTTGACCTCACTAGGCAGGACAATCCCGGTGAGATTTCCGCAGAAGCCATCGGCCGACTGCACGCGATGGCGATGGAAGCGCTTTCAGATCGGGATGAGTTCGCCCGTTGGTTCGGAACTCACAACAGCGTGCCAAAGTACCCCGAAGCGGACTGGCGACCGGAAGAGCCTATCGGCGAGGAGGCCGTTCAGGATTTGCTCTCACAGAATGTCCCTTTGATTCGTAATCCGGCCAGTCGGTATGCGTTCATCCGACAGGATGACGCGGTGCTTCTCTTCGTCGATGTTGAGTGCTTCGAATGCGCGGGCGATACCCTGCCGCTGGCAGAATCGCTGTGCGCCGCGCCGATCTTAACGGTTGATCCCGCCCTTGCTAGATCGGCGGCTGTGCGGACGTTAATCGCGGCCTTGATCGATCAGGGCAGCCTGGCCTTCGATGACGGTTCCGAGGGCGAGGGCTGAACGCGGATGGCGTTGTTGCTCTTCAACAAGCCCTATGGCGTTCTGTGTCAGTTCACCGATGAGAGCACCGGCCCGCCTCGTCCGACGCTGGCGGCGTTTATTGCTAAGCCCGGCGTCTATCCCGCCGGTCGGCTGGACCTGGACAGCGAAGGGCTATTGCTGCTGACCGATGATGGCCGGTTGCAGGCGCGGATCGCTGACCCACGATTCAAGACGCCTAAGACTTACCTCGCGCAGGTGGAGGGGGATCCTGATGACGCGGCTCTTGAGGCGCTGCGTCGGGGTGTCCGGCTAAAGGATGGTTTGACATTGCCTGCGGAGGTCGAACGCATCGACGAACCGTCGCTCTGGCCGCGCGACCCGCCGGTCAGGTTCCGCAAAACCGTGCCGGACTGCTGGATCAAGCTGACGATCCGCGAGGGTCGCAACCGTCAGGTGCGCCGCATGACGGCAGCGGTGGGACTCCCCACGCTGCGGCTGGTGCGCTGGCGCATTGGCGAATGGAAGCTCGACGACATTCCACCGGGTGAGTGGCGCGAAGCCGACCGGCTATAGCGCTTGCGTTTCCGACGCTGCGGTATGTGACGCGATCAGGCGGTCGATGTTCTGCAGGAAGCTGCTCAACACGGGCGAGGGATTGTCTGCTCGGTATCCTACGGCGATTTCTATCAAGGGCTGCTCGCCTACCAGCGGCCTGCTGACCACGGATCTGGGCAGAAGCGGTTCCACATAGGCTGGTAGCAGGGTGATGCCGCCCGTCGATGCCACCAGGGAAATTCCGGTCGCGAAGCCATCCAGAAAATGGCTCGGCGTCACAACGACATCCCGCTCGCTCAGATAGCGATCAACGATATTTCTCAGGACGTGCGGCGTATCCGAATATCCTATGAAGGACGTCGGTTCGATATCGCGCGGGTCGATTTCCGCGCGTGTCGAAAGAGGGTGGTCGCGTGACAGAATGGCGACGATAGGTTCGCGGGCGATGACCTTGTAGGTCACATCGGGCTGAGGCTCGAGCCGCGAAAACCCCACGTCGATTTCGCCACGCTGCACCGCTTCGGCAATGGCGGGAGAGAAATCGCTCGAAACCCGGAAATCGATCTCCTTGAGATGATCTCGCAGGACTTGCGTGACGTGGGAAAGCCATTCCACTTCCTGCCCGGTCAAAAACCCCACGGAGAAGCTGGCCTTTGCTGGGCGCACCGCGCGTCTCGCGGCGGCAATCGCTTCACCCGCCTGTCCCAGGGCCAGCCGCGCGTGGACCAGAAACGCTTCCCCCGCAGCCGTGAGTTCGACCCCGCGTGATCCGCGGGTGAAGAGTTGCGCGCCGACTTCGGCTTCGAGGTCTCTCAGCTGCCGGCTCAAGGATGGTTGGGCGGTATGCAGCCGCTTCTCCGCGGCCACCGTCAGACTGCCTTCCTCTGCTACGGCAACGAAATATCGAAGGTGGCGAAGCTCCATTTGCCATACCTAGCAGGTATGGCTGCTGAAGCTACAAAGTCTTTTTCCTGCACGCCGCCAAAGCCTATTTCCAGTCACACATAAAGAGCACCGGCAAGGCACTATGCCCGCCAGGCATTTTTATAGTTCAAGCAGGAGAATACTCATGACCAATATTCTGATCGTTCTTTCTGCGGCGGACAGATGGACGCGCGCGGACGGTTCCCTCTACGAGTCCGGTGTATGGGCGCAGGAATTCGTCGATCTCGACGAAGCGTTTGTTCGTGCTGGCTTTACGGTCGATCTGGCGAGCCCGGGCGGAATCGTGCCGACCATGGACAAGCGCAGTCTGGACCCGAAGATGGTTGGTGAGGAAGTGGCAGGGCGCATGCGCGACTACCTTGCAAGCAACGCGCAGCGGATTGAACATCCTCTCGTTCTGTCCGAGATCGACACCGCGAAGTATGACGCCTTTGTCGTTCCTGGCGGGCACGGTCCGGTTGAGGACTTGTACAAAGATCCGGACATGGGCCGAGTACTGGTCGAGGCCGATCGGGCATCGAAAATCATCGCCGCCGTTTGCCATGGCCCGGCCGCGCTGCTGGCGGCGAAGGACGAGAACGGTAACTGGCCCTTCGTTGGTCGCAAGATGACTTCGTTGAGCGACGAGGAAGAAATCGAGTTCGGGACCGCCGAGAATGCTCCCTGGCTTCTGGCCGATACGCTGCGCAAGTCCGGGGCTGCTTTCGAACAGGGGCCGAACTGGAAAGCCTATGTCGTGAAAGACGGCAATTTGCTGACCGGCCAGAACCCGCAATCGTCGGCACCGTTGGCCGACGTGGTAATCGGCGCTCTCCAATGACGTGTGAGCCGGGTGCAGAAGACCGCAAGTTTGCAAGGTCTCCTGTGCCCGGCTAACCCGAAGCCGTGATTGCATCAGCTTATGAAGATCCTTTGCTACAGGCGCTATGCAGTTCGCCGATTGCGACGGTGGTCACGGACCCGCACGCACCGGATAATCCCATCGTCGCTGTCAACGAGGCGTTCGCGCAGCTGACCGGATATGCAGCGTCCGAAGTCATCGGTCGCAACTGTCGCTTCCTCGCCGGGTCGAAGACGGAGCAGGCTGGCACTGCGATCCTGCGGGAAGCGATCAATGGCCAGCGGCCGGTGCTGACGGAAGTGCGGAATTATCGGCGGGATGGAACCCCGTTCCAGAACGCCGTGATGATTGCGCCGATCTTCGATCCTGATGGGCAGCTCAAATACTTCATCGGATCGCAGATGGAGGTAGGCGATGGCGGAATGCCGACCATCTCACGAAGCGAAATGTCGCGCGAACGGATCAGCAGGCTCACACCCCGCCAGCGGGAAGTGCTCCGCGAGATGATGCTGGGCCATCGCAACAAGCAGATCGCCGCGCGTTTGGGATTGAGCGAGAAGACCGTGAAGATGCACCGCAGCAGCATGCTCGGACGGCTCGGCGCGTCGTCCTCAACAGAAGCGGTAAGGATCGCGGTTGAGGCGGGACTTTAGTTCAGCGGTCTCGGTTGATCGCGAAATCGGCGATCGCGCGGAGCAGGGCAGCATCTGTGCCGAAGGGCCGTAGGTGCTCCTTGGCCTGCTCTATCAGCATCTTCGCTTGTTCTCGGGCCCGTTCTCGGCCCAGCAGGGAAACGAATGTGGCCTTCCCTGCGGCCCCATCTTTTCTTAGCCGCTTGCCTGCTTTCTCCTCGTTACCTTCGACGTCGAGGAGATCGTCCGCGATCTGGAAGGCCAACCCCAGGCATTGTCCATATCCCCGCAAGCTCATCCTTGCGGCCTGCGTTGCTTCCGCGAGCACTGCGCCTGCTTCCAGGCACCAGCCGATCAGCGCCCCCGTCTTCAGGCGCTGCAGGCGAATGACCGCGTCGAAATCGGCCTCCTGCTGTGGAAGCAGGTCGAGCATCTGACCACCGGCCATGCCGCCCGCACCCACTGCCATCGCGAGGTCGCGCGCCAGTTCGCAACGAACCCCGCCGTCGGGGTGCGTAGCGGGATCGGCCAGAACTTCGAACGCGAGCGAGTGAAGGGCATCCCCTGCAAGAACTGCGGTAGCCTCGTCGAAAGCCTTGTGCACCGTTGGCTTGCCGCGCCGAAGATCGTCATCGTCCATGCAGGGCAGATCGTCATGGATCAGCGAATGGACATGGATACATTCGACTGCGAGCCCGGCGCGCAATGCCTGCGATCGGGGAACTCCGAACAAATCGGCAGAGGCGGCGACCAGTACCGGCCTTAGGCGTTTGCCGCCCCCCATCGCGGCATGACGCATGGCCGAATAGAGGCGGTCACGAGCATCTCCGGGCAATTTCAACGCTCGGTCGAACATGCCGTCGATATCATCACACGCCATTTTCAGCGAGGTGGCCAGCGAGTTATCGGCTTCAGATCGCTGGAGCATGGTTCCCAATCTTCATGCGCTTGAACACCATTCCTTCGTCGGCTTGCCCAAACTCTTCTACTGTCAGATCATAGCGAGTGCGCAGGGCGTCGATAATCTCAACTACGCTTTCTTCGGGGGTCGATGCCGCAGCAGTTATGCCGAGGGTGCGGCAGTTTTCCAGCGAGTTCCAGTCGATCTGCGAAACGTCTGCGATCAACTGCACTTCGCCGCACCCGTTCGCCCGGGCCACTTCGACCAGTCTATTGGCGTTCGAAGAAAAGGATTCCCCCGCGACAACCACGGCGTCCACCTTAGGCGCCATCTGCTTGACGGCCGCCTGACGGTTGGTGGTGGCGTAGCAAATGTCGCTGCTTGAAGGGCCGACGATGTTCGGGAAGCGCGTCTTCAACGCGTTCACGACCTCCTGCGCCTCGTCCACGGAGTAGGTCGTCTGGACTGCATAAGCGAGGTTTATGGTTGGAGGAAACTCGAGGTCCGCGATGTCCTCTGCGCGGCTGACCACACAGGCGCTGCCGTCTGGAATCTGCCCCAGACAGCCCACGATCTCGGGATGCTCGGCGTGTCCAATTATCGCGACGTACCTGCCAGCGCGGTGGTGTTTGATAACCTCGCGGTGGACCTTGGCGACCAGTGGGCAGACCGCATCGAAACAGAGAAGCCCGCGTTCCTTGGCCTCTATCGTCACACTCCGGGCAACGCCATGCGCCGACAGAATGACCACTGCCCCTTCCGGAACTTCATCCAGTTCCTGAATGAAAACGGCGCCCTGTTCCTCCAGCGCGCGCACGACTGTCAGGTTGTGGACGATGGCGCGCCGCACATAGACCGGAGGGCCGAACCGTTCGAGCGCGTCTTCGACCGCATCGATCGCCCTGCGCACCCCGGCGCAGAATCCGCGTGGAGCTGCCAGAAATACCTTGAGCTGACCGCGATGGCCGGGGCCGTTCGCCGAACTTTGGACAGCAGTGGTTCGGTCCGGCATCGCTTTCCTTTCCAGCCCCTCCGCAGCATCACGGTACGGGGTGACAGGAACGTCGTCCACATGGTCTAAAGGAGGTAACGTACTCGGACCACTTGTGTGTTCCGGCCTGTATTCAACCGAAAGCTTGCTTCGCCGAACTTGGGCGGTCCGAACCGGATAGGGGGATTGCCGGAGAAGCCGAAACCCTCACGCGGGATTGCCACGAACGTATCGAGCTTTCCGTTGCCGTTCTCGTCATGGATGATCGAGACTGAGTAGGTACCTGCTGCCAGATTGCGGAAGTGGAGTTCGCCAGCCTCTTTCGCCGGGACACTCAGCTTCAGCGAACTCGCATCCGCCTCGCAGTCAGGAAAATGCTCTGCGCTTTGCGTCAGGCACGCGTGGACCATGCCCTTCTGGTTCCGAAGCTGGGATACCTGGACGCGAAGCTCACCGTCCTGCGGTTCCGCGGCGAGCGCCTGTGTCGAAGTCGCCAAGACCCCGATCAGTACCGCAAATCCGATCCCAGAAACGGAAATATAGCCCATAATTGCACCTATAATCGCGATGATGTCGCTCGTGATGGCTGGCGGTTATCAGCCACTTGCCGACCGGGCCATGAACCAAGCGTGCAGGAAACATTTCCCATCCCATGTGGTTCGTGACTCCCATGACTGTCATGATCGACAGGACCGCGAGTAGGGCCGGGACATAGATCGGGATGAAGAACACGAGGGCGGGGATGATCACCGCACCTGTGATCGCCTCCAGCGGATGGAAGCTCATCGCGGCCCACGCGGTCGGCGGACGGCTGGCATGGTGGACCGCATGGGCAGCGCGGAAAAGCGCCGGACGGTGCATCCAGCGGTGCGTCCAGTAAAACCAGGTGTCGTGCAGGAAGAGGTATAGCGCGATTGACAGTGGCACCCACCACAGCGGGTATTCATGGGCATCGGTGTAGATTCTGGTCCATCCGCGTTCCTGCCACCCCCACGCTACTAGCCCTGCAGGGAGCCCGTAGATCGCCGCGCTTACCAGCGACCAGCGAATCTCCGCTCGGATCTGTTTCGACTGTCCCGCGTATTGCCCGGGCAGGCGGCTCTGGGTCAGCCAGGCGAAGCCGCCGCTCACAATCAGATAACGCACCGCGACGATCACGGTGACGGCAACCATTGATGCCAGGGCGGTGAAAAGGACTTCCACGCCGCTTCCTACAACAATGATTGGCTGGATGCGACGGGCCTGCGTAAGACGGTGAAGAATGGCATCAAGTGATAACAGAGTGATCATCGCCGGGGGCGGTCTGGCGGGATGCCTTGTTGCACTGGCCTTGGTGCGCCTCCGTCCGGACGTGCCGATGCTGTTGCTGGAGAGCGGGCCCAGCTTTGGCGGAAATCACGTCTGGTCGTTTTTCGATCCTGATGTGACGGACGATGATCGGTGGCTGGTCGATCCGATGATCGTGGCGCGGTGGGATGCTTATGACATCCAGTTCCCCAAGCGGACGCGCACGCTTCAGACCGCTTACAACAGTGCATCCTCTGATCGGCTGGATCAGGTGGTTCGTGATCGGTTGAGCCCGGACCAGTATCGGCTGGATTGCACTATCGAGGTAGTTTCGCCCGATCACGTTCGGCTGGCTGGCGGCGAAACGCTGTCGGCCTCCTGTGTGATCGACGCACGCGGGGCCGTTGACATGGATGGGCTCGATCTCGGCTGGCAGAAATTCGTCGGCAGGGAGTACCTGTTCGACAGTCCGCACGGGCTCGAGCGCCCAATCGTAATGGATGCGACAGTCGATCAGACGGACGGGTATCGCTTCGTTTACTGCCTGCCCTTCTCTGAAACCCGCCTGCTGGTGGAGGACACCTATTATTCGCTCTCTCCAAAGCTGGATTTGGAGCAACTTGGCGCGCGGATAGAAGCCTATCTGGCCTCGCGCGGGTGGCATCCCATTGGTCTGGAGAAGGAAGAGAGCGGCGTTCTTCCGGTGGCAATGGGGGGCAGCGTGACTTCGTTGTGGCCCGGCGATCAGCGGGTGCCGAGGCTGGGCCTTCGCGGCGGGTTCTTCCACCCGACCACGGGTTACTCACTGCCGGATGCAGTGCGAACTGCAATGCTCGTCGCGCGTCAGCCTGACCTGCGCAGCGAGGCGCTCTATCGTGTCCTGCGGCAAGAGGCGGAACGGCTGTGGCGAGAGCGTCGGTTCTATCGGCTGCTCGACCGAATGTTGTTCAACGCAGCGCCTCCTGCGCAGCGTTACAAGGTGCTTGAGCACTTTTACCGTCTTGATGCGGGGCTCGTTGCCCGCTTCTACGCTGGCCGTTCAACGCTGATGGACAAGGCTCGCATCCTTAGCGGCAAGCCGCCGGTGCCGATTGGTGGGGCGTTGGCGGCCTTGGTGGGCGCCGGGAGATATTCGGAATGAAGCGGGCCGCAATTATTGGCGCGGGATTTGGCGGGCTTGCTTTGGGCATCCGACTGCAATCGAGCGGCATCGACACGACGATAGTCGAGGCGCGCGATCGCCCCGGCGGCAGGGCTTATTTCTGGCAGCGCGAAGGCTATACTTTTGATGCGGGTCCGACCGTCATCACTGACCCCGCTTGCCTGCGCGAGTTGTGGGAACTGTCGGGCGCCGACTTGGCAACGGACGTCGATCTGGTGCCGGTCACGCCGTTCTATCGTCTGAGCTGGCCTGATGGGACGCAGTTCGATTATTCGAACGACGATCCCGCGTTGATGCAAGAGATCGCACGCCTCGATCCGGCAGACGTCGAAGGCTACCGCCGCTTTCTCGACTACGCGGCAGGCGTTTATGTCGAAGGTTACGAGAAACTGGGCGCGGTTCCGTTTCTGGATTTCGCCGCCATGCTGCGCGCGGCTCCGCAACTTGCGCGATATCAGGCTTGGCGGTCTGTCTATTCGGTCGTGTCGAAGTTCGTGCGCAACGAGAAGCTGCGGCAGGCACTGTCGTTCCACACCCTGCTCGTGGGCGGAAATCCGATGACCACCAGCGCCATCTATGCGCTGATCCACAAGCTGGAACGCGACGGTGGCGTGTGGTTCGCGAACGGCGGAACCAACCAGCTGGTCGCGGGCATGGTGCGGCATTTCGAGAGGCTGGGCGGGAAGCTTCGTCTCGGCGATCCGGTTACCTCGGTGGACGCACGCGGGGAACGGATCACTGGCCTTACCTGCGCAAGCGGATGGAGCGGAGAGTTTGACGCCGTTGCCTCCAACGGAGACGTCGTGCGGACTTACGAACTGCTCGGCGATCATAAGCGAGGTACCAAAGCTGCGGCATCACTACGCAAGAAGCGCTTTTCTCCGTCGCTATTCGTGGTCCACTTCGGCGTGCGGGGAGAATGTCCCGAGATTCCTCATCACTCGATCCTGTTCGGCCCGCGTTACGAAGGTCTGCTTTCGGACATTTACGGCGGTGGGAAGCTGGCGGACGATCCATCGCTCTACATCCATCACCCGACAGTGACCGACCCTACACTTGCGCCGGAGGGGTGTTCCACCTTCTACGCGCTCGCTCCGGTCCCTCATCTGGGCAAGCTGGCGATGGACTGGGAAGTGGAAGGCCCGGCATACGCGGAACACATCCTGTCGATCGTGGAGCAGCGCCTGCTCCCCGGCCTGCGTGACCGGGTGGAGGTGATGTTCCACTACACCCCGCAAGACTTCGCGGACGATCTGGGGGCGTTTCAGGGGTCTGCTTTCAGCCTCGAACCCCTCCTGACGCAAAGCGCGTGGTTCCGGGTTCACAACCGCGACGACGTTTTGAGCAATCTCTACTTCGTGGGTGCGGGCACGCATCCCGGTGCCGGGATTCCGGGCGTCGTTGGAAGTGCGAGGGCCACCGCAGGACTGATGATTGATGACCTCGTTGGCTGAGCGGGCGGCGCTCGTCGCTCATGCGCAGGCTACGATCGAGATGGGCTCGAAGTCGTTTCGCTTTGCCAGCCGGCTTTTCGATCCCGTCACACGAGAGCGCGCCTGGTTGCTCTACGCCTGGTGCCGCGCTTGCGACGATCTGGCCGATGGACAGGCCCACGGGCACGATGCGGTTATCGTTTCCGACCCGGATCGCCGGTTCCGCTATCTGACGAAGCAGAGCGAGCGGGCGCTGGCGGGTAAACCCTGCGGCGATCCGTCATTCGATGCGCTGCGCGTCGTTGCTGCCGAAAGCGCACTTCCCGGTCGGTTCGTGGCCGACCACTTGGCCGGGTTCGCGCGAGACTGCGAAGGATGGCGGCCCGAAACTGAGGAAGACCTCCTGTCCTACTGCTATCAGGTAGCTGGCGCGGTCGGTTGCATGATGGCTGTCATCATGGGCGTATCGCCCGATGACGACGACACGCTCGACCGTGCCTGCGACCTCGGCATGGCATTCCAGCTCGCCAACATCGTCCGCGATCTGGGGGAGGACTATGAGGTCGGGAGGCGTTACCTTCCGACCCAGTGGTTGGATGAGGTCGGGTTGTCGGCTGACAACTACATGGATGCGGCAAATCGGGAGCCGCTGGTGATCCTCGCCAATAGACTTTGCGACAGGGTGCGGGGCTATCAGGCCTCGGCGCGCGTAGGTGCCGCCAGGCTACCGTTCAGGTCCCGTTGGGCCGTTCTCTCCGCCGCTAGGATATACGGTGGGATCGCCGAAGAAGTGGTCCGCCGCGCGGGCTCTGCATGGGACCGCCGCGTGGTCGTTCCGAAGCAGGCCAAGCTCGCCCACGTCATCGCCGCCGCTTTGGAAAGCGCCGGAACGCCCAGCGGAACGGACCGCTCAGGCCTCTGGACCCGGCCTCGCTGAAGGCGCACGCAGGCCGGCATTACCGCGTTGTGCGAGCTGCGCCTTGAGGACTTCTGGCCTCGGCGCCCAGATGAATCCGAAGCTGACCGATCCCTCCTTCGTCTCGGTCACATGGTGCAGCCGGTGCGCCTGCATGATCCGTTTCATATAGGCAGAACGCGGCACGTAGCGGTGTGAAAGACGGCGATGCACGATCACGTCGTGAAATCCGAAATAGATCGCGCCGTAGGCGGCAATCCCCGCTCCCACCCACACGGCCCAGGTGCCCCAATCAAGGTTCACCCCGCCATAGAGCAGCGCGATCGACGGTATCGCGAAGATCAAGGCATAGAGGTCGTTCGCCTCGAACGGACCCGTCCGCTCGCGATGGTGGCTGCGGTGCAGAAACCATCCGGGCCCATGCATGATCCAGCGGTGCGCTGCGTAGGCGAAGCCTTCCATTCCAATGATGGTGAGCAGGAACAGGGAAATGCCGAGGAGCCAGTTCATCGGGCCCGATATAGGCCCTGTGGCTCGCGGCCCCAACCGGCTTTCTTGCTCTTAGCTCGCGGGTGCCAGCATTCCGTGCATCTCGAGCCATCTGACGAAGGCATTGAACCAGCCAGTGCTTGTGGTGTCCTTCGGGTACATGCCGAAGCCGTGACCACCCCGTTCGTAGAAGTGGAATTCGAAAGGCCGCCTGGCTGCCCGCCAGCTTTCGATCAGGCCAAGCCCGCTATTGGCAAAGAGGGGGTCGTCGACCGCGAGCGCTACAAACAGCGGAGCGGCATCGGCCGGTACATCGACACTTCCCAGCGGACCGTAAATGTTGCCGATGAAGGCGGGCCGCGCATCCTGACCGGCAAGAGCGGTCGTCATCGTCAACATGGCACCGGCGGAAAAGCCGACCATGCCGATGCGATCAGGATCGACCTTCCATTCCTTCGCTCGCGACCTGACCAACGCGAAAGCGGCGCGCGCATCCGCGAGTTGAGGAGCCAGGCTCTGCGTCATTGCCGCGGGCGACATTTCCGGCGGACGCGCAGCGGCACCGGTGAACATCTCGTTCATCGAACGCTCGAACGCAGGCATATCCGCTGGAGTCTGGTTGAGGCGGTACTTGAGCACGAATGCGGAAACGCCCTTCGCTGCCAAGGCACGGGCGACGTCGGAACCTTCGTTCTCCATCGACAGCGTCCGGAACCCGCCGCCCGGCGCGACGATCACAGCGGCACCCGTCGCCTTCGCTGGATCGGCCAAGTAGGGTGTCAGGGTTGCTACGGTGACATTGCGGGCGAAGGCGCTTCCGTACTGGCGATGCCACGCTTCGGGGGCAGTCGCTCCGGGCAGGGCCCCCGTCCCGAGCTCGATCGCACCGGTTTGAGTGGGGGTGGCGATCGCAGTCATGGCATCGTCCTGAGCCAGCAATGGCCCGGACAGCATCAGTGTTGCGGCGACGGCTGCAGCGGTGGCTCGAACGCAGTTCTTCATCTGGATCATGGCAGATCTCCGGCTGGCGGGAACGGGTTCACTGGGGCGGGCGCACGGACACGCCGGCGTCCGTCTGGAGCACGGGCTTCATGGTGCCGTCCGCATTGTATTCGAGGTGTTCGACCGTGACCGCGCGGCGGCCGATCGCGCCGTTCTGGTCGCCGACCGTGAGCGCGGCATTGTGCAGGAACAGATACCAGTTGCCCTTGAACTGCGCGATGCCTGGATGGATTGTGAAGCTGAACTGTCCGGACCCGGTCAGTTCACCGCGATACGTCCAAGGGCCGCGGATGGAAGGGGCGGTAGAGTACGAAACTTTCTCGTCACGATGCGTCGAACGGTCCAGCGAGGCGTAGGTCAGGTAGTAGAGGTTGCCGCGTTTATGCAGCCACGGCCCTTCCTCGAAATGCGGAGGAGTGATCTCGGTAATCGGTCCGTCGATTTCGATCATATTGGGCTTTAGCCGGGCGATGTAACACTGGCGGTTGCCCCATGCGATCCAGGTCGTTCCGTCGTCGTCCGTGAACACCGTGGGGTCGATGTCTTCCCAGCTGTGGTCACCCTTTGGGGTCATCTCATTGGTGATGAGCGCTGAACCTTTTGCGTCGACGAAGGGGCCGGTCGGCGTGTCGGACACCGCCACGGCAATGGCTTTTCCGGAATGCGTATCGTCGTGTTCGACGGCGGCGTAAAACCAGAACCGACCGTTCTTCTCGATCGCCTGTGAAGCCCATGCGTCCTGCTTCGCCCATTTGAAATCGGCAACGCGCATGATGGGACCGTGGTCTGTCCAGGTCTTCATGTCGGTTGTCGAATAGACGAGCCACTCGCGCATATTGAACATCTCGTCGCGCTGCGCCTGATCATGCCCGACGTAGAGGTACAGCCGGTCGCCCACGACCAGAGGTGCCGGATCCGCGGTGAACTTATCACGGATGATGGGGTTCGACCCCGGAACATGGGCTGTTTCAGTTTGGCTGACGGCCGCAGCACATCCAGCCAGAGCCGTGAGGGCCAACGCCACCGCAACCGAATACTCTGTCTTATTACAGAGCATGGGCTGCCCCCGGCGCGGGTTGCGCGTTGGTGGGGCGACATCCCCAGAGCGCGTAGAACAACACGTAGAGTTCGCAGACCGCCGTCAGCAGGAACGAGAGCTGAAGTCCGTATCGGTCCGCCAGCCAGCCTTGGACCACGACCAGAGCACCGCCTGCGATCGCCATAATCAACAGGCCTGATCCCTCTTCGGTGAGCGGCCCGAGCCCCTTGATGGCAAGGGTGAAGATCGTCGGGAACATGATCGAATGGAACAGCCCGACCGCGATCAGTGCCCACATGGCGACAGGGCCGTGGGCAAACGTGGCAACGATCATCACCGCGAAGGCGCCGATCGAGAAGGTGGTTAGGACTTTGGCTGCATCGACCTTCTGCATCAGCAAGCTACCGAGAAATCGGCCGACCATCATCCCCCCCCACAGCAGGAAGAGGTAGTTCGATGCCTGCTGGTGGGTCAGATTCCCGATGTCAGGTTGGCTGATGAAGTTGATGAAAAGATTGGAAACTCCAATCTCTGCGATCAGGTAGATAAAGATCGCCGGCACACCGAACACCAGGTTGCGGTGGTTCCAAAGCGACAGTCCCTTGCGTGCCTCGCGGCTGGCCCGCCGGGTGGCGCCCCCCATCGCGGGCAGGGGGAAGCGAGCGATCACCACCGCCAGCACCACCAGTACCGCCGCCACGATGATGTAGGGCAGGATCACCGATTGCGCGTCCGCATAGCGTTCGGCTGCGGTCAGCGTGACGCCAGCTTCCGATGTACCCCCCTTGGAGCGACCAAGGATCAGGTAGCCGCCGAATAGCGGGGCGAGGGTGGTTCCAAGCGAGTTGAACGCTTGAACAAAGTTGAGCCTTGAGGAAGAGGTTTCGGAAGGACCGACAACGGCCACGTAGGGATTGGCTGCCACCTGCAGCAGCGTAATGCCGCTCGCGATCACAAACAGGGCGACCAGAACCACACCGTAAGATGGAAGCCGCGCCGCCGGGACCATCAGCAATGCGCCCGCCGCCATCGCCAGCAGGCCGTACACTATGGACCGCTGGTATCCGATCCGCTCGATCAGTTTGGCTGAGGGGATCGAGGCTACGAAATAGGCGATGAACCACACGCTCTCGATCAATGTGGTCTGAGTATAATTCAGGTCGAACACGCTGCGCAGGTGCGGCAGCAGCGTGTTGTTGATGACGGTGATGAACCCCCACATGAAGAACAGGCTGGCGAGCAGCGTCAGTGCAGGACGGTAGGTTTGAGATGCGGAAGCATCGCCTGCCGGCACGGGTCCCCCAACTGGTGACAGCGCCATTCATCCCCTCCTTGTCGGCAAATTGCTTGCCCTTTTTTTGTCGGACTATATGCACGAGGCAACAGCGTCAATCCTGAGACGCGATGGGGGAGTGGGTGATGAAGGCGATGTTGCTCGTCGCAGCGGTCAGCGTGCTGGCTACCCCCGCTCTGGGTGCCGAGGCGGTTCGCGAACAGGCCGGCCATCTGGCTGACGGCACATCGGTTGAGGCAGTCACCCTCAAGAATGCGGGCGGTGTAGAGGCGAGGGTCATCACCTACGGCGCCACACTGCAATCGCTGATCGCGCCGGATCGGAATGGCGAGGGGGCAGAAGTCACTCTCGGCTATGACACCGCCGCGGAGTATGAAGCCAAACCCAATTATTTCGGCGTGACCGTTGGCCGCTATGCCAACAGGATTTCCGGGGGACGTTTCACCCTCGATGGGCGCAGTTACCAGTTGACCCAGAACGACAAGGCCAACTCGCTGCATGGCGGCGTGGCCGGGTTCGACAAGCGGAACTGGCGAGTATTGTCAGTATCCAGCGGCTCACCCGCACGGGTGGTGTTGGGCCTTACCAGCCCCGACGGTGATCAGGGCTATCCCGGCAAGCTGGAAGTCACCGTGACTTACTCGCTGGATGATGCCGGCAACTTTGCCATTGCCTACGACGCCACGTCGGACAAGCCGACGATCGTCAACATGACTAACCATGCGCTGTTCAACATGGCTGGCGATGGCGCTGCTCAAGGTACGTCAGGCCAGCTGCTGACCATTCCTGCCAGGACCTATACACCCGTTGACGCCGCGCTGATCCCAACGGGCGAGCTCAAACCTGTTGCGGGGACGGTGTTCGATTTCCGCGCTCCCCGACTGATCGCTGCCGGTCTGCGCGACGGGCGCGATCCCCAGATCGCTCTGGGGCGGGGCTACGATCACAACTTCGCGCTCGACAAGGGCCAGACAAGTTCGCCTGAACTGGCCGCGCGCTTGGAAGACCCGGCATCAGGACGCGTCTTGGAGGTGTTGAGCACCGAACCGGGGCTGCAATTCTACAGCGGCAATTTCCTCGACGGTACGATTACCGGGCGAAGCGGGCGCATCTACCGGATGGGCGACGGTATCGCGCTGGAGCCTCAGAAATTCCCCGACGCGCCCAATCAGGCGAGCTTCGCCTCTGCGCGTGTCGAACCCGGCAAGCCGTATCGCCACGTGATGATCTACCGCCTTTCCGTTGCCCGCTGACTTAGACAGATGACTGACCGCAAAGATCTGCGCTCTCGCGCGTGGTTCGATAACCTCGACAACGTCGACATGACGGCGCTCTATCTCGAGCGTTATCTGAACTTCGGACTGAGCTTGGGCGAACTGCGGTCGGGCAAGCCGATCATTGGCATCGCCCAGACCGGATCGGATCTTTCGCCCTGCAACCGGCATCATCTCGTCTTGGCGGAGCGGGTTCGCGAAGGGATACGCGAGGCGGGCGGCATCGCGATCGAGTTTCCGGTGCATCCCATTCAGGAGACGGGCAAACGCCCAACCGCCGGGCTGGATCGCAACCTAGCCTATCTGGCTCTGGTCGAGGTGCTTTACGGCTACCCGATAGATGGCGTGGTGCTGACCATCGGGTGCGACAAGACTACCCCCGCCTGCTTGATGGCGGCGGCCACAGTGAACATTCCGGCCATCGCGCTGTCCGTCGGGCCAATGCTCAACGGATGGCATCGCGGGAAACGAACCGGCTCCGGGACTATCGTATGGGAAGCGCGAGAGCAGCTTGCGGCGGGCGAGATCAATGCCGAGGAGTTTATCCGTCTCGTAGCGTCGTCCGCACCATCGACCGGCTATTGCAATACCATGGGCACGGCCACGACGATGAACAGTCTGGCAGAGGCTCTGGGAATGTCGCTGCCCGGCTCTGCGGCGATCCCCGCGCCTTATCGCGATAGGCAGGAGGTAGCCTACCTCACTGGCAAACGCATTGTTGAGATGGTGGCAGAGGACCTGAAGCCATCCGATATCCTGACGCGCGAAGCGTTCCACAACGCGATCCGCGTTAACTCGGCAATCGGCGGCTCAACCAATGCCCCGATCCACCTCGCCGCTATCGCCCGGCACATCGGCGTAGAACTGCCGCTAACCGATTGGCAGGAGGTCGGGCACGACGTCCCGCTTCTCGTCAATCTACAGCCGGCAGGCGAGTATCTGGGCGAGGATTACTACCGCGCGGGCGGCGTTCCTGCGGTGATCAATCAACTCATGCGCCGCAACCTGATCCATGAAAGCGCGCTGACTGCCAACGGGCGCAGCATGGGGGACAATTGCCGCGACGCTGTGATTGAGGACGAACGGGTAATCCGCCCGATCGACAACCCTCTGATGCAGTCAGCCGGTTTCCTCGTTCTGCGCGGCAATCTGTTTGACTCGGCGGTCATGAAGACCAGCGTGATCTCGCCCGAGTTTCGCGCCCGCTACCTCTCGAACCCTGACGACCCGGACGCGTTCGAGGGACCGGTGGCGGTGTTCGACGGGCCAGAAGACTATCACGCGCGGATCGATGACCCTGCGTTGGGCGTAACCTCTGAAACTCTGCTGATCATGCGCGGAGCGGGTCCGGTTGGCTATCCCGGCGCAGCAGAGGTCGTGAACATGCGGCCACCCAGCTATCTGCTGGCTCAGGGGGTACATAGCCTCCCTTGCCTAGGGGATGGGCGACAGTCCGGAACCAGCGGCAGCCCCTCGATTCTCAACGCTTCGCCAGAGGCGGCGGTGATGGGCGGGCTCGCGCTACTCCGGGATGGTGACCGGGTTCGGATCGATCTGGGCGCAGGAACTGCAAACATGCTCGTTTCCGAGGATGAACTCGCCCGGCGACGCGGCGAACTCGCAGCTGACGGCGGCTATCAGTTTCCGGCTTCGCAGACCCCCTGGCAGGAAATTCAGCGCCAGCTGGTTGGCCAGATGGAGAGCGGCGCGATCCTTGAAGGTGCGGAGCAGTATCAGCGAATAGCCCAGACGCGGGGACTTCCGCGCGACAGCCACTGACCAAGACGAACAGGGGGAGAGCAAGATGCGGAAGACGTTGCTGAGCGGTCTGGTGATCGCACTTTCCTTGCTATCACAACCAGTTATTGCTCAAACTTCTGGTGACACAATCACTGTCACCATCGACGCAAACAAGTCCGGCGCGAAGGTCGATCGCCATATTTTCGGACAATTCGCAGAGCACCTCGGCACGGGCATCTACGGCGGTGTCTGGGTAGGGGAGGATTCCCCTATTCCCAACGTTCGCGGAATCCGCAGCGACGTCGTCGCGGCACTACGCGCCATACGCGTGCCGAACGTTCGCTGGCCCGGAGGATGCTTCGCCGACGAATATCACTGGCGCGATGGTATCGGCGATCCGGCGAAGCGGGGCGTATCGGTCAATTGGAACTGGGGCGGTGCGATCGAAAACAACGCGTTCGGCACGCATGAGTTCTTCGATTTCGCCGAGCAGATCGGCGCTGATGCCTATGTTTCGGTCAACGTGGGGTCGGGCACGATCAAGGAGGGCGCTGACTGGATTGCCTACATAACGGCCGATGATCGCACCACCGCTGGGCAGGAGCGCGCGGCGAACGGGCGGCGCGAGCCGTGGCAGGTCAAGTTCCTCGGCATCGGCAACGAGAACTGGGGCTGTGGCGGCAATATGCGGCCTCAGTATTATGCCGACGAATTAAAGCGTTATGCGCGCTTCGTGCGCAGCTTCCACCCCGACCAGCAGACCGCGCCCAATCTCATGCAGCGCATCGCCGTGGGACCAAGCGATGGCGACACATCCTACACAGAAGGCGTGATGAAGGCGTGGAGCGAGAAGGATTGGAGCTGGGATTTCGAAGGCCTGTCGCTCCATTCCTACACCGTCGTGCGATGGCCCCCGGCCTACGAGAGCGTGGACTTTGGCGAGCAGGAATATGCCGAACTGACGCAGGCCACCTTGAAGATGGAGGATCATCTCAAGACCCACTCTGCGATCATGGACAAGTATGACCCTGAGAAGAAAGTCGGGCTTGTCGTCGACGAATGGGGGGTGTGGCTAGCCAAGCTGCCGGGCACGCAAGAAGGCTTCCTGCAGCAGCAGAACTCGATGCGCGACGCGATCATCGCCGCGTTGAACTTCAACATGTTCGCACGCCACGCCGACAGGGTTCGCGGCGCGAATATCGCCCAGATGGTCAACGTGCTGCAGGCAATGATCCTCACCGATGGTGAGAAGATGTTGCTCACGCCAACGTACCATATCCATCAGATGTACCTGCCGTTTCAGGACGCAACCCTGATCCCGGTGTCTTTCGCCGCGGGGGAGTATCGCCGCGGCGATGTCGTGCTGCCCCGCGTGGACGCAGCGGCGGTTCGGGCGACTGACGACAAGCTGTGGCTGGCGCTGGTCAATCTCGACCCAAACCGCCCCACTGCGGTTCAGGTGAAAATCCCGAACGTTTCTGCCCGGCGTGCGGTTGGGACAGTGCTGACGGCCCCCAGGGTCAATTCGATCAACACCTTCGACGCGGAGAACACTGTGGCGCCGCGACCACTCTCGGCCTCTGTCTCCAGCGGCGAGATCACGGTTCAGCTCCCGAGCAAGTCGGTCGCGATGCTGGCGATTGAACAGTAGCTTGGCGCTTAGTCGTGAAACGGGTCTGTGGGCACTGTGCGACCGCGTAGAAATGCGTCCGCCACAAGCCGGAAAGGATCGCTGTCGAGTTCGCACGAGCCATTGCGAATGAGTTCGCTGAAGCGGATGTAGAGCGCGGTATACTCGGCGTCTTCGCCTGACAGCCCTCCAGACGGCAGGGTCAGTTCAGCTCCGCCCCTTGAAAGCACGAGTTGCCCGGCGTCCGTCTCGACTTCGATGTCCCAGGTCTGCGGCCCGGTTTGCCGCCAGTCCAGTTCGACCGCGATCTGCGCACCTGCGCGATCTTCCAGTGAGAGACGGGCCGCAATCGGGGCCTCTCGGTTAGATGGGACTTCCAGTTCCGCATCGGTCAGGACCAAGGGGTGCGGCAGGATGTGCGTCGCGATGGAGAGCGCATTGATGCCGGGATCAAACACACCCAGACCGCCGGGCCGCCAGATCCAGCTCTGCCCCGGATGCCATTTTCGCACATCTTCATGCCACGTGATCTTGGCGCTTAGAACGCGACGGTCGCCCAACCAGCCGCGAGCCGCGTCGACCCCCGCCGCGAACCGCGAATGCCACCCGGCGAATACTGTCACGCCCCCATCGCGCGCGAGGTCGAGGAGCAGCGCGGCTTCTGACAAGCTCGCCGCTGGTGGCTTTTCGAGGAAGACGTGCTTTCCGCGTCGCAACGCCGCCGCCGCCAGTCGATGGCGGACCTGAGGGGGTGTGCAGATCGTCACCGCGTCGATCTCTGCATCGCTATCCAGAAGCGCGTCCAGAGTTTCGAAAGCAGAGATTTCGGGAAGTGCAGCGGAAGCGGGATCAACCGTCGCTGCAAGCGCGAAGTCCGGGCTTCGTTGAAGGGCGGGGATGTGCTGATCGCGGGCGATCTTGCCAAGGCCGACCACGGCGATCCGGATTTGCTTCACGCTCAGAGGCTCCTGACCGTGACGTTGACCGGCTCCGCGATAGCGAGAGGATTGCGTAGCGGCAACGTGAACGGAGCTGCCTCGATCTCGAACACGTCGCCGCTTTGGGTCTGGATTCCCTCGCTGAACGAAAGCGTGGCGGTGCCGAAGAAGTGGATATGAATATCACCCGGCCGGCGAAACAGCGGGTACTTGAAGTGGTGATGTTCGAGGTTCGCGATGGTGTGCGACATGTTCGCCTCGCCCGACAGAAATGGCTTCTCCCAGATCACCGTCTCGCCGCGCCTGATACGGCTGAACCCACGAACATCTGCGGGCAGTTCCCCTACCAGCAGCTCCGGTCCCAAAGCGGCCTGCCGAAGTTTGGAATGAGCAAGCCATAGGTAGTTGTGCCGCTCCGTAACGTGATCGCTGAATTCATTGGCGATGCAGAACCCAAGCCGCCAAGGTGAGCCATCAGGCCCTATCATATACACGCCTGCCAGTTCCGGCTCCTCCCCGCCATCCTTCGCGAAGCAGGGCATCGTCAAGGGATCGCTTGGACCCACCAGGTGGCTGCCATCCCCTTTGTAGAACCACTCAGGCTGTTGCCCGGCCTGGCCCGGTGGGGGCTTTCCGCCCTCGACGCCCTCCAGGAACATCCGCATCGAGTCCGTAAGCGCCTCCCCCGCCGCGGCCGCGCGGTGCATCTTGTCGCGACCTTCCGCAGATCCGAGGTGAGTGAGTCCGGTTCCGGTGAGGATCAAATGCGCATTGTCGGGATGGTCGATCGGCGCCATCAATCGACCTGCGGCAAGCTCTTCCGCTGGATCGACTTCGCCATCGCTGCCGGCGGCCTGGATCATTTCATCGAGGCCAATGCCCCTCGCGATTGCCGCACCGGCGAGGCTGCGCAGGTCTGAAAATCCTGAGACGAAGTGGCCAACTCCATCGCGAGCGGCGATGATCCGTCGAACGCCATCCGGCGATCTGTGCTGAAGCAACCTGAGCATTCGACCCTCCGCGGGAAGATATCATTTATAACCCTGTAATTTGTCAGACATAATGCAAGGGAAATCGCGCGCTAGGCGAATTGCAAGCGCAGGTTGGCGCGCCTAGGCAGCGCACTTAAGTCGTGAGGTCGAAAGTCATTGGATAACCCGCAATTGTCATCTGAGCCGCAGGACGGCGCCGAGCGACGTTCCGAGCGCAGCACTGGCCGCAGGCTTCGCGGGGCAATTGCGCACTACCTGGGCACGGCCATCGTGAGTGGGGCGATCCCGCCGGGCGAACGGCTTACCGGTGAAGTCGCCAATGCCGAAGCGCTCGATGTTTCACGCAGCGCCTATCGCGAGGCGGTGCAGGTGCTCACAGCAAAAGGCCTAGTAGAGAGCCGCACTAAGGCCGGTACGCGCGTTCTGCCGCGCAATCGTTGGAATTTGCTTGATCCTGACGTGCTTGCCTGGGCGTTCGCCGGGGAGCCCGATCCTGCCTTCGTCCGTGACCTGTTTGAAATGCGTGCCATCGTGGAACCCGCTGCTGCTCGGCTCGCCGCAATGCGCCGCGATAAGGAGGACGTGCGAGCCATGCGCCAGGCACTGGTGAGCATGCGGCGCCACACTCTCGCAACTGAAGCGGGCAGGGCGGCGGACCGCGACTTTCACGACGCTCTGCTGCGGGCGACGCGCAATGATGCGTTGATTACCTTGAGTGCCAGTATCGGCGCAGCGGTCAATTGGACGACCCAGTTCAAGCAGCGCACGCGCTCACTCCCCCGCGATCCCGTGCCCGACCACGCCAAGGTGAGCGACGCAATCGCGGCGGGCGATCCGGATCTGGCCGAGGCGGCAATGCGCACACTGGTTGACCTCGCGCTCGAAGACACCCGAAATGCGATGGATAAATCTTCAACGGCACCATAGTAACCGGGCGTGTCCAGCGACAGTACCAGAACCAGCCTACTTGCCGCAGCAGAGAAGATTCTCGTGGAGCAGGGCGTCAATGCCCTGTCGGTTCGTCGGGTAGGCGAGCAAGCGGGACAGAATCCCGCACTGGTCACGTATCACTTCAAGGGCATCGGTAACCTCTTGGATGAGCTGTGCGCGCTCAATCTGGAGCCGATACTGAAAGCTTGGAGCGACATTGTGCCTGATCGCGGCATGGACGCAGGGGCAGTGCTCGTGTTGTGGCTGGAGCCCATGCTCGGCGCTGCTGCTTTCACGCCCGGAGGCCGGGCCCTTACGGTGCTTGACGAACTTGCGGCGCACGGCGTGGGTGAACCGCGTGCGCGCATTTTGGGGGCGATGCAAGAATTCAGCCTTCGCCTTCGACAAGTGCTTGCGCCCTTGTTGCCTCACCTGAACGACAACGAACTGCGGGCGCGTGTACGCTTCATCTCCGGGGCTGTGTTGGGGCCTCCGCCGCGCACTCAGGCTCCGGCCATGCTCGACGACTCCCTGCGATTGGACGACATGGCTTACCTCCTGCCATTCGCGCGCGCCGCGCTTGAGTTGGAGCCCTAACCGCAAGCGCTTGACCCCACTGAACGGTGTTTTATACGATTGTATAAATTAGATCGAATAAGTGGGGCGTCGTGGCCGGACCGAAGGGAATTTCAGCGAACGTATTCGCGGATGCGCTGTCGGAAATGCGGTCCGCGGTGGGCGCTGACTGGGTGTTCACGTCCGAAGGTGACATGCACACTTATCGCGACTTCTATTCGGTTTTGTGGGACGAGCCGGACGAGCGTGTGGCATCCGCAGCGGTGGCCCCAGCCAATGTTGAGGAAGTGCAGGCGGTTGTCCGCGCCGCCAATGCCCGGGGTATTCCGCTCTATCCGATTTCGACCGGCCGTAACCTAGGATATGGCGGCGCTGCGCCGGTCTATTCCGGCTCTGTCGTTCTCGACCTCAAGCGCATGGACAAGGTGATCGAGGTCAACGAGGGCAATGCCTCCTGCCTCGTTGAGCCAGGCGTGTCGTACTTCGACATGTATCGCCATCTGCAGGAAACCGGCTCGAAGCTATGGCTAGACGTGCCAGATCCGGGCTGGGGCAGCATGGTTGGCAACGCTCTGGATTCTGGCGGTGGGTACACGGCAGCCCCTTATCGCGGCCATTTCGAGGCGCAGTGCGGCATTGAGGCAGTGCTGGCGGACGGTGAACTGTTCCGCACCGGCATGGGCGCGATGCCGGGATCGGAGACGTGGCAGCAGTACCGCATGGGCATCGGGCCCTGCCTTGACGGGCTGTTCCGGCAATCCTCTCTGGGCGTGGTGACGAAGATGGGGTTCTGGCTGTTCCCGCAGCCGGAAGCTTACCTGTCCTGCTCTGTCGATGTGTTCAATTACGAGGATATCGAGCCGCTCGTCGATCTGTTGAACGAGCTTGAGTATTCCAACATTTTCAATGGTATGCCTTCGGTTTCTTCGCCCGTACTTTCAAACGGGATGATGTTTAACGAAGTGCCGGAGCCGGCCAAGATGAACGCGATGGTTCGCGAAACTGGCAAGGCCGCATGGCGCGCTTCCGCCACTTTCTACGGCCCGGAAAAGGTCATCCGCGCGCAGTGGGAATACATGAAAGAGCGGTTCGCCAAGTTTGAGGGCGCTCGCGCCAACGAAGGTGAACTGATCAAGCTGCCATTGTCGCCTGAAGCGATGGAGAAAGTCTCCAAGGCGCGGTTCGGCATTCCCAGCCTGGAAATCTTCTCCGTCGGTTCCAACGGCTTTGGCGATTTCAATCCGAGCGACGGTCACATCTGGTTCTCCGCCATCATTCCCCGCACCGGTAAGGGTCTCGTGCAGGCCAACCGCGTGATGCGGCAGGAATGCGCGCGGCTCGGCATCCCGCTATTCATGTTCAGCCCGGCGGTGACGTGTTGGACCCGCTCCTTCGTGCTGTTCGCTGCGGTGCCCGTCTACAAGGACAAGGATAGCAACAAGGCGCTGCGCGAGAAGGTGCTGGAGATCATCAAGATTTGCGCTGCCAACGGCTGGGGCGAATACCGTTGCCCGCCCGCGTTCCAGGATGCGGTGATGGACAGCTACAGCTTCAACAACAACATCCTTCGGCGCGTGAACGAGAAGATCAAGGACGCGCTGGACCCCAACGGAATCATTTCGGCAGGCCGCTATGGCGTCTGGCCGAAGCATCTCCGCGAAGGGAGGGGAGCATGAAGGCGCAAGTTGTAGCGGCGCTTGGCGCTGTCGCGGTGCTGGCCGCTCTCTCCGCGCAGGCAGCGGAAGGCGGACGAGCCGCACCGGAATTCGCTGAAGGCAAGGCAGTTTATGACGAGTGGTGTGCTACCTGCCATGCCGATTCTCTTGGTTTGGCGGGTACCCTGGCACTTCAGACCAAGTATCAAGGCGCTATTCCAGCGGCCTTGGCACTGCGTACGGACCTGGAACCGGAGGTAGTCGAGTACTTCGTTCGCAACGGTGTGGCATGGATGGCGCCATTCCGGAAAACCGAGGTCTCTGACGCGCAGCTCGCAGCGATCGGGGCCTACCTTTCCGCTCCGCTGGACAAGCGCGGACTTACTGCAGCCGAACTGGCCAAAGCGAAGGCAGCACAATGATGGATCGCAGGGAGCTGCTTAAGTGGGGCGTCGCCGTACCGGTTGCGGCTAGCGTTCCCGCAGCTGCAATCGCGGCTGCGCCCGGTGGTGTTGACGCGCTGGTGCTCGACAGCCGGGTGGCGGGTGCGGAACTGGCTGGCCTCACGGCGCCGGTAACCCACGTCATCGACGGTGACGTCACGGCACTCTGGTATCACACGTTGGACGCTTTGTGGCGCCAGCCCGGCTTCGTGCTGGGCGGCATCACCGGTAGCGACGCCTTGTTCGTGCTGGAGCGGCTCGCCGTTGATCGCGGACGCCGGGTGATCAGTCGCAAGGAACTGCGCGCATCCGATGTTGGCGGTGTTGCTGCGATCAGCTGGGTCATCGCGCCGGTTCATCCCAGCGTGACGAAGGCCTGAGTTCGTGGCGGTTCTCCCCCCGGATCTTGATGCGTCCGCCTTTGCGCTGTTGCTCGAAGAACTGCGCGGCGCGGTTGGTGCTGACTGGGTCTGGTCGAGTGACGATGACCTCGGACCCTATCGCGACAGCTTCTCGCCCGTGTGGGATACGGCGGAAGAACGCCATGCTTCCGCTGCGGTTGCTCCGGCGGATGTGCCGCAGGTGCAGGCGATAGTGAGGGTCGCGGGCAAGTACAAGGTGCCGCTGTTCCCGATCTCAACGGGCAAGAACTACGGCTACGGCGGCCCGTCGCCCAACGTGAATGGCAGCGTGGTTCTTGATCTGAAGCGCCTAAATCAGGTTCTTGAGGTCGACGATAAGCGCAACTTCGCCCTGGTTGAGCCGGGCGTTTCGTACTTCGATCTCTATCGCCATATCGAGGAACGCGGGCTGAAGGTCATGATCGATTGCCCCGATCCAGGTTGGGGGAGCCCGATCGGAAACTCGCTGGAACGCGGCATTGGCTACACAATGCCGCAGTTCCGCGACCACTTCGGCGCCAGCTGCGGTATGGAGGTGGTGCTGCCTAATGGTGAATTGATGCGCACCGGCATGGGCGCGCTGCCGGGTGCCAAGACGTGGCAGGAATACCGCTATGGCTTCGGGCCAGACCCGGCGGGGCTCTTCGCTCAGGGCAACTTCGGCATCGTCACCAAGATGGGCTTCCGCCTGATGCCGAAGCCCGAATATTATCGCACCGGCCTGATTACCGTACCGCGGCGGCGGGACTTCGTAAAACTCGTCGAGCACGTAAACTACCTGTCCGACAGCTCAATGTGCGGCGAAGCGGTTTACGGCAGTCCGCTTTCGCGGCTCATGGGTGACTCGCAGTTTGCGGCGCTGGCCACGAAGCTGGGTGGCCCATCTGATGCGGACATGGACGCAGCCGCCGAGCGCGCTGGCCTTCCAAGCTGGCAGGTTGATCTCCAGTTCTTCGGACCAGAGGCCACGACCAAGGCCAACTGGGAGTACGCCAAGGATCGCATCCTCTCCGACATCCCGGACGCCAAGGCGATCGACGGCGATCATTTCCCACTCCCTGCGACCGAAGAGCAGTTGCTCAATACGACCCAACCGTATCAGACCGGCATCCGCCGCGCTGGGGCACTGGGCGTGCCGAGCCTCGGCATCTGGCGCATTGTGGGCGATGATGGGCACGTCGGGTTCTTCCCCGTGCTCCCGCGCAGTGGCGAGGCCGTGTTCGAGGCTCAGCGAGTGCTGGGCGATGCGCTGAAGGAATTCCCGCTTCGCCCGTTCTTCAGTGCCACCACGGCGCCGCTTTATTGGCACAGCCACTGTTTCCAGCTCGTCTTCGCACCCTCGGTTAAGCGCAGTGATCCTGATCACAATGCGATTGTGCATCGCGCGATGAAGAAGGTTGTGGCGGTCGCCGCGGAACATGGCTGGGGCGATTACCGCGCAGCGCCGATCTATCAGGACGACGTCGCCGACACGTACAGCTTCAACAACCACTCCCTCCGTCGCTTCCACGAGCAATTGAAGGACGCTATCGATCCTGACGGCATCATCGCCCCAGGGCGCGGCGGTGTATGGCCTCGCAGGTTCCGCAAATGAACGGACACAAGATCGCGATCTGGGTAGCTGTCCCCGCATTGGCATTGCTAGCAGCGGGCGGAGTTTCCCTTGCGCAGGCCCCTCGGCAGCCTCAAGCACTGCCGAAGGTGGTGAAGGCTGATCTGCCGGGTCGGGTCATCTTCGAACAGCAATGCGCGTCGTGCCACGGTGCAGGGCCGGGCGACGATGGAACGGCGATGTTGCCAGGCACCGCTAACCTCGCCCGCCGCTATCAGGGTGATCTTCCGGCGGCGCTGGAGCTGCGCGACGATCTCGACGGTGATGCCCTGCGCCTGTTCGTGCGAACCGGGATCGGCGCCATGCCTAGTTTCCGGAAGGCCGAGTTAAGCGACGTGGAAATCGACGAGATCGCCGCTTACCTGCAGGCCACCGCTACTCTTTCGCAAGGCGGCTAACGACCGATGTGAAGGCTCCATTGTGGCCTTGGGCAGTGCACCTGTTGTAAATTCCTGCCTGCGGGAATAAGGCTCTCTCAAATGATAAGAGTTTGAGAGGATGACGCCCTGATGGCCAGCGTGACCGACCTTCAATACGTTGCCCTTTCCGTGCCTGATCTGGCCTCGGAGCGAGAGTTTTTCGGGAAGACCTGGGGCCTAGTCGAGGTGGCTGAAGAGGACGGCCAAGTCTACTTTGCAGCCGAGGGTAGGTCGCACCCTTATGTCCTGCGGCTGCGTCAGGACGCGGAGCGCAAGACAGACCTCGTCGGGTTTTCCGCGGCATCGCGTGAAGACGTGGACGCCATCTTCCAACAGGTGCAAGCCGCCGGGGCCAAGATCATTTCGCACCCTGGGGCCGCTGACACACTCGCGGGCGACTACGGTTTCCGTTTCTTCGATCCGGATGGTCGCGCGCTTGAAGTCGTGACCGGTGGCAAGCCGCGCCCGACGCGCGAGCTTGCGAAGGGTGAGGCGATCCCGATTGGCATCAGCCACGTCGTGTTCCACTCTCCCGATCATCCCGCGTTAGTAGCGTTTTATGAGCAGGCGCTCGGCTTCCGGCTGACTGACTGGATCGGCAACTTCATGGCGTTCCTGCGCTGCAATTCCGCTCACCATCGCGTTGCGGTTCTGCCGGGGCCGCCCGCGCTCAACCACATCGCCTTCGACGTCGCGTCTGTTGACGAACTGATGCGTGGACTGGCGCGAATGCACGAAAGCGGAATTGAACTGAGCTGGGGGCCGGGGCGCCACACGGCCGGCGACAACACGTTTTGCTATTTCATCACGCCCAACGGCAATGTCGTCGAATATACCTCCGATCTGGAGCACGTGGACGAGCAGAGCTGGGTGCCGACCGTATACCAGCCGGGTCCGCAGACCATCGACCAGTGGGGCACCGGCCGGATCATCACAGGCAATGTTCCTCACGCTGAGATGACACCCGACAAGGCGTTGTGGCAGATCCCGGCATAAGCTGGAGGGGGCGGGCGATGATTCAGAAAGCGCTGGTAGTCGGCGGTGGCGTCGGCGGAATGAGTGCGGCTCTCGCGCTTGCGCGGCGGGGTGTCGCTGTGGAACTGGTGGATTCCGATCCCCATTGGCGCGCCTATGGGGCTGGTATCAGCCTGACCGGCCTATCGCTGCGGGCTTTTGACGATCTTGGTATTCTGGACGAAGTGGCAGAGAAGGGCTGCGTAAGCGGAGGTATCCGTCTGCGCTCGCCTGACGGCACGGTGCTGATGGAAACGCCGCCCATTCCGGAAGACGCCCCGCCAATTGCGCGCAGCGGCGGGATCATGCGTGGTGTGCTGCACGGGATCATGCAGCAGCGGGTGATCGACGCGGGTGTCAAGGTCACGATGGGCGTGGAACTCACCGATTTCGTCCAGGATGGAACGGGTGTTGAGGCGCGCTTTCCAAGAGGGCGGAGCGAACGATACGATCTCGTAGTTGCGGCGGACGGGATATTCTCCAAAATCCGCGCCAGCCTGTTTCCGGATGCGGGCAGCCCTCAGTTCACGGGGCAGGGGTGCTGGCGCATTGTGGCAGATCGGCCTGCGGGCGTTGATCGGACGGAAATGTTTGTTGGTGGACCGGTGAAGGTCGGCTTCAACCCGATCTCGCAGGACAAGATGTACGCGTTCATCCTTGAACATGTGCCAGGCAATCCCCGCTTCGCGCCAGAAGAACAGCTTGCCCATGTTGACGCGCTGCTGGCTTCCTTTGGCGGCTATGTACCTCAGGTACGAAGCGCATTGGGCGAGGCTTCTTTGGTCAATTACCGGCCGCTCGAATGGCTGCTGCTGTCAGCGCCGTGGCACCGTGGTCGGATCGTGGTGATCGGAGATGCCGTTCACGCGACCACGCCGCATATGGCGTCTGGCGCAGGCATGGCTGTCGAAGACGGACTCGTGCTGGCTGAAGAGCTAGCGGCACACGACGACGTGGAGCGGGCGCTGATCGCCTTTGCCGAACGGCGGTTTGGGCGCGCGCGTCTGGTGGTCGAAAACTCGGTTCGTATCGGCGAGATCGAGATGGCCGGCGGCGATCAGCGCGACGCGAACGCCATGATGGGTGAGACGATGCACAGGCTCCAGCAGCCCTACTGAGGATCAGACATGAGTTACGGGTTGGCGACAGTTTGGCTGGGCGGCGAAGATCGCGCCGTGCTGGTGAGGGGGGGGCGCTATGTGCCTCTGTCGGTTTGGGGTGAAAATCGCCAGTTGCCGGCACTGATCACCGATTGGTCTGCCACCCTGCCAAGACTGGCGCAGTGGGCGCGGGACGATGCCGCCTTTGCGGAGGCGGCGGCGTTTGAGAGCGCCAAGGTCCAGCTTCCCTATCGGCCGGGCCAGGTGTTCTGCACCGGCGCGAACTACAAGAAGCATGTCGTTGGGCTTATCATGGGTGACCCTTCGATGCGGACTGAGGAATATCAGGCGATGGAGCCCGCCGCGCTTCAGGCGCGCGTGGAAGAAATGATGGACCAGCGGGCCAACTCGCTCCCGTTCGTCTTCATCAAGCTGCCCTCCAGCGCGATTGGCTCGCAGGACGATGTCGTGCTCCCCTACGATGTCGAGAAGCCCGACTGGGAACTGGAACTGGGCGTGGTAATCGGCAAGCGAGCCCATCGTATCTCGCCAGAAGAAGCGATGGATTACGTCGCTGGATTTGCCGTGGTGAACGACGTCACGGCGCGCGAATTGATCTTCAGACGCGACGGCTCTGCCATTGGAGCAGACTGGCTTTCCGGCAAGAGCTTCCCGACGTTCCTTCCGTTCGGCCCGATGATCGTGCCGAAGGAGCAAATCGCCGATCCCTATGCTCTGAACCTGAAGCTGTCGGTGAACGGCAAGATCTATCAGGACGAAAGCACGTCCGACATGATGATTTCGATCGAGCGCCAGGTCGCCTATCTTACGAGCAGGGTGGTACTGGAGCCGGGCGACCTGATCTGCACCGGTTCGCCCTATGGCAACGGATCGGCCTTCGGGGTCTTCCTGAAGCCTGGCGATGTGATGGAAGGTACGATCACGGGGTTGGGCACTCAGCGCAACAACTGTGTGGCGGAACAAAGAGTCTAGGTCGCCGGTCGCTTCTTCACGCCTTCCGTAAGGAGCCGCGTGACGAAGGCTTCGTACTGCGCGCCCAGTTCATCCATGTCGGTGTCTTCAGGCACCAACAGTTCGATCAGCGGAGCGCCTGACACGAAGAAGTCGCAGATGCCCACGATGGCCAGATGCATGAACAGCGGATCGAAGCGGTTGAGCGTCTCGTCACCGTCCAGTTCCTGGATTCGCTCGTAGTTTGCCAGCGGGTGGCGGTTCCATTCGCGCATCTTCTCCCGCACTCGCGGTGAGCTCGCGGAATCGAGTTCCTCGATCATCAGGCGCTGCATATGCTTTGCGGAACGCGTGAAGCGGAAGGTCTGGCGGATCATTTCGGCCAGAAGTTCGGCGGGCACGCCTTCGTCGGTGACCTGTCGGTTCGCTTCTGCGCCCATCTGCTGGGCCACTTCGAACAGCAGGTTCTCACGGTTGCCGAAGTAATACCGGACGAGAGCGGGGTCAGCATTGGCGCGGCGTGCCACCGCGGTGCTCGTAACCTGTGCCGGGGGCAGTTCCTGCAACAGCTCACGTGCAGCCGAAATAAGGGCTTCCCGGCCAACCCCGCTTTGCTCGGAAGTCGGCCGACCTTTGCCCCGCCGTTCCGGCTTTTTTCGCCCCGTCGTCATCGGCTGCGGTGCTACGCCTAAACCATCGCCAACCTCAAGCGGAGGTTCGCAAATATATTCTTGCCGATAAGAATTAGTTTTGTAGTGTCGGGGTTTGGGAGATGGATTGGATGACCGACTGGCCTTTCCGCCAGGGCGTGCATGATATCGGCAACGGGGTCTACGGCTATGTCCAGCCAGATGGAACCTGGGGCTGGTCAAACGCCGGGCTGGTAACCTCGCAGGGCGAAACCCTGCTGGTCGATACCCTGATGAGTACGCCTCTGACGCTCGACATGCTGGCGGCGTTTGCTGCTGTGCCGGGCGGCGACAAGATCGATCGGCTGGTTAACACCCATGCCAACCCGGACCACTATCTCGGCAACGGCGTTGTTGTGGGGGCGGAGATAATCGCCACCAATAAAACGCGCGAGGAGATGGCGGAGTTCGACCTGAAGGCGCTGGCAGGCCTATCGGCAAACTGGCGCAACATGGGGGACATGGGCGAGTTCCTGTACGAGACGATGGGCCGGCAGTTTGATTTCAGCGATGCCGATCAGCCCACATTGCCGACAACGACTTTTGATGAGAGCCTGACCCTGCGAGTGGGTGACAAGAACGTTGATCTGTTCGATCTGGGCCCCGCCCATACCCCGTCCGATACTATCGCGTGGGTAAAGGAAGATCGCTGCGTGTTCACTGGTGATCTGCTGTTCAATGGCGGCCATCCGGTGATCTGGACCGGCCCCCTCTCGAACTGGATAGCCGCGTGCGATTTCATCATCGCTCTCGATCCCGCAGTGGTCGTTCCCGGCCATGGGCCGATCACAGACATATCGGCTGTGCGCAACATGAAGAGCTACTTCGAACATCTGCGCGACGAGGCGCGCGGGCGTTTTGAAGCAGGGATGGATTGGCGCGAGGCAGCGCGGGATATTCCTATCAAGGAATATGCGCATTGGACCGATCCTGAGCGCGTCGTTGCCAATGTCTATTCGCTGTTCAAACAGTGGGATCCTGCCATCCCTGCCGCTCCACCGCCCGTGCTGTTCGCAGAGATGAACCACTATCGCAAACAGCACCTCGAAACACACGGATGCGGCCATGCTCATTGAGCTGAATGCCACCCACGATCCATCGCGGCGCAGCTGGCTGGCGAGCGCCAATGCGGAAGGCACCGACTTTCCGATCCAGAACCTTCCATTCGGAGTGTTCGATGACGGGCGTGGCGCGCGCGGTGGCGTGGCGCTGGGGAATTCGGTCATCGACCTGTCCGCCCTGATCGCCTCAGGGGCGATTGCTGGAGACGCGGCGAAGCAAGCCAGCGGGGCGAACCTGCTGCCATTGTTCTCAAGCCCGCGCGAGGAAGTTTCCGCGCTGCGTAGCGCATTGTCGGAACTGTATCGCGAAGGTGGGCAGGGCGATCGTAGCGTGGCGGAAGCGGCGCTCCTACCGATGGACGCTGCTCGCCTTCTGATGCCCGCAAAGCCAGCGGCCTTCACCGACTTCTGCACTTCCGCTGATCACATCCTGCGAATGGCCGCCAATGGGGGGAAAGCGCCCATGCCAGCCTGGGCGACGCTGCCAGTCGCCTACAACGGTCGTGCAAGTTCGGTCGCGGTCAGTGGCACGCCAGTTGCCCGTCCAGTAGGCCAGATCGTGCCGCGCGGAGCCAGCGACATGGTGGTCGCGCCTGAACCTATGCTCGATTTCGAGCTGGAGTTCGGTGCGTGGCTTGGTGGACCGACTAATGGACTGGGCGAGGCCATTGATATGGCTCGGGCCGATGCGCTGCTGTTCGGTTGTTGCCTGGTCAACGACTGGTCTGCACGCGCGATCCAGTTTTACGAGATGCTGTTGGGTCCGCATCTGGGCAAGAGCTTCCTGACGACTATTTCCCCTTGGGTGGTGACGATGGAGGCTCTCGCACCATTTCGTGTTCCCGGTCGAGGACGGGAGGGGGACGAACCGTCGTTGCCAGCCTATCTCTGCGATCCCTTCGATCGCGAGCTTGGTGGGTTCAATGTCGAGCTGACTGCGGAAATCGACGTCGGCACGGGGCCGCAGACGATCGTCCGGACCAATGTGCAGGAACTGTTCTGGACCCTGGCCCAAATGGTCGCGCACCAGGCTTCCGGAGGGGCGCCGCTGGAAACTGGCGACCTGATAGCGACCGGAACCGTTTCCGGAGCTGCGGAAGAGGCGAGGGCCTGCCTGGTCGAGATAACCCGCCTTGGCAAAGATCCGCTTATCCTGCCAGACGGCACGACCCGCGTCATGCTGGAGGATGGGGACACATTGAGCCTGCGTGGTCGTGCGGTTGCCCCCGGTTATGTATCGATCGGGTTCGGCCCATGCAGCGGCACCGTAGTTCCAGCGAAGGTATTGTCATGAGCGGCGAAGTCAGCACTTGCGGTGATCGCAAGCCGATCCCGGTAAAGGCGCGCGGCAAGAACCTCGTCGTCGACATACATTGCCATCTGGGGATCCCGGCGGCGGACGTGATAGTGCAGGCGAAATATCCCGGGCCTCCGCCCGGCATCAACGACTTCACCAGCGCGAAAACCGCCGAGGTAAATCGCGCGCAGTTCGCCACTATCGGCCGCACGCTCAACACGCTGGACACCCGGCTGGCGGACATGGACCGGCTGGGCATCGATGTGCAGGCTATTTCACCCAGCCCGGGGCAGTATTTCTATTTCACCGATCCGGAGACTGGCCGCGAGGCTGCGCGCGCCGTGAACGATGGCATGGCTGAAGCCGTCGCGCTCCACCCGGACCGCCTGATCGGAATGGGGACAGTGCCGCTCCAGAACGTGCAGATGGCGATCGATGAAATGCGCCGCTGCGTGACGGAACTGGACCTGCGGGGTATCGAGACAAGCTCCAACGTCAATGGAACCGATTTTCACGCGCCGGAGCTACGCCCATTTTGGGCAGCGGCTGAAGAACTGGGCGTTCTGATCTTCATCCACCCGCTCGGTTTCACGGAGGGGCGCAGGCTGAGCGAATATTACTTCAACAACCTGATCGGCAATCCGGTCGAATCCACGCTGGCCGTCGGCCACCTGATCTTCGGTGGTGTCCTTGATGCTCATCCCGGCCTGAAGATCTGCGTGGCGCACGGCGGGGGCTATATGCCGGGTTACTGGGGCCGGATGGATCATGGATGGCGAGCGCGCGGCGACTGCTCCGAACATTGCCAGCATCCACCGTCCAGCTATCTGCGCCGTTTCTGGCTCGACACCTTGGTGTTCGATCAGGATCAACTCGACAGCCTCGTTCGCACCCACGGAGCCGATCGGCTTTGCCTTGGCAGCGATTATCCCTTCGATATGTCGGAACCTGATCCGGTAGGTTTCCACGCGCGGCTGAGTGAGGTCGACAAGGAAAAGGTACTGGGCCTTAACGCCGCGGAATTGCTGGGGCTGGAGAGGGCGGGGTGATCGGTCTGCGTTAACGGGTAGGCGTTTATCCGGTGCGCGCGAAGCGTCGCGCGGGGCGGGTCTCAGTCGCTGCTGCGATCTTCAAAGCCTAGCCCAGCCAATGCGCGGCGGAGGTCGTTCAGGCTATAGGGCTTGCGGACGTAACGCTCGTTCGGGTCCAAGCGATCGGCAGCTTCATTGAGGCCGGTAGCGTAGATCACCCGAAGGCCCGGAATTACGACCTTTGCCTTTTCAGCAAGTTGCCATCCGTCGATTATGCCGGGCATACGGATGTCGGTAAATAACAGATCGAAGGTGCGGCCTTCTTCCAGAAAATTGATCGCCTCCTCACCATCGGAGGCGGTCGTCACTTCGAAACCGGCATCGGCGAGGTCTTCGCTGGCCAATTCGCGTACTAGAAGTTCATCTTCAACCAACAGGACTGTGTTCATAAATTTCCCTGCATCCAAGCTGATTGAACGCGCCTGTTCTAAACCACAACCAAAACCATCATCCCCGGGCGACGTCCGTAGAACAACCTAGGGCTTTTCGGAACTCGAACGTAATGCTCACCATCGAAAAAGGGTCCGCGCCCAGCATGGACGCGGACCCCTTGTTTCCGCTTTCGCGAAGTTTCCGGCTTAGTTGCTGGTGCCGCGACGCGCTGCAGCGGCGACCGCTTCGGTCGTCGGGTTGCCCAGCGAGAGTTCGCGGCCGTTCGGGAAGCGAATTTCCGCGGCCGAAGCGCGGGTGTCACCATCACGAGCGCGGAAAGCGTCCACGATGATGTCCGTGCCAGCCGGCAGCGAGTTCCTGTTCCAGCCGCGACGAAGCAGAGCGCTCGGAGCACCGCCTTCAACGCGCCACACGGTGTTGTCCGCCGTGCGCAGGTGAATCCACGAGTGCGGGTTAACCCATTCGAACTTCACCACTTTGCCTTCCAGACGCACAGGCTTGTTGCGATCGAATTCGGTTGCGAACGAGTGGTGCGCAACGGCCGTGCCGACCGCGCCAACCGCAAGGACCGCGCCAATTGCGCCAGCGGTCCATTTCTTAAGTTGCATGGCAGGTTACTCCTCAAATACTCGAATGCGGGTTATTTTATTACTTGGCAGCGCCGGAACCCGATGCTGTCGTGCCCTCCTCCAGGAGATCACCGTATAGCATCAGTTCGCTGAATGGCACGCAACGGAACTCAAGCAGCTGCGCGTTCGGCTCAACGTTGCGGTACAGCGTCAGCGAAAGCGACCACGGCTGGGTGTAGAGCTCAGGATCATTGATGGTGGCGGTATATTCAATGTGATCGTTTCCGACCTTCTTGAAGCGCTCCACAACAGTCGAAGTGTTGCTCAAGTAGTTGCCGCTACGGTCCAGCCAGGTCACGCCTTCCAGCATGACGCCGCCGGGAGCCTTATACTCGCCGGGGCTCTGCGCCAGCGTGGTGACGACAAGCGTATCGCCCTCCCACTTGCCGAAGGACGTGCCCATCCAAGTGTCGATCGGCGGAATGTCGACATCGCGCATTTCGATCACGCGATTCGCGTTCGCATATTCATAGACGAACAGCATGTCGTCGCCGCCGCCCTGAATGATCTGGAACGGATAAGGCAGGTACGTCGCGCGCGGAATGCCCGGGAGGTAGCAGGCAGCTTCGGCGTCGTACTTCACCAGGTTCTGGCGATTCTCGTTAAGCCGAGCGAGCGCTTCGGGCTTGTAGGGAATCTTGCCACCCACAACAGCGCCAAGGCTGGCGGGCGTAGCACCGAATGTCCCGGCCGCACGATCAACTTCGCGCAGGGGGCTGGGGTGGGCCGAATGCGGCTCCAAGTTGTCGTTGGCACGGCTGAAGGTTTGCCAGATGCCGTTCAGGTTCGGCTTGCCGTCGATCTTTGCCGGCTGCTGGACGGTCTGAGCAATGGCGGGGACGCCACTTACCGTCATGAATGCCGCCGCCGTGGCGGCAAGAATGGAAAACTTTTTCATCCCCCAACTACCTCTCTTGTTGGAATCCCTCACCGGGATAGCGAATAGCTTACGATAGTGCCACCGGCATTGATGGCTACATATTGCTTGCCGCTGCTGCCCCGGTAGCTCATCGGATTAGCATTGGCGTTGCCGCGGAGAGCGGCCTCCCACAACTGTTGACCAGTTGCGGCGTCGAATGCGCGGAAACGACGATCATTCGTCGCGCCTACGAAAACCAGCCCACCCGCGGTCGCGGTCGGGCCGGCACTGCCGGAGTTACCGACCAGACGTTTGCCTTCGGGCAATTCGTCCATCACTCCCAGCGGGACCGACCACTTGATCGCACCGGTATTGGCGTCCACGGCCACAAGCTCGCTCCATGGCGGCTTGTAGCACGGAGCCTGCGGGCCTTGCGCTCGACCGTTCGTATACTCTCCGGATAGCGGCGCGCTGAAAGAGAAGAACGGCCCCTTTCCGTCGACACTCGCCCGGTCATAGGGCTGGTTGGTGTCGTTGGCGTCGAAGCTGTAGCTGTCGGAGGTTTCCTTACGCTCCACCCAACCGACGAGTGAGGTGTCCTGTGCGTTGACGTAGATGACCCCGCTGTTCGGATCCGCAGCCGCGCCCCCCCAGTTCACCCCACCGGTTCCGCCCGGAAGCTGAATGGTGGAGCGTGGCGGTGTTCCCTGCCGGTGCAGGAAGAACGGGGTGAACGGCCCGAAGTTAAGGAAGCCTCCCGCCTTGTCCCACATGGCCCGACACGCGGCCGCGTGTTCCGGCGTCGTGTCTTCGGCGGTGACGAGATCGTCCCAGGTCATGCTCACCCGGCTTAGCGGCGGAGTGTTGACCGGGAAGGGCTGAGTGGGATGATAGTATTCACCCGGCACGTCACCAATAGGAACGGGGCGCTCCTCCACCGGCAAAGCGGGTTCGCCCGTCTCGCGGTTGATGACGTAGAGCATGCTTGTCTTGCCGATATTGGCAATGATAGGCTGACGCTTGCCATCAATCGTGACATCGATCAGCGGGCCCGCCGTGGGCATATCCGTGTCCCAGATGTCATGGTGAACGGTCTGGAAATGCCACTTGTATTTGCCAGTACGCAGATCCACGCCAACGATTGAGTTGGCGAACAGATTGCTGCCTGGTCGATCGCCGCCCCAATAATTGGCCGCGGGGCCACTGATGGGCAGAACGACGGTGCCGCGCTTGACGTCTACTGGGGCAGAGAATGCCCACATGTTGGCGCCAGAGCGATCCTTGGCGCCGTTGCCCCAAGTCTCGCTGAACGGCTCACCCGGCTGTGGCACGGTCTGGAATTCCCAGAGCTTGCGCCCGGTACGCACGTCAAAGGCGCGCGGGTTGCCGGGTACGCCGACAGGGTTTTCAAGCGTAGAAGCGCCGATAATCGCCACGTCTTCCGCCACCGTCACTGATCCACCGAAGGATACACCGACGTTGATTTTTCCGCCTTCACCAAAGCCAGCCGACGGCTGCCCAGTGGCTGCGTCGAGTGAAAGCATTGAACTGCCGGACATCACGAGAATGCGTGCAGGCGTGGATGCGTCACCCGGCCAGTAGCCCAGCCCGCGCGTCGAGAAATTGGCCGGCGGGCCAGCCGGCGCACCGGCTGCAGGAGCGGGAAGGGTGTAAACCCACTTTTCCTCGCCCGTGTCGGCATTCAGCGCGACTACGCGAGGGCCGGCGGGGACGTACATGGTCCCGTCGATAACGATGGGAACGGCGGTGTTTGACGTCCGCAGCGCATAGGTCCACGTTTCCGCAAGTTGCGTGACGTTCCGCGCGTTGATGTCCGCAAGGGGCGAGAAACGGGTAGAAGCGAGATCGCGGTCGATCGTGCGCCAGTCACCGTCTGGAATGGAATCCTGGGCAATCGCGGCCGTGCTCGCCGCGAGCAGTAACGTTGTCGCGAGCTTAGCGCCCTTTGCGACTCGCATATTGCCTTCCTCCCGCCAATCCCACGCAGCCAGCCGCTACCACTGCGGACCCCGCGTTTGTTGATTCTGTCCTACGGTGGAGGCCCAGTTTTGACAATGCCCTGCCAAGCACATTTTGCACGCAACTTGTCACGAATTGTCGCAGGGCCGCAATTTACTGTCTCAAAGAGGCTCCCGCACGGGGGGATTCGTTAGACAATGTCAACAATGGGGTTGACGGGATTGGTTTGAACCGTTCTGGACCCGTCGCGGTTTGCGCTGCGTCAAGGCGAAGGCGAGACTGCGCGGTGTAATCAGGGCCTGTAACTGTGTAACCCGGTGTAACCCGGCGGGTTACCGTAATTTACTCGGCAGCAGCCCGTTCGCACCGCAAGGTCGATGCGTGAGTGTCTGTATGGTTACGGTGCGATCGCAAGTTTTTGGCAGGGGAAAATATCTCTGATGGATGATTTACTGTTTGAGTTCACGGAGTGGCTGCGTGGCACACCCGTGACGGAGCTTTCCCTGTGGATCTCGGACACGCGCGCTAGCGAGTGGATCGCGATGCACTTCTGGGCGATCCCGATTTTTCAGGTGATCCACATCCTCTCGATTTCGGCATCGTTCGTCGCCGTCCTGATGTTGAACCTGCGGGCGTTCGGCTTTGCCGGCAGCGCGACGCTGACCGAGGCCGCGAACCGTTACTCACGAGTGTTGTGGTGGGCGCTCCTTGGGCTGGTTGGCTCGGGCTTCCTGATGATCGTCGGCGAACCCGTCCGCGAGCTCGTCAACCCGTACTTCTGGGTCAAGATGATCCTTCTGGTCATCGGCGTCCTCGTCGCGGCTGCGTTTGCGAAGAGCCTTGCGAAGCAGGGCGAAGCAACTGGCTCTGCCAGCGGCGGGACCAAAGTCGCGGGCGTTGTCCTCATCGTCCTGTGGTGCATGATTATCTGGTGCGGTCGCTGGATCGCCTACGCGCCGGTCTAAGGGGGCTCTGATGTATCCTGAACCTGAAAATATCTGGCAGCGGATCGAGTATTCGTCGTTCGGCACCACGATTGCTGAATCGACGTGGATGTTCCCCACGCTGGAAACGATCCACGTTATTGCGCTGGTTACAGTGCTCGGCACCATCGGCCTGGTCGACTTGCGCCTGATCGGCGTGAAGGGCCATGCAGCGCGGGTTTCGCAGATTGCCAAAGACACGCTTGGCTGGACCTGGGGTGCGTTCGCCCTGGCCGCGATCACCGGCACGTTGCTGTTCATCAGCAAGGCCAGCAGCTACATGATCAACCCGTACTTCCTCGTGAAGATGGGTCTCCTGGCGCTTGCCGGCCTCAACATGCTGTACTTCCACTCCACCACGTGGCGTTCGGTTGAGCAGTGGGAATCCGGTGAATACCCGAAGGCTGCCAAGGTAGCCGGTTGGGCATCGCTGATCTTCTGGATCGGCATTGTCTTCTGCGGTCGCGCCATCGGCTTCACGCTCGGCATTTACTTCTGAGCTGAAAGCGCAGGCGCAAACAAAGAGGCCGTCCCGAGAGGGGCGGCCTTTTCGTTTGTATGATCAGCTTAGTGCTCAGTCGGGCAGTGCAAAGACGTAGAGCGTTGACCCATTGACGGGTGGCAGCTGCGTTTCCGGGATCACGTCAGGTATGCCAAAGGCCAGCGGGTTTCCGTGTCCGGTGACCATGGCGACATACTGCTTGCCATCGACCGCGTAGGTTATGGCAGACGCGTTCGGGACCCCGCTCACGCCCGTGCGCCATAGCTCCTTGCCGGTGGCTTGATCATAAGCGGTGAACTGCCGGTCCATCCACCCCGTGAACAGCAGCCCGCCGGCAGTGGTCAGCACACCCATGTCGGGCGTCTGCCTTCGGCGCGTTTCCCACCTGATGCGGCCGGTTTCCATGTCGATCGCCTGAAGCACGCCATAGTTTCCGTCACCGTCTGGGGGCGGCGAATACTGGACGTTGACGCCAGTGGTCAGAAAGCCAGGCCCGGACGATGCTGGCACCAGATCCATGCACACGTCTCGTGCAACCACGAACAGGGTGCGGGTTGCCTCCACGAACGAGGTTGGGCTCCAGTTGCGACCACCGCCGGCGTGCGGACACACGAAGACCGCGCCCTTGTCGCGGCCAGGGATCTTCTCCGGCTTCACGTGCTTGTCCCCGGTCACGGGGTCGATACGGTCGATGTAGTCCTGCAGGCCCATGTCGACGGTTTTGATATATTTCCCGGTGCGGGCATCGATTGCGTCGAACAGGCCATCCTTACCGCCGGTAATGACGACCCTGCGCTGAGCGCCATCCACAGTCAGCGTGCCGATCACCCGGTCGAACACCCAGTCGAGATCGTATTGGTCGTTCTTCTGGTGCTGGAAGTGCCACACCAGTTCCCCGGTACGCGGACGGAAGGCGAGGGTGCTTTCGGTGAACAGCGCGTCATTGTTCAACCCCGGCTTCCGGTCGCGCAGCGGCCCTGTGTCGTAGGTATTGCCCACGCCCCACAGCGCGAGGCCGTTCTCGATGTCGTAAGTGCCCGATGTCCACACCGAGCCACCTTTGCGTAAGTCGCCCGCCAGACCATTCCAGGTGTCGCCGCCAAGCTGACCGGGCTTGGCCACTGTCTCGAACGCCCAGAGCTGCTGCCCTGTTTCCGCGTCGACCGCGACGATCAGTCCGCCGCCAGCTTCCTCGGTATTGGCGAAGCCTTGCATGACGACGCCGTCAGCCACGAGCGGCCCGCCCGGATTGCGCATCGCAGCGCTTTCGGTGAGCTTGACGTCCCACACCGGACGGCCCGTGCGAGCATCAAGCGCGACCATGTGATTGTCGGAGGTCGCGGCGTAGAGTTTGTCCCCCCACAGCGCGATGGTCTTCTTGGAATTGGCAATGGTACCTTCTGGCAGGCGCCGCTGATAACGCCACAGCATGGTGCCGTCCGCCGCATCGAAGGCGAAAACCTGATCACCGAACCCGTAAACGTACAGCACGCCGTCGCGAACCAGTGGCTCGTTCATGTTGACACCCGCTGGTAGCGATTGCGCCCACGCTACCCGCAAGTTGGCCACGTTGCTGGTGTCGATCTGCTTGAGTGGAGAGTATCCCAGCCCCTGATGGCTGCGTCGCCAACTGAGCCAGTTTTCCGGCGCCGGGTTCGCCAGCATGGCCTGGGTCACCGGCGTGTAGCCCGCGAACCTGTCGGGCCGCTGCGGCCCCGGTGGCAACGGATAACGTCGCGACAACCCGCCAACGCCGGATTCGCCGCGAGCCTCAACCGGAACCGCAGGCAGGGTAAGCGAAGCGAGGTCGCTCGTGCTTAGTGGCCGCGCGGCGGTGCCGCCGTTCTCGTGAAGGATCAGCGCCGCGATGGCGGTATAGGCGCTGTCGCTTAGGCCCCCGGCATTCCCGGGTGGCATGGAAGACCGGATATATTGGTCCAGATCGCCCAGCGGAGCTTCGCCCCATTTGGCGAGGAAGGCAGGGCCTTTGAGGTTAGGCGCAAACTGCCCTGCGACCATGGAGCTACCGTGGCACGCCGCACAGTTTTGGGCATAAGCCGTTCGCGCCAGCGCCAATTGATTGGCTGCTCCATCCGCCTGGTTTTGCGCCAGTGCGGTTGCGGTTCCTCCCGCAAGGGCTGCCACGCTTATTGCGTAGAGCAGACCCCTGCGGGATTTCCTTTGGCTCCCCTTCATTCCCCCTCCTGACCGGGGGGGCTTATTTGCCGCTGATGCCCAGCGGCTTCGCCACCCCTGCTTCGTAAATAGCGGTATAGAGCCGGTCTTTCGCTTCGCCGATCCACGGACCCTTGCCCGATCCATCAGCGTCGAGGATCATGGTTTCGTTAGGGCCGAGGTCCTTGAATGCGGGCCAGTGCGGAAGGCCGTTGCCGTTTGGATTGCCGGTGCGGGCGAAGTTTACCCAGTACTGGGAAACCTGATCTGCGAACGCCTCCTCACGCGGATTGCCGGCCATCTTCGCGACCGAGCTGCCGCCCGGGAAAGTGCGGGGCGCAGCAAGATTGTTGAACACGTACGGGATTTCGCCCGTATGCGCCGCGCCCAGATCGCGCTGCCCTTCATCGTAGGGCGGATCGTGCGTGAAGAAGTAATGCCACGTCTCGCGGCCGATCTTGGCCTGGCTCTTGGCGAACAGCCGCATGTGCCAGCTCAGTGTGTCGGTGAAAGGCTGCACAGACCGCGCCTGTGCCTCCGCATCGGTCGATGCCGGATAGGCAGCAAGGCCCAGTTCTGCCTGAGCGCCCCAACGCTGTGCAGCGCCATTGCGCCACCCTTCCGCGGTGGTGGGCGGTCCCGCTGCGAACGAACCTTCATCCTCGTTAGAGCCGACCAGAACGTCGACCGGGTTCTGACGGCCGTTTGCGAACGTGATCGACAGGTCTTCGGTAATGATGCGCCCGTCGATGATCATGCCCTGACCCCGCAGCTTTTCCTGCACCTCGCTGGCGGGAAGTGCGCGCAGCGCAGCAAGCGATTCCGCGCCGATCCGGCGGGCATTCGCGAGGCCGCGCAGCTCTGCCGAAGCCGGTTGCGGGCCAAAGCCACCCGGTCCGGGCGCAGGAGGCGTCGCGGGTGCTTCAGGCAGAGTGGCGCCGGGCACGTGGTTCGGCAGCATGGTGCCGATACCCAGACCCATCCATGCGCCGCTCTGCGCAATGGCTCGCTCGAACGTGCCCCGCGCGCCTGCGGCGCCAGCGAGGCCGCCGTTCATGGCCGCACCGGCGCTTTCGCCGAAGATCGTGATGTTGTTCGGATCGCCGCCGAATGCCTCTGCATTGGCCTTCAGCCATTTGAAGACTGCAATCGCGTCGCCCAGCGCCTGATTACCACCAGCGCCGTTGCCTTCTGCGGTGAGTTCAGGGTGAGAGAAGAACCCGAAGGGGCCGACGCGGTAGTTGAAGGTGACCATCACCACGCCCTTGGCGGCAAGGTGATCACCTTCACTGAAAGGAGCGTTGCCGCCGCCTTCGTTGTAAGCGCCGCCATAAAGCCAGACCATGATCGGCAGCTTTTCGCCAGCCTTCTTGGCGGGGGTCCAGATGTTGAGCGTGAGGCAGTCCTCGCTCATTCCGGTGAAATTGGGAGTATCGGTTGCGCCGTTCGGCGGGAAACGCTGCGGCGCGGGGGGCTGCACGCAAACGTCGCCAAATTTCGTGGCGTCACGCACGCCCTGCCATGACTTGGGCTCCTGCGGCTGCTTCCAGCGCAGATCACCCACCGGCGAGGCGGCGAACGGGATGCCTTTGAACACTGTTACGCCGGGAAGCTTGCCTGGCTCGCCCTGGACCAGACCCTGCTGCGTACGCACAGGCTGCGTCAGCGTGGTAGATGTCGAATTCACGCCGCCACCAGACTGGGCGCAGGCCGCGATCGGCAAGGCCAGCACCGTGCAGGCGAGGGCGGCACGAAGCGGAAGGGTCTTGATCATCGGACAGGTTTCCTGTGAGATTGGTCGCCGCAGTCGTCCGGGCGAGCCATCTGTGACGCGGGCGCCACAAACCGCTGTGCAGGGCTGAAGCGCCGGGGCCAATTTGCGTGGCCCCGGCGCTCAGAGTTCTAGTGACCGGCTTCGGATTCAGCGGCCAGTTCTTCGGCCGATGCCTTTTCCAAGGTGCCGGCGCGGTCCGCCGTGATGTAGTTGCGCAGCTGCACGTTACCCTCGTGGCAAGCGTATTCGAAGAACTCGTAGTCGTTCTTACGGGTCCAATCGAGGCGCGCAGTCCACGGTGCCGTGAACACTTCCGGGTCAGAGTAGGTCAGCTCGTAAACGATCGAGTCCGGACCGGTCATGGTCAGGCGCTCAATTACCTTCGCCTTGGCGCTGGTTGGGATCGTGTTGTTTGGCGGAACACCCATGGTCGCCATGTTCAGCGGCGAACCGTTGCGGCCGTAGGAATCCCGGGTCGCGCTGTCGCCGGTGATCAGGTTGGTCGTTTCGATGACCAGCGTGTTGCCTTCCCAATGGCCGACGCTGTTGCCCAGATAGGACCTGACCGCTTCCGGCCAGTGCTTCGGGTCGCCGCTGCGGATCGGGATCACGCGGCTGCCGAGCATTTCCAGCGAGATCGTGACGTAACCCGGCGCCTGATAGACGCGGATGCCGTTGTTGTAGCGGAACGGCAGCATGGACGCGGGGAAACCGCGGGTGATGCAGCGATCCCATGCGTCGAAGTCCGTTACCCAGTCGAACTTGGTGTTCGGGGTCCAGCTCGAACGACCGGCGCTGTAGAGCGCCTGCGCCTGCGGAGTCATCGCTGGCAGCTGTCCGCTCGGCGGATCGACCAGCAGCGAGGTGCGGCGGCCCGATGCGTCTGATTCCACCCAGTGACCCATGCCGATCGTGCCGGCCTTGTCTTCACGGTCATACGCCTGGTCAGAGCTGTTGGCGCGCTGCTGGCGCTGGGCATATTCTTCGTCGGTCAACCAGAAGCGGTTCCCGAAGTTCGCGGCGCGGTTCATCGGCAGGCTGGCGATGTTGTCGATCGGCCAGGTGCCGCGCAGGTCCGGGTCACCCCAAGCCGTCTTGGCGGGCTTATAGGTGGTCGAAACCGGCGGCATCACCGTGAGATCGGCGGGCGCACCGTCTGCCAGAGCAGGACTGGCGCTGAGCGCCGTCAGGCCCGCTGCGGCGAGCAAGGCGCCCGCAACGGTGTTACGAATGGACTTCAGGGACTTCATGCGGGTCTCTCCCAGTGCTCGCGTATTCAGAATTGCGACAGAATGCGACAAAGTGAATCAGTATGGCTTTCGATAAGTTACACGTCGGCAACCGAAAGTGGAAATGGAATGCCCCCCGTGGCCGAGTCTATGGACCGTCAGCCGGGACGCGTTCCGCGCGTGAGGCGGTGATGTAGTTGCGGACCTGAACGTTGCCTTCGTGGCAGGCGTATTCGTAGATGCCGAAATCGTCGTCCCGCTGCCATTCAAGGCGCGCTGACCACGGCTCCGCGAACACCACGGGGTCGGTCCAGGTGAATTCGTAGATGATCGTATCGGCACCGGTCATCGTGAACCGTTCGATCATGTGCGCCATTTCGCTGACCGGCGTATCATTCTGACCGGGCGAACCCGTCGTACCGATGTTGGTCGCTGACGGCCCAGAGCGGAAGTTGGTCGTTTCGACGACCAGAGTGTTGCCGTTTTCCCAGCGTCCGCGGCTCTCGCCCATCCAGTTGCCGATCGCGGATGGAATGCCGGGGCGTCCGTCAGTCGGAATGATGCGCGTTTCGTGCACCATTTCCATCTGCAGCGCGACCACCCCCGGCGACTGGAAGATGCGCATGCCGTTGTTGTACATGAACGGGAACATCGACGCCGGAAGACCGCGCGTGATGCAGCGATCCCAGCTATCGAAATCGGTCACCCACTCGAACGGCTGACCGTTCCGCCAGGTTGACCGCATGGCATCGGACAGGCGCTTTCCTTCGGCGGTGAACTGCGGAAGGCGGCCGTTGGCTGGCGATGTGATCCAACTCGTACGACGGTTCGCGGCTGCGACCTCGGCCCAGTGGCCGATGCCCATCGTGCCCTTTTCTTCCTCGTTCTCGTAACGGCGGGCAAGTTGCTGCACCTGCTCGTCCCGCTGCGCGAATTCCTCATCCGTCAGGTAGGCGCGGTTGCCGTACTGCGCGTCGCGTTGAAGCGGCGTGCGTCCGTTCAGGTGGTCAATCGGCCAACCACCGCGGAAGTCGGGTTCCCCCCACGATGTGACCTTCGCCTTGTAGCCCTGAGGGACGGGCTCCATCACCGTCAGGTCGCGCTCCTGCGCGTGCGCCGGAGCGCAGGCGATCGTGGCCACCGCGAGGGTGGCCAGCGATAACAGTCGGCGGTTCACGTTCCGGCCCCTACCGGCGTGCAGGGAGGGCGAACGTGACGTAGCGGCTCGGCCCCGGCGTCGGGTTGCCGCGCTGAGCGAACAGGCCATCACCGCCCACGGGCAGAGTGATGAACTGGCGTCCATTTACCTCGAAGATTGCCGGAACGCCTTCCGTCGCTGCGTCCAGCTTGTGTTCCCACAGAACTTCGCCAGTCGCCGAATCCCGCGCGCGGAACGTGCGGTCACCCGCCGTACCGACGAAAAGAAGCCCGCTAGCCGTTGCCACCGGTCCGCCTCGCGGAGCCTGCGACCCAACGCCGGTGATGCCCTGTTCCTGCAGACCCAGGCTCTCGCCGTTGGGGATGCGATAAAGGATCTCACCGGTGTTCATGTCGTAGGCGGTGAGGAACGAGAACGGAGGCTTGATTGCCACCATGCCGTTCGGCTGAAGCAGGAAGTCCACCGGCGACTTGTAGGGGTTGAGTCCCGGGTTGCCGTTGGGCATTGCTGCCAGCGCTTCCGGGCGGTTGTCCGGGTTCAGCTTGATGATCACGGGGATCTCGCGGCTGACGACGAAGAACCGCTTGGTGAGCGGATCGACCGCCGTGGTGCCGAAGTTCGCGCCACCGTTATGGCCCGGCATATGCACCGATCCGCGCAGGCTCGGCGGGGTATACATGCCTTCGTTGCGGCTGTTGCGGAGCTTCTCGCGCAGCGCTTCCTGATCCGCTTCAGGCAGGTAGGGGTTGATGTCTTCCTCGGTGAAACTCTGCCGCGTGAAGGGCAGGGGCCACGTCGGGAAAGGTTGCGTGGCGGAAGCAACTTCGCCGGGCACGTCGGATGCTGGAACAGGGCGTTCCTCGATCGGCCAGATCGGCTCACCGGTCAGCCGGTTGAACACGAATACGAAGCCCATCTTGGTCGCAAGGATGACGATCGGGATTTCCTTGCCGTCCTTGACGATGTTCATCAGCTTCGGCGCGTTGGGATTGTCGAAATCCCACAGGTCGTGGTGGACGACCTGATAGTGCCAGATGCGCTTGCCGGTACGCGTGTCGAGCGCGATAATCGAGTTGGCGAACAGATTGTCGCCCGGACGGTTGCCGCCGAAGAAATCGTAGCGGGCTGTGCCCGTCGGGATGTAGGCGATGCCGGTTTCCGGATCGATCGTCAGTTCCGACCAGGCGTGCACACCGCCGAACTTCTCGCGGTCCTTCTCAGGCCAGGTGTCGGAGCCGAATTCTCCCACGCGCGGAACGACATGGAAGACCCACTTCAGCTTGCCGGTGCGGATGTCATAGGCCTGAATATCCGCGGGCGAGGACGCATAGTCGTAGGCGCCCGCGGGCAGGGCCACGATGTACGTGTCCTCGAAGATGCGCCCGGGGTTGGCCGACATCAGGGGGCGCGGCGTTTCCGCGTGGCCTTCACGCAGCGCTTCGCGAACGTCGATGCTGAAGTTCGGGATGTACTTGCCGGTGCGAGCGTCGATTGCCCGTACGAAACCGTCGTTCAGAAACACAAGGCGGCGATCACGGCCGTTCTTGCTCTGCCAATAGTTGACGCCGCGGCCGCTGATCCGGCCTGTCGTCTCACTCTTCCAGATTTCCTGGCCAGTGGCGGGGTTGAGCGCCACGATCTTCCCGTCACCCGTCGTGACGTACATCATCCCGTTGGCGATTGTCGGGTTAAAAGCGGTGGGCTGGCCCGGTCCGGTCTCATAGCTCCAGACTTCCTGAAGCTGGCTGACGTTGCTCTTGTTGATCTGTGTCAGCGAGGAGAACTGCGACGAATCCGCACCCCCGAGATAGGCGTCCCAAGTCTTGAAATCGAACTGGCCCTTCGCCTTCGACGGCGAAACTGGAAGGGGGGCACCTTCGCGCGCAGATGGGCCACGATCCTGTGCGTAAACGCCAGCAGCGCCCACGAGCAGCAGAGATGCCGGAATTAACGGCCGAAAAATAGCGCCCAAGACGCGACGAGATGACGACTTAGCGCGCGGAAAACGGTCCACTCCCAACTCCCAATGTGTCTGCCCGCCGATCCCGGCGTGATCCGCCGAGGGGTCTAGCCGAAAATCGGCGGCGACAACAAGGGTCCATCGCTCTCCAGTTTGACAAAATCCGGAACGAGCGAGGTGGGATCGGGCTGATGCCTAGGGTGCTGTGGTCGCCGCTCCTGCGTTCGCCGGTGCCTCGTCAGCCAGCGGACGGGGTTGCTCGGCACCCGAGCTGAAAGTCCGGGCTGCGGTGACCTGACCAGTAGTTTCCAACGTGACGGTGACTCCGTCCAGGTTGCGATTCTGCCAGTACCAGCCATGGATGCCCGTGAAAGGGGCGACGTAAACCGCGGTCTGAGAAGGCACGCTATCTTCGATCACGAAGCTTTCGGTAAGCTCTGCACCGCCCTCGAACGGGTGAGAGTGCATATCCACGTGAACGGGCGCGGTGGCTGTCCACTTGAAGATCATCGATGCGCCTTCAGCCATGTCATACTTCAGCTCGATGCCCTCGTACGGAGCCAGTTCCACGACGTAGCGGTCGGTGCGAACGTTCGCGCCCGGAAGCTGAGCGATATTGTGCTCGGCCAGCGTCGCTTTCAGCGTCGTCTCATCAGGCGTGGCACTTTCCTGAAGCGGGAGCAGGACGTTGCTGCGCGCCAGCCCGCGCTTGAGATAGATGTTCTCCTCCTCCGTCGGAGCTAGTTTCGTGATGCCTAGTGCCGCGCCCAGGCCGGTCGGGTCTTTCCCATATTCAGCCGGGAGCACGAATACGACCAGGGCGATCGCTGCGATGCCGACCGCGGCCGCGGATCCGATGATCAGCTTCTTGCGCGAATTAGCGGGAGCGGGGTTGTCCGTCATGATGCAAAGTATCCTGTCAATTGATAGCCGATGAGAATGAAACCGCCGGTCATCAGGGCCAAGTTGGCGTAGTAGGCGCCGGATGCGAATGATCGTTTGGTACGCCAGATATTCAGCAGGGTAACGACAATAGCCAGCACGAAGACCTGCCCGGCTTCCACACCGACGTTGAATGAAATCAGGTTTGTCAGCAGCCCGTCGTCCGACAGGCCGAGATCGCGTACCTTGGTGGCCAGGCCGAGCCCGTGGAACAGGCCGAAGACAAGTACGGCTGCCCGAGTGTTGATATTCATGCCGAGCCGCCGGAACCCGCCGAGGTTCTCGAACGCCTTGTAAACCACGGAAAAGCCGATGATCGCGTCGACAATATAGGCGTTGGCGCCCGTGTTCAGCAGCACTCCGCCAAGCAGGGTCAGCGAATGGCCGATGGTGAACATCGACACGTAGATTACCACGTCGCGCAGGTGGTAGAGGAAGAACACCACCCCGATCAGGAACAGCACGTGGTCGATCCCGGTGACCATGTGCTTGGCGCCGAGATAGAAGAACGCGAACGGTGCTGGCCCCACAATAGATGCCACCGCCGCGCGGTCGGCCTGGGATATGTCATGCGCGAGCGCAGCGCCTGCCGGGATCAGCAGCGCCAGCGCGAGCAACATCAGCATGAGCACGCTTGCTGGCGCAGCGGCGAGCGGGTTCGTCCGGCGGAGGGCCGGCTTCTTGGGGGCGTGGTTAGCGATCAACTGCCTGCTGTCGGCGTCGGTTGCGCTCATGCGGAGCCGTCACCGCTTTGGGTCTCCGGCACCATAGAGGGAATACCAGCCGCTGGTGGGTAGGCCTGGTGGCAGGCGCTGCACACACTGTAGATCAGGCCACCCGTTTCGAAGACCTTGTCCACGTCCCGATCAGCGACAGCTTGCTGCCCGCGCTGGGATGCTTCGGCCAGCGCGCCCGCGAACTGGTTCCAGTCCGAACGGCGTCCTGCGGCGTACTCCGGAGTTTGCAGTTGGTTGGCCAGTTCTACCAGCTTCGTTGCCGCATCCCCAGCGCGCTTCCAGTCCTCATCCGTCTTCGGCAGGATGTCACGGCTCACCGGCTTCTCGTCGATCAGCACGCTTTCGTAGCGAACGGTGTTCCAATAGATTTCCGCGGTGGGCTGAACTTCTTCGGCCATAAGCTGCTGCGCGGTCTTCTCCGGCTGTTCCGGAGCCTTGTCGCACCCTGCCAGCAGCCCGATCGTCGCTGCGATCGCAAAACCTGCAGACTTCTTCATCCTCAATCCTTCCGCGCTGGAAACGAGCCCCCGCACCAGTTTCCAGGAAATGGAACCTTGCGAGCGAACATGCCGAGTTAATTACGGTAATCTTGAACGTTACACCATGTTACGGGAACTTGGCCGGAGCAACCATGATTGCGAGCGCACGGGTGAAATTGACTATGTCTGAAAATTGAACCCGGCGTAAATCTGCGGTACAGGCCGATTCGATTATCCCCGCTGATGCGGCTTCCGGAATGATTGGATGGCCGACGGGACAGGAAAGGCATTGCATGGCACGTGTTTCGGGACATTTCGGCAAGTTGGGTTTTGGCGCTCTGGCGCTGGCTGTAGCTGCGCTTCCATTGGCGGGCGCATGGGCTTCGGCCGAAGGCGCTTCTGCTGCGCCCCTGACTTCGGAAGAGGTCGAGAAGGGTCGCCAGATCTTCAACGACAATTCGTGCAACCAGTGTCACGTGCTGGCAGATGCCGACGCCCGGGGCTCGATCGGTCCCTCGCTCGACGGCGATGCAAACCTGAGCCACGACTTCGTGGTTGATCGGGTCACCAACGGCGCGGGTGCCATGCCCAGCTTCGGATGGCTTGATGCTGCCGATATCGACCTGCTGGCCCGCTACATCGTGCAGACGAAAAAGTAAGCTTCCCGGTTTTTGCGAGCGCGGTTGGTCAATGCCGCCGCGCTCGCAGTTACGTTCCTGATCAGTTCCCAGCGCGCGCAGTTTGGCGCTGTCCCGTCTGGGCGTAATAGTTGGTCACCCCATCGGGGTCGTTCAGCCACACAGTTACCAGCTCAAACCCACCGAGTTTGTTCAGCGGCGTTTCCACTGTGATGCGGCGTTCCTTCGCCTTTGCATCCACCATGGGGGAATCGCTCACCACATACTGGATGCCGGCGTTGCCGTTGTCCTGCGGGACATTCGTGCCGACCTCATAGAGATAGATCGTCGTTTCCTTGTGGCGATAGGGATACTTGGTGATGCCCAGCAACCGGTCCTGCACCGGCGCCAGTTCATCGAGACCAACGAATTCGCGATAGAATGCGCGGCTCCGCGCCAGGTTTGACACGCCGATGCCAATGCCGACCCCGTCATTCGATCCATCCTTTGCACCGGGCTTCACGACGATCTGGATGGAGAAGCCGCCGGGATCGGTCACCAGCGCAGCGCGCGTGCCGTCTCCCTGATCAGAGAAACGCGGTTCGGCCAGACCAGCTTGAGCAAAACGCCGCTTCACCGCCGCCTCATCGGGATAGGTCAGAGTGAACAGGCGGATGCCGGTGCCTTTGATCCCGCCGCTCAGGTCGTACTTGCGGTCGCCCTGTTGCCCTGCAGAGAGTTTGATCTGGCCGCTGCCGACACCGGTCAGGATCATCTGCTGGGTGCTGGTAAGCTGGATCGGGTTCAGAGACCGCAGCGCGAGTGCCTCGGTATAGAACTTCACCATCTCTTCCGTCTTGTCGCGCGGGAAGCGGCGGAAGACGTTCATCGAATCCTGCACAAACAGATCGCGAGTGGAACTGTTCAGTTGCTGCGCCGTCAGTTGCCCCGGTTTGTAGGCGAGATCGGCATTGACCTGCATCTGTGCGCCTTCCGGCGTGGTCACGGTGGTTGTTTGCGACCAAGCCGTGCCTGAGGCCAGGATCGTCGCCGCGCCAAGCAGCGCTGTCACCTTGCGTACCATCTCTCCAGTCTCCCTCATTCCGGCAGCGCGAACGCGATCACGGATTCGTTGTTGAGCGGCCTGCCATCGGGGCCACGCGGGGATGGGCCGCCAAACCCGGAGCCGACCGCGATAACCGCGACGTACTGCTTCCCGTCCTTGCCGCGATAGGTGACAGGGACGGTCATAGGCGCGTAATCGAGCCGCTTCTGCCACAGCATGTCGCCATTCTTCGCGTCGAACGCGCGGAAAAAGCGATCGTTCGTGGCGCCGATGAACACCAGCCCGCCGGCAGTCACGATCGGGCCGCCGAAAGTGTTGTTGGCCCCGGTCTCCTGCTTTCCTTCGGGCAATTCTTCCGTCAGCCCGAGGCGCGTGGCCCATGCGATGTCGCCGGTGTTTGCATCCACAGCCACCAGCCGGCCCCACGGCGGGCGAATGCAGGGGAGGCTGACCTTGCTCCCATCTGCCGCCGTGTAGGTGGCGTTGAAGCCGGAATAGGCGCCCGGCCCGGCCAGACTGCCGCGATCGTAGATCTGGTTTGAATCGGTCGTTCCGCGGCCATAGTCGCCGGCGGGGTCACGCTGCTCGATCCAGCCGATGCTGCCGCTCTCGCTCACGTTGAGGTAAACGAGGCCGTTGCGAGGATCGACAGCGCTGCCACCCCAGTTCGATCCGCCGTTATGAGGCAGATTGATAGAGGCTTTGGGTGGGTCACCTTTCTTGTGCAGGAAGAAGGGCGTGAAAGTGCCTTGGTTGAAGAACGTCCCGCCATATGAATCCAGCAGCGCGCGACATGCGGCCACGTGTTCGGCGGAAGTATCTTCGGCCGTCACCACGTCTTCAGGCGTCCACCAGCCACGATTGAGTTGTTCAGGCTTTACCGGGAAGGGCTGAGTGGGGCTGTACCACTCGCCTGGAACGTCGGCGGCTGCCACCGGCCGTTCTTCCACACCGTGGATGGGCTCACCCGTTTCGCGGTTGAGGATGTACATCAGACCCGGCTTCCCGGTCAGGGCAAGTGCGGGGATGGTCTTCCCATCCTTCTTCACGTCGAACAGCACGGGCGGGGCGGGCAAATCCCAGTCCCACAGGTCGTGGTGGATCGTCTGGAAGTGCCACTTGTATTTGCCGGTCTGCGCGTCGACCGCAACGAGCGAGTTGCCGAACAGGTTATCGCCGGGTCGATCGCCGCCGTAGTAGTTCGGGCTGGGGCTACCCAGCGTCATGTAGATCATGTCGGTCTTGGGATCGCCGGTAGTGTACCAGATCCACATGTTCGTGCCGGAACGTTCCTTCCAGCCATCATCGAGCCAGGTCTCATGACCAACCTCACCGGGCTGCGGCACGGAGTTGAACTCCCACAGCTTCGCACCGGTGCGCGCGTCATAGGCGCGGGTGTTACCGGCCGGGCCTCGCGGCATTTCCGCAGTCGTCGCGCCGATTACCATGACGTTGCCGAAAATGGTCGGCGGGTAGCCATAAGGCGTGCCCACGATCTCGATCGAGCCACCCTGACCGAACGATGTGTCGACCCGGCCCGTGCCGGGACTGATCGCCGTGATCTGGCTGCCGGTATTGTAGAATATTCGCGGGCCCTGGCTGCCGTCGCCCTGCCACCACGTCACACCGCGGCGGATCAGACCGCCCTGAACGCCGTGTCGCCAAAGCTCCTTGCCGTTGGTCGGGTCCAGCGCGACAATCGCGTTGCCAACCGGGAGGTACATCGTGCCATCGATGACGATGGGCACGGTGCCGCCCAACAGGCCCGCGCCGCCTTCCGGGCGCAGTCGGAAACTCCACGCGACGTCGAGCTTTTCGACGTTGCCTGTGTTGATCTGATCCAGTGGAGAGAACCGCGTGCCCTGCACGTCGCGGGCATAGCGGGGCCAATCTTCGACAGCGGGCGCGTCCGCCTGGGACTGGGCATGCGCGGCCGGCAACAACATCGCCGCACCCAACAACAGGGAAAGCGCTTTCCGCATCAGGAATCCTCTTATGGCTGACCCGTTGTCCGGCCCAATTGATTCATTGAATAAACTATTTTTCCGGAGTCTCAACACCTGTTACTTGGAGTTTGGACACGCCTTATGATGCGTTCTCGGCTTTAAGCATGGCTTCGATCATACGGCGGGCCCGGACGCCGCCCTTGTCGACACCCAAAGACAAGGGGCCTTGCTGCCAAAAGTCCTCCCCGCGGACGTTCGCATAGGCGGCCTCGATCATAGGCTTGTCCTCAAGATCGAACGCGTTGCCGAACATCTCCATCAGCATGGCATCCATCTGCGGAGAGTTTAGCTCGTGATAACGGGTCGACGACCAGAAGTAGTGAGTTTCATGTTCATTGGCAGGCGTGAGGATATGCGCCTGGGGCATTTCGAACCCGGCGTCGCGGGGCTCCCCGTGCAAGCACGCGCCCACCAGAAGTCGCATTGATGCCGGTGCGTTCCACCGCATCTCCAACCAGTGATCGACCTTCGCTTCCGGCGGATATCGACCATAAGCGACTGACGGCGGCGGGATATTCGGCATGAACCAGTTGGAATGCAGCGTGTCGCCATCCACGGCTACGGAATGCTCGCCGGCGAAAATGACGCCCTGTCCGGCAAATGTGCCCTTATGAACAAACTCGATGTGGCTGAGGTCGAGCAGGTTGTCGGTTCCATACTCATAGTTCGCGCGCATCAGGGTGTAGCCGTGCACCGTGCGACTGTAATCGGTGTCCGGGATGAAGCTGAAATCGGGAATGCTCTCCTCGTCAGCGGCTTCCGGCTCCCCGGGCCATATCCACACGATCCCGTCGCGTTCTGCGGTCGGGTACGTACGTACTTTGAAGGTCGAGGGGATGCGTTCGGAGAACGGGTTGCGCACGCACTGGCCGGACGCTGCAAACGTCAGGCCGTGATAACCGCACACCACGTTGTCCCCATCGCGGGAACCGAGGGATAGCGGAGCGAAGCGGTGAGGGCACCGATCGATCATGGCTGCGGCCTCGCCCGAGACCAGCCGGTAAATGAAGATCGGGATGTCGCAAATCCGCCGCGAAAGGCCTTTCTCCCCGACCTCATGGCTCCATCCTGCCATGTACCAGCAGTTCTGAAGCATCTCAGCCATATTTCCTCCCGCCACTATTTTTCCTGAGGCTAGGAATATTGGCACGAGGTGGCAACGCGGGAATCAGGAATGACTTAAGCCGCTGCCTGCGGCCAATCGACGGAAGCAGCGTACAGTTGAGTCAGGCTCGGGGCCGCCTAGAGGGGGCGCTGGTCCTCGTCGATCGCGAAGATCACGTCCGCCCGCGCGGGCATTTCTTCCAGCGTCCAGCGTGTCAGGCGTTCGTAGTGCATCAGGAACCGCGTAAGAGCGGCTTCGTTCATGATCGCTGCGCCGTGCGGATTGCGGGCGGCCAGCTTGGCTTCCTGCAGCGCGCGGTGGGCCCGAACGGCAGCGAAGCCTTCGACCTCCAGCATCACCAGCACGTCGATCCGGCTGAAGAACTCGGCGTAGTCGGTGGCGAGGCGGCGGTTGATCTCGTGCCGCCAGACTCCGTCGGGGTCCTCGTCCGCTTCAAGCGAATTCACCGGTGCGTTCAGCGCGCTTTCGGGCTGCGGGGCGGTGCCAAGGCACCAGCCATCAATCAGGATTACGTCAACGGGCCCATCAACGCTGACGCTTTCGGCGGCGCGATCGTCGATGGCCTTGTCGAAGCGGGGCAGGGTGGTAGGTCTGCCCGCGAGCAGCTCATCCAAAATCGCCTGGCCCAGCGCCACATCGTGCGTGCCCGGAACGCCGCGTGTGGCGAACAGGGGATGCTTTTCCTTTGCCAGCGTTAGGCGTTCGCTGCGGGTCAGGTAAAGATCGTCGAGTGAGAGCGTTGCCGTGCGTAGTTGCTTCTCCGCGAAGATCCGCTCCAGAAACCGGCTCAGCGTGGTCTTGCCCGACCCTTGGGCACCGTTGATGCCCACGATGAGCGGGCGCTTGGGATTGGTCAGCAGATGGTCGGCAAGCGGGCGCCAGTAGTGGTCCACTACCTCGCAATAGTCTTGCGGCAGCCCTTCGGCTGCGATCAGCTTATCGATGGATTGGATCATGCTATACGGTCGGGCAGAGTTGCACCGTTGGCGTAGGCTTCGACATTTGCGAGTGCCTTCATGCCCATCGCGATGCGCGTTTCGGCGTTGGCGCTTCCGAGATGGGGGAGCAGCACCACGTTCTCCAGCGCCAGCAGCGACTGCGGAACTTGCGGCTCGTGCGGATAGACGTCCAGGCCGGCGCCCGCCAGATGACCGCGATCCAGCGCGTCAGCCAGTGCGTCATGATCGACGATCCCGCCGCGCGCCGTGTTGATCAGGTAACCGCCTTGCTTCATCGCGGCGATCGCCGTCGCGTCGATCAGGTTGGCCGTTTCCGCCCCGCCGGGCACGTGCAGAGACACGAAATCGGACGCGCCGAGCAGGGCGTGAAGGCTGGGGAAGAACTCGGCCCCCAGCTCCTCTGCGATTGCCGGATCACATTCACGCCGCCCGTAATAGGCGACCCGCATGCCGAACCCGTGATGCGCGCGCCGCGCGGTTGCCACGGCGATCCGGCCCATGCCGACCAGCCCCAGCACTTTGCCCTTCAGCGCCGACCCGATCAGGTGAGAGGGGCGCCAGCCGCTCCAGCGTCCTTCCCGCAACTCGCGTTCACCTTCGCCCGCCCGCCTTGCAGCCATAAGCAGCAGGGTCAGCGCAATGTCAGCCGTCGCGTCAGTCAGCACGCCGGGTGTGTTGGTGACCGCAACGCCGCGCACCTTCGCGGCTTCAAGGTCGATGTGGTCGAAGCCAACGCCGTAGTTGGCGATCAACTTCAGCCGCGAGCCCGAGTTGATAATGTCCGATCCTATTCGGTCGGAAACGGTCGGGCAAAGCACGTCGAATTCCGCCGCCGCCTGGGCCAGCTCTGCGCCGCTCATGGGTCTGTCGGTGCCGTTCAGCACCACCTCGAACCTGTCCTGTAACGCGCGCTCGACCGGTTCCGGCCAACGGCGCGTGACGAATACCCTCATCAGCTTCTCATGCCCTCGGTGATTTTCTGCGTTTCGGCGCGGGTGGATTCCATGCCGGTGTTCCGCTTGTGAATCCCGCCCTGACCCTGCAGCATGAAGAGGGGTGGATCGCCTTCCCGCTGCTTCAGGCCGAACAACGGGAACAGCCCAGGGTGACGGCCTAGCCCACCGAACATGTCCAGCAGGCTGTCGATCCAGGGACGCAGCGGGTCGTCCTCTGCCAGCACCGGCGATGTCTTGCACACAGATGCGGTGAACAGGATCGAGCCGAGGATGCGATAGTCGGCGTAGTTCGGCGCGTCGCCGCCCAGATACTTCGTCTCACGCAGCGCAATCCGCAGGGGTTCCAACGCGGCAGAGATGCCAGCCAGCCGGTCTTCCCAGCCAGCCTGCATCGCTTCCAGGCTCTGGCCCAGCATCTTCTCACGGGAATGGGTGATGTATTCGTGGTCGTCCGCGTTCGCGAGGTCGCGGTAATTGACGCAGAAGCACCGCATCCACGGCCCAGTGGCGGCGCCCCAGAACCATGCGTCGAGCGCACGGGTAACCGCCGCTACGCTGGGATGCGGGATCAGGGCCGGGCGGTCGGGATAGGTCTCATCGAGATACTCGACGATGCCCCAGCTATCGAGCACCCACTTGCCGTCGTCCACGATGGCCGGAAGCCGCTCGGTCACGCCGCCCGTACGCTCGGCAATCTTGGTGAATCCGCCCGGAACCACGTCCAGGTCGAAGCCCTTGTGCTTCAGCGCATACTTTGTCGCCCACACGAACGGACTGATCGTCGCCCCGGTGCTGAGGGCGAGGTCGTAGAAGGTGATCGTGTTGTTCTGCGCCATACTCGGGCACCTCGTCCGCGTGTTTGATTTTGTCCGCCTGTTATGGGGCGGGGCATCAAAAATAAAGAGGTTAGGCCGCGGCGAGCTTCGCTTCTTCCAACTTCACCATGCGCCAGAGCGTTTCTGTGACGGGCACCGCCAGCCCTGCAGCCTGTGCCGCTTCCACTATGGCGCCGTTGATAGCGTCAACTTCTGTGCGGCGGCCTGCCTTCACGTCCTGCAGCATCGACGCCTCGTGATCGGCGTGATCGGTCACGGAAACCACGGTGAGATCCAGGATGGGCTGAGCGGCGATCGGCACGCCGCTGGCGTTCGCCGCTCTTACGCCTTCTTCCACCACAGCGCGGATCATCGCGCGGCTTTCGTCGTGTGCACCCAGGAAGCCCGGAGTACGGCGGGTCAGCGCGCAGAGCGGGTTCATCGCGGCGTTGAAGATGGCCTTTGACCAGATCGCGGCGTGGATATCGGGATCAAGCGCGGCAGTCATTCCGCCACGATTGAGTGTCTCTGCCACCATCTGCGCGAAAGAGGCGTCGCCACCGAATGCGGCATATAGCTTCGATCCACCGTCGCCGTGACTGCGAACGCGGCCCGGCCCGACGAGATCGGCGGGGAGCGTGCTTGCGCCCACGAGCACGCGCTCCTTAGCGGCGTGAGCGGCCAAACGCGTATCGTTGCCAAGGCCATTCTGGAGACTGAGCAGGTGGGTCTGGGGCCCAACGGCCCCGGCAATACCGCTTAGAGCGCGATCAGTCTGGAAAGTCTTGGTGAAGACCACGACCAAGTCTGCCGCGCCCGTCACATCACTTGGGAAAGCAGCCGGAGTGGGTAAGCGTTCCACCCCTCCGCGCAGATCAAGCTCCAGCCCGGCGTGATTTATCGCGTCTACATGAGCGCGGTCGACGTCGACCAGCGTCACCTCGCACCCTGCGCGAAAAAACGCTGCACCATAGAGGCACCCCATCGCCCCTGAACCCAGGATCAGGACCTTCATGATGCGCTATCCTCCAGCAGTCCGGCGCCCAGAACCAACAGCACCTTGGCATCGATGCCGACATTGCGGTCGCGGCTGTCGGCAACAAACTGCGCCACCCGGCTCAGCGGCACTCGATGGACCACGATGTTCTCGTGTTCGGTACCGCCGCCGTCGCCCACGCGGGAAAGTCCGGTCGCTTTCACCAGGGTGAAGCTTTCCTCGAACATTCCGCTGCTGGAATAGAACTCCCCAAGGTCTTCGATCTGTGCAGCGCGGTAGCCGGTTTCCTCCTCCAACTCGCGCTCCGCAGAGGCGAGGGGGCCGTCATCGTCCCTGGAGTCTTCATCGCCGATCAGGCCGGCGGGTAGCTCCAGGCAATAGCGGCCGAGCGGCACGCGGTACTGCTCCACCAGGATCACTTCGCCCGCGTCGATCGCCAGGATGACTACCGCGCGAATGCCAGGTGGGCGAGCAGCATATTCCCAACGACCGCGCCGCTTGGCGACCACGAACTTGCCAGCCCATTCGATCTGTTCGGGGGCGTCGGCGTCAGGGGGGAGAGGGCGTTCAAACACGCCCGATCTCATAGCTCTATCAGGCGGTCTGGCAACTCGTTGATGTCGTGTTCATGGCGCGGGAAATGCGCCGCCAGCACGACGCCAACCTGCTCCACAGCAGCGATCATCCCGTCAGCGACACGGCCATCGCGGATATGTACCAGCATCGCGGCCATCGCATCGCCCCAGATCTCAGTGGGAACCTTGCTCGCGATGGCCTCGTCCGCGACGATTTCTGCCCTATGCTCGCGCATTGATAGGTAGATCAGGATGCCGGTACGCCCGTGTGTTCGGCGTTCGGCGCCCACTTTGAAAAGGTCGACCGCGTGGCCCAACGCGCGCGCCGTCTTGATGGGGCCGGGGACCAGAGCGAACCTCAGCGGCTGCCAGTGAAGCAGCAGCCACATGGCAAAGAACTTTATAATGGCGATTGCTGTGGCGAGGCCCAGTAGCTCACGATCCGTCCAGTCGTGATTCCACCCGCCCAGAACGCGCTCGATGATACCGAGGTAGAACTGGGGGAAGAGCGCGAAAAACGCCAATGCCGTGAAAGCGACCAGGGTGGACCACGCAAACGCGACATCGCTGTAACCGTCCGACCTGTCGGCAATCACGGTCACGATTTCTCCGGCCGTGTGCATTTCCGCCGCGCCAACAGCATCGCTTACCCGCTGATGGTCGGCGAGAGAGATATAGAGCGCCACTTACCAGCTCCCGCTCGCACCGCCGCCGCCGAAGCTGCCGCCGCCGCCGGAGAAACCGCCTCCTCCACCGAACCCGCCAAAGCCGCCCCAGTCGCCGCCCGATCCCTTGCCGCTGTTCATGGCGGCGTTGATCGCGGTCCACAGGATCACCTCGCCGACAGCGCCCGCAGCACCCCCGCGATGCCGCCGTCCGCCGGAAATCCCGCGCAACATGGGCAGAACAAAGAAGAAGAACACGATGGCGATCCAGAACAGCGCGCCGAACGGGAAATCGTTGCCGTTCGCCCGAGGCTGCGAAGCTTGCGCAGCGATAGCAGCGGCTTCTTCCGGCGGAAGTTCCAACTGGCGCACTATGGAATCAGCGCCAGCCACCACGCCGCCGCTCATGTCGCCCGCCTTGAACCGGGGCAGGATGTCGTGGTTGATGATGTCGTAAGCCAGTCCGTCCGGAATGATGTGTTCCAGCCCGTAGCCGACCTCAATCCTGACTTTTCGCTCGTTCGGGGCGACTAGCAGGATGATGCCGTCGTCATTCTCGGTATCGCCCAGCCCCCAGTGGCGGCCGAGCTGATAGCCGTAATCCGCGATGTCATAGCCATCGAGACTGGGTATCGTGGCCACCACGAACTGCCGCTGGTTGCGCTGCTCGAACTCCGTAAGCCTCTGCGACAGGACAGCTTCGTCTTCTGGACTGATGATGTTCGCGAGATCGAGCACGGGTGCCGTGCCGCGATCAGGAAACTGCGGCTGGGCCAGTGCTGTCCCCGCCCAAATGAGCGTGAACAGCATGGCGACGAGCGCGAAGATGCGCTGCTGCGGGTTCATGGTGTGGCCGATCTGACCGTCCTTAAGCGCCTTCGCGCATGTCGAGCGTCGGGGCCACTTCTGCGCCCTCGGTGGCGGCTTCGTACGGCGTCAGCGGCTCCGCACCGTGAATGATCTTCGCCCCGATGATGTCGGGGAAGGTGCGGATCGTGGTGTTATACTGGCGCACCGCCTCGTTATAGTCGCGCAGGGCCACCCGGATGCGGTTCTCGCTGCCCTCGAACTGGGTCATGAAGCGGCCGAAGTTTTCCTGGCTCTTCAGCTCAGGATAGGCCTCGACCGAAACCAGCAGGCGCGAGATAGCGCCGCCTAGTTGGTTCTGGGCCTGCTGATAGGCCTGCATCTTTGCCGGATCGTCGAGGTCGTCGCCATTGATCTGCACTTCGGGTCGAGTGGCAGAGGCGCGAGCATTTACCACCGCATCAAGCGTTGCACGTTCTTGCTGGGCAGAAGACAGGACGATTTCCTGCAGGTTAGGGATCAGGTTGGCGCGTTCCTGAAATGCGGCTTGGACGTCAGCCCACTTCGCCTTCGCGTTTTCCTCGGCAGTCGGCACGGAGTTGATGCCGCAGGCAGCCAGTGAAAGCGCTGCGGCCGTTACGATGACGGGGCGAAGGGCACGGCGCAGGATCATCGTTTCATACTCCCAAGAAACCTGCCGCGAATGCGCGCGGCCATTGCTGTGTTAGCTAAATAGCACACGTGTGCCGCTGTTCAAGATTATCCCGCACGCTTGTCGATCAGGCGGTGTCATGGCAGCAGGAACGGGGCCGGGCTGAAGGAGAGCCAGAATGATTAAAGATTTTCGCGAATTCATCGCGCGGGGCAACGTACTGGACCTTGCCGTTGCGGTCATCATCGGTGGGGCGTTCGGAACGATTGTGACGTCGCTCACGGAAGACCTGATCATGCCGGTCATCGGGGCGATCTTTGGTGGCTTCGATTTTTCGAGCAAGTTCATCCTGCTCAGCACGCCAGCTGGATACGAAGGGGCGCCGAATGACTACGCGGCTCTGAAGGAAGCAGGTGCGGCTATGATCGGTTACGGCGCATTCATCACCGCAGTGATCAACTTCCTGATTCTCGCTTTCGTGATTTTTCTGCTCGTGCGCGTCGCCAACAAGGCGATGAACAAGCAAGAGGTCGTGGCTGGTCCAACCGAGGTCGATCTGCTGGCTGAAATCAGGGACGAATTGAAGAAGCGTCCCTGAACGCTGCGCTCACTTCACATTAATCGCAAACCCCCTATATCGGGGGTGCCGGTTTCGGCCGGCTATGGCGATAAACTGTGGTGTGTAATAGGCACAGCGGACCCGGGGGCAGTACCCGGCGGCTCCACCATAAAGCGCGGGAAACCGCGTTTCCTGATGGGGCCGAACTAGGATCGACGTGTGTTGAAAGGCATTATTTTCGCCCGGGCTGAGTAACCCGTTCAAGGCTCAAAACTCACAAGTGCCAACGATAACGAAGCACTTGCTCTCGCTGCGTAACCTGACGGCCTAACGGCCTGATCTTACAAAGCTATGAGCACGGTTCGGACCGAACCGGGTAACAGAATCGGAAACCGGGGGCCCGGGGGAGCCTAGCAACAGAATCCCCCACCTCTCCAAATCGGCGGACCGTTTAACGTAGCGCTTCAGGCGGTTGCGTTCTCGGCCTCTCGCCGTTCTCTTTCGTATTTCAGGCAGTCGAGGATCTTGGCACCCGCCAGAAAAACGGCGCCAGTGCAGGCGAGGAACAACAACTTGCCGCCCCATCCGGGATACTCGACCATGTAGTGGGCGCCGCGAGTGGTGGCTCCCAGGGCCAGCGCGTAAATAATCAGGAATGCCTCAAGGCGCGTCTTGATCACGAACAGCCTAGTTACCCGGCGTAGCATCGGCACCCTTTCGTAAACGAATCAATCAGCAACGATCGTGCCAAAGCCCGATTCATGCCGGTTATAGTGGTTAACGTGGGGCGTATTGTAAAGTGTGCCGACAGGCCTGCTATTCAGGCGAGTTCCGAGAGATCAAGCGCATCCAGCAAGGCGTTGCGCGCGATGGTGACATCACGGGTGAGGACAGGGGAGCCGAGATCACCCGGTGCGATCTGTTCGGGCCAGTGCTGTGCAATCACGTGGCGGATGGCGATCGCCTTCGCTTCATCAAGCAGAAAACGGGGATCGACTGTTTCAGGGGCCGCCACAACGCGCAAACGCAGGCAGGCAGGGCCTCCACCATTCGCCATGGACTGACGCACGTTGACGGCACGGACCTGCCGGATCGGCCCGTTGCTAACTACCAGACCATCGAGGAACCGGCGTACCGGCAAACTTTCCCACGCTTCGTTCGGCACTATCAGCGCTTGCCCGCCTTCCGGCAGGGTGACGAGTTGTGCATTGAACAGGTAGGACCGGATTGCCTCTTCCAGGCTGACTACACGTTCCGGCACCGCGACGATTTGAACGCTGGGACAGGCTTCTGCCAACGCTTGCCATGCCTTCTCGGGATCAGCGAAGGCTCGTTCGTGCGCGAGCACGACGGTTTCATTGGCGACCGCGACGACATCGTTGTGAAACGCGCCAGCGGCTATCGCATCGGCCGATTGTTCGATGAACCGCGTGCGATCCGGGTCTAACCCGTGACTGCGTGCGATGACGCGGCCTGCCTGTTCGTTCTGGCGGGCGGGGAATCTTCCGCTGACCCGGCCATAGACGAATACCTCTACGCCCGGGGCGTCGTGGGTGGGGGCTAGCCGCATGTGGTTGGCGGCGCCTTCGTCCCCGAAGCAGAACGGCACCGGTCCATGCACAGCAAAGTGCCGCTCGTCCGCGAATGCGAGGCGAAGCTGCCGAAGGGTGTCCGGCCATTCATGGGATCGATGCGGCATGGTGATCAGGTTTGCCACGGTAAGGTGGCAGCGCCCGTCCCGGGTATCTGGCGCGGGGGAAACGGTGGCCGCGTTGGCGGTCCACATCGCCGATGCAGACCACGCACCGGCGCGGAGGGCCGGGTCCAGCGTGTCATCAGCCGCCAGCTCGTTTAGCCAACTTGTATTGGGGCGGGGCGGGGGGACGAAGAAGCCTTGCGCCAGCCCCAGTTCCAGGTTGCCCAGCATCTTGTCCAAGCCCTGTAACGCCGCCGCGCGAGGGAAGGACAAGTCACCGGCATTCGCCGTTGCGGCGAGATTGCCGGGACTGAGCCCGGCGTAGTTATGGCTAGGGCCGACTATGCCGTCGAAATTGATTTCGAGGAGAGGCATTGTCGGCCCTAGCCTGTTTGTCTTGGCGTTATTCCTGTTCGCGCGTCGGGGCGACGTTGCGATACTTGATCAGCCACTTGCCGTTGACCTTGACCAGATCGTCAACGCCCTGACCGGCTGCGGCCATGACTGGAAGGTTGCCCCCCCTGAGGCTGCCACCGGTGCCGAACACCGTCTGGTGGTAGTAGTGGAAGCGAGCCGTATCCGGGCCAGTGAATTCCAGCCACGGGTTCATCGTGAAGTGGTGCATCTTGCCGATGTTCTCACCCGCCTTGCGACGTTCTTCCTGTCCGGCAGCTAGATCGGTGACCATCTTCTTCAGCGCTTCGTGGCCCTTGGTCGGGCCGAAGGCGCCATCCGGCGTAAAGTTCGCTGCATAAGCTTCAGCGTCGAAGTTATCGAGCGAGCGGTCATAGCGCCACATCAGCTCTTCGATGGCCGCGCGATCCTGATAGCGCTGGCTCAGCTGCTGCAGCGTCATCGGCGCGTTGGCGGCGGCCTGCGGGGCGGCTGCTGCGGGCAGGGTGGCCGGGTCCCAGTGCTGGTCGGCCTTGCCGTCAACGAAGCGCCACGTGTCGAACCACGTGGTGGTGTAGCTCTTGCTGGGATCGTCGGCATAGGGGATCGTGCGAACGACCAGTACCGTCACGTAGTCACCTTCTGCCTGAACTGCGACCACGGGGCTGGTCAGCTTGGGGCAGTTGTCCGTGCGCGGGCGCCGCGCGACGTTGATGAAGTATTCCTTCACCGCTTCCAGGCCGGATGCGGCCATCGGGTTGTGCTGGATGTAGCGGTCGGTCAGCCACTCGCCTGCACGGTCCCACTGATTGCACTGCAGGAGTTCGCGCATGATGCGCAGAGCGGCCTGCTTGTTGCGATGCAATTTGCGGTCAGAGCTGGTGAACAGCGACTCAGGATCGGGATGGGCGACAACGGGATCGCTCAACGCGCGCATCTGGGCTTGGGCCGGGCCCGCCAGCAAAGGAGCGGCGAGCACAGCGGCAGCCAGCAGTACGGACTTGAACTTCATCTAATCCCCCAAAAGTTGTTATGGTCGATTACATTCTGGCCCAATTTGCCGCTGCGATCCAGCCCTCAGATTCACAACCCGGCCTCCACCAGCCAATCATGGAAAAGGCGCACGGGACGCATCTCGAGATCGATCGTACGGCAGGTGAACCAATAGCTGTACGGGCTTTCGATGGGAATGGGGTGCAGCTTGGCCAGGCGCGGATCGTTGTTACGCGCGATGTGGTCGTCATGCATGATCGCGATGCCCAGACCTTGCGCCGCCGCTTCGAGGATAAGCTGGCCTGAATCGTAATGGTCGATCGCGACCGGCTGCAACGCCTGCAATCCCAGCGCCGCTTTCCATGCGTCGAAGCTCAGCGGCATGTCCGTGTGGATCAGGAAGGTCTGTTCCGACAGCGCTTCGATCCCCGGTTCAATGCCGATCTTCTGAACCAGCGAGGCGCTGCAGATCGCGTGGACCATGTTGTGGTCCAGCCGAACCTTGTGGAACCCTGGCCCCGGATCCGTCGTGATCACGATTGCCGCATCGAGCGTATCGCCCACGCGGTCCAGCAGGTGTGGGCCCGTGTCGATGTCGATGTGCAGGCGCGGGTGGCGCTGCCGCAACTCCTGCAGGCGAGGAAACAGGCGCTGTGTGCCGAACAGCGGCAACACACCCAGTCGCAGGCGCAGGAGATGCAGATTTTCTGATTGAGCCTCTACCGCTGCGGCAAGGGTCTCGAGGTGCGGAGCGACCGCGTCGTAGAAATTGCGCCCATCGTCGGTCAGGCGCATCGCCTGACCTGTACGAGAGAACATCTTCTTGCCGGTGAACTCCTCCAGGTTGCCAATTCGTCGTGAAAGGGCGGAAGGGCTCAACCCAAGTTCTTCGGCCGCAGCACGCGCAGAACCGAGGCGGACAGTCCGCACAAACGCTTCGAGAGCGCGCAGTGGAGGGAGACGGCGCATGGGGACCACTGTTCAGAAAAATGCAACTCGTGTCGAGCCGGAATGGCTCGGCCTCTGGGGATAGCTTCCTGAACAGGCGATTATGGCGGTGCGGCAATTGCATAGTATGCAATTCCGCACTCGCCAGCCATCACATGACGGCGCTTTCCTCGGTTGCTTTGGGCGGGTGTAGTCGCAGACGCGTAACGTGCGTCTGATCGGCCGCAGTCACCTCGATGCACCAGCCGCTGGGGTGGTGCAGTACCGCACCGACCGGAGGCACCTGTTCTGCAAGAACGACGGCCAGGCCGCCCAGCGTGTCCACGGCTTCCTCGACTTCAGCGATGCGGGGATCGCTTATGATACGGGCGACGTCATCGAGTTCGGCCCGAGCGTCGACATCCCACATGCCTTCGCCAATCGGCACGACCAGCTCGACCGGGATTTCGTCGTGCTCGTCCTCGATATCGCCGACAATCTCTTCCACCAGATCTTCGATGGTGATTATGCCGTCGGTGCCAGAGAATTCGTCCACCACGATTGCCAGATGCATCCGGCGTGTGCGCATGTCGGCCAGTACGTCCAGAGCACCCCGCGCCTGCGGGACGTAGAGCGGCTGGCGCATCAGCGTAGTCCAGTCGGCTGGGGGGGCGTCTCCCCTGGCCAGGAACGGGAACACATCCTTGATGTGCATCATGCCGATCACCTGATCCAGCGTCTCGCGATAAACCGGGACGCGGGAGTGGCCGTGTTCGGCGAACAGTTCGACCAGTTCTTCCCAGGTGGCATCTGCGGAAACGGCGATGATTTCGCCGCGCGGGATCGCCACATCGTCCGCGTCGTGCTCACTGAAATGGAGCAGATTGCGCAGCATCGTGACTTCAACAGACGAAAGGTCACCTTTTACAGGCCGTTCGTCACCGCTGGCCTGTTCGTCTATGTGTTCGTCGATTGCTTCTTCAAGCTGGGCGCGAAGGGAAGTTTCGCCGTCTTCGTCAAAGAAGCGGCGGATCGCGTTCCACAACCCGCGTTTACTGTCCGCGTCTCCGCTATTGGAATCGCCGGATCTGTCATTGTCGGGCATTGCCCTCGTTCCCTCCATTACAACACACTATAGCTCAACAGAGCCCTCATATGGGTCAGCGATACCGCAGATCGCAAGCGCCTTCGTTTCCAGCGCTTCCATCGTGTCTGCATCGGCTGGCGAGATTTCGTGGTCATGACCAGCCAGATGCAGCAGCCCGTGGATGATCAGATGCGCGGCGTGGTGTTCCAGCGAAATGCCCTTGTCTTCAGCCTCGCGCGCGCAAGTTTGGTACGCCAGAGCCACGTCTCCCAACAGTTCGGGCGGCCCTTCGCTGGATAGCGACAGCAGATCGTCGCGCTCCAGCATGGGGAACGACAGGACATTCGTCGGCTTGTCACGGTTGCGCCATTCACGGTTCAACTCGTGAATTTCGGCGTCGGAAGTGAACAGCAGGCTGGCTGAAAGTCGAGCGTTGCTTAGTTCCGGAGCCACTTCTGCTATCGCGGCAGCGGCCTTTTCCGCCAAGGCTTCCCATTCGCCTTCGGGCCAGGGAGCCTCGACATCTATTTCAAGTTCCAGGGCGCTCACTCCGGTCAGTAACCCCATTTGCGCGGAGCAGGCGCTCCGCCACCTTATGGCTGAATTCGTTGTCGACATCGATTGCCAGACGGCCATCGGTCGCGATCTGCACCTTGATCCGCTTGCCGAACCGCTTTGAGATCCGCGCCAGCATTCGTTCCACTGTGTACATATTCAGGCGGAAGCCGATCAGGTTTCCAAGGCCGAACGCGGCGATGAAGCGCTTTGGGAATTTCAGGAATTGCCCGCCGCCCCTGAAAATCTCGCCCACGGAAAACGCATCGCGATCCTTCATCCAGAAAGTGTTGCACCCGGAAAACTCGCCGTCGCGGAACTTCCAGAAGCGCGGCTGCCCGTCAGGGTGTGCGGCAAGAATGTCTTCCTTGCGGGCGAACAGCGCGGCCGCGTCAGCGCCTTGTGAAAGAGCGAAGGCATGAAAGCCGGTCAGCGCTTCAGGCGTTGAAAGGACGTTATCACCCGTGGTCACCAACAGCGGAAAATTGACGCCGTCCGCCGCCGCGAACACGCTTTCCAGCAGGTTGTTTGCCGACGGCACTGTCCGCAGGCGGCCTGCGTCGAAAAATCGCCGGGCTTCCGGTTCATTATCCAGTGCGTGCGGATCGTTTATTGAAACGACGATCTGCGCGCCGGGAAATGCCGTTTCCACCGCGTCGAACACATAGCCAATCAGCGGGCGACCCAGCAGGGGCACCAGGCACTTGTGCTCCACGCCGTGCTTTGCCGCCAGCGGATCGACCCGGCCGAGACGCTGCCCGGCCAGGATCAGGATGGTAGGGGTAGGATCGTCAGACATTTACCCTGCTTCTTGGGGCATGGGAGGCACCGCCGCCGCTGCGTCAGGCTTCGCCTTCATACGCTTCGACGATCCGCCCCACGATGGGATGGCGAACGACATCTGAAGCGGCAAAGCGGGCGACACTAATGCCTTCGACCCCCTCCAGCCGCGCGACGGCGTCGTGGATGCCGCTTTGCGCAATACCACCGGGGATGTCCACCTGCTTCGGGTCACCGCACACGACCATGCGGCTGTTCTGGCCGAAGCGGGTAAGAAACATCTTCATCTGTTCCCGCGTGGTGTTCTGGGCTTCGTCCAGGATCACAAACGCGTCAGACAGGGTTCGGCCACGCATGAAGGCGATCGGGGCGATCTCGATTTCCCCGCTGGCGATCCGGCGGTCTACCTGTTCCGGCGGCATGCAGTCGTACAGCGCGTCGTAAAGCGGGCGAAGATAGGGGTCGACTTTTTCCTTCATGTCGCCGGGCAAAAAGCCCAGCTTCTCGCCTGCTTCCACCGCCGGTCGGCTGAGGATCAGACGCTGGACGCTGCCGGTCATCAACTGGCTCACAGCCTGTGCCACCGCCAGATAGGTTTTTCCCGTTCCCGCTGGCCCAAGCGCGAAGATGATATCGCGGCTAGCGAGTTGGCGCATGTATTCCGCCTGCGCGACCGTGCGGGCCACAATGGTCTTGCGCCGCGTCCGGATCATGATCGGCGGGCCGGCCTCGCTGTCGGTGACGATGCCATCGAGGGTGGGCTCGTTTGACATGGCGATCAGAGATTCAATGGTTCCGGCATCCATTTCCTGCCCGGATTGAAGGCGGCGGTGGATGGCCATGAGCACCTCGCGGGCGCGGGCGACATCGTCTTCTGTGCCCTCGATCACAACCTTGTTGCCGCGCGCCGCAATCAGCACGCCAAGGCGGTTCTCTATCTGGACAAGATTGGCGTCAAACTCCCCAAATACAGCGCCAAGCATGGCCTGTTCGTCAAACAGAACCTCTGCCCGGGCACGTCGCGCTAAATCGCGGCGGTCTTCGGGATGGACTAGCATCGAGCCAGCGTCGACGCGGTGTGACTTTCGAGCCATGCGCTCCTTTCGACTGTGAGTCGGAAGATAGGCGCGGCAGCGCAGTGCGCAAGCACCGGGCTTTGGCTCAACAGTGGAAAGTCATCGAATTGTCGCAGTTATTTAAGCGACGACGGCTTCCAGCAGGCGTCCGTGGATCGAATTGGGGCCGGCTTCGGCCAGTTCGACCGTGACCATATCGCCAATCGCCGCTTCGCCTTCAAAGAACACCGACTGAAGCCACGGCGACTTGCCGAGCCATTGCCCTGGCTTCTTGCCGCGCCGATCGACCAGCACCTCACACCGCTTGCCAACGCTAGCTGCATTGAAAGCCATCTGGTCGCGGTTGAGCGATGCCTGAAGTCGCTGAAGGCGATCGTCCATCACTTCCAGCGCGATCTGGCCCTCCATGGTCGCAGCCGGGGTGCCGGGGCGGGGCGAGTACTTAAAGCTGAACGCCTGCGCATAGCCGACCGCGTCGACCAGTCGAAGGGTCTCCTCAAACTCCGCCTCAGTCTCACCGGGGAAGCCGACGATGAAATCGCCGCTCAGCGCGATGTCGGGGCGAGCTTCGCGGAACCGGTCGAGCAGACGCAGATAGCTGTCCGCCGTGTGCGACCTGTTCATCGCTTTCAACACCCTGTTGCTACCGCTCTGCACCGGCAGGTGCAGGTAGGGCATCAGTTTGCTGACCTCGGCGTGACACTCAATCAAGCCGTTAGTCACATCGTTGGGATGGCTGGTGGTGTAGCGAATTCGCTGCAATTCCGGGAGCTTATCAAGCTCTCTTATGAGGCCATCCAGCCCGACGGTGTGGCCTTTGGCATCTTCGCCGGTCCAGGCGTTCACATTCTGCCCAAGCAGCGTGATCTCGCGAGCACCCTGTTCGACGAGGTTGACCGCCTCAGCGATCAAGGTGCTGAAAGGCCGTGAAATTTCCGCCCCGCGCGTATAGGGAACCACGCAATAGGTGCAGAACTTGTCGCACCCTTCCTGCACGGTCAGAAACGCGCTCGGCCCCACTCTGCGCCGTGCGGGCAGAGCCGCGAACTTGGCATCGGCCGGCATGTCCGTATCGGTCGCGCGTTCACCCCGGGCCACCCTGTCGATCATCTCGGGCAGGCGGTGATAAGCCTGCGGTCCGACTACCAGCCCCACGCCGGGGGCGCGGGACATGATCTCTTCGCCTTCCGCCTGCGCGACACATCCCGCCACCGCAATCATGGGCGGATTTTCGGCACCCGCCTTCACGATCCGGCCGATGTCCGAATAGACCTTCTCCGCCGCCTTCTCACGAATGTGGCAGGTGTTGAGCACCACGAGGTCCGCATCTTCGCCGTCAGGCGCGGCGGTCATGCCTTTTTCGGCCAGCAATTCAGCCATTCGCTCGCCATCATAGACGTTCATCTGGCAGCCGAAGCTTTTGACCCTGAAGGTCTGGGGGGAACCGCTCTCTCGCATGGGGTCGCGCCCTTACGTCATTTACCGGGCGAGTTAAAGCCGCAGCGCCCGCTGGATTGCAGCTTGTGCTGCCGTCGTCATTGTTTTGCGGTTAGCCAGTTCGGGCCCCGAGAGTGGGTCGAGGAAGCGGATCGTCAGGTCGACCCGGCCGGGCCGGGCCAGGATGCGGCGCACGTTGGCAATCCCCGGCTCCGATCCGAACCAGGCGATTTCCGGTGCCTCACTATAGTCGAGTGCGACGGGCTGGATCGGGACCGTACCAGCGAGTGGCTCTACCGCCGAAAGCAGCGAGCTGCGGAAAGGCAAGAGGCCGGTGCCGTCATTCGTCGTCGCCTCTGGAAAGATCACCAGCGGCCGTGGCCCGAGCGCTTCCCGCACCTGTTCAACCTGTTTTGCCACGGACCCGCGAGTGTCACGGGTAATGAACACGGTGCGATTCTGATCGCAGAGCCACTTCAGGCCGCCATGACCCGCGAGCCCCGCATGGGCCACGAAGATCGCTCTGCTGGTGCCCGCGAGGGCGAGGATGTCGAGCCAGCTGACGTGATTGGCCAGCAGCAGCGCGCCGGGTTCTGCCTTACCCTCTGACCTGATGCGCAGGCCTGCCATGCGCCCCATGGCTGCGAGGAACCGGGGCGGCATGAAGTCGCGCTGGCCAGCCGCGACTGCGGCTATGTGCAGCGGGACCATCGTCAGGAATCCCGAAGCGACCCCGAGCCATCTGCCACCGCTGCGCAAGCAGCTTAATCCTCGCGGTCGATGCGGACGCCGTACAGTTCCATGCGGTGATCCACGAGGCGGTAACCCAGCTTTTCAGCGATGGCCTTCTGCAGGGCTTCGAGTTCCGGATCGACGAATTCGAGAACCTTGCCGCTTTCGACGTCGATCAGGTGGTCGTGGTGGGCCTCTGGCGCGGCTTCATATCGCGCACGGCCATCGCCAAAGTCATGGCGATCAAGAATGCCCGCTTCTTCGAACAGGCGCACCGTGCGGTAAACCGTGGCAATCGATATCTTGGGATCGATCGCCGAAGCACGCTCGTGCAGCGCCTCCACATCCGGGTGGTCTTCGGCTTCGGACAGCACTCTCGCAATAACGCGACGCTGTTCGGTGATCCGCAGTCCGCGTTCTGCACACAGAGCTTCAAGATCGATAGATTGATGCACGTAATGTCCTGGAATAAAAAACGCCCCACCGCTTATGGTCGCGGTGGGGCGCTATTTCAACCTCGGTGGGTTGTTAGCTGGGGCTTACTCAGCGGTCTTCTTGCGACGACCACGGCGCTGGCCGGGCTTGCGGCCGAGGCCGATTTCCTTGGCCAGCGTACGGCGCTTCTCAGCGTAGTCGGGCGCAACCATCGGGTAGTCGGCGGCAAGGCCCCAACGCGCGCGGTATTCGGCGGGAGTCATACCATGCTCTGTCATCAGGTGACGCTTGAGCATCTTCATCTTCTTGCCGTCTTCCAGGCAAACCAGATGGTCGGACTTTACCGAGGCGCGGACGGAAACGGCCGGTTCCGGCTTGGTTTCCTCCTGCTGAACGGAGCCCAGGTTTGAGAGAGCGCCATAAACATTGTGGATGAGAGTGGGCACCTCATCCACGGAGACGCTATTGTTGCTGACGTGCGCGGCGACAATATCCGACGTCAGCGTAATCAGTGTTTCGGACATATCGTGTTCAATCGTAGCCATTTGAACCCTCTTATTTTTAACGACCCCCGCCCATTTCCACCGGTAGCGTTATGACTTAACCTAGCGGACGCCCGCTATTGCGCCTTTCGTGCGTCCAATACAACTGGCAAGTCATGGTGCAGGCTTAATTTTATTTGACCAAGTATATGCTTCAGCGAACATCCAGCCGGAAGGTAATGGCGTCCAACGCCTGCCCGCTTCCCCGTTGGTAATAGTTCCGGCGTCGGCCTACCGGTTCGAACCCATTTCGGTGATACAGCGACCCGGCGGGGTTCCCTTCCCTCATTTCGAGGAAAAGCCTTTTCACGCCACGCGCTCTCGCCGCAGCGATCGTGCGGGCTAGAAGCCTACTGCCAATGCCTTTCCCACGAAATTCCGGAATTACTGCAATCAGCAGTATTTCTTCTTCATCCAGTACTCCGCGCGTCATTGAAAAGCCCGTAACGGACGTTTTTTCAGTCGGAGGAGCACCATCGGGGTTCGCTAGTAGATACCATGTGCCGGGCAGAGCGAGCGAATCTTCTACCTGCCGCCGCGTCCACGCCTCGCCAAAGGTGGGGTCAAAAGCGGCGTCCATCACCGCCATGATGCAATCGATGTCGTCAATCATGCAGGCAATCGGGCGTCGGGTGGCCTGCCGTAAAGGGGCGAGAGGTCAGGCGTCAGCAGGGCTTGAGGCAGCAGAGCGTGGCGGCGGGCGTCGGGAAGAATGTCCACGACAATCGTTTCCGGCGATCCGTCGACGGTGGTGCGAAGGGCCTCTAGCGCCTCTGCCTGGCTTCCCGCGACGGTTTGATGGCGAGCCTCTCGAGCTGCATCGGCAGGGGGAAGGGACCGCACGTTACCGTCGGGCAGGCCCTCGGCATCGAAATCCTGGACGAACCATTCGCCGTGCCCACCGGTCATGCAAACGGTAACAGGGCCGGGATGCTGTGCCCGGGCCATCGCGGCGATCAGGGCGAGCGTGGGGTATCCGAGAACCTCGGCACCCCAAGCAAGACCGAGCGCACGAGCAGCCGCAAGCCCGATCCTCACGCCGGTGAAACTGCCGGGGCCGAGGGAGATAAGGATGCGATCCGCTCGGCCCTTGTCCGGCAGCGCGGCGACCATTGGAACCAGACGTTCGGCGTGGCCGCGGCCAATCAAGTCGTAGTCGCCAGCCACCAGTCCGGATTGATCAAACAAGGCCGCCGAACACGCTTCGGTGGCGCTGTCTATCACGAGCGTTCGCACGGGTCAGGCCTTGATCGAAGCAATTGAAGTGGTCGAATTGACCTGCTGGTTCACGCGGCGCGGACTTCAATGACCTCGGGGACGTAGTGCTTCAACAGCCCTTCGATGCCCTGCTTGAGCGTTGCCGTCGAACTCGGGCAGCCGGAACAGGCGCCCTGCATCGCGAGGTAAACCACGCCATCGCGGAACCCGCGGTAGCGGATGTCGCCGCCGTCGTTGGCGACAGCCGGGCGCACGCGCGTTTCGATCAGTTCCTTGATCTGCTCCACGATTTCCGCGTCGGCCGGATCGTCGCCGATATCCGCACCTTCATCTTCAGGGGGAACGGAGATGCCGTTAGCGCTGCCACCAACAAACAGGGGGGCCTGGCTGACGAAGTGATCGAGCAGAACCGCCACGACCTGCGGTTTGAGCACGGACCAGTCGACGCCGGGAGCCGCAGTGACTGAAACGAAATCGCTGCCGAAAAATACGCCGGTCACTTCGCCAGTATCGAACAGCGCCTCTGCCAGCGGGCTTGCTTCCGCATCTTCAGGGGTCGCAAAGTCGCGCGTGCCGGTCGGCATGACCTTTGTCCCTGCCATGAATTTAAGGGTGGCGGGGTTGGGCGTGGTTTCGGTTTCGATAAACATGGAGCCGATTTAGGGTCGGTGGGTGCTGCAAGCAAGGTACAGAGGATTGTGGGGCGGGTATATTCACTATCCCTTCATCCCTTCGTTCCCTATTTGCAGATTATGTCGTTTTCCAAGCGCGCTATTGGCGCATTTCTCGCCCTTTCGCTTCTCACGCCCGTGCCGATTCAGGCGCAGCAGGCGATACAGTTGCCGCCCGTCGCGCAGGGTCAGGCGGCAGCCACGGCACCGCGCTATGCTCAACCGGACGATCCGTGGATCTATCGCGGCACCGACATTCCGATCGACAAGCAGTGGCTGTTTGGCGAAATTCCCAACGGCGTTCGTTATGCTGTGCGCCGAAACGGGGTTCCTCCGGGGCAGGTGTCCATCCGCGTCCGGATCGATGCAGGCTCTCTGCATGAGCGGGATAATGAGCGGGGCTATGCCCACCTCCTGGAGCACCTGATCTTCCGGCAATCGAAGTACCTCGGCAACGGTGAGGCAATCCCGCATTTCCAGCGGCTGGGCGCGGGTCTGGGTAACGACACGAATGCGCAGACCACGCCGACGCAAACGGTCTATCAGCTCGACCTTCCCAACGCGACGCCGGCAACGCTTGAAGAAAGCATCCGCTTGCTCGCCAGCATGATCCGCGAACCCACGCTGAGTCAGGCCAACGTCGATACCGAGGTGCCGATTGTACTGGCCGAACGGCGCGAGCGGAACGGCCCGGGTCAGCGCATCGCAGAAGCCACGCGTGAGGTGTTCTTCGCCGGGCAGCGTCTGGCGTCCCGCAGCCCGATCGGAACGGTCGAGACCCTGCAGGCGGCCACTTCCAAGTCGGTGAAGGAGTTCCATAACCGATGGTATCGGCCCGAACTGGCCACTGTCGTGGCGGTGGGGGACGCCGATCCGCAGCGGCTGGCAGCGCTGGTTGAACAATATTTTGGCGACTGGAAAGTCGCTGGCAATGGTCCTCGCGAGCCCGATTTCGGTGACCCTGTGGCACCGCGCAGGGCCAATCCCGCCAACCCTGTGGGCGACGTAAGGGTAATGGTCGAGCCGGGTCAGCCGCGTGGTATGACCTATGTGGTGCTGAGGCCGTGGCGTCAGGTGGTCGACAACCTGGAATACAATCGGGGCATCCTGATCCAGTCGATCGCCGAAGCGATAATCAATCGGCGGCTTGAAGCGAGGGCGAGGTCCGGGGGTAGCTATCTCTATGCCCAGATTCAGCAGCAGAAGATCAGCCGCTCCGCCGACGTGACCTATGTCGCCTTCGCGCCCCTGACCGAAGATTGGCAGACGCCGCTTGCCGAGGTCCGGTCCGTGATCGCCGACGCGGTTGCAGAGCCCCCGAGCCAGGAAGAAATCGACCGCGAACTCGCGCAGTATGACGTGATTTTCGCCAACATGGTCGAACAGAGCCGTATCCAGGCCGGCTCCAAGCTGGCGGACGATATCGTCAATGCGGTGGACATTCGAGAGGCCGTCGCGGCCCCTGAAACGATCCTCGAAGTATTCCGCGTGATGCGCCACCGGTTCACGCCGGAGGCCATTCACGAACACACCCGCGAGTTGTTCAACGGCGAAGTGATCCGCGCCATGCTCATCACGCCTGAGGCAGGCGAAGCCGATAGCGCCGCACTTCGCACCGCAATGCTTTCAACGGTTGAAAGCGACGGGAACGCGCGCTCTGCCACTGAAGCGCTCAATTTCGCGGACCTGCCGCCGCTCGGCACGCCTACCGATCCGACCCTGCGCGAAGGGTTAGGCCTGTTTCCCGTCGGAGATGTGGAGAAGATCGAATACGCCAATGGCGTCAAAGCGCTGCTCTGGCCGACCGACAACGAACCGGGCCGCGCCACGGTGCGCGTGCGCTTCGGCAATGGTCGTGAGGGTATGCGGGCGGACGAGGGCGTTTACGCCATGCTCGGGCAGATGGCGCTCGTCAGTGCCGGTTTCGGAGAGGTGGATCAGAACCAACTGGAAGCGCTCGCTGCCGGCCGCAAGATGTCGTTCAACTTCCGCATCAACGAGGGCACGTTCCAGCTCGAAGGGCTGACACGAGCTGAGGATGTCGCAGATCAGCTTTATCTGTTCGCTGCCAAGCTCGCCACTCCGCGATGGGATGCCCAGCCTTTTGAACGGGCGAGGGCGAGCGCGCTGCTTTCGTACGACAGCCTGTCCGGCAATCCCGAGGGCATCATCAACCGCGATCTGGAGTGGTTGCTGAACGGGAAGGATCCCCGATTTGCCACTCCGACGCCCGATGTCCTCAGAGCGGCCACGCCGGAGGGCTTCCGCGATACATGGTCGCGCTTGCTGTCCGAAGGACCGGTGGAAGTCGACGTGTTCGGCGATTTTGATCGCGAGACGGTGGTCGCGGCCCTGTCACGCACGTTCGGCGCCATTCCCGCCCGCCAGCAGGTTGATCCGGTACAACCATTCCAGCCGTTCCCTGCGCCTAGCGCGACGCCTGTCGTCCTGAACCATAGCGGCGAGTCCGACCAGGCGGCTGCGGTAATCGCGTGGCCGACGGGCGGGGGTTCCGATGCCTTGCCCCAAAGTCGCAAGCTGGACGTTCTGGCACAGCTGTTCTCCAACCGCCTGCTCGATGGGCTGCGCGAGAAGCTGGGTGCCAGCTACTCGCCCTATGTCGGCTCGAACTGGCCGTTGGACACGCAGGGCGGCGGAAACCTGATCGCTTTCGCGCAGCTTTCGCCCACGCAGGTTCCAGCCTTCTTCGAGGAAGCGGAGCGGATCGCTGACGATCTTGCCGCGAACGGCCCCACCGCAGATGAACTGGCGCGGGTGACCGAACCTATGAGGCAATTCCTTGCACGCGCGCAAACCGGTCATACATTCTGGCTGAACCAGCTTGAAGGAGCGACCACTGACCGTAATCGACTGATCTGGCTGCCTTCGCTCGCCACGGATTACACCCGTGTTACACCGGAAGAGATGCGCGCGCTGGCTGCCCGCTATCTCGGTGCGCGGGATGGTTATCGCGTTGCGATAATGCCGCAGACAGCAACCGGGGCAGGCAATGACACGACTGCGCGGAAGCAATAACTGATGTAACATTTGCGCCTTGCGCCCCTGAGGAGTAGGGGCGCGCCCTTCCTAGGATTTTTGGAACACCGTTGTGGCTAAGAACTGGACACCAGAGAGCTGGAAACAGCACGAAGCGAAGCACCTTCCCGTGTACGAGGACGCACTTGCCCTCGCGAACGCGGAGTCGACGCTTGGCAATTTCCCGCCGCTGGTATTCGCCGGTGAAGCGCGCGCGCTGAAGGATTCGCTTGCTGGCGTCGCTGCCGGCCGTGGGTTCCTGCTGCAGGGCGGCGATTGCGCTGAAAGCTTCGCAGAGTTCCACCCCAACAATATCCGCGATACTTTCCGCGTGCTGTTGCAGATGGCTGTGGTGTTGACCTTCGCCAGCAAGCTGCCGGTGGTGAAGGTCGGGCGCATGGCGGGGCAGTTCGCCAAGCCGCGCAGCTCGCCGACGGAAACCATCGGCAATGAGACGCTGCCCAGCTACCTCGGCGACAATATCAACGGCATCGAATTCACGCCCGAATCGCGCCGTAATGATCCTGAGCGGATGATCCGGGCCTACAGCCAGGCAGCGGCAACGCTTAACCTGCTGCGCGCCTTCGCGGGTGGCGGTTACGCCAACCTGCGTCAGGTCCATCAGTGGACACTCGATTTCATGGGTCGTTCGCCCTGGTCGGACCGTTTCAAGGATGTGGCTGATCGCATCGGTGAGGCGCTGGACTTTATGGAAGCTTGCGGTGTGCAGCCGGAAACGGTTCCGCAGCTCAAGACGACCAACTTCTACACCAGCCATGAAGCGCTGCTGCTCCCTTACGAGCAGGCGCTGACGCGGCAGGATTCACTGACCGGCGAATGGTACGATACCAGTGCACATATGCTGTGGATCGGGGATCGCACCCGTTTCGATGGCAGCGCGCACGTGGAATACCTTCGCGGCGTGGGCAATCCGATCGGCATGAAGTGCGGACCGAGCCTTGAGCCCGATGCGCTGCTTTCGCTGCTCGACACGCTCAATCCTGGGCGTGAGCCCGGCCGTATGACGCTGATCAGCCGGTTCGGTCACGACAAGGTCGAAGCTGGCCTGCCGCGGCTCGTGCGCGCGGTTCAGCGCGAAGGGCATCCGGTGGTGTGGAGCTGCGACCCGATGCACGGCAACGTCATCAAGGCGCAGACCGGCTTCAAGACGCGCCCGTTCGACCGCATCCTCTCCGAGGTGAAGGGCTTCTTCGCTGTGCATCGCGCCGAAGGCACGCACGCGGGCGGCATCCATGTGGAGATGACCGGTCAGGACGTGACGGAATGCACCGGCGGTGCGGTTGCGATCACCGACGAAGGTCTGGCTGACCGCTATCACACGCATTGCGATCCGCGGCTTAACGCGGCGCAATCGCTGGAGCTGTCGTTCATGCTCGCGGAAATGCTCAACCTGGAAATGACTGAGCGTCAGAAGCAAGCCGCCTGATCCGAATAGGTTTACAACAGTTTACCGGCTCGAAAGGGTTGGTTTAACTCGTTTGCGCTATGACCCGTTCCAAAGAGGTTTGGGGACGGTAGTCGGAGTGTTCCGATTCGAGCATGTACGAGGCCCGTTAGTAGCGGGTTTGCTGTGGAGCGGTTTCGCTTTCGCATCGATGTGGCTTCGTGACGAACGGAGCGCGGTTCTTGCCGTCTGGTTGCCCAGCGCTGTTGCGGTAGCGAGTCTGTTCACCATTCCGACCAAGCGCTGGCCGGCGCTTCTCGCGACCCTGATGGCGTTCCAGGTAGGCACGATGATGGCCCTGGGCGCGAGCTTGAACGTGTCCCTCGTCCTTGGGTTCGCCAATCAGATCGAAGCGGTTATTTGTGCGTCGCTCGGTATTCGGGTTCTGGGTCGTCGAGTGAAGACACCCAGGAGTTTCGCTCACGTGGCCGGGCTGTTCGCGGCGGCGCTGCTGGGCTGCGCGGCGGGTGCGATCATCGCGGCGACACTGCTGCCGGGCTTGGGTTTTTACGAGATGACGCGGTGGTTTCTGGCCAGCGTACTCGGCGTATTGGCCGGCACCCCCGTTCTGCTCTACTTGCGTCAGCGCCTCGGCTTTGGCGACCAGGAGGTGCGGTTTACCCAAGGGGACATCAATCGCGGCTTCCCGATAACCGTGGCGGTGTTGTTCGCTATCGGGGCGGGCGTTCTTTACAGTCAGCATCCGGCTCTGCCGCCGCTGATGTTTGCGGCAGTCGTTTTCGCCGTGATCCGTTACGGCCAACTGGCGGCGTCCTGCGGTGTGCTGGCCTATGCTGCTGCTGCGCTGCTTGTAGGTCTTGCGGGCGACGGCGTGATGATGCCCGGCTCGACCGATCCTTTCATGTCAAACATTGCGCTGCAGGTGCAGATGCTGGTCGTGTTGGCAACGGCCCTTCCGATCGCGGCGATGCTGATGCGGCATGAAAGTCTCGCCGACCAGTTGCGTGCACAAAACGACGAGCTTCACGAAAATCTGACGATCCTTAGCTTGGCCGAACAACTGGCCGGCCTCGGCCGCTGGCAGTTCGATCTGAGGACGGGACAGCAGGTCTGGTCGCCGCAGATGCTGGCGCTCAACGGTTTGTCGCGCGAGCTGGCGCCTGATCCAGGCAATATTCGCGAGCTATTGCCGGATTCCGGTGAGAGGCTCTTTGGCGAACTTGCGGCGCATCGCGAAGACCGTCGACCCTATAGCTTCGAGTATTCGGTTGTTCCGTCCCACGGTGATGAACGCATGTTGCGCGTCCACGTTACCAATGAATTCGACGACGAGGGTGAGCGCATTGCCTTGTTTGCAGTGGCAATGGACGTGACCGAGCAGACACGACGCGAGACGGCCCTTCGCGAGGCACGCGAACGCGCCATCGGTCTGGCGGCAGAGGCTCAGAAACTGGCGCTCACCGATCCGCTGACGGGACTGGCCAACCGCCGCGCCACGCTGGATTGGCTGTCCCGTATCGTGCAGGCGTCAGCGCAGGTCGGCGAGCCACTGGCCGTGCTGATGTTCGACGTGGATTTCTTCAAGCGTATCAATGACTGTTTCGGTCACCAAACCGGCGATGAAGTATTGAAGCATGTCGCGGCGCTGGCCCGCAGTCAGGTCCGCTCGGAAGATGTCGTCGGCCGAGTGGGCGGTGAAGAATTCGTCTGCATCCTGTCCGGGCTTGAGCAGAATGAAGCCCGTATGCTGGCAGAGCGTCTACGCAGCGCCATCGCCGAGGGGAGTGAGCGCGAAGGATTGCCGCGTACTACGGTGAGCGTGGGCCTCGCGCTGGCGCGACCAGGCGATACGCCGGAATCGCTCTTGGCGCGTGCGGACATGGCGCTTTACGAAGCCAAGGAAGCGGGCCGCAATCAGGTGCGTCGCGCCGCCTAGCGGGAACGAATAGAGCACAGCGGACTTCCCATCGAACCCCTCCTGCGTCATTCTGACGTCATGGAGGCGAGGGAGGCGCGCTTGCCAGAAGTTCAACGGCGTCAGCGGACAACCGCAGCGCTGACCATTGCAGAGCGGTACACGGCTACCCGTCGGCTGAGCGAAGAGCTCGTCGCCCCCCTCAGCGAAGCGGACGTTTCGCTGCAATCCATGCCCGATGCCTCGCCGGCGAAATGGCACCTCGCCCACACAACCTGGTTCTTCGAGACGTTCTTGCTGCGCGATCATGTGCAGGGTTATCGTCTTTTCGACGAACGCTGGCCGTTCCTCTTCAATTCCTATTACGAGGGGGAAGGGGAGCGGATCGCTCGATCCAAACGGGGCATGATATCGCGGCCGACGCTGGCCGAGGTCACCGATTGGCGCGATCATGTCGATCAAGCGCTGGAGCCGCTGCTGGACGACCTAGCGCTGGCCCCCCTGATCGAACTGGGCATTGCGCACGAACAGCAGCATCAGGAATTGCTGCTGACAGATATCAAACACGCGCTGTTTCAAAACCCGCTCGGCCCGGAAATGTGGCCAGCGGTGGCCAGTCCCATCGCGCCGGTCACTCATCAGGAGGCGGCGAAGGATTGGCACGAGCATCCCGGCGGCATTGCGCTGGTCGGCCATAAGGGCGACGGCTTCGCGTTCGACAACGAAGGCCCGGCGCACCGCGTCCTGCTGGAACCTTTCGCGCTGGCTGGCGGCCTTGTCCGCAACGGCGATTGGGAGCGCTTCATCGCGGACGGTGGCTATCGCACGCCGTCGCTATGGCTGTCGGATGGCTGGGACTGGGTCCGCAGCAAAGGTATTTCCGCGCCGCTTTACTGGTTTGAGGGCGAGCATTTCACCCATTCCGGCTGGCAGGTCCGCGACCCGTGGGCGCCGGTTTGCCACATCTCCTACTTCGAAGCCGACGCCTATGCCGCCTGGGCCGGGGCACGCCTGCCGACGGAGTTCGAATGGGAGGCGATCGCGCAGGGCCATGATCCGAACGGCGGCAATCAGTTGGACGACGCCAGCGCGCCTTTGCCTTTGGGCGAGGGAGGTCTGTTCGGCAATTGCTGGCAGTACACTCGGTCAGCCTATCTCCCCTATCCACGTTTCCGACCAGCCGAGGGCGCGGTGGGCGAATACAACGGCAAGTTCATGGCCGGGCAGTGGGTGTTGAAAGGGGCAAGCTGCGCCACGCCGCGCGGTCATTCTCGGGCCAGTTACCGCAACTTCTTCTACCCCCGGCAGCGCTGGCAGTTCACCGGGCTCAGGCTGGCGAAAGACCTGTGACGACGGGGCCGGGCCTCGCGCTGGTCGAGCGGGACCAGCACGGCGTCGACACGGCCTTTCGCGCGGATGTGCTTGAAGGGCTGGCGCAGGAGCCTAAGGCCATTCCCGCGCGATGGCTGTATGACGACGCGGGTTCAGAGCTTTTCGAAGCGATCACCCAGTTGCCAGAATACTATCCGACGAGGGCAGAGACGGAGATTCTGTCCGGTGGATGCGAGGATTTCCGCCGGTTAATTCCCGCTGGGCGCGCGGTCGTCGAGTTTGGCTCGGGCTCCTCGGTCAAGACCCCACTGCTGTTGGGCTGCATCGATCCTGCCGCCTACGTGCCGCTGGATATTTCCGGCGATTTCCTGCGTTCTGCGGCTGAGGATCTCGCTCAGCGGTTCCCCGACTTGCCCATCCATCCGGTCGAAGCGGACTTCATGAAGCCGGTCCATCTACCCGATCAGGTGGAGGATATGGCCAAGCTCGGCTTCTTTCCCGGCTCCACCATCGGCAACATGGTCGCGCGCACTGCGGTCGATCTGCTGCGATCCATGCGGGCGACGCTGGGCGCGGACTCTCAGTTGCTTATCGGCATGGACCTGATCAAGGATCCCGATGTGCTGGAAGCGGCATATGATGATGCGCAGGGCGTAACGGCGGAATTCAACCTCAATCTCGCGAGGCGGATCAATCGTGAGCTGCGCGGGACGATCCCGCTCGATGCGCTCCGCCATGTTGCGGTGTGGAACGACACCTACGCTCGGATCGAAATGCACCTTAAAGCGGCGAGGGAGATAGAGTTCGAGGTCGCTGGCCAACGCTTCGCGCTCGCCGAGGGAGAGACGATACACACCGAAAACAGCCACAAGTTCGATCGGCGCAGCCAGTACACGCTGCTTCTCGCTGGCGGCTGGACACCCGTCGAACGCTGGCTTGATTCTGAGGGACGGTTCTCGCTGATCCTGGCGGATGCGACGCGTCCCCGGAACGCGCCATGAGCAGCTGGCCGGAACTGAACTACACCGCAGATGCAGGCACGAAGGAGTCGCTCCACCTCCTGCTGCAACTCATCGGCAAGCTGCCGCTGCGTTTGCATCCCTGGGTCAACCACGGGTGGCACGCGGCACTGCGGATTACACCGCGCGGGGCGATCACGCGCAGTATGCCGGGGCCGAAGGGCTCATTCACCGTAGAGCTGAACTTTCACGATGGCACCATTGTGGTCGCCTGTGACAGCGGATCGCGCTCCGTCCTGGATGTCGCGGGGCGAACGGTGGCGGACGTCCAGCGCGATCTTGCCCAGTTGCTGACGCACCTCGGAATGCCTGCGCCCCTTCATGGCGGACCCAACGAGATGGCGAACCCTGTGCCTTTTGCGGAGGACGACCGGGACCGGGAGTGGGACCCTGATGCTGCACGGCGCCTGCACGGTGCGTTCCTCGCGGCAGACCGAAACTTCAACGTGTTCCGCTCTCTCTATCGCGGCAAGACTTCTCCCAGCCACCTGTTCTGGGGCAGCTTCGATCTGGCGGTGACGCGCTTTTCTGGTCGCCCGGCACCCACGCATCCAGGCGGCATCCCGCATCTTCCGGATGACGTGACGCGCGAGGCCTATAGCCACGAGGTGATCAGCGCGGGTTTCTGGTCGGGTGGCGGCGGTTTCGATGAGGCGGCTTTCTACGCTTATGCCTACCCCTCTCCCGCTGGGCTCAGCGATCAGGCGGTCGAGCCGGGCGATGGGTTCTGGCATCGGGACCTTGGGGAGTTCATTCTACCCTATGCCGCCGTGCGAAACGCAGCAGACCCGGACGCGGCGCTACAAGCTTTTCTGGCCTCCACTTATGAGGCTGCGGCGAGGCTGCTCGACTGGCCTGAAGGAATGGTGATCGCGCCGCGGCCTGTCTATGCCCGGCCGCCCAGCGCGGGGTGACTGGTTCATCGCAAAACCACTTTGCGCGCCCTATGTAACGTCAATGGATTTCGCGCCTGTCTGGGATCAGCTGATAGATAGCATTCGCGCCGCACCTCAATCGGGGCTGCTCATGGTGGCCCTCGGCGCGATGTTCGTCGGCATTGTCGGGTCGGTATTGATAGAACGACTGCCCAGTTTCGGCCGAATTCTGCGCGGGACCAGCACCCTGGCGCTCATGGCAGTGCTGGTGATGATCGTGCTCCAGTTATCGCGCATGGACCCGCGCTTCGATCTGGCCGTGCCCCAGCTTGGGATGCCGGCCCAGGTGGTGGAGGGCGGCGAAACCCGCGTGGCCCTGTCGCGGGACGGACACTTCTGGCTGCGGGCCGAGGTGAACGGCCATCCGACGCGCTTTCTCGTCGATACCGGGGCTACGCTAACAGCGATTTCCGCTGAAACGGCGCAGGCCGCCGGCCTTTCTCCGCGAGAGGCCGGGCTTCCTGTACGCATGCAGACCGCCAATGGCACCGTGGCCGCGCAACTGACCACTATCGACGAATTGCGCTTCGGTAACGTCGCGGCCCGAGGGCTGGACGCGGTCATTGCGCCCAACCTCGGCCCGACGAACGTGATCGGGATGAACGTGCTCTCTCGCCTCGCCTCGTGGCGGGTGGAAGGGGGCACCATGATTCTCGTCCCGCACCATCCGCAACCCCCGCAAGGCGATCAGTAGCCGCTCACTCGGGGGCTGATGCAGCGGGTGGTGGCGCTCCCGGCGCGAAGTGATCCGCCTGCATCGAGGGCGAGATACCGAAGCTGGGCGCATTGGGATCGTGCAGCATGGTCGCGTCCCATGTCTGCCACTCGGCCTTCAGCGCGGCGAACCGATCTGGCATCCGATCCTTCAGGTTGCCGCGTTCCAGCGGGTCACGCACGACATCGAACAGGAACTCGTTGTCGTTGATGGACAGGTATTTGAACTGGCCCCGCCGCATCGCCTTCTGGTTCTTGTTGCCGAAGCGCCAGAACAGAGGCCGATCCGCCAGCCTTCCGCCCAATAGTGCAGGCGCGATGTCGAGGCCGTCAGACGGAAACCTGTTGCTTGGCAGTCCGCCACCCGCTGACACGAACGTCGGCATCCAGTCCATCGACATGATCGGCACGTCGCTGCGTGTCCCGGCCATGACGACGCCCGGCCAGCGCACGATTGCGGGCACTCGCAGCCCGCCTTCCAGCAGCTCCGTCTTCTTGCCGGAGAACGGCCAGGTGTCGGAGAACCGTTCGCCGCCGTTGTCGCTGGTGAACACCACGATCGTGTCGCGGTCCATGCCCAGGTTCGCCAACCGGGTCAGCACGCGCCCAATGTTGCTATCCAGCGAGCGCATGATGCCCGCGTAGGTTTCCATCGTGCCCCCGTCATAGTGCATGAAGGCTGACGGGTTGTTCGACGCCGCGATGCGATCGGATTCCGCGCGGCCTTCCTCGTCAGGGCTCTGCCACGGCCAATGCGGCGCGGTGAAATGGAGGCTGATGAAGAAGGGCCTCTGGTCCTTCGCCCGCCTCTCCAGCGTCTGGATCGTACGGTCGGCGAGGAGGTCGGTCATGTAGCCGGCGTCCTCCACCTTGGTATCGCCGTCCCACAGGTCCACGTTGCCGTTGAATCCGTGGCGATAGTAATCGACCCCGCCGCCGCGCAGCCCCCAGAACTCGTCATAACCGCTTTGCAGGGGGCCATATTTCGGCAGGTTGCCCATGTGCCATTTGCCGATCAACGAGGTGTGATAACCCGCGTCGCGCATGGCAGAGGCAATGGACGGTTGTTCTGTTGAAGGTGGCAGGCCCACGTCCATAACGCCCAGCGGCTCCTGCAAGCCTATGGGCAGCCGGTATTGATAGCGCCCGCTTGCCAGTGCCACGCGGGTGGCCGTGCACACCGCGCTGTTGGCGTAGGCGTGCATGAACATCATGCCCTGCGCCGCCAGCCGGTCGAGCACCGGCGTTTCGTAATCGCGCCGTCCGTAGCAGGAGAGATCGGCATAGCCGAGGTCGTCGGCCATGATGAAAAGGACATTGGGCTTGCGTGTGCTGGTATGCGCGATTGCGGGCGTTCCAGCGGCAGCAGCGGCCACTGCGCCCAATGCACCGGCCAGGGCAGAGCGGCGAGAGAGCCGCAGGCCGGGGTTGCTGTCATTCATGCTTGTATCCCCTCCATCCGAAAAGTGGGCGGCCCAGTTGTCAGTGCAACGTGGCGGGCCGCCCAATACGATACATGACGAGCCGGGAGCGCAGATGGCCGACATGCACTGCGGTGTGGCGCCTCACATTCCGATCTTGAGGCCCACGGTGAAACGGCGTCCAAGCACATCGAACAGGCCAACATTGGCCTGACCAGAATATCCGAGGAATGCACTATAAGTGCCTGTTACTGGTGGAGATTTATCGAGAAGGTTGGTTGCTGCCACAAAGGCCTGCAGCTCCGCGCCGCCAACCTCGAAGTCATAGCTCAACCGCGTATCGAGGTAGAACACGGCCGGGACGGAGTTGTCGGCGATGTTGGTCCCTTCGACTGCGTCGGCGGCGCCGATCCGATAGGCTCGCTTGCCCGCACCGATCAGGCGTCCCTGGAAGAACGCGGTGAAGGGACCATTGCCATAGGTGAAGTTGCCAGTGGCCTTGAAGGTCGGGAAGATGCCTTGCGCCCCGGTATCGGGGGCTAGGCCGGTAAGCCCGTCAAACCTCGTGACAGCGCCGGTGGCGCCCACATCCGACCGATCGAGCAGGTAGGTGGCGAACAGGCGCGTTGCGAAGGACTCGTCGCCCCCCAACAGCGAGATGCTGGTGCGGTAACCGATTTCCGCGTCGATACCTTCCACTCGTGACTTGGCGACGTTCACGAACTGGTTCCCGACGAGGATCATCTTCGGATAATTGCCCGCGTCGGTCGTGCCGTCGTACGACAGGAGATCACAGAACGTCTGCTCCTGATCCTGCAGGCATCGCCGCGCTACTTCGTTAGTGCCGACCGTGGCGATCGCGTCCTCGATGCTGACCTTGTACCAGTCCACCGATACTGAGAAGCCCGGCACCCAGCTGGGCTGGTATACCGCGCCAGCCGTGAAGGTGTCGGCGCTCTCCGGTCGGATGTTGGGATTGCCGCCCGAAAAGATCGTTACGCTGTAGGTGTTGGTGCAAGTGAGGGCTGGATTGGCCAACAACTGGCACGCGGCAATGTCCGCCTGGGTAATGCGGGGATCGATCACGCTGCCCACGCCCCCGGTCTTGTCGAAACGTTCGGACAGGTTCCCCGCGCGCACGTCGCGCGAGTAAGTGCCACGGATGCGGAAGTCGTTGGAAAACGCGATGTCGAGCCCTGCCTTGTAAGCCCAGATCGTGCCTGCGCCGGAATAATCGGCCCAGCGCCCGGCGGCTGAAAGCGATATTGTCTGTCCCAGTCGATCGTTGCGGAACAGCGGGAGCAAGAGTTCCGAAAAAGCTTCCTTTACAGTGGTCTGCCCCTGAATGTTGGAAACCTTCGAGAACTGGTGGGCGACGGTGTTGTTGCAGTCCGGTGCGTTGAGGCCCCTCAGCCCGAGTGCACCCGCAGTCGCGAGGCTGCATGGATGATAGGCGCCATCGTGGTTTGACTGCTGGTTCGCCTGATCCTGCACAACTTGGTAGATGGATTCCTTGCGCCACGATCCGCCCACAGCCAGCGCCACAGGGCCAGCCCAGTTGTCGAACAGGTTTCCGCGCGCGGAGAACTCTGCGAGTTGCTGCTTGAAGGTGGTTATGTTCCGCTTGGCGTCGGTTGTGGTGTAGCTCAGCGTGTCGCCGGTCAGGCCGAGGTTGGCGAAATAGAGCGGCGTGGTGATGTCGATGCCTGGATCGTTGCCCAAGACGTAATCCACCGCGTCTGGCGATGCATTGCCGCGCCCGAAAAGGTTGAGGGGCCGGCAGCCCGGGAAAGCGGCGGCGCCTTCGGGATCCAGCGAAACACGGCAAACTATGTTGCCGCCTTCATCCTCCACCGCATCGACAGCCGCGAAAATCCGATCGACACGCAGGGCATATTGGTCCCACACGCGGCGGCTGCGCCCGTGTTGGTAATACCCTTCGTAGTCCCAGCCGGACAGCAGACCGTCCCCGCCGATGTTGCCGCTGAAGCCCAGTGTACCGACGTTCTGCGTCACCCAGTCTTCGAAATAGGCCTGACCGATATCCTCGATACTGCCCATGCGACGCAGCGAGAACGATGCGATCGAGTTGTCTTCCATGACCGTGCGCAGCGATTCCGGGAGGAAGGCGTTGTCCGCGAATATCGTGATCGCGGTCGGTTGCCCGATCAGCGACCCTCGCGGAGTGTTGTATTGCCATTGGTGGTTCCGCCCGCGAACGAACTGGCCGAAGACCTTGAAGCTGTCCGTCACATCGTAGTCGGCATAGGCGAAGACCGAATATCGGTCGGTATCCGGCCAGATGCTCATGACTTCGCCGAGATCGCCACCAAGGTCGTCTCCGCTTCCCCCTGATGAGCGAGCCCCACCGGTGCCGATGGAACCGCTGGCGACAGAGCCGGGAACGAAGGGTGCGTAGCTACCGTCTGGCCTGAATTGCAGGTTGTCGATCAGCGCGTTGGGGGATTCGATGATGCCGTCGAACGATCCGTTCATGGATACGACATTGGGATAGTCGGTCCAGACGCCGCCGACCTGGATGGCGCCCCAACTGCGATACCAGTCGCGGTCCTTGTAGCTGTGGACGCCCTGCGTCTTGGCGTAGGCAGCAGACAGCAGCAGGTGGCCACGGTCGCCGATCTTCGTGCCCCAGGCGATCTCCCCGTCATAGCTTTCATTGTCGCCACGCGAAGTGATGCCGCCCTGAATGCTGGCTTCAAGGCCTTCGAAATCGGTGTCGAGCAGGAAGTTGGTAACGCCCGCGACGGCGTCCGTGCCATAGGCTGCGGAGGCGCCGCCGGTGGTGGTCTCGATCCCCCGTATCATCGCCTCGGGGAAGACGTTGATATCCACGCCGCCAAACGCGCTGGAGGCAGGGAAGCGACGTCCGTTGAGCAGCGTCAGCGTGCGGTTCACGCCAAGGCCGCGCATATTGAGCGTGCCAGTGCCCGAACGGGTGAAAAAGGCGGAGTTGTTCGGCGTCTGATTGCCGTAGAACTGCGGCAACTGGCTCAGCCCGGCGATCAGGGACGAGGGGTCCATCGCCTCCAGTTCGTCTGCCTGAACGGCGGTGACCGGAACCGGCGTATCCATGCCGCTGGTCGCAAGGCGCGATCCCGTGACGACGATCGTCGTCGAAGGCGTCTCGTCCGCCGGTGCTGCATCTTGGGCGAGCGCAGGCGTGGCACACAGCGCCATGACAAGCACGCTAGCGTTGGCATGCCAGATCCGACGATGGCGCGCTGACGCGTGCAGGGCGATAAGTCTCATGTTCCCCTCCCTCAGTAATTCCAAGGGCGGGGTCGTCTCTGCGCGGCGCCAAAGCAACGCATCGCGAAGTGATGACAGGCGATAGACTGAAGGTTATAGGTTGATCGGAAACCGATAATGGCCAGCCTTCCTTTCACCCTTAGGCAGCTTGAGGTCTTCTCAAGCCTGTGCACCACTCGCAGCTTCCGCCGCAGCGCGGAAAACCTGGGTATTTCGCAAGCATCGGTGAGTAATCAGATCAAGACGCTGGAGGATCAGTTGGGCGTGCCGCTATTCGGCCGACGTCCGGGCCAGCGGCCGACCCTGACCGCGGAAGGCATGGCATTTCTGGATGACCTGCGGGTATTTCGGGCGGCAGCTGAGGCGCTGGCTTCGCACAAGCGGCGCTCGTCTGACGAGCCGCAGATAGTCCGCTACACTATCCTTGTGGGCCAGGGGATGCTCGACCGTTACATCCGTCCGAAGCTGGACCGCTTCTTCGCGGCCAATCCCGGGGTCGATCTGCAATTCGAAGGTCGCACGCCCAGCGGTGACCTAGCTCGCGATGTCGAGGATGGGCGATATGATTTCGCGATGATCCATCGCCGCGCCGATCGCGCGGTCGAATCGCACCTCCGCCAACTCGCCCTGGTTCGTGGGGGGATATACGGGCACCGCAAGTTTGCGAGTGGTCGTCATGTGCCGTTGCAACCGCAGGTGATCAACACGTTGCCATTCATCATGCCGCTGGCCGCCAGCACTCAAGAGCGTGAGATGATGCAGTTCTTCGAACGGCACGGCATCCGGCCGCGCCGAGTAATCGGGCATACCCAATATTATGAAGTCATGGCCGCGATGCTGGAGCGGGGCGTCGGCGTCGCCTCTTTCGCGGATTCCATCCTGCCGCCGGAAATGCGCGATGACGTGATCCAACTCTATCCGCTGGAGAACTGGCGCCTCCTGTGGTTCCGCAAGGACGCGGGCAGTGACCCGCGCTGCGATGCCGTAGAACGGTTTCTGATATCGAGTGTGCTGCAAGACCCGAACTACCGCACGATTTCCGTCTTCGCAGACGAAATGCACTGAGTTTCAGACCCGCTCTCGCAAAACGCGGCTCGGCCGTGTTACGTTCTTTCCCGGTCGGAAGCGGGTCGTCGAAGAACCGGCGTTCGACCCTCACTCTGGAGGGAGTTACGGAATGGCTCACAAGTTCGAAATCTACCGCGACAAGGCCGGCGAGTTCCGCGTGCGCTTCAAGTACAACTCGGAAACGATGTTCAGCACCGAAGGATATTCGAGCAAGGCATCGGCGGTGAACGCGATCGAATCGATCAAGAAGAACGGGCCGAACGCCGAAATCGAAGACAACAGCTAAGCTGCACGCTCGCGGGGCCGCTTCAGGGGAACTGGATCAGTTCTATCTCGTGGCCTTGCGGGCTTTTCAGCATTGCGATGCGGACGCCAGCGGCCTCGAACAGGCCGGTGAGCGTTGACCCGCCACAGCGGCAGGCGTGTTCATGGCTCGCCTCTATGTCATCGCAGATCAGACCGACCGGGCCGTGTCCGGGCCCCACCGACACGTCGCGCCCATCCTTGTAGGCGACCAGCAGCAGGTTCGGGCCTGCTTCGTGTCCGGGAAGCGCCATCATATGCTCGACGAATTCCGGTTCATCGAACGTGGCTGCCACCGTGAAGCCGAAGGCGTCGCGCCAGAAATCCAGCGCAGGTTCCATTTCGGGCACGTTAAGCTTGAAGAAGCCAAGGCGAACCGTCGGTAAAGCCATAGTTATCTCCCCAAGCGGACGCTAACGCGCGCGGGCGGCTTTGCAATCCCACGCCTGTTGCGCCAAAGCCGCCGCGATGATCCGCCGCGCATTGACGAACACAGGCTGGCTGATGGGTGCACGCGGGATAAACGCAGTGCTCAGCCTAGGCTATCTGGCCATGGCCACCCGCGCCTTGGGGCTGGAGGGTTTCGGCCAGTTTATCCTGTGCGTGACGTTCGCGCAGGCGGTGACCGGGCTGGTCTCGTTCCAGACGTGGCAGTCTGTCGTCCGCTGGGGTCAGACCCCGAAGGGTGCAGAGGCTGCGGCTGGCTTTGCTTTCGCGCTGGACCTTCTGACGGTCGTGGTGGGCACTGCGATCGCGGCCCTGTTACTGGCCTTTGCCGGGGACTGGCTCCCGGTGCCTACAGAACTGCGGTGGGAGACGTTCGCCCTTACCGTCGTGTTCTTGCTGGCGATCCGCTCCACCCCGACCGGAATCCTGCGCCTGCATGATCGCTACGCGCGGGGGGCTGCGGCGGATTCCGTGACTTCGATCGTGCGGCTGGCGGGCGCCGCACTGGCGGTGATCCTGGCGCCAAACATCGCCTCGTTCATCCTGGTCTGGGCTGTCGCCGAGTTCGCCACGGCAGCGGTTTACTGGCGCTATGCGCTAGGTTGTCAGAAGATCGACCCTCGCCAGATAAGCCTGACCCAGTTGCCGCGTTCAGAGAGCGACGCATGGGCGTTCGTTTGGGGCACGGGCCTCTCGGGAATGCTACTGATCGCATCGCGTCAGATACTGGTGTTGCTGGTCGGCGCCATTGGCGGTCCGGCTTTGGCAGGCATCTATCGCGTGGCGGCGCAACTTGGCGAAGGACTGCTGAAGCTGGCGCAGGCATTGATGCGCGCCACTTATCCGGAACTGGTCCGTGATCCGGAGGCGGCACGCCACATCGCGGCCCGGATCGGCCGGATCGCTGTCCTGACGGGCATCATGGTGGTCGCTCTTGCGGCATTAGCCGGGCACTGGTTGATCCTGCTCATCGCTGGCCGTGAATATGACGCGGCTTTTGGACCCATGATCGTTCTTTCGGCTGCCGCAGCAATAGAGCTGGCCGGGGCGTCGCTTGAGGCGCTCTTGGTGTCGCGTGGGCACGCCTTGCGTAACTTTCTGGTCCGCGCGGTTCCCACGGCCATCGCCATTGCCGCGCTGCCTTTCGTGATCCCGGTAGCGGGCGCGGTAGGGGCGGCGGGGGCGGTGCTTCTGGCCAGTGTACTGACCGTTGCGGGGCTGGCTTTGACTACTCGTGCCACTCCCGCGCGTAACGAGTCGCCTTCGCCCTGATCCCGCGCTAGCTTCCTGCAAAACAGGTCGCTTTCGATAAGGACGGCCGAAATGCGGGAGGGGTTTATGCGGTTTGGTACGGCGCATGCCGGAGCATTGCTGCTTGCAGGATCAACTCTGGCGATCGGCGCGGCGAGTCCGGCTATTTCGGAGACACCCGCTACCACCGGCGACGCAGACCAGCGCTGTATTGCCATGACCCGGGCGGCTTTCGGCCCCAATGTCCGCATCATTTCTGCCAGTCATTCCGCCGCCTCTGCAGCAAGCGGCGCGGGCCCGATGGCGCAGCCGGCGCTACCCGGGCGTTGCACCGTCGAAGGTGTCATCAACGAGCGTAAGGGTGCGGGCGGCAAGGACTATGGCATTCACTTCGCCATCGCGCTTCCAGATGAATGGAGCGGCCGCTTCCTGCTGCAAGGGGGCGGAGGATTGAACGGCTCCGTAAATCCGCCGCTTGGCGCGGTGGCGTCAGGCGATCGGGCGGCGCTGGCCCGCGGATTTGCGGTGATCACCAGTGACAGCGGACACAAGGGCGCGGTGTTCGATTCAAGCTTCATGGAAGACCAGCGCGCAGCGTTGGATTTTGCAGAAACCGCCATCCGGACGGTCGCCGTTCTGGGTAAAGAGATTACGCGAAGCTATTACGGAAAACCTGCGGATTACAGCTATATGACAGGCTGTTCTACCGGCGGGCGTGAGGGAATGCTGGCGTCCCAGCGTTATCCCGAACTGTTCAACGGCATTATCGTGGGCGCCCCGGCCATGCGGGCGGGGGATTCCAACCTCGGCGTGGAATACACTCAGGTTCTGTTCAACGCCGCGGCTCCCAAGAGCGCTGACGGCAAGCCGATCATGAGCCGGGTCCTCACCGATGCGGACCGCAAGACCATTCTCGGCGGCGTACTGGCGCAGTGCGACGCTCTGGATGGGCTGGAGGACGGCGTGATCGAGAACGTTGCTCAGTGCCAGTTCCAGCCGCGCAAGCTTCAGTGCACGGGCGCGAAGCAGGATGGCTGCCTAAGCGCGGGGCAGGTCGATGCACTCGAGAAAGGTTTTGCCGGTCCCTTCGACAAGGCGGGGTACCCGATCTACGCGCCGATGGCCTTCGATACAGGCATCGTGGCTACGCCGATGGGTTATCTGCCCACAGGTGGCCCGGGGCCGTTCGGTCCGCCTTCAGACGCTACGAACATTGATCTGGACGCCCGTATCCACGCCCTGCGGCAGGACGCTACCGGTCGCCTGACCGACACCAACTACTGGACCAACCTCAACACCTTCCTCGATCGAGGAAGCAAGATGATGTTCTATCACGGGGTGTCGGACTTCTGGTTCTCGCCGTTTGCGACGTGGGAATATTACCAGCGGGCTGCACAGACCAATGGCGCGGCCTTCACCGGCGCCAGCCGCTTCTACATGGTACCGGGAATGTTGCACTGCGCGGGGGGCAACGCCTTCGATCAGTTCGACCTGCTTACTCCGCTGGTGGACTGGGTAGAGAAGGGCAGGGCGCCGCAATCGGTGGTGGCCAGCCGCGCGGGCAAGCCCGAAGAGACGCGGCCGCTGTGCAACTATCCTGCCCACGCCGCCTACGTGGGGGGCGATCCGACCAAAGCATCAAGCTTCACGTGCCGCGCGCCTAGCTGATCGGATTTGGGAGCCACGGCAATGGCTCCTGTCAGCGCTCGTAAATGCGTTCCACCAGTGAACGCAGCGTGGCTAGTTCCTCGCTGCTCAGCGACTTGGTGAGTGAGGTGTCATGTTCGGCGACCTTCCGCCGCAACTCCTCAAGGGCGCGCGTCCCGACCTCTGTCAGTTCGATGCCATAAGATCGCCGATCGGTCCCATGCCTTTGCCGGGTGACGTAGCCACGTTCTTCCCAGAAGTTGATCGCCAGCGTTGCGGCCGGCCGGGATAGGCCCAGCGTATCGGCCAGCTTGACCTGCTGAATGCGGGGATTGGCGCCGATGATCTCCAGCACCGAATAGCGTAAAGGGGTGATAGCCTTGTCGCCAACGGCGTAGCCAAAGCGGCTGAAGTCCCGAATGCTCGCTCTTCGCAGAGCAAAACCGATCAGTTTAGGCAGTTGTCCGTAGCTGAGTTCGGGATCGAACATTCCTGTGACCTTCTTCCTCTCAAACCGGTCCAATCGTCGAACTGCGGCTATGGCGCAACACTTCGGACTTCTTTATCGTCAATACTTAAGTCGAACCTTGGTATTGGCAATAACGGTTATTGACAATAACCAAAATGGGCGCATTCTTAGGGCGAGGGTGCGTTAAAAGCGCCGCAAGGGGAGTTTGTGATGAGAACGGCGACATCCGCGCGTCTGCTTTCGCGCGCCAGTATTTTCGGTTTCGCTTCGCTAGCAGCATTTACAGTCAGTTCGCCGGCCTTTGCGCAGGCCTCCGGATCTTCCGGCGGTCAGGAGCAGGTCCGCGAGAGCGAGGAAATCCTCGTCACAGCGCGCCGCCGCGAGGAATCGCTGCAGGATACGCCGGTCGCGATCTCTGCCTTCAGTGCCGAAACGCTGGCCGCGAGGCAGATTTCTCAGACCCAGGATCTGGAGCTCATCACGCCCAGCTTGCAGTTCAAGCCGGCGGGCCAGCTTTCCGGGAACAGCGCGTCGAGTGTCGTCTTCATTCGCGGCGTTGGCCAGTTGGATCCCACAGCTGCGGTCGATCCGGGCGTCGGCGTCTACATCGACGAAGTCTATGTCGGACGCGCGGTAGGCGGGACAATCGAGTTCGGCGATCTGGCCGGTGTAGAAGTGCTGCGCGGTCCGCAGGGCACGTTGTTCGGTCGCAACACGATCGGCGGTGCGATCCTCGTTCGCACGAAAGAGCCTGAACTGGGCGAATTCGGCGGCAGCGCTCGGTTCCGCGTAGGAGACGATAGCCTGGTCGAAGGTTTCACTGCTCTCAACATCCCGCTGGGCGAAAATGCTGCGGCCCGTGTTTCGGGCGGCTGGCGCAAGCGTGACGGTTATGTGATCCGCGCTTTCGACGGTCTCGATCTGGGCAATGAGAACACCCATACGATCAATGGCGCGCTCCTGTGGGAAGTTACACCGGACGTGAAGCTCAACGTGCGGGCGGACTATACCAACCGCGACGAACACGGCGCTCCGTTCGTGCTGGCTGGCATCAATGAACAGGCGCCGGTTGCCGCGATTGTAAGCGTCGGGGCTGGTTGTCCGGGGGCGACGATACCCTTCGTAATCCCCCCGACCGATCCCCGCTTCGGACCTCCGAATGTGCCGCTGATCAATGACGCGCGCTGCGCGAACGATTTCCAGGCCCTCGGTGACTTCGTGAATAACGGCCGGGCCGACGTGATGAGCACGTCGAAGGTCTGGGGCGTGTCAGCAGCGCTGGAGGCGAACCTTTCACCGGAGTTTCTGGTGAAGTCGATCAGTGCGTATCGCTCCACGGATTCGCGCGGCATTCGTGATGCGGACAATACGCCGTTTGTGATGATCACTACGGACGTGGGCGCAGAATCCGAACAGTTCAGCCAGGAACTGCAGCTGCAGTATTCTTCGTCCAGTTTGAACGGCATCGTCGGCGCATATTACTTCAAGGAAGATACGTTCGAGCGCGCCACTGTGCCGCTGGCGTTCCCTCCCGCGCCGCCGGTGATCAACTCGATCCTCGCTGGTGGCCCGGGATCGCGCGATCTCCAACTGTCTGATCTTGATACCAAGTCCGTCGCGGTCTTCGGCGAGCTGTCGTTCAAGCCGGTCGAGAGGCTCGAGCTTTCGGGTGGCCTGCGGTATACTCGCGATAAGAAGAAGTATCAGGGCACGGTTCTCAACCTGATCAACGCCTCGCTGCCGGACCCCGATCCGCTGCCGACGCAGGCGGTCCCCGAGGGTGGGCCGTTGTTCATCTACAATCGTCCTTTCGATGACACCTATTCCGCACTGACCGGGTCCGCGAGCGTTCGCTATTCGTGGACCGACGAACTCAGCACTTACGCGTCCTATGCGCGCAGCTTCAAATCGGGCGGCTTCAATACCCGCTACAACGCTGCGCCCGTTGGAAACGTCCCCGTGCCGTTCGACGAGGAAAAGGTCGACAGCTACGAAATCGGCGCGAAGGTCAACCTGGGTGACTTCCGCTTCAACGCTGCCGCCTTCCGCGCGAACTACAGCAACATCCAGCTGATCTTCCGTCAGGGCGTCGTCCCGTTGCTGTTCAATGCCGGCAAGGCGCGGATCACTGGCTTTGAGGCTGAGGTGAATTATCGCCCGCGCGGCACAGGCCTCATCATCGATGCATCGATCAGCACGCTCGACGACGACATCCTTAGCATTACGCCTGTTCCGGGTGCCACGGCCACGGTGGCGCCTGGCGATGACCTGCCGTTCACGCCGTCGCTGCAGGCGAGCTTTGGCATCGGGTATGAGGTCGATCTCTCGGACAACCTGTCGCTGACCCCGCGGTTCGACGGCAGCCGTACCTCTAAGATCACCTTCATCACTGGTAGCGTGCCGGAGATCGAAGAAGACGGGTACTTCGTAGGCAACGCGTCACTCACGCTGACCAACCACGAGTATGGGATCAGGGCCACCGCTGGCGTGCAGAATCTGTTCGACAGCCGTTATCTGATCCAGGGCAATGCTTCGCTTGGCACACTGGGCTACGCGGAGAAAATCTACGCCCGCCCGCGCAGTTGGTACTTGCAACTTGCTGCAGAGTTTTGACCGCACGATCTTGGGGGATTAGGCACGTATATCCGCCTCTCGGGGATTCCCGAGAGGCGGATGCTTGACGAAATTCCCAGCTAGGATGCCCTGATGAAGTTTGAACGGATTAACCCGCTGACCGGCCAGGCAGCGTCGAGTGCCGAAGCGATGCAGGCTGCAGATATCCCTGCGATCACCGCGAAGGCGCAGAAGGGCTTCGCCGAATGGTCGAAGATGGGTCCAAACGCGCGCCGTGCGGTGTTGATGAAGGCGGCGGCTGCGCTGGAAGCGAAGAAGGATGATTTCGTCGCCGCCATGATGGCGGAAATCGGCGCGACCGCGGGTTGGGCAATGTTCAACCTCGGCCTTGCTGCCAGCATGGTTCGTGAAGCTGCGGCGCTGACTACTCAGATCAGCGGCGAAGTTATCCCTTCGGACAAGCCGGGCTGCCTCGCCATGGCTCTGCGCGAGCCGGTCGGCGTCATGCTGGGTATCGCCCCGTGGAACGCGCCGATCATCCTGGGCGTGCGCGCGATCGTCGTGCCGCTTGCCTGCGGAAACAGTGTGATCCTCAAGGCCAGCGAAAGCTGCCCGCGCACCCATTCGCTTATCATCGAAGCGTTTGCGGAAGCTGGCTTCCCCGAAGGCACTGTCAGCAGCGTGACCAACGCACCGGCCGATGCGGGCGAAGTCGTGGGCGCCCTGATCGATGCGCCGGAAGTGAAGCGCATCAACTTCACCGGTTCGACCGCAGTTGGCCGTATCATTGCCAAGCGGGCGGCCGAACATCTGAAGCCGGTCCTGCTGGAACTGGGCGGCAAGGCACCTCTGGTCGTTCTGGAAGACGCCGATCTGGACGAAGCCGTAAAGGCCGCCGCGTTCGGCGCCTTCATGAACCAGGGCCAGATCTGCATGTCGACCGAACGGATCATCGTAGTTGACGCCGTGGCTGACGAATTCGCGGCCAAGTTCGGTGCAAAGGCTGCATCGATGGCGGTCGGCGATCCGCGTGACGGCAACACCCCATTGGGCGCTGTGGTCGATGCCAAGACCGTCGCGCATTGTCAGAGCCTGATCGAAGACGCTCTTGCCAAGGGCGCGCAGCAGCTCGCCGGTGGCGAGACGACGCAGAATGTGCTGATGCCGGCTCACGTGATCGACAAGGTTACCCCCGATATGAAGCTGTTCCGTGACGAAAGCTTCGGTCCGGTGGTGGGCATAATCCGCGCGCGTGACGAAGCTCATGCAATCGAGCTGGCGAACGACACCGAATACGGCTTGTCCGCTTCGGTCTTCACGCGGGACATCGCGCGGGGGCTCAAGGTCGCGCGCCAGATCGAGTCCGGCATTTGTCACGTCAACGGTCCGACCGTGCATGACGAGGCTCAGATGCCGTTCGGCGGAATGAAGTCGTCCGGTTATGGTCGTTTCGGCGGTAAGGCCGGTATCGACTCCTTTACCGAACTGCGTTGGATCACGGTGGAAACCGAAGCCGGCCATTTCCCGATCTGACCTGAGACCTAAGAGAGACACCGTCCGTGTAGATTTCGCGGACGGTGTCGCTTGGTAAGGCTTGACCGTCCTAACAAGATGATCGCACGCGCCCGGAAACGGCCAATTTCGCCCGTGCAGATCAGATAAACCTGCGGGAAAATAGTCCCCTCAATTCCAGATGCAGATATAGTTACCAAACGCTGCTTTGGGCTTGCATCTCATTGGCTTCGGCGGTTCAATCACGGTCGAGAGGACCGATGAAAACCGCTGAGAAAATATACAGCGCCTCGGTTAACGAGGATGCGTTTCCACCGCCGCTGGCCGAACGGCTGGCCCGGCAGATGGAAGACGACCTCGCCCTCAGCAACGTTCCCGCTGGCAAGGTGATGGGATCGTTGCGCGAATTGTCCGAACATTACGAGGTTGGGCGCGCCGCCGCGCGTGAGGCACTGGCGCTGCTCGAGCGTCGCGGTCTTGGCCGGCTGCGGCCCGGACCTTGCGGGGGCTTTATCGTAGGGCATCCCGATGCCGAGGCCATTGGTCTGGAACTCGCCAATTCCTTCCGCATTGCCGGCGTCACCAGCGCGCACCTGCTCGATGCGCGCGATGCGGTGGACGGGATGGCAGCGTTCCTCGCCGCCTCTACCAATTCGCCCGTGGAGATTCCTGCGCCGGTAAAAGGAAGCGATGCTTTGGCTTGGCACTGCGAGGCTCGCAGTGCCCTGGCCGAGGCTAGCGGCGAACCAGTGCTGCCTCTGTTCGTCAAATGCTTGAATGAGCTGACCGGAGAGTTCGCTGCCAAGGAGGCCGCTAACGTTGAATGGCTGGCGAATGCCAAGGTCCATGAGCGAGGCTTGGAACTCGCCATAGCCAATGGAGACGCCGAAGCGGCGATGGCACAGGCCGACGCTCTTAACGGCGACCTCGTCCCTTTGATGCTGCAGGATGGGGAGCCTCTGCCGCTACCCGTGATCGAGGCGGTCCGACATGAGGATGACCGCACGCTCGCTGCGCTGGTAGCGCGCAAGTTGGCGGCGCAGATCCTTCACGACGGGCGACCCGGCCAGAGGTTGGGGTCGGAGTGGGACCTTTGCGAACGCTTCAGCGTGAGTCGCGCGACTTTGCGGCAGGCCATCCGGCAATTGCAGGATGCCGGGCTGGTAGAATGCCGCCGGGGCAGGGGTAACGGCCTGGTCGTGCGTAGTCTGCACGCTACGGGCGGCATTCGTCTCGTGCTGGCTTTCGTCATCAGCCGGCAGATGGACCCACAGTCGGCCGGTACGATCCTGTTTCAGCTCAACCGCTTCGTTCCCGCGCTCGCGGTCGCGCGCGCCAGCCGGAGCCAGCGCGCCGAACTGCGCAAGCTGTTGGCACGAGCCGACCGTAATGATTCCATCGACCGGTACGAATTGTTGCGACTGGTCCAGTTCGTCTCGCGCCTGTCGGACAGCCCGATTGTGGACCTGTTTTCGCGCTGTGTGGCTGCCTACGAGGCGCGGTTCCACCCCTTCCTGATTGAGCGGTTACCCGCGACGATGCACCGGGAATACTTCGATCTGCTGCGACGGCTGCTCGATCGCCTGGACGGTCGGGATCCTGACCAGCTGATCTGGGCGAAGCAGGAATCTGCGCGGGTGATGTTGGGCATGAGCCGAGAGCGGCCCATCTGACCACTCCGCGCGCTGGAAACCAGCAGCGCGATCAGGCGGACAGCGTTTCCTTTGCGGGATCGTAGGCATCCTCACCCAAGGTCCGTGCCGCCTGCCAATAATGGAACGCTGCCCACGCGAATACGCCGAGCACGCTGATCAGCGCGAAACGCAGTCCATCCGTTGATGCCGTGAGGCAGGCCACGTCCAGCGCAGTGCCTATCCCGTCGCTTCCCCTTCCTCCGGGGCAGGAGGCCAGGAAATCACCCATGCCAAAGGAGCTGGAGGCGAACCGGTCGCTCAGGATGCCCACTACCGTTGGACCAAGTCCTGCGCCGACGACACCAATCGCCAGCGAAGTTATTGCAGTCGTAGTCGCCCTCATCCGTGGGCTGGCCATGTTCTGCATGGAGGCCATGGTTGGCGCCATGAACGTGGCGAGAGCCATGTTGGCAAAGAAGATGCAGGTCAGCGAGAGGTAGATTTCACGGCTTATGAACGCACCGAAATAAATCGGCATGGCGATCAACATGCCCAGCGCGGGCCCCCACATCGCCCAGCGAATGTCACGCTTCCCCAGTGCATCGAAGCCGAAGCCGCCCAGCAACATGCCGATGCCGTTGGAGAAGAAGCTCACCATGCCGAACAATACGCCCATCGTGGCGAGCGGAATATCGAACCCCCGCAGGTAGAACGGCAGCACGAAATTCGCGATCGCATTCATTGTGAAGCTGGCGATTACAAAGCCTGCGAGCAGGTGACGGAACGATCGCTTGGCGAACAGATATCGCAGCACGTCCATCAGCGATGGCGCGGGCGCGGTGGTCTTCGGCGCTTGATCGACGAGCCCGCGGGGCGGCTCGCGCAAGGTGAACATCACTAGCAAAGCCACGAGGAGCCCCGGCACGCCCATGACGTAAAATGCCTCCCGCCAGCCCCAATGGCTCGCGATGATGCCGCCGGCGGATTGGCCGAGGAGAAAGCCGAGCGGAGAACCGAGCAGGATGAGTGCGAACACCGACGCCCTGCGGTTGCGCGGATAGTGGTCGGAAACGAGGGAATTGGTGATGGGCTGAGCGCCCGCTTCCCCCACGCCAACACCGATGCGGCCCAGCAGCATGGTGGCGAAGTTGGTTGCGAAGCCGCAGGCCACAGTCATAGCCGACCATACGGCTATGCAGCCCGCCAGCAGCCACGTCCGCCTCACCCTTTCCGCCAACATGCCCAAGGGAACGCCAAGGACCGAATAGAGGATCGCGAAACCGAGCCCCTGAAGAAGGCCGAGGTCGGTGTCTGTGAGGTGCAGGTCTTCCTTGATCGGTTGGGCAAGCACCGAAAGGATCGCGCGGTCGGCGAAATTGAAGATCGCCACCAGCAGGAGGACAAAAACGACCCACCGCTTGTAGCCGGGCCGGAGCAGGGGGTGGTCTTCTGTCGAGGCGGATCGAGCCGCTGCAGCAGCTGCGATTTCGGCTTTGCCGGACACGCCCGTCATCGGCTTTTCGACACCTGACAGAGCGTTTGCAGCAAGATCTGCGACATCATTTTCATCCCCGTCCCATTCCCTCAGGCCGCCAGGCACCGTCCGCTTTGACGGATCAGCGCCTGGCGCGTTCCTCTCCGCTATTCTGCTGCCTGCCGCTGTTCGGCGTGCGGCACTACCGTAACGTTGTGGGCCTGAAGGCGCGGAAGCACTTCTGCGCCAATCCGCCGGATCTGGTTGAGGTACATCTCATGCGGGATGTCGCCGCGGTTGCAGACCAGCAGGACGTTATTGGCGCCCGCGTCGCTGCATTCCGTAATTATGCGTTCCACCACTTCGTCAGCGGTCCCGATGGGCATGTGCTCGGCCGCACCGCGAACGGTTTCGATCGTCCACTCGTTGAAGACCGTATCGTCCTCCGCCAGCGTGCCTTTCGCGCCTTGCCGGAGATGTTCGAAAGCGGTGCTGCTGTAATAGCCCTGCTTCTTCACGTCCTCCTGCCACACCTGATCGTAACGGAGCAGGGTGTTGAACAGGTACATCAGATGGGGCGCATATTCCTCGACCGCCTGTTCCTTTGAGTCCGCGACATAGCAGTCGACCATGATGCTGATCTTGTTGGGGTCGACTGTGCGGCCATGCTTCGCCTGGCACTGTGCGAAATAGCGGATCGTGTCCTCGCGCATCGGTCCAGGGAAGATGCCTGGCGTGATCGCCGCATCATTTTCCGCCGCCCATTCGATGGTTTCCTTCGATCCGGTCAACGGCACCCAGACAGGCGGGTGGGGCTGTTGCATCGGGCGCGGCCAGATCGACACGTCGTTGAACTTGTAGAAATCACCGTCGAACGAGAAGCGGTCTTCTGTCCAGGCGCGGCGCATCACCTCGTAGGCCTCATTAAAGCGGCCACGCGATTCACTCATCGGCACATTGAAGATCTTGTACTCGCGCGGCGCGCCGCGACCCACTCCGGCAATCAGTCTGCCGTTGGTCATGCAATCGAGCATAGCCAGTTCTTCAGCCAGCCGCAGCGGTTCGTGGATCGGAAGAAGGTTCGCGTAGATCAGGATTTTCAGCCTGTCGGTGACCTGGGAGAGAGCCGCTGCCATCAGGTTCGGCGAGTTGCCGAGCCCGAAGGGGGTTCCGTGGTGTTCGTTTATGGCAACGCCATCAAAGCCCTGTTTCTCAAGTTCCTTCCACGCTTCCACGTGATTTTTATAAGTATTGAATGCGACATTCGGGTCAAAATGCTTTTTTCCAAGCCGTGGCATTTCGCCATTTTCGCGAAATTTATCGACATTTTCTCCGTAAGCGGTCCAGTCGAACGCAAAAACTTGCATATCAAGATCTCCGAATATCGGCTTGATTTACATCTCGGCAAATATATGCTTCGTGCCGGATGAGGATGTTGGAAAGGCTACTGTAATGAAAAAGACCTTCGTCGCGTTCGTGCAGCGCACCGAGGCCTGGGATCACTCCCGGGAAGCGCATGAGCAGGACGGCTTTGCCGGTCACGCCGCTTATATGGGCAGGTTGGAGGCCGAAGGCTTCATTGCGATGGCCGGCCTGCTTGCGGAATCCAGCGAGATACTGTTCGTACTTCTGGCGGACAGCGAAGAGGAAGTTCGCGCACGCTTCGCCCAGGATCCGTGGCAACAGGATGGACACGCTCGCCTTGTCAGGCTGGAGGAAGCGAGCTTCCGCATCGGTGCCCCTGCTGGCGCCGCCGTGGCCTGATCGGCCATTTCGCCTGAGCGGGGCGTAAGGGGTGTCCCGCTGGGCAATCACGCGTCAAACACCGCGATGGTCCTGACTTCGAAGCTCTCGCGTGCGGGTGCTCCGGGCTTGCTTGTCGGGTCCACGATGGCCGTGTGGCCTGCCATCTTCCAGTCGGCATTGGCGCTGTCGAACAGGCGAAAGACAAGGGCCTCGTCAGGCTGCATCTCGGGGTAGTAGAACCACCGGTGTGCAGCGTTGTGAGCCATGTTGAGGCCCGCTGGCATCCCTTCCTGAAAGCCGCCCTCAGGCTTTCCTAAGGAGACCCGCAGAAAGTCGCTCTTCTCAACACTACGGGCGTCGCAGACCGCTAGGGGGCTGGTTTCAACCGGCTTGGTTCCACGCCAAACGTTGACGTTCATCACCCGCTTGCCAGCGAACTCTTCGGCGCGTTCAGGGGCGAGGCGCCCCAGCCATAGGCGGAGGGCGGCCTCGTTGAAATCGACATGGGCGCTCAGCGCAGGACCGCCGCCTTTCGCATCATCGCCGCCCCGGAGTATGCCCATGAAAGCAAAGACATGGCTGGCGCCGGTCAGTTCTTTCACGACGCGGCAGACTTCGGGGTAATACCGTTTTTCGAAATCGTCCTTGTTGGTGAAGTCGACGTCAGTGGTCAGATTCACAAGCGTGAAGCCGTGGGTGTCGAACGAGACATCAGCCAGCCGCGCATTGTGCACGCGGGCGTCGTGATCTTCCATTTCAAACGAATAGCTTCCGTTCTTTTCGATCCAGCCCCCATCCGCAGCCCGTTCGGAATAGCGCACAAAGGTATCGACAAAGGGCGGAGCCGTTTCGGCCGCTGCAGTTGCACTTCCCAAAAGCTGTCTCCCAACCGGTGCCTTGCCGGCATCCCGGACGTTCGGCCTGCATCCCGCTTGCCCGTTGCAGCAACCTCGTGCGGCTGGGCGGGCGAAAATAGTGCCGACATTGCCGCCCGCCTCAACAGGACGGCCTGTCGCAGCGCATTTCCCGTGACTTAGCGGGGAAGGGCGGATTCGATCATGTCGGCAGTTTCCATCACCGCCACGTGCTGAAGGTCATGCGTGTAGGGCATTTCCTCCACCCGCCAGTCCGGCTTCTGGCGCAGCCGTTCCGCGACAGGGCGGAAGGTGTCGTTCGGATAGCCAGTGGCGATGACGTAGGTTTTTTGAGGGATACGATCACGAGCGCCGCTCAACCGTACCCTTTCGCTAAAGCAGTGTACCGACTGCGGTGTACGGCGGTTTTCATAAGAAGCGCGCGCGTCGTCCGTCATGTGCGTGTTGAAGCCCACGAGATTGATACGCGGAGGGGGCACCAGATATTCCTCCCCTTCAGGCGGCAGATGCGGTTCGCCGGGAACGAGGTCGTTCAGCGACTGGCCGTCATCAGGGCAGAAGGCGTCCAGATACATCAGAGATTGGACGATGCCTTCGGGGATGAACTCGGTCGCCTGCGTCACCGGCATACCGCCATAGGAATGGCCGACCAGCAGGATGTTTTCGAGCGCTTCGAACTTGATGAGGTTGGCAATATCCTGAGCGTGCAGCGATACGTTGACGTCCGGGCTGGTAAGATGCTCGCGCTCTCCCAATCCGGTCAGCGTCGGCGTAAAGACGTAGTGCCCACGGTCGCGCAGTACATCGGTCACCTCGCGCCAACGCCACCCGCCGACCCATGCGCCGTGGACGATTACGATCGTTGACCGCTTGCTTGTCATATTCAGCCTTCTCCCGATGTTCTTTCAGCCCTGCCTAGTTGGCCTTGGGGCGCAAAATAGTGACGACAATAGCCGGTCAGACCGGCGCACCTTCCGCTCGCAGCTCCAGGATGCGCTGGCGGTATGGGCGCACACCCAGCCAGTATGTGATCGCTGTCGCCGGAAATAGCACTGCCGCGCTGGCCGCGATCGCGTAACGCAGTTGAGCCTCGTCTCCGAACACCACCTGGGTCAGGAAGGCGAAGAACGTCGGGCCGATGGCCTGACTCAACGCCAATACGATGAACAGATAGATGGCGGTCATCTGGCCGCGCATCTCGTTCGGCGTGATGATCTGGATCGCGGTGTTTAGTGAAGGTGCCGCCACCAGCATCATCGCGGGCCCCAGTCCGAACAGCGCCAGCGCCAGATAGGGCGAAGGCACCAGAGGCGCTGCGATCATGATTGGGGCGGCGATGGTGAGGCCGATGGCCATGACGCGCATGTTCGCATCCGCGTGGCCACGCTTGTGGAGGTATTCGTTGAACCACACCGCGCCCACCAAGGCGGGCCCAGCAAGTGCGAGGCTGAGCAGGCCGGAATAAAGGCCGATCGTGGCAGGCTCCCACCCAAACGTCCGGGTGTAGAAGGCGGCGATCCAGGCGCCGACGCCCATCATGTGGATCGAGGTGAAGCTGAGGCCCAGAAACATCGGCCCGTACACGCGCTTGTGCTTGAACAGGTAGGCGAGCACCTGACCCAGCGTCGCCCCGCGCGGCTTGGTCCCTACCGGCGTCGTGCTGTGGCCACGGCGTTTGGGTTCGCCCATGCTGACCACAAGAAGCGCGATCGGGATGCCCACTGCGCCGGTGAGGATGAAGACGAGTTGCCAATCGCGCAGCACCCCAAGCAGGGGCACTTCTATCGTTGGCAGACCGGCCATGATGTAGATCAGGAACGCGCCGAGCAGCAGTGACAGTGCGTTTCCGCCCTGAAGCCCGGCGTTATAGATCGCGATACCGCGCGGCAGCTTGTCGGGCGGGAAATAGTCGGCAAGCAGCGAGTACGACAGCGGACCGTTGATGGATTCGCCTGCGCCGATCCCAAATCGTGCGGCGAAGAACTGCCAGAATGTCGAGGCGAGGCCGCACGCTGCGGTGGCGAGGCTCCAGATGCCGACTGAAATCGTCATCAACCATTTGCGGTTGTGCCGGTCCACCAGTCGAGCCGCGGGAATGCCGACAACCGCGTAGAACAGCACAACCGAAAAACCGAGCAGGTAGCTCATTTGCAGGTCGGTGAGTTGCAGGTCGCGCTTCACGGGTTCGACCATGAGGGTCATCACGCCGTTATTCAGCATCGCGCACATCTGCGCGGCCGCCAGAACCCATGCGGCGTAATAGGCGTGCCGAAGCGGCGGCCAAGCCTCATCGCGCGTGGTTGGGGGTGTCGCCAGGCTTTCGGTGGCGGCAATATCGGTCACGCAGTTTCTCCCCCAAGGCGACTAGTTCCCATATCGCGGTACCGCTGCGCCAAGTTTGATGGCCCCGTTCCAGCGTTCCGCAATGCGGTTGTCGGCTATCCTGAACATTTCGAAAAAGGTGGTCGTGTAAGTCTTCCCGGCCCGGCTCGGGTGAGGATGCTCGCGACCGTAGACGAGCACAACCAGATCGCCCTGAGCGACCATGGCCACCAGCGGATCTGAAATGCTGTCAGCGACAGGGCCGCTTGGCTGGGTCGCAACGCGCGCTTTCAGCGCTGCAAGGCCAGACGCGAAGTTGGGATCGTGTTCGATATAGTTGTCAGCGAAGTAGCGGTCGGCCTTGTCCGCTTGCCGGGCCTGAATAACCTCCCGCCATGCATCGAACACTAGCCGCTTGTTAGCTGCGAGCACGGGATCAGAGGCCTGCAGAAGCGTTGTCTGAGCCGTCCCCACGGCGCCGGTCACGGGCTGGGGACCGCCTTCTTCGGGAGGCAAAACGTTCGGACCCGGCGGCGCCTGAACCGAGTGCCAGTGTTCTGCAAGCCGCCCGCCCTCGACGCGGAACAGGTTGAAATGCGTACTGGTGTATTTTGCGTCGCCCGCAGGTTCTGCCAGCTCTTCAGCCAGTGCCATTACGACCAGATCGCCTTCACCGATGATGGTCACCAGAGCAGGTGAAACGACCTTCGGAATCTCGGTGCGGGGAACGGCGGAGAATACGGCCTTGAAGGCTTCCCGCCCCGTCGGAAGGACCGGGCTGTGCTGGATGTAGTCCGGCTGGAGCATATCGTCGGCCAACTCGGTGCGTCCGGCATTCACGACACTGCGCCACATGTCGAACACCAGCCGCTTGTTCGCGGCAAGCGTAGGGTCTGCGTCGTTCAGCAGCGAAAGCGGGTCTGGGTAGCCGGTCACAGGGGCGGGGCCGGAAACGTTTATCGGCGGGGGCGGGGCGAGTGACACGGGCTTCGGTTCTGGAACTTCGCTGCAGGCAAACAGCAGCGGTAGGGTGGCAGCCACGATAGCAAGGCGGAGACCCGTTTTCATTCTTGCGCCCTTGGCCGCTCGATGGCGGACGTAAGTCTTGTTGGTTCAGAAGGAACAGGGCGGACCGTGAGGCCCGCCCTTTCCAGAGCTTCGCTTGTGGACACGGCGTAGATATGCAGGCGCCCTAGAACTTCTTCCCAACCTGCAACTGGAACACCCGGCCCAGAGGGCTGCCATAAGTGGGGTCAAAGCGGATTGAAGAGCCAGCAAGACCGGATTGATTGACCACTAGCGGCGGGTCAGTGTCGAACAGGTTTTGAATGCTGAAGATCACGCTGAAATTGTCAGTCAGCCACGATCCTCTCGCGTCGCCGGTATTGAAGCCCAGCGTCAAATCGAACGTCGTGTTGGAATCGATGTGCGAATAGGATGGATCTACGCCGATCGGCAGTTGCTGCGGATCGATCTCGTAAGCGTTGCGGAAGTTTGCGAAGACGTTGGCCGATACGGTTCCGAGGCCGATATCCCGCTCCCACCCAACTTGCCCGCGAGCCTGGAAGGTCAGCGGATAACCCGCATCGTTGACCTCTTCGACCAGTGGTGCGCCAGCTAGCGGGGAAACCTTCCAACCAAGGTTGTAGGTGCCAACGGCCGACACATTCCACCGATCGGCGCCCGTATCGAACGAGTAGCCCACGTTGATGTCGATGCCGTCGCCCACGGTCTTGCCCGCGTTGATGCGACGACCGCTGACCAGCGCGATGACATTCGACGGTGCTGTCGGAGGACCGAACAGCCCGCCGCGTTCGCCGCCCGTGTTGTAGCAGGTGATCATCTGATCGTAGAGCGCCTGCGTGGTAATGCGCTCTCCCAGCACTGCGGCGCAGGCCGCGTTCGCGTCATTGATCGTGGGGAACTGACCGAAGAACGCCTCGGGGTTGTTCGCCGCAAGGGTCGGGAACAGGGTCGGGTTATAGATGATCTGCGAATTGTAGAGCTGCTGGTTGATCGCGTTGATACCGCCAACGTTGAAAGCGGGGGTGGAAACCTGCCCGTCGTAGCTCAACCACCAGTACTTCGCCGACACCGTCAGACCGGGAGTGCTCGATGGCTTCCATTCCGCTCCAATGGCGTAGGTTTCGGAGGTTTCCGGCAGGAGATCGCGGTTCGCCCCGCCGATCGCCTGGTAGATCGCGCCGAAGGGGATCGACTGGCAAGCGCCGCATACCGAGCTGGCGATCTGGGTTCCCGCGGTGGCCAGCGGAATGACACCGGTCTGCGAGAAGGGGTCGTTGTCAGCCAGTCCCGGGGCGCGGAACGAGGTTCCCCAGCTACCGAATACCTTCAGCCCATCAACGGGCCACCAGTTCACGCCGATACGCGGATTGGTGGTGGTGCCGGCGTCGCTGTAATCGTCATACCGCAGCGATCCGTTGACCTGCAGTTCGTAAATGCCGGGCACTGCCGCGTCCGGCGAGATCACCGGGACAAACAGTTCGCCGAACACCGACGAAACACTGCGGGGATTGAAGTTGTTACCGCCGAAGTTGTTCTGGTTGAGGAGCGAGCTTTCATACTGCTCGTATCCGACGGCCAGTTTTACCTGGCCTGCCGGAAGCGAGAACAGAGGGCCGCTTGCGGTCGCTGAATAGACCTGCATCTCGTATTTCGTGCGGTTTATCAGTGAATTACCGCGTGCCAGGATGGAATCCGCCGTAGCCTGATCCGTGCATTCGAAAGCGGTCGGATCGCAGAAGAAGTTGAACGTCGCGAACACCGGTGCGGGGGCGCCACCAGTTTGCGTCGTTACCGAAGGCGCGTCATGCGTGCCGGCATGGGCTGAGAGGATCAGCGACCAGTCATATGGCAGGCTGACATCAACGCCGCCGCCGTAGGTCCAGGTTTCGGTCTTGCCGGTGCGCATCGGCGGACCGATGTCGTAAACCGTGCTGTAGGCCACGGTAAGCCCGCCGGTCCCGCAGGCTGCAACCAGTGCAGCCGGTCCTGTTACCACTCCGCCAGCATAGTGGCTGGGATTACAAGGGCTGTAAGGGTTGTTGTTGGGGATCACCGGCATCTGGCCGAAGTTCGTGACCCGGTTGCTGGTGGAGGAGTTCGGGCCCTTGATCGCAAAGTCGCGATCCACGTAGAGCGCATCGCCGAACACGCGCAGCCAATCAGTAATGCGCTGCTCGAAATTGACGGAGAAGCGGTCGGCAGTGACCTCCGGGATCACCTCGATGCCGGTCCAGGTGTTGAAGCGGTTCGGCGTGCTGCTCAACTGGGAAAGCGTAAGGGCCGTTCCGTTCTGGCCCGTCGGGATGCCGTAATAGACGCCGTTGACCACGACGTTTCCGGGCGCGGAGTAGAGCGAAGAGGCCGGGCCACCATATGGCGAGAGATCGTCGTTATAGAGGTCTGGCCGTGCCGACGCTTCGAACGCATCCTGATACGAATGCTGGTAGGATGCGATGAAGCCGCCTTCCATGCTGGTGCCTTCGCCCCAACGCAGACCGCCGATGCCGGTGACATACCAGCCTTCCTGCCCGTCGTTCTTGCGATACCCACCATAGACCTCAAGCGTGTCTTCGGGCCGCCGCAGGATATAGTTCACGGTACCGGCGATCGCGTCCGCACCATAAAGCGCCGAGCCGCCATCTTGTACGACGTCAATCCGCCCAATCATCTGCGCGGGATAGTTGTCGCCGTCGAAGGCGTTCATGTTGCCGCCTTCGTAAGGTACGCGGTGCCCGTTCACGAGGCTGAGCGTGGCGCCGTAACCAAGGCCGCGAATGTTGGGCGACTTGTTGAAGCTGAACGAGTTGATGGTGTTGGCCTGCTGGGCTTGCCCCCCGGCGTAGTTGTCACCGCCACCCAGCTTCAGGATCGATGGCACGGTGTTGAGGATATCGGCCGTGCTGCTGAGGCCGGTCTCGCGGATTTCCTCCTGCCCCAGTTGGACAAGTGCGGAGCCTACCGGGGCCTGTCCGACGATGCGGGTGCCGGTGACGACGATCACCTCATCCGATGTAGCAGCCTGTGGCTGACTGTCCTGGGCCAGCGCAGGTGCGCTCAGCGAAAGGGAGGACACGCCCGCCATCAAGGCCAGAGCGATGCCACGGGTTGAAACGAACGCAGTGCGATTGCCAGCCAATGTCTTCATCTCCCACCCTGCCTTGCGGCATTTCAGACACCTGTCGGTGGTTCCACCCGCCGCTTGTTTTCGACGTGTGCGGAACGGCCGCAGTTTCGCGCCCATTTATCGTTGTCGCCAATCTGGGCCGGTGCCCCAGTGTGAAAATAGTGCTGTGAATTGGCGCGGAGACCGGGGCTCCCCTTTCAGGGGAGCCCAATTGTCGGCACTATTTTGCCGGGGCCGAGAAGGGCCAGTTTCAGGCTCGGCTCAATGTCACGCGCCGGTGCCGGATTGACAGTGACAGCCGCGGGTTGAGGAACAAGGCAGGCTCCATGCAGATCACACAGTTGCATCCCCGGTTCGTCGGCGAAATTGTCGGACTGGATACCTCAGGACCGATCTCACCCGACGTTGTCGAGTTTTTCGAGAAGGCGATGGCCGAATACGCGGTCTGTGTGATCCGCGATGCCAGCCTCTCCGATGAAGATCACATCCGGTTCGCGCGCGCCTTTGGACCGCTTGAACTGGCGCCCCCTGGACGCAAGCGGATATCGGCGGAACTATACGATATCAGTAACCTGGACGATAATGGTGAGATCATTCCGCCAAAACCCGACGGCGCCCAACCGACGGATTTTGAGCTGTTCCACACCGACAGTCCGTTCAATTCATGGCCGACTAAGTGGTCGATGCTGCTGGCCTATGTCACTCCGCCTGAAGGGGCGAACACCGACTATATCGACACGCGCGCCGTCTATGACGACCTGTCTCAGGACATGAAAGACAAGGTTGCGAGCCTGAGTGTCGATCACGATCTCTTCCGCGCTCTTCAGCTTAAGGGCGTGGAGTTCGGAGACGCCACGATGCGGGCGCACTATCCGCGCAAGGCCCACCCGCTTGTCCGCAAGTCAGCAAACGGTCGCGATGCACTGTATATGGGCTGGCACGGGGTGGGAATTGTGGGCTGGCCGGAGGAAGAGGCGTTGGCCTTCCTTGACGAGCTTTACGCCTTCGCCACTCAAGAGAAATACATCTATTCCCACAAGTGGCGGCCCGGCGACATGGTGGTGTGGGACAACCGCTGCACCATGCACAGCGCAACGTCGTTCGAGCGCTATCGCTACAAGCGCGACATGCGGCGCGCCACGATCAACGAATACGGGCCCGAGGTATCTGCTATCGAGGCGAACCGGACGGAGCCGGAGCCCGCCTGAGCGAGCCCCGGCGAACGTCTACTTCGCCCGGAAGATACGGATCTTCACCGCGGGTCCGCCAGCGTCCGGCGCCATTTCCAGCGTGCCCACGAAGGCGGAGCGGTTCAGCCAGTCGTACTTGCCCTTGGGCGCTTCAAATCGGGGGTAGGTGCGGGCCGGGGTAGGCGGACCGTCTCCCGGCGCGCACAGCGCGCCTTCGTTGATGATGTTGATCACCACGCCATCATTGGTGCGCAGCATGTAGTCGGCCTTGATCTCGGTGCATCCGTCAGACCGCGTCAGCTGCCAGTCCCAGCCGCCGGGGATGATCGTGCCTTCGATGCCGGGGCCGGAGAACGTACCCCCTGTGATCGGGATGATGTTACGCCGCCCCAATGGCGTTTCGCCCACCGGGATGGCCTGCCCGAGCATGACGATCTCTTCAAAAGCAAACTCTAGCTGCGGTGCGGGGGCTTGTTCCTGGGCAAGGGCGGAGGGCGCCGCCAGTATGGCGCAAAGGCTCAATCCGAAGGCGGCGGCGGTTTTCACAAGGCAATCTCCCCAAGCGATTATCTTTGTTGCTTTCAGCCATACTTATTGGCGATAACTGTCGCTGACAATAAAGGTTTGTCACCTGAGCAAGGCCGTAAAGCGGCCGGCCGATTGGGAGGATGAATATGGGCGCACAAACGGCGGGCCGCACTCCGCTGGCGATCTCTGCTTTGGTTGCAATAGCACTGTCGAGTTCGGCAATGGCGCAGCCTGCGCCCCAGGGCGATCCGGAGGCTGCGCGACGGGCGCAGGAAGCGCAGAACGCCCGGCCCAATACACCCGGCGATGGCCCCTATCCCGCCATTCTGGAAACCGACCCGGCCTTTCCCGGCCACGTCATCTATCGGCCTGCCGATCTGACGCCTTTCGCAGGAGGGAAGCTTCCCGTTCTCGTTTGGGGCAACGGTGGCTGCGCGGACGACGGCACGGCGCACCGGTTCCATCTCGCCCAGATAGCATCCTATGGCTATCTCGTGATCGCTGCCGGTGCATGGCGTAGCGGTCCGGGAGCGACCGAACCGCGCCCGCCGCGTCCAGCGCCAACGGCTGCCGGTGCGCCTGCTGCTGGCGCGCCACAGGGCGGTCTGCCGCCCGCGGCCACCTCTGCGGAAGATGTGCGAGCCGGTATCGACTGGGCCATGGCGCAAAACGCCCGCGCAGGCGGGAAACTGCAGGGGAGGGTGGCAACCCAATCTGTCGCAGCCGCTGGCCATTCATGCGGCGGATTGCAGGCTATCGAAGTTGGCGCTGATCCTCGGGTGAAGACGGTGCTCGTACATAACAGCGGGATTTTCAACGACGGAGGCCAGGGGCGCGGCATTCCTGGCATGACGGTGAGCAAGTCCGCGCTCAACAGCGTCCACACGCCGATCATCTACATTCAGGGTGGCCCGACCGACATCGCCTACGAAAACGGCAAGGATGACTTCGCGCGGATCAGTCATGTACCCGTTGTTCTGGCCGACCTTCCGGTGGGCCACGGCGGCACATTCTCACAACCGATGGGCGGCGCAGTGGCGCACGTCGCGGTGGATTGGCTCGATTGGCAACTGAAGGGCGACCGCACGGCTGCGCGGACCTTCACCGGCGAGAACTGCCGCCTGTGCGCGGGTACCGATTGGTCAATCGAACGTAAGGGCCTCTAAGCTGCCGCTCCCTTGGGGGAGGGAGCGTTAGGCCGCCAGGACGCTGATCGAGACAACCTCGATGGCGTCCTGGCGGTTCGCAAAATCCACCTTCTCGCCAGGTTTTGCGCCAATCAACGCGCGGGCGAGCGGTGAGGAGAACGAGATCAGGCCTTCCGCGGGGTCTGCTTCGTCATCACCGACAATGGTGATGGTGCGGTCCGCACCGTTCATCCGGAAAGTCACCGCGCAACCAAATGCCACGCTTGATCCATCCGGCACGGGCACCAGTTCCATGGTCGCCTGCCGGGTGCCCCAGTAACGAAGCTGGCGCCGCAGCGCCTTTATCTCGTCCTCGCCGGTGAGCGTTTTCAGTTCCGCCTCAAGCTCCGCCACACGGGCACGAATCTGCGCCATGCCCCGCGAAGTGACGAGGTTCGGCCCCGGCGGGATCGGCAGTTCAAACTTGGGTTCGAGGTGTTCGTCATCGCTCTCACGACGAAAGGCGACACTCATCCGTTCGGCTCCTCAGGCGCAATCCAGTCCTGGATGTCGGGCGCCTGTCCGATCAATGCAAGTCCGTGGGCGATAGAGGTCAATTCCTCACCATCGGCCAGACGGCTCTCGCCAAAGCGCTCTTCAAACAGGCGCCTTACGGCGGGTATCAGCGAGGAACCGCCGGTGAGGAAGACGTGGTCTATATCGCCAGCGGTCAACTTCGCATTGGCAAGCGCTTCGTCTACTGTTGCGGAAATGCGGGCGAGGTCGGGCGCGATCCACTGCTCGAACTCCGCGCGGGTGACTTCCGCATGGATAGTCAGGTCAGAACTCTCGAAATTGAAAGCGCCATGCTGGTCGGATGAGAGTGACCGTTTCAATCTGCCGACAGCTTCGTAGAGGCCGTGGCCCAACTCGTGCTCGACTACCGCGATCATCCGCTCGATCGCTTCCGGATCCACGGCTGCTCGTTTGAGCCGGGCGAGCTCGTCCAACGTCCGGCGATTACGCATCATGGCGAGCCGCGACCAGTCGCCGAAATCGGCGAAGTGGCCAGCGGGAATTTCCAGTACCTTGTCGAACGAGCGGTAACTGCCGCCTTTGCCGAGCATCGGCAGAACGAGGTGGTCCAGAATCCGATAGTCGAATTGATCGCCAGCAAGGCCGATACCCGCCGAACCCAGCGGAGTGCAGCGCTGGGCCGCTCCGGGTGCTTCGACCCGGACGATCGAGAAGTCGCTAGTGCCGCCGCCGAAGTCGGCCACAAGCAACGTTGCCGGTTCAGTCAGCCGCGAGGTGAAGCTGAACGCGGCGCCCATCGGCTCGTAGACGTAGTGCACGGGGCGACCGAGGGCTTCGAACATCGCGTCGTACCGTACGCGCGCCAGCACCGGATCAGGCTTTGATCCTGCGTAACGCACGGGGCGGCCGACGATGATTCGTTCGGGCAGATTCTCCAGCTCGCCACGTGAGTGAGCCCTGAGATGCTGCAGGAAAATCTGCCCCAGTTGCTCAAAGCGCAGTCGCTTGTCGAACAAGCTGGCGTGCTCGAAGATCGGGTTCGCGGCGACAGATTTGAAGGATTGCAGGAAGCGCGATCCGCGAGGGAAATCCAGAAACTCGGCTATCGCCCAGGGGCCTGCTTCGTGCCCCAGTCCGCCGCGTATCGCGTCGTCCTGCCAGAAACAAAGCGCCGAACGGAACACGCTCGCCAGCCCATCGGGAGCCGCGAAGTCAGCGAGTTCGACCGCGCCTTGCTCGTTGGCGCGTGCGACCACGGAATTGGTCGTGCCGAAGTCGATGCCAACGGCGATGTCGTTGCCTGTGGGCACCGGGTACCTTTTCAACCGCGAAGGGCGGGCGCCTATGGCAGTGTTACTCTGCTTGGGCAATCACAGCTGGGGCGCGGTATCTGTTAGGTCAGTTCAGCGGGTCTGCGCGCGGGCCTTCCAGTTAAAACCCGCGCGCATTCCCCCCTTGGCTCAGAAGGCCAAACGCAGTCCCAGCGCTGCCTGGTGACCGTTGCCGCCACCATATTCGCCGTCGTACGAAGCTGTCACGCGCATTGCAGGAGTAAGGCGGAAGGCAATCCCCGCTCCGAGCGTGGGAAGCACTTCCTTGCGGTCAGCGCCGTCCACCACGAAGCGGCTGGTCGTACCGACGAAGCCACCGCTGGCGCTCGTCGCATCGCCGTTCAGCTGATAACGAAGGCCCGCACGCAGCCAAGGCTCAACTTTTGCCGCGGCATGCTGACCGCCCGCAAGTGTCAGTGACGTGTCGAAGAACGTCGCCTTCAGGGTTTCCCTGTCGACCGCGAATGCGAACGCCGCGCTGCCGGTTTCCGTCACCTCGCCCCGCTTGGTGGAGATGTGTGTCAGCCCCACACCAGGGCGGATCACCCAGCCACCACCGGCCTGAAGATCATAGGCAACGGCAGCGTCCGCTACCAGGCTACGCAGACGGTAAGCGCCGTTCACGCGTGCCGAGCCAGGAACGGCACGGTCCGTTGCGGCGTCATTCCAGCTATGGGCGATGAGCGAGTGGATCGACAGGCCGCCGGTTTGAATACGGCCAGAAACACCTGCGATTACGCCGTCAGCATCGGTACGCGCGTCGAGGCCGGAGATTGTCTGACGGCTATCGAGGTAACCAACAAACGCACCTAGAGACGCAGTCTCGTTGCCAAGGCCGAACCCGCCCAGAAGCCCTTGCGTGCGGTTCTTCGCGCTCGCGGTGCCCGTAGCTGCGCTGCCCTTCAGGGTCCGCCAGTCGCCAATGACCTCTGCAAAGGCGTACAGCCCGCTTTCGGAACCGAGACCTGCGGCTGCTCCGGTGCGAAGCGACTTTACGAGGCTGAGGCCCTGATCCAGCCCCAACTGGGTGGAACTGGCGTAAGCTTCAGCATGAAGTCCACCGAACGCTTCTGAACTCGCGTAACCGCCCGCATCCAGCAGCGACGGGATCGCGGCGTAGAGGGCGGTGCCCGCTTCGCCGGAGATTAGCAGGTCGTTGACATAATCGACGGCCGCGGCGGCTTGCGGAGCGGCATCGCCCGTTGCGACAAACGTGCCCAGCAGCTGCAGCTTGGTGTCGGTGTAGCGCAGGAAGCCTTGCACGGCTGAACGGTCCCAGCTGCCGATCTGATACCGGCCGGTGATCCCTTCGTCGGCGATGATCATGTCATAGGCGATGCCCGGGGTGAGGGGCCTGCTGCCGGTGATCGTCAGCGTCGCGCCGCTGGCGATATCGAGCGAGCCGCTGATCAGCATCTGGTCGCTCTGTCCTTCCGGCACGAATTCGAACACGAGGTTCGACCCGGCCGCCATGGTCAGATCGCCATTGTGGATCATCACCGCTGGCGAAGCACCGGGCGACAGTGTGCCGCCAGAGCCGACGGTGATGTCGCCATTGACCGTGCCCGCACTGCCGAAGGTGCCACCTTGGCCCACGGTTACGTCAGCGTTGATTTCCGACCCTGCGGCGCCAATCAAGCGACCCTGACCGATGCCGATCTCGTCGAACGTGGCCGATCCGCCGATCTTGCCGGTGCCACTGGTGACGTTGAATTGTTCCACCTGCTGGAAGGCCGACAGGTCAAGGATCGGGAGATCTGCTTCGGGAATGCCTGCATTGGAGAAGCTGGCGTTGACGACGTCGTTTCCAGCGCCGCCAATAACCGCGCCTCCGATGGCCCAGTCACCTGTCAGGTCGAGGACGTCATCGCCTGCGCCGAACACCACGTCGCCATCGATCTGACCAGCGTTGGCCAGACGGTTGCCACCGTCGCCGAAGGTCACGCCGCCGGTAATCACGCCTTGGTTGACGACCTGGTTGGTGCCGTCGCCCAGAAGGATGTTGCCGGTAAGCGTGAGTCCCGCCGTGTTGGAGACGGAGTTGTTGCCGTCTCCCGCCAGGATGTCGCCGGTGATGGACGCTTCGTTCACGACCACGTTGTTACCGCCGCGCATGTCGACGTTGCCGACGATCGTGCCCTGCAGAATGGCCCGCTCACCGGACGTTTCGCTGCCTGTTACGGCGGTGTTTCCAGTCCCGACATCGATGATCGAGTCTTCGGTCAGGATCAGTTCGCCACCTTCGCCGATGGTGATCTCTTCCTCGCTGACGACCTGCCCGACGCCGATCACCTTCTCGATTTCGAAGTTGATGAACTTCGCGCGGAGGAGGGGGTCGATCGTGCCGGTGTAGAGCGCACCGGTGATGTCGAAGATCAGCGTATCGGTGCCAAGGCCACCGTCCGCGATGCCGTTGAACACCGCCGCCAGCCCGTGGATGAAGGTGTCGTCGCCATCACGCAGGAACACATCACCACTGATCGAACCGTAGTTCTCAATGATGTCATCGTTTCCGCCCAGGTCGATGGAACCCACGATCACGCCGCTTGCCAGGTTGGTGACGTGGTCAATCGATGCGACGTAGGTCGATGTGTCGTCGGCATCGTATTCGTCGCCCACGGTCTGGATCGCGCCCGCCAGGTATTGGTCGGGGAGGTCGGCGCCGTTGAATACGATATTGGCGCCAGCGAAGTCCGTTCCCGTGCCGCCTTCGATACGGCCTGCGTTGATGATGTTGATATACTCGGCCGATGCCCCAATCGCTGAGGACCACCGGCCCGCCGTGTTGGCCTGCTCCTGATAGCCCGCGACAGTTACGGCTCTGACGTTGCTCAGTGCAGAGATGACGCCGCCCGCCTGGTTCTCGATGGTGACTGTCGAGGTACCGGTTACGTCTGAGGCGTCGGCTACGAGTGCGAAGTTCGGGTTAACGAAGGCGGAACCGGTCGGCATTCCGATCATCGGACCGGGGACGACAGTGGCGCCGCCTGCTGCAGAAATGGTGCCACTGTTGATCACGCGGAGGTTAGCGTTGGCTATGAATTGGACTTCATCGTCTTCGCCAGCCTCGATTTCGATCTCCAGCGTGCTCGCGCCGTGTTCGTAGCTGACAATCGATCCAGTGTTGGTGAAAGTAACCTGCTGATTGACGTCAGTCTCGTTGTAGACCTCAACTCCTGCAGGCCCGCCGTAAGTGGCGTCGAAATAGTTGCCCGCGTTTATCGGGCGAGCAGTGCGCGTGATAGAGCCGCTGTTGGTGATAGCCATCTCGGCCACTTCAGAGTCCACCACGACACCCCCAGCGATCGTGCCGCCGTTTACGAAGTTCAGCTTGGCAGCCGGAATCTCCGGAATGTCGTCATCATCTTCGCTGGTGAGAAGTTCCTGCTCGATTGCCAGCGCGATACCGCCCTCGCGGTTGGAGGCAGAAATCAATCCTGCGTTTTCGAACCGAAGGTTATCGGTCGCAATGTCAGCCAGGAAGCCGTGCCGGATGATGCCACTTTCCGCATTGAGGATCGTGGCAACGGAGGTGTTGAATTCAATCTGCTCGACTGTTGGAATAGGATTGACCAGTTCACCCGATTCCAGCGTCAGTCCGCGTGCGAAATACGTGGCGCTTTCCAGCCCTTCGATCGTGCCGGTGTTCTCAAAAGTGAAGGTGCTGGAGATCATGCGTGCGTCCAGCCCGCCAATAATCTCACCGCTGTTCGTGATGCTCACTGGCGCGGTGCCGGTGCTGTTAACCGCCGAGCGGATGCGGACTGCCGTTTCGACGCCGTTGTCGAACTCGAGTTCTTGTTCGGTGCTGAGAGGGCGGACGCCGTCCTCGGTCATCTCGATGGTTCCGCTGTTTTCGAACGTGAACGCACGATTTGCCGCAGCGTGAATAAGCGTACCGTTGCCCTTGGTAAGCAGCGCTACCGATCCATCATTGACGAAACTGGCCGTGTGTAGCCGGATGTCGCCCTCTACTGTGCCACTGTTCTCAAAGCTGTTCAGCGCAGAGCCAAATCCAACCGTACGGAAGGGATTGCCGCCCTGCGAAGTGTCACGCGCAATCGGAGCTATCTGCAGTTGAGCATAGCCGACTGCCGCCAGGGTGACGTTCACGTTTGGCGGGAAAGCACCCACGGGGTTAAGTGCTGTAATCGTGCCGGAGTTGACGACGTTCCCGTCACCGCCAAGATTGATCGTCGTTCCGCTGCCCGTAAGCGTGAGGGTCGTGCCTGCGCCTCGCACTTCGTAGCCATCAATCTCGAAATCGGACGGCTTGGTGTACTGCCCCAATTGCACGGATTGGGTCTGGCTATAACTCTTGGCGAAGACATCGACGCCCTGACCGGCGGATATGGTCCCGCTAACTCCATCGTCTTCGCCCCGCTGCAGAAAGTAGGAGGTCGTGAAGCCGGTCGTCCCGAGACGAAGGTTGCCGTTCAACTCTCCTCCGTCGGAAATGTAATATATTAGCGGAGCGCCGAAGATGTTGGCGGCAGGCGGATCGTTCAGCACCACGTCGCCGTTGATGGTCCCGGCGTTGGTCACGGCGAAGAGGAGCTGCGGCGTGCCTGAAATGCCGCCATCGATCACGCCGTTCTCGCGGTTGTTGACCGACAAGACGACCGACCCGGCCTGAGCGATCGAGCCAGAAATCAGGCCTTCGTTGGTGACGTTGGTGGCGGTTCCCACGACTCCCACGATGGGTCCATGTGTCTCCCCGCTGGCGACATCAATCTCGCAGACGGGGCCTGCGCTGCCATCCGCGCACGTGGCTTGTGCCGCGGCAGGCTGAGCCATCGACAGCGCCAACAGACTGGAACCGAGCACGAGCCCAACTTTGCGCTTTTCCGCGCCGGAAACCCTTATCTGCATTAGAAACCCCCCAAACTGATTCAGAGGGCGCTAAATCCCCAGAAAATGCCGCGCATCACCCAAACGGGTGATGTCAGTAATTTTTGTGGAGCTACCCAGCCAGGCGCGCCAGCAGCGACACCAGCTCCCCCTGACGGGCAGTAGAAGTTTTCGCGAATACGCGCTTCAACTGTGACCGGATGGTCTCCACCGAAATGCCCCATTCCTGAGCAAGTTCTGCAAGCGCACGGTTTTCGGCGACCGCACGGGCGACCCGCGCTTCGGCCGGGGTCAGATCGAACAGCGCAGCGATGATGTCGGCATCGGGAAGCGCATGGTTGTCAGGATTGGCCAGGATTGCGAACAGGTGGACGTTATCGAACATCCCTACGGCGTCGCGGCGGGCGGGGACCAGATGCAATACAGCGCGGCCCATCTGGTTGCTGTCGCGTATAGCTATCGAACAGCCACTGTTCTGCCACCGCATCGTTACTAGGCCTTCCGCAAATCGGCGGTCCGCAAGCTTGTCGGGGATTTGCAGACGCTTCGTGCCGTCCAGCAACAGATCGTCAAAGGCCAAGGCAAATTGATCGCTCGCGCGGATGACCCGGCCATTGACGTCGAGCAGCGCGATGGCGAGGCCCATCAGGTTGAAGGCTTCGACAAGGCTCTTGGCGCGTTGCTGCCTGATGTGGCTGCTTAAAGTCGTCGCGCGGGCGAGGTGCGGTCGCAACCCATCAAGAAACCCCGATGCCTCTAAAGACCGCTGGTGTGACGGAAAGCCTTCGATTGCGACCAGGATGATATCGTTTTCCGCACCCTGGATAACCGTTCCCGATCCAGCTGAGGCCCCGCGGGGCGTCAGAAACTCCGTGTACATCGGCAGCGAGTTGATCTCCTCGATCGTGTGGAGCTCAATGTCTGCAAGAAAGCCGGGGTAGGATGCCCGCTCCAGCCGCCGGGAGACGCGGCTGTTATTCTGGTTCCATCCTTGTCGGTCGAATTCGCGCGCAGTTTCTTCTATCGAAGGAGACGAGATCAGGTTGATGCCTGACTCATGGCTGCGAATGAGGTTACCACCTAACGCGCCAAGAGAGTGCGCGATCCGGTCAAGTAAATCTGGCCACTGCTCCGGAAGAACAGCGGTTTCATATATGCGACCGATCAGGCTGTCCGCCGTTTCTGTTCGTATTCCCGAGATAGCCAAAGCCATCCTCCCCCAGTGCGGGAGGATTAACTATCCGCCTTATACTTTGCCAGTAGTTTCAGCGGGATGATGACAATTTGCGACCAATCGATCTGGTCAGCATTGGCCCGCTGTTCGCTTGGCTGGGGCGGCAGGATTCGAACCTGCGCATGCCGGTACCAAAAACCGGTGCCTTACCGCTTGGCTACGCCCCATCAGCGCGGAAGGCGGCCCCTATACCGGGTCGCCCGCTGTGCGCAAGGACGCTGGCGATTACCAGTAAGGAACGGCACCGTACGTTCCGTAATATCCGAAAATTGCATCGCCGTAGATGCGGTAGTCCGGCCCGCCGAGTGCGCGGATTTCGTCGCCATCATATGACGGGGCGTCCTTCAGCGATTCGGCATGGATCGGCACGCTGTAGCCACCCCATTCGAGATTGTAGTCGAGCAGCACCCACGGCACTGGGTGCATCTTCTCGCCAATTCCCAGAAAGCCACCGAACGACATTACCGCATAGACGGTCTTGCCCGTCTTTTTCTCGATAGAGAGATCATCGATATGGCCCAGCCGCTGTCCGGCACGATCGAAAACCGGCGTGCCAACCACGCGGCTGGACAGGATGAGGGGGTGGTGAAGGTCCTTAATCTTGTCACCGCTCGCGTCAGTCATGGTGCGTCCTCTCAGCTATAGAGCCATCGTTATGGCGTAACGCGCGAGAGGATGCTTTGGGCTCGATCAACCGTCGGCGCGTTTCCTGACAGGGTTGAGGAGTTCCTGATCGACCGCCGCGAAATCCGCAGCAGAATGGCGTTCCGGCATGGCCTGGGTGTTGACCAGCCGACCCCTTATCGCACCGGGACGCGCGTCGATGGTCTTCACCCAGCGTCCGACGTTCTCGTACTCGTCGAGGCTGAGAAACTTGTCGGCGCGATTGTAGGCGCCGTGCCAGAGATTTCCGAGCCAGGTGTAGGCCGCGATGTCCGCCACGGTGTAGTCGGCGCCTGCGAGGTATTCGGTCTTCGCTAGCTGCCCGTCTGCTACCGAGAACAGTCGCTTGGTCTCCATCGCGTATCGGTCGATGGGGTACTTGTAGCGCTCAGGCGCGTAGACGTAGAAATGACCAAATCCGCCGCCCATGAATGGCGCGCTGCCCATCTGCCACATCAACCAGCTGAGCGTTTCCGCACGCGCCGGATTGGTCTTGGGCAGGAGGTAATCGAACTTTTCCGCCAGGTGCAGAAGGATGGCCCCGCTTTCGAATACGCGGAAAGGCTCGGTCCCGCTGCGATCAACCAGCGCGGGGATCTTGGAGTTGGGGTTGATGTCCACGAAGCCGGACCAGAACTGGTCTTCCGCGAAAATGCGGATCATCCATGCGTCGTACTCAGCATCGGAAAAGCCGGCTTCCAGCAGCTCCTCAAACATGATTCCGACCTTCATCCCATTGGGAGTGCCGAGCGAGTAAAGCTGGAAGGGATGTTCGCCCACCGGAAGTTCGTGGTCCTGCCGTGCGCCCGCTGTCGGCCGGTTGATGCCAGCAAACTGGCCGCCGTTCTCGGGATCGAAAGTCCAGACCTCGGGCGGGGTGTAAACATCGGACATCGGCTGCTCCTGCTTCATGCTTATCGACCAAGCAGATGGCGCTTCGGCTGCGGAACCGCAAGCTTGGCGAAACCGTTGGGCGGCCATGCAGAACCCCTCGCGCGCGCTCGAATATGTGGATGACGGGGCGCCGGGAATAACGCGGAAGAGGGCGGGCAAGGGCTGGGCCTACTTCGCCCCGGATGGCGCCCGAATCAGAGATCGTGACGAGATCGACCGGTTGAACCGTATCGCTCTGCCGCCCGCCTACACGAACGCCTGGTTCTGCACCCAGGATTGCGGGCACCTGCTCGCAACGGGCATCGATGCGCGCGGGCGCAAGCAGTACCGCTATAACCCCGAGTTCCGTGCTGGCCGAGAGGCAGGGAAGTTCGACGGCTGCTCCCGATTTGGGGCCCTGCTGCCAAAGGTGCGCCAACGCGTCGAACGTGACCTTTCCGGTAGCAAGCTTTCGCGGGAGCGCGTGATTGCGAGCATAGTTCGCCTGCTCGATCTGGGTGCGATCCGCGTCGGTAACGAGAGCTACGCCAGATCAAACCAGAGCTTCGGTGCGACTACGTTGCGGCGACGGCATGCGAAGGTTTCAGGCGGGAAGGTGAAGCTGCGGTTCAGGGCCAAGAGCGGCCAGATGCGGGAAACCACGGTGACTGACGCGCGGCTGGCCCGGCTGGTACGGCGGATGGAGGATCTGCCGGGTCAACACCTGTTCCAATACCTCAATGGTGATGGAGAGCCGCATCCAGTGGGCTCGCACGACGTGAACGATTACCTGTGCGAGACGATGGGGGAGCATTTTACGGCCAAGAACTTCCGCACGTGGCACGCCAGCGCTCTCGCGTTAAAATTGCTGGCTGAGGCCGAGCGCCCGCTTACGCTTAAGGAGCTGACCGGTAGCGTGGCGGAGCATCTGGGGAACACCCCTGCCATCGCCCGAAAGAGCTATATCCATCCCGCGGTGATAGCTCTGGTGGACCGGCAGCAAAAATGGCGCGCGCGTTTGAAGCTTCCGCGCGAGACGAAGTGGCTCAGCGGGTACGAGCGCGGCTTGATCAAACTGCTGGAGCAAAGTCCCAGGGCTGCCAAGTTGCTGGCCGTCTGATCCTCATCGCGTTAGCAAGCTTGGCAAATCAGGATAAGCAATGCGGGGGGCGCAGGTTGATGCCCAGCTTGGGGGACTAATGGAACACACCTTATGAAAGGCGCGCCCGATCTTATTGTAATCGGCGGCGGATCCGCTGGCGTCGCGTGCGCTGCCAGACTGGCCGAAGGTGGTCAGCGGGTGCTTCTGATTGAAGCTGGCAAGAGCCACAAGGATCCGCGCATTTCGATTCCTGCGCTGATGGGCGGGATCGTCCAGAAGCCCGATTTCGACTGGTGCTACCACGCGGAACCTGACCCCTCTGTGGGTGGAAGGCCCGATGTCTGGCCTGCAGGCAAGCGGTTGGGCGGTGGCAGCGCAATCAACGGCATGATGTTTATTCGCGGCCACAAGTGGGATTACGACCACTGGGCCGAACTCGGCGCGACGGGCTGGGACTATGCGAGCGTGCTGCCCTATTTCCGCCGTCTGGAAGACAACGAGCGCGGGCCGGACGAATGGCGCGGGCAGGGCGGGCCTGTCTCCGTGTCCGAAGTGCGTTCGCGCTATGGCGTGACCGATGACTGGATCGCTGCCGCTCAGGAAGCCGGCATCGACCTTTCGCCCGACTTGAACGGAGAACACGGCGAGGGCGTGGATTATATCCAGCTTTCGCAGCGTAGCGGCCTGCGGTGCTCAACGGCGCACGGCTATTTGCGGAACAAGCCAGCGAACCTCGAAGTGCTCACAGAGTCGCAGGTTCTGCGGATCGAGATCGAAGGTGGCCGCGCGACGGGCGTCACCGTCCGCAGGGGCGGAGAGGTGCTTACGCTGTCCGCGCGAAATGGCGTGGTGTTGAGCGCAGGGGCGCTCAACACGCCGCGCCTGCTCTTGCTTTCCGGCATTGGCCCTGCGACTGAGTTGCAGCGCCACGGCATAGCGGTCGTCGCTGATCTGGCGGGCGTGGGGCAGAACCTTCAGGAACATCCCGGCTGCCATCTGGTAAACGCGGTGTCGGCGCATACCTTGAACGACGAATCGCATGGATTTGCGGGCGTTCTCGAAGTGCTGAAGCTGGCCTTCTCGCGCAGCGGGGCACTGACAACCGGGATCGGCCACGCGCAGGCATTCGTGAAGAGCCGCCCCGATCTACCCGCGCCGAACCTGCAACTCGCCTTCAGCGCCTTTGCCTTCGAGATCACGCCCAAGGGCAACCTTGCGCTGTCGAAACAGGCATCGGTCAGCACATTCGTCGCGCTGATGCGGCCTAACTCGCGTGGCCGGATTTCGCTGCGCTCCGCCGATCCCGACGCGCCGCCGCTGATCGAACATCGGCTGCTGGGCGATGAAGGCGACGCGGCCCAGCTTGTCGAAGGGCTGGAAATTGCGCGTCGGATCATGGCCCAGCCTGCCATTGCGGCTGATGTTACCTCCGAAATTCGGCCGGGTGCTGGCGCGGATAGTCGTGAGGCGCTTCGCGGTTATGTGGGGGCGGCAACCATCCCGATGTTCCACCCGGTGGGAACTGCAAAGATCGGATCGTTGGACGATCCAATGGCGGTTGCGGGGCCGGATTGCCGGGTTCGCGGCATAGAAGCGCTGTGGGTAGCCGATGCGTCCATCATGCCGACAATTCCGCAGGGCAATACCAATGCCACCAGCATCATGATCGGCGAACGCGCCAGCGATTTGGTGCTCGCTGGCGTTCGTAATCAGGGTTAATTTCTAGTGCCTTTTTCTGGACCGTCTGCTCGGGTATCATAGCTTCATAGTTGAAGGGGGAGCTTCACGATGAACAGGCGTCTGCGTACCGGCTCTAAGGTAGCGTTTGCAGCTCTGGCAGGGGGAGTTCTAGCCTCCCCCGCGCTCACCCAACAGCAAACGACCCCGCCCATCGCGCGTTACACGATCGACGCAGGCACGACGTCGGGCCTGATGGCAATGGCCAGCGGCGGCGGTGTCGGGGCGGCGTTGGGCATGTTGCGCGGCGGTGGTGGGGACCAGGTCTCGCACGAACTGCTTCTAAGGCTTGGTTCAAGCCGTTCCGCGACCGGCGACCCCAAGGCCGATCACTTCATGCCAGCGGGCGCGAGGCTTGGCGCCTCGGTGCCGCTCGTATCTCCGCGCCCTACGACTCCGGGTCGGAGGGAGAGCGAACGAACCGATCAGCGTAACCCGCAGCTTCCGGAAGGACGCTTGTTGCTGTTCTGGGGCTGCGGAGAGAAGGCCGGGCCGGGTCAGCCGGTGGTTATCGACTTCTCGAAGATGGCGCGTGGTGAGATTCCGCCAGGGCTTTTTGCTCAAAGCCTCAATCTGCCCGATGATTGGTCGGTCAGCACTGGCAACAGCAGGACATTCGGTGACTGGCCGAATTCGCAAGACACCAAAACCGTCGCTGCAAACTCCTCGCTCCTGGGGGCGCACCGCATTGCCGGAAACTATTCGCCAGAAATCAACTTCACACTGGCTGACGATTTCATGCCGGCTTTGCAGGCGACAGGTCGGGCTTTGCCGAGCGGCGCCTTGGCGCTGAACTGGGGCGCACTGCCCAAGGCGACAGGTTACTATGCTTGGGCCGTCGGCGCGGGTGGAGGCAACAACTCGCGAGACATGGTGTGGTGGACATCGTCCTCGACCCAGCAGTTCGGTGGCCCGATGTCGGACTGGATATCTCCATCAACCGCCGCACAACTGGTCAGGGCCGGCACTGTCATGGCGCCTAGCCAGACTAGCTGCGCGATCTCGGCAGAGGCGCTAGCGGCGGGAGGTCAGGCGATGATGACCCAGCTGTTCGCTTATGGCCCGCAGGCCGATTTCGTTTACCCGCCGCGCCCGTCGAACCCGCGCGTCGCATGGAATCCGGAATGGATTGCACGCGTTCGCTTCCGCTCCAACACGATGATCATGCCCGGCATGGAAGGCATGGGGCAGCAGAGTACGCGCGAAGTCCGGCAGGCGGAACAGCAGCCGCCAGCCTCGGGCAAGCCAAAGTGTCGCAGCGGTCTGCGCGGTGTGGCGGAACGAGCGGCGGGGCTCTGCGAATAAGCGCAGGGCCAGCGCCTGCTCACTCGGCGGGCAGGCGCTCGTCCGCCATCTTGCGGCGGATCAGCCCATCGTTGAGGAATGTTCCGAACGGGAACAGTCCGGCGATGAACGTGCGTACCCACTCCCACACGGAGAACCCTTTGCTCGGCAGGCACGCGGCCATTGCCAGCACATAAGCGATCCACGCGAAGCCGTGGGTCATGCCAAATGGGCGGATCAGCGCGGGATAGTCGAACCCGTACTTCAGCGGCATCGCCACGAGGAACAGGGCCAGCGTGGTTACGCCTTCGATCAAGGCGATCACGCGAAATAGCTTCAGCATGCTGTCGATCTTCCAACCGTGCGAGGGGAGCAGCTTCGAGTGACGCCGCTGGATCAGCCGATGTGGGTGACCCAGCCGTGCTTATCTTCAGCGGTTCCGCGCTGGATGGCGACGAGCCTTTCGCGCAGGCGGCTGGTGGTTTGTCCGGGGCCGCCTGTGCCGATGGTGAACTCGCCGTCCTCGCCCGCAACGCGGCCGATGGGGGTGACCACGGCAGCGGTTCCGCAAGCAAAGGTTTCTACCAGCCGTCCGCTGGCAGCATCAGCGCGCCACTGGTCCAGGCTGTAGCGTTCCTCGCGGATTTCCAGCCCTTCTTCGCGCGCAAGCTGGAGAAGGCTTTCGCGGGTGATGCCGGGCAGGATGGTGCCGGTCAGGGGCGGGGTGATCATGGTGCCGTCGTCGAACACGAAGAACACGTTCATGCCCCCCAGTTCCTCGACCCACTTGTGCTCCGCCGCGTCGAGGAAAACGACCTGATCGTGCCCTCGGGCAATGGCTTCCGCCTGCGGTACAAGGCTGGCAGCATAGTTGCCGCCGCACTTGGCCGCACCAGTGCCGCCTGGTGCGGCACGCGTGTAGTCGCCCGACACCCAGATCGAGACCGCAGGAGAGCCAGACTTGAAGTAGTTCCCGGCAGGGCTGCAAATGACGAGAAACTTGTAGTGCTTGGCCGGCCGCACGCCCAGAAACGGCTCATCCGCGAACATGAAGGGCCGCATGTAGAGCGAGCCGCCCTCGATCGCAGGGAACCAGTCCCGATCTGCCAGCACCAGTTGCCGCACCGCTTCGACGAAAACGTCCTCCGGCAATTCAGGCATTGCGAGCCGCCGAGCAGACGCGTTGAAGCGCCGGGCGTTCGCATCGGGGCGAAATAGGGCGAGGCTGCCGTCCTGGAGTCGATAGGCCTTCAACCCCTCGAAGATCTCCTGCGCGTAGTGAAGCACCGCCGCCGCAGGGTCGAGGCTCAGCGGGACGCGGGGTCCGATCGTTGCATCATGCCAGCCACGGCCTTCGGTCCATTCGATGACCACCATGTGATCGGTAAATACCTTACCGAATCCCGGATCAGCGATCGCCTGAGCGCGATCAGCTTCTGAAGTGAGGGCGGGGTGGGGGATGCGGGCGAATTGGGGTGCGGGCGCGTCGGCCATTGGAAGCTACGTCCTTGCCTTGAAGTCAGGCTTCATAAGAATGAATATTACAAAACCACAAGCGATTTTATAATATTTGGTATGAAATGAAACCGGGTTATTCGGCGTCCTAGACCCGGATTCCGTGCAGGAAAAGGGGTGTGGAAGGCAGAAAATGAGAAGGGCGGCTCCGCCCGTCGGGGAACCGCCCTTCGCATGGTCAGCGGTCGAGAGTACCGCTTACGAGGCCTTTATCGGCGATGTCAGGAGATTACCGATAATGCTTCGCACGGGTCGTCACCGACCTCCCTGCTGAACCATGAGACATCGGATCACCTCCTTTCGCGCTTGGAAGCCAGACCTGCCATTTCACCGGCGGTCAGGCCGGCGTGCACCGCTGGCCTGTGCTGAATGTGATTCACCAAAGGCCGGAAGACAAGACTTGTATTTAGGTTATTCCCAGTCAGACTGATCGCTTCGCGCTGAGCCGACGTACGCTGTCGGTAAACGCCTCACCGACAATCCTCGATCACCCGCGTCACTTCCGGCCACGACGGGACGTAGAGCGTCTCGAACCCAGCTATCGCGATGGCAAAACGCCCGCGGGAAAACGCCATGGCATCCAGCAGCCGATCCTGAGCTGGCAACCTTGCAAAGACCTCGCCAAGCGCGATTCCGCCAGCTTGAGTCTGCACCACGTGTTCTTCCGTTTCTGTCATAATCCGCATCGGCGCCGGGCTGGAGGAAACGCCGGGGATGCCGATCTGCACAGTTCGCGCTGACCGGTCGCAGCGCAGCCATAGGCGCGGTTCGGCCCCTTGCTGGCCAAAGCTGGCGGACCCACCCACCGTCGACGGCTGATAAGTCCAGTCACCCGGAGTAACCGGCGCATCGATCCAGTTCCCCGCGAACGGCTGCGGCGCTGGTGCAGGTGCTGGCGCTGGAGCGGGCGTTGGTGTTGGGATAGGCATGGGTGCGGGGGCAGGGGTATGGGTCTGCTGTGGCGCAGGCACGCAGGCCGCGAGCGAAAGGCTCAGGGCCAGGGAAGCGAAGGCAAGGCGGCTCGCCGTCGTGTGCGTGCGGCGGGTCGGCATCATAATCACTCCTGTCGCTATTCCGGCCTCGGCAGGCCAACAAGCCGCTGGTCTGCCCGGTTCCTTGCCTTTATCGACCCTGCGATGGCGGGAAAGAGGCGTATCGACCAGTTGCTGGTAGAACGGGGGCTAGCCGAGAGCCGCGCCCGCGCGCAAGCGCTGGTCATGGCGGGGCTGGTCTTCGTAGGCGAATCGAAGGTCGAAAAATCGGGTCAGCAGGTGCGCGAGGACGTCGTCATCGACGTTCGCGGGCGCGATCATCCCTGGGTGGGGCGGGGCGGCATCAAGCTCGCCCATGCCATTGAACACTTCGGCCTCGACCCTGCGGGCGGCGTTGCAATGGACATCGGCAGTTCCACCGGGGGCTTCACCGAAGTCTTGCTGACCCACGGCGCCGACCATGTATTTGCCGTGGACGTGGGCACGAACCAGTTGGCGTGGAAGCTGCGCCAGGATCCGCGCGTCACCGTGCTGGAACAGACCAACGCGCGTGAACTTACTCCTCAAATCATCGACCGGCCCTGTGACTGGGTTGTCTGCGATGCGTCCTTCATCGGACTGGCGAAGGTTCTGGAAGTACCACTCGGTCTCGCTGCGGAGCGCTGCACGCTGGTGGCGCTGATCAAACCGCAGTTCGAAGTCCGGCGTGAAGAGGTGGGCAAGGGCGGCATCGTGCGCGACCCGCTGCTACACCAACGTGTGTGTGATGAAGTGACCGAATGGCTCGAATCCATCGGCTGGCGCATCGATGGACTTACGGAAAGCCCGATCACAGGCAGCGAAGGGAATGTGGAGTTTCTCGTTTTAGCACGCCGGGGCTAATTGCTTGTTAGGCGGTGCGTCGCCACTATCCCTCGCGAATCGCAGGGAGTTTCAATGAATCGCCTCGCCTCGCCAGCACAGCTCCGCGCCAGTTATATGCGTTGGGCCCTGTTTCTCGTCCCGCTTGTCGTTTTGTTGGGATTCTTATCAGGCCAGCTTTCCGGCAGTAGTTCGGAGAGCGCTTGGTTTGCTGCCTTGGACAAGCCCGCTATTTTCCCGCCGTCGGTGGCGTTCCCGATCGTCTGGACGATCCTCTACGCTTTGATGGGTCTGGCGCTCGCTCAGGTCTGCACCGCATGGCGCGCGCGGTGGCGCACCCCCGCCATCGTGGCCTTTGTCATTCAGCTGGCCGTAAACCTGACGTGGTCGCCAGTGTTCTTCGGCCAGCATCAGTTGACGACGGGGCTCTACATTATTCTCGCGCTGGACGTGCTGGTGATCATCACCGTGTGGCTGTTCTGGAAGGTTCGCAAAACGGCGGCCGTGGTGTTGCTGCCCTATCTGGCGTGGGTATTGTTCGCGAGTGTGCTCAATTGGCAGTTCCTCGAACTTAATCCCGATCTCGACGGGGTGGACGCGCCGGGTGCCGTGCAGCGCATTTCGATTTCCCGACCAGCGACGTAGCGCCTTGCCAACGGTTCCGACGGGGGCCACATAGCCGCGATGCAAAGCGAAAACCCCCTTGTCGCCGATTTCGTGAAGCTGGCGAACGCCGCCGCCGGCACTCTTGCGGGCATGACCCGCGAGGCGCGCGATGGCGCTCGCGAGCGGATGAAAGAGGCGTTCGGCGGGCTCGATTTCGTGTCGCGTGAGGAATTTGACGCGGTCAAGGATATGGCTGCGCGCGCCCGCGAACATGCTGCCAAGCTGGAAGAACGGATCGCCGCTCTAGAGGCGAAGGCGGGCCAGTAACGCCTCCCATAAAAAGGGGGAGGACCAGCGCCGATGCATTTGCGCGCTCCCGCAGTTTTTCTTTCGGCCCGGCCTCACGGCGAAACGGCCGTGATCGCGCGTATGCTGACTGAAGAGCAGGGCGTAGTTGCGGGCTACGTCGCGGGCGGGCGAGGGCGGAATATCCGCCCAGTGGCCATTCCCGGCAATCTCGTCGCACTCGATCTGTCATCGCGTTCTGACAGCCAGCTTCCCTTCGCGAGGTTGGAACTTGTCGAGAGTCGCGGCCCCTGGCTGGCGGAGCCTTTACCCGCCGCCGCGATCGGCTGGATCACCGCGCTCACGGCCACGGCCCTACCAGAACGGCAGCCTTACCCCTCGCTCTATTCTGCGCTGACGGCTTTGCTCGATGCCGTTTGTCATGCCCCTTCGGCTAGGGGCTGGGCACCGGCGCTGGCATCTTACGAGAGCCTGCTTCTGCGAGAGTTGGGCTATGGCGGGGGAGAGCAGACGAACGGTGATTTCGACGCTGCGCTTGCGACCCTGGACAAGCTGGCGCAGCAGCTCGACCACTACCTGCTTGCCGACCGGCGCGGCGATGTTATGGCCGCGCGCCAACGCTTGAGGGACCTTTTGGGACGCATATGAAGATTGCTTGCCTTGCCGGAGATGGAATCGGCCCGGAAATCATGGCCGAAGCCCGCGCAATTCTGGCCGCGCTCGACCTGCCCGGCCTGACCGTATGGGAAGGCGATGTAGGTGGCATTGGCTATAAACGGCACGGTCACCCGCTCCCGCCTGAGACGCTGGAAATGGCCAAGGCTGCCGATGCGGTGCTGTTTGGCGCGGTCGGTGATCCTGACTGCGATGCGCTGGAACGCCACCTGCGGCCGGAACAGGCGATTCTCGGATTGCGCCAAGCACTCGGTCTGTTCGCGAACCTGCGCCCGGCGACGATGTTCCCCGGCCTGGAAGATCTTTCCGCGCTCCGCCCCGAAGTGGCCCGCAGCATCGATCTGTTGATCGTGCGCGAGCTGAACGGCGACGTCTATTTCGGTGAAAAAGCGATCCGCGTCCTTGAAGACGGCCGTCGTCAGGGCTTCGACTTCATGTCTTACGCCGAAGACGAGGTTCGCCGCATTGCGCATATCGGTTTCCGCGCCGCGCAGGGTCGGGGCAAGCGCCTCACCAGCGTGGACAAGGCCAACGTGCTGGAAACCAGCCAGCTTTGGCGCGATGTGGTGATCGAGGTTTCGGCGGAATATCCCGACGTGAAGCTGGACCACATGTACGTCGACAACGCAGCGATGCAGCTGGTTCGCAATCCCGGTCAGTTCGATGTGGTCGTGACCGGCAACCTGTTCGGCGACATCCTGTCGGACCAGGCGAGCATGTGCGTCGGTTCCATCGGGCTGCTGGCCAGCGCGTCCCTGGGTGAGGATCAGACCGAGTTCGGCACGAAGGGTCTTTACGAGCCGATCCACGGGTCCGCGCCGGATATTGCCGGCCAGGGCAAGGCTAATCCCATGGCCATGATCCTGAGCCTCGCAATGATGCTGCGTCACAGCTTTGGCCGTGAAGCGGACGCCGCTCGCATCGAAACGGCGGTGGCCCGTGCGCTGGAAGACGGCGTGAAGGGTGCCGATCTGGGTGGCACTGCTGGGACGAGCGAGATCGGGCGCGCGGTGCTTGAACGGCTGCCGCAGGCGTAAACCGGATGCTCACTAATCTCCTCTAACCGTCAGGGCGATGGAGATGACCCACGCGTTTCACGATCATGCGGCCACAGCGGCGGTTGGCTCGCTTGAGCTGGCTGTTGTTCTGCCAACGTTCAACGAGGCTGCGAACATCGCGCCCATGGTGGCGCGGCTGGAGGCGGCGCTCGGTCCAGCCGGGTGGGAGGCGATCTTCGTCGACGATGACAGCCGTGACGGAACGGCTGACGCTGCGCGTGAGATCAGTCGGCAAGATCCGCGTATCCGCGTGATCCAACGGTTCGGCCGCCGAGGTCTGGCCAGCGCGGCGATCGAAGGGACTTGCGCCACGTCCGCGCCGATTGTGGCTGTGATGGACGCGGATATGCAGCACGATCCTGCGCTGCTGCCCGCGATGCTGAAGGCGGTCGGTTCGGGCGAATGTGATGTCGCGGTGGCTTCGCGCTTCGTCGAGGGTGCCAGCATGGCAGCCTGGAATCGCCCTGATCGCGAACGGGCTTCGGCGCTGGCGAATCGTATTGCGCGGAAGGTCACGGGAGTCACGCTGAGCGATCCGATGAGCGGCTTCTTCATGCTCCGCACGGAAACCGTGAGGCGCGACGCGCACCGGCTGTCCGGTATCGGCTTCAAGATCCTGCTCGACATTCTCGCCACCGCCGAAAGCCCATTGAAGGTGAAGGAATTTCCCATGGAATTCGGCGCGCGGGCGGCGGGTGAAAGCAAGCTGGACAGGACGGTCGTGTTCGAGTTTCTCGTCGGTCTCTACGACAAATGGCTGGGGCGCATCGTGCCGACGCGCTTTGCCCTGTTCGGCACGATCGGGGCGGCGGGCGTGGTGGTCCACATGGCGGTACTCGCCGCTTTCCTCGCGGTTTTTGGCGGCACCTTCCACGACCACCTCATCACCGATTTCGAGATAGGCCAGACAATTGCGGCACTGGTGGCGATGAGCTTCAATTTTGTGCTCAACAACTCGCTGACCTACGCCGATCAACGCCTGCATGGCGCCCCGGCGTTGTTACGCGGTTGGCTGAAGTTCGCGCTCACCTGTTCCATCGGTTTGCTCGCCAACGTCGGTGTCGCGGCGGTGCTCGTGCGCATGGGAATGCACACCTATCCGGCGGCGCTGAGCGGTATCGTGATCGGTTCGGTTTGGAACTACGCGCTGTCCAGCCGCTTCGTCTGGGGGCGTTTCAGGTAGCGTTTAGCGCCAGCTGTGCAGCCACATCCAGAATTCGTAGGAGTTTGCACCGGCAAGCGGCGCGGCGCTCAGGATCGGGTAGAATACGGCAAACATGGCGACTGATCCGGCCAAGACCGCGAGCGAAGCCACTCTCCAACCGCGCTTCCACGCTGCGTCCAGTGCCAGCGCCAGCGCCGCCAGCAGGAAGCAAGTGGGCAGCAGATAGTGGTAGTAGAATTGCACCGGCTTAGGCGCGATGATCCACATTCCCAAGGCCGCGATATAGAGAAGGGCGACAGCCAGAGCATCGTTGCTGCCGCGCCATAGACCGGCCCAAAGGCACCAGAGGACCGCTGGCAGTCCCACCAGCATGGTCAGCGGATTGCCGATCATCAGCACGCCGCGCTGCGCCCCCTCGCTTACCTCGTAGTAATACCAGATCGGCCGCCAGTTCAGCACCCATTCCCACCACGTGCTCATGTAGGTGTGCGGCTTGACGACTTGCTCCTGCAGCTCAAGCATTGTTGCGTGCAGGGCGATCAGCCCGGTCGGTTCGATCGCGCCCTTTTCGTAGAAGAAGAATGGCCAATAGGCCGCGCAATAGGCGGCGAGCGGAACCAGGCCCAGCCATACGCCTGCCTCGATCAGCGACATTCCCTGTATCGGCGCGCCTTGCCTGGAGGTGAGAAGTTGCCAGCCAGCCCCGCGCGCCCTTACGGTCAGGAAGGTTAGGCCGGGCAGCATGGCGACAGGCGCGGCGTTCCATTTGCAGGCTACCGACAACCCGAGCGCTACGCCAGCCAGCGGCAGCCGCCACCGTGCCGAACTGTTATCCCGTACTGCGCCAGCGCACATCCAGAGCGCGACCATCGCGAAGGACAGCATGAACACGTCCAGCATCGCGATGCGCGACTGCACGAACAGGCCAAAACCCGTTGCCAGCAGAACGCCCGTGGCTAGCGTGGCGAAGCGTGACAGGGAGGCGAACCACATCGCGCGCATAGATGCGAACAGGGTCAGCACTCCGAAGAAAGCGGACATGATCCGCCATCCCAGCGTTCCGTCGCCCCAAATGCCCATGCCGAGAGCGATCAGTTCCTTGCCGAAAGGAGGATGCTCTCGGTTCAGCGGATGTGAAAGTTCCAGCAGGGAACGGGCGGCCGGAAGATAATGAATTTCGTCGAAATACGGCTGATTCGGTATGGTCAGTCGCACACACACGAGCGCGCCGAACGCGGCTGTAATCGCCGCGACCCAGCGGATCGGATCCGAAGAATGCGATGGGGCAGACGCCGATCTCGGGTTCATCCGTGCGTCGGATAGGACCAGTTGAGTCTGTTCGCAAGGACAGGAGCTATTTGATGATGCTATGTTGCGATGCACCAAATAGTGCGGCCTGACATTAGGTCATAAATTTGGAGGAACCGTCACGATGCTTCAAAGAATTGCTCTCGCAATGGCTGCCGGTGCGCTCGTCGCTGCACCTGTAGTGGCTCAGGCCGCTACTCCCAGCCGCGCCCCTGCCAAGTCTGAAGACGCCGAGAAGCTCGGTGGTGGCATTCTGCTTCCGCTGCTTGCTGCGGCTGCCGTAGCTGCTCTGATCGCATTCGTGATCATCGACGATGACGACGCGCCGGCTAGCCCGTAGTCCGGGTTCCTCATTTGAATGACGTGAAGCGGGGCCATTGTGCCCCGCTTTTTCGTTGCACTTGCACGGGCAGCGCTCCTAGACGCACCGGGCAATGAAAAAGACTACCGGCACCGATCGCTCCGTTACCTCCCGCTGGCGTTCCGCCACCCGCGCCGTCCGCGCGGGGACGTGGCGTTCCGAACATGGCGAGACCAGCGAGGCCCTGTTCCTCACCTCTGGGTACACATATGACGACGCGGCGACTGTCGCTGCGCGCTTCGCGGGTGAAGCCGAGGGTATGACTTACTCCCGGCTCCAGAACCCCACAGTGGGGATGCTGGAGCAGCGTATCGCCGCGATAGAAGGGGCCGAGGCCTGCCGTGTTCAGGCGACCGGAATGGCCGCCATGACGGCATCCCTGCTGTGCCAGCTGAGCGTTGGCGATCACGTGGTTGCGGGCCGGGCCGCGTTTGGATCGTGCCGCTGGCTGGTCGACACGCTATTGCCGCGCTTCGGAGTTGAAACCACGGTCATCGACGCGCGTGATAACGGTGCATGGCAGCGTGCGATGAAGCCGAATACGAAGGTATTCTTCTTCGAAACGCCCGCGAACCCCACGCTCGACATCGTCGATTTGGAGTTTGTCTGCGGGTTGGCGCGTGCGCACGGCATCACCAGCGTGGTGGACAATGCATTCGCCACCGCTGCGCTGCAGCGCCCGCTCGAATTCGGTGCGGACGTGGTAGCCTATTCGGCCACCAAGCTGATGGAAGGGCAGGGCCGTGTGCTTGCCGGTGCAATCTGCGCCAGCAGCGACTGGATCGATAATGTGCTGCTGCCGTTCCAGCGTAACACCGGGCCGAACCTTTCGCCGTTCAATGCCTGGGTTGTGCTGAAGGGCCTGGAAACCCTCAGCCTGCGCGCAAACCAGCAGAGCGAAAACGCGCTCAAGGTTGGCCGTTTCCTCGAAGATCGCGTGCCGGTAATGCTGCATCCGGGGCTTCCCAGCCATCCGCAGTATGAACTCGCCGCCCGCCAGATGGATGCCGCGGGCGCGATCTTCAGCTTCGTTCTGGATGGTGGTCGCGAGCAGGCCCATGCCTTACTCGACGCGCTGGAACTGATCGATATTTCCAACAACATCGGCGATTCCAAGTCGCTCATGTGCCACCCTGCGAGCACGACGCACGCGAACATGGGCGAAGATGCGCGCATCGAAATGGGCATTCCGCAGGGTATGTTGCGGATGAATGTCGGTTTGGAAGACCCGCAGGACCTGATCGAGGATCTGGATCAGGCATTGACCAAGGCGGGGCTCTAGCCTCTGCTTTTCAGGCGCGGTTCGCCGCATCCGGTTTGACCGGTGGCGTAAAGTCTTTACGCTCCGGACCATGCAGGATGTTCTCTCCAGCCTGTTCCAGCACGCCGCTATCACGCGTGGGGTTACCGTCCGAGTGGCGGTAAGTTTCATGCTGGATCAATCGCGCCTGCATGCTCGTCGCTGGTTCTGGGTCTATCACATCCGCATAGAGAACCACCGCGACGATACCATTCGCCTGCATACCCGGCATTGGCGCATCACCGACGCGAGCGGGGTCGTGAAGCTCGTGGACGGCGATGGCGTGGTTGGTGAAACGCCGATCCTCAATCCCGGCGAGACGCATGACTACGTTTCCGGCTGCGAGCTGGCGACCAACACCGGCTCGATGGAAGGGTTTTATACCTTCGCTGATGGCGAGGGTGAACCGCTCGAAGTGCGGATACCGTTTTTTCCGCTATCCGCGCCCGCCTCGGCGGCCTGACAGCACGCTACACAATTGAGAGGGGTCAGGAGCGCGGTTGCTCCGTCCGGTTTGCACGCCATGCCTGCGGAGTGGTGTGGAATGTCGCCACGAACCACCTCGTGAACGAACTTGGCGATCCATATCCGAGCAGGGAGCCGACCGTCGTTATCGGCCTGTCGGATTCACCCAGGTAACCGGCGGCCAGTTCACGGCGGACCTCGTTCAAAAGATCGCCGAACGTGAAGTTTTCTTCCTCCAGCCGCCGTTGCAGGCTCCGCGCGCTCATACCCATGTGGGTTGCGACCTGGTCGAGGGTGGATCTGCCGTCCGGCAGCAATTGTGCAATCGCGCGGCGAACGGCATCGTTCACGGTGGGCGGCTTGGATTCGACGGGCACCATCCGCAACAGGTCTCGGGCATTTCGCGCCATGACCTCGTCCGCAAGTGGATTAGGTTCAAGCAGAGATTCAGACGAGCACGAGAAGCCGTTGAAAGAGCTTTCGAATTCGATCCTGACTGGAAGAATACGCTTCCAGGGGGCGAGGTCGGTCGGCGCCTTGCGGACTAGGTGGATCGCGTCTGGACGCCATCTGCCGTGCGAGGCGCCCTGAAAGATCCGGTAACCGATCCCGATTATCAGATCGTGTGTCTGCACGCTCCAGAAACCGGGGACGAGATCGACCCGGATGATCGCGGTCCCATCAGTCTCTTCCAGCGAGATTTCCGTGATGTCATTCATGTGCGCACGATAAACGATGCAGGCCCGAACAACTTCACGCAGGTTCGGCAGACGTTCGAGGAGAAGGGCCAAAGGGCCGAGCCGTGCGAAATCGCGCCGCTCAGACAGCAGCAGGCCGAAGCTGTCGCACCCGGAAACCTCTGCGGACCGTTCAAGCAGCTTGATAAGGGCCTCGGCCGGAATTCTGTTTTCGGGTTCGGCCAGCGCTTCGTCCGAGATGCCGAACTCGCGCAGCATCTGCTGCCCGTTCAGGCCGACCGACTCGGCAACCTCCTTATAGGCGGTGAGTATGACGGCTCGAACGCGATGCACCGATCCCTCCGCATTCGATGGCCTGACTTCTTCAAGTCTGGATCCCTCTGCGCGCCCCCGCCGAATATCCGCTCATGTGGTCCGAAATGCAAACAGATTGGCGCGATTTGGCGCGCAGATTTTTCGCTTCCCCGTTAGCGGGCCGCCCGATCCTTCCGGGCTTAGGTAGAGCCTCGCGGAAGACACATCACACGAGGAACCGATGTCCCAGACGGCGCCCCCGACGCCCGGCGAAGTTCGTGCGCTGGCCCATCAGCTGTTGACTTGGGCGGAACAGCTTTCCGCATTGCCTCCGCGCGTCGCTCCCCTGTCTGACGACGATCGACACGAATTCGTGCTCGCTCGCGCAGAGGCGCTGCGCCGCGAAGCGCAACTCCGTGCGCGTCTGTTTCCCGGTGCCAACTTCGGAAATGCCGTGTGGGACGTGGCGCTTGAACTGTTCGTTCGCGATATGGCCGGTTTCCGTGTTTCGCTGGAGGATCTGGCAGCCGACGACCTGCTTCCGCAAACGGAGATCATCCGCTGCGTGAACGAGATGATAGATCTGGGCATCGTCGAACAGCTTACAGACCGTTACGACGCGCGCATCTCGTGGATTTCGCTCACCGCCTCGGGCAAGCAGTCGATGACGCGCTTCCTGTTGGAGTCCTCACGCAGTTCCAACCCGCAGGTTGAGAGTGAAGAGGACGATCCTTCCGCACGGAGCGAGCCTGAAATCAAGACAATGCCGTTCAGCTGCTTGGCCTGATCGCGAAGACGCTCCCCCCGATTGTAACGATGTAGAGATTGCCGGCTTCGTCCTCGCCGAAGCCGGTGACGCTGCTGAGTGACCCGGCATTCGGCGTGAACGCCGCGTTGCGGTTGGTGAAAACGCTGCTCGCTGCTGTGCTTCCGAAGGGCAGGCTGGCGATGGGCGCAGACCAGACGTTTCCGCTGACAAAGTCGGCGAAGATGTAGAGGCCCTGCAGGGCTTCTATTGGTCCCCGATAGACATGGCCACCGGTGATGGAGTTGCCCTGCAAGGGTCCGCTGCCGTGGCCGTATTGCGTTACCGGCATGGTGAGGCCCGCCGGGTTCGTCCCCTGACGCGGCTGCGTTCCTTCGAACAGAGGCCAGCCCATGTTCAGCCCGCTGTCCGAGGTCCGTACGCGGTTGATCTCCTCGATCGCGCCTTCGCCCACGTCTGCGATCCATAGCTCTCCCGTCGCACGGTCGAAGCTGCTGCGGAAAGGATTGCGCAGCCCGTAAAGCCAGACTTCAGGCGCTCCGCCCGATGTCGCGAAGGGGTTTGCGGCCGGAATGCCGTAATCGCGATCCGGGTCTCCGGGGAAATCGTCGCGAGACACGTCGATCCGCAGCATTTTGCCCAGCAGGGTCGACCGGTTTTGGCCGTTCCCGTCGGGGTCGTTCCCGCCGCCACCGTCGCCGGTCGAGATATAGAGCAGTCCGTCCCGCCCGAAGCCGAGCCAGCCGCCGTTGTGGTTGCTCCTGGGGTGGGCGATTGCCAGCAGGCGGTTGGCCGTTGTGCGGTCCAACGCGGTGCGGCCGGCGCCATTTGCTACATAGCTCCGCACCTCGATCGCCCCGCCGATTGCGGTCATGTAGATGTACGCACGCCCGCTGGTCATGAAGTCTGGGGCCAGAGCGACCGACAGCAGCCCGCGTTCGCCGTCAGTGGACACCTCTCCGACGATATCGAGGAATGGCGTGGCCGCCACGGTGCCGGTGGTCGGGTTGAGCAGTTGGATGCGGCCTTGTCGCTCCACCACCAGAACCCGTCCGCTTCCATCGGGGAAGGCGGTCAGGAACATCGGCTGCGACAGGCCGGTTGCGATCCTATGAACCGCAAAGCCGCCGCTGGTGACGTCGGTCACGGTGATCCGCAATGTCAGAACCGTGTTCGCGCGCCCGTCGCTGGCAATAAGGCCCACCTCGTAGATGTTGTCGGCATTGGCATCGCCCGGCACGTCGAAATCCGGCGGGGTTGCGAACGAGAGCGCTCCGCCAGCGGTGATCCTCAGCGCCGCGGAGTCGGCACCGCCAGCGAGGGAGAATGTGACGGCGTCTCCATCGGCATCGGTCGCGACAGCGTTATAGAATGTGCCAGAAGTGCCCTCGGGGATTGTTGCCGTGCTGGAAGAAGTTATCCGTGGCGCGGAGTTGGCATTGCCGCCACCTCCGCCGCCGCCATCGTCGCCACCGCCGCCGCAGGCAGCGAGACACAGGGCAAGCAGCACCGCTACGCCTATCGATATTGGACCCCGCATGCCGGCTCCCTTCCGGTGTATTTGTGTCGCAACGCGCGGTTCAATGGAAGGCTCCCGCAACCGGATATTGCCGGTCCGGTACACAGGCCCTAAACGAGCGGCGCCATGAAGCGCACGCATCTCCCTTTGAACGCCTTGCGCGTCTTCGATGCGGCGGCGCGCCATCTCAGTTTTACCCGCGCGGCGGACGAACTTGCGGTTACTCCCGCAGCGGTCGGCCAACAGATTCGCGCGCTTGAAGATGTGCTCGGCGTCGTCCTTTTCCGCCGCACCTCCAAAGGGTTGGAGCTTACTGACGAAGCGGAAGCGGGGCTGGATGCCCTGCGCGAAGGCTTCCTCAGCTTCGAGGAATCGGTGCAGGCGATGCAGGCTGGCCAATCCAGCCATTTCTACACAATCGCCGCCCCGCGCGAATTCTACGCGCAGTGGTTAGCCCACCGTCTCGCCGCGTTCCGGCGGGAGAATCCTGAGGTCCGCTATCAGCTGATCGGTGGGGAAGATGTCGACTTCACCGAAGCGAATCTCGATGTTGCGATTCGCCTCGCTGAAGGGCCCGACGATCTGGAAGGGGTGCAGCTTGCCCCGGCGCAGCGGGTCATCGTTGCCGCCGAAGGCGCACCGGACGACTGGATCGGTTGGTCCGGCGCGACACTTCCCGATGGGGAGGAAGCAGCCATTCAGGCCGGAAACGCGGGGCAGGCACTTGCCAGCGCAGTGGCCGGGCTGGGCAAGGCGATGCTTCCCCTGCTGCTGTGCGAGGAAGCTATCGAAGCAGGCACATTGAAGGTGCTTCAAGGGCCTGAAGAGGGGCGCCGCGCCTATTGGTTGGTCGCGCCGCGCCCGCAGTGGCGGCAAAAGAAGGTGAGGTCGCTGGTGGCGTTTCTCACTGGCGAAAACTGAAAACTCCGGCGCGGGTCCACGCAGCGGGCGGCGGAATGATATCGGAGGAATCTAGCATGCAAGGTCAAACCGTGCGGCGTTGCGCTCGGCTGTTCGTGGCGGGGCTAATCGCCGCCGCCGTCCCGTTGAGCTCGGGCTATGCGCAGGATCGCGATCTGGATCGTGAAACCTCGCAAGGGAAGGTGTTCCGCGCACAGCTGGGCAGCGGCAATGCGCCGACGCGTTTCCGCATTACTCAGCAAGGCGGGCAGGGGCTGGAGATTACCGCGGCGCAAGTCGGCGGCTCCGATCCTTATCTGCGCGTCTTCGATGCCGACACGGGTGAAGTGATTGCTGAGAACGATGACAGCGCGGGATCGCTTTCGTCCAGCGCGCGGCTCTTTTCGGAGCGGACCAGGCAGCTGCGGATCGAGGTGACCAATGCCGCCGGTGAATCGAGCGGCCAGCGGTTCGATCTGATCGTGCTGCCGTCGGACTATCGCCCCACTCCTCCGCGCGAGCTGAAGATCGGCCAGACGCAAAGCGGCAGGCTGGATAACGGTGACGAGCAACTGTTCCACATCCGGGCGGAGCGGGGGCAGATTCTTGTCGTCGCGGTGAACCAGTCGGGGGAATCCGAGCTAGACCCGGCGGCGGATATCTATTCCGGCAACACGGCAATCGGACAAGCGCTGGCCAGTGATGACGATGGCGGTGGCGGATTGAACGCGCGGTTGCGCTTCACCGTGCCGCAGACGGGCACCTACACCGTGCGCGTACATGGCGTTGGCGGCAACGCAGGCAACTTCTCGATTTCTGCGACGAGCACGCAGCCGGTCGATGTGACTCCGCAGAACGTGAGCCTCGGTCGCGCGGTAACCGGCGAGATCGATCCCGACATCCCCGAGCGGCTTTACAAGCTGGACCAGCGGGCCCGCACATCCCTTCGGTCCGGCAACCGGACTCTGGTGATCGAGATGCGCAGCGCCGGTGGAGATGTGGAAGAGGGCGGGCTGGACCCCGTGCTCGACGTCGGCTTTGAAACCCCGATCGGCTTTTCTTCGATGGTACGTGATGATGACGGCGGCGGGGGCACGGATGCCCGCATCGTCTTCGATACGTCGGAACTGGATGCCGATTGGCTCAGCCGACTGCTGATCCGGGCCAGCGGCTACGAAGGTGGCAGCGGGCCTTATACGCTTACCGTTACTCAGGGGGATGCTGAATGAGGCTGTATTTCGCCGCGCTGCTCGCGGCGCTGACGCCTGCAACAGTTCTGGCGCAGGGTGAGCCTGCTCCGGTAGATAAATCGCAGGATATTGGCTGGCACCATCAGCAGATGATGGCGCTGGCCAGCCGTCAGGCGAGCGATGGCTGGTACTATCTTCCCGGTGGTGTGCTGTGGAAGCGTGTCTCAGGTGACGGGACAGGGCAGCGCCCATCAATCAGGGACACGGTGACGCTGCATTACGAAGGTACGTTCGTCGACGGCGAGGTGTTCGACAGCTCGTATCAGCGTAATGAGCCGGCAACGTTCCCGCTCCAGGCCCTGATCCGCGCATGGCAGCTTGCCGTGCCGCAGATGGCGGTAGGCGACACCATCGAAATCGCGGTGCCTTCCAGCTTGGGATACGGTCCGGTTGGGCGCGGGCCCATTCCCGGAAACGCCACGCTGCTATTCAAGATCGAGCTGCTGGCGATAGTGAAATAGGGCGCTTTCGGTTCGTCACCGAAACGTCCGATTTGCCCAGGGGATTCGCGATGCGAGACCCCTGGGAAATACGATCCGTTACCAGGCTTTACTGCCGCCCGGCGGGAGCAGGTCCCTGCGGAGCAGGAGCGACAGCTGGGTCGCGGTCAAAGATGCGCGACCACTGGGCCCGATCGTCGGGTGCGTTCGGGTCAGCGGTGCCCGCAGCAAGGGCTTCACGATGGGCGCGTGAAGCACTGATGTAGTCACGCGGCATGCGGTTGCCTTCGTGGCAGGCGTATTCGAAAAATTCGTAGCCATCGTCGCGTATCCACTCATTGCGGGTGGTCCACGGCGCTGTGAACACTTCGGGATCCGAATAGGTCAGCTCGTGCATGAGAGTGTTCGGCCCGGTCATGGTGATGCGTTCGACCGTCTTGGCCTGAGTGCTGGTCGGGATTGTGTTGTACGGCGGCACGGCCTGCGTGGCGATGTTCAGTGGCGATCCGTTGCGGGCGTAGGCATCCTTGGTGGCGCTGTCGCCGCTCTTGATATTGGTCGTCTCGATGACGAGCGTATTGCCTTCCCACCAGCCGACGCTGTTGCCCAGATAGGCTTCAACCGCCTTGTCCCAGTGACCAGGATTGCTCTTGCTGCGCAGCGGGATCACCCGGGTTCCGAGCATTTCCAGCGCGATGGTTACATAGCCCGGCGACTGGAAGATGCGGATGCCGTTGTTGTAGCGGAACGGGTACATCGACGCAGGGAAGCCGCGGGTAACGCAGCGGTCCCAGCTGTCGAAGTCACTGACCCAGTCGTAATCGACACCCGGAACCCAGCCGGAACGTCCGGCCTCGTGCAAAGCCTTGGCCTGCGGCGTGAAGGCCGGGGTCTGACCGTCGGCAGGGCTCACCAGCATCGACGTGCGATAAGCAAACGCTGAGTTCTTCACCCATTCGGCCAGGCCTTCCGTGCCGGATGTACCGATGCCGCGTTCGGAAGCGGCTGCGTAGCTCGAGTCGGAACGCTCAGCGGCCGTTACGCGCCGCGCGTGTTCTTCATCCGTCTGCCAGAAGCGGTTGCCGTATTCGGCCGGCCGCTGGAAAAGTATGCGGGCGTTGTTGAGGTATTCGATCTGAAAGGTGTGGCTGATGTTGGGATCGCCCCACGCGGTCTTTGGAGGATTGTAGTTGGTCGGGACAGGCGGCAGCTCTGTCAGGTCCGCAGGCCGGTTCTGAGCGGCAGCAGGAGTTGTTGTGATCAGCGAAAGGGCTGCCATCGCCGAAACGGCCAAGGCCGACAGGGCGCAGCTCGAACGTAAGGTCTTGTGGTTCATTGGGTCCTCCTCCCCATTATTTGGACCCAGTCTAGATCGCTTTAGGCCACGTGACTAGCGCCCCGTTGACAATGTCTGGGCGCATCTAGGGCGGGTAGGGGACCGTTCAGTGGGCAAAAAAGAAGGCGCCGATAGGCGCCTTCCGTCGTCTCAATGGATGACGATCGATCAGCCCCAGCGGCCGCCGAACAGCCAATCCCAGAAGTCGATACGTGAGGCAACGAGGCCCAGAGTGGCAAACAGCATGACAGAAACTCCAAGGGGGATGGAGCTGGATCAATGCCATTAACCATGAAAGTTTGCAAATTGTTAACTATGCTTGGCGGCGCGCATTGTCTCTATCAATTTGTAATTGAAGGATATTCTCCGCTCTCATGGGTCGGTACAGGCCGAACCCTTGGGCCACTTCACAGTGCATCTCGTTAAGCATATTAAGCGTGGCGTCGTCCTCCACGCCTTCCGCCACAACGGCGATTCGCAGTTCGCTGCCCAGACGCAGCGCTGCCTTGGTGATGCCGCGAGCCTTTTCGCTGACCAGCATCTGGCCTACAAACAGGCGGTCGACCTTCAGCTCTCCGAAGGGGAGGCGAAGCAGCGCTTCGAAGCTCGCTGCCCCCACACCGAAGTCGTCCATCGAGATCTTTGGCCCGAAGGCGGCCATCTCCGAGAGAATGCCGGAAGCGATGTCGTAGCTGGAGATGCGATAGGTCTCGGTTATCTCCAGCGTCAGATGCCGCGGATCGTAACCCGTTTCGTTCAAAACCTCCTGTAGGGCCTGCACGATTGCGCGGTCTTGCAGCAGCGTGGCGGAGATGTTGACCGCTATCGGTAGGGGGTATCCCGCGGAAGCGAGGGTGGTTCCGGTGGTGCACGCCGCGCGCAGGACGTGGCGGGTCAACGCCAGCATTCGTCCAGCGCTTTCACACTGACGAATGAAGAGATCCGGCGCGATGGGCCCGCGGGTGGGGTCATCCCATCGGACCAGCGCTTCCAGGCCCACGATATCCTTCGTCGCGATTGCAACCTTGGGCTGAAAGGCGAGGTATATCTCGCCATTCTCCATCGCCGCGTCGATCCGGGCCTGCAGCGATATGCTCCACAGCAGGTCCTCGTCGCTTTCCATGCGCGTCGCAGCAATGGGGTTGTGCGCTTCCGTGGTCTGCTCAACCGCAGAGATGGCGGAGGCGAGCCGCTTTGATGTGCTGGGGGAAGGGCTGGTGTCGATGCTGAACGTCATCCGCGCATCGACTATTTCATCCCCCACACTCAGAGGTGCGGAGAGGAGGGCGCGCAGGCCTTCAAGGTGGTCCCTGATCTGTCGCAATTCGCGATCCGGGATACACCAGGCAAGGTAATGCCCGCTGCCTATATAGAAGGTGTGATCTGTCGAGTTCAGGCGAAGACGTTCGACGATGCGATTTACGTACTCGCCGTGAAGCCCCTCGGGCAGCGTACGCTTGATATCGTCCAGGCGGTGAATCTTGCCGACGATGATAGTGGGCTGATCGCGGGCTATCGATTTGTCCGCCTCCAGCGCAGCGAAGGTGGGGAGCATAGTGCCGGGGTCGACTAAGTTCTGGCGGGTGCGCCACTTCTTGCGGGCGCGCAGCATGCAATATGCCGCCAGAAAGGTGATCCCCGAAGCGACGTCGATCCGCACGCCAGCCATGGCTGCTGCCACGACAGCGGCCGGGACGCCCAGCGACAGCGCCACCAGCACCGGTCTTGCCCATCGGCCCGGCGCTCGGATAAGTGCCGCCACAAGCACGATTACGCAGATCGCGAGAACGAGGTAGCCGCTTATCCAACCGGTGCGTCCGGCTTTCAGTGTTTCCGCTGCGTATATCTGCAAGATGGACTTCGGCACGTCGAGGTGCCCTGGAATGTTCTTGGTGCTGCGGGCGGACAGGTCCGAACTTCCGATCAGTGCGATGCGGCCTTTCAGCACGCTAGTGACATCGTGTGCCTCGCCGCGTTCAGGTGCGATATCGGCCAGGTCGAGCATGGGTATCGACGACAGCCTGAAGCTGTAATTGATAGGAAACTCGCTGTCCGCCGGCCCAGTCACTCCAGCCATCGAAGCGGGCAGGCTCACCAGCGTGCTGTCGTGCTCCGCCATCGTGAACGGCGCTTCCCAAGTGTAGCCGAGGAAGCTGAAGTAGTTGGCCTTGCCGACTTGCTGCACGCCGTCGGCCAGTTCGGGCACCGTCGCGTGGAGCCGCCCGATCCCGTCCACCCCTGTCTCGTAGCTCTGGACGAGATAAAGGCGGTCACCCAGACGCCGCATGGCCGCGCGAAGCTCTTCATCCGCTCGCTCGTCCGACGGCCGCTCGAATACAATATCTACATAGACGCGCTGCAACGGGGATTCAGCGAGGCGGTCCAGTGACCTGGCCAGCTCGCGGCGTCGCTCGGGGAAGCGCGGATCTGCGATATCAGAACGAGCACCGACGAACACGATATCGCCCGAAGCATCGATGGTTCCGAGCCGGGCCTGGATCGTCCAGATGAACTGGTCAAGCGGTCCACTCAGATTCGTGACGAGGAGCAGAAGCGCGATAGCCGCGGCCGCAAACGCCTCTCGCAGGCGCGTGTCAAATCTGGCGGCACTGTTTATCATAATATCCGGCGGCGACCCGTTGCCTTCGTGGGCAGCGACCGGACTAACAGTTAACCGTAAACAAGGTCTGACCACGCGGGCTCAAAAGTCGCCCACCTTGACCGAGGGACAGTTCCTCGCTAACGGCGCGCCCATCCGCGGCAGCCTTTGGCTTGCCTCGGGCAGATAGAGCTGAACATTGCCGGTTATGTTCCGGAGGTTTCTCCTAAGCGGAAAACCTTTCTCTGTTGGAGTCGCAAGGCTCTCGGGGCAACCGTCAAAGTAACCCGGTGCTCAAGTGGCGCGGGTGGAGTGTTTCAGGCTCGCTTTGTTGTGGCCTTCCGTAATTTGCGGAGGGGTCCGGCCGGTAGACCAAGTGTCGCTGGCCAGACGTTCCCGCTTTAACGGGGATGCGCAAGGGCGATCGAGACCTTCATCCTGTCCTGGTGGCACCTACACAGGTGAAGAGTAACTTCATGCCGACGATCAACCAGTTGGTCCGCAAGGGCCGCGAGCCGAAGCCCGATAAGTCGAAGGTGCCGGCGATGGATCAGAACCCGCAAAAGCGTGGCGTCTGCACCCGCGTCTACACGACGACCCCAAAGAAGCCGAACTCGGCGCTTCGCAAGGTGGCCAAGATCCGCCTTACCAACCAGCGCGAAGTCATCGCCTACATTCCTGGCGAAGGCCACAACCTGCAGGAACACTCCGTGGTGCTGATCCGCGGCGGCCGTGTACGCGACCTTCCCGGTGTGCGTTACCACGTGCTGCGCGGCGTGCTCGACACGCAGGGCGTCAAGGACCGCAGGCAGAGCCGTTCGAAGTACGGCGCCAAGCGTCCGAAGTAACGGCTGTGAGTCCCTGCGTTAGCGGGGACCTTGTGCCAACTGGCCAAGTGGCGGTCCAAATGTCCGCCCGGCCGCGGAGGCCCTGCAGTTGCGGGGCTCACGGTTGAAAAAGGAATTATCCGATGTCACGTCGTCGTCGTCCCGAGAAGCGGGAAATCCTTCCTGATCCCAAGTACGGTGATCAGATCCTGTCGAAGTTCATGAACAACCTCATGCTCGACGGTAAGAAGTCTGTTGCAGAGCGTATCGTTTATGGCGCGCTTGAAACGGTCGAAAGCCGGGCCAAGTCCGATCCGATCGCCCTGTTCCACGATGCGCTGAACAACGTTTCGCCGCAGGTGGAAGTGCGTTCGCGTCGTGTTGGTGGCGCCACCTACCAGGTTCCGGTCGAAGTTCGTCCGGAACGTGCGCAGGCGCTCGCCATCCGCTGGCTGATCTCGGCCGCTCGCGGTCGTGCGGAAACCACCATGGCTGCTCGTCTGTCGGGTGAGCTGATGGATGCGGCCAACAATCGCGGCAATGCGGTGAAGAAGCGCGAAGATACGCACCGTATGGCTGACGCCAACCGGGCCTTCTCGCACTACCGCTGGTAAGCCGTCTTTAATCGGTAACATTGGTTACCATATGGGGGCAGCCTTCCGGGGCGCCCCCTTACATCCGAGGAACTACCCATGGCCCGCAGCCATCCTATCGAGCGCTATCGCAACTTCGGCATCATGGCGCACATCGATGCCGGCAAGACCACCACGACCGAGCGTATCCTTTATTACACCGGCAAGTCCTACAAGATCGGCGAAGTGCACGACGGTGCTGCGACGATGGACTGGATGGAGCAGGAGCAAGAGCGTGGCATCACGATCACGTCGGCTGCGACGACCTGTTTCTGGCAGGCCGAAGACGGTAAGGGCCCTGAGCATCGCCTGAACATCATCGACACCCCCGGACACGTCGACTTCACCATTGAAGTTGAGCGTTCGCTGCGCGTGCTCGACGGTGCCGTGGCTGCTTTCGACGGCGTTGCCGGTGTGGAGCCGCAGTCGGAAACCGTGTGGCGTCAGGCTGAAAAGTATGGCGTTCCGCGGATGTGCTACATCAACAAGCTCGATCGCACGGGCGCGAACTTCTACTATTGCGTGCAGACGATCATTGATCGCCTCGGCGCGGTGCCGGCCCCGCTGTATCTGCCAATCGGTGCGGAATCCGATTTCGTTGGTCTGGTCGACCTGGTGAACAACCGCGCGATCGTCTGGCACGACGAAAGCCTGGGTGCGAACTTCGATTACGTCGATATTCCTGAGGACATGGCGGACAAGGCTGCCGAATATCGTGAGAAGCTGATCGAACTGATTGTCGATCAGGATGACGAGATCATGGAATCTTACCTTGAAGGTAACATCCCTGACGTCGCCACGATCAAGCGGCTGATCCGCAAGGGCACGCTGAACCAGTCTTTCGTGCCGGTTCTGTGCGGCTCCTCGTTCAAGAACAAGGGCGTGCAGGCGCTGCTCGACGCGGTTGTCGACTATCTGCCTAGCCCGGTCGACGTTCCCGCGATTAAGGGCGTCAAGCCCGACAGCGACGAGGAAGACAGCCGTCCTTCGAGCGATGAGGCTCCGTTCTCCTCGCTGGCGTTCAAGATCATGAACGATCCGTTCGTCGGCTCGCTCACCTTTGCTCGCATCTACTCGGGCCGCCTGTCCAAGGGTTCGTACCTGAACTCGGTCAAGGACAAGCGCGAGAAGATCGGCCGTATGCTGCTGATGCACTCGAACAACCGTGAAGACATCGATGAAGCCTTCGCCGGCGACATCGTTGCGCTCGCCGGTTTGAAGGAAACCACCACCGGTGACACGCTGTGCGATCCGGCAAACCCGATCATTCTCGAGCGGATGGAATTCCCTGAGCCTGTGATCGAGCTGTCGGTGGAGCCGAAGACTAAGGCTGACCAGGAAAAGATGGGCCTCGCCCTGTCGCGTCTGGCTGCCGAAGATCCTTCGTTCCGCGTTTCCACCGACCACGAATCGGGCCAGACGATCATCAAGGGCATGGGCGAGCTTCACCTCGACATTCTCGTCGATCGTATGCGTCGCGAGTTCAAGGTCGAGGCCAACGTCGGTGCGCCGCAGGTGGCGTACCGTGAAAGCCTCGCGAAGCCGGTCGAGCTTACCTACACCCACAAGAAGCAGTCGGGTGGTTCGGGTCAGTTCGGTGAGGTCAAGGTCAAGCTCACCCCCGGTGAACGTGGCCAGGGCATCAACTTCATCGATTCGATCAAGGGCGGCAACGTCCCGCGGGAATACATCCCGTCGGTCGAGAAGGGCATGCGCGAGACCGCAGAGACGGGTTCGCTCATCGGCTTCCCGATCATCGACTTCGATATCGAGCTGCTGGACGGTAAGTACCATGATGTCGACTCGTCGGCTCTGGCGTTCGAAATCGCGGGTCGCGGCGCAATGCGCGAAGCGGCTCAGAAGTCGGGCATCAAGCTGCTTGAGCCGATCATGAAGGTCGAAGTCGTCACCCCTGAAGAATACATGGGTGACGTTATCGGCGATCTTAACTCCCGCCGTGGTCAGATCCAGGGCACGGATTCGCGCGGTAATGCGCAGGCCGTGGAAGCCATGGTCCCGCTCGCCAACATGTTCGGCTACGTCAATGAACTGCGCTCGTTCACACAGGGACGCGCTCAGTACACGATGCAGTTCTCGCACTACGATGAAGTGCCCGCGAACGTCGCGGCGGAGGTCAAGGAGAAGCTTGCCTAAGGCAGGTTGACCGTCTAGGGGCGGGCGCCTGATTCAGGGCGCTCGCCCAGTCCCCGTCAGAACCGAGTTTCGAAGAACAGAAGGTTTTAGGAAATGGCCAAGGAAAAGTTCCAGCGGAACAAGCCGCACTGCAACATTGGTACCATTGGTCACGTTGACCATGGCAAGACCACGCTTACCGCTGCCATCACCAAGGTGCAGGGCGCTGCTGTCGATTTCGCTAACATCGACAAGGCTCCGGAAGAGCGCGAGCGCGGCATTACGATTTCGACCTCGCACGTCGAATACGAAACCGATGCCCGTCACTATGCTCACGTCGACTGCCCGGGTCACGCTGACTACGTGAAGAACATGATCACCGGTGCTGCCCAGATGGACGGCGCGATCCTGGTGGTTAACGCTGCTGACGGCCCGATGCCGCAGACTCGCGAGCACATCCTGCTCGCTCGTCAGGTCGGCGTGCCGGCTCTGGTTGTTTACATGAACAAGGTTGACCAGGTCGACGACGAGGAAATCCTCGAGCTGGTCGAACTGGAAGTTCGTGAACTGCTGAGCAGCTATGACTTCGACGGTGACAGCATTCCGATCATCAAGGGCTCGGCTCTGGCTGCTCTCGAAGGTCGTGACGAAGCGATCGGTGAGAACTCGATCCGCGAGCTGATGAAGGCTGTTGACGAGTACATCCCGCAGCCGGAACGTCCGGTTGACCGTCCGTTCCTGATGCCGATCGAAGACGTGTTCTCGATCTCGGGTCGCGGCACCGTGGTGACCGGCCGTATCGAAACCGGCATTGTGAACGTTGGTGACGAAGTTGAAATCGTCGGCATCAAGGACACCAAGAAGACGACCGTTACGGGCGTCGAAATGTTCCGCAAGCTGCTCGATCGCGGTGAAGCCGGTGACAACGTCGGTGCGCTTATCCGCGGCGTCGGTCGTGAAGAAGTCGAGCGTGGCCAGGTTCTTGCGAAGCCGGGTTCGGTTAATCCGCACACCGAGTTTAGCGCAGAAGTCTACGTGCTGTCGAAGGATGAAGGTGGCCGTCACACGCCGTTCTTCGCCAACTACCGCCCGCAGTTCTACTTCCGCACCACCGACGTGACCGGTGAAGTGATCCTCCCTGAGGGCACCGAGATGGTCATGCCGGGCGACAACGTAACGATCGGCGTTAAGCTGATCGCTCCGATCGCGATGGACGAAGGTCTGCGTTTCGCTATTCGCGAAGGCGGCCGGACCGTCGGTTCTGGGGTTGTCAGCAAGATCACTAAGTAATATAGGCGCCGCTCCGGCACGGATTCGTCCGTGCCGGACGGGTTTTTCGAGGGGCCGCCCCACAGCCGGAATGACGGCGGGCAGGGCGGTCTCTTGTTTTTTGGATGGTCTCGCAGGGGATTATCCGTGGCTCTTTCGCATCGGTAGTAGGACATGGAAGCTCAGAATATCCGCATTCGCCTTAAGGCCTTCGATCACCGCGTGCTCGATCAGGCGACCGGTGAGATCGCGGATACCGCGCGCCGTACTGGCGCACTTATTCGGGGCCCCATTCCCCTGCCGACGCGTATCGAGAAGTTCACCGTGAACCGCGGCCCGCACGTCGACAAGAAGTCGCGCGAGCAGTTCGAGGTGCGCACGTACAAGCGGTTGCTCGACATTGTGCAGCCTAACGCCACGACGGTTGATGCGCTGATGAAGCTCGATCTCGCCGCTGGTGTGAACGTCGAGATCAAGTTGGCGTAAGTCAATTTGCTGCGGACCCCCGTTTATTCGGGGGTTTCGTGTAATCAGGTTGTTCCTTTCAGCCTGATGTCCCGCTAAGCGGGGCGCAAGATAAGGGATACCGCCGGCATTAGCCGGGCTGCGTCCCCCGTCTCGTTCCTTCTGCTGAAGGGACACTCAGCCCGGACGGGGTGATGCATGACAATTCGGGCTGGCAAGCCTGTCGGATGGTCCGGCAGGCCTCTGTTGAAGGAGTCTGATCATGCGCACGGGCGTGATCGCAAAGAAAGTCGGGATGACCCGCCTGTTCCAGGATGATGGCCGCCATGTGCCGGTCACTGTTCTGGCGCTGGAGGATTGTCAGGTGGTTTCTCATCGCACTGCCGATCGTGACGGATATGTCGCGCTTCAGGTTGGTTCCGGTGAGGCCAAGCAGAAGAACGTCGCCAAGCCGCAGCGCGAGCATTTCGCCAAGGCTCAGGTGCCGTTGAAGAAGAAGGTCGCTGAATTCCGCGTCGACAGCGAGGAAGCTCTGCTTCCGGTCGGTGCGACGATCAGCGCTGAACACTTCATTGCTGGCCAGATGGTCGACGTTTCCGGTCATACGCAGGGCAAGGGTTTTGCCGGTGCGATGAAGCGCTGGGGTTTCGGCGGTATGCGTGCTTCGCACGGCGTTTCCGTCAGCCACCGTGCTCACGGTTCGACCGGTAATCGCCAGGATCCGGGCAAGGTCTTCAAGAACAAGAAGATGGCCGGCCACATGGGCGACCGTCAGCGCACCCAGCAGAACCTGGAAGTCGTTCGCACCGATCCGGTTCGCGGGCTGATCTTCGTGAAGGGCTCCGTCCCCGGTGCGAAGAACGGCTGGCTGCTGGTTCGTGACGCTGTGAAGCTTCCGGTGCCGGAAGGTGCTCCGTTCCCCGGTGCGATCCTCGACAAGAAGGCTCTTGCTCCGGAAGCGGATGCTCAGCCTGAGGTCGTGGTTGAGAACAATGAGGCTCAGGGTGTCGCGCCCGAAGCCGACGCGAACAAGGAGGGCTGATCCGTGAAGGTGAAGGTCCAAAATCTCGACGGCAACGCTGCTGGCGACATCGAGCTCAATGACGCCGTTTTCGGTGTCGAGCCTCGCGCTGACATCCTGCACCGCGTCGTTACCTGGCAGCTCGAAAACCGGCGTGGCACTGCCCGCGCTACTCGCGAGCGTTCGGACGTTGCTCGCACGGGCAAGAAGTGGGGTCGCCAGAAGGGCGGCGGCACGGCTCGTCACGGCGATCGCCGCGCTCCGGTGTTCATCGGCGGTGGTAAGGCTCACGGTGCCCGCAAGCGCGAGTTTGAGCAGTCGCTCAACAAGAAGGTTCGCGCGCTTGGCCTCAAGATGGCGCTTTCTGCCAAGGCAAAGGATGGCCTCGTGGTTGTCGACAGCCTTGAGCTGAAGGATGCCAAGACCAAGGCTCTCGCTGCAGCGTTCGGCAAGAACGGTTGGAGCGGCAAGGTTCTGGTCATCGATGGCGACGCGGTTGAAGGCGGCTTCATGAAGGCTGCTGGCAACCTGCCGGGTGTCAACGTCATTCCCGCCGTGGGCGCCAACGTCTACGATATCCTGAAGCATGACACGCTGGTCCTGACCAAGGCCGCGGTCGAGAAGCTGGAGGCGCGCTTCAATGGCTAAGAAGCAGCAAGCCGACGCGCGTCACTATGACGTGATCCTCGCTCCGCACATCACTGAGAAGTCGACGCTGCTCTCCGAGCATAACGCGATCGTCTTCAAGGTGGCGGGCACGGCCACGAAGCCGCAGGTCAAGGAGGCCGTCGAGGCTATCTACGATCGTAAGGTCGCTGGCGTGAACATCATCGTCCAGAAGGGCAAGACGAAGCGCTGGAAGGGCAAGCCCTACAAGCGCACCGACGTGAAGAAGGCGATCGTGACGCTGGCTGAAGGCCAGGAATCGATCGACATCACGAGCGGTATCTGAGGCCAAAGGGACTAGGAACGTACAATGGCACTCAAGAGCTATAACCCGACGAGCCCCGCACGACGCGGCCTCATTCTCGTCGACCGCTCTGCCCTCTACAAGGGCAAGCCGGTCAAGGCGCTGACTGAAGGCAAGCGTAAGACCGGTGGGCGCAACAACAAGGGTCACGTCACTTCGCGCGGCATGGCCGGTGGCCACAAGCAGAAGTACCGCTTCATCGACTTCAAGCGTCGTAAGTGGGACATGGCTGCGACCGTGGAACGGATCGAATACGATCCCAACCGCACCGCTTTCATCGCTCTCATCAAGTATGAGGACGGCGAACTGGCCTACATCATCGCGCCGAACCGGCTCGCCCCTGGCGATCAGGTTATCGCCGGTGAACGTGTGGACACGAAGCCGGGCAACGCGATGCTTCTCGGCCAGATGCCGGTCGGCACCATCTGCCACAACGTGGAGATGAAGCCGGGCAAGGGCGGTCAGATTGCTCGTTCCGCCGGAACTTACGTTCAGGTGGTTGGTCGCGACCGCGGCATGGTAATCGTTCGCCTGAACTCGGGTGAACAGCGTTACCTGCGGTCGGACTGCATGGGCACGGTTGGTTCGGTTTCGAACCCTGACAACCAGAACCAGAACTTCGCCAAGGCGGGTCGCAAGCGGTGGATGGGCGTTAAGCCTCTTACTCGCGGCGTTGCGAAGAACCCGGTCGATCACCCGCATGGTGGCGGTGAAGGCCGTACCTCGGGCGGCCGCCACCCGGTCACTCCGTGGGGCAAGCCGACTAAGGGCGCCCGTACTCGCAACAACAAGCAGACGGACAAGATGATCATCCGTTCGCGCCACGCGAAGAAGAAGAGGTAATCGATAATGGCTCGTTCCGTCTGGAAAGGCCCGTTCGTCGAGCTGTCGCTGCTGAAGAAGGCAGAGGAAGCGCAGGACAAGGGCGGTCGCGCACCGATCAAGACCTGGTCGCGTCGCAGCACGATCCTGCCGCAGTTCATCGGCCTGACGTTCAACGTCTACAACGGCCACAAGTTCATCCCGGTGTCCGTCAGCGAGGACATGGTGGGGCACAAGCTCGGCGAGTTTTCGCCGACGCGCAGCTTCCCTGGTCACGCCGCCGACAAGAAGGGTAAGCGCTAATGAGCAAGCAGAAAGCTCCCCGCCGCGTCGCGGATAACGAGGCGCTGGCTGTCGGTACGACCATTCGTGGTTCGGCTCAGAAGCTGAACCTCGTCGCCGGTCTGATCCGTGGCAGGAAGGTCGAAGAAGCGATGAACATCCTCGCTTTCTCGACCAAGGCGATGGCTGTCGATGCGCGCAAGGTTCTGGCCAGCGCGATCGCCAATGCCGAGAACAACCACAACCACAACCTCGACGTTGACGCGCTCGTCGTCGCCGAGGCCAGCGTCGGCAAGTCGATCACCATGAAGCGGTTCGCTACACGCGGCCGTGGCAAGTCCACCCGCATCCTCAAGCCGTTCAGCCGGCTGCGGATCGTGGTGCGCGAAGTCGAGGAGGCCTGATATGGGTCATAAATCCAATCCCATTGGCCTGCGCCTGCAGATCAACCGCACCTGGGACAGCCGGTGGTACGCCGAAGGGCGCAACTACAGCCAGCTGCTCAAGGAAGACGTCGAGCTACGTAAGTACATCGTCGCGACTCTGCCTCAGGCAGCGATCTCGAAGGTGGTGATCGAGCGTCCGGCCAAGCTGTGCCGCATCTCGATCTACGCTGCACGCCCTGGCGTGATCATCGGCAAGAAGGGTGCCGACATCGAGAAGCTTCGTGCGAAGCTGGCCACCATGACCAGCAGCGACGTGAAGCTGAACATTGTCGAGATCCGCAAGCCGGAAATCGATGCCAAGCTCGTTGCGCAGGGCATTGCCGATCAGCTGATCCGTCGTGTGGCTTTCCGCCGTGCGATGAAGCGTGCGATGCAGTCCGCTATGCGTCTCGGTGCCGAAGGCATCAAGGTGATGTGCGGTGGCCGTCTCGGCGGCGCTGAAATCGCCCGCGTGGAACAGTATCGCGAAGGCCGTGTGCCGCTGCACACACTGCGCGCCAACGTGGATTACGCCGAAGCCGAAGCGCTGACCGCCTATGGGGTGATCGGCATCAAGGTGTGGATCTTCAAGGGTGAGATCCTCGGCCACGATCCGATGGCGCAGGACCGGCTGATGATGGAGGCTCAAACCTCCGGCGTCCGCCCGGCGCGTTGAGCTTGAGGTAGAGTAAGCACCATGCTGCAACCGAAGAAAACCAAGTTCCGCAAGGCGTTCAAGGGTCGGATTTCCGGCGACGCCAAGGGCGGCACAGCGCTGAATTTCGGCTCCTACGGCCTCAAGGCCCTGGAACCGGAGCGGATCACCGCTCGGCAGATCGAAGCCGCGCGTCGCGCGATCACGCGTCACATCAAGCGTCAGGGACGTTTGTGGATCCGCGTGTTCCCGGACGTGCCGGTGTCGAAGAAGCCGGCCGAAGTTCGTCAGGGTAAGGGTAAGGGCGCGAACGAATATTGGGCCGCGCGGGTAAAGCCGGGCCGCATTCTGTTTGAACTCGACGGCGTTTCTGGCCCGCTGGCCGCTGAAGCCTTCAGCCGTGCGGCGATGAAGTTGCCGATCAAGACCAAGGTTGTTGCTCGTCTGGGCGACACCTCGCACCTGGGAGGCGAATGATGGCCCAGTCGAATTTCGAGGACCTTCGCGTCAAGACCGACGACCAGCTGAGCGATCAGCTGACGGAATTGAAGCGCGAGCAGTTCAATCTGCGGTTCCAGGCTGCCACCAGCCAGCTCGAGCGTCCTGCGCGGATCAAGGAAGTCCGTCGCGAGATCGCTCGCATCAAGACGCTGCAGACCGAACGTTCGCGTTCGGCTGCGCAGGCTTAAGGAGCTAGACGATGCCGAAGCGCATCCTGATCGGGACCGTCGTCTCCGACAAGACCGACAAGACCGTGACTGTGAACGTCGAGCGTCGAGTGAAGCACCCGTTGTACGGGAAGATCATTCGTCGTTCGAAGAAGTATCACGCTCACGACGAAGCGAACGAGTTCAAGCCCGGCGATACCGTCCGCATCGAAGAGACGCGGCCGATCTCCAAGACCAAGACGTGGAAGGTTCTTGATCGAGTACAGGCCGGTAAGGGCCAGGCGATCGAAGCGAACCTCGACGTTGAGGCTGCGGGTAACTGAGCCTTGCGGCTCACGGTTTCCTGTGTAGGGAGCCGGGACGAATAGCGAATTTGGAACTGCCGGACTTGTTCCGGCAAGCCATTGAGAAGGAACCGGATCTATGATCCAGATGCAGTCCAATCTCGACGTCGCGGACAACAGCGGCGCGAAGCGCGTTCAGTGCATCAAGGTGCTGGGCGGGTCGAAGCGTCGGACCGCTTCCGTCGGTGACGTGATCGTCGTCTCCGTCAAGGAGGCGCAACCGCGCGCTCGCGTAAAGAAGGGCGACGTTCACCGCGCGGTGATCGTTCGCACGAAGAAGGACGTACGCCGCCCCGATGGCAGCGTGATCCGCTTCGATTCCAACGCAGCGGTGCTCGTGAACAAGAACGAGGAGCCGATCGGCACTCGTATCTTCGGCCCGGTGGTGCGTGAACTGCGCTCCAAGGGTTTCATGAAGATCATCTCGCTTGCTCCGGAGGTACTGTAATGGCCGCCGCGAAGATCAAGAAGGGCGATAAGGTCGTCGTGCTTTCGGGCAAGGACAAGGGACGCACCGGTACGGTGACCCAGGTTCTTCCGAAGGTTGGCAAGGTTGTTGTCGACGGCGTCAATGTCGCCGCTCGTCACCGCAAGCCGAGCCAGACGAACCCGCAGGGCGGCATTGACCGTGCGCCCGCTCCGATGGCGATCAGCAAGGTCGCCGTGGCCGATCCCAAGGACGGTAAGCCCACCCGCGTCCGCTTCGAAGAGAAGGACGGGAAGAAGGTGCGCGTTGCCGTTAAATCCGGGGAAACGATCGATGGCTGACACCTATACCCCCCGCCTGAAGAAGGCTTATGACGAGCGCATCGCCAAGGCGATGACCGAGAAGTTCGGCTACACGAACCGTTTCGAGGTTCCGAAGCTGGAAAAGATCACGCTCAACATGGGCGTCGGCGAAGCGAGCCAGGACAAGAAGAAGGTCCAGACCGCTGCCGAGGAAATGGAGCTGATCGCCGGTCAGAAGCCGGTAATCACCAAGGCCAAGAAGTCGATCGCGCAGTTCAAGCTGCGTGAAGGCATGCCGATCGGTTGCAAGGTAACCCTGCGTAGCGATCGCATGTACGAATTTCTTGATCGTCTGGTGACCATCGCGATGCCGCGCATCCGCGACTTCCGTGGGGTCAACCCGAAGTCGTTCGATGGCAACGGCAACTATGCGATGGGCCTCAAGGAACAGATCGTGTTCCCTGAGATCAGCTACGACAAGATTGAGAAGGTGCGTGGGCTCGACATCATTGTCACCACCACTGCCAAGACCGACGACGAAGCACGTGAGCTGCTCCGCCTGTTTGGTTTCCCGTTCCCGGCCGATGAGTCCGCCGAAGAGAAGGAGGCGGCATAAGCCGCTTCAGGAGAGCTTAAGTCCATGGCGAAACTGAGTTCCATCAATAAGAACGAGCGGCGCAAGGCGCTCGTCAAGAAGTATGCCGCGAAGTACGCGAAGCTTAAGGCGATCGCGGACGACCAGTCGCTTGACGAAAGCGAACGACTGATCGCGCGCCTCAAGCTGGCGGAAATTCCGCGCAACGGGAATCCCACCCGCGTGCGTAACCGCTGTGCAACCACTGGCCGCCCGCGCGGCTATTACCGCAAGTTCGGCGTCAACCGTATTGAGCTCCGGAACCTTGGCAACAAGGGTTTGATCCCCGGGCTTACCAAGTCGAGCTGGTGAGGACCTAGAACATGGCACTGACCGATCCCCTGGGTGATATGCTCACCCGCATCCGCAACGGCCAGCAGGCGAAGAAGGACTCCGTCCTGTCGCCCGCGTCGAAGCTGCGCGCCAACGTGCTCGAGGTTCTCCAGCGCGAAGGTTACATCCGTGGCTACACGCAGGACTCGTCGGGCAAGCACCCGGCGCTGCGGATTGAACTGAAGTATTTCGAAGGCGAGCCCGCCATCAAGCACGTGGCCCGCGTCTCCAAGCCGGGTCGGCGCGTATATTCTGGCAGCCGCGAGCTGCCGACTGTGCGCAACGGTCTTGGCATTTCTATCGTCTCGACGCCTCGTGGTGTGCTTTCGGATGCCGAAGCGCGCGCCCAGAACGTCGGCGGCGAAGTGCTGGCGGAGGTGTTCTGATGAGCCGCATCGGTAAAAGACCGGTGGCGATCCCGAGCGGAGTCACCGCTGAGATCGGCGAAGACACGCTGAGCGTGAAGGGCCCCAAGGGCACTCTGACGCTGGGTCTGTCGGACCTGGTCAAGTACAAGCTGGAAGACGGTTCGCTATTGGTCGAGCCGGCTAACGACGGCAAGGCTGCGCGTAGTCACTGGGGCATGCAGCGCACGCTGGTTGCCAACCTCGTCGAAGGTGTGACGCAGGGCTTCTCGAAGGTTCTCGAGATCACCGGCGTTGGTTATCGTGCTCAGGCGCAGGGCCAGAAGCTGAAGCTTCAGCTCGGCTACAGCCACGATGTCGAACTCGACGTTCCGGCAGGTGTCGAAGTGAAGACGCCGGACCAGACCACCGTCGAAGTGAGCGGGATCGACAAGCAGGCGGTCGGCCAGTTCGCCGCTGAAATCCGTCGCTGGCGGAAGCCGGAGCCTTACAAGGGCAAGGGCATCAAGTACCGCGGCGAGTACATCTTCCGCAAGGAAGGGAAGAAGAAGTAAGATGGCCAAGCTTTCTCTTTTTGATCGCCGCCGTCGCCGTGTCCGCACGGCGTTGCGCAAGCGCTCCGGATCGCGTCCTCGGCTTTCCGTGCACCGCACGGGTCGCCACATCTACGCGCAGATCATCGATGACGCCCAGGGTCGCACCCTGGCTGCTGCTTCCACGCTGGGCGTGAGCGGTGCGACTGTCGATGCTGCCGTGAAGGTGGGCAAGGACATCGCCGAAGCTGCGAAAAAGGCGGGCGTGACGGCTGTCGTGTTCGATCGCGGCGGCTTCCTGTTCCATGGTCGCGTCAAGGCGCTGGCCGATGCCGCGCGTGAAGGCGGGCTGGAGTTCTGATGATGGCTGACGAAAACAACACCGGTGAAGTGGCGGTGGAAGCCGTCGCAACCGAAGGTACCGAACAGCAGCAGCGCGAGCCGCGCGGTCGTGGTGGCCGTGGACGCGGCGGTCGCGATGGCGACAATCGTGGCCGTGGTGGCCGTGGTCGCGACGATCGTCGTGGCCGTGGTGGCGACGATGACGGTGGTGAAGAGCTGATCGAAAAGCTGGTTCACATCAACCGCGTCTCGAAGACGGTGAAGGGCGGCAAGCGCTTCGGCTTCGCAGCGCTGGTCGTGGTCGGTGACGGCAAGGGTCGCGTTGGCTTCGGCCACGGCAAGGCCCGCGAAGTTCCGGAAGCGATCACCAAGGCGACTGCTTCGGCCAAGAAGAAGATGATCCGCGTTCCGCTGAAGGAAGGCCGCACGCTGCACCATGACGGCAAGGGTCACTTTGGCGCTGGCAAGGTCAACGTTCGTTCGGCTCCTGCGGGTACCGGCATCATCGCTGGTGGTCCGATGCGCGCCGTGTTCGAGAGCCTGGGTGTCGCCGACGTCGTTTCGAAGTCGATCGGTACGTCCAATCCCTACAACATGATCCGCGCCACTTTCGACGCGCTTGGCACGCAGACTTCGCCGAAGTCGGTTGCTCAGCGTCGTGGCAAGAAGGTCGCTGACCTGCTGGGTCGTGGCGGTGCTAGCGAAGCGGAAGCTGAAGCTGCCGCTGAAGCCATCGCGGAGTAAGCTGACATGGCGAAGATCAAGATCAAGCAGATCGGTTCCCCGATCCGCCGTCCGGAATCGCAGAAGAAAATTCTGATCGGTCTCGGTCTCGGCAAGATGAACCGCGTGGTCGAGCTGGAGGACACCCCCGAGGTGCGCGGCGCGATTGCCAAGCTTCCGCACATGGTTGCGGTAGTCGATTGATGTTTACCCACCCCGCCGTTATGGCGGGGTGGCTTTTCACCGCCGGGGGATCTTGCTTAAGGCGAGCTCCCACGGCGGATTGTTTATTTTTGGCGCGAACATAGCGAAAGCGAGTGCAAGACATGAAACTGAATGACATCCGCGACAACCCCGGCGCCCGCAAGGGCCGTATCCGCGTTGGACGCGGTATCGGTTCGGGCAAGGGCAAGACCGGCGGTCGTGGCCAGAAGGGCCAGAAGAGCCGTTCGGGCGTCGCGATCAAGGGCTTCGAAGGCGGTCAGATGCCGCTGCACATGCGTCTGCCGAAGCGCGGCTTTAACAACCCGTTCGGCAAGGATTATGCAGAGGTCAACCTCGGCCAGATCCAGAAGCTGGTCGACGCGGGTAAGCTCGATGCCAAGGCTGTCGTCGATCATGACGCGCTGAAGGCTGCTGGCGTTGCCCGTGGTGGCAAGGACGGCGTTCGTCTGCTCGGCAAGGGCGAGCTGACCACGAAGGTTTCGTTCAAGGTTGCGGGCGTGTCGAAGGGCGCGGTTGCTGCTGTTGAGAAGCTTGGTGGCGCGGTTGAAGTGATCGTCGCTCGTGACCCGGCAGCGCTCGCCGCGGCCAAGAAGGGCACGGCCAAGGCTGCAAAAGCCAAATAATCCGACGGATTCGCGAGGCGGGGGCTGTTGCATCCCCGTCTCGCGCCTATATGGCTGACCTGAACAGGGAGCGGGGCCTTATCCGCCCGGCCAGGCAAGGCATTTACCACCGATGGCATCACGCGCCGACAATATCGCGAGCAATCTAAGTCTCGCCAACTTCTCCAAGGCGACCGAGCTCAAGCAGCGTATCTGGTTCACCATCGGTGCACTGATCGTTTTTCGCTTTCTGAGCTTCGTCCCGCTGCCGGGCGTAAACCCGCTGATTCTGGAGACGCTCTACGATCAGACGCGGGGCGGGATTCTCGACCTCTTCAACACGTTCTCCGGCGGTAGCCTTGAACGCATGAGCCTCATCGCGCTGGGCGTGATGCCTTACATCACCGCCTCGATCGTGGTGCAGCTTGCTGCGGCTCTGCACCCGTCGCTGATGGCGTTGAAGAAGGAAGGCGAGGCTGGCCGCAAGAAGCTCAACCAATATACGCGTTACGGCACGGTGTTGCTGTGCGCGGTGCAGGGCTGGTTCCTCGCCTCCGGTCTCGAAGCCTACGGTGCGCAGAGCGGCCTTCAGGCTGTTGTCGAACCGGGCGTGAGCTTCCGCGTGATGGCCGTGATCAACCTGATCGGCGGCACGATGTTCCTCCTGTGGCTGGGTGAACAGATCACCAGCCGCGGCATCGGTAACGGCGTTTCACTCATCATCATGGCGGGCATCGTTGCCCAGTTCCCGACCTTTACCGCGAACCTGTTCGAAGGCGGCCGTACTGGCTCCATCAGCATGTTCGTGATCGTCGGCTTCGTGGTGATGATTGTCGGCCTGGTTCTGTTCATGTGCTTCATGGAGCGCGCCCAGCGGCGCCTGCTGGTCCAGTATCCCAAGCGCGCCACTGCACGCGGCGTGATGCAGGCGGACCGCAGCCACCTTCCGTTGAAGCTCAACATGGCGAACGTGATCCCGCCGATTTTCGCCAGTTCGCTGCTTCTGCTGCCGCTGACGATCAGCCAGTTCGCTGGCAATTCGGTGGCGACGGACAGCACGTCCTATCGCGTGATCCAGTCGTTGAACCAGTATCTGGCTCATGGTCAGCCGCTTTACATGACGCTCTATGCTGCGGGCATCCTGTTCTTCACGTTCTTCTACACCGCGGTTGTCTTCAACCCGGAAGAGACGGCGGAGAACCTGAAGAAGAATGGCGGGTTCATTCCCGGCATTCGTCCCGGCAAACGCACGGCTGAATATCTCGACTACGTTCTCACCCGCATCACGGTGATCGGCGCGCTCTACCTCACGCTTGTGTGTGTGCTGCCCGAATACATGATCGCGCAGACCGGTATTCCGCTGTTCCTCGGCGGCACCAGCCTGTTGATCGTGGTCAACGTGACGGTGGATACGATCAGTCAGATCCAGTCTCACCTGCTGGCTCACCAGTATGGCGATCTGATCAAGAAGGCGAAGCTGAAAGGCCGGCTGCGCTAAGGCGCGCCGCTCTGGCGGGGGTACGCGATGAATATTATTCTGCTGGGCCCTCCGGGAGCGGGTAAGGGTACTCAAGCAACTCTGCTCGTAGACGGTCGCGGTATGCGGCAGCTCTCGACCGGCGACATGCTGCGCGCGGCTGTTGCGGCGCAAACACCGGTAGGTCTTGAGGCGAAGGCTGTAATGGATCGCGGCGAACTGGTGTCTGACGCCATCGTCACGGCCCTGATCGATGCCGAGCTGGAGGCAATGGGTCCGGACGTCGGGGCGATCTTCGATGGCTATCCGCGTACCGCCGACCAGGTGGATCAACTTGATAGCGTTCTGGCGCGTCACGGTCGCAAGCTTGATCATGTGATCGAGCTTGAAGTGAACGAGGATGAACTCGTTCGCCGTATCGTCGGCCGTTACACCTGTGCGTCTTGCGGCGAAGGTTACCACGACGAGTTCAAGAAGCCGGCCGTAGACGCTGTGTGCGATCGTTGCGGCAGCACCGAGTTCAAGCGTCGCAAGGACGATAACGAAGAAACCGTTCGTACGCGCATGGCGGAATACCGCGCCAAGACCGCGCCGATTCTGCCGGTCTATGAACAGCGTGGGCTGGTGGCGCGCGTTGATGGCATGGCGGCTATCGAAGAAGTCAGCACCGCTATCGCCGGTATTCTCGGCGACTCGTAACGAGTGGGGAGGGCGGTTTCTCCCCCTCCACGACGGGGCGCGGCTTTGACGGCGCCCCCTTTTTACTATAATTGTACCGCAGATACTGTCCCTCCGGCGCTTCGTTCCGGATCCGGTGGTTATGCGCGTGTTTGGCGGTTGACGGCACTGCCGATTCCTCCTAAGCGCGCCATTCATTCGACACAGACGGGGCAGTTCGGCGGCGGGCCATTAGCGCCAGCTCATCCGGACCTGTTGCTGTTGGCAATTGCTTCGTCCACGTCGAATGAGCAACGCGATGAGATAGGGGGCGCGCCCAGCCGAACGGCGAATAGCGTCGATCCCCTGTGGAGCATGGAGAACTAAGTGGCTCGTATTGCCGGGGTAAACCTCCCCACCAACAAGCGCGTGATTATCGCGCTCACCTACATCCACGGTATCGGTCCGACGACGGCGAAGAAGATCGCCGACAAGCTGGGCATCGATCACAGCCGCCGCGTGCAGGATTTGTCCGACGGTGAAGTGCTGCAGATCCGCGAAGCCATTGATGCTGACTACACCGTGGAAGGCGACCTTCGTCGCGACACCGCGATGAACATCAAGCGTCTGATGGATCTCGCCTGCTACCGCGGCCTGCGTCACCGCAAGGGTCTTCCCGTTCGCGGCCAGCGCACCCACACCAACGCCCGTACCCGCAAGGGCAAGGCCAAGCCGATCGCCGGCAAGAAGAAGTAAGCTCTCGTTCGCGGGTCAGCCGGGTCATGTGCCCTGGGCGGACCAAGCGGAACGGACGGCTTCTTCTCTTTTGGATTTTGGACAGGTAGATACCATATGGCACGCGAACCACAGCGCATCCGTAGGCGGGAGCGCAAAAACATCAGCAGCGGCGTCGCTCACGTCAACGCCAGCTTCAACAACACCATGATCACGATCACGGACGCCCAGGGCAACGCTATCAGCTGGTCGTCGGCCGGCATGATGGGCTTCAAGGGTAGCCGCAAGTCGACGCCGTATGCAGCCCAGGTTGCTGCGGACGATGCGGGTAAGAAGGCCGCCGAACATGGCGTTCGTACGCTCGAAGTCGAGATCAAGGGCCCGGGTTCGGGTCGTGAATCCGCTCTGCGGGCCTTGCAAGCGGTGGGCTTCACCATCACATCCATCCGCGATGTGACGCCGATCCCGCACAACGGTGTAAGGCCGTCCAAGCGCCGCCGCGTCTGATCGAGCCTGCCGGCGGTGTCAGAGCCGCTCAGTGAATTCGCATCGGCCGCGGCGCTCTCCCAAGCGCTCTGCGGCCGCTGCATTAGAACTTTGTCCCAAGGGGAAGTCCATGTCCGTCAACACGAAGAACTGGCAGGAACTCAAGAAGCCCAACAGCCTCGACATCAAAAGCGGCGGCGACGGCAAGCGCAAGGCGACTTTCGTTGCTGAACCGCTGGAGCGTGGCTTCGGCCTGACGCTGGGCAACGCCCTGCGTCGTGTGCTGCTGTCCAGCCTTCAGGGCGCCGCGATTACCTCGATCAAGATCGAGAACGTACTGCACGAATTCTCCAGCCTCGCCGGTGTGCGCGAGGATGTGACCGACATCGTGCTGAACGTGAAGCAGATCGCCCTCAAGATGGAAGGCGAAGGCCCGAAGCGTCTTACTCTGGCCAAGACCGGCCCGGGTGACGTCACTGCCGGCGATATCCAGGTCTCCGGTGACATCGAAGTCCTGAACAAGGACCTGGTGATCTGCCGTCTGGACGATGGCGCGACGCTGAACATGGAACTGACCGCTGACAGCGGCAAGGGCTATGTCCCGGCCGTGTCCAACCGTCCGGTCGATGCTCCGATTGGCCTTATTCCGATCGACAGCCTCTATTCGCCCATCAAGCAGGTCAGCTACAAGGTTGAGAATGCTCGCGTTGGCCAGGAACTGGACTACGACAAGCTCTCGATCACTGTGGAAACCGACGGCACAGTTACGCCGGAAGACGCCGTGGCTTATGCCGCTCGCATCCTTCAGGACCAGCTGACGCTGTTCGTCCACTTCGAAGACGGTATCCCGCAGGCCGTGCCGACCATGATCGGTGTTGCCGCGCAGCCGGAAGAAAGCGACGCCAACCAGCTCAACCGTTACCTTCTCAAGAAGGTGGACGAGCTGGAACTATCGGTGCGTTCGGCCAACTGCCTGAAGAACGACAACATCATCTACATCGGCGATCTGGTTCAGAAGACCGAAGCAGAGATGCTGCGCACGCCGAACTTCGGCCGCAAGAGCCTGAACGAGATCAAGGAAGTCCTTTCCAGCATGGGCCTGCGCCTTGGCATGGACATCCCTGGTTGGCCGCCCGAGAACATCGAGGAAATGGCCAAGAAGCTTGAGCAGGAACTGCTCGGTTAATCGCCCATAAGGGCAACGGGTGATGGCGGCGACCCTGACTGCCGCCGGGACCGGGGTACCTCACACGGCCCCCTTACGAACGGAGTATTGAGATGAAGCACGGCATTTCCGGCCGCAAGTTGCAGCGCAAGTCCGGCCACCGCGCCGCCCTTCTGCGCAACATGGCTGCGGCTCTGATCAAGCACGAGCAGATCAAGACCACCACGCCGAAGGCGAAGGAACTGCGTCCTTACGTCGAAAAGCTGATCACGCTGGCAAAGCGTGGCGGCCTTTCGAACCGTCGTCTGGCGCACGCCCGCATTCTGGACGAAGCCCAGGAAAAGAAGCTCTTCGAAGTTCTGGCAGAGCGTTACGCTGGCCGCGAGGGTGGTTACACCCGCATCATCAAGGCAGGCATCCGTGCTTCGGACGCCGCCCCGATCGCGATCATCGAACTGGTCGACCGTGACACGAGCGCCAAGGGTCAGGACAGCGGCCCGGTGGTGAGTGAGGAACTGGAGGAAGCGTAAGCTTTCCTTCCTCACGGGGGTATCCCGAATTGCAAAGGCGGTTACAATCGTTACGGTTGTAACCGCCTTTTGCATTTCTGGAGTACGCGATGCGCCTTCCCGTTATCTCCGTCGCTGTCTATGCGGCGGCTCTCTCTGTTACCGCGCAGGCGCAGCAAATGACCGCACCCGAATATCCCCAAACTCGCCAGGACGGCACGAGCGAAGTACTTTTCGGCGAGACGATTACCGATCCCTATCGCTGGCTTGAAAATGACGTCCGCAATGATGCGGAAGTGGCCGACTGGGTAGAGCGGCAGAACGCGGTCACCAATTCAGTGCTCGCACAGCTCCCGGCTCGCCCCTGGTTCAAGGAGCGGATCGGCCAGCTTTATGACTACGAGCGCTTTTCCACGCCGATCAAGCGCGGCACGCGATATTTCTACGCTCACAACTCGGGCCTGCAAAACCAGAACCCCCTTTATGTGCGGGAAGGGCTGAACGGCCCGGAACGGCTGCTGATCGATCCGAACACTTGGGCGAGCGACGGTGCGACCGCGCTGGATAGCTGGAAGGCCTCTCCGGACGGATCAAAGGTGCTCTATAGTGTCCAGGATGGCGGCACCGACTGGCGTATCCTGCGCGTGCTCGACGTTGCCACCGGTGAAGTGCTCACTGACGAGATCCGTTGGGCCAAGTTCACCGACCTTGCCTGGGTCGGAGAGGAAGGATTCCTCTATTCGCGCTTTCCGGAGCCGGAGGCAGGGCAGGACTTTCAGGCCCTCAACTACGATCAGGCAATTTACTTCCACCGCATCGGCACGCCGCAGAGCGAGGATCAGCGGGTATTCGCCACGCCGGATGATCGTGAAGTCGGCCATTCCGCCAGCGTCACAAGTGACGGTCGCTGGGCGGTCATCACCAGTTCCAAGGGCACCGACGCGCGTTACGAAATTCGCGTGATCGACCTGGCCGCGCGCCAGCAGCAGGGCTGGGCCACCCGCCAGATCGTCAGCGGCTTCGACAATGCATGGAGCCTGATCGACGGCACGGGCGACACCCTGTGGTTCGCGACCAACGAGAACGCTCCGCTCTATCGGATCGCGGCGATCAATCTGGGTCAGGCTGACGCGCAATGGAAGACCGTCGTGCCGGAACAGGCGGAGACGATCGACAGTATCTCATTGGTCGGAGGTCGTTTGATCGTATCCTACCTGAAGGACGCGAGTTCCCTAGCGCGGGTGTTCGATCTTGCGGGTAAAGAGCAGGCACCGGTTGCGCTTGATGGCATCGGCAGCGCCAGCGGCTTCACCGGCCGTCCAGACCAGACAGAAACATTCTACAGCTTCTCCAGCTTCAACCGGCCTGCCACCATCTATCGCCTTGATCTGGCGAGCGGCGAGACATCGGTTTTTGCCGCGCCCAAGCTGGTGTTCGACCCCGAAACCATCGCGGTTGAACAGCGCTTCTACGCCTCCAAAGACGGTACGAAGGTGCCGATGTTCATTGTCCGCCGCAAGGACGTGACCGGGCCTGCGCCGACGATTCTTTATGGCTACGGCGGGTTCGATATTTCGATGACGCCGGGCTTTTCCGCCAGCCGCATGGCATGGGTGGAAGCGGGCGGTGTCTTCGTGGTCGCGAACATTCGCGGCGGCGGGGAGTACGGCAAGGCGTGGCACGATGGCGGGCGCCTGGCCAACAAACAGAACGTATTTGACGACTTCATCGCCGCCGCCGAATTCCTGAAGGCTCAGGGCATCTCCAGCGAAGTCGCAGTGCAGGGTGGCTCCAACGGCGGCCTGCTGGTCGGCGCGGTGGTCAACCAGCGGCCCGATCTGTTCGCGGCGGGCAATGCAGCTGTGGGCGTGATGGACATGCTGCGTTTCGACCGGTGGACCGCTGGTCGCTACTGGGTGGACGATTATGGCTATCCTGACCGCGAGGCTGATTTCAAAGTGCTGCGCGCCTATTCACCGCTGCACAACATCAAGGCCAACACGCCCTATCCAGCGGTCCTCGTAACGACGGCCGACACGGACGACCGGGTCGTTCCGGGGCACAGCTTCAAATACACGGCAGCTCTTCAGGCAGCGAATCTGGGTCCGAAGCCGCAGCTGATCCGCATCGAAACCCGCGCGGGCCACGGATCGGGCAAGCCTACCGACAAGGCGATTGAGGAGGCGGCGGATGTGCTGTCCTTCATGGCGCAGTGGACAGGTTTAAAGCCTCAATAGGTGTGTTCAGCAAAGTTACGTCTTTTATGAACGACGCCTAACAACGCCATTCAGTCAAGCAACATCGCGTCTGACCTAACTCTGTGCCTACGCCGGGCGGGTTGCTCGGGTTCGCATGAGAGGAAAGAGTTATGAAGATCATGTCCAACGGCTTCGCCAAAGGGGCCATCGCCACCGTCGCGGCGGGTGCCATGGCCGTGACCTCGGCGGCCCCTGCCTTCGCGCAGTCGCGTGACCGGGATCGTCGCGACAACGACGGCATCAGTGCTGGTGAGATCATTGCCGGCGCCCTGATCATCGGCGGTATTGCTGCCGTGGCTTCTGCCGCGGGCCGTGATGGCCGTGACCGGTACCGTGGGAACGACCGCTACGACAATCGCTATGACAACCGCGGCGGAAGCTCGCGCAGCGCGGTTGAACAGTGCGTTCGTGCGGCGGAGCGCGGTGCAAGCAGAAGCTCGTATCGCGGCAATGCCAAGGTCACCGACATCCGCAACATCGACCGTAAGCGCGATGGCTACACGGTGAAGGGCCGCATCGCGGTGAACACCATGAACCGTGACTGGCGCCGGGGCGACAACCGCTACGGCCGTGGTTGGGACAACGACTACCGTGGCTGGAATGATCGCTACGCCGGTTATGACTCGGGTAAGTTCACCTGCAAGGTTCAGTACGGCCGGGTCGTCGACATGAAGTACAGCGGTATCCGCGGCCTCTAACCCAAGTCGATGGGCGGTTCAGACTGTCGCAAGTCTGGACCGCCTAATCATGCAAGGCATTCCGGCGCGACGATTGAGTCGGGCCGATTACGCAGGGGTATCTGTTATGGCCCTGAGGACCAGCAAGCTTTCCACCGCCACCGTTATCGCCGCGCTTCTGTCCATGACAGCCACGCCGGTTGCGGCCATGGATCTGCCCAAGGCAGGCCCGACCTCCGTTCACGCTTATGATGCCGATGCGGTCAACGTGAACCGCAGCCGCCGCCATCATTATCGCGACCGGGTGGACGCGGGCGACATCATCGCGGGCGTGCTGATCCTGGGCGGCATCGCAGCCATCGCGAGTGCGGCCAACAAACCGCGCGAGCCGCAGGTCCGCTATCCTGATCGTTATCCGGACCGCTACCCAGACAGTGGCCCGCGTTATGCTCAACCTGGCCGCGCTGGCGGGCAGGGGATGGAGCGTGCCGTCGATATGTGCGTCGATGCCGTGGAGCGTCAGCAGGGCCGGGTCGCCAGCGTTGATGGCGCCAATCGCACCGGCGAAGGTTGGCAGGTTTCCGGCGATCTTGCGCGCGGCGAGGGCTATTCGTGCTGGATCGGCAACGATGGCCAGGTCAACGGCGTGGAAGTTTACGGTGCAGACCGTGGCTACCAGCGTGATGATGGCTACGAAGGCGGCAGCTACGATGGCTCGGCCTACCAGCCGGCCGGCGACCGCCAGTGGGATGACGAAAGCTATGCCCGCGCGCGCGCGGCCGTGGGTTCACCGCCGCCTTATCAGACGGCGCAGGCCAGCGGTCACTGACGCTCGCGCGAGTAAGAAGGAAGCTCTATCTTCCAGATGAGGGCTGCCCCGCGCAGTGCGAAGGCTACCACGGCGGCGGCAATGCCCAACGGTGCGCTCGGCAGTCCGATTGCATCGCCCACGGCATAGATCGCGGCGCCTGCTGCTGCGGCCGTGACGTAGAGTTCCGGCCGCATCAGGATAGAAGGAACGCCCGCAACCACGTCGCGGACGATGCCGCCCACGCATCCGGTCACTACGCCAAGGATCGCAGCGGGCAGGTGGTCCACGCCGAATGCCAGTGCCTTGGCGGTGCCAAGAGCGGTGAACGCCCCAAGGCCGATAGCGTCGGCCCATTCCAGCAACTGACCGTCCCACCAGTGGCGCGGGGTCCACCAGACGATCAGTGAAACGCCCAGCACCACTGCTGCAACCCAGGGGTCGCGCAGCCAGAACGCCTGAGTTCCGATAAGAACGTCACGCACAGACCCGCCGCCGACGCCAGTAAGCAGGGCAAAGAAGCAGGCGGTAACAAAGGTTTGCCGCATCTTCGCGGCCTGCAATGCACCGCTGAGCGCGAACACGGCCATGCCGCCCAGCTCAAGCAGCGGGGGCAGGGAAGGCGGGATGGTGGCTGCGGCGGTCATGCGGTCACCCGCGCCTTGCGCCTGCGGAACAGCAGGATGCAGCCCATAAGCGAACCTGCGATGCCGAGCACGGCAAACGTCACCACGAAGGGATTGTGCGAATCCTCGCGTCCCACGGGGTCCATGATGTGCAGGCCCCACATCAGGTCATAGAGCCGCCATTGGCCTGTTCGCAGAGACAGGACCTCACCCGTCACGTCGTCGATGTAGAGCCGGGTGCCATCTGCGAATACGGCCTGCCAAACAGAGCCTGCGGTGCGGGCTTCGTGCGGTGCCTCGTCACCCGCGAAATAGGTGAGCGTTTCGAGCGCTCCCTTGCCAGCGTAAGTGGCCGTCGCGATACGGCGCGCCTCTGGTTCCAGAACGGGGGGTAGAGCCTGACCCGTGGTGGGTGAGTAACGCCAGCGGCGGCCGTCTTCTGCGACGATCAGCCAAACGGGGCCGTCGGCTTGCGACGTGAGGTGAGCGTCGCGGATGCGCTCACCCAGATTGCTCGGGAACGCGACGCCAGCGGGGTCGATTGCGCCCGGTGCAGCGCGCAGATGATCGCCGCGCACTTCTTCGATCGGGCGGGCTACCATGACGAGGCCGGTCACAACCCACATCAGGATCGGCAGACCGACCACCCAGCCGAGCCAAATGTGCCAGCGTGCGAAACGCTGCATAATGCGTAACCTTGCCATGTCGCGGGACTAGCCCGCTTCGACGCGCAAGGCGAGTGGGTGCGGGTCGATCAGTCCGTGGCGAACAATTGGCCGAGATCGGCAAAGGCCTTCATCTCGATCGCGTTGCCACTGGGGTCGCGGAAGAACATCGTCGCCTGTTCACCCGGCTGATCCTTGAAGCGGATGTGCGGTTCGATCACGAACTCGGTGCCAGCGGCCGTCAGGCGGTCGGCCAGCGACTGCCAGTCTTTCAGCGTCAGCACGATGCCGAAGTGGGGCACGGGCACATCGTGACCATCCACCGGGTTTGACGCGGCGGGTGCGGTGCCTTCGGCCAGATGGGCAACGATCTGATGGCCGTAGAAGTCGAAGTCGATCCAGTGGTCGCTGCTGCGCCCTTCCGGGCACCCGATCACGCCGCCCCAGAATGCGCGGGCGGCGGACAGGTCATGGACCGGGAAGGCCAGGTGGAACGGACGCAGCGCCATGCGAGACGATCCGACCGTCAGATGTGGATCGGCTTGCCCCGCACACCCATGGCCGCTTCCTTCAGCGCTTCGGAGTGCGTCGGGTGAGCGTGGCAGGTGTAGGCGATGTCTTCGCTCGTCGCTCCGAATTCCATGCCCAACGCAGCTTCCGCGATCATCGTGCCGGCAACGGTGGCGATGCACCACACGCCCAGCACGCGGTCAGTTTCCGCATCGGCGATGACCTTCACGAAGCCATCGGGTTCGCGATTGGTCTTGGCGCGGCTGTTGGCGAGCATCGGGAACTTGCCGACCTTGATCTCGCCGCGTTCCTTAGCCTGTTCTTCCGTCAGGCCGACGCCCGCGATCTCCGGCATGGTGTAGACGACGCTCGGGATCACGGCGTGGTTCACGATGCCCGTCTGCCCGGCGATGTTCTCCGCCACGGCGATGCCTTCGTCTTCAGCCTTATGAGCCAGCATCGGGCCGGGGATCACGTCGCCGATGGCCCAGACGCCATCGATACGGGTGCGGAAATCGTGGTCGGTTTCGATCTGGCCGCGCTGGTTCACTTCCAGCCCAATCTTGTCGAGGCCCAGCCCATCGGTGTTCGGCCGCCGTCCGATGGAGACGAGCACGCAGTCAGCCTCCAGCGTTTCGGACGCGCCGCCCGCAGCCGGTTCCAGCGTCAGAGTGGCCTTCTTGCCCTTTACGGTGCAGCCGGTGACCTTGGTCGACAGGCGCAGTTCCATGCCCTGCTTCTTGAACAGCTTCGCCGCTTCCTTGCGCACGTCGCCATCCATGCCCGGCAGAAGCTGGTCGAGGAATTCGACCACGGTCACGTTCGCGCCCAGACGGCGCCACACGCTGCCGAGTTCCAGCCCGATCACGCCGCCACCGATGACGACCATGTTCTTGGGCACTCGGTCGAGAGCCAGCGCACCGGTGGAATCTACCACGATGCCCTTGTCATTATCGACATCGACGCCCGGAAGCGGGGTGACGGAAGAGCCGGTGGCGATGATCACGTTCTTCGCGGTGACGATCTGGTCGCCGACCTTGACGGTGTGGGCGTCCTGGAAGGTGGCGTAGGCCTTCAGCCAGGTGACCTTGTTCTTCTTGAACAGGTATTCGATGCCGCCGGTCAGATCCTTCACCGCCGCGGACTTTTCACCCTGCAACTTGCTGAGATCGAGCGTGACCTTGCCGGTTTCGACGCCGAACTTCGCCAGCGTGCCGTGTGCGGCTTCTTCAAACAGTTCAGAACCGTGCAGCAGCGCCTTGGAAGGGATGCAGCCGACGTTGAGGCAGGTGCCGCCCAGCGTCTCGCGACCTTCGGCGCAGGCGGTCTTCAGACCAAGCTGCGCCGCGCGGATCGCCGCGACGTATCCGCCGGGACCGGAGCCGATGACGAGGACGTCATAGTCGTAGGTTGCGTCTGCCATGTCCTACCTTTTCGTCGTCCCCGCACGGCGGGGAACAGTATTCGCGCCTCCCACTTGGGGAGGGGCGGTATGTCTTACAAATCGATCAGCAGACGCATCGGATCTTCGATCGCGTCCTTGATGATCTTCAGCGCTGTCACAGCCTCGCGACCATCGATCAGGCGGTGATCGTAGCTGAGGGCGAGGTACATCATCGGGCGGATGACGACCTGGCCGTTGCGCGCCACGGGGCGATCTTCGATGCGGTGCAGGCCGAGCACCGCGCTCTGCGGCGGGTTGATGATCGGCGTGCTCATCAGGCTGCCGAAAACGCCGCCATTGCTGATCGTGAAGGTGCCGCCGGTCATGTCAGCCATGGTCAGCGTGCCGTCCTTGGCCTTCTGGCCATAGCCAGCGATCGCCTGTTCGATTTCCGCAAAGCTCATCGCGTCGGCATTGCGGACCACAGGCACCACGAGGCCGTTCGGCGCGCTGACCGCGACGGAGATGTCCACGAAGTCGTGATAGACGATCTCGTCGCCTTCGATCTTCGCGTTGACCGCCGGAACGTCCTTCAGCGCAAGGCACGCGGCCTTCGCGAAGAAGCTCATGAAGCCTAGCTTGATGCCGTGCTTCTTGGCGAACATGTCCTTGTAGGCTTCGCGCGCTTCGATCACGGCAGTCATGTCGCAATCGTTGAAGGTGGTGAGCAGCGCAGCTTCTTCCTGCGCGCCCTTCAGGCGGCGGGCGATGGTCTGGCGCAGGCGGGTCATCTTGACCCGTTCCTCGCGGCGTTCACCGGTCGAACCTGCGGCAGGTGCCGGGGCAGGGGCGCTGGTCGAGGGAGCCGGTGCGGCTTCCTTCGCCTTGGCGGCTGCGATCACGTCTTCCTTGGTCAGGCGCCCGTCCTTGCCGGTGCCACGAATGGCAGTCGGATCGACCCCATGTTCCAGCACCGCGCGGCGCACGGCGGGGGAAAGGGTGGTCGTCTGGTCGGTATCGTCCGCAGCAGCCGGAGCGGGGGCAGAAGTCGGAGCCGGTGCAGGCGGGGCCTGATCGCGCGGCTGCGCCTTGTCGCGCTCCTTGACCTCGGTGGTCTCACCCGCACTTTGGCTGTCTTCGATCAGCGCGATCACCGCGCCGACGTTCACCGTGTCACCAACGGCGACGATCTGTTCGCCCATCACGCCGGCAACGGGCGAGGGTACTTCCAGCGCCACCTTGTCGGTTTCAAGGCTGGCGATCGGTTCGTCCAGCTTCACGGGATCGCCGGGCTTCTTCAGCCATTCGCCGATCGTCGCTTCGGTCACCGACTCGCCCAGTGCGGGAACTTTGACTTCAATAGCCATGACTTACTCTCAGCCCTTCTTACGGCGACGAATTTCGGAACGGACGGATAGACCCAGCGCATCTGCGACCAGCGCGGCCTGTTCCGCCATGTGGCGGCTGGCGAGGCCGGTTGCAGGCGATGCCGCAGGCGCACGCCCGGCGTAACGGGCGCGGGCAACCTTGCTGCCCGCTTCCATCAACGCCTCTTCAATGAACGGTTCCACGAAGAACCAGCCGCCGTTGTTGCGGGGTTCTTCCTGACACCAGACGACTTCTTCCAGCGCGGTCATGCGCGACAGGCGCAGCGCCAGCGGCTCACCCGGGAACGGGTAAAGCTGTTCGATCCGCACGATCGAGGTATCGGTTAGCTCTTCACGGTCGCGCGCTTCGAACAAGTCATAAGCGACCTTGCCGGAACACAGCACCAGCCGACGGATCTTGTCGTCCGGAATCTCCACGCGGTCGGAAAGGATGCGCTTGAAGTGGCTGTTCGCGGTGAACTCGTCAGCGCTGCTCTTCGCCAGCGGATGGCGCAGCAGGCTCTTCGGAGTCATGATGACCAGCGGCTTGCGGAACGGACGCAGCATCTGCCGGCGCAGAACGTGGAAGTAGTTCGCCGGGCTGGTGATGTTGCACACTTGGATATTGTCGCCCGCACAAAGCTGCAGGAAACGTTCCAGACGGGCGGAGGAGTGCTCCGGCCCCTGGCCTTCGTAACCGTGCGGCAGCAGGAGCACGAGGCCGTTTGCGCGCAACCACTTGGCTTCGCTGGCGGCGATGTACTGATCGATGATGATCTGCGCGCCGTTCGCGAAGTCACCGAACTGCGCTTCCCACAATACCAGTGTCTTAGGATCGGCGCTGGCAAAGCCATATTCGAAGCCCAGCACGCCGTATTCGCTTAGCGGGCTGTCATAGACCTCGAACTTGCCGTGCGGCAGCGTGGTCAGCGGGATGTACTTGCGCTCGGTGTCCTGATCGACCCAGATCGCGTGGCGCTGGCTGAAGGTGCCGCGACCGGAATCCTGGCCGGAAAGGCGCACGCCGAAGCCTTCTGTGACAAGGCTGCCGAACGCGAGCGATTCAGCCGTTGCCCAGTCGAAGCCTTCGCTCGTTTCGAACGCCTGACGGCGCCCGTCGATCACGCGGGCCAGCGTCTTGTGGATGTTCAGGTCGTCCGGAACCGTGGTCAGAGTGCGGCCGAGGCTGTCGAACAGCTTGCGGTCCACGGCGGTGTCCACGTTGCGACGCGCGGTTTCGGGATCAGCGGGGCGGTGCAGACCACTCCAGCGTCCGCCGAACCAGTCGGCCTGGTTCGCCTTGTAACCCTTGCCCGCTTCGAACTCGGTCTCGAGCAGCGCTTCGAATTCGTAGCGCATGTGCTGGGCAGCCTCGGCGTCGATCACGCCTTCGGAAACCAGCCGTTCGGCATAAATGTCGCTCACGCGCGGATGCTTGCGGATCTTCGCGTACATCAGCGGCTGGGTGAAGCTGGGTTCGTCGCCTTCGTTGTGGCCGAAGCGGCGATAGCACCACATGTCGATCACGATGTCGCGCTTGAAGGTCTGGCGGTATTCGATGGCCAGCTTGCAGGCGAACGTCACCGCTTCGGGATCGTCGCCGTTAACGTGCAGGATCGGCGCCTGAACACCCTTCGCCACGTCGGACGGGTAGGGGCTGGAACGCGCGAATTGCGGGCTGGTGGTGAAGCCGATCTGGTTGTTGATGACGAAGTGCAGGCACCCGCCAGTGTTGTAGCCGCGTACGTCGGAGAAGCCGAAGCACTCCCACACGATGCCCTGTCCGGCAAAGGCCGCGTCGCCGTGGATCAGCACCGGCAACACCTGCTGGTGCGCCGAAAGATCGTCGCGGATCGCCTGCTGGGCGCGGGTCTTGCCCAGCACCACGGGGTCAACCGTTTCGAGGTGGCTGGGGTTCGGCACCAGGCTCATGTGAACCTTGGCCCCGTCGAACTCGCGGTCGGTGCTGGTGCCGAGGTGATACTTCACGTCGCCCGATCCGCCCACGTCTTCCGGGTTGGCGGTGCCGCCGGAGAATTCGTGGAAGATCACGCGGTATGGCTTGGCCATCACGTTGGCGAGCACGTTCAGGCGGCCGCGGTGGGCCATGCCGTAGATGATCTCGCGCACGCCGAGCGAGCCGCCATACTTGATGACCGCTTCCAGAGCCGGGATCATCGATTCACCGCCGTCCAGGCCGAAGCGCTTGGTGCCGACGTATTTCTTGCCGAGGAACTTTTCGTATTCCTCGCCGCGGATCACCGCGCCAAGGATCGCCTTCTTGCCTTCCGGCGTGAAGGTGATGACGTTGTCAGGCCCTTCGATGCGGTCCTGAAGGAAACGGCGTTCCTCCACGTCCGCGATGTGCATGTATTCGAGGCCGACGTTGCCGCAGTAATTCTTGCGCAGAATGTCCACCAGCTCGCGCACGGTGGTCCATTCGAGGCCGAGATTTCCGCCGAGGAACACCGGCCGGTCCAGCGCCTCGCCGGTGAAGCCGAAGTATTCCGGCGTCATGTCGGCCGGGATTTCGTGCGTCGCCAGACCCAGCGGGTCGAGGTTTGCCGCCAGATGCCCACGCACGCGATAGGTGCGAACCAGCGTCATCGCCTGGATGGAATCGTGGGCGGCCCGCTCGATCGCGCCTTCGTCCACGACCTTGCCAGCCTTGGCCGATGCCTCCTTGATGGCGATCTTCATCGCCGTGGGATCCATCGCGTCCGTCAGGTCGCCGCCGTCGCCGAACAGCGGCCAACGGGTGTTGGCCCAGCTCGGGCCGGGTTGCGGCCCGTCTGGCGTGTCCAGCTCGGGAAGGAAATTCTGCGCTTCGTTACCCATCGGGCGGTCCTTGGAATCCCAACTCAGGAGGAAAAGGTTACGCGAGTTCCTTCAACAAACCGTCAAGCGTGGTGCCCAGTTCACTGGGGGAAGCGGCGACGCGTACGCCAGCTTCTTCCATCGCTGCGATCTTGTCTTCTGCGCCGCCCTGGCCACCCGAAACGATGGCGCCGGCATGGCCCATGCGGCGGCCCGGAGGGGCGGTGCGACCGGCGATGAAGCCGACCACGGGCTTCTTGCGCCCGCGCTTCGCCTCGTCCTTCAGGAACTGCGCAGCTTCTTCTTCCGCGCTGCCACCGATCTCGCCGATCATGATAATGCTCTTCGTTTCGTCGTCGGCCAGGAACAGTTCCAGCACGTCGATGAAGTTGGTGCCGTTCACCGGGTCACCGCCGATGCCGACAGCGGTCGTCTGGCCCAGACCGATCTGGCTGGTCTGGAACACCGCTTCGTAGGTCAACGTGCCTGAACGGCTGACAACCCCGACCGAACCCTGCCGGAAAATGTTGGCCGGCATGATGCCGATCTTGCATTCGCCGGGCGTCAGGACACCGGGGCAGTTCGGGCCGATCAGACGCGACTTGCTGCCCGAAAGCGCACGCTTCACGCGCACCATGTCCAGCACCGGAATGCCTTCGGTGATCGCCACGATCAGCTCTACCTCGGCGTCGATCGCTTCGAGGATCGAGTCCGCAGCGAAGGGCGGCGGAACGTAGATCACGCTGGCGGTCGCGCCGGTCGCGTGCTTCGCTTCGGCCACGGTGTCGAACACCGGCAGGCCCAGATGCGACTGCCCACCCTTGCCGGGGGTCACGCCGCCGACCATGGCCGTGCCATAATCAAGCGCCTGCTGCGTGTGGAATGTGCCGGTCTCACCGGTCATACCCTGGGTAATGACCTTGGTGTTCTTGTCGATCAGGATGGACATTGATTGATCTGCCTTAGTGGAGTGCGGCGCCCGTTGAGGCGCCGCGCAGATTGAAAGTCGAACTAAACCCAAACAGATGAGCTTGTTCAAAAAGAAGAGCGGCTGAAGGGTCTCCGCAGATGCGGAAGGCCATCACCCCAGCGAGCTATCAATACCCTTACAAGCCACCAGCAGTTCCTTGACCGCATCCACGCTGACCTGGAAGTTGTCCTTCGTCTCACCCTCAAGCGCGATTTCGATCACTTCTTCCGCGCCGTTCGCGCCGATCACCACCGGAACGCCGACATAGAGGCCGTCTAGGCCGTACTTGCCATCCACATAGACGGCGCAGGGCAGGATCCGCTTCTGGTCGCCCAGATAAGCTTCGGCCATCGCGATGGCGCTGGTAGCCGGGGCGTAATAAGCGCTGCCGGTCTTCAGAAGGCCCACGATTTCGCCGCCGCCGCTGCGGGTACGCGCCACGATGGCGTCGATGGCTTCCTTGCTCGACTTGCCCATCTTCACGAGGTCGTCGACCGGGATGCCGGAAACGGTGGTATAGCTGGTGACGGGCACCATGGTGTCGCCGTGGCCGCCGAGCACGAAGGCGTTCACGTCCTTCACGCTCACACCGAATTCCCACGCCAGGAAGGTGGCGAAGCGCGCGCTGTCCAGCACGCCGGCCATGCCGACGACCTTGTTGTGAGGCAGACCGCTGAATTCGCGCAGCGCCCAGACCATCGCGTCGAGCGGGTTGGTGATGCAGATCACGAAAGCGTCAGGAGCGTGGTTCTTGATGCCTTCGCCGACGGCCTTCATCACGGATAGGTTGATGCCCAGCAGGTCGTCACGGCTCATGCCCGGCTTGCGCGGCACACCGGCGGTGACGATGATCACGTCAGCGCCTGCGATGTCGGCATAGTCGTTCGTGCCGGTGATCTTCGCGTCGAAGCCTTCGACGGGACCACATTGGGCGAGGTCGAGCGCCTTGCCCTGCGGAATGCCTTCGGCGATGTCGAACAGGACGATGTCGCCCAGTTCCTTCTTCGCGGCGAGGTGAGCCAGGGTGCCGCCGATCATGCCGGCGCCAATGAGGGCGATCTTCTTGCGAGCCATAGGGTCAGCCGTATCCTTCAAGCATGCGGGCGATTCATGCTGCTGAAGAGCGTTTCCCATGAGCCCGCACGAGGGGAAGGCGCTCTACGCGACGTGGCGGACCTAGGCCTGCCCCCTGGGTATTGCAACCGCGAAAAGCTCGTTTTGGGCAAGTATTTTCGATAACAGTTCGCAATATCAATAAACGGGGTTAAAAAGCCAGTCGTGAGTTCCGATTGCGGCGAAATTTATTGGGACGGGTAGACCCGAACCGGCGATTTCAGCCTACGAGGCGCTCGCGGGTTTCGCGCTCGCGTTCCTGCGAGAGGAGCATGGCGGCCAGGTAATCCGGCACGGCGCGACTGAAGTAGTAGCCCTGGCCCAGCGTACAACCAGCAGCGCGCACGGCCTGCACCTGCTCGATCGTCTCCAGACCTTCCGCCACGATGTCCATGTCCAGCGTCGCGCCCATTTCGGCCACGGCGCGGATGATCGCGTCGCTCTTGCGGCCGATGTTGGGGCCGGACACGAAGCTGCGGTCGACCTTGATCTTCTTGAAGGGGAACTTGTTGATGTACCCCAGCGAGGAATAGCCGGTGCCGAAGTCGTCCAGCGCGAAACGGACGCCTTCGCGCGCCAGATCGTCGATGAAGCGCGCGGTGTTGGCGTCGTCGTCGAGGAACAGGCTTTCGGTAACTTCCAGTTCCAGACGGCGCGGATCGAGATTGGCCTCACGCAGCGCGCTCAGGATGCCGAGCGCCGCACCCGGAGCCCGAATCTGCGCGGGCGAAAGGTTCACCGCGATCGTCACGTCGTCCGGCCATCCCGCCGCAGCCTTGGCTGCCTGCGCGGTGATCCAGTTGCCCAGCGTGATGATGACGCCGGTTTCTTCGGCCACCGGAATGAACTCGTCGGGGCGAAGCTCGCCCTTTTCCGGGTGGAACCAGCGTACCAGCGCCTCGAAAGTGCGGATGCGGCCGGTTTCGAGGTCCACGATAGGCTGGAAGAAGATCGACAGCTCGTCCCGCTGGATCGCGGCGCGCAGTTCGGATTCGATCTCCTTGCGGCGAACAAGGTCGCGGGTCATCGCGTTGTCGAAGAAGCAGATCTGGTTCCGACCGCCGACTTTCGCATGATAAAGCGCGAGGTCCGCGCCCTTCATCAGGGTGTCGATGTCCGGGCCATCGTCCGGCAGCAGGGCCACGCCCATAGAGGCGGATGCGTCGATGCGGACGCCTTCCACGCGGGTCGGGCGCGAAACCTCGTCCGCGAGTGCGCGGGCCAGGCGTTCGCTTTCCGCACGGTCACAGACTTGCGCCACCACGATGAACTCGTCGCCACCGAAGCGCGCGACCGTGGCGTTTTCCGGTGCGGCGGCCCGCAGGCGTCCGGCCACTTCGTGCAGCACCTTGTCGCCGACCGGGTGGCCCAGCGTGTCGTTGACTTCCTTGAACCGGTCGAGGTCCAGCCAGAACAGCGCCAGCTTCTCGTGCGCGGGCAGGACCATCAGCATCTCGACCATGTCGTGATTGAGGCCCGCCCGGTTGACGAGGCCCGTGACCACGTCGGTCCGCGCCAGTTCACGCATCCGGTCGGCCATCTGCGCGCTCGCGTCGGCGGCGTAGATCTGTTCCTTCAGCGTGCGGAACACGTTCATCGTCACCGATGTCATGGCGAAGATCATCAGCGTCGTCGTGGCGCCAAGCACCAGCAGGGCAGGGGTGGCGACGATGACGCAGGCGATCACCACCGGGACCACGGCGAGAATCAGCTGGCCGATGGCGATAACGGGACGCCCGGCGTTGCGCGCGGAAATGCCGTTCGCGTATGCGAGCGCGTAACCGAAGGCGAGCACCTCCACATGGGTGTCGCTGTCGAACAGGATCGTCAGGGCGGCGATCACGCCAGCCAGTAATGCGTAACTGAACGCGCCCGCTTCGTAGACGCTTTCAAGCGTCCGGGTTGATCGGGGCTTGTTACCTGACGACAGCCAGTAGGCGAGCAGTACGCGGGCAAGTGCGACCACGTTTAGCAAGACCGCCGTGATGGTGATCCATATACTATTGCCTTCCCAGGCAGCCGTCGCCGCGACCGACATGCCACATAGCGCGCCGATGGTCAGGCTTATGGGCTGGGTGTAAAGAGTGTCGACGAGCTTCGCGCGCACGCGTTCGTCGCGCTCATCGCGCCCGAAATATCCTGAAAAGATCTGCCTGAGGCGTTTGATCTCACCGCTCCTTGAATCAAGGCGATAGCGGCAAGTGGTTTTCGACTGGTTAAGCTTTACAAGTGGGAGTTTCCGGGAGGTTGCCGGTTTCGGCACCCGTTACATCGACCTCTATACCGGGGACGTAATCGTCCATTTCGCTTGCCATTCGACGATCAAGTGCTCGGCAAATTTCCAGCCACCAGTGGTAGCCACGCCGATCCCCTGAAAAAAATGCGGTCTCTGCCTGTTTCCGCGCGCGGCTGGCAGCCGCAAGGCCATGCTCGGCGAAATGGCGCAGGGCGGCGTGGAGAAGAGCATCCGATTCGCGATCAACGGTATTGTCGTTGGCCGGGCGCGCACAGACCTTGCGCATCGTACGCGCGCTCATGCGAGGAGAGCTCGCGGAGGTCGATGCAGCAAAACGGATAGTCATGCCGCAGCTTTAGGGGGACAGAGCTAACCGCAAGTTGGTGCGGATGGTTTATGAAAACTTGCCGAAAATTTACCATGTTGCCGGCTGTCGGCGTGGTCCCGCCGGCGGAATGACACAGAAGGGCAGTTCCCCGCCATTCCGCCGGCAGTAGGCCTGCCACCTTGCGCAGGTTTCGGCAGGTCATTCGGAAAGTCGTGAAAATCCTGCCGTTCCGGGGAGGGACCCGCCCGGCTTTGATCTGTCGATCATACGCAAATCGCCGTGCTGCCGCATCTGCGACTTTGCCGTCGTGCCAATGCAGGACAGCACGGCGAGGGTGGCGTATTACTCGCCGGTAAGGCCCCGCGCTTCCAGCATGGGTGCAACCTGCGGATCGCGGTTCGCATAGTCGCGATACATCACCGCATAATCCTTGGTGTGGCCCTGACCGAGGAAGGTGGCGCGCACGTGATCGCCGTTGGCGCGGGTCGGGCCGCCGTTCTTTTCGATCCAGTCCCACGCGTCATGGGCCAGCATCTCGGTCCAGATATAGCTGTAGTAACCAGCCGAATATCCGTTCGACCAGATATGCCGGAAGTACGGCGAGCGATAACGCGGCGGGATCGTTCCAGTATCGAGCCCCGTTCCGCCCAGCGCAGCGGCTTCGCGTGGCCCAGCCTTCTGGCTGGCTTGAGCAGGCGTCAGGCGGTGCCAGTCCATATCGACCAGAGCGGCTGCCAGTGTCTCGCCGAATGACAGGCCCTGGTTGAAATTCTCTGCCGCAGTCTTCTTGGCGACCAGTTCAGCCGGGATCGGTGCGCCGGTCTGATAGTGCTTGGCAAAATTGCCCAGCACTTCCGGCACCATCATCAGGTTCTCGTGGAACTGGCTCGGGAACTCCACGAAGTCGCGGGCGGTGTTGGTGCCCGACAGCGACGGGTACTTCTGGTCGGCGAAGAGCCCGTGGATCGCGTGGCCGAATTCGTGGAACATCGTTTCCGCTTCATCCAGCGTCATCAGCGCCGGTTCGCCAGGCGCGGGGGCGGGGACATTCAGCGTGTTGTGGATCACCGGCTTGTCGTTCAGCAGGTGCGACTGCTCAACAAAGTTGCCCATCCACGCGCCGCCCTGCTTGTTGGGCCGCGCGAAGGGATCCATGTAGAACAGGCCCAGCTCGCTGCCGTCCGCATCCTTCACGGTGTAGACGCGCATGTCAGGATGATAGGTCGGGATGTCGTTACGGCGTTCGAAGGTCGTTCCGTAAAACTTTGTCATGGCGAAGAAAACGCCGTTCTCCAGCGTGTTCCAGACCTCGAAATACGGCTTCATCGCGCTTTCATCGAAGTCATAGCGCGCCTGGCGCACCTTCTCTGCGTAATAGCTCCAGTCCCACGCCTGCAGGGGGCCGTTAACGCCATCCGCGCGGGCCATTTCTTCCAGCATAGCTTTCTCGCGAGCTTGCGTCGCGGCAACGGCGGGCACGAAGTCGCGCATGAAGCTGACCGCTTGCGCCGGGTCCTTCACCATTCGGTCGTACATCGCGTAAGTGGCGAAGTCGGGCAGGCCGAGCAGCGCGGCCTTGCGCGCGCGCAGGCTGGCCAGTTCCTCGATCACGCCGGTCAGGTCGTAAGCATCTCCGCCATTGGCGCGGTTGACGCTGGCTTCGAACAGACGGCGGCGGGTCTCGCGGTTGGTGAGGCTGGAGAGCATCGGCTGCTGGGTGGTGTTGACCAGCGCCAGCGCAAACTTGCCCGGCTGTTCCATCTTGGTGGCGAGCGCGGCGGCAGCCTCGATCTGCGCATCGGTAAGCCCGGCCAGTTCAGCGCGTGTATTGAAGATCGGAGCCTTGGCGGCGGTCGCCTCCGTCAGCTTCTGCGAGAACTGGGTTTCCAGATCGGCCAGCCGCGCGTTGAACTGTGTCAGTTGTTCCTTCTGATCGGCGTTGAGCAGCGCACCGGCGTGGACGAAGTCCGCATACGTCGTTTCCAGCAGCATGGCGTCTTCGGGCGTCATCGCGGAAGCGGCGCGGTTGTCGTAAACCGCCTTTACGCGCTGGAACAGGCGGTCGTTGAGGTAGATCGCGTCGCTCAGCGCCGTAAGCTGCGGAGTGAGCGCCGTGTCGGCGGCGTCCAGCGTGTCGTTGGTATTGGCCGAGGTGAGCTGGCTGAGCACGGTCGCCGCGCGCGTCAGCATCTGCCCGCTGCGCTCCATGGCAACCAGGGTGTTCTCGAACGTCGGCGCTTCAGGGTTGTTCGCTATAGCCTCGATCTCGGCGCGCTTGATCGCAATGCCCTGTTCGATAGCAGGTTGAAGGTCGGTGTCCTTGAACTTGGTGAAGTCAGGCGCGTGGAACGGGAGAGCGCTCGGCCGAGCGAAATAGCCAGTAGCTTGCGGCACGGATGCGCTGGTTGCGGGCACGGATCGATCCTCCAGGGTCGTGCAGGCGGGCAGCAGAGCGGCGAGCGCCGCGCCGGCGAACAGTCGATACATCATTTCCAGGGCTCCTGACGGCCGAGTGGTTTCATTGGCAACCGCATTAACGGGTGAGAGCGGGGAAACAACCCCGGCAGAGTACCCGAAGTCGCGCTCATGACCTCAAAGGGTACGCCGCCACCGCTTCGTAGTGGGAGCCTTCGTGGCCGAGGTGGCTTTCATAGAGCATGAAGTCCTCCACCAGCCACGGCCCGGTGGCCAGATCGTTCCACACGGACAGCCAGTCGCCGATCTGGCCGGCTGACCGGTTGAGGCGGGCGAGCGTGATGTGAGGCGTGAAGCGCCGCGTCTCTCGCTCAAGCCCCACGAGTTCGCAGGCTCGCTCTACCTTTTGTCGCAGGGCTTCCAGCGGCTCGGTGTGCGGCACCTTGCCCCAGATCGCGTGTGGCGCGCCCTTGCGTTCAAAGGCGCCGACGCCGGTAACGCACAGTTCGAAAGCGGGAACCTGGATTTGCGCCAGGGCCGCTGCCAGGTCGTTCGCCATCGGCGTTTCGACCTCTCCCACGAAGCGAAGGGTGAGGTGCAGCGCGTCTTCATCCTGCCAGCGGGCGCTTTCTACGCCCTCCATCGCATCAATCATTCGATCGCGTATCGAAATGGGCGGGCGAATAGCGATAAACAGACGGTGCGACATGTTGCGTTGTTACCGCACTGTTGCCCTGCCGCGAAGACAACGCTTGTTCTGCAATAGGGAATAGCATTGCATTAAGGATGCAAACCTTGTCCCCTTCCGGCCCGAATCGGTTAAGGGTCCGAGAAGGGGAGGGCACGGGCAGCGTCGGCTGTTCCGGCAAGGGGCAACGATGAGTGACGAACATTTCGACGGCAGGAACCTGCTGGACGAACTCACTGCCAAGCAGCGAGAGGTGCTGGATCTGCTGATCCAGCACAAAACGTCCAAGGAGATAGCCCGCGATCTCGGCATTTCGCCGCATACCGTGGATCAGCGCGTGCAGTTCGCGCGCGACAAGCTGGGCGTGCGTACTCGGGGCGAGGCTGCGGCCGTCTATCGCCGCCTGATCGAGACATACGAACAATCGACATATGAAAGTTCCTATCTCGCGGAACCGGCCGCTTCGCTGGAAATGGGCGAGGGCCCGTTTCGAGATCGTAGCCATTCGGATCGGGTCCAACCTGCCCCGCCGCCTGGTGCAGAGGCGGATATCCAAGTCGTCCCTGAGTTGTTCGAGGGCCGCTACGGCACGTTGATGAGGTTAGGTGCGATCGTCGTGATCGCGGTGTTCCTTGTCATTTTCGTGCTGGGCGGGCTGGCCATCTTTGCCCAGCTTTCGGAGCTGATGGCGGTCTAGCGGTCCGGTCAGATCATCTTCGGTTCGGCACTGATGGAGTGCGATATGACGATGAATGTTCCTGTAGCTCGCCTGCGTATCTCGCGCGATATCGACGAGGCTGAGAAGGCGCTCGACGAAACGCTTCTGCGATATTCCTCGCTGTTCACGACGATGGTTTCCGCCCGCCGCGAAACCGGATGTGATCCCTTCACAGGGCATGAGGCGCTGTTGCGGCTGTCGAAATCGCAGCAGGCGTTGCTTGAGGCCGGTGGCAATCTGGCCCGTGTCCACGGCACACTGCTCGATGTGCAGCGTGAGATGGGGATCGCCGACGATTGCCCGCCTCGCGGCGTTCTCGCTGAAGTCGAGGAAAGGGTTTCGCGCTGAACCTCTGCCAACAAGCGCGCAGGCGACTGTAGCGACCAGAAACGGTGTCTTCTGTCGTCCTGATCCAGATGGCGATGATCGCCGGGGCCTTGCTGGTGGCGTTCCGCAAGGGCGCTGCGCCGGAACGGCTGGCGGCGGCGATCATCGGCACATGGATGGGGGTCGACGTATCGTATCACATGCTGTTCGGGCCATCGGGCTTTGACCGCGTCGATCCGGTGCACCTGATCCTGGATACGGTCGTCCTCGTCGCGATCACCACGATTGCCCTGCGCGCCAACCGCATCTGGCCATTATGGGCCGCCGCCGCCCAACTGATTTGCGTGACCGGCCATCTGGCAATCGTCGTCCAACCAGAAGGGATACGACGGGCCTATTGGGCGATGACGCAGATCCCGCCTTTCATCCAACTCTTCGCGCTCCTGCTGGGCGCAGCGGCTCACTCGCGCCGCAAACGGCGATGGGGGCCATACCGAAGCTGGCGTTTGGCGTGACCCGATAGACCGAGCACCGCTTTCCCGAGGGGGCTTTTATGAGCGCAGGCATTTATCGGACCGGCTGCACGCTGTTGCTCGCCGTAGCACTGTCAGGCTGTGCCTCGATGAACTCGGTTCACTGGGTCTACCCGGGGCCGGGCAAGAGCAGGGTCTTTTCGACCGATGCGTTCCAGCGCCACCTGATCATGACTGAAGACGCGCAGGGTAAGGTCCGGACCTGTTCGGAAGCCTCGCCCGATGCGATGACGGTGTTTTCCGCCAGCCTCACCGGCCGGGGTATCGTCGGTCCCAGCGAGCGTGCGCTGGAGGCGGCCGCTGCCGTGGGGCAAACCGCCGCCAGCATCGAACGCACGCAGACCATCAACATGCTGCGCGAATGGATGTTCAGGACTTGCGAGCTGTGGCTGTCCGGCGCGCTGAGCAAAAGCGAGTTTTTGACGCGCTCGGCTCGCGATCACCGATCGATGATTGCCATCCTCGCGGTGGAACAGCTTACGGGCGTGGTGAAGGCTCCCGCTACGATCATCAGCGGTCCCGCAGCCACTGCGGCTCTGGCCCACGGCAAGGAAGTGGCCGAGCTTCTCAAGAGTTATCGGGACGAACGCGCAACGGCGGAAGCTGCGGAGGCCTCGGCCGCCACGTCCCTTGCCCAGGCGAACGTCGATCACGATGACGGTACGGGCGCCAAGAAACTTTGCGCATACACTGGCGCTCCATCGGGCAAGGAGGTGGAGTACGCGGCCTGCAAGGTGGCCGAAGCCAAGGTCGCCAGCACGAAGGCATCTGCAGAAACAACGCGCGAACGGGAAAAGCTGGTCCTCAACCAGCTTGGCGCCCTTTCCGCGGGCCTCTCGGCTGGGGTGAGCGGCGGCACCAACAACGCCGGGGGCCTGACCGGTGGGCAAAGTCGCCTTTCAGACGCCGCGCTCGCCGCCGTCGGTGGCTCTGTTGAGAGGATCGCCTTGACCGCCGGTGTGGACGAGGCCTTGATGTTCTGCGTCGGCTACCTTCGTGAGAGGCACGTCGAGGCCAGCACCAGGACCGTCTGCAACGATGTGGTGCGCAACGCGGCGGCGCGAGACGTCAAACTCGTCGGCGAAGCATTCAGCGTTTCGCTCGAAGCTCAGGATCAGGCACCGCAGATCTACGACAGTTACGGGTCGTTCCGCCTTGATTTGGCGGGTCTCATTGCTGCCACGCCAGCGTCTGACTGGAACGTGCGGTGGAACGCTTTCATCACAAAGATTGGCGACCGATCCGTAACTTGCGCCAGCCAGACCAGTTGCCAGTCGGCATTCGGCAGTGGTGCCGGGAATCCGCTGCTGCTGGGATTTACATCCCAATCACAACTCTACGCTCAGGCAATTGCCGATTGGCGTAAGGCTCTTTCAGGGGGAGCAAGCTCATGAAGGAAGCGAAAGCTATCGGGTGCGCCAGTCGGGAGCAGGCAGAGACATGGGCGGCAGTGCTCACCAAGGCCGGATACGATCACGTCCGCGTCGTTGGCGAGGTCGATAGCGTCGAGGCGCTATCGGGCAACAACGCGCGCTGGCTGGTCGTCGCCTCGCACGTCGTGTTCAAAACCCCCGTCATCGAAAGCGAGTAGGCGGGTGCGGCCTTGCCCCTCGGAAACGAACGGCCCTGATAACGCATAGGCCGGCCGGGATGCTCCAGCCGGTGTTCGAGACTCGCCTAAATCGGGAGCCGCTGCGGCAGCACATGTCGCGCTGCCGCAGAACTTAGTTAGCCGTGAGTGTCACTAACCCTGAAGCGCAAACATAAGCAACGCAATCAGCAAGGGATGGCGTGATGCGTGGCCAATTGCCAGCCAAGCACGGCGCAACAAGACACCCGTCTTCGGCGATATAAATCGCATTTCAAAATCTCCTTAAAGGAGGGGCATGGTTTGAAAGTGACGGACTTGCTCGGGTGTCTATTGAGCTGCCGCTGATTGGCTAAAGCGGCCACCGTCTGTCGCAATTAACTTCACGCGACAAAGCCACCTTAGCAGATCGCAGCGTCCAAGACAAGCAATCCAGACAGAAGCCGTGCCTCAATACTTCCGAGCGGCGCCAACCAATGAAATGTCATCTGTCACCGTCCACGGCCAACCCACTCTTTTCCGAGATCGAACCACGCTTGCCTCTCCGCTGCCTGACGCATCCGATCCGCAGGGCATTGCATTGGCCGTGCCCGCGTCCCACATTTCCGCGAGCCCGTGGGGACGCGTTCGCGCGCCCTTGACCTTGGCGAACATTTGCGGAACATCCCCTCTTCATGTCCCTCACACACATTTCCGTCCGCGGCGCCCGTGAACATAACCTCAAGGGCGTTGATATTGATCTCCCGCGCGATGCGCTGATCGTCATCACCGGGCTTTCGGGCTCAGGCAAGAGCAGCCTGGCGTTCGATACGATCTATGCCGAAGGGCAGCGGCGTTACGTCGAGAGCCTCAGCGCCTACGCGCGGCAGTTCCTCGAAATGATGCAGAAGCCGGACGTCGAACACATCGACGGCCTCAGCCCTGCGATCAGCATCGAGCAGAAGACGACGAGCCGCAATCCGCGCTCCACCGTCGCCACAGTTACAGAGATCTACGACTACATGCGCCTGCTGTGGGCGCGGGTGGGTGTGCCGTATTCGCCTGCCACCGGCCTGCCGATCGAGGCGCAGACGGTCAGCAACATGGTCGACCGGGTCATGGCCCTGCCTGAAGGGACGCGGCTCTATCTGCTCGCCCCCGTGGTGCGCGGGCGCAAGGGTGAATATCGCAAGGAACTGGCCGAATGGCAGAAGTCCGGCTTCACCCGCGTGCGCATCGATGGCGAGATGTACGAGATCGAAAGCGCGCCCGCGCTCGACAAGAAGTACAAGCATGACATCGAAGTCGTGGTCGATCGCCTTGCCGTGCGCGAGGGGATCGAGACGCGGCTGGCCGACAGCTTCGAAACCGCGCTCAAGCTGGCGGAAGGGCTGGCCTATGTCGATCTCGCCGATGGCGTCGTGCCGGGGCGTGAGGGTGAGGGGCAGGGCGGCGGCAACCTCAAGGGTGCGGGCCTGCCGCCCAACCGCATCGTTTTCAGCGAGAAGTTCGCCTGCCCGGTCAGCGGCTTCACGATCGAGGAGATCGAGCCGCGCCTGTTCTCGTTCAACGCCCCGCAGGGCGCGTGCCCGACGTGTGACGGGCTGGGCGAGAAGCAGCTGTTCGATCCGCAGCTCATCGTCCCGAACGAGGCGCTGAGCCTGAAGCAGGGCGCGGTGGTGCCGTGGGCCAAGTCCAACCCTCCGTCGCCCTATTACATGCAGGTGCTGTCCAGCCTCGCCAAGGCGTATGACTTCGACCTCACCACCCCGTGGAGCGAGCTGGCGCAGGATCAGCGCGATATCATCCTGCACGGCACCGGCGGCCTGCCCGTGGCGCTCACGTTCAAGGATGGGCGCAAGGAATATACCGTCACCAAGGCGTTCGAGGGCGTGATCGGCAACCTCAACCGCCGCCTGTTGCAGACGGACAGCGCGTGGATGCGCGAGGAGCTGAGCCGGTTCCAGACCGCGCAGCCCTGCGAAACCTGCCACGGCAAGCGCCTGAACGAGAAGGCGCTGGCGGTGAAGGTCGCGGGGGAGGACATCGCCACCCCCGTGCGCTTCTCCGTCACCGCGGCGAAGGACTGGTTCCTCGCCCTGCCTGACCGGCTGACCGAAACGCAGAACCAGATCGCCCGCGCCATCCTGAAGGAAATCAACGAGCGGCTGGGCTTCCTCGACAACGTGGGGCTGGATTACCTCAACCTCGATCGCACCAGCGGCACCCTGTCCGGGGGGGAGAGCCAGCGCATCCGCCTCGCCAGCCAGATCGGCAGCGGGCTGTCCGGCGTGCTCTACGTGCTCGACGAACCCAGCATCGGCCTGCACCAGCGCGATAATGACCGGCTGCTCGAAACGCTGAAGCGGCTGCGCGACCTCGGCAATACCGTGATCGTGGTGGAACATGACGAGGACGCGATCCGTACGGCTGACCACGTGGTCGATCTCGGCCCCGGGGCGGGCGTGCATGGGGGCGAGGTGGTGGCGCAGGGCACGCTGGCCGAAGTGCTGGCCAGCCCTGACAGCCTCACCGCCGCCTACCTCAACGGCACCCGCCGGATCGAGGTGCCGGCCAAGCGGCGCAAGGGCAACGGGCATAAACTCACCGTCCACGGCGCGCGCGCCAACAACCTGAAGGGCGTGACGGCCAGCCTCCCGCTCGGCACCTTCACTTGCATCACGGGCGTGTCAGGGTCCGGCAAGTCCAGCTTCACCATCGACACGCTGCACGCCGCCGCCGCGCGCGCGCTCAACGGCGCGCGGGTGATCGCGGGCGCGCACGACAAGGTGACGGGGCTGGAATACTGCGACAAGGTGATCGAGATCGATCAGTCGCCCATCGGCCGCACCCCGCGCAGCAACCCGGCCACCTATACCGGCGCCTTCACCCAGATCCGTGACTGGTTCGCGGGCCTGCCAGAGGCGCAGGCACGCGGGTACAAGCCCGGCCGCTTCAGCTTCAACGTCAAGGGCGGCCGGTGCGAGGCGTGCCAGGGCGACGGCCTGATCAAGATCGAGATGCACTTCCTGCCCGATGTCTACGTGACTTGCGAGGAATGCCACGGCCGCCGCTACAACCGCGAAACGCTGGAGGTGAAGTTCAAGGGGCACAGCATCGCCGACGTGCTCGACATGACGATCGAGGATGCGGAGGAATTCTTCAAGGCCGTCCCCCCCATCCGCGACAAGATGCACATGCTGAACGAGGTTGGGCTCGGCTACGTGAAGGTCGGCCAGCAGGCGACCACGCTATCCGGGGGTGAGGCGCAGCGGGTGAAACTGGCCAAGGAACTGAGCCGCCGCAGCACCGGCCAGACCCTGTATATTCTGGACGAGCCGACCACCGGCCTCCACTTCGAGGATGTCCGCAAACTGCTCGAAGTGCTCCAGCGTCTGGTGGATCAGGGCAACAGCGTGGTGGTGATCGAACACAACCTCGACGTGATCAAGACGGCGGACTGGATACTGGACCTCGGCCCGGATGGCGGCGTGCGCGGCGGCGAGATCGTCGCCCAAGGCACCCCGGAGCAAGTCGCGGCAGAACCGCGCAGCTACACGGGGCAGTACTTGAAGGCGATGTTAGTTTGATATTGGCATTACGCTTTATCGGACTCTCGCTTCAAAATTTTGACCAAAATATCCAGTATTGGATTTGAAGCGTTTTTTGTAAAATCCTGCTTTCCGAGCTTATCGGCGGGGTTAAATGCGAGCTGCTCAAATGCTATCGCTGTTATGATGCTCTGATACTCAGGAGCTTGTTTTTTAAAACCATCTACCGAAACGGCCACTGAGTACTTGTAATAATAATGCTCTTTTAATTTGAAAATCGCATTATAGCGATTTGTGCAAAACGTCACAAACCAAATGCCTGGAAGCAGTATCACGAACCGAGCCAGCACCTGCCCGAGGAATTGCAAGGCTTCTCCCCCTCCGGCAATTCCGGAAATGGCATACATTAAGCTTTCATTTTTGGGCTGAAGCAATGTTAAGAATGGTGATAATATTAAAAACAAAAGAGGTATTGCGCATAAAAATAGTATTAAAATTGAAATTTTAAAAGATGAGTGCGCTTCTTGCAATCTTTCGTCCAAATCATCCTTTATATTTCTAAATTCAGATGATAGACCTGTTATTGTTGCTGATGATAGCATTTGATCTGATTTTTCTATCATTTCATCAAACATTTTTGCGTGATTTTTGAACTGGCTGAGTAATCTACCTAGTTCTTTTTCGTTCAACGAATTGCTGGATTTCATTTGATCCAGATGTTTTTGAAATGATTCGAATTCAGTTTCGTAGGCTATTACGCGATTCTTTAGATCTGCGGTGCTGGCGCTCAAGCTTACAGCCTCGTCGTTCCGTGAAGAAATATTCGAGACGTGCTCTGCTGCTTTCGCAGTTTGATTGTTAAGAATTTCGTTTTTTGATCTAGCATCTTCAAGAATAGCTTCAAAATCTGACTTAGTTTTCTGGAAATTCTTAGTTTGTTTTTGTAGTGATTGTAGCGATAGCTCTAGGTTAAGCCTAGTCTCATCTGTGTTTCGTATTACCTTTGACAGTGCGCCAGCCGCTGCCGAGAAGTTAAATGTTCCCTTATGCGGGGTTGCTGACGTGACGAAGCGTCTGAAATATTTCAAATACTCCTCTATATTGTCAGAAAGAGATTTGAAATTGTGTGACAGAGATACGGCGTGTCCATTTGAAAAAGTTATGTCAAAGTTTTCTATTAAATGAATTCTACCGTCACCATTATGAGATATCATATCGGAAACGATTTGTGATATAGAATTTATTATTGAGTCGACGGCGCTTGTCATGCCGTCAAAATCGGATGACGGAATTAGTGCACCGCTTTTGTCATCAAACTTCTTGATAATACCGGAAATTGCGGCTGTTCGCGCCCTGAGATCGCTAATGGAGCTATCAGTCGCTGGAATGAGAATGGAAAGGCTAATTCCTTTTCCGTTTTCGTCCACTCTGCGGGTCAACAGATCAAGCATGTCGGTAAATGATCGATCTAACTGGTCAGACCGTTCTTTAATCTTTTCAACCTTGATCTCGCGCATGTGTCCCCCCGTGGAATGCGAAGATAGAGAAAGTCTTTTGATCAAACTCAGAGTTTAATTCAAGGGTTAGGCCGGAGCCGTTCAGACTGATATTCGGTTATTGAATCTAATGCTCGAACCGGCCTCCGATTATTGCCGCATGGCCAGCGCCTAGGCAGACAACTGATCCCAATCCATTTTCCTACTCACCCCCATCGCGCATAAGAAACCCGGTTCTCCCTTTCTCCCATAAGGACAGAACCGATGACCCAGTCCGTCGCGCCGCGCTTGCCGCAGGATCGCTTCACGCTTCCCGGCCAGATTACCTCCCCTGACAATGCTGCCGCGTCCCCTCCCGTTACGGGTCGGGCTCGCCCGATGACCCATCCGGCCGGGCGGGGCTGGGTGCCGCTCTCGCGCGATCTGGGCATTCCTGCGGAACATGGCGTGGCCGATCCCGTGGCCGCGCTGGGCCACGGCGCGGTGTTCACGCGCGAGAGGCGCATCCGTTTCCTCGATCACCTGGCCTTTCAGGGTAACGTGCGCGCGGCGGCCTTGCGCGTGGGGGTGAGCCACGAGACCGCCTATCGCGCGCGGCGGCAGGATGCGGGTTTTGCGGCGCTGTGGGATGCGGCGATGGTCCATGCGCGCGACTATGCGGAACAGGTGCTGGCCACGCGCGCGCTCGACGGGGTGGAGGTGCCGGTGGTCTATCACGGAGAGGTGCTGGCCTATGAGGTGCGGCACGATCCGCGCTTCCTGCTGGCGCACCTCGCGCGGTTGGACCGGCTGGTGGAGGAGGACGAGCGCTCTGTGGAGCGGGCGGGGCGGTTTGACGAGCTGCTGGCCGCCTATGCCGGGCATCCGGAGCCGGAGGACTTTGCGGAAGCGGAGGAAGAGGAGGGGCGCTGGCGCGAGGAAGGCGCGCGGGCGGACGTGCCGCCTACGCGCCGCGACTATATCGTCTGGCGCCGCAGCGAGGAGATCGGCGGCACCTGCGTGGAGGATGAGGCGCGGCGGATGGACCGGGCGGCCCGCGCGGCGGCGGAGGAGTGGGACGCGTGGCACCTCGGTGCGCTCGCCACGGTGTCCGCTATCGTGGAGGAGCCGGAGGGGGAGCCGGATGAGGGGCCGAATGGGGAGAGCCCGGCGGAGGATTTTCCGGACGCCATGTCCGTGTCACAAGTGTCAACCTGTCACCATGCAAAGCCCGCCTCGCGCCCGCAAAAAGACCGCGCAAATGGGCACTTGCGGAACGGGGGTGACATTGTAACTTCCCTCCCGTCCGGGGTGACGCCGGGGTCAACGAGCCCCCCTCTTTCCTGAACTTGTGCCAGGAATGGGCGTCACCTCTCGGTTAGAGGGAGACATTGATGAACAGGTTCGTGAAGGTAAGTTCCGCCGCTCTCGGTTCGCTGGCCCTTGGCCTCGGCATCGCCGGCCCTGCCAGCGCGCAGTTCGGCGGGCCGCCTGCGCCGCCCAACACCGGCGTTGCGCTCTACACCGTGCTGAACGGGTATTCGGAAGTGCCGGGGCCGGGTGACGGTTCGGGCGCGGGCCGCGTGACCGTGGTCGTCGATCCGCCGAAGGGTCAGCTCTGCTATTTCTTCTACGACGTGCGCACCATCGACGCCCCCACCGCCGCCCACATCCACACGGGCGTGGCGGGTGCGACAGGCGGTCCGGTCGCCACGCTTCCCGCGCCGGTCAATGGCGGTGGCAGCGGCTGCATGCCGATCGCCGCCGACGTCGCCCAGGCGATCGCCAGCAATCCGGCCGGTTATTATGTGAACATCCACTCCGCCCTGTTCCCCCAGGGCGCCATCCGCGGCCAGCTCAAGAGCTGAGGCAGCGCATCTCGCGTCCGGCTGCCGCAAGGGTGGCCGGACGTTTGGGAACTGGAATAAAAAACTTGGTGCCGGGCTAGCTAGTCGAGCAGCGCAAGCTGCACCCGCCCGCTACCCGCACTGACCAGGCCGAGCTCGCTGGCGGCGGCGCGGGACAAGTCGATCACGCGGTTGCCGTGGAACGGGCCACGGTCGTTGATGCGAACGATGACTGACCGCTCACCCCGGCTGACGCGTACGCGGCTACCGAAGGGCAGGGTGCGATGAGCGGCGGTGTACTCGGCAGGGTCGAAGCGTTCGCCGCTAGCCGTCTTGCGTCCCGCGAACTCGTAGCCGTACCAACTGGCCAGTCCGCCGCCGATGTCGTCACCGGCTTCTTCGACGACCTCTTCAACGGCTTCCACTTCGGACACTTCGAAGCGCGGGAGTTCGGCATCCTCAGCCGCAACAACCTCGGTCACGGTAACCTCAGGCTCACCCTCAGCGGCGAGCGCGGCGGTGATTGAACCGCCTGCAAGCAGAGCAGCGGCGAGCGAAGCGCGCAGCAACATCGTCTTGGGTTCCCGTCCAGTCATCGGCCGGGAGTCCTAAGCGTCGCGACGGACCAGAGATACCCACCTGAGAGCGCCTTGCCTCGGTTCGGCCACAGTTCGTCGGGTCCGATAGCGGGTTAACCAAGGTTAAGAGCGCGACTCGCGGTTCACTTCCCCGACAAAGCAAACATCAGGATCTGGGAGGAGCCGGGCGCTCGGCCCCCAAAGAGAAATGGGGCCAGCCTCGCGGCCGACCCCACTCTCACCGGCGTGTGGGTCCCGAAGGACACTTAACGCCCGGCGCTTTCAATACCGCTCTGACCTATCCAGAAGGACATGCCGGTGTGCGGCGTCTCTGTCGCCCGGCGCTCGCGCCGGCGCCGGTTCCGTCCAGGGGCTGGTTTCAGATCGCGGGGATCGATTCCGTGCCACCAGGCGGTTCCGCGACCGATCTTTTCCATCCTTGCTTCGAGCAGTTCCGCATCGTCCGGAGACGTTGCTTCACCTAGGCCTGGACATCCAAGTTCAGTCTTGTCGACTTTGCGCCTTCGCGGCTTCAACGGATCGGTTGGGTTTCCCGAAGGGCTCCCGCTCCGTTCCTCCACCATGCGGCATCTCGCCGTCGCGTCGATACGGTTCCAAAATCCCTTCTCCGTCGCTGGCTTTTCAGCCTTTGCCTCGGAAGGGCCAATCCCCGTTTCGATGTATGGAAGGTGCGCCGCCCGTGTGATTCGGGCAATGGGCCATCGAGCCACTTATCCACTTCTGGCGCTATTGCCAGTGGACAAGGATGGATAACTCAACGGCCCATCGCAAATCGCAAAATTAGCGTCGGTCCCGCTGCGCAAGGAGGCGCAGACGGAGCGCATTCAGCTTGATGAAGCCAGCCGCGTCCTGCTGATCGTAGGCGCCGGCATCGTCTTCGAAGGTCACGTGGCGCTCTGAATAAAGGCTGTTCGCGCTCTTGCGACCCACAACCTGTGCCAGCCCCTTGTAGAGCTTCAGGCGTACCGTGCCGGAAACACGTTCCTGGCTGAGGTCGATCGCAGCCTGCAACATCTCACGTTCGGGAGCGAACCAGAAGCCGTTGTAGATCAACTCTGCGTACTTCGGCATCAGCTCATCCTTGAGGTGAGCCGCGCCGCGATCCAGCGTGATGCTTTCGATACCGCGATGGGCGACCGCATAGATCGTGCCGCCCGGAGTTTCGTACATGCCGCGGCTCTTCATGCCGACGAAGCGGTTCTCGACCAGATCGAGCCGGCCAATACCATGCTTGCGGCCGAGATCGTTAAGCGCGGTGAGCAGGCTGGCCGGGCTCATCGCCACGCCGTTGAGCGCGATGCCGTCACCCTTTTCGAACTCGATCTCGATGTACTCGGGGGTATCCGGCGCATCTTCAGGGTTGTCGGTGCGTGAGAAGACGTAGTCCGGCACTTCCTGCCACGGATCTTCCAGCACCTTACCTTCGGAGGAGGTGTGGAGGAGGTTGGCGTCGGTGGAGAACGGGCTTTCGCCGCGCTTGTCCTTGGGCACCGGAATCTGGTGCTGTTCTGCCCATGCGATCAGGGCGGTGCGGCTGGTCAGATCCCATTCGCGCCACGGCGCGATGACCTTGATGTTGGGATCGAGCGCATAGGCCGAAAGTTCAAACCGAACCTGGTCATTGCCCTTGCCGGTGGCGCCGTGGGCGACAGCGTCGGCGCCCGTTTCATGAGCGATTTCGACCAGCCGCTTGGAGATCAGCGGCCGCGCGATGGAAGTGCCGAGCAGATAGTCGCCTTCATAGCGAGCGTTGGCACGCATCATCGGGAAGACGAAGTCTCGCACGAATTCTTCGCGCAGGTCATCGATATAGATGTGTTCAGGGCGGATACCCATCAGCTCCGCCTTCTGACGGGCCGGTTCAAGCTCCTCACCTTGGCCGAGGTCAGCCGTGAAGGTCACGACCTCACAGTTGTAGGTCACCTGAAGCCACTTGAGGATCACGCTGGTGTCGAGACCGCCCGAGTAGGCAAGGACGACGCGCTTGATATCAGACATTGGGAACTCCACCGGGATTCGCGGGCCGGTTATCAGGCCGTGGCCGTTGCGGCAACGGCGCTGAAACCTTCAGCGTGCGCGGCGGGCGGCGACTTGCGGGTTGAGTTCGCCGATGTGATTCAGCCACGCCTTTGGCTTGCGCAGCATATCGCGTGGATATTCCACTTTCAGTCCGGCCAGTTCTGCCATGCGACCGACGAAGTGGATGCAGTTGCGCGTATCGAGTTCGTAGTACTTGCCGGGCGCGTCGCGCCACGCGGCAACTTCCTGCAGCATCCTGCGATAGGTGGCATCGGACACCGACACGCGGAAATGGACATTGGTGCTTTCGAGATACTTTTCCTTCTCGGAAAAGACCACGTGTTCAACCGGTCCTGAGAGGATCGCGGGGCTGATGTTCTTGGCTGAGAAGCCGAAGTTAGAATGCACCCGTTCCCCGGATTCGAGTGTGCCGCTGAAGGCCACGAACGTGTGCGGAAAGCGCGATCCAAAGAACGAGCCGTTGAAGCTGTGGAACGCCACACTTACCTGCGCCAGCGCTGCCCCGTTCCAGCAGCACAGCGCGATAAGGGTGAGAAGCAAGCGAGCGAGCGCTCGCCGGAAAGGCATCGGGGGCATGCGACCTGCTCTGAATCCGAAGGGGGCGTTCAAACTATCTTGGGCCGCCCCCATCGGCAACGGGCTTACTCGGCTGCTTGCGCGAGATGCCAGACCGGCGGTTCCTCGCTTTCACGAAGGCGCTCGCTTTCATGATGCATGAATTCGCGCGTCATGGGGATGGCGGCGCGATCCTTCACGTAGACGAGTTGCCAGTTGACCAGCTTGCCATGACGGAAGCTCTGTTCCGCTCCGGCCAGATAGAACTGCCACATGCGATAGAACGTCTCGTCATACATATCGACGATCTCGTCCTTGTGCATGACGGTGCGGTTGTACCACTCCTCCAGTGTGTGGCTGTAGTGGAAGCGCATGGCCTCCACATCCATGACCTGCCAGCCAGCCTTCTCGCTCTCGGTCACAAGTTCGGAAAGGGCGGGGATATAGCCGCCGGGGAAGATATACTTGCGCGTCCACGCGTCGGTAAAGCCCGGAGGGCCCGCCCGGCCACAGCAGTGGCTGAACATGACGCCGCCCGGTTTCAGCAGCTTGGCGGTGTGTTCAAAGAACTGCGGATAGTGCGGGGTGCCGACGTGCTCCAGCAGACCCACGCTGCTGATCCGGTCAAACTGGCCCTCCACGTCGCGGTAATCCATCAGCGCGAACTTGACCTTGTCGTCCACGCCTTCGGCCTTCGCGCGTTCCTTGCAGAATGCGATCTGGTCTGGTGCGAGCGCCACGCCCAGTACTTCGCAGCCGTAGTGCTTGTTCAGATAGAGCGCGAGGCCGCCCCATCCGCACCCAATGTCGAGCACTTTCATGCCCGGCTTTAAATACATCTTGGCGGCGATGTGCGCCTTCTTGTCGAGCTGGGCTTTCTCCAAGCTCACGTTGACGTCGCGATAGTAGCCCATGGTGTACTGGCGGTCCTCGTCGAGGAACAACTCGTACAGGCGGCGCGTCAGGTTGTAGGTGTGTTCAGCGTTCTTCCGCGCCTTGCCGCGCAGGTTGATGCTGTCGATCTTGGCGAGCGTCTTCTGCGCGGCCTTGCGGAGCGGTCCCTTAGGCCGCAGCGAATTGCCGCCGTCGCGTTTCGCATTCATCGTTACGAAAAGCACCATGTCGCGGATGTCGTAAGGTTCTTCGACTTCGAGCCAGCCCCACATGTAGGCTTCGCCCGCGCCAACCTGGGGGTAGCGAGCGATGTGCGCAGCCGCTTTGCGGTTGGTGAGGCGCAGATGCATCGGTCCCCGATCCATCGTTTCGGCGCCGGGGCCGTATTCGTAAGTCTTGCCGTCGTAATCGGTGATGATCAGGCGTCCGGTACGGATTGCCTTCTTAAGAAACTTGTCCAGCAGCCACATGCGGCCCGTCTCCCCTGCCAAGCCGGGCAGTAGAACGGCGGGCTTGCCGACTGTCAATCTTGGTGTAGTTTTCGCTTGTGGCTGAGACCAAGACGAAGCCGACCGCTGTGGCGGCTGCGGATTATATCGCGGCGGTTGAACCGTGCGCGAAGCGTGAAGACGCACTGGTCCTCGATGCCTTGTTCAGCAAGATCACCGGCGAACCGGCAGTCATGTGGGGGCCGAGCATCATCGGGTATGGCACCTATCACTACCGGCACGAGAGTGGGCAGGAAGGCGATATCTGCCGCGTTGGCTTCAGCCCCCGCAAGGCGAAGCATTCGCTGTATCTTTCATGCGCGTGCAATGGCGATGACGAGACGGCGTTCGAGGCCATGCTCCAGCGCTTCGGCAAGCACAGTCGCGGCAACGGCGGCTGTCTCTACGTCAACAAGCTGGCCGATATCGACCTAGCCGTGCTGGAGGAAATGATTGCGTTGAGCTGGAGCAATTCGTTCCGGCGAGACTAGCTATACCCCGGCGTACCATTGATAGCCGCGATCTTCCCAGTATCCGCCTTGCCCGCCTTCGATGTCTGCGAAGCTGTCCACCACCTCGATCGCCGTGAGATACTTGGCATGTTTATAGCCAAGCTGGCGCTCGATCCTCAGCCTGAGCGGCGCGCCGTTATCTACGGGCAGGGGATCGCCGTTCAACTGGTGGGCGATGATCGTCTGCGGGTGCAGCGCATCGTCAAGGTCGCAGCTTTCGTAATAGTAGGCGCCGCCCAAGGTGTCTGCGCAGCGGAACACCAGGTATCGGGCTTCGGAGCGCAGGCCGGCTAGATCGAGGATCGCGGAAAGCTGCGGGCCGGTCCACTGGCCGATCGCGCTCCAACCTTCCACGCAATCGTGGCGGGTGATCTGGGTCCGCTGGGGCAGGGCGCGGATCTCGTCCATCGAAAGGCTGAGCTCACGTTCCACCAATCCGCGCACTTGCAGGCGCCAGGCGGTGAAGCCGTTTTCGAGATCCTCTGCATAGGCAGACGTGCCGACGCCGAGACTGCCGTTCCCGCGGAAGTGGGGCGAGATGTCAGCGACGGAATATTCCCGTGCCATGGCAGGCTGCCCGCCCAACGTGCGGTGCGCTGTGCGGCTGAGGGTTTCGGCACCGTCCACGAGGGCGCCGAACCATTCGGTCTTGCCGATCTTTGTGCATCCCGTGGTGAGGAGCGCAGCAAGTCCGGCCAGGATGTTACGCCGCTTCATCGATGCGTCCCCCGGTTATCATGTCCCGCAGGTTCTTCAGCGGCTTGTTGAGCAGCACCAGCGCGACGTGCAGGACGAAAAAGGCAAACAGGCTCCACGCCGCGATAAAATGGATCGAGCGCGCGCTTTGTCGCCGGCCGAATATCTGGGTGAGCCATGACCACGCAGCATCCATGCCCGGGCTCATCGCCATGCCGGTCAGGACCATGAGCGGGAGGAGGATGAAGATCACTACGCAATACGCGATCTTCTGCAGGGTGTTGTACTTTCCCCCGCTCAGCGAAAAATTGAGCCGCAGGTGCGCGCGCACATCGTCCCGCAGTGCCGGAAGCCTCAGTTCCTCGCGGCGTAGGGAGATATCGCGACGGAAATGGCCGCTCAGCGCCGCGCCGATCAAAAACAGCAGCAGCGATATCGAGAAGACCCATGCGAACAGCGTGTGCCAGTCACGTGCACCCGCGAGGCTGTAATAGTTCGGGATCGTAGCCCAGCCAGGAAAGCGCGGGATGAAAAGCCAGGCCTGGCTCGGGTCGAAGCCCCATTCACCCCAATAAAGGCGGCGATGGGCGTTGGAGATGTTCAGACCTGACATGAACAGGATCACCACGCTGATCACGTTGACCCAGTGCCAGATCCGCGTGCCCAAGCCGTGACGCTTCATGACGCGAGTTCTCCTTCCCGGGCGAGATATATCACGTCGCGCGGTTGAGCGAGAAGGTGCTGCCCGGAATCGACGAACAGCGTCTGGCCGCTCTCCAGCGGACCATTTGCCAGAAACCACGCAGCCTCAGCCACTTCGGACGGCGAGGTGCGGCGTTTGAGCAGGTTCAGGCGGTGCGAGACGTCCGCCTCATCCTCCGCCTGGTCATGGCTCGCCAGGATTGCTCCAGGGGCGAGGGCATAGATGCGGTCGCCGCTCTCAGCAGTCATGGCGAGCATAGGAACGGTGGCCGCCAGCGCGTGCTTGCTCATCGTGTAGCTGAAGAAATCCGGGTTCGGGTTCGCAGTCTTCTGATCGGTCACTTGAATTACGCGCCGACCGGCGGTTGACCGCGCCTTGTTCAGATAGGTTTGCGCCATGAGGGTCGGCGTGCTGGCGTTGACCTGCATCGCTTCCCATCCGATCCCTATATCGAGCGTCTGCGCGGCATCAGGTCGGAATACCGATGCAGAGTTGATCAGCGCGCGCCAATCCCGAAGCCGTTCAGCCAGTTCCTCAATCATGGACACCGCGGCGGCATCGTCAGCCAGATCGCAGCGCACGACTTCAGCGCTGGGAAGTTCTGCGGCGAGCGCTTCGGCGGCGGATATAGACCGGTTGCAATGGATGACGACGTGCCATCCGGCTGCCCCGAACCGGCGAGAGATCGCAGCACCGATCCGTTGCGCTCCGCCTGTTACGAGTATGCTGGGGAGGCTCATGCAGCCACTTTCAGTTGGCGCCTTCGAACGAAGCGATGATCGGACATGGCCCCTTGTTGCCCGCCGCGCACTCGTGGGCAAGCTTGGAGAGCGACCGGCGGGCTTTCTCCAGAGCTTCGATCTGCGCGTCGAGTGCCGCGATGCGGTTCGCGGCCATCTCGCGAGCGCGTGGCCGGTCGCCCGTGCGGTCGAGGTTTAGAAGTTCCGCGATCTCATCGAGTGTGAACCCTGCCGCCTGAGCGGAGCGAATAAAGCTCAACCGGCGGATTTCGTCAGGGCCATAGTGCCGGATGCCTCTTGCGCCCGTGCGTTGGGGCTGAGGATCAGTCAGCAATCCGCGCCGTTGATAGTATCTCACTGTTTCGATGCCCACGCCTGCGCCGCGCGCGAGTTCGGAAATGCTCATCGCAACCATGCTTGACTCCGTACTGTGGTACGGAGGGTATATGGGATGCCGTTATGACTGAGCCAACAGGAATCGAGCCTGCAACGGGCATCCCCGGACGTCGCACGGCCACCCTTTACCGGATGGTAATGCCCAGCCACACCTGTCCCTACGGATTGAAGGCGAAGGACCTGCTGGAGCGGAAGGGATATGTCGTTGAGGACAACTGGCTGACCACACGCGAGCAAACCGACGCCTTCAAGGAACTGCACGGCGTAAAGACGACGCCGCAAACGTTCATCGGCGGTGAGCGCGTCGGTGGTTATGACGACCTGCGGCGCTTCATGGGCCTTAAAGTCGCTGACCCGGATACGACAAGTTACAAGCCGGTTCTGGCAGTGTTCGCGGCAACGGGCGCCCTCGCGCTCGCGGTGAGTTATGCCGCGTTCGGCTCGCTGTTCACGGTGCGGGCAGTGGAATGGTTCATCGCTTTTTCCATGGCGGTGCTCGCCATGCTTAAGTTGCAGGATGTCGAGCGGTTCTCGACGATGTTCCTCAACTACGACCTGCTCGCCAAGCGCTGGGTGCCTTATGGCTACATCTACCCGTTCGCTGAGGGTCTCGCGGGTGTGTTGATGGCGGCGAGAGCGCTGGATTGGCTGTCGATCCCGATTGCTCTGTTCATCGGTATCATCGGCGGCGTGTCGGTATTTTACGCGGTCTATGTCCAGAAGCGTGAGTTGAAGTGCGCTTGTGTCGGTGGTTCCAGTCGGGTGCCTTTGGGTGCGCTCTCGCTAACGGAAAATGTCATGATGGTGGCTATGGCGGTGTGGATGTTGGTTGGTCATGCGTAAGATCGCCACGATGGGCGCTGCCTTTGCCGCTGCTGCCTTCGCGCAGAGTTCGCTCGCGCAGGATCACGCCGGCCACGGCACTCCTGAGCCCGCGCAAACGCCAGAGGTGGATCACTCCGCGATGGATCACGCGCAGATGGGCCACGGCGGCGGGGGCCATGCTTTCAGTTCCATGGCGCAAGACGGTCCGGTTGAGGGATCGGGCACGGCTCGGCTTCCGCAAGCGGAAGGGATGATGCCGGGAGTGCACTTTGACCTCGGAGATGGCTGGCAGGGTATGGCGCATGGCTATGCCTGGGGCGCCTATACCAAGCAGACCGGGCCGCGTGGCGATGACATGGCTTTCGTGCAGTCGATGGCGATGCTCATGGCCGAGCGGACCTTTGAAGGCGGGCGCTTTCAACTGAAGGCGATGGTGAGCGCGGATCCCCTGATGGGCGATCATGGGTATCCGATCCTCTTCGCCGTGGGCGAGACCGCAGGTGGTGTTTCGCTGGTCGATCGCCAGCATCCCCACGATCTGTTCATGGAGCTTTCCGCGCGGATCGATGCGGATATTGCGGACCGTACTCGCGCGTTTCTCTACGCCGCGCCCGTGGGGGAACCAGCGTTGGGGCCGGGAGCATTCATGCACCGTGCTTCATCCCGGCTGAACCCCGACGCCCCGATCACGCACCACTGGTTCGATTCAACTCACATCACCTTCGGGGTGCTGACGGCTGGGCTCTCCAGCAACGTGTGGCAGATCGAGGCTTCGGCTTTTCGAGGGCGCGAACCTGATGAGGACCGCTGGGACATTGAAAAGCCGCGCTTTGACAGTTGGAGCGTGCGGGCCACTCTCACTCCTTCGCCCAATTGGGCCATGCAACTAAGCCACGCGAAGCTGGAGGAGCCCGAAGCGCTGCATCCGGGGCAGGACGAGGCGCGGACGACCGCCAGTGTCCATTACAACAATGGCACCGGCTTGGCCGCAACGGCGGCTTTCTCCAGCAAGAAACGGCGTCCCGGCGAGACGCTCAATGCCTGGCTGGCGGAAGCGGCCTATGACCTGACAGATCGCCACACCGTGTTCGGTCGGGTCGAGAACGTCGTGAATGACGAGCTTTTCCCTGACCATGACGATCCACTGCACGATCAGAAGTTTCGGGTCACCAAGCTGCAAGCGGGCTACGCTTATACCATGCCGCTAAGTCCTGTGTTTGCCCTCTCGCTGGGGGGCGGCGTGGCTGCTTTCATCAAGCCCGACGCGCTTGACGCGGCTTACGGCGACAATCCGATGGGCTACACGGCCTTTGCGAAGTTGACGTTGCGACAATAAGTTACGGGCGATGTGGCTGACAGGGCCACTTTCGTTTCGTAGAGCTATGCGCGTGACTCGGTTGCGCGCCTTTGTGAAGCGCCATTACTGGCTGCTTTTGCTTGCTGTTTTGACTGCGCTGGCGCTGCGCATTCTGGTGCCGTCCGGCTATATGATCCAGACGGCTCCCACGCGGGTCGCGGTGAGCATCTGTACTGCCCACGGAACCGAGATGGTTTATCTCGACCGTGGTAAGGGCATCGACGATCAGGAACGCAAGGATCGCGACGCGGCAAATCGTTGCGCTTTCGCTGATCTGGCTGTTCCGGGGCTGCCCGGCGTTCCACCGCTGGAACTGGCGCTGGCACTGGCCTTCATCCTGGCGCTGTGGCTTGCCGTGGCTGATCCGCTGCGGCTGGCCCAAGCCACCCGATTACGACCACCACTTCGCGGACCTCCTTCGCTCAGCTGACGAACCTGCCGCAGGTCGGCAGGTGCTCTACGCCAGTTGAATGTCCGGCCTTCTGGCCGGGTGCTGAAGGACTACGTTTTAAAATGAACCGGATCGTATTGGGCCTGCTTCTCGCAGGTACCGCCACTGTGCCTGCATTTGCTGAAGAACTGGATGCGGAAAACCGTACCATCATCGTATCCGGACATCGCTCGACGACGGATGCGGAACGCCGCGCTGCGGGAACGCCGGGCGGGGCGAGCGTCGTTAGCCATGAGGATTACGCTGACAAATCGCTGGTCTCACTGCGGGATACTCTCGCCTTCACGCCGGGCGTCTATGTTCAGCCGCGGTACGGGCAAGAGGTACGCATTTCTATCCGCGGGTCGGGCCTGTCGCGCGGTTATCACATGCGCGGGCTTACGCTTTTGCAGGATGGCGTGCCGATAAACCTCGCCGACGACAACGGCGATTTTCAGGAGCTTGACCCAGCTTTCTTCGATCACCTCGAAGTCTATCGCGGTGCAAACGCGCTTCGTTTCGGCTCGGGCACACTAGGTGGTGCCATCAACGGCGTCACGCCGATCGGCGCGGATGCCCGGGGGCTGTATCTACGCGGCGAGGGAGGATCGTTCGGAACCGCACGCGGTCTCGCCTCCTTTGGCGGAGCGAGCGGTTCGGCTGATTACTGGGGCGCGGTGAGCGCTGACACGTCCAACGGCGACCGCGAACACGCCAAACGCAACTCGCTGCGGTTCCATGGCAACGTGGGCTTCAAGGTGAGCGAGGCAGTGCAGACGCGCTTCTACGCCAGCCTGAATGATATCAACCAGCAGCTACCGGGTGCCCTGAATCTGGCGACGACGCTTACGGCGCCGAAGACCGGGAACTTCGTTGGCGATCAGGCCCGCGATGTTCGTTCGCTCCGCCTGCAGAACCGCACTACCGTGGATCTTGGCGAGGCAGAGCTGAGCCTGGGTTTGTTCTACAATAGCAAGTCGCTGTTCCATCCGATCTACCAGGTCATCGACCAGGATTCTGAAGACCGGGGCGCATACTTCCGCCTCGATTGGGGACAGGGGCCGGTGGAACTGACCGTGGGCGGTGAAGCACGCTTCGGTGAGGTCGATTCCGAACGGTACGTCAACGTGAACGGCGAAAAGGGCGCACTGACCTTTGCCGCTGACCAGCGCGCACGGACCGCCAACCTCTATGCGGAAGTTCGCTATCGTCCGACGGAAAACCTCTCCCTGATCGCCGGTGGCATTCATGCCGACGGGTATCGGCGCCAACACCAGACATTCAATGGTGGCGTGAACGATGTGACCGCACGTGCGGAGTTCAGCGAGTTCTCACCCAAGTTCGGGGTTCTCTACGATCTGGAGCGGGAAGTTCAGGTCTATGCGAACTATTCTCGCTCGGCCGAATTCCCCGGTTTCATCGAACTGGCCCAGCAGGCCGCCTTCGTGCCCATCGATGCTCAGACCGCATGGACGGCCGAGATCGGTACGCGGGGTCGGGCAGGCGTCGCGAGTTGGGACGTGTCGCTCTATCGCGCCTCGCTGAATGGCGAACTACTCCAGTTCAATGTCGGGCCCGACATTCCCGCGTCCACCTTCAACGCCGACAAAACGCGCCATCAGGGTATCGAAGCGGCGCTTTTGCTTGATCTCTCAAGCACGCTGCGTTTGCGGCAGGTCTATCAGTTCAGCGACTTCCGCTTCGTCAATGACGCCCAGTATGGCGACAACCGCCTGCCTGTCGCGCCCAAGCATGTTTATCGGGCGGAACTGCGGATCGGCGGTGATGCGCTGCACCTTTCACCTAATCTGGAATGGCAGCCGGAAGGTGCCTGGGCGGATTACAGCAACACGCTGAAGACCGGCGGCTATGCCCTGATCGGCCTTACGGCGGGGGCGACGCTGACAAATGGCTTCGACCTGTTCCTCGACGCCCGCAACATTGCTGGCAAGAAGGCCGTGGGAGATATCAGCGCCGCAATCACCGCGACGCCGACCTCGGTCATATTCAACCCGATCGAGCGGCGCGCCGTGTTCGGCGGCATACGGGCGAGGTTCTGAGCGATGGGAGGGCTTTATCAGGCAGTGTGGCGCTGGCATTTTTACGCCGGGCTGCTCGTCATCCCGTTCGTGATCCTGCTCTCCCTTTCCGGGGCGGTCTATCTGTTCAAGCCGCAGATAGACCGCTGGGAGGAACGGGCGTTTCAGGGCCAGACTGCCAAGGTTTCCGTCCAGCCGCACCAGCAGGTTGCAGCGGCGCTGGATAAGTATCCTGACGCCTACTTCCTGGATTACCGCCTGCCGGAACGGACTGGCGATTCCGCGTTGATCCGCCTTTCGCTGGCGAAGGACCAAGGGGTTCGCGAGGTATTCGTCTCCCCCGGCGGGGAGGTGCTCGGCGCGCTCGATCCGGATAGCCGGATAATGGCGATCACGAAGCGCATTCACAGCCAGCTTCTCGTCGGTGGTGAGGTGGCCAATCGGCTGGTCGAACTGGCCGCTTGTTGGGCAATCGTAATGATCCTTTCAGGTCTCTACCTTTGGTGGCCGAGGGGGCGGGGCGGCGCTGGCGTAATCTGGCCCCGATTGGGGAGCGGCGGACGTTTGTTCTGGCGCGATCTGCATGCGGTTACCGGGTTCTGGGTATCGGCACTTGCCCTCGTCATGCTCGTCAGCGGGCTCCCGTGGACGAGCGTGTGGGGCAAGGCGTTCGGCGCGGTCCGCGCTGAGATGGGCTGGGTAAATATGCCCGCCCAGTGGGATATCGACGGCACGAAGCCGGCTGCTCGCGCTCCGGTCCACCAGGCGCACGGGCACCAGATGGGATCGTCATCGAAACCGACCGTGGATGCACCATTTGACGCCATGGTGTTTGACCGGATGGTCAGCAACGCACGCGATGAAGCACTGGCCTTTCCGGCGATCGTGACGCCGCCGGGCGCACCGGGCCGTTTCGGGGCGCCAGGGCAGCCGCTCTGGACCGTGCGTTCGGATGCGCAGAACCAACCACTCCGCGCCACCATCCGCTATGATCTGGACGGCCATACCGAGGTAGCGCGCGAACGGTTTGCCGACAGCCACCCGATCGACCGCGCTGTGGGCTACGGCATTGCCTGGCACGAGGGGCAGCTGTTCGGCCTGCCCAACCAGATCATCGGAGTGTTCACAGCACTAGCGCTGGTCACAGTAGCGGTAAGCGGCACGGTGATGTGGCTCCGCCGCCGCCCGGCGGGGGTGCTTGGCGCGCCGCCTGCGAGGAGTGCAGCTACCCAACGCTGGGCCATTGTCGCGATCGTTGTGTTGGCGGCGCTGTTGCCGCTGTTCGCGCTGTCGCTGGTGGCGATCTGGTTGATTGAAAAGCTGCTGCTTCGTCGGTCCAAGCGCGTGTCGCAATGGCTGGGGTTGAAAACCAGCGGCTGAAGTCAGGCCGGACGTTCCTCCGGTACGACGTTGTATTTTCTCACTTCTTCCGGGCTAAGGCAGTATCGAGTACTGGGGTTGCCCTCAGTCTTCACTGCTTGCTGCTTGTACATCACTTCGGTCAGCAACTTGCGGCTCACGCCCATGCGGATGAGGAAGTCATTGTCCTCGCTTGCGAGCAGGGCGCTTTGCTGTTCGATGTCGGCGATCAGCCGGACGGTTTCAGCGGTGCCTTCCTCCACGCTTAGGTAGATCGCCTCGCGGTCGCCGGTGTGGGTGAACATGTGGACCATGAAGGTGCCGCCGCGATCCACGAACCGGCGGGTGCCGCCCATGAATACGAAGTTGCAGGCGGAAAAACACGTCCATCCGGATGGAACGCGCGTGACCATTCCCGGAAACGAGCGGATCACCTTGCCTGCCTCGTTCCCCGCGCTCGCGTCGCCGCCGCGTGAGCGCAGCCATATCTCGGCAAGCTGATCGTCGGCATCAATCGCTGCTTTAAGACGCGTGGGCAGCGTGGAATCGATGATGCCCTCTGCGATCAGCACGTGAGTTCCGTCGACTACACGCGGGGTAAGGCTCATGACCTTTGCAGGCCCCCAGTCGGGTTGCTGAGGGCAGGTGGGGTTGTCAGGATCGTTCGCGGCGCCCAGCAGCGCCAGCGCCGCAACGGCAGCGAGTGGGCGTAGCAGCCGCATCAGGCCGCCAGAGCGTAGCGCGCGGCCGGTGGACGGCGGCACATGCGCTTGTCGGCGCGGGTTTCCTCACCATCGACGATGATCACGTCTGACACGGTGATGCATTCCGATCCGCTGCTTGCGTCCTCACGGGCAAGAACGGTGGAACTGCCGGAGACATTTTCCCGCGTTGCGGAGGTCCACGACGCGCTGTCGCCCACCTGCGCGCCGTCTTCACTTTCAGACAGGCTGCGGGTCGCGTCGAGGGTGGCTTGTGCGGCTTGCTTCTGCTCCTCCGGATCGAGCCGGCAGGCGATGGCGCTGGTCAACTGATCGGCCACGTCGGGTATGGGAACCCAGCTGGAAATCCCGGCGTCATAGGCCGCGTTGCGGGCCACTTGCCCCAACACGCCCCCAGCCACGCGAGAGCCTGCGTTGCGTGAACGACCCTGCGGGCAGCCGTCGTTGCTGCTGCTGGTATCCGTGGCTGCACTGGCGGCCGCGCGGGGGAGGTTGCGAAGAATTCCACCGAACTGTGCATGCGCGGGTGCGCTCAGCCCGACCAGTGCAAGGATGGCTGCAGCTGCGCCTGCCAATTTCAAGCGAAACGCCATTGCCTACCCCCAATGCCGAAGTGTCCGGCTGCATGTAGGCCCAGACACTGAAGGAAAAATTACGCCTCGCCCGGAGTGCGGTCAATCGCGCTGCGCCGAAGCGATTTTGACCAAGTTTCAAGGCAGTCCGTGCCTGGCTCCGTCATCGCAGCGGAAGGCCGGTAACGGACGGGGGCCCGGTTCCCGGCAATTCTAAAAAGGAAAAGGAGAACCCATGAAGTATCCAGTATTGATCGCGGCCGCCCTCGTTACCACTGCCGCGCCCGCCTATGCGCAGGACCTGTCCGGGTTCCGCATCGAAGGCCGGGCCGCGTGGGAGCAGTCCGGAGCCAAGGCCACCATCGCTAACCCCGATTTCGATGAGGACGACGACGAGAGCGGCCCCGAATTCTTCACCAGCACCGACGACGACAGCGCGATCGCTTACGGCGTGGAGCTTGGCTACGATCTGCAGATCGGATCCGGCCTCGTGATTGGCGCTTATGCCGGTGCGGAACTGTCTGACACCCGCGTCTGCAATCAGCTGATTGAAGACGATCTTGGTTGTTCGGACCTGAAGCGCACCTTCACCGTCGGTGGCCGCGTTGGCGTGCCAGTTGGCACGTCGTCGCTGGTGTATGCGAAGGGCGGCTACTCGAGCGGCAGGTTCGACGTCGCTTATGATCCCGACATCACCGACAACGATGATGATGAACCGGGCGACACCTATGCTTTCTCGAAGAGCCGCGGCGGCTTCCACGTCGGCGCTGGCGTCGAGGTGGGTCTGAGCCAGGGCCTCTATGGCAAGCTCGAATACGTCTACACCGACTACGGCAAGGGCTCGTACCTGCTCGACGACGGTTCAGAAGGCGCTCAGCCGTCGCTGAAGGTTGGCTCTGACCGCCATCAGGTCGGCGTGGGCATCGGTCTGCGCTTCTAAGTTACCGGGCGGGAGGCTGCTGTATGCGGCCTCCCGTCACCCATCTCCCTAAACGTCAGTGCCCTTTGGCACTTTGGTACCGAGTTCTTCGAGCCAGACTGCGGCGGATGCATCGCTGGGCGCGCGCCAGTCTCCCCGTGGGCTGAGCGCCCCGGACGTCGAGACTTTCGGTCCGTTGGGAATTGCGCTGCGCTTGAACTGGCTGAACGCGAAGAAGCGGCGCAGGAAGCTTTCCAGCCAATGGCGCACGGTCACCAGATCATACTCGTTGCGGCCGTTTTCGGGGAACCCGGCAGGCCAAGCCCCCCCTGTCTTGTCGCGCCATGCATGCCACGCGAGGAACGCGATCTTTGACGGCAACTGGCCGTAGCGGACTGTGTGGTGGAGGAAGAAGTCGTTCAGCTCGTAGGGGCCGATCTTCGCTTCCGTACTTTGCATCGCTCCGTCTTCACCAGCCGGAACCAGTTCGGGGCTGATCTCCGTGTCCAGGATCGCTTCCAATACCTCGTCAGTCGTCTTGTCGAACTGGTCCGTGCGGGTTGCCCACCGGATCAGGTATTGGATCAGCGTCTTGGGCACGCCCGCGTTGACGGCATAGTGGCTCATCTGATCGCCCACGCCGTAAGTGCACCATCCCAGCGCCAACTCGCTCAGGTCGCCGGTGCCGACGACGAACCCGTTGTGATGACCCGCGAGGCGGAACAGGTAATCGGTTCGCAGGCCTGCCTGCACGTTCTCGAACGTCACATCGTAGACCGGCTCTCCCTTGGCATAAGGGTGGCCGATGTCTTCCAGCATTCGGTTCGCGGCAGGGCGGATGTCGATTTCTTCCGCCGTGATGCCCAGTGCGTTCATCAACTTCCAGGCGTTGGACTTAGTGCCTTCCGAAGTGCCGAAACCGGGCATTGTGTAGCCACGGATGGTCGTGCGAGGCAGGCCCAGTCGGTCGCACACCTTGGCCGCGACGATCAGTGCGTGCGTTGAATCCAGCCCACCGGAAATGCCGAGCACCATCGTTCCGCCAGGTGTCTGTTCGAAGCGGCGCATCAGGCCGTCGACCTGGATGTTGAACGCTTCGTAACAGTCGGCGTCGAGTTTCTCCGGCCGGTTGGGTACGAAGGGGAAGCGACGGAGCGGGCGGATCAGGCCGATATCACCCCTCGCTGGCGCGTGATTGAACCGGATCTCGCGGAATTGATCCTCTGGCCGACCCGCCGCTTCAGCCGCATCGGCGTATGTCGGCAGGCGCTGGCGATCGCCCAGGATTCGGGCAGTGTCGATGTCGGCGATGGCAAGTTCCGGGGTGAGGGCGAAACGTTCGCTTCCCGCCAGCAGATCGCCCAGCTCGTAGATGACTCCTTGGCCGTCCCACGCCATGTCCGTGGTGCTCTCACCGTGCCCAGCAGCCGAATAGAGATAGGCGCTGGCGGTGCGGGCGCTCTGCGCGCGACATAGAAGGTGGCGCTCGTCCGCCTTGCCGATGACGATGTTGGACGCGGAGAGGTTGGCAAGGATCGTTGCCCCCGCCAGCGCTGCGGCGGTGGATGGGGGATTGGGCGCCCAGAAATCCTCGCATATCTCGATCGCCAGCTTGAAGCCGGGGATGCGCTGCGATGCGAAGATCAGGTCCACTCCGAAAGGAACTTCCTCGCCTGCAACGGTGATGGTTTGACCCCGCACGGTGACACCGGAGGAGAACCAGCGCTTCTCATAAAACTCGCGGTAGTTGGGCAGGTAACTTTTCGGCACCACGCCCAGAATTTGGCGGTCCGCGATGGCCAGAGCGCAATTGTAGAGCCGCCCGCCTTTGCGCAACGGCGCGCCGATCAGAAGCACCGGCGAAAGACCCGCGCTGGCGGCGGCGATCTCCGCAACGGCGTTTTCGACTGCGTCCAGCAAGGCCGACTGCATCAGCAGGTCGTCGATCGCATAGGATGACACGCACAATTCGGGATAGACCAGCAAGTCAACGTGGGCGGCATGGGCGCGGCGGGCCTGTTCTATGATGCCGTCGCGATTGAAGGATACGTCAGCCGTGCGGACGGGCGGGGTGCTCGTTGCCGCCCGCACGAAGCCATGTGTGTGCATGTCGAAAAACGGATGCGCTGCTTCGTCCTTCCCCGCATCCGATCCCTCGGATGGAATGGAGGCCGGAAGAAGCCAGTCTTCGGGGCGGCAAATACCGAGGTCGGCCAGACGCCGCTGTGCTGCTGCTCGAGGGATCTTGCCCTTGGATTCCCAGCCGTAGACGGTGCGGCTGGGCCATGCTTCGGGTGCGCCATAGCGTTCGCCGAACTCGTCAGCAGATAGAGGGGGGTGGTGCGCCTCGCGCCATGCGCGTATCATCTGACCGGCTTTATGCATTACTGATTTGTATCCCAATAGGATACATTAAACAAGGAGGTCACGTTCGAAGCCCCCGTTCTAGCATCTGTAGGGCGACCCCCAGGGCTTTAATCCTGACACCTTGTCTCCCGATTGGGCCAAAGTGCTCTTCCTCGTGATGAATCCCGGCATCATGGCGAGCGCAGGCGAAGTGGACCAAGCCCTCTTCGTGATCATCGCCCGCTGGACCAGCGAAACCCGTGATCGATAACGCGATGTCTGCGCGAGAGCGGCGAAGTGCCCCGCAAGCCATCTCTATCGCAATCTCGCGACTGACCGCCCCGCAACTGTCCACCTTGTGCCGTGCAATGTCGAGCAGGTCGCATTTGGCATCGTTGGAATAGACCACGAAGCCGCGCTCGAAGACGTGGCTCCGCCCCGGCACATCGGTCAGCAACGCGGCGAGGAGGCCGCCGGTGCAGCTCTCTGCTGTCGAAATGAGGAGCCGCTGTGTGTGCGCCAGTTCAAGAACCACCTCTGCCCGGTCCTGTATTTCGGCGGGCAGGGCGGGGTCGAGCGTTGCAGCCATAGGCCAAATACCGCTGGAACCCCGCGAAAGTTCCGGCTTTTCCCGCAGGTCAGGCTGCTTCGCGCTCTCCGCTGATAGGAAGACGGGCGCGCACGGTCGCCTTTGACAGGTCCAGCCCATAGAGCTTGGCGGCGTTGCCACCCACGATCCCGCGCACCGCGTCAGGATCCATGTGCCCCATCGTTTCGCCGATGGTGCGCACTGAGTTGGGCCAGATCGAATCCGGGTGCGGATAGTCGCTCGCCCAAAGGAGGTTTTCGGGGCCCCAGAACTCCGTCAGCCGCATAGCGGTCGGGCTCTGTTGGAAGGTTCCGTAGACCTGCCGCTTGAATACTTCGCTGGGCTTCATCTTGTGCGGAATACCGCCCTTGTCCGCCCAGTAATCCGCGCATTCCCAGAGCCGCCAATGGCGATAGTCCAGTTCTTCCACCACCCACGGCACCCAGCCCACGCCGGATTCAGCGATCACGATTTTCAAACCGGGATGCCGTTCCAGAATGCCCCATGCAAACAGGTCCACGAACGGATCGAGGAACTGTTCGATGAACATCTTCGCATGGAGGAAAGTAGCGCCCGGGCTACCCTTGTACTTGTCGAACGCGTCACCCGCCTTGGGAAACACGGTGACGTGGAAGCTCAGGACGATGCCGCTCTGCTCAAGCAGGTCGAACAGCGGTTCCCAGCGCGCATCTTCCAGCCGTGGCTCGGCCACCGCGATCTGGAGGTTGGCCTGCCGAACGCCGCCCCTCTTGGCGAGCCGAGTCAGCTCGTCGAAAGCAGCTTCCGGATAGGGCGGCAGCATCGCCACGCCGATCAGCCGGTCAGGCGCTGCGCTGCAGAAATCCTCGTAAAGCCAATCGTTGTAGGCGGCGTAGCAGGCGCGCATGAACGCCTCGTCCTGCGTCTTGATCGAAGTCACAGGGCCAAACACTACGTGGCCCCAGACGTGATCGCGGTCCATGTCGGCAAGGCGCAAGCTGGGGTTCCCGGCGCGAAGTTCACTTACGTCTTCGATACCGCCGCGATCGTAAGCTGTGTGCAGGGGCTTGGGACCGGGGCCGAAACCGCGCCCTTTTGCGCCTGACCACATTCCCCACCGCTCACCGTCAGCAACCCAAAGGGCGGGGCCTTGCTCAGGGATTTCGATGTGAGGCGCGCGATCACCCCAGCTTGCAGCCATGCGCCGCGTCCAGACGTCAGCCGGCAGCATATTGAGATCAAGGTGGTCATCGCAGGAAACCAGTGCGGTTTCGATCATGGTGCTCTCCCAAGAGGCATGGCAGCCTCAAGCATTCTGTTAGCTTGCGAATTGAATGGCAGCGGCATGTCGCAGTCGCAACGAAAAAGGGCGCCCTCCGCGTTGCGGGGGACGCCCTTGTAGCGCCGCTGCGCTTAACGTGATTAGCGGCAGCGCACCTGGCCGCGCTCTATCTGTCGGCCAAGCAGCGCACCGGCTGCAGCGCCGACGATCGTGCCAGTGGCCCTTTCGCCGCGCGTATCGATTGCTCGCCCCGCGAGCGCGCCAGCGGCAGCACCGATAATCAGGCCGGTCGTGCCGTTTGAGCGCTTGCAGTAATATTTGCCGTCATCTCCGCGCCAGTATTGAATACCGTTGGAGGTGCGTTTGTATTTCCGCTCGTGTCCATGGCGATCAGCCAGCGCGGGGGCGGGAAGGGTGAGCGAGGCGGTGGCCAGGCCTAACGCGATTGCTGAAAAGGTACTGCGCACGGTGAGTATCCCTCTGGTTTCGTTCATGCGGTCAACGCTGGACATGCCGACGCGGTCCCCAACGCCAGATGAACAAAACGGAGTAGAGGGAGCTTCGCGGTGAACCGCGCCTCTGTCACGATAAACAGAGGCGCGCCCACGCTTCATCAAAGGCGCGAGATTTCCAGACGCGCTTCGGCCAGCGATTGCTCACGAGCTTCAGGCCCCAACCCGATCTTGTTGGCGATGACGAATTCAGTCTCGATGCCGATGAACCGGAAGATATCGCGAAGGTAGCTCTGGTGGTGCTCGAACGGGCTGTCGATTTCGTAGACGCCGCCCTGCGATAACGCTGCGATAACGCGACGCCCACCGGCCAAGCCCTGTGGACCCGCTTCGGAATAGCTGAACGTGACGCCCGGCACACCCAGCCTATCAAGCCAGGCCTTCAGCGACGATGAGATGGTGAAGTTGTACATCGGTGCGCCGACGATCACGATGTCGGAAGCGAGGAACTGGTCCAGCACCGCGCGCTCTGCCGGGAAGGCGGCTTTCATCGCTTCAGTGCGGCGTTCTTCCGGAAAGCGGATAGCGCCCATGGTGACGGGGTTGATGTGGGGCAGGGGGTTGGTCCCGAAATCCAGTTCCGTCACCTCGGCATCGGGATGCTTGCCGCGAAAATGCTCGGTAAGCGCCTGCGTTAATACGCGGCTCGCGGAATCGTCGCCTGAAACCGAGGTGTCGATGCGGAGAATCTTCATGGTACTTGGAATCCTTGGTTACTGATAATAACTAGGGGCCATATGGAAACCATCGCCCCCCATCCGCAAGAAGGCACTTTTTCGTCCGTAGAGCACACAGATGTGCCTCATGGTCATTTCCCATCCGCGTGTCAGACCGTAACGGAGGTGCTGGCGCGTGTGGGCGACAAATGGTCCATGCAGATCGTCATGAACCTCGCGGACGGCCCCATGCGCTTCAATGCCTTGCTTCGTGCGATCGCAGGTATCAGCCAAAGAATGCTCACTCGCACCTTGCGCAATTTGGAACGCGACGGGTTGGTCAACCGCGTCGTCACTCCCAGCGTTCCGCCGCGGGTGGATTACTCGCTGACAGAATTGGGGAAGTCGCTGCGAGTTCCCGTGAGTGTGCTTGGCGACTGGGCTGTGACCCATCGCGAGGCCATCGCGGCATCGCGTGAGCAGTTCGATCAGGAACACGGGGAGGGGTAAACCTTCTCCCCGAATTTCAGCCCAGCGCGGCCTGCTTTTCTTCGGCCAAGCGGTCGAGTTCCGCGCGGCTCTTCTTTTCAGCCGAGGTCTTGAGCTGGCCGCAGGCTGCGTCAATGTCTCTCCCACGCGGAGTGCGCACTGGCGCCGAAATCCCGCCTTCGAACACGATTTCGGAGAAGCGGCGGACGCGCTCCGGGCTGGAGCATTCATATACCGCACCGGGCCACGGGTTGAACGGGATGAGGTTCACCTTGGCGGGAAGCTTGTACTGCTTGATCAGTCGCACAAGCTCGCGCGCGTCGTCGTCGCTGTCGTTCTTGTCCTTCAGCATCACATATTCGAACGTGATACGCCGGGCGTTGGACGCGCCGGGATAGGCCGCGCAGGCTGACAGCAGTTCTTCGATGCCGAACTTGCGGTTCAGCGGCACGATCTCGTCGCGGACTTCCTTGTTCGTGGCGTGCAAGGATACGGCGAGGTTCACCCCGATTTCCTCACCGCAGCGCGCCATCATGGGCACCACGCCGCTGGTGGAAAGCGTGATCCGGCGGCGCGACAGTGCCAGCCCGTCGCCGTCCATGACCAGTTTCAGCGCGTCACGTACGTTATCGAAGTTATACAGCGGCTCGCCCATTCCCATCATTACGATGTTCGTCAGCAGGCGTCCGTCGGAGGTGTATTCGGCTTCGGATTCTTCTTCGGCGAAGTCCATCTTGCCCTTCGGCCATTCGCCGAGCGCATCACGCGCAAGCATGACCTGTCCGACGATTTCGCCGGGCGTCAGGTTCCGCACCAGTCGCATGGTGCCGGTGTGGCAGAAACGGCAGTTCAGCGTGCAGCCCACCTGGCTGGAAACGCAGAGCGTCCCCCGGTCAGCGTCGGGAATGAACACCATTTCGAAGTCGTGCGCGTCAGAGGTGCGCAGCAGCCACTTGCGAGTGCCGTCGCTGGAATGCTGGGCCTCTACGATTTCCGGGCGGCCGATCACGAACCGCTCTGTCAGCCACGGACGCATGATCTTGGCTATGTCCGTCATCGCGTCGAATTCTGTCACGCCGCGATGGTAGAGCCAGTGGAACACCTGCTTGGCGCGTAGCTTCGCCTGCTTCTCGTCCAACCCTGCTTGCGCAAAAAGTTCGGCAATACGCTTCTTTGGCAAACCGATGAGATCGACGCGACCATCAGCGCGCGGAGTAATGTCGCGCGTGACGGGAACCGGATCGATCTGTCCGGGGATGGGCATGAGTGCAGTGTCGGCCATTCGGGGCGCATATAGGGTGAGTTGACGGGAACGGCAAAGGTTGAAGCCAGACCGTTTTCAGCTTGCGCCGAGGCGATGCGCGCGCGCTGCGCGAACAGTAAGTTGCCGTCGCCGTTCCCGCAGTCTGTCGATTGAACTCAACGGTTGGTCGACAGAAGTGTTGCGAAAAAACATCAATATTTTCGTTGTGTTAGGTTAATGAAACTTCCGACGATCAATCCCCATTTAGCGGTTCCACGGCCGTTGCGCTGTGGGGTTTGAATGATTGGAGCTTACAATGAAGATGCGTTTCGCAATCCTGCTGGCCGCTGGTGCGGCCGTGACTGCCATGCCCGCCATGGCGCAGGACTCGGACTTCTCTGGTCCCTGGGTTGCCGGTGTTGCCGGTTATGACAGGAATCAGGCTGGCAGCTCGCAGGATGACGGCGTGAATGCCGATCTCGACCAGAACGCCGAAGGGCTGATCTACGGTGTGCAGCTCGGTTACGATGCTGACATGGGGTCGATGGTCGTCGGTGCGGAAGCGGAACTGACCGATTCCACGGCTGATTCCACCTACGGCAATGCCTACACCAACTTCGGTCTCGGCACTGTCGATGCCGGCCGCGACATTTACGTCGGTGGCCGTATCGGCTTCAAAGCGACCCCTTCCACGCTGATTTACGGTAAGGGCGGTTACAGCTTCGGTCGCTTCAACTTCATCGGCACCGATGGTACGACCAGCTATAACGAAAACCTCGACGCCAACGGCTGGCGCGTGGGTGCAGGTGTCGAGCAGAAGCTCGGCAGCAACGCCTTCGCCAAGGTTGAGTATCGTTACACCAACTACAGCCGTGGTGAGATCGACTTCGAGGCGACTGGCGTTGCCGACAGCGATCGCTTCGACATCGACACCGACCGTCACCAGGTGATGGCGGGCGTGGGCTGGCGCTTCTAATCCGGCATGGCTCCCCGGGCTTCGGTTCGGGGAGCCTTCGCTGTCATCGTGATCGAGAGCAGCCTATCGTGGCGGCGTCGATCGCGGTGGCGGCTCCTTCCAAGTCATAGCGATCGGTGAACCGTCGCCCACTGCGGTCGATTGCGGTCACCGACATAGCGTCAGCAGATCGCATCGCCGCCACAATAGCCGCGTCCATCCGCGCATCCGCCGCCCACGCGCTTGAGCCTGACCCAGTCAGGGCGAAGCGCCGGCCTTTCACATTCAGCGAAACCGCTGCACCCGCCGCTAACTGGCGCGACAGGCGCAGGTGAAACTCTCCCCGCACGCCGCGCTGGGGCCAGTCGCCGACTGTGGCGTAAGGTGCCTGTTCACGCTTATCGCTGGGGCGAGGGGGCTCGGCCTCCGCTATGGCGTAGCATCGCGGCACGTTCCCATCTCGAAACGCTCCCCACTGGCCGAACACGCCGAGGCTGTCCTTGGCGGCAAGGGGCCCCCCAACGAGCAGGGCAGCGGTGAGGGCAATGGCTTGGAACCTGCGCATCGGTGCAATCGCTACTGCGCCGGATACTCTATCGCCAGCACTTCCCATTCTTTCTCCCCCGCAGGGAGACGCACGGTCCGAAGGTCGCCCACTGCCGCGCCGCGTAGCGCGCGAGCCATGGGGGCGCTCCAGCCTATGCGGCCGGTCGAAGGATCCTGTTCGTCATCACCGACCAGGGTGATGATGTGCTGGTTGTCATCTTCATCGGCAATGGTGACGCTAGCGCCGAACCAGGCCTTGCTGCGGTCGGGGGCCTGTGCGGGATCGATCACCCGCGCGGCCTTCATCCGGCGAGCTAGATGCGCCAATTCGCGATCAATCTCCCGCATACGTTTGCGGCCGTAGAGGTAGTCCCCGTTCTCGCTGCGGTCGCCGTTACCCGCCGCCCATGACACGATGGCCACGATCTCAGGCCGTTCCGTGCCCAGCAGATGGTCGTAACGTGCCTTGAGCGCGGACAGCCCTGCTGGCGTGATGAGGTTTTCGCGCGGCTTCATGGCGGTGCCGATTACAGGTGAGGGAATGGTCCGGCAATCGACCCTTTGACGGGCCGACGCGGGCTTAGCGGAGAAACTCGCTAATCCCGCGCGCGCGGCCCTGGGTCGCCCTGTCGGGGTGCAGGTTCTCGTAAACCACGGCGTTTTCCAGCACACGCTGAACGTAGTTGCGCGTCTCGAAGATCGGAATCCGCTCGATCCAGTCGACCCAGGTGATCGATCCGGTGCGCGGATCGCCGTTGGCCCGCAGCCACTTGTTCACGTTGCCCGGCCCGGCGTTGTAGGCCGCCACGGCCAGCGGATAGCTGCCGTAGTTGTTGAGCATCCGCACGAAGTATCCGTTGCCCAGCTGGATGTTGTACTGCGGGTCACTCATGACCGAAGCGGACATATAGGCGACGCCCAGCTTGCCCGCCTGTTCGCGCGCGGTTCCCGGCATAAGCTGCATCACACCCTGAGCGCCTGCGTGGCTGACGCGGGTGCGATCGAATTCGCTTTCCTGACGGGAAATGGCGTGGACCATCGTCCAGTCCACTCCGCTAGGGGTGGCGACAGCGGGAAAGCCGATCTGGGTCAGAGCCGGGAAGCCCTTTTCAGGTGCCATCCGGCCGACGACCACCGCCAGTTCCGGCAGGTTGAGGGTCTGCGCCAATTCACCCACAACCGCGAGCTCTTCCGGGCTGCGCGCCTGTGCGGAAATCTCGGTGTAGAACTTTCGCTTGGTTTGCCAGGGGTAGCTGGCACTGGCGAGCACACGGATCGACTGCGCCAGCGGCTGGTTAGACACTGCGGCGCGTTGCTCAGGCGTGGGCTGTGCGGGCGTGGCGGCGAACGACGGCACCGGGCGACCGAGCCTTTCAAGCGCGAGCAGGCCGTAGAAGTATTCCGGATAGGCGGCGGCCATCTCGTAATACCGCGTCGCTTCAGCCTGATTTCCTGCTTGTGCGGAAGCGTGGCCCGCCCAGAAGAAGCCCTTCGAACGGGTCTGCGGCGTGCGGGCTGCGGCGCCGTAGTGATAGAACAGCGGTGCGGCTGACCTGCCGTCGCGCAGATCCCACAGCGCGCGTGTCCCGCCCAGCCACATCAGCGATGTGTAATCATCGCGCAGCTTGTAGGCGCCTTCCGCAATGGCATCGGCGTTCGCGAAGGCGTCACCGGCCTTCGCGGCGATCTGATGGGCGGACCGTGCGTCGGCCAGGCGGGCAACGGTCAGGTGCTCTTCAACCCATGCAGTCGCATTGAGCGGTTCACTCACGAGAGAAGGGCGAGAGGCGAGCAGCATGACCGCTTCCAGCTGACGGCCCTTGGTGCGCAGTTCGCGGCTGCGATTGTAAAGGTAACCGGGATCACTGGCGGCGCCGGCATCGGCGATCGTGCCGTCACCGCCCTGGATGATGGCTAGACGGGCGCGAAAGCGTGCCGACTTGTCGGACGATACATAGGGCAACTGGCGCGTGGCTGCGGCGGCATCGCGCTGCCACAGCAGGGCATCCATTCGCGCATCGTGATCGTCAGTGGTGAAGTTGCCGCCGAAAGAGGCGAAGAGCGTGGCGTAGGCCGTTTCGCTCATGCTTCCGCCGCGCCATGCCTCTCGTGCCACGGTCGCCGCTTCGGCCGGACGTGACGACATCAAGGCCAGCGCGCGCTGCGCACGGCCGCCGTTGGTGATCGGTGGGAAACGGTCAAAATAGGCCAGCACGCGGTCTGCACTGGGATAATCGCGCGACAGCCGGTCCTCCGCATAACCGCGCAGCTTCGCCTCGTCAGGGAAACCGGGATTGGCGAGCAGGAACCCGGCATAGTCTTCGAACGTAAAGTTCGGACCGGCCGAAAGTTGTTGCCACTGGCTAACCGCCGTCGCGATGCGCGGCGAAGGCTGCGTGGCTACGAGATTGGAGCGCCCAAGGTCCCATTCGCTCCCGCCTTGCGCTGAGACGTGTGGTGAGCCAAAGGCGACTGACGCGAGAAGGGCGGTAACGATGACGTTGCGAACCATGCTGGACATCGTGCCAAGCCGCTCCTTATCAGGTGCTTAACGGATTATTTTCCGCGGACCACTGCGGCCCCCCGTGGTCTGATACACGACATGACTGGAGCGGTGTAAATGTTCTCTGGCTCGATTCCGGCCCTAGTGACTCCTTTTCGCGACGGAGCGTTGGACGAGGCCGCCTATCGGCGCTTGGTCGATTGGCAGATTGAGAGCGGATCTTCCGCGCTCGTCCCGTGCGGCACGACAGGCGAAAGCGCCACGCTCGACCGGGTCGAACACCATCGCGTGATCGAACTCTGCGTCGAACAGGTGGCGGGCAGGGTGCCGGTGATTGCCGGCTGCGGTTCAAACGATTCCCGCGTTGCACTCGATCACCTGCGGTTCTGCGAACAGCTAGGCGGTGTTGCAGCGGGCCTGTGCGTTGCGCCGTATTACAACCGGCCGGGGCAGGCGGGACTGATCGCGCATTTCTCGTATCTGGCGGAAAATTCCGCGCTGCCCATCATGCTCTACAACGTACCGGGCCGCACGGTAACGGATATCCAGCCAGCCACGGTGATCGAGCTGGCGAAGCGTTATCCGGATCGGATCGTCTCCCTGAAGGATGCCAGCGGCGACCTTCAGCGTGTGGTGCAGCATCGCGCTGCGCTGGGGTCGGGCTTCAACCAGCTGTCGGGCGATGATCCCTTGGCGCTCGCTGGCTATGCCTTGGGGCAGGTCGGGTGCATCTCGGTAACCGCTAACGTCGCGCCGAAGCTGTGTGCCGAATTCCACGCCGCTGCGGCCGCCGGAGATTATGAAACAGCCCGCACTCTCAACGAGCGTCTATTCCCGCTGCACAAGGCGATGTTCGCGGATGCCAGCCCGGCGCCGGCTAAGTACGCGCTGTCGAAGGTTCACGGCTGGATGACGAACGAGGTTCGCCTTCCGATCACGCCCTGCAGCCAGGAAGCCCGCAACGCGGTTGATGCCGCGCTGTCGAGCCTCGGTCTCGCCTAAGCGCACGGAGCAGCAACTGCCGCGGTCGGTCGGGTGAATTGTACTCCTGGATGAAGTCCATGGCGACTTCCGACAGAGATGCCTCAAGGCAATGAGTCTGAATGCCCTAAGCACCGCAACAACGACGCTGTTGATGCCCGCCTTGCGCCTAGGGATGACGGGCATTTTCCGCTGAGTTGTCACATAGGCAACATAAGCGGTGTCGAAGGGGGTTCCGCCAGGGCCTCGTCACGCCTACATGCCCCTCCCTTATGGCTCGCCCGAAACCCTCGACCTTCGACAAACAAAAGACCGTCGCCGAGAACCGGCGCGCGCGGTTTGACTATTTTATCGAGGATACTTTCGAAGCTGGCATCGCGCTGAGCGGAACCGAGGTTAAAAGTCTGCGGTTCGGCGAAGGGTCCATTGCGGAAAGCTATGCTGCTGTGCAGGACGGCCAAGCATGGCTCATTAACGCCAACATCCCGGAATTCAGTCACGGCAATCGGTTCAACCACGAACCCAAGCGACCGCGGAAGCTGTTGCTGCACCAACGCGAGATCGAGAAAATGATCGGCGCCGTTGAGCGCAAGGGGATGACGTTGATACCTCTCAGCGTCTATTTCAACGGGCGCGGTCGGGCGAAAGTCGAGCTTGCGCTCGCTCGCGGCAAACAGACTCATGATAAGCGCCAGACCGTGAAGGAGCGCGACTGGAAACGAGACAAGGCGCGCTTGATGCGCGACCGGGGTTGACCGCTCGTCCCAGTCAATATCGCAGGGCTCCGTCAGCTGGTCGCAGACCGGCCTTGCAAGCGTTCGTTCAGCCGAGCAAGGCATTCATCGCACCATGACGAAGACGCGATCCAAGACTTTCCTGGCCGATCTTATCCGCCGCAACATGCCGACCCGCGAACAGCTGGAGGGTAACCGCTTCGTGCGTCCCTTCGCGCACCGCGTACTTCGGTCGGAATTGTGGCGGTTCACCCGCCGTTCCGTCCCGCGCGGAGTGGCTCTGGGGCTGCTTGTCGGGATCATCGTCCCGTTTGCGCAGATATTTTTTGCTGCGCTGCTAAGTGCGACGGTGCGCGCAAACGTACCGATCGCCGCGCTTATGACCTTCGTCACCAATCCGGCGACGACGCCAGCGATCTGGATCGCGGCCTATTGGGTCGGCAAGTGGCTGCTGCACATCGATGCCGCTACGGTCGCCGCGTTCAATACCGCCATGGAGAAAACCGATCTCCAGCGATTCCTCGAATGGCTTACCGGCGCGACGATGGTGACAGGGTTCGGGCTGGTCGTGATCGGGGTCGTTTCAGCAGCGCTCAGCTACATTATTTCTGGGTGGGTCTGGCGTGTGATGGTTGGCCGCAAGTGGTTACGCCGTCGCCGTCATCGCATCCAGCGAAAGCTTGGTTCTCCCGAATGAGTACACTTTTCCGGCAGCATGGTTCGCGCGGGATGACCGATAGCTTGGCTGTGGCCGCAGCGGTTCTCGCCAGCATCGCAATGATCCGCCTCGCCACAGGAAGTACGTCTGTTACGCTTGCTTATGCGGGTGGGCTGGTCGTGCTGGCCCTGACGGCATTTGCCGCTGCGCGTCGCCGCGTGGCTCCGCAAGAAGCCGCGGAGAGCGGGTTTCCTGACTGGTCGGTGACGGTCGCAGCAATCGAACAGCCTGGCCAAGCCATAGCCATCACCGATCGCGCGAACAGGCTGGTCTGTGCCAACGCGTCTTACGAACAATGGTTCGGTTCCTCTCACGCGCCACCGCGGATGCCGGTGGATAGCGTTTCCGCCGAACATCTCGTTCGGGCGTCCCGCGTGGCGTGGCGGGAAGGGGAGAGCGAGCCGGTCGCCATTTCCGATGACGGACGCACATGGACTGCGACAGCCCAGCGGGCCGGGCGTGGCGATTCATATCTGATCTGGCGCTTCAGTCTGGTCGTCAGGACAGAGCCGCTGGCCGCGATTGGCAAATACATCACCGGTTCGTTTGGCCGCATCCTCAGTTCCGCAGGAATTGAGGTGGCGCTCGTGGGCCATGACGGTTCCATACGCGCTGCGAGTGCCGGGTTCGCCCGTCGCGCTGCCGGTGACGCGAATGCCAGCATGGCGGGCCAGGATTTCGTGGCGCAACTGCGTTCGGACGAGCGGGATCGTATTTATTTCGCGCGCGAGGGTCGGAAGGGTTCTCCGCAGACGCTGATCAATGTCCCGCTGGTAGATCCAGAGCCGGGGGAGGATGCATCTACCCCCCCGGTTGGGGACGCGCCTCAGCTCATGATGATGCTCGACAGTGGCGTCGGTCTCGGCGGCTGGAGTACCGACTCGCGCGGTCACACGCCGCAACTAGAAGCCTTGCTTGAACAACTCCCCCTAGGGCTGGCGATGACGGATCGCGACGGACATTTTCTGTTCGCCAATCCTGCCTTCCGTCGGGCCGCTGGCATCGATGGCAAGATGCCGCCCTATCCCTCCGACCTCGTCGTCAGGCAGGATAAGACAGCGCTGTCGGATGCCGTGCGCCGCTATGGGCAGGGCCCTGCAGCCAGTGGCGACATCGCGGTTCGGCTGCGGGCTGAGCCGGAGGAACCCGTCTCTCTCGGTCTCGCGGGCGTACGCGGGCTGGGCGAAGCGGCGGTGCTTCTGAGCCTGGCCGACACGACCGAGGAAACTCGCCTTAAACGTCAGGTTGCTCAGGCGACCAAGATGCAGGCGGTTGGTCAGTTGGCTGGCGGTGTGGCGCACGATTTCAACAACGTGCTCACGGCGATAATCGGCTATTGCGATCTCATGCTGCTGCGCCACACCCCTGGCGACAGCGACTACGATGACATCCAGCAGATCAAGGCCAACTCCAACCGCGCGGCGTCGCTAACGCGGCAATTGCTGGCCTTCAGCCGCCAGCAGACCTTGCAGCCTGAGGTTCTCCAGCTTCCTGACGTGATCAGCGAAGTCAGCCAGATGCTGAAGCGGCTGTTGGGCGCCAAGATCACGCTCAAGACGCATCACGACCGCGATCTGGGTGCGATCCGCGCCGACCCGCGCCAGCTTGAACAGGTGGTGATGAACCTGGCCGTGAACGCCCGTGACGCGATCCAGTCGCGCGGCGGCGAACACGCGGCGGGGACGCTCAGCTTCGCTACGCGCAGGGTGTCGGCCAGCGACGTGCGCCGCTCGGGTAACGAGATCATTCCCGCAGGCGATTACACCGTGCTGATGGCAGAAGACACGGGGGGCGGCATTCCGATTGAGAACCTGCCGAAGATCTTCGAACCGTTCTTCACTACAAAGGAACTGGGCAAGGGCACGGGCCTGGGGCTGTCGACGGTGTACGGGATCGTAAAGCAATCGGGCGGCTTCATCTTTGCTGACAACATTACTGCTCCCGATGGCTCGCCCAAGGGTGCGCGCTTCACGCTCTACCTTCCGGTCTATCACGCGACGGAGGAAGAGCTCCGCAAGGCCGATGTCGTGGAGGAAACCCGCGAATGGTCCGGCGGCGGACGCATCCTGCTGGTCGAAGACGAGGACATGGTCCGTGCAGTGGCTGAGCGGGCGCTCACTCGCCAGGGCTACACCGTCGTCACGGCTGCGGATGGTGACGAAGGTGTAGAGGCCGTTCGCGCCAATCCTGATTTCGATATTGTCGTGAGCGATGTCGTCATGCCCAGCATGGATGGACCAGCCATGGCGCGCGAAATTCGGCACCTTGCGCCGGATATGCCGATACTCTTCATGTCAGGCTATGCGGAGGAGCAGCTTCGCCGCGAGATCGACATGGAGAAGATGCACTTCATCGCCAAACCTTTCAGCGTTCAGCAGATCGCAACGAAGGTGGGAGAGGTACTTCGTTCGAGCCGACGCTGAGCGCTTCATTTCCCATTCAGTCGGCTGGTCGCTATCCGTGTGATATAGTATCATTGCTGACAAGGGGCGTTTACGATGCGTATAGCCAGCTTCGCCGCAGTTTCCGCCGCCGCTCTTCTCTCAGTAGGCGCGTCTGCCCAAGCCGATCCCGATACGACCGCGCAGGGCGATGTCTCGGTCACGATCTACAACAACGGGTTGGGGCTGGTTCAGGATGTGCGCCAATTGCCGATTGCCTCGGGCCGCAGCACGATTTCGTTCCCGGACGTTTCCGCGCAGATTCGCCCCGAAACGCTCAGCTTCAATGCTGCCAATACCGCGATTGTTGAACAGAACTTTGACTTCGATCTGCTGACGCCTGCCAAGCTGATCGAGAAGGCGATCGGTCAGACTGTGACGCTTATCCGAACAAACCCGGCCACGGGGCAGGAGACGCGTGAGCGGGCCACCGTCCTTTCCACGGCCGGCGGTACTGTGGTGCAGATCGGGGACCGGATAGAGGTCCTGCGCGACGATGGACTGCCGGTGCGCGTCATCTTCGATCGCGTACCGCCGAACCTCCGCGCGCGGCCGACGCTCTCGGTCACGTTGAACAGTAGCAGCGCGGGTACGCGCGCGGCTTCATTGCGGTATCTGACGCCCGGACTCGGTTGGTCATCTGACTATGTTGCGCTTTATGACGAAGTGAAAAACACCATCGACATGCAGGGCTGGGTCACGCTGACCAACAGCACCGGCACGACGTTTCATGCGGCGAATACGCTGCTCGTAGCTGGCAATCCCAACCAGGGCGGTGGATCGCGTGTGGCGCGGCCCGTCAGCCGACCGGGGATGCAGATGAGCCCTGGTACCGAAACCGCCGATCGCGAGCGGCTAGGCGATTTTTACCTATACCCGATCGGCGCCCGCACCACGATTGCCAACAACCAGACCAAGCAGGTCAGTTTCCTCGACGTGCAGGGAGTGCCCGCACGTAAGATTTACGGGCGAACCGTGGGATGGCTCACCTCGGACAGCCAACCCGTCAATGTCGCCAGCCAATTAGCCTTTTCGTCCAGCCGCGATGGCGGATTGGGCGATGCGCTGCCAGCGGGAACGGTGCGTTTCTATCAGCGTGACAGCTCGGGCAATCCGCAATTCATCGGCGAGAACGGCATCGGCCACACCCCGATGGGTAGCGAACTCACGCTCTCCACCGGCGATGCTTTCGACATCTTCGTTCAGGCCGAAGTCGAAAAACGCGATCGCATCACGTCAGCCGACTACGAACGCAGCGCTCGCTATCGGGTGACCGTGAACGGCCAGACCGTGCGCGAGGTCGAGATTGACAGAGCGGTTGAGTACTACCGCACGACGATGCGCTACACCTTCACCAACGCGAAGGCGGCGCCAGTGGACGTGGAACTGGTGCAGGGCGGTCTTGATCGCGGCTGGTCGTCGCAGGACCTTCGTGTCACCAGCGAAGACGTACCGGGCACCCAGCTGAACGCTGATCAGCGCAAATACGTCGTCACCGTGCCCGCCAACGGCAAACGAGAAGTGCGCGTTACGTACGAGACGCGGTACTGAGGGCGCGCGCAATGCGCATTCCCTCAATCAGCGTGCGCTCCCGCCAGTTCGCAAGCGGGAATGCGATAGCCTGTGCAACCGCCGCACTCATCAGCCTGTGGGCGCCACCCGCGCTCGCGCGAGAAGCCGTGGAGGCATCGGCCCCTTCCGCGCTGTCCGTAACGCTTTACCGCGATCCTGACCGGGGCGAGGGCGAGGCGATGAACCGCGATCTGCCGCGCGGCTTCGCGATGATCACCGAAACCCGTCAGGTCACCCTTCCGCCGGGCGAATCCACTATTCGATTCACGGGAGTGGCCGAAGGTATGGTTGCGGTGAGCGCCATCCTCACAGGCCTGCCGGGCGGCACGATTGAGAAGAACCGCAACGCCGACCTGCTGAGCCCGGCGTCCCTGGTTGATGGCTCGCTAGGTAATCGAGTGCGTCTCACGCGGACCGATCCGGCCACTGGTCTGGAGACGGTAGAGCAAGCTATCGTTCGCACGCGCGCCGACGGCGGCATCGTTCTCCAGACCAACGAGGGCTACGAAGCGGTGCGCTGCTCTGGATTGCCCGAACGCCTGACCTTTGACCGGGTGCCCGCTGGCCTTTCCGCGCAGCCGGTGTTCTCCATCGACACACGCGATGCCAGCGGCGGCACCTACACGGTTCAACTCACCTATCTTGCTTGGGGTTTCGATTGGCAGGCGCACTATGTGGCCGAACTCGCCGAGCCGGGTAAGGGCGACGCGGTGAAGATGCGGCTGATGAGCTGGCTGACGTTGCTCAATGACAACGGCCAGAGCTTCGAGAATGCGGAATTGTTGGTCGTCGCGGGCCGGCTCAATGTCGTCAGCGACTTCGAGGATCTGGCCGAGCCGACTACTGCTAGGCCTTTGCGCCTCACCTGCTTCCCCTTGGGCAGCACGGCAGATGGAAGCCCAATTCCTCAGCCGCCACTAGCTCCGCTTCCTCCACCGATGGCCGCGCCGATGATGGCACAGCGCGCCGTGGCGCTGGAGGCGGCCGATTCAGTAATCGTAACCGGCATGAGGGCAGTCGAGGAAGCGCTCGGCGATCTCAAACTATACCGCGTGCCCGAACGCGTCACGGTTTCTGCCAAAGGGCTGAAGCAGATCGCGTTCATTGACAGGGAAGGGGTGAACGGCCGCCTGATCTATCGAGCCGATTGCAGTCCAGATTACGGGAGAGTCCAGTCTGTGCCGACGGAGATGCTGCTGACCACAGTGAACGATCGTAAGCACGGCCTCGGAATTGCAATGCCGATGGGAGGCATCACTGTGTTTGAACCCTCCGCTTATGGGGATCAGCTCGTGGGTGAGGAAACCCTGCGTGACTACGCCGAGGGTCAAGACATCGAAATCGAGATGGGCGAAAGCCCGCAAGTGCAGCAACAATGCACGGTCGCGGAACAAGAACATGAAAAAAAGTGGAGTCGGGTCCGGAGCACCCTGACCAACACCAATGCCGCGCCGGTTACTGTGCGGTTGGCCGTCGGATGGTCGCGCGATTGGCACGTGCGCGGACTGCGTGGAACCCACCTCAAGGATGGCCTGACAGTAGTAGAGTTCACCGTTCCCGCAAACGATCGGCGAGAGATCACTTGGGAGACGCGTTCGATACACGTCGACGACTGATCGTCCCGCGTATGAAGAAATATTTGTTCCCCCCTTGTTCACACGGAACAAATGGGATACGAGCGTGTCAGTTGAAGAGTTAGAACCAACCCTAGGCAACTGACGGAGGCCATGTCATGGCGGCGGGATTGAAGCTGGTTGAGAAGGAATCCAACGTGGACCGTCAGAAGGCGCTCGAAGCAGCGCTCGCACAGATCGACCGTGCATTCGGCAAGGGTTCGGCGATGAAGCTGGGCCAGAAGGAAGCGATGCAGGTGGAAGCGATCTCCACCGGTTCGCTGGGGCTGGACATTGCATTGGGTGTTGGCGGCCTGCCGCGTGGCCGGGTGATCGAAGTTTACGGTCCGGAAAGCTCGGGCAAGACCACCCTGGCGCTGCATGTCATCGCAGAGGCGCAGAAGACGGGCGGAACCGCAGCGTTTGTCGATGCGGAACACGCGCTCGATCCGGTCTACGCCAAGAAGCTGGGCGTAGACATCGACGAATTGATCGTTTCGCAGCCTGATACTGGCGAGCAGGCGCTCGAGATCGTGGACACGCTGGTGCGTTCCAACGCGATCGACGTGCTGGTGGTCGACTCGGTGGCAGCACTGGTCCCGCGGGCGGAAATCGAAGGCGAGATGGGCGATTCGCATGTTGGTCTTCAGGCCCGTCTCATGTCGCAGAGCCTGCGCAAGCTGACCGGCTCGATCAGCCGTTCGCGCTGCATGGTGATCTTCATCAACCAGCTGCGGATGAAGATCGGCGTGATGTACGGTAACCCGGAAACCACAACCGGCGGCAACGCGCTGAAGTTCTACGCCTCTGTCCGACTCGACATCCGCCGTACCGGCCAGATCAAGGACCGTGACGATATTGTCGGTAACGCCACGCGTGTGAAGGTGGTGAAAAACAAGGTCGCTCCGCCGTTCAAGCAGGTCGAATTCGACATCATGTACGGCGAAGGTATCTCCAAAATCGGCGAAATTCTCGACCTGGGCGTCAAGGCCGGGGTGGTGGAGAAGTCCGGTTCCTGGTTCTCTTACGACAGCGTGAGAATCGGTCAGGGCCGCGAAAACGCCAAGCAGTACCTCAAGGATAATCCTGAACTTTGCGACCGCCTGGAAGCCGCGATCCGCGGCCGCACCGAGGCGGTGGCCGAGGAGATGATGACGGGCCCGGACGCGGACGACGACATCTGATTCTCAAGCGGCGCGTCGCTTGCGAACTTTAGCTTCGCAGGCTGGGCGCGGATGCGAAACCGGAGCCGGCGTGTCGAGCCTTACGGGGCCCGCGCCGGCTTCTTCGCGTTTGCATCAGATTGATCTATGTTTCCTTCCTCTGGCTGGGAGGAACAACGTGGCGGATAATCTGTCGTTCGGTGCTGATGAATGGCTTGGCCGGACGGGCCAAAGCTGGGCCGAACAATGGCGGCGGACCGACCGCAGTTTTTCGATGCTTACCGAACGCCTGCTACAGCGGACGCGCGAGTTTTCCTTCGGATCGGTGCTCGACATTGGCTGCGGCGCTGGGGAATTGTCATTGGCGATTGGCCGGGGGCGGCCAAAATGTCGGGTCGTAGGCATAGACGTGTCGCCTGCGCTGATGGCGGTCGCGACTGAGCGCGGGGCGAACCTTTCGAACGTCACTTTCGAAGTGGTCGACGCCGCTAAATGGCAGCCCGTCGAATCGCGGGAGCCCGATCTGCTTGTCTCGCGCCACGGCGTAATGTTCTTCGATGATCCCGTTGCGGCGTTCACCAATCTTTATAACGCGACCGCGCCTGGAGGCAGGCTCTTGTTCTCTTGCTTCCGCGATCGGAGCGAAAATCCTTTCTTCAGCGAGGTGGCGCGCCTCCTGCCGGTGCAGCCAGATCCGCCCTTGGATCCGTACGCGCCGGGTCCCTTTGCCTTTTCCGACCGAGTTCGAGTCGAACAGATCCTCCAAGGCGGAGGCTGGGCCAGCTTGACTTTCGAAGCGTTCGATTTCGCTATGATTGCAGGCGGTGGCCAAGATCCCGTGGAGGATGCACTCGGCTATTTCACCACGATCGGCCCCGCTGCGAGAGCGGCGCAGGAACTTGGGAACAGCGCGCGCGCCGAGTTCTCGGACCGCGTACGTGATCTGGCACGGCGCAACCTGCGGGAAGGCATTGTATCGATGCGTGCGCGGGCCTGGATTGTCACCGCAAGCAAGCCATGAGGGTGCGAAGCAGGGCCCAGCGCGGGTCTCATTGCCGGACAGGCGTACGATACAGGGCTTAATCCGCTTGTCGGAGGGGTTTCACGCCCCTAATTCGCCACAATGAACTCGACCAACGATATCCGCAGAACGTTCCTGGACTATTTCGCGGCCAACGATCACGCGATCGTGCCGTCCGCGCCGCTCGTTCCGTACAACGACCCCACCTTGATGTTCGTCAACGCGGGCATGGTGCCGTTCAAGAACGTGTTCACGGGCCTCGAGACGGCCCCCGCGCCGCGCGCGACAAGCAGCCAGAAGTGCGTGCGTGCGGGTGGGAAGCACAACGATCTCGATAACGTCGGCTACACTGCGCGGCACCTGACGCTGTTCGAGATGCTCGGCAACTTCAGCTTCGGTGACTATTTCAAGGAGCGCGCAATCGAGCTGGCCTGGGGGTTGGTCACTCGGGAGTATGGGCTGCCTGCCGACCGTCTGTCAGTCACTGTCTATCATACCGACGATGAAGCGTGGGACCTTTGGAAGCGGATCGCGGGTCTTCCGGACGAGCGCATCATTCGTATCGCCACCAAGGATAACTTCTGGGCGATGGGGTCCGATGGCCCCTGCGGCCCGTGTTCGGAAATCTTCTGGGACCACGGTCCGTCAATCCCCGGTGGCCCTCCGGGTTCGCCGGACGAGGATGGCGACCGTTTCGTGGAGATTTGGAACCTCGTTTTCATGCAGTATCTGCAGGAAAACGATCAGATCGTCGGTGACCTGCCGCGGCCTAGCATCGACACCGGCATGGGGCTGGAGCGTATCTCCACGGTGCTGCAGGGCGTGCACAGCGTGTACGAGACGGACACGTTCCGGCACCTGATCGAAGCGAGCGAGAGTCTTACCGGCACGCGCGCCGAGGGCGATCAGCGCGCCAGCCATCAGGTTATTGCCGACCACCTGCGTTCCACCAGCTTCTTGATTGCGGATGGCGTGCTGCCTGCGAACGAAGGGCGGGGATATGTTCTGCGCCGCATTATGCGCCGCGCGATGCGCCACGCGCACCTGCTGGGCGCGAAGCAGCCGCTGATGCACCGGCTCGTTCCCGCGCTGGTTCAGGAAATGGGCCAGGCCTATCCCGAGTTGCCGCGCGCGCAGGCGTTGATCTCCGAAGTGCTTGAGCGCGAGGAAACCCGCTTCCGCCAAACGCTTGAAAATGGCCTGCGTCTTCTGGACGACGCGACGACCGGCCTCGGCGAAGGCGCCAGCCTCTCCGGCGAAACTGCTTTCAAGCTCTACGACACATACGGTTTCCCTTATGACCTGACCGAAGATGCCCTGCGCGTCCGCGGCATCGGCGTCGATCGTGGCGGCTTCGACGAGGCTATGGCCCGGCAAAAAGCTGCTGCGCGTGCCGCTTGGAAGGGCTCAGGCGCTTCAGCGGAAGGCGAAGTCTGGTTCGACATTGCCGAGCGTGAAGGGGCTACCGAATTCACCGGCTATGCTGCGACTGTCGGCGACGGCCAGGTCGTGGCGCTGCTGGTTGACGGGAAGGAAGTAACCGACGCGGGTGAGGGTGCGGAAGTAACAGTTCTGACCAACCAGACCCCGTTCTACGGTGAAAGCGGCGGCCAGACGGGTGACACCGGCACGATCACGACGGACGCCGGACTGCGTATCGAGGTTACCCAGACATCGAAGCCGCTGGGACGGCTGCACGCCCATGATGGCAAGGTTCTGAGCGGCAAAATCGCTGTGGGTGACACTGTGCATCTCGCGATCGACGCCGAACGCCGTGATCGCATTCGCGCAAACCATTCGGCCACACATTTGCTTCATGCGGCGTTGCGCAACCGCCTCGGCGATCACGTGACGCAGAAAGGGTCGCTGGTCGCGGAAGACCGGCTGCGTTTCGATTTCTCGCATCTGAAGCCGCTCACGGCGGAGGAAATCGCTGACATCGAGGCGGACGTGAACGCCGAGATTCGCCACAACGCCGAAGTCGGCACGCGACTGATGAGCCCGGACGATGCCGTGGCAGCCGGCGCGATGGCGCTGTTCGGCGAGAAGTACGGCGACGAGGTACGCGTCCTGTCGATGGGCCGCGCGGGCGAGGGTGGCCTCTCCTATTCTGTTGAACTGTGCGGCGGCACCCATGTGAGAGCCACGGGCGACATCGCGCTGTTCCGCATTATTTCGGAAAGCGCCGTCAGTTCGGGCATCCGTCGCATCGAGGCGCTGACTGGTGAGGCTGCCCGCCGCTGGGTGGTGGGCCGTGAAGAAGCGCTGAAATCTGTCGCTGCCACACTCAAGACCGCGCCGGAAGAGGTCGAAGCGCGCGTTTCGACCCTGCTGGACGAACGGCGTCGGTTGGAGCGTGAACTGGCCGAAGCCAAGAAGCAGCTCGCCCTCGGTGGCGGAAGCGGCGCAGCACAGGGGGCAGCCGACGAGGAAATCGCCGGCGTGAAGTTCTCCGGACAAGTGCTGCCAGGTATGAACCCCAAGGAACTGCGCGGCTTGCTGGACGAGGCGAAGAAGCGCCTCGGGTCCGGAGTCGCCGTGATCATTGCGGTCAACGACGGACGGGCAACGGTCGCCGCCGGCGTTACCGACGATCTGACCGGACGCATCAGCGCGGTTGATCTGGTCCGCGCAGCTGTCGAGGCAGTTGGTGGGCAGGGCGGCGGCGGTCGGCCTGACATGGCTCAGGGTGGCGGACCGGATGGTGGCAAGGCCGATGATGCCTTGGCGGCCGTGAAGACCGTGCTGATCGGGGAAGCGGTCGCGGGCTGACCAGCCTTAGCGTTCCGGCGAACTGGTCCGCAGCTTTGGGCGATGATCTAGTGCGCCTTCTTCCATGATCTGCTCACGGAATTCATCGCGCTTTTCATGGATTGAGGCGATCACAGGCCCCATCGGTACGCCGAGATCGACCAAGACGGCCTCGGAAAGCTGTAGCGAGGATTCGAGCGTTTCGGGAACCGCCGTGCTGGCGCCCGCACGATAGAGTTCTGATGCGTGCTTGCTATCACGAGCGCGGGCGATGATCGGCAGGCTCGGGTGGGCGGAGCGCAGTTTGCGGACGACGCGTTGCGCCAGAACGGGCTCGTCCATCGTCAGGATTACGGCCGGTGCCCTGCCGACGCCCATACGCTCCAGCACATCGATGCGAGCGGCGTTTGCGAACGTCGCATTGTATCCTGCGCGTTTGCAGCGGGCGACTTCGTCGGCGTCGGAATCGATTGCGATGTAAGGCTGCCCGTGACGGGTGAGCATTTGCGCCACCAATTGCCCCACGCGGCCGCAGCCGATGATTATCGAAGGCGGAGCGTCGCTGTTGTTGAGGATAGCCTCTGCACTTTGCGAAGGTTCGACGCGGCGCGCCAGCATGCTGCCAAGCTTTGCCAGCAGCGGGGTGACAGTCAGCCCGATAGCGGTGACGATCTGCCAGAACTGCGCCGTGCCGGGCTGGATCAGCAGCGCAGTGGTCGCGGCGGCTAGCACGATCAGCGTGGTTTCCGAAGGGCTAGCCATCAGCAGCCCTGTTTCGACAGCAATGCCCCGCCGCGCGCCCATCGCGCGCAGCAGCAGGCCCGTGACGACGGCCTTCAGTATCAGAACTCCAGCCACCGCTGCGGCGATCTGGGCAAAGTTGTCCCATATCGTGAGCAGGTCGATTCCCATGCCGACGGTGATCAGGAACACACCGAGGGCGAGGCCCTTGAACGGCTCGATGATGCCTTCGACTTCGGAATGATATTCGGTTTCCGCGATGAGCAGACCGGCGACCAGTGCGCCGACGATGGGCGATAGGCCGACCAGTGTGGTGGCCAGACTCGCACCGATAACCACCAGCAGACTGGCCGCCAGAAACAACTCGGGGCTCTTGGTGCGCGCTGCCTGCGCGAACAATCTTGGCAAGGCGTATCGGCCGATCACCATCATCGCCAATACTACCAGGCTACCCATCCAGATGGTGTCGAACAGGCCCTCCAACCCCTCGGCTTCCGCAAAGGGGGCCAAGGCGCCCAGCACGAAGATGATCGGCACGATGGCGATATCTTCGAACAGCAACATGGACAGGGCGGCGCGCCCTACCGCCGTTTGCGTGCCGACTATGGGTAGGACCAACGCAGTGGAGGACAGCGCTAGCGCCAGACCCAGACCAAGGGCGCCGGTCCAGTACTGGCCGAACATCGTAAGGAAAGCCGCGATCAATCCAGCGCTGATCGCCAGTTCCAACGCACCCAGTCCGAAAACCAGCTTCCGCATGGACCAGAGGCGGTTGAATGAAAGTTCGAGCCCGATGGTGAACAATAGCAGGACGATGCCAAACTCTGCGAAAGGCTCAAGCCCCTCAGGGTCAGTAATGGTGACGTAGGTCAGCCATTCGTGCTGATATACTAGGCGGCCCAGCCCGAACGGACCAACCAGCAGCCCCACAAAAATAAACCCGATCACCGGAGTGATGCGGAAACGGGCGAAGATCGGGATTACCAAGCCGGCGGAGCCAAGGATCACCAGCGCGTCGGACAACGTGGAGGTGAGTGCCGGGGCGCCTTGCATCGCGCAGGTATGTCAGAGAGGAGATACCTGCTGCAACAGCGACGTAACGGTGTTTACGCCAAGGCAAAGTGGTAGCGCCGTAGTCGCCAAAAAAAGAAAGCCCGCCATCGGGGCGGGCTTTCTGAAACATGGCCTGTGATCGCGCTCAATCAGGCGAAGCTCAGCTGCCTCGTCTTGCGGCGCATGAGCCCACCGATCAGTCCGAACCCGGCGATCATCATCATCCACGTTGCAGGCTCCGGAACTGCCGGGGGCGGCTGAAGCCGATCGTAGCCCGAGAAGCGGCCCATGTAGAATTCTGAGGTGCTGGTCACGTTGTCAGCCACCAGAGAGCCGAAAAAGCCCCCGTTCGCCAGCTGAACATTTGCCGTGGGGGCGAGGACGTTGCCACCCCAGCTGCCCAGGAACGTTAGGCTCGTCGCGTCGGTGAAGTTGAACAGCAGCGAGGAAGCCAGGCCAGCGGAGTTGTTGGCAATGGTCTGACCGTTGATGGTGAAACTGCCCGCATACGTCGAGGCGAAGCTCGTTCCGGCCACATTGATCACGGCCACCGATCCGTTCGGGATGACCACCGAAAGGCCGCTGCCAACCTGAAGGTCGCTGGCGTTGATCGAGAAAACGTTGAGTACGCTATCAGTGCCGGTCAGCTTGAGGCCGCCACTGCTGGTGATGGTTCCATTGGTATCGAGCCCTGCGATCAGCGAGGAAACGCCCTTCATCCGCACCAGTTCGGCAGCGAAATCCAGCGGCACGATGCCATTTGCGGTCTTAGTCCCGTTGTTCACGGTCGGTCCGGGTGAGCTGATGTTGCCGCCAGCCACCACGTCCCCGCGAAACACGGAGCCGTTGTTGTAAGTCAGGTTGCCGCCAACTGCGAGCGAGGTGCCGTTGTAGGCTGCGCCCAGATCCTTGCCGACGCTGAAGCTGCTGACGGTGGCGTTGCCACCAACGGCGAGCGCACCGTTCACTTCGGTATTGGCAGAGGTGAAATTTCCGAACGCGACGACATCATAGTCATATGTGGTCGCGGCATGTGCAGCGGAAACGGCGGAGACAGAAAGCACAAGGCTAGCCGCCACTGTCGCGCAACGCGGGAATTTGATCACTGAAATACCTTTCGGAGAATCGGAAAAGACCGCCCTTCGAGCGCCTTAGCCGCGACGAGGCATGATAAAGGATCTTCGAACGGAGTGTCCCAAAGCGGCGCAGTTTTTGCGTAGAGCCACTAAGCCGCAACCTGTGCTTGGGCGGAAAACAAGAATGGCGCGGCCACCATTTCGATGTGCCGCGCCACTCTCAATCTCGTTCCGGGCTGGCCGGGGGTTGGGCTACTACGCCCAGGAAGACATTTCCGTCTCGAGGTTTTCAACGATGGCCTCGAAGAACTGTTCGGTCGTCATCCATGCCTGATCCGGACCGATCAGCAGAGCCAGATCCTTCGTCATCTTGCCGCTTTCAACGGTTTCGATGCAGACCTTTTCAAGTGCCTCGGCGAAGCGGACCACCTGGGGGGTGTTGTCGAACTTGCCGCGGTACATAAGGCCGCGCGTCCAGGCGAAGATGCTGGCGATCGGGTTGGTGCTCGTCGCCTTGCCCTGCTGATGCTGGCGGTAGTGACGGGTAACGGTGCCGTGCGCCGCCTCTGCCTCAACCGTCTTGCCGTCGGGCGTCATCAGAACGGAGGTCATCAGGCCGAGACTGCCGAAGCCTTGCGCCACCTGGTCCGACTGCACGTCACCGTCGTAGTTCTTGCAGGCCCAGATGAACTTGCCGTTCCACTTCAGCGCGCTGGCGACCATGTCGTCGATCAGGCGGTGTTCGTATGTGATGCCCGTTTCGGCGAACTTTTCCTTGAAGCCTTCGCTGTCGAACACTTCCTGGAACAGGTCCTTGAAGCGCCCGTCGTACTTCTTGATGATCGTGTTCTTGGTGCTGAGATACACCGGCCACTTGCGGTCCAGGCCGTAGTTGAAGCTGGCGCGCGCGAAGTCGCGGATCGAGTCGTCGAGGTTGTACATCGACATGGCGACGCCAGCGGCTTTGAACTGATAGACTTCGCGGTCGATCGTTTCGCCGTTCTCGCCTTCCCACACCAGACGCAGCTTGCCGGCGCTGGGGACGAGGAAGTCCGTCGCCCGGTACTGATCGCCGAATGCGTGGCGGCCAACGACGATCGGGTCCGTCCAGCCCGGAATAAGCCGGGGCACGTTCTGGATTACGATCGGCTCGCGGAAGATCGTGCCGCCCAGGATGTTGCGGATGGTGCCGTTCGGGCTCTTGTACATATCGTGGAGGTCGAATTCCTCCACCCGCGCTTCGTCAGGTGTGATGGTGGCGCACTTTACGCCAACGCCGTGTTCGCGGATCGCCTCAGCAGCGTCGATGGTGATCTGGTCGCGCGTTTCGTCGCGCTTCTCGATACCGAGGTCGTAATACTTCAGGTCAATGTCGAGGTACGGAAGAATCAGGCGCTCTCGGATCCATTGCCAGATGATCCGCGTCATCTCGTCGCCGTCGATTTCGACGACGGGGTTCACGACCTTGATCTTCGCCATACTGGGGATTCCTGAGTGCTTTTCGGTTGGAATGTCGCGTCCCTTACGGAGCGCGGGGCGGCCATGCAAGCGCAGCCTCCTACCGGGCGTCACACGCGCGATTGCCGTTGATGACAAAGCAGGATAGCCTACCGGAAAGTACAGGCGGAGGTGGGAATGCGAATTATCGCGCTTGTTCTCAGTTCTCTGACTCTTACAGGCTGTGAAGGGCGGGTGGATCACCTTGCCGAATGCGAAGAAGCGCTCAAAGATTCACTTCAGTCTACGGCATCCTTTTCGCTTGTTTCTGCGACGGGTGATTATCGGCCAAGCGGTGCGCGCTATGTCATGGCTTTCAATGACTTGAGCGAGGCAGGCGAAGCGGTGTCGGGTACGGCCGTTTGCGCATTCGATGGGGGCGCGGCGATCATCACGACCAATACCGTCCATTAGCGTCCCCGCCGCGCGAAAATGCCGCGCTGAGCATGAAAAGAGCCCGCCGATCCAGTTGGAAAGGCGGGCTTTTTCAGATGGTGGGCGTAGCAAGGATTGAACTTGCGACCCCTACGATGTCAACATAGTGCTCTACCACTGAGCTATACGCCCGCACCATCAGAGCTGCCCCGTGGGGCAGGCGGGCCATCTAGCGTCGTCCTATCCCGGTGACAAGGGGTCCAATCGCTAGGTTTTGTACGATCAGGGCCGAAATTGTGCTTCGGTCTTCTCGTCCTCGAAAATGCGGTCCACTTCCATCACCAGATCGCGCAGGTGAAAAGGCTTGGACAGCATCTTCGCGCGTGGAGCTTCCTGGCTCGCACGAAGCGCCACGGCTGCGAATCCGGTAATGAACATTACCCGAGTTCGCGGGCTGACTTCGGAGCATCGCTGGGCCAGCTCGATCCCGTCCATTTCTGGCATGACGATGTCGGAAAGGAGCAGATCGTAATCATACTGCTCGATCAGCGGAACGGCGGCGGTGCCGCGGTCGACCGCATCGACGAAGTAGCCAGCTTGCTCGAGTGCGCGAGCCAGATAGGCGCGCATCGCGTCGTCATCTTCGGCAAGCAATATGCGGATCATGTTTCGCTCCAGCCCCTGAATCTCGGTGGAGCAGTCCCATATGCCGACCCCGGGTATGAATCTCTTGGTATTTCGGGGTTGGCCAGCTTTGACACAGACCCGATTCAGGCTCAGCTTCCTCAAATGGCAGAGCTTGACCAAAAGGCGGGAGCGGCGGCGCAGTGTGTCGCCGTGCGGAGCGGCGGAGAGGTGCCCGGCGCAAACGGACATCCCGCCTACACTCTGACTCAGCGTGATACGGCGCCGGTGCCGGTGCTGATCACGGTGCCCCATGCAGGGCGGTTATATCCCGCGGAGTTCGTCGCCACGATGCGCAGCGGTGAGGCTGCTTCGCTACGCCTCGAAGACCGTTTTATAGACCTGGTGGCCGTGAGGGTGGCGCAGGAAACGGGGGCGGCTCTGCTCGTAGCTCACGCCCCAAGGGCCATGATCGACCTCAATCGTGCGCCTGACGATATCGACTGGGAAATGGTGCAAGGCGGCACTCCCGATCGGCGAGTGCGCTTTGCTGCTGGGAGGCGGGCACGCAGCGGGCTGGGACTCGTGCCGCGGCGTCTGGCGGGTTTGGGCGAGTTGTGGCGCCGGCCCCTTGCCGAAGCCGATCTGCTCGCGCGTCTCGAAGGCGTCCACCAACCCTATCATGCTGCAGCAGCCGAATCGCTGGACGCAGTGCGCGATCGCTGGGGTTCCGCGCTGATGATCGATCTGCATTCAATGCCGCCGCTAGGCACGAAGCGGGGAAGCGAGCCCGCTCCTGACTTCGTCATCGGCGATCGGTTTGGCACGGCTTGCGATTCGGCCTTAAGTGCGGCTGCTCTCGATTTCTTCGCATCGGCTGGTTGCCGCGCGGCTCATAACCGGCCTTACGCCGGTGGCTACGGGTTGGAGCGACACGCGGCCCCGGCGCGAGGCATCCATGCGTTGCAGGTCGAGGTCTGCCGTTCGGCCTATCTGGACGCCGCTTTGCGTGAACCGGGGGAGGGGCTGGCGGAAGTTTCCCGCACCCTTGCTGGATTCGTACGCCGCATGGCCGCTGAAATTTCGGCCGGGCGCGAACTGGCGCAGGCAGCCGAATAAGGGGCGACACCCCCTGAGCATGAAAAAACCACCTCGTGCGATGCACGAGGTGGCCAAGGTTCAGGGAGGAGATGCGTAGAACGCATCTATCCAACTGGGCCATGAGGGATGCGCCAGCCGGACGAAACTCATGTAAGCTATATTGCCGATGCATCAAGGGGTGCGGCGCTGGAAACGCCGCACCCCTTTGTGCAGTCTCGAAATTTTAGCTTGGAAGGGGCTCAGTTCGCCGCGCCGCCAACTGCCTGAGCGCCCGGACCCTGACCCTTGGCCGTCTGCATTGCGAAGATGATCCGCATCAGGTTGAGCGAGAACAGGTGGGCGTAGATCAGTGGCAGAAGCCCGATCTCGTTCCAGTTCTTCAGGGTTTCGGCGTCGATCTCGCGCAGCTTGTCCTGGTTTACCATGCGGAAGCCGCGATAGATGTAGGGCTGATCCGGCTTGTCGTTCTGCGTGATGGCAACTTCGCCGTCCATCAGCAGATCGGCCTTCTTTAGTTCGTCCACGAAAGCCTGCGTGCGGGCACCGGCTTCCTCAAACTTCTCGCAGAAATCGAGCACGCCCTTGGTGTGTTCGGTCGGCTGGTCTTCCGCGAACAGCGCTTCGCCGTCCGTGAAGTCACCCAGCACGTCGGCCGTCGGGTCGAAACACAGCGACATTTCTTCAGCATCGGGCCGAAGCCGCGCCAGCATGAAGGGGTAACGGCGGATGTAGGCGGGAACGTAATGGTCGCCCTGCAGGCGGCCTTCTTCGTCGAAGAATACGTTGATGCCTTCGTTGAGGCCCATCAGCGCCAGCGGCACGGGGTTTTCCCCTGATGCGAACACGATCGGGTAGTCACGCTGAGCCAGTGGAAATTCTTCCACCGTCAGCGGGATGGCGTGCTGGCTGTTGACCCACGACGCCTTGTCGACAGAGCGCGCGCGCCACGATCGGTGGTCGCGGCTGTTGAGGGGCATCAGGTCCTTGTAGAACAGGGGCAATTGGGCTTCCGGCGCGCTGGCCATGTCTCTCTCCAGTAAGGCTGGTTGCCCATTGTGATGCGGGCTCCGGCTGTAGGTCGGCGGGCTTTATAATGGCATCAGGTCATGCGCAAGGCGGCACGAGTTTACCCGGATTGAGCAGGCCAAGCGGATCCAGTGCCAGCTTTACCGCCTGCATCATGGCCAGTTGCACCGGATCACCCAGTCGCGCCAGTTCGCCGACCTTCATCTGGCCGATGCCATGTTCTGCGCTGATCGAGCCGCCCCAGGCTGTCACGAGATCATGAACGTGCGCGCTGATGCGCTTGCCGTCCGACTGCTCCCACTCACCTCGAACCGCGCCTTGTGGGGCGAGCACGTGAAAATGCACGTTGCCATCGCCAAGATGGCCGAAAGCCACCGCGCGCGTGCCCGGAAAATGCCGCTCCACATCAGGGACAGCCGCTTCGACGAAAGCGGCCATACGGGCGACGGGCACGGAGATATCGTGCTGCATCGCGGGGCCAATTGCCCGTTCGGCCGGAGCAATCTCGTCGCGCAGCATCCAGAACAGTTCTGCCTGGGCTTCGTTGGTTGCAATCGTCGCGTCATCGACCAGGCCGGCCTCAAATGCGCTTGCCAACAGATCCTGCGCCAGACCGGGCAGGGCAGGGGCGTGGGCAGCGTCAGCGGCGAGTTCGATCAGCACGTTCCATTCGTGCTTGTCTGACAAGGGCGCACGCGCGCCGGGCGCGTGGTTCAGCACTGCCTCCAGGCTGTGGCGGGGCATGACCTCGAACCCCTCCAGAGCGTCGCCAGCAAGCGCCTGAAAGTGCAGCAGCAGTTCACGAGCCGCAGAGATAGAGCCTAGACCTGCCCACAGCACCGCCCGGTCCGCCAGCGCAGGCAGCAACCGCAGTGTCGCTGCTGTCACAATGCCGAGCGTGCCTTCGGATCCGATCAGTAGCTGGTTGAGGTCGAATCCGCGGTTGTCTTTCTTCAACGGCACCAGCGCGTTGAACACGCCGCCGTCAGCCATCACGGCTTCCAAGCCTAAAACCTGCGCGCGCATTGATCCGTGACGCAGGACCTGCGTGCCGCCAGCATTGGTGGAAACCAGACCGCCGACCGTAGCTGAACCCTTTCCACCCAGAGTCAGCGGAAAGCGCAGGCCTTCGGCTGAGGCAGCTTCGTGCAGGGTTTGCAGGATCACTCCGGCCTCGCAAGTCGCCTCGCGAGCACTCGGATCCAGCCGCCGTATGGCATTCATCCGCCGGAGTGAGAGGAGTAGCGCTTTTCCGCTGTCGTCGGGTGTGGCGCCGCCCGACATGCCGCTGTTGCCGCCCTGCGGCACCACGGGCACTTTGTAACGGGTGCATAGCTTCATCAGCGCCGAGACTTCCGCTGTCGACGATGGGGAGGCCATGGCCATCGCCCGGCCCGTGTAGCGTCCGCGCCAGTCGGTCAGCCAGGGAAGCAGCAGATCAGGGTCACGGGTCAGCCCGCGTTCGCCGAGAAGTGCTTCGGCCTCGGTAAGAAAAGCGCTGTTGTCAGCCATGTCCTGCCTTTGCCAGCGACCGTGGGCGCTTGCAAAGACCAATCATCGGGTTAAGCCATCATTCAAACGGCAAAACACAGGGGGTAACTCGGCCGTGCGAAACGGCCCGGGCATCGGTCGACCCATTTGATGAACAGCTTCATGCTTCTCTTCTCGCCGTTCACGCTGTTGCTGCCTCAGTTGTTGACGGGCGACCGGCCCCGTGCCGTGCTTGAGTCGGATGCTGTGCAGCAGATCCGCATTGAAGAACGGGTGATCATCCGCATCGCTCCTAGTTCTCCGACCACCAGCCGGCGCGCGTTCTCGCAGATTCCGCGAGAGGATCAGCGTGATGGGAAGACGGTGTTTCGCGAACAGAAGATCGACGATTGCGTGCCCGTAACTGCCATCGCGGCGGTTCAACCGGCCGAGCGCAATCGCCTGCTTTTGTTTATGCGCGACCGGTCTATTCTTTCCGCCACACTCGAACGCACGTGTGATTCTGACGATTTCTACTCAGGTTTTTATGTAGAGCAGCAGTCCGATGGGAAGATCTGTTCGAGCCGGGATCGCCTGCAATCGCGTTCCGGAGCGAACTGCAGGGTGGCGCAGTTCAATCGTCTCGTCGTGGTACGCGATTAAGCGATACATTGATTCCAAGACCGATTCCTTGACTCACGCCGAGTGTGCGCCCTAGGGCGCGGCGTTACGGCGGTGCTTTTGCGCTCGCGTAAAACAGGGGGCGGCTAATCCGCTCTCTACCCGGAACCTTACACTCTATGAATTTTGCCGATCTCGGCCTTTCTGACGAACTGCTTCAGGCAGTAGAAGCCGCCGGCTATACCGAGCCGACGCCTATCCAGGCGCAGGCTATCCCCCAGGTCCACATGATGAAGGACCTGATCGCGATTGCGCAGACGGGCACCGGCAAGACCGCCAGTTTCGTCCTGCCGATGATCGACGTGCTGGCATCGGGCCGGCGCCGCGCGCGGATGCCGCGCAGCCTGATCCTTGAGCCGACGCGTGAATTGGCGATGCAGGTCGCCGAAAACTTCGACAAGTACGGCAAGAACCACGACCTGAAGATGGCACTGCTCATCGGCGGTGTGCAGATGGGCGATCAGGTCAAGGCGCTGGACGAAGGCGTCGACGTGCTGATCGCCACCCCGGGCCGCCTGATGGACCTGTTCGGGCGCGGCAAAATTCTCCTCACCGGATGCGAACTGCTGGTGATCGACGAGGCGGACCGGATGCTCGACATGGGATTCATCCCAGACATCGAGTTCATCTGCGAAAAGCTGCCAACCACCCGTCAAACGCTGCTGTTTTCGGCCACGATGCCGCCGCCGATCAAGAAGCTGGCCGACCGGTTCCTCACGAACCCGAAATATATCGAGGTCGCACGGCCGGCGACCGCAAACATCAACATCGCTCAGCACAAGGTCTTCGTATCTTCCCGCGGCAAGCGTGAAGCGCTGCGCAACCTGCTGGTAGCGGATGATGTGCAGACCGCGATCATCTTCGCCAACCGCAAGACGACCGTCCGGGAACTGAACAAGAGCCTTCACGGTCATGGCTTTCGCAGTGGCGAGATTCATGGCGACATGGATCAGTCCAGCCGCATGGCGGAACTCGACCTTTTCAAGAAGGGCGAGGTCAACATCCTCGTTGCCTCTGACGTTGCTGCGCGCGGACTGGACGTCAAAGGCGTCAGCCACGTCTTCAATTACGACACGCCCTGGCATCCGGATGACTACGTGCACCGCATCGGCCGCACTGGTCGTGCAGGCGCGAAGGGACGGGCGTTCACGTTCGTCACGCCTGAGGACGCGGAAGCGATCGCCAATGTCGAAAAGCTGACGGGGATGGAAATCCCGGTCTACGACATGGGTGGAGTTTCGCAGAAGGAGCGCGAGGAGAAGCCCAAACGCGAGAGCCGTCGTCGCAAGAGCGAAGAAGCTCCCAAGCAGGAAGAGCGCGAGACAAACGAGGCGAAGCCAGAGCGCAGCCGTTCTCAACCTCGCCGCAGTGATCCGCGCCGCTCCGAACAGCGTCGCCCCGAGCCGTCACGTCGTGCCGAGCCCGGCGACGAGCCGACCGCCCCCGGCGAGTGGAACGGACCGATGCCTAGCTTCCTGAGCGTATCGGCACTCTAAGCCAGAAATTCATCGCTGAAGGGCGGGCAGGTCTCGCCCCTGAACCCTCAGGTTACCGTACTCGCACGCATGAGCGGTGCCCTGCATCCGCGGTAGCGATGTGCTTCCTTGGTGCAACCAGGGGTATTCTAGGTAAGTTTTGCGACGCGAGACGTGCGGCTTTTTTAAGGCCGTCACAACGGTTCGTCGCAATTGGCTCTCCCGTCGCCCGTAGATGCAATGCCCTAAAGTGGAACGTTCATGCATCAGAAAGGTTGAGATGAACACTCAGAGCGCGAAGTATTAAAGTCGATTTCACGTACCGCATTCTTTCAACCGTGATGAATGAAACTCTGACAACCTGCACGCCCTGATGTGGCGGCGGGGAAGAGTGGGCGTGTTATGATCGCTATTGGTTTGAAGGAGCAAGTGTAATGAGAATTATTTCCAGAAGGCCAACCGCTCTTTTAGCGTTGGCGATGGCAACTGTACCTTTTGCTGGCAGTGCATCCGCGCAACAATCAGAGCCTGTTGTGCGTGAAGACTTGATTACCGTGCATGGTAATGCGCCAGCTGACCTCACGGGGCTGACCAAAGGCCCGGACATTGAAGGCTTCATTTCGGCACGTACTGCCAATGCCATTCAGATTACGAATGACGCCGGTACGAACACTGTGATCACTCTCAGTGAAGGCACCGAGATCCGGGGCAGGGGAGGCTTCCTTGGCCTCAACCGCACTTCGCTCGCAGCGAACTCGTTGCTCAACGGCCTGCCGGTCACTGTTGAAACGGTGCAGTGGAACAACGGGCTGGTCGCTAGCCGTGTCCGGCTGAAGAATGGCGATCTCCAGACGGCCGCGATGATCCGTAACGGTACCGCCCAGCGCTTTGGCGAACACGAAGTGGCGATTGAGCAGAATGCCGCCGCTACCGAAGCCCTGCGCGGTCGCATGGGCGACATCGACAAGTACAATCTCAAGGGCACGACCAACGTCTATTTCGACACGGGCAAGTGGCAGCTGACGCCGGCCGCCGAACGTGAACTTTGTGACGCTGTGCGCGATGCAGAGGCGATGGATAACGCGCTGCTGCTGGTCGTCGGTTACACCGATACCGTTGGTGACGAAGACTATAACCAAGTCTTGAGTGAGCGCCGCGCTGGCCGCGTGGTCAATCACATCCAGCAAAAGTGCCGTTGGGCGCCCTACCGGATGCTGAGCCCGACGGGTATGGCAGAGTCTGATCCGCTGGCCGACAACGATACACCCGCTGGCCGTGCACAGAACCGCCGCGTTGCGGTGAACATTCTGGTGAGCAAGGCTATCGACGGTCTTTAAGATGGTTCGGAGTGGGTCTTGACCCACTCCAACATCATAATCGCATCGGAGGGCGCTGGCAGGTAGGCTGGCGCCCTTTGTGTTTTCGGGCCGACGCGGTGGATGTCAGTCGGCGAGTTTCACAAAGCTGTCGATCACGCGCTTGGTGCCGGCCTGCTCAAACTCGATTTCCAGCTTGTTGCCTTCCTGGCCCATGACCGTGCCGTAGCCGAACTTGTCGTGGAACACTCGCGCCCCAACGGAGATATCGGTTCGCGGTTTTGCCGCGAAGCTGGCGGCGCTGCGGGTCGGCTCCTGCAAACGGCGAGGAGCCTTTTCGTAGCCGGTTGTGAGCGCACGCTGCCATCCTGGCCCACGGCTCTGGCTGCGATCCGGACGGCTGGTGCTGACGTGGGCGAACGGATCCTCCTGCTCGCGCCAGTTCGCCCGCCACAGTGAAGCGCCACCCGTCATCGTCGTTTCGACGGTGATCGTATCCTCCGGCAGCTCGGCGATGAAGCGGCTTGGGATGGAACTGGTCCATTGGCCATAGATGCGGCGATTGGCGGCGTGCAGGATTATGCAGCGCCTCCGGGCGCGCGTGATGGCGACATAGGCCAGCCGCCGCTCCTCCTCGAGAGAAGCCAGTCCGCCTTCGTCCAGTGACCGCTGGCTGGGGAACACGCCTTCCTCCCAACCGGGCAGGAACACGTGATCGAATTCCAGGCCCTTGGCGGCGTGAATGGTCATGATCGTGACCTTCTCGGTGTCGTCCGCAGCGTCATTGTCCATCACCAGGCTGACGTGTTCGAGAAAGTCACCGAGCGTCTGGTATTCTTCCATCGCTCGCGCCAGCTCGACAAGGTTGTCTTGACGCCCGGCGCTCTCAGCCGTGCGATCAGCCTGAAGCATCGCGTTGTAACCGGTTTCCTCCAGCACCGTACGGAGCAGTTCCGCCGGGGAAACTTGCGTCTCCAACTCCCGCCAACGGACGAAGCTGGCCATCAGGTTGGCGATCGTGGCGCGCGGGCGGGCGGGCAGTTCATCGCTTTCGGCGACTTCCAGCGCAGCTCCCGCGAGCGGGATGCCGTGCCGCCGCGCATGGAGGTGCATCGCCTCCAGCGCCTTGGCACCAAGCCCGCGCTTCGGCTGGTTATGGATGCGTTCAAAGGCCAGATCGTCAGACGGCTGAGCGATAGTGCGCAGATAGGCGAGGGCATCGCGAATTTCCGCGCGCTCGTAGAACCGGAAGCCACCCACGATGCGATAGTTCAGCCCGATCTGGATGAACCGGTCTTCGAATTCACGCGTCTGGTATTGCGCGCGGACCAGGATCGCCATGCGCTCCAGCGGCGCGCCTTCGCGTTCCAGCCGCTCGATTTCGTCCCCCACCCGGCGCGCTTCTTCGGGCGCGTCCCACACACCGACCACTCGGACCTTCTCGCCAGCGTGCGCCTCGGTCCACAGTGTCTTGCCCAAGCGTTCGCGATTCTCCGCGATCAGGCCAGATGCAGCAGCCAGAATCTGTGGCGTAGAGCGGTAGTTCTGTTCCAGCCGGATCACTGCCGCGCCGGGAAAATCCTTTTCAAACCGCAGGATATTGGCGACTTCTGCGCCGCGCCACGAATAGATGGACTGATCGTCGTCGCCCACCACGCAGATGTTTTTGCGGTCCTGCGCGAGGAGGCGCAGCCACAAGTACTGCACGGCGTTGGTATCCTGATATTCGTCCACCATCACGTATTTGAAGCGCTGCTGATAACTCCCGAGAATGTCGGGTTCACGCCGGAGAATGTTCAACATGTGCAGCAGCAGGTCGCCGAAATCGCAGGCGTTCAGGCTTTTCAACCGGTCTTGATAAAGCCGGTACATCTGCTGGCCGCGCCCGTTGGCAAATGCCTCGTTCTCCAGCGCGTCGATGTCTTCAGGGTTGAGCCCGCGATTCTTCCAGCGATCAATCAGGCCAGCAAGCTGGCGAGCCGGCCACCGCTTTTCGTCGAGAGCCTGTCCCACGATCAACTGCTTCAGTAAGCGTAGCTGATCGTCAGTGTCGATGATGGTATAGTTGCTCTGCAGCCCGACCAGTTCCGCATGGCGGCGCAGCATCTTGGCGCAGATCGAATGGAACGTGCCCAGCCAGGGCATTCCTTCCACCGCATCGCCGATCAATTGTCCGACGCGGTGACGCATTTCGCGCGCGGCCTTGTTGGTGAAGGTGACGCAGAGGATTTCACTCGGCCAAGCGCGGCGCGTGCGAATGAGATAGGCCAGCCGCGCGGTCAGCGCAGCCGTCTTGCCGGTGCCCGCGCCCGCCAGCATCAGCACGGGGCCATCAGTCGTCAGCACGGCCTGTCGTTGGGGCTCATTCAGCCCTTCGAGCCAGGAGGGAGGTAGGTCACTTGCGGTAGGGGGCAGGGTATTGGTCACCGTGAACAGCTAGGGAACACGGGCTTCGCGTGCAAGCCTTAGGCTCGCGCTTGATCGGCCGGGGGTTGCACACCGCCGCGCCATCCGCGAAAGGCCGGGCACCATGTTTGACGATGAACTGATCTCCGCCGCTCGCGTATCCAAAGCCTGGCCGTTTCAGGAGGCGATGAAGCTCGTCAAACGTTATCCCGACGGGAAGCCTGACGGATCACCGGTGCTGTTCGAAACGGGCTATGGCCCGAGCGGTTTGCCGCACATCGGCACGTTTCAGGAAGTGCTGCGAACCACGCTTGTCCGCCGCGCCTACGAAATCGTGACCGGCGGTGCGCCGACGCGGCTGGTGGCGTTCAGCGATGACATGGACGGGCTGCGCAAGGTGCCGGACAACGTTCCGAACAAGGAAATGATGCAGGCCAACCTCGGCAAGCCGCTCAGCCGCATCCCCGATCCCTTCGCCGCCGGGTTCGAAAGCTTCGCGCACCACAACAACGCGATGCTGCGCGATTTCCTTGACCGCTTCGGTTTCGATTACGAATTCGTCGCTGCCAGCGATCGCTATAATTCAGGCGCGTTCGACGCTGCCCTCGTACGTGTGCTCGAACAGTATCAGGCGATCATGGACATCATGTTGCCGACGCTGCGTGCTGAACGGCAGGCGACTTATTCGCCGGTTCTACCGGTAAGCCCGACTACCGGCGTGGTGCTGCAGGTGCCGGTAACGGTGCTCGATCCCGCCAGCGGCATGATTCGCTTCGAGGATCAGGGGCAGACCGTCGAACAGAGCGTGTTCGGAGGACAGGCCAAGCTGCAATGGAAGGTCGACTGGGCGATGCGCTGGTACGCGCTCGGCGTCGATTACGAGATGTGCGGCAAGGATCTGACTGACAGCGTCACGCAGTCCGGCCGCATTGTTCGCGCGCTAGGCGGACGGATGCCGGAAAACATGATTTACGAGCTGTTCCTCGACGAGAATGGCGAGAAGATTTCCAAGTCCAAGGGCAATGGCCTGACGATCGAGGAGTGGCTGACCTACGGCAGCGAAGAAAGCCTTGGGCTCTATCTCTATCGCGAGCCTAAGAGCGCCAAGAGCCTGCACATCGGCGTAATCCCGAAGTCGGTGGACGAATACTGGCAGTTCCGGGCGAAGATTCCGGAACAGGCCGTCGAACAGCAGCTCGGCAACCCCGCATGGCACCTGCTGCGGACGAACGGCTACGCTGGCGGCGACGGCGAAACGCTGCCCGTCACGTACGGCCTGCTGCTCAACCTCGTTGGCGTACTCGGCGCGGGGGCGACGCGGGAACAGGTCTGGTCGTATCTCGGCAACTACGTTGACGATGCTTCGCCGGCAGCGTGGCCCAAGCTCGACAGTCTGGTGAGCAACGCGCTCGCCTATAACCGCGACTTCGTGGCGCCGACGCTGCAGCGCCGCGCTCCTCTCGCAAATGAGGCTGCGGCCCTCAGCGCCCTCGATGCGGTACTGGCGGAAGCTGCTTCGGACGCTTCGTCCGAGGACCTGCAGACAGCGGTGTATGAGATCGGCAAGCGCGAGGAATTCGGTTTCGCGAGCCTGCGGGACTGGTTCAAGGCGCTGTATGAAACGCTGCTAGGCTCCAGCCAAGGGCCGCGCATGGGTAGCTTCATCACCCTGTATGGTGTGGCAAACACCCGGAAGCTGATCGCCGAAGCGGTGGCGAGGGCCTGACCGGTCCCGGCGCCGTGGCGTTCGGTTTCAATACCAGCGCCGACAGCGATACCATTTGGTGACGACGTACTTCACGCCGCGCGCAACGGGTGTGCCGGCGTGGACCGTCCACGGGTTAGGGACGCCGTTTTCATCGGCATTGTTCCAGATCAGCAGCGTGCCCGGACGCGGTTCGAATGACAGGCCGAGGCGCGGGAAATCCGTCGTACCACCCTCTTCCACCGCATTGAGATAGGCCATCGCCGTAAAGGCGCGCTGGCCGCCACGTTCCTTCTCCTGCTCCCAATAGGGCGTGTTGGCGGGAAACCAGTCGGTGTGTGCCTGGAACTGCTGGCCGGGCAGGTAACGCTGGGTCTGCAATGTCTCGCCATAGCTGGGATCGATTCCCAGCAGGTCGTCGATGCGGCGCTGAAGCTTGCGTATGAATGGGTCGTGTGGGTCCACGTCGCCGGAATACGACGTGCGGTAACCGTACTCCGCATCGAAGGCGCGGCTGGGCTGGGCAACGGCATCAGTAATGGCCATCAGCCGCCCGCATTCCACCGGATCGAAGAAGTTGCCGATGGCGTAGATTTCGGCCTTCTCGGTTGGAACCTTGTACACGGTATCGTTGGCAGAGAGTCGATCGCGCACCTTCTTGCCCATGCGGCGCAGCCGTTCGCGGTCAGGATTCTCGTGAGCGAGCGGTGCGGGTACCAGAGCCATTTCACAGACTTATCAAGCGGCGATGCGCAGAGGCAACCCCTTCTGATCCGGGAGAGAAAAGCAGAAACCCCGCCTCGGGTGAGGCGGGGTTTCATTGTCATCCGATCATCGTTCGGCAGGCGCCGGTCAGATCACCAGAAGAAGTCGTAGATCACGTCCACCACTTCGCCGGAGTAGGTGTCGACCAGCAGCACGTCGTCATAATACCGGACCCAGCGGTAGGGACCGTAGACGGCGGGAAGGCGATACTGCCACGGATCGTTGATCCAGTAGCGGCTGCCGAAGAACAGGGAGTCCAGGCGGGCTCCGATGCTGAACCGGCTGTAGCTGTATCCACGATAGGGCGAGTAATAGGTGCCGCCGCGGAATACGTTGCGGTTCGTGTTGCGATAGCGGTTCCAGTCGTAGCGGGAGTTATCGCGCCAGCGGCGGTCCCACTGCTGGTGATTGCCGCGATTGTCGTTCCGCCAGCCCTGGTTGTTGCGCCAGTTGTTGTTGTCGCGCCGATTGTCGGCACGCTGATCACCCCGGCGATCACGATCGGTGTAGCGATCGTTGCGATTGCGATCGGTGTAGGTGCGATTGCGGTCGCTAGCGCGTACCTGCCCTGCACGATCCTGGCCCGCGCGATCCTGGTTGGGACGTTGTGCCTGCTGATTGCCGCGCTGATCATTTCGCCAGCCACCTTGATTGCGCTGGTCGTTTTGACGCGGCGCGTTGGGGCGAGCTTGCTGCTGGTCGGCTACGCGCGGGGGTTGGGTTTGCGCCTGACGCGGCGGTTGAGCGGGGCGTTCAGCTACAGGCCTCGAAGGCTGCCGATCACCTCGTTGGGCGCGTTGTTCCTGTTGGCGCTGTGCGGCGCGCTCGCCCATTTGCTGGCGCTGTTCCACGCCGTTGCGAGGGGCGGCCTGCTGCCGATCACCGCCACGTCCCTGTTGGGCAGAGCGTTCGGCACGATTTCCGCGATCCTGCGCGAAAGCGGCCTGGGGCAGGGCAGTAACGACCATCGCTGCTGCAATGGCGGCCCACCCGCTATTCTTCATGAAGGTCCCGACAGACATGTGCGGCTTCTCCTTAGGCTTGCTGCCCTATGACAGCGGCCAGATGAGTTACCGAATAAGCGAGTCGCGCTTTCCGTTCACTGAACGGGCTAGTTACCTGAACGTTCAGGTTCGCGGAAGTTGGGAGACGCTCACCCTCCGGCGCCAAGTCAATATTGGCGTCGAAGGGGAGCAAGGGCCTCAAGATCAGCGTGTCAGCTTCTTGTAGGCCAACCGGGTCGGGCGGTCGGCAGCGTCACCAAGCCGGCGACGCTTGTCTTCTTCGTAAGCGGCGAAGTTGCCTTCGAACCATTCGACGTGGCTATCGCCTTCGAACGCGAGGATGTGAGTCGCCAGACGGTCGAGGAAGAAGCGGTCGTGGCTGATGACCACGGCGCAACCGGCGAAGTTCTCGATCGCGTCTTCCAGCGCACCCAAAGTTTCGACGTCGAGGTCGTTGGTCGGTTCGTCGAGCAGCAGCACGTTGCCACCGGTCTTCAGCATTTTGGCCATGTGGACGCGGTTGCGTTCACCGCCTGACAGCTTGCCGACGTTCTTCTGCTGGTCCGCACCCTTGAAGTTGAACGCGCCGACATAGGCACGCGTGCTCATGTCGTGGCCGTTGACCTTCATGTAGTCGAGGCCGTCGGAGATTTCCTCCCAGACGTTGTTGTTGTCGTTCAGGTGGTCACGGCTTTGGTCGACGAAGCCCAGACGCACAGTTTCACCGATGGAAATGGTGCCGCTATCGGGCTGTTCCTTGCCGGTGAGGAGCTTGAACAGCGTGGATTTACCCGCGCCGTTCGGACCGATCACGCCGACAATGCCGCCGGGGGGCAGCATGAACGACAGATCTTCGAACAGCAGCTTGTCGCCATAAGCCTTCGAAATGCCCTGAGCCTCGATGACCTTGCCGCCCAGACGCTCTGGCACCTGGATGACGATCTGGGCCTTTCCGGGCCTGCGGTTGTTCTGCGCTTCCTGAAGCTGTTCGAACTTGCGGATACGCGCCTTGGACTTGGTCTGCCGCGCAGCCGGGGTCTGCCGGATCCACTCCAACTCTTCCTTGAGAGCCTTGGAACGGCCGCTTTCCTCACGCTCTTCCTGTGCAAGGCGCTTGGCCTTCTTCTCCAGATAGGTCGAGTAGTTGCCTTCGTACGGGAAGTACTTCCCGCGATCGAGTTCCAGGATCCAATCCACCACGTTGTCGAGGAAGTAGCGGTCGTGGGTGATCATCAACACCGCGCCCGCGTATTCCTTGAGGTGGTTTTCCAGCCACTCCACGCTTTCGGCGTCGAGGTGGTTGGTCGGTTCGTCGAGCAGCAGGATGCTGGGCTTCTGGATCAGCAGGCGGGTGAGGGCGACGCGCCGCTTTTCACCACCGGAAAGGCTTTCGACGCCGGAACTGCCCGGCGGGCAGCGCAGCGCTTCCATTGCGATTTCGAGCTGGTTGTCGAGCGTCCACCCGTCGACCGCGTCGATCTTCTCCTGCAACTCGCCCATTTCGGCGCCGAGTGCATCGAAGTCCGCGCCGTCTTCACCCATCTCGATACCGATCTGGTTGAAGCGTTCGACCATGTCGGCGATTTCGCGCGCGCCATCTTTGACGTTCTCGAGGACCGTCTTGGTCGGGTCGAGTTCCGGCTCCTGCGCCAGATAGCCGACCGTAATGTATTCGCCCGGCCAGGCTTCGCCCGTGTAGTCGGTGTCGATACCGGCCATGATCTTCATAAGCGTGGACTTACCCACGCCGTTGGGGCCGACGATGCCGATCTTGGCGCCCTGATAGAATTGCAGGTTGATATCGCTCAGCACCGGCTTCTGTGCGCCGGGGAAGGTCTTTGTCATGTTCTTCATGACGTATGCGTATTGCGCGGCCATCGAAGGTCCTTCGGGGTGTTCAGGTGTGTTCGGAGTTGCCGCGCAGATAGGCGGTGCAGCGGCCCGGGGCAAGCGCGCGAACGCGCCTCGCCCCGGCGTGGGCGTTACCGCCCGACAGCTATGTAAGTCAGACCGGCCGCCTCGACCGTATCACGCTCGTAAACGTTGCGCAGGTCGACCAGCACTGGCTGGGCCAGCAAGGACTTGAGACGATCGAGGTCCAGCGCGCGGTAGGCATCCCATTCGGTCACGATAACAACCGCTGCCGCCCCTTCCGCAGCCTCCCACGGCGAAGCGCAATAAGTCACGTCATTCAGTACCGCGCGGGATTGATCGACGCCCTCGGGATCGCAGGCGGCGATCTGGGCACCGGCGCCTTGCAGGACGTTGATGATTTCGATCGAAGGGGAATCGCGCATGTCGTCGGTGTTCGGCTTGAATGTCAGGCCGAGGATCGCGATCCGCTTACCCTGAACGTCGCCGCCACAGGCAGCGATGACCTTGCGGCCCATGGCGCGCTTTCGCTCGTCATTCACGGCGACAACCGCCTCGACGATACGTTGCGGAGCTTCGCTATCCTGGGCCGTCTTGAGCAGGGCCAGCGTATCCTTGGGGAAGCAGCTCCCGCCATAGCCCGGTCCAGCATTCAGAAACTTCTGTCCGATGCGGTTATCCAGACCAATGCCGCGCGCAACGTCGCGCACATCGGCGCCAACGCGTTCGCACAGGTCGGCGACCTCGTTGATGAACGTGATCTTGGTCGCCAGGAAAGCGTTGCCGGCATACTTGGTAAGCTCGGCAGAACGGCGGCTCATCTCCAGAATGGGGGCCTTCCCGCCAAGGAACAGCGGGCGATAGACTTCGCGCATCACCTGCATACCGCGGGGGTCATCGCTGCCGATCACAATCCGGTCGGGGTGTTTGAAATCGCTGATGGCGGCGCCTTCACGCAGGAACTCGGGATTCGAAACTACCGCGAAATCAGCGTCTGGGTTCGTTTCGCGAATGATGCGTTCCACTTCGTCGCCCGTGCCGACCGGAACGGTGGACTTGTCGACTACAACTGTGAAACGCTTCATGGCCCGCGCGATTTCTTCGGCGGCGCCGTGGACGTAGGACAGGTCAGCGTGACCGTCACTGCCGCGCGAAGGCGTCCCTACCGCGATGAATACGGCATCGGCCACGGCAACGCTGGCGACCAGATCGGTGGTGAAAGACAGGCGATGTTCTTCCACATTGCGCTTCACCAGTTCCTCGAGTCCGGGCTCGAAGATCGGAATGCGGCCTGCCTTGAGCGCCTCAATCTTGCGCTCATCCTTGTCGACACAGACCACGTCGTGCCCGAAGTCAGAGAAGCACGCCCCTGAAACGAGCCCGACATATCCCGAGCCGATCATCGTAATCCGCATTTGGAGATTCCATTCTTGTCATGTGGCGACCGGGGGGAACCGAACGTCTATGAGTTTGGTCCGGCCGCCTCTTGCCGGATTGGCCGAAGGTCAGGTGGACAAAATTGCCTGGGGCACGCGTTCAGTCGCGCGCTGGCGTCCATCAAGATCCCGGTCATCAATCCAGCATTGCTGAGGTCCGCCCGTATTGCGATCCCAGGCGTATTGCCGCCTCGCTGCGGGCAGATCAAGTCCCGCTCCCATAGGGGGGACCTGGATGGAACGTGCTGACGCAAAACGGCACATCCCGCCTAGAACGAAAAATTGCCTGAGGGGCGGGGGTGCATTAGTATGTTTAACAGGTCGCAAAGGATAACGGACTAATTATTGATATTAGGGGTAAATTCATGTCGCTGACGAAATCGTATCGCCGCAATATGTTCGGCATAGCTGCTATCGCAAGCATCGTGATTTCTGCCCCGGCTTCTGCGGTTTCGATGAATGGTTTTGGCGACGGCGGATTTGAGTACATTTTCGGCAGTTACGCGCCTGGCGGAGATTGCTCACGCGAACCTCGTATGACAATCGACGCGGCGGGGATGACTTTCCGCGCCAATGGCCGAACCCTTCAGGTTACACGCTTCGAATACGCCGCCAGCTTTTTTGGCATGGCCTATGACGGCATCACTCTGGCCTTCTACCCGTTTCCGCGCGGTGAGTACGAGATGGGCGACCTGTTCATGCTCGTGAACGAGGATGAGCGTGCGGGGACCATCCGGATTGAGTCCAATGCGGAGCAGGGCAAACGTCTGGATCCTTTCCACGCGGCCTTGCTCGGCAGCTACAGCCTCTGCGCTGGCACGGGCAGCGGCGTTGCGCCGCCACAAGTCACGGATGCGGAGCCAGTGCCGGGTGTGCCTCTGGACTGGAATAACCTGCGCTCGCAGGTTGGTCGCTATCCGGGCAGTTACTCCGAAGACAACATCGACCTGTTCGATAAAGGCGAAGTAGCCGCCGCTCTTCGGGCGTTGCTGGGCGCCAAGATGGAGGTGCTAGAGGTCAACCTCTCGACCGTTGGACCGCTCGAACGGCAGGGCAACCTCTATTATATCTACGGCAACGCGCCGCATCGCGGGGGTGAGGATCAGGCCTATGTTCTGATCGACAGCGCGAAGCGCGCCGTGCAGGTTGGGCTTTGGGAACAGGGTAAGCTGACGGTCTATGCACCCGCGAGCGGTCGCCTGGCTGTCCCGCCGGACATCCAGACGATGTTGAACAACAGTCCGGGTGAGAGCGCGGTCGCGGCGCCGGGCACGCCTTGGGAATTGCTACCGATTCAGGGTCGAGCGCCTGCAGCCTATGTCGAAGCTGCCGCGTCGACGAGCATCACGTCGCTTTCAATCTACTGTGAGAACGGTCGCCCCTACGCCGCCATGCTGCTGGGGCGGGGCGCCGCAGGAGCGCGCGTGACGCTGACGTGGAACTTCGCCGGCCGCTTGGTGGATATTCCGATGCAGCGCGCGAACAATGACGGCACTTACTGGGTCGGCGCAGCGAATACGCAATTGTTGCAGCAATTGATGGCCCAGAGCGACCCTGTGCTGTTTCGCATCGACGGTCGTATGGAAGGACAGGCTTCCCTCGCGGGGGCGCCTACTGTGGTGCGTACGGCGCTACAGCAGTGTGTAAGGTTCTAGATCGGATTGAGGCCGCTCGCTGAGGTCGGGGAGCTTTGCCCTAACCTGTTGAAGCAAGCGCCTCAGGCTTATGCTCCGCAATCATCGTATCCCAGGTTTCCCAATCTATGGAGCGACCCGGATAGGCGACTTTCTCGAACGGCCAGTCCGCCATCCAGCCGATCACCCAATTGTACAACTCGGCATCGAAGCCGGCGTCGAACTGAGCTTTCGTCACCCACATCCTCACCTCGGCATCGTAACCGCTGACGGGGCTGGGATAGACGTAAACGCACCCAAGCTCGCGGCTGCCGTCTGGGGTAAGTACGGCATAGGCGAATGATGTGCGGCTTTCGAACCTCGCCTGCTCGTTCAGCATGTCTTGTAGGGCATCGGCGTCCGTGATGTTTTCGTGGGGCCAACCGGTGCTGCGCGTGAACGTCTTCTGCAAATGCTCAATCGACGACATGTAAGCGTCGAAGTCGACCTTGGCCAAGTCGGGTCCAAGGGGCACGATCTTGAAGTCGGCCGTTTCAACCAATGTGGGAACATTGAAATCTGGCGGGATGAATGCTGCCTTCTGCGAAGCCTCTGGCACCGGCGTATTCGCCCCTGACGCCGTGACAGCGTTTGCGGACGCCATCATCGCCATTGCGAAGGCGGCGCCCATAATCCTGAATTTCATCGAGATGTTCCCGCTTGTGGTGAGGGGGCGCCGAATGCGGGCCCGTCCTTTCAAGCGAGGCTTCCTTGAACTAGCTGGAAAACCCGTATGCTACGCATAGACGCAGACTATGCTGATCGGCTTGCGAGTGCTCCATCAGGCTGAGGTGGCAACGGCGTTTCCGCCTGCCTCGTCGCTCTGGCTCCCAAGAGAGCCCAGCTTAGATACGGCACCCGAACAACGAGCATATGTATCGCGATCGGTATCGCGATTCCCCACACTGTGCCGATGAGAAGAAGCGTTGGCGGGTGGCCCACCACATTCCCTAGCGATATCCGTGACGCCGCGGTCCCGAACACGTGGAAGAGGTAGATCGAGTAGGAGAAGTAGCCGATCTTGGCCAATGCCGGCACCACCGGCATCCAAGCCAGAAGGGCAATCCCGCACAGCGCGCCGATCGTTATATCTATCTCAAGGGACACAAGGCCCAGCAGCGCGCAGGTTATTGCCCATCGCCAGCCAAACCGCTTCATCGCCACACCGATCAGAAAGAAGGGCAGCAGATAAAGCGCGCGATTGACGGCAAATATTCCGGGCTCACCATGTCTGAATATGAAAAGCAGGGCCGCGATCATCGTCACTGCGGCTATGTCCGTCGGCTCTCGCAGCAGGCCGAAATAATCGACGACGCCGACTATCGCGAATATGACCAGCAGCGCCGAAATGAACCAGAGGTGGGTGTATGGCCATATCACCGTGAGCGGGATTTCAGCCCACTCCTTCTCGCCATTGGTGCCCGGCGCCAGCTTCTGAACCACGGCGAACAACAGGCTCAGGCAAACGAAGGGGATGGCGATGCGCTTCAGCTTTCCGATAGTGAAGCGTCTGGCGTTGCCGCGCTGAACGGGGCGCATGGCGTAAACCACGCCCGACAGGAACGTGAACAGCGGCATGCGGACGTAGGCCAGCGTTTCGTTGAAAACAGTGTATCCGCTGTCGGGAGCCAACCGAAGGCCTGAGTTGGGGCCCGCCCCGACAACATGATAGAACACCAGAAGGATGCACGCGATACCACGAACAGTGTCGAGATTTTCGTCCCTCGTCATGGTTTCGGTAGGTTCCTCACCTGCTCGACAATCGGAATGAGAACAGGTTTCAGGAGGTGTGGCAAGAAATATGGTTAATACATTAAACTTATATCAAGAATGAATTTCAAACTGAAATACTATTCGATGGATGAGGGCGGTATAATTCAGAGAGTGTATTTGTTTAAGCGAGTTGATCTATCTTATTAAAAAGAGGCGATTATCTTGATAAAACCAGAACTGGAATTCGTATATGAAGCGGGTGGCGATCTGGAACCGCCACGCGAGATCGGCAAAGTGGTGGACGGCACGCGGCGGATCATCCCGATCGTGGCCGGCGGCTATGTTAAGGGGCCGAAAATTAGTGGCCGTCTGATGGGGAACTCAGCCGATTGGCAATTGACCCGGCCTGATGGAGTGACCGTAGCCGATGCGATCTATGCGATCGAAACGGATGACGGCGCGCTGATCCAGATCCGCAACAAGGGCCTTCGCCACGGTCCGCCCGAGGTGATGGATCGTCTCCGACGGGGTGAGGACGTGGACCCGGCCGAATACTACTTCCGCACGGTGCCTGAATTCATCGCGCCGGAAGGTCCATATGACTGGCTCAACCGTTCGATCTTCATCTGCAGCGGCGCCCGTTACGCCAGCGGGATCAAGTTGTGGGTGTGGCGGGTCCTGTGAGGCCTGAACCGCTGGGCGATCAGAACGAGGCGGTCATCGCGACCGAGACATAGCGCGCGTTGCCGGTCTGCGGTGCATTGGGGGCAGTTTCAAGGAACCGCCCCTTGCTGATCCATGCGCCGTTAGCCTCCGCTCGCAGCCGCCTCGGGACTATCCACCAGCGCACTCGACCTTCCACTTGATGGCCCGCGAAAGATCCTGAATTCCCCGATGGATCGCGCACGCCCGTCGTGGAAAACGCATCGGCTTTCTCTGCAAGCCACATCGCTCGATAGACGACAAACCCGTCGAGCCGGGAGGTGGGTGCCAGTTCCAGCCGCAACCCAGGCGTGCTGATGTTTGCGCGCCCAATCTGCGCGTAGATCCCTGCCGGGGCGAGATCCGCGCGACGCATTCCGAACAGCGTATCGAAACGCCCGTACGACCCGTCAGGACCGTCCCCGCTGGCATAGTCGTATTCGACCGCCAACCGCGCCTTCAGCGGGCCGGGGAAGGTGTATCCCGCATCTAAGTGGAGGAACCATGCCGACACGTCGAGTTCGCCTGCGGTCTCCGCCGCCGACGATCGGACAGTGCCGAACTGGTAGATACCTTCGACTTCGAAGTCTGCTTTGCCTGAGGCAGCATCGCGGATCAGCCGCGCGCTCACGTTCTGGAGTTGTCGATTGCGTGTGGGCCTTGTTGGCGCGTCACGTTCGGCCAATCCGACATAACCGACCTCCATCGTGGCGCCCGCGACAATGCTTGGCTTGCTGACAAGTGCGCCCCAAAGCTGCAGGTCAAAGCTTTCTCGATCGAGCTTGCCCTTATTGTCGAGGATCGAAGGCAGGTCGTCGGGTAGGCGTCTTTGCGGCAGCACGTAGAACAGCGTCGCGGCTGTTCCGTCGCCCGCACGTATGTCCGTGCGCAGTCCGGTATAACCGTTCGTGGTGTTGCGATACTCGTCCGCCGCGACCAGCCGCCGCGAACCTAAGTTCAGGGTGAAGCGTCCGGCCTGAAGTGCCAGTCGGCTCCCAGCGCCGAACGGATCACGAGCTTCATAACCAAGATAGGCCTGTACCGGCTCAACAGTGTTGACCTCGCCGGTTCCGATGGCGCTTCCGGGCTCACTTCCAAAGGCGCGGCTATCGTAGAATTCCACCCCGGCTCGAAATCCATCATCGCGGTATTCGGCCAGAACGGTAGTGCGGACGCTGAACAGTTCATCCTCCGCACCAAATCCGGCGCGGGCCTGACCTTCCAGGCTCTCATAACGGACCCGCATCGAACCGTTTAGAGTCAGCCCATCGGATGACACATTCTGCGCTTGAACGGGCAGCGGGGAGAGCGCGCCAAACGCAAAGCCCGTGAAGAGATATATATGTTTCATGTTGGTAATTCGATGATACATATGCATCATGATCGAAGCAACTGGCTCTGGATCGTGGTTAGCGTTGTTGCACCAGCTTCCGGCGAAGCCGCCCTATCTGCGGGTGAAGATCTGGCGCCGTCTTCAGGCAATCGGCGCGGTGCCGCTCAAAAATGCGGTTCATGTGCTGCCACTTCGCGACGAGACTGAGGCCGCCTTTCGCGACTTACTGGCGGAAATTACCGGCAGCGGGGGAGAGGCGCAGTTGATAGAGGCGCGGCTGATCGAAGGTCAAACCGACGACGATCTCCGTGCCTTGTTCAACTCCGCTCGCAATGCCGATTACGAGGAGCTGGCTGAGGGTGCTCGACGCGCAATTGATGGCGGGCCAGCGTCAGACGCCGAGATCGCCAAATTCCAACGACGCCTCGCAGAGATCGTTCGCCTGGATTTCTTCGTGGCCGAGGGAAGGCAGCTAGCGGAAGCCGCTCTGCGGGAACTGGATGATCAGAGATATGCCCACCCTGACGTGAGCCGGTCCGATGCGCCGCGTAACTTTTCGCCCGCCAACCTGAAGAACCGCGTCTGGGTGACCCGGCGCGGCGTGCATGTTGATCGCATTGCCTCAGCATGGCTGATCCGCCGGTTCATTGATCCCAAGGCGCGCTTCAAGTTCGTTGACGCGAAGGGCTATTCGCCCACGTCCGGCGAATTGCGCTTCGACATGATAGAGGGGGAGTTCACGCACGAGTGCGATAGATGCAGCTTCGAAACGCTGCTGCATCGCGCCGAGCTTTCGGACGACCCTGCGCTCGTCGCCATTGGCGAGATCATCCACGATCTGGACATCGCCGACGGCAAGTTCGGCAGGCCGGAGACGGCGGGGCTGGGCGCCATGCTGTCCGGTATCTGCGCCTCCACAGACGACGATCTGGAACGGATAGCTCGGGGTAGTGACGTGCTTCATCAGTTCCACGCCTTTTTCAGCCACGGCAAGGAAACGCGATGAGCGGCGATCATGGTATTCCTTTTGGAGAGGCCGTCCGTGTCTGGGGCCGCATCGCGGCGTTGAGTTTTGGCGGCCCCGCCGGACAGATCGCGGTGATGCACCGCATCATCGTCGACGAGAAGAAGTGGATCGGGGAAGAGCGGTTCCTGCATGCTCTCACTATTGCATGCTGCTTCCGGGACCTGAGGCGCAGCAGCTTGCCGCCTATATCGGCTGGCTGCTTCACAAGACGAAGGGCGGGCTGGTGGCAGGGGCGCTGTTCGTTCTGCCCGGCTTCCTTGCCATTCTTGCGCTGAGTTACGTCTACGTGCTGCTCGGACATGCGCCGTTGATTGAAGGGTTATTTTTCGGCCTGAAGGCGGCGGTACTGGCGGTCGTAATACAGGCGGTTGCGCGGATCGGTTCGCGCGCGCTGAAGAATAACGTCATGCGCGGCATCGCTGCGGCGGCCTTCGTTGCGATCGTCTTCCTCGACGCGTCGTTTCCGCTGATCGTGCTGGTCGCCGCGCTTATCGGCTACATCGGCGGCCGAAGAGGTGTCGCAGCGTTCAAAGTCGGGGGAGGGCATGGAACTGCGGGCGGCAATGTGATCCACGACCGCGATACGGCTCTGGGTGAAGGGCTTCCGGAGCACGCCCGACCCAATCTGGCCTGGTCGCTCAAGATTTGCGGCACTCTGCTTTTCCTGTGGCTTGCACCAGTCGCCGCGCTGTTCGCCATTCTCGGCCCAGACGATGTGTTCACGCGCATCGCCAGCTTCTTCAGCCAGATGGCCGTGGTCACGTTCGGGGGCGCTTACGCTGTGCTGGCCTATGTCGCGCAGGAGGCTGTCGGCACTTACGGCTGGCTTAAGCCCGGCGAGATGCTCGATGGGTTGGGGCTGGCGGAAACCACGCCTGGACCGCTCATCATGGTCACGCAGTTCGTGGGTTTTCTCGCCGCTTTCCGCGATGCGACAGGACTGCCGCCGCTCGTCGCTGCAACACTGGGCGGGGTGCTAACGACGTGGGTCACGTTTGTGCCGTGCTTCCTGTGGATTTTCGCCGGAGCCCCTTTCGTAGAGCGGCTGCGGGGCAACCGTGCGCTTTCGGGCGCACTGACCGCGATCACCGCAGCGGTGCTGGGGGTAATCCTCAATCTCGCGGTGTGGTTCGGCATCCACACATTGTTCGGCGAGGTGCGCGAAGTGAGCGTAATCGGCCGGTTTGACGTGCCAGTGCTGGCCTCGCTGAACATCCCCTCGCTGATACTGGCTACTGGCGCCGCAATTGCAGTGTTCCGCTTCAAGATCGGAATCATCCCGATGATCCTGGTCTGGGCGAGCCTCGGCGCGGCCTACGCACTTCTCTCGTGAAGCGACCAACGCATATCAATTGTGCGAAGCATTTGGGAAAATGGTCGGGGAGACAGGATTCGAACCTGCGACATCCTGCTCCCAAAGCAGGCGCGCTACCAGACTGCGCTACTCCCCGACCGGTTTCGGCCTGCCTGACGGCCGGGCCTGTCCTGCGGACTTGCACTTGCGGCGTGGCTGGTGGGCCCGGCAGGATTCGAACCCGCGACCTAGCCGTTATGAGCGGCCAGCTCTAACCGCTGAGCTACAGGCCCCTGTGGACCAACCCGTTGCGCCGCTTGCGCGGGGCGGGAGGTAGCTTCGCGGATCGGCGATGGCAAGAACTGCGCAGCATCGTTTCTGCGATTGTGGCGTCTCAGGCGATTTTTCCACCGTGGTCACGCAGTTCGCCGTCGCCGTCATTCGCCACGAGATCGGCCAGAACCGGCAGATCGAGGGTAAGCCGCTCGCCATGTTGTTCCAGCGTGCCACCGGCAGCAACAGCTTCTGCCCGGGCCAGTCGCAACGAAAAACCGCTGCCGAACATGCCGGCCGACACGGCCCTTGGCTGCACGGTGGCGGTCGCGGCGAACAGGTCGTCACTATCCAGCAGCGCAGATGGGAGATCGGCTGTCAGGGTGACGCGTGATCCATCCGACAAGAGCGTGAGGTCGATTACCTCGCCCGGGCCCATCGTCCCGGCCAGCGTCGCCAGTATCCGCCACAGCAGCTGTTGCGCCTCTGTCTCATCTACGGCGAGCACGAAGGGGCCGCCACGAATCGTCAGGTCGATCCTCGCGCTTCGGGGACGCAGAACGCCTTCGATACGGCGGAGGAGTTGCTCCGCCACACTCCGCAAGTCGCAGCGTCCCTCGTCCAGTTGCATCGAACCGGATCCAAGCCGGGCGAGTCGGTCAATCTCGTCGAAACCGGCCAGCAGGCGCGCGGCGTCGACGGCGATTCCCGCTGCCAGCGCGCGGTACTCGTTCGGGGCGGGGCCGAACATCTGCTGCTGGATCAACTCCGCAAACCCCTGGATCGCGCCGACCGGTGTGCGCAACTCGTGCAGCAGTTGGCGAACACGGTCCGCCGCGGCGGCAGAGGAGGAGACAGCGGATTGCGTTTCGAAGCGCCGCATACGGCCGCGGTAGCCATCGAAAGCGCCGCCCGTGGGGGTGAACGCGGGCACGGCATCGACCCGCCAATCACCGGCGATCTCATAAGGTCCGGACAGCGTGATCCGCACCCCGCGCAAAGGCTGGCGCTGCGATAGGGCGCGGATGGCCCATGCGTCGGCGAGGAGGGTGGCGCCTTGGCCGCTCGGGCCCAATCGCAGACCGACCGCGAGCGGCGCCATGGCGGGATCAGCCCATACAATCACGCCAGCAGCATCGGTGGCGAAGTCGAAAGCGCCGCGCCGCGGGCTGCCTTCAGCTATATCCGCATAGCTGCGCACATCGCCCAGCGGGAGGCGCGGTGTCGTGGCGGCTTCGCGGCGCGCTCGCTGGAAAGCCTCGATCCTGCGGACCAGAGCGCCGATCCCTGCTTCCGCCTCTGGCGATATCGCCTCTGAGAGGGGCTCGCTGGGCTCAGGCGCTCGTGGCGGTTCAGGTTCGTCAAACCAAACCTCAGGCTCTCTCTCCCGCTCAGGCTCTGGAAGCACCAGATCTCGCACCCCGAGCCGCTCCAAAACTTGCCGGGCGGCGAAGGGAAGATTGCGCCGATGGCGGAGGAACCCGCGCGCTGTCATCGACAGGCGAGGGATTAGGTCCAGCCACTCGCTTTCCTCAAGCTGCGCCGTCGCCATCGCGGCAGCCGCTGCCTGCGGATCGCGGGTGGAAAGCCAGGTGACCAACGCTGTGTTGCGCAAGCGCAGTCCGGGCGCACGCAGGATCGCGGATTGCATCGCGGCGGGCAGATCGTCCGCCAGTTCGCCAAGCCGGTCATAGGCCAACTGCACCATTGCGCCTTCCGCGTCAGGCGGCATGGATCCGAGAAGATCGAGCAACTGCCGATACTGCGTTCGCGTCGCGGCCTCGCTCTGCGCGGAACTACGCAGCACGGTGGCAAGGCGATCATCAAACTGCATCGGTTCTCCGGCGAGGAAAGGCTGCGCGTCGCGCGAGGCACGCATGGCCCTTAGCCGGTCTCAGGCAGTCCGAAATGGCCTCCCTTTGGTGCGTTGCAAAGCGGGACAATTGCCGTCATACACAACAATATTTCGGGGCAACGGGGCGGGATGGCCGATAATTTCAACGGCCGGTTATTCCATTTTGATCTCACGTTCGGGGGTGAAATTCTATGTCAACGCTCGACACTATTGATCGCCACCTGCTTGCCGAATTGCAGGCTGAAGGGCGTGTCACAAACGTCGATCTCGCCCGTCGGGTCGGGCTTACCGCACCGCCGTGCCTGCGCCGCGTTCGCGCGCTTGAGGAAGAGGGCGTAATCCGCGGCTATCACGCCGATCTGGATGCGTCGAAGCTGGGCTTTGCGATCACTGTCTTCGCGATGGTAAGTCTGAAAAGTCAGGCGGAAGAAGACCTGCGGGCTTTCGAAAACCACATCAAGGCGCTGCCCGAAGTGCGCGAATGCCATATGCTTAATGGCGAGATCGACTTCATTTTGAAGATCGTCAGCCGCGATTTGCAGAGCTTCCAGGAATTCCTCACCAGCAAGCTCACGCCAGCGCCGAACGTGGCCAGCGTGAAGACTTCCCTGACCATTCGCACATCAAAGAGCGAACCGGGCGTCCCGCTCGGCTGATCTTCAGCGATATTCTGACCGCAAGCGGGCTCAACTCGCTCTTCCGCCCAAAGGGGCGAGGATGTAGGCTGCTGGAAAGAATAAGGGAGAGTTTCTTCATGAAGAGTCGCGCGCTTGCAGCAGCAGTGGCGCTGGCCTGCGTCGTTCCTGCGGCGGCCCTCGCTCACCATTCCTTCGCGGTCTATTTCGATCCGGACAAGGAAGTGAGCATCACCGGCAAGGTCACGGCGTTTCGCTTCACCAATCCCCACGGCACGGTGGTGCTGGATGTGGCGGACCAGCAGGGCAAGGTGACGGAATGGCGCGCGGAAACCAACGCACCCGTCGTGCTCATGCGCCGGGGTTGGGCGAGGGACAGCATCAAGCCGGGAGAGACCGTCACGATTGACGGCTGGGTGAGCCGCGATGGGAAGCCCTATATGCGCCTGCGCCGCGCTGTTCGGGCAGACGGCAAGCTGATCGGCTCCGCGGCGTTCGGGCAGGCGGACCAGAGCTGACCATGCGCGCATTGCTGATCGCAGCCACCGCCCTGATGGTGGCTCCCGCTCCCGCTATGGCAGAGCCTGACCTGCGCGGTTTCTGGAACCTCAGCTTCGGGTCGGAGCAGCCGCCGGCTGACCTGATCGCCAAGCTGCCAGCGAATACCGTCGTGATCGAGGATACCGGCGTCGTCGAGTTTCCGAAGGACGAATACGGCGGGCTCAAAATGAAGCCGGAAGCGCTCGCAAAGGCGACGGCATGGCAGCCTGAGGACGACATGCTCGTCTCCCGCGTCTGCCTCGCCCCGTCGATCGTCTATGCGTTGCAGGGACCGTTCCCGTTCGAGGTCTACCAGACGCCCGATCTGATCGTGCTGAAGTACGAGTATTTCGATCAGGTGCGGCTGATTCACATGGATGGGCGCGGTCATCCGCCTGCGGATGCGCCCCATTCCAAGATGGGCCATTCCATCGGCCGCTGGGACGGTGACGAACTGGTGATCGACACCACGCACATCGCCGCTTCTACCATCACGAACAACGGCCTCGATCACAGCGACAAGATTCACATGGTGGAACGCTATCGCCTGAGTGAAGACGGCAAGAGCATTCTGGCGACCCAGTGGTTCGAGGATCCCGAGGTGCTGGAGAACAACGGCGCGCGCTACATCAAGTGGACGCGGCAGACGGGCCAATATGTCTATCCGTACGAGTGTGATCCCAGCTTCGCGTTGGAATACGAACGGATCGGAAAACCTGCGGGGCAATGATCATGACTGAGACTGCTGACCAAGCAGAAGGCATACGCTGGGGACGCGCATTCCTGGCGGCACTAGTGGTAGAGGTCGTTCTGGCCATCGGCGCCGCGCCGGTCGCTCTGATGTCGGCCACGCCCGTATCCGTCCTCAACGCGGCGATCCCGCCTGCGTCGTTCATCGTGTCTCTGCTGGTGGTACTTTGGCTGTTCCGCCGCACAGAACGCCCGGTGGCAAACGGCGTGGCGACCGGCATTATGAGCCTGGTGATCTACCTCGTACTGGCGCTGATCGCCTATTGGCTGGCTCCGGAGCAGGCGGACTTCAGCCAGGCCGCGGACCTGCCATACCTTGCCTCTCACGCGCTCAAGATACTGGGCGGCGCTGCTGGCGGCTATCTGATTACCCGACGGCGCGCGGGGGCCATTGGCTAAAGCTTGCTAACCTAGGAGTGATGTGGTGGCGAACCGAGCGCAGCGCGGTTCGCCACCACACATAAGCAGCGTCACCCCTCGCGCTGGGCGAGCCATTCTTCCAGCCACTTGATCGAATAGTCGCCGTTCAGGACATCCGGTTCGCGTAGCAGTTGCTGGTGCAGGGGGATGGAGGTTTTTACGCCTTCCACCACCATTTCTTCCAGCGCGCGGCGCAGGCGCATGATGCAGCCTTCGCGAGTGCGGCCGTAGACGATCAGCTTGGCGATCATGGAATCGTAGTACGGCGGGATTTTGTACCCGGCGTAGAGGCCACTATCCACGCGCACGTGCATGCCGCCAGCCGCGTGATAGGCGGTGACCAGCCCGGGGCTGGGGGCGAAAGTCCACGGGTCTTCCGCGTTTATGCGGCATTCGATCGCGTGGCCTTTGAACTCGATGTCTTCCTGCGTCACGGACAGCGGGCGGCCTTCGGCCACGCGGATCTGTTCGCGAACGAGGTCGACGCCGGTGATTGCCTCTGTGACCGGGTGTTCCACCTGCAGGCGGGTGTTCATTTCGATGAAATAGAACTCGCCGTTTTCCCACAGGAACTCGATCGTGCCCGCACCGCGATAGCCCATGTCGGCCATCGCCTTGGCAACGATGCCGCCCATCCGGTCACGTTCTTCAGGCGAGATGGCAGGGGAGGGGGCTTCTTCGAGAACCTTCTGGTGGCGGCGCTGTAGCGAACAGTCGCGCTCACCCAGATGGATGGCGTTGCCGTTACCGTCGCCGAACACCTGGAATTCGATGTGGCGCGGGTTGCCGAGGTACTTTTCGATATAAACGGTGTCGTCGCCGAACGCGGCCTTCGCCTCGTTCCCGGCCTGCTTCATCAACGTTTCGAGCTGATCGGGGCTGGTGCAGACCTTCATGCCGCGCCCGCCGCCACCGCTGGCCGCCTTGATGATCACCGGATAGCCGATTTCCTCGGCGATCTTCGCTGCTTCGACAGGGTCAGATACCGCGCCGTCGGAACCCGGAACCAGCGGCAGACCGAGCGCGCCAGCAGTACGCTTGGCTTCCACTTTGTCGCCCATGGTGCGGATGTGTTCGGGCTTCGGGCCGATCCACACGATATCGTGCGCTTCCACGATTTCCGCGAACTGCGCGTTTTCCGACATGAAGCCGTAGCCGGGGTGAATCGCGTCCGCGCCCGAAATCTCGGCCGCTGAAATGATCGCCGCGGTGTTGAGATAGCTGTCGGTGGCAGGCGGCGGGCCGATGCACACCGCGTGGTCAGCCAGGCGCACGTGCATGGCATCGGCGTCAGCGGTGGAGTGCACCGCCACCGTTTCGATGCCCATTTCGTGCGCGGCACGATGGATGCGAAGCGCGATTTCGCCGCGGTTGGCGATCAGCAGCCGGGTAATGGGCATGGTTGCGCGAGCCTTCAGGCGATCACGACCAGCGGCTGGTCATATTCGACCGGCTGGGCGTTTTCGATCAGAATGCTCTGGATGGTGCCGTCCTTGTTGGCGGTAATCGGGTTCATCACCTTCATCGCTTCCACGATGAGCAGCGTGTCACCAGTCTTCACCTTGTCGCCAACCTTCACGAACGGTGCCGCGCCCGGTTCCGGGAAGAGATAGGCGGTACCGACCATCGGCGAACGCAGGGCATTCGTGAGATCAGCAGCAGGCGCGGCCGTTTCAGCTGCGGGAGCCGCTGCCGGAGCAGCGACGGGGGCGGCCACCGCGACAGGCGCAGCGGCAACCGCTGCAACAGGCGCCGCGCCGCGCGAAACGCGGATGCTGCGCTCGCCGTCTTCGACTTCGATTTCGGTGAGGCCGGTTTCTGCCAGCATCTCGGCGAGCTGGCGCACCAGCCCGACATCTACATTCATCCCACCTGCGCCCTTGGCGCCGGCTTTGCCCTTGTTGACGCCTTCGTCGGCCATCGATGTCCCTCGCGACATTATCTCGTGGCCGCGCGCTATGCGTTTTGCTGCGCGGCAAGGCAAGGGGGCACGGGCGAAGCCGGTGTCAGACGTGTGTCAAAGACGTGCCGCTGCCTCAAGGGCCAATTCGTAACCAAAGGCACCGAAACCCGCGATGGTTCCCTTGGCTGCCATGCCCACGAAGCTCTTGTGCCGATAGGCCTCGCGAGCGGCGGGGTTGGAAATATGCACCTCGATCACCGGGGTCTTGATGGAGCGGATCGCATCGTAGAGCGCGAGGCTGGTGTGCGTCAGCGCGCCTGCGTTAAGCAGTACCGCCTTCGCATTCACCGCCTGCGCTTCGTGCAGCCAGTCGACCAGATGGCCTTCGTGGTTTGATTGGCGCAGGTCGATTTCCAGACCCAGCCCGCGGCCCTTGTCTTCCAGGCGCGAGGCGATGTCGTCCAGTGTGTCAGAGCCATAGATCTCCGGCTCGCGCATACCGAGCAGGTTGAGGTTCGGGCCGTTGAGGACGAAAACGGTGTCAGACATCTGGAATTTCCCCTTGTGACGCGCGGCATAGCGGCAAGGGGCGTCCTTCGCAAAAGGGGAAAAGCGGGAGCCCGCAAGCTGGCGGGCTATGATCGGCTCAGGGGCGACCTCTCCAGCGACGGGCGGGCGCTCCACAATCAGCCCTCTACGCCCTTGGATTTCCCCCATTGGCGGGCGGCGGTGTAGCCGAGGTAGCCGGTGCCGAAGAGGGCGTAGAGCGACTCCGGCAAGCCGTTCAGATAGGCATTCATGCCGTCCGCGATCGCGCGCGCCGCATCGGGGCGGAACACTGCGATCAGGCCCATCGGTACGGCCCACAGGATCATTGCGTACATGACATAGAGGAAGCTGGGGCGGGCACGGCTGGTCCAGGGGTCGGCGGACTTGGCCTCAGCGAGAATGGCGGAAAGCCGCGCCTGCACGGTCTCCAGTTCCTGCGTTCCTTCCAGGCGCAGCAGTTCCAGCTTGGCCTTCTCGCGACCCGCCTTGTCTGGAATCACCTTGTCGATAATCGACGCCAGTGGGCCGATGATTGATTCGAAGGGCATCGCGCGTTTCCTGTCTCAATTGACGAGTCGCAGGATATGAACCTATATGGTTCTTGTAGGAAAGTTTTACCACCTTAAGCGGTTCGTTTGACCGGCGCAATTCGGGTGCGGAATGCGACCAGCACTCCCGACCCTGCAATGGTGATCATCCCCAGCAGGCTCACGCCATCAGGAATATCGCCGAATACCAGCCACCCGAGCAGCCCGGCCCACAGCAACTGCATATAGTTTAGCGGCGCGAGCAGAGATGCGGGCGCGTAGCGGAACGAGGCAGTGAATAAAAAATGCCCCAGCCCACCGAACACGCCGAGGCTCAGAAACAGTACAGCCTCAATCAGAGATGGCGCATGGTCCTCGATAAACCACGGCATCGCGATCCCGTAGATCACCGAACCAGCCAGTGCCGTGTAGAACAGCAGGGCGAAAGTGTTCTCGCTGGCTGCCAGCACTCGCGAAAGCAGCTGGTAACCGAGGTTCATGGTCACGGCGATCAGGGCGAAGACCACGCCCATGGTCACCAGACCGCCACCGGGACGTGCGATCAGCAGTACACCCGCGAATCCTGCCAGAGTTGCGGCCCAGCCGATCCATCCCACGCGCTCGCCCAGGATCGGCCCAGCGACCACCACCAGAAGAATCGGTGCAAGAAAGGTGATGGCGGTCGTTTCCGCCACTGGCATCCTTTGCAGCGCCAACGCGATGAACAGCGACCCTGTCGCAAGGCATAGCGCCCGTACGATAACGAGTCCCGTACGCTTGGTCTGGACCATGCGCCGGCCATGCGTCGGCCCCAGCAAGGCGGCCATCAAAAGCAGGTTTCCAAGATACCGCACGCCCACGATCAGCGGCACTGCGTGATGCTGCGTCAGGTATTTGGTCGTCGTGTCCATGCACGCGAACAATGCGAGCGCTGCCAGACAGAGCAGCGCCCCGCGAAGGGGGTGAGCAGCAGGCATCTGATCCCTGTGCGCCCCGGCAGGGGGCATGGGAAGGGGGGAAACCACTGGTCGGGACGACAGGATTCGAACCTGCGACCCCCACACCCCCAGTGTGATGCGCTACCAGGCTGCGCTACGTCCCGAGCCAGTGGAGGCGCGCCATATAGGCAAGCGATTCCAGAGTGGCAAGCGCCGCTGATTGCACCCCCTTTGCTTTGCTGCTAGGCGCGGCGGCCACCGAGGGAGAGGGCGGCCCAACGGCATCCCGAACCTGTCTTTCAGCCGTTGTAGTAGGCCGTCATCATGCTCGATTTCCTTGCCGCCGGCGCCGCCGGCGCTGCACCTCCCGGATGGATCCAGTTCCTGCCGATTATCGGTATGGTGGCGATCTTCTGGTTCCTCATCATCCGCCCGCAGATGCGCCAGCAGAAGGCTCATCGCGAAAAGATTGCTTCGGTGAAACGCGGAGATCAGGTGGTTACTGCCGGTGGCCTCCTCGGCAAAGTTCTCAAGGTCGATGATGACTACGTGGAACTGGAGATCGCTCAGGGTGTGAGAGTCAAGGCGGTCAAGTCCACTCTGGGCGATATCGTCGCTCCTTCCGGCAAACCGGCTAACGACTGAACGAGGGGCTGAGAGGCAATGCTCGAATTCCCCCCCTGGAAGCGCGTCTACCTTTGGGCCATCTCGCTTTTTCTCGCCGTTGCGTCGGTACCTTCGCTGGTCTCTCTTGCCGGCGTACAGTGGCCTTCTTTCCTGCCCAAGCCGATGGTCAGCCTCGGGCTCGACCTCGCGGGCGGAAGCCACATCATGCTGGAGGCGGAACCTAGCCAGGTCGCCCGCCAGCGTCTCGACACGATGGAAGAAGCGGTGCGCGCCGCAATGCGCGACGCCAAGCCACGCATCCAGATCGGGGAAATCTCCACCTCGGGCGGTCGTCTCTCATTCCTGCTGCAAGATCCTTCGCAGGTTGATGCGGCACGCGATCTGATTGAACCGATGACCACTGGCGCGGGGATGACCGGGCAGCGAGACTGGACGATCCAGGTGGTCGACGGCAGCCGCTTCATCCTTACGCAGACCAGGGCTGGCCTCGACCTTGCTGTCAACAACGCGATGGAAAGCGCCACGGAAGTGGTGCGCAAGCGTATTGACGCCCTCGGCACCCGTGAACCGACCATCATCCGCGCCGGTTCTGACCGCATCGTCGTCGACGTGCCGGGCTTGAAAGATCCGCAGGCGTTGAAGGACCTCCTCGGCCAGACGGCGGAGCTGGAGTTCAAGCTGGTCGATACGGAGGCTTTGCCGACCAACGTCGCGCAAGGCATTGCTCCTCCGGGCAGCGAAATCGTTCCTTATGCGAAGGGCACTCCTGGCGAAGGCACCGCCATTGCAGTGAAACGGCTTGGCGGTATCCGCGGTGATTCGCTCACCAACGCGCAGCAGACCTTCGAGCAGCAGACCAACGCCCCTGTCGTTTCGATTCAGTTCGATCCGCAGGGCGGCGCGCGTTTCGCTCGGCTGACCAGCCAGAACGTCGGCAAGCCTTTCGCCATCATCCTCGACGGTGAAGTGATCTCGGCACCGAATATCAACGAGCCGATTCTTGGCGGTTCGGCGCAGATTTCGGGCAGCTTCACGGTCGATACGGCAAACCAGCTCGCGATTGCACTGCGCTCTGGCGCGCTGCCGGTCGATCTGACCGTGATCGAAGAATTCTCGATCAGCGCGGAACTGGGTGCTGACTCGATCGCCAAAGGCGCGATCGGAATGCTTGCGGGCCTCGGCGCGCTGATGGTCTTCATGCTCGTGACTTACGGTCGTTTCGGGGTCTACACCTGCTCGGCGCTCATTCTGAACCTGTTGATGATCCTCGGCGTGATGGCGCTGCTCGGTTCGATGGCCGCGCTGACGCTGCCGGGTATTGCGGGCCTCGTCCTCACCGTCGGCGCGGCGGTGGACGCCAACGTGCTGATTAACGAGCGTATTCGCGAAGAAAGAGCGCGCGGGCGCCGTGTGGTCCAGGCGGTTGAGCTTGGCTATAAGGAAGCAAGCCGCGCCATTTTCGACGCCAATATCACCAACACCATCGCTGCGGTGATCATGTTCATGTTCGGCACCGGTCCGGTGCGTGGCTTCGCAGTCGTGCTGCTGATCGGTATCGTGACGTCGGTGTTCACCGCCGTGACCATGACGCGTTTGTGGGTGGCCGGCTGGCTGCGCCGCAAGCGCCCCACCGACATCGTGCTGTAAGGGCTTAATCGGATGAAACTGCTCAAGCTCATTCCAGACAACACGAACATCCAGTTCCTGCGCTGGAGGGTGCCGTTCTACGGCATCAGCATTCTGCTCATGGTCGCGTCCATCGTCCTGGCGTTCACCAATGGTCTGAATCTGGGCGTCGACTTTGTTGGCGGTCAGTCAATCCGCGTGACCTTCCCGCAAGGTACGACCGCGCCGATGGCCGAAGTGCGCGAGGAAATTGACGCGCTCGGTTATGGTGAGCCGACGCTGCAGGCACTGGGCCAGCCAAACATCATCTCCGTTCGCATGGGCTTGCCCGACGAGGAGAATGCCGCGCTGACCGAAACCATGATCCGCGACATCCGCGCCACTCTGGAAGAACATCACCCGGAGGCGTCCATTGGCTCGGCTGAATCGGTTTCCGGCAAGGTTTCGCAGGAGCTGTTCAAGACGGGCATGGTCGCCCTGGTCCTCGCGATGATCGGTATCTCGATCTACATCTGGATACGGTTTGAGTGGCAGTTTGGCGTAGGCGCGTTGTTCGCACTGGCGCATGACGTTACGTTGACGATCGGACTGTTCGCGCTGACGCAGATGGAGTTCGACCTCAACATCGTCGCCGCGCTGCTGACGCTGATCGGTTACTCACTCAACGACAACATCGTCGTTTATGACCGTGTTCGCGAGAACCTGAAAAAGTATCGCAAGATGCCGATGCCGGAGCTGCTGGATCTTTCGGTGAACGAAACGCTGTCGCGTACCGTCGTTACATCGACCTCGCTGCTCATCACGCTCGTGGCGCTGCTGCTACTGGGTCCGGACGTGATCTTCGGGTTCACCGCGGCGATCACCGTCGGCATCTTCGTCGGCACCTACAGCTCGATCTTCATGGCGACGCCAATCCTGATCTGGTTGGGTGTGAAGCCGGACAGCTTCGTGCCGAAGGAAACGGCGATCGAGGTTCAGGAACGGCGCGCTCGCGGCGAAGCCTGAGAACTCCAGCTATCTAATAAAACACCCCCGCGAGCGGAGAGTACCGCTCGCGGGGGTGTTGCGTTTCAGGGTGTCAACTGCGCGCAGCTCAGAGCTTGCGCACCAGCATTTCTGCCACTGCCAACCACGCCGGGCTATCCACCACGATCTGCCTTTGCCCGGCTCCGGGCGGCAGCAGGCCGACCATGCTTCCCTGGCGATCTATCAGCCGACCGAAGGCGAACCGCCCACCCGGCCGGGGGACGAGCACGTCGCGGTTGATGAGCCTGGGCGCTTCGTCGGGCGAGAATTGCCGTAGCCACAGCTGGTCCCCCGCGCGATATTCCCCCTGCGGCGTGTCGATGGCCAGGCACACGACCGGCGATTCTCCGCCGAGGTCGCTGGGCAGGATCGCGTCGCGTGGGTTGGGGAGGGCATCGGCGCCGCTTTCGGTTAGCCGCGCCACGATTTTGGGGTCGTCCGTGCTTTCGCTTTTCACCAGCAGGCCGGGTTCTACACCCAGCGCAGCCGCGATACGATTCATCCACACCAGCGAGAGGTTGCGCATACCCGTTTCAAGCCGGCCGATAGTTTGCGCGGTCGTGGGTGGATCGCAGCGCTCAGCGACTTCAGCCAGAGTCATTTTTTTCTGTTTACGAATATCGCGAATGCGATTGATCACGGTGCGCCCCTCTTAACCTATTTGGTTTTTTTATTTTCCTACACGTCGCGGATGTTGGCAAGGCCAATCAGCCGTAACAGTAGGAGATTCTTGTGAAACCTGAACTTGTGGAGCGGGAACTTACGCCTGAAGGCCCCCGCAAGCGGGCTAGATTAACCGCACGACGACGAAGCGTCACGGTGAATTTGGCAGAATCTCCACTTGGCTGGCTGCATGCCCACGGCCACTTGGAAGACAGGCTGTTCGACGCCGGGGAGCGGCTGAGGGCGGATTATGAAACGGCGCAGCTTTCGCCCAGCTTGACCATGCGGTGGGAGCCGGTTCGCATCCGCACCACGGGCGGTGCGTCCCTTTCCCCCACGGAACGGCAAGTGGCCGCGCGGGAGCGCTTTCATGGAGCGATCAGTGCGGCGGGCAGGGGGCTGGACGACATCCTCTGGCGCGTCGTCTGCGCGTGCGAAAGTTTGCCCACGGCAGAGAAAGCGCTCGAATGGCCCTCGCGCAGCGGCAAGTTGGTGCTGAAACTGGCGCTGGACAGGGTCGCGGACTTCTACCGCATCACCTGATCCAGCGAGTTTAGTTAGCCTTCGACCTGCTCTGCCAGCTCAAGCCAGCGGAGTTCAGCAGCGTCCTTCTCGTCGCGGGCCTTTTCTATCGCGGCATTCACGCTGGCGAACCGAGCGGGGTCGCGTGTGTAGAGATCGGGGTCGGCCAGCACCTTCTCTCCCCTCGCGATTTCGGCTTCGAGTTCCTCGATCCGCGCGGGCAAGAGATCGTAATCGCGCTGGTCCTTGTAGCTGAGCTTGACCGATTTCGGCGCGGGGGGAGGGGGAGGCGCCTGCGGTGCCTTCGCCACCTTCTTTTCAGCCGCTCCGCCGGTATTCTTTCGCTTGGCTTCCCAATCGGCATAGCCGCCTGCAACCACGTCCACCGTGCCGCTGCCATCAAGCCCGAGCGTCACGGTGACGGTGCGATCCAGAAAGTCGCGGTCGTGGCTGACGATCAGCACTGTGCCTTCGTAATCCGCGATCACTTCCTGCAGCAGATCGAGCGTTTCGAGGTCGAGGTCGTTGGTCGGTTCGTCCAGCACCAGCAGGTTGGACTTGCGAGCAAACTCGCGTGCCAGCAGCAGTCGACTGCGTTCGCCGCCCGATAGCGCCCCGACCGGGGAATCGATCAGCGACGGTTCGAACAGGAAGTCCTTGAGGTAGGCCTGCACGTGCTTGCGCACGCCGCGCACATCCACCCAATCGCCGCCCTCGGCCAGAATGTCGCGCACCTTCTTCTCGGGGCTCATCAGGCTGCGCTGCTGGTCGATCATCACGCCGTTCAGCGTCTTCGCTAGCGTGACGGTGCCTTCATCGGGCTCCATCTCTCCGGTGAGCAGCTTCAGCAGCGTGGTCTTCCCCGCGCCGTTGGAGCCGACCACGCCGATGCGGTCGCCGCGCTGGATACGCAGGGAGAAATTGCGGATTACCGTGCGTTCGCCGAAGTGTTTGCTCACGCCTTCGGCGGTGATCACGGACTTGGTCCGAACCTCGTCATCGGTCGCCAGTGCCAGCTTTGACGTGCCAGCCTTGCCGATCATCGACGCGCGCTGCGCCCGCATCCGATAGAGAGCTTCCAGTCGGCCCTGGTTCCGCTTGCGCCGCGCGGTTACGCCGCGTTCCAGCCAGTGCGCTTCCAGCTTCAGCCGCGCATCGAGCTTATCCGCCGCGCGGGCCTCGGAAGCGTAGACTTCCTCTTCCCAAGCCTCGTACCCGCCGAAGCCGACTTCCTTGCGGCGCATAAGTCCGCGGTCCAGCCACAGCGTCGCGCGCGTAAGCCGCTTCAGGAAGGTCCGGTCGTGGCTGATGACCACGAAGGCGCCCTTGTATCGGTTGAGCCAGCTTTCCAGCCAGTCGATCGCGGCAAGATCGAGGTGGTTGGTCGGCTCGTCCAGCAGCAGCAGGTCCGGCTCCATCGCCAGCCCGCGCGCAATCGCGGCGCGCCGCCGCTCACCGCCGCTGGCGGTCTTGGCCGGGCGGCTCATGTCGATGCCCAGCTGGCCCGCGATGGCCTCCACCTCGTGCCTCTGCGGGGCGTCCTTGCCGGACAGCGCATAGTCCATCAGCGTTTCGAACGCGGTGAAGTCCGGCTCCTGCTCCAGCAGCACGACGCGCGTGCCGGGCTGGATCGACCGTTTGCCGGTGTCGGATTCGATAAGGTCCGCGATGAGGCGGAACATCGTGCTCTTGCCCGCCCCGTTGCGCCCGATCAGCGCCAGCCGGTCACGCGGGCCAATGTGCAGGTCAATCTCACGGAACAGCCAGCGGCCGCCTTGTTGCAGGCCCAGGTTTTCCCAGGAAAGGATCGGTGCTTCAGCCATGGCGGGGCAACTAGGGGCGCTTGTGCGTTGGGGCAAGGCAAGGTGATTGCGTGACGGTTCCGTCTTGTCGGCAGGGCCCAACGGTTCAGCCGCCCGCAAGCGGTCGTTCCGCAATCACGCGCCACTGAGATGGAGAATACCCGATGATCCGTTATGCCATTCCCCTCGTTGCCATTTCGGCCCTGGCTACGAGCGCTGGTGCTGCCGAAGTCCAGATTGCGGCGACCGGCCCGATCGTGGAACTGACGGTCCAGGAAAATGTGCAGGCAGAGCCCAATCTCGTCACCGTCGGCGCGGGCGTGACGACACAGGCGAACACCGCGGTCGCGGCGATGCAGGCGAACGCGCAGGCGATGACTGCGGTGATCCAGCGCATCAAGTCGCTCGGCATTGCTGAACGCGACATCCAGACCACGGGGATCAGCCTGGGCGCGCAGTATGATTACGATCAGGAAAGCCGCCGCCAGGTCTTCCGCGGCTATCAGGCATCGAATCGCGTCAGTGTGAAGCTGCGCGACGTTCCGCGCACTGGTCAGGTGCTCGATGCGCTGGTGGCAGCCGGGGCGACCGATATCTCCGGCCCCGACTTTTCGATTGAAGACGACAGCGCAGCCCGTTCGCAGGCCCGCAGCGCCGCTCTGAAGACGGCGCAATCGCAGGCGATGGAATATGCGCGTGCCGCCGGGTTCACCGGCGTTCGCTTGCTCCAGATCAGCGAGACCTCTGACGCGCGCCCGCCGATTATGTACGCCCGCGCAGTAGCTTTGGAATCACGCGCTGATTCCACGCCGGTGCAGCCCGGGCTCGTGCAGTCAGGCGTTACGGTGAATGTGACCTATGAACTGACCAAGTAAGGCGGATCGGCCCGAGATCGCCCCGATTCAGGGCACTCGGGCCACACCCTTGCGAAATTCGGGATCGAACAGGCTGAATGGAGGCTCACCGCCGCATTCACATCTTGTTCAATGGCTTGCGCCTAGGCAAACCCTCGCCATGCGCCAGCCGTTCGCCTTTCTTGTCGCTCTTTCCCTGCTCGCAGGCGGCATTGCCGTGCCTGCGGATGCGCAACAGCGTTTGCGGGAGAATGGGCAGAGGCAGGGCCCGGGTCAGCGTGGTGACCAGGCCAGTGCGCGTGAAGAAATGTCCGCCGGACGGACCATGCCTTTGCGTGAGATCGAACGCCGCATCATTCCGCAGATGAAGGGCGCTGATTACCTCGGCCCGGAATGGGATCAGTCCGCCAGCGCCTATCGCCTGAAGTTCATGAAGGAAGGTCAGGTGACGTGGGTGGATGTCGATGCGCGCACGGGCCGCGTGCTTCGCGTTTCCAGATAACTGGCGGATTCAGGTTATTTCGGGATATGGGCGCCAAGTTGACGCGTTAAGCGGTATGGCCCACATCGGGCCTCGTTACAGCAGGGGAAAGGCACAGGCTCTATGCGCATCCTGATCGTCGAGGACGAGCCGACCCTCGGCCAGCAGTTGAAGACGACACTCGAACAGACCGGTTATGCGGTCGATCTCTCGCCAGATGGCGAAGACGGGCACTTCCTCGGCTCCACAGAAGATTATGACGCCGTGATTCTCGATCTCGGCCTGCCTGAAATTGACGGCCTCACCGTGCTGGGCATGTGGCGCAAGGAAGGGCGCAACTTCCCGGTTCTGGTGCTGACGGCCCGCGATTCCTGGTCTGACAAGGTCGCCGGGCTGGACGCCGGGGCCGACGATTACCTGGCCAAGCCGTTCCAAACGGAAGAACTGATCGCTCGCCTGCGCGCGCTGATCCGCCGCGCCTCTGGCAATGCGAGTTCGGAACTGACGGCGGGCGACGTGCGGCTGGATACGCGCTCTGGCCGCGTCACGCTGGCCGGGCAGCCGGTCAAGCTGACCGCGCAGGAATACAAGCTGCTCAGCTATCTGATGCACCACAAGGGCAAGGTGGTCAGCCGCACCGAACTGATCGAACATATCTACGATCAGGATTTCGACCGCGATTCCAACACTATTGAGGTGTTTGTCACTCGTATCCGCAAGAAGCTGGGTGCGAATGTCATCACGACCATCCGTGGCCTCGGTTACAGCCTCGACGATCCCGACGAACCCGGCCGCGGCGAATAACCCCGTCCTGTCCGTGCCCCACGTGGGCGCGGATGATGGCGATGCGGTTGCCGCGGCGCAGGGTTCTCCCCGGCGCAACACCGGCAGCCTTGCGCGGCGCATGTTGTTCATTGCGGCGGGGTGGATTTCCATCCTGCTGCTGGTCGGCGGCCTAGGCCTGAACCGCGCACTGACCGACCTTCTTACTCGCCAGTACGACGAACAGCTCCATTATATGCTGACGGCGATGATCTCTTCCGCAGAGATTATCGAGGGCGAGGTATGGCCCAATCGGCGTCTCGCTGATCAGCGCTTTCTGGAGCCGAACAGCGGCCTCTATTACCAGGTGAACGGCGAGGGGGTGGAGCCTTATACTTCGCGCTCGCTATGGGATCGCACGCTTGAGCCGAGCGGTCGCAAGGCGCGGCAGGAGCCGCTCTACTACGATTCCACTCAGTTTCCGGACGAGCCCCTTCGCGTAGTCGAACAGTCGGTGCGCCTGCCGGGGAGCGATGTCGAATGGCAGTTCATCGTCGCGGGCGCGCGCGCTGAACTCGACGAACAGATCAGCATGATCCGTTCGATGCTGATCTGGAGCTTCGCGATACTCGGCCTCGGGCTGTTCGTGCTGGTCATGTTGCAGACGTGGTACGGCCTCAGCCCGTTGCGGCGCGTGCGGCGGGCCATTGCGCGCATCCGGACGGAAGGCGCAAACCGCGTCACCGAACCTCTGCCGCTGGAAGTTCAGCCTATGGTGGAGGAGCTGAACGCACTGCTCGCCCACTCGGAAAAGCAGGCGGAAGAGGCGCGCACGCACGCGGGTAACCTTGCCCATGCGCTCAAGACGCCGCTGACGGTGCTGACCAATGCTGCCAGCGCGCACTCACCGGACCTTGATGACACCGTGCTGCGCGAAGCGGCGACGATGCGGCGTCAGGTGGATCACCACCTCGCTCGCGCTCGTGCCGTTGGCCGCCGCGCCGCTGGCCATGCGCGTACCAGCGTGATCGAATCCGCCGTCGCAGTGGAGCGGGCGGTGTCGCTTCTCTATCCCAACGTCCGTTTCGACATCGCCGGTGCGCAGAAGGCGATGGTGACGATGGAGCGGCAGGATCTGGACGAGATCCTCGGCAACCTGATCGAAAACGCGGCCAAATATGGCGGGGGCAGCGTATTTGTTACCGTCGATGCGGTCCCGACGTCGTCGTTGTGCGAGATCTGGATCGAGGACGACGGCCCCGGCATTTCGGAGGCCGACCGGGCCAAGCTGTTCTCACGCGGGGCGCGGCTGGACACGAAAAAGCCCGGCACCGGCCTCGGCCTCGCTATCGTTCGCGACGTGGTGGGAATCTACGGCGGCGAGGTCGAACTTGCCGAAAGCGAGGATCTGGGCGGCCTGCTGGTGATGCTCAAGCTGCCGCGATCGGGCTGAGCGCAGAGCGCGCAGTGCTTATTCGCCTGCCGCCTGTCGGTGATGGCGGATCACTTCATCGATCACGAAGCGGATGAACTTCTCGCTGAATTCCGGATCAAGGTCAGCATCCACCGCCAGCGCACGCAGCCGTTCGATCTGGCGCGCTTCACGCCCGGGATCGCTGGCTGGCATGCCCGTAAGCGCCTTGTGTGTGCCCACGGCCTGTGTGATGCGGAACCGTTCCGCGAGCATGTGAATCAGTGCCGCATCGATGTTGTCGATGCTTTTGCGGTAGCCCGCGAGTACGGGATCGGACGGGGTCGGGTTGAGCTGACTTGCCATTCGCGACACGACTAGCAGGGATTCCGCGCTTGCCAAGGCGCAGGTGAATGGCCATGCCCCGCGGCATGAGTGCCGAGGTCGTACCGCTGCCTTTGAAGCAACCTTCGCTTGCCCCCATTCTTGGCCTGACGGCGACCGCAATGAATTCGGTCAATGCCATCATCCTGGACCGGATGCAGAGCGAAATTCCGCTTATCCCGACGCTGGCGGGCCATCTGATTGCCGGCGGCGGCAAGCGTATGCGCCCGATGCTGACGCTCGCGGGGGCGGAACTGGTTGGCTATCAGGGCACCCGCCATCATCGTTTGGCCGCTGCTGTGGAATTCATCCACACGGCAACGCTGCTGCATGACGACGTTGTCGATGGCAGCGAAGTCCGCCGGGGCAAGGAAGCCGCGAATCTGGTGTTCGGCAATCCAGCCACTGTGCTGGTCGGCGATTTCCTGTTTGCGCGCGCGTTTGAACTGATGGTCGAGGACGGCAGCCTCAAGGCGCTGAAGATTCTCTCCTCCGCCAGCGCAATCATCGCTCAGGGTGAGGTTGATCAGCTTACCGCCCAGCGCAAGGTTGAGACGAGCGAAGAACGCTACCTCTCGATCATCGGCGCGAAGACTGCCGCTCTTTTCGCCGCCGCCAGCCGCATTTCCGCCGTCGTGGCCGAATGCAGTGAGGCAGAGGAACGGGCGCTCGACGATTATGGCCGCAATCTGGGCATCGCGTTCCAGCTCGTGGACGATGCCATCGACTATGACGGCAGCCGGGCCGAAATGGGCAAGGACAGCGGTGACGACTTCCGGGAAGGCAAGATGACCCTGCCGGTGATCCTCGCCTACGCTCGCGGCAACGCGGAAGAACGCCGCTTCTGGGAAGAAGCCATCGCCGGCTTCCGCACCGATGACGAAGATCTGGCCCACGCGGTCCAGTTGATCGGTCGCCACGACTGCGCGAACGCCACCCGCGAACGCGCTCGCCATTTCGCTGAACGCGCCTGCGATGCTCTGTCGATCTTCCCCGATGGCAGCGCCCGCCGCGCTATGGTTGAGGCCGCTCAGTTCGCGGTCAGCCGGGGATATTGAGCCTACAAACGGCTTTCCTACCCCCGGTCCCCTGTGGCAGCGCGGGGCCATGCCTGCGCACAGTCTATTTTCTGTCAGCACCCGCCCTGGATCGGGCTGCAAGGTGACACGTCAGCTCATTTTATCGCAGGGCCTTAGACCGTGTCACATGTGTCAACCTGTCACCTTTGACTGTCACCTTGAGCGCTGATCTGCCCATCCATGCGGTGCTGCCCGATCTGCTCGGCGCCTTGCGGGATCGTAGCAGCGCGGTCCTGATCGCGCCGCCGGGTGCGGGCAAGACCACAGCGGTCGCCCCCGCGCTGATCGACCAGTCGTGGTGCACCGGTCAGGTCATCCTCCTCAGCCCTCGCCGTGTCGCCGCGCGCGCTGCGGCGGAACGGATCTCGGAGCTGCTGGGCGAACCCGTCGGCGGCCGCGTCGGCTACCTGACCCGGCTGGACAGTAAGCAAAGCGCCGCCACGCGCATCCTGGTGGTGACAGAGGCGATCTTCGTCAGCCGCATCCTCGGCGATCAGGAACTCACGGGCATCTCCGCCGTGCTGTTCGACGAAGCGCACGAGCGGCACCTCGACAGCGATCTGGGGCTCGCGCTCGCGCTGGAAAGCCAGTCGGTGCTGCGCGATGATCTGCGCATCGTTGTCATGTCCGCCACCATCGACGGCGTGCGCTTCGCCCGATTGCTGGGCGCTGACGCTCCGGTGATCGAGAGCTTGGGCCGGGCACATCCGCTGCGTATCGAATGGCTCGGCAGCCTTCCGGAACTGCGCACCGACGAGGCCGTGGCCAGCGCCGTGCTGACCGCGTGGCGCGAAGAACTGGGCGATATCCTCGCCTTCCTGCCCGGCGTGGGCGAGATCGAACGGACGCGAGAACGGCTGGTCGCACGTCTCCCCGATGTGCCGGTGCTGCCGCTGCATGGGCAGGTCGATCCGGCGCTGCAACGCGCGGCCATCCGCCGTGACTCAGAGGGTCGCCGCCGAATCGTGCTTGCCACGTCGATCGCCGAGACCTCCATCACTCTCGATGGCGTCTCGGTGGTCGTGGACAGCGGCCTCTCTCGGCGGGCGGAGTTCGACCTTGCGGCAGGTGTGACGCACCTTGCCACTCGCCGCGCCAGTCAGGCCGCAGCGGCCCAACGCGCTGGACGAGCCGCGCGTCAGGGGCCGGGCGTGGCCTATCGATTGTGGGAAGAGGCCGCTCATCCGGGCCGCGAAGCGTTCGACCCGCCGGAGATACTGACCGCCGATCTGGCGCAACTGGTGCTGGTCCTCGCGCAATGGGGTGCGGCCGATCCCGCATCGCTCCCTTGGCTCGATCCGCCACCTGCGGCTGCTGTCGCCACGGCGCGAGATCGGCTGGCGAAGCTCGACGCGCTGGACGGGGAAGGGCGCATCACGGCGCGCGGGCGTCAGATTGCATCCCTGCCGATGGAGCCGTGGCAGGCAGCCATGCTGCTGTTCGGCGCCGAACACGGCGCGGCGGTGGATGCCGCCAGCCTTGCACTGTTGCTTCAGGAACGTGGACTGGGCGGGAAGGGCGAGGATCTGGCGCAGCGCCTGTCCCGATGGCGCGGTGATCGCTCCCCGCGCGCGAATGCCTCGCGCAAGCTGGCGGATAGCTGGGCGCAACGTGCGCGCAAGCTGGCGAAGGAGCGCGGCGGTGCTGTTCCCCCGCTTGGTGTGATCCTGGCACTGGCGCTGCCCGACAACCTCGCCCGACGGCGCGATGCCTCGGGCGAATCGTGGCTCTCTGCTGGTGGGCGGGGCTACATGCTTGACAAGGTGTCGCCGCTTGCGACCGCCGAGTGGCTGGCCATCGGTGACGCGCAGGGGCAGGCGAAGGGTGCACGCATCACTGCCGCGCTGCCCTTGACGACGGCCGAGGTCGAGCAATGGCTTGGCCCCCGTATGGAGCGCCGCTCCACCCTTCGCTGGACCGGTGAGCGGGTGGAGGCGCGGCTGGAACGGCGCATCGGTGCGGTAGTGTTGGCGAGCGGCCCTGACCCCGATCCCGACGCGGCAGCCATTGGGGATATCCTTGTCGGCAAGGCTGTGGAGAACCTGGGGAAACTGCTCCCGGCCACGCTCATGGCCCGCGCCCGCTACGCCTTGATCGGTGCGCTGGCGTTGGAAGCCCTCGCGGAAGAGGCGGGGGATTGGCTTGCCCCGTTGCTACAGGGCCGCCGCGATCTCGATCTATCGAAGGCCGCGTTGACAGAAGCGCTGCTCAACCGCCTGTCATGGGATGATCGCCAACGTCTCGACCGCGTTGCTCCGCGGGAGTTTGTCTCGCCCGCCGGTACTCACCACGCGATAGACTACGCCGGCGACGACGCGCCGAGTGTGGAGGTGCGCGTGCAAGCCGTGTTCGGGTTGGAACAGCACCCGATGATCGGCGACGTACCGCTTCTGCTTAAGCTCACCAGCCCGGCGGGACGACCCATTCAGGCGACTCGTGATCTGCCCGGCTTCTGGCGCGGTTCGTGGGCCGATGTGCGGAAGGAAATGAAGGGCCGCTATCCCCGGCACCGCTGGCCTGACGAGCCATGGACGGAAAAGCCCAGCCTGAAGACCCGCAACGCCTTCCATAACTCTTGATTTCGGCGTCGTTCCGAACGAAAGCACCCCCATGCAGGCCCGTATCTTCCAACGCCCCAAGAACGCGATGCAATCCGGCAAGGCTCTCACCAGCCAATGGATACTCGACTTCGTTCCGGCAGAGGCGAAGCGGCCCGACCCGCTGATGGGCTGGGCAGGTAGTGGCGACACGCGCCAGCAGCTCCAGCTGCGCTTTCCGAGCTGCGAAGCGGCGGTCGCTTATGCCGAAAAGCATGGGATCCACGCGGTGGTTCATTCCACCCCGCCGCGCCGCCTGAAGCTGCAGGCTTACGCGGACAACTTCCGCTAGGTTGCAATTCATCCGATTGCCCGCCATATGCCCGCCCGGGAGTCGGGTGGACGTTCGCGTCCGCCAACCTGGTCAGGTCCGGAAGGAAGCAGCCACAACGGATGGCAGCGGGTCGCCCGGCTCCTAATTCTCCACACCATTGTTGCCATGACTTTCGCCGACCAAGCCCCTAACTTGTCGGCATGACCGATTCAGGCGACATGTTTGGCACGCAACCTCCCTGGGAAGAGGAGGCAAACGGCGAGCCGGAGAAGCCGACCGCAGCCGAACTTGAAGCGGCGGGGCAATCGGCGATGTTTGGCGATCCCGCTCCTCCAAAGCCCGAGCCCGTCCCGGCACCGGTGCAAGAGGCGCCCAAGGCCACTCCCATCGCTGCCCCTACCGCCACAGCGGCGCAGCCGTACCGGGTGTTGGCCCGCAAGTACCGGCCGCAGACCTTCAGCCAGCTCATCGGTCAGGAACCGATGGTCCGCACGCTGGCCAACGCCATCGCGCGTGAGCGCTTGGCGCACGCCTTCCTGATGACCGGCGTGCGCGGGGTGGGCAAGACGTCCACCGCGCGGCTGATCGCCAAGTCGCTCAACTGCGTCGGGCCGGATGGGCAGGGTGGCCCCACCATCGACCCTTGCGGCCAGTGTGAGCCTTGCGTCGCTATCGCCGAAGGGCGTCATATCGACGTGATCGAAATGGACGCAGCCAGCCATACCGGCGTGGATGACGTGCGCGAGATCATCGAAGCGGTGCGCTACGCGGCCGTTAGCGCGCGTTACAAGATCTACATCGTGGACGAGGTCCACATGCTTTCGCGCAATGCTTTCAACGCGTTGCTCAAGACGCTTGAGGAACCGCCTGCGCACGTGAAGTTCCTGTTCGCCACGACCGAGGTGGACAAGCTCCCCGTAACCGTCCTCAGCCGCTGCCAGCGGTTCGACCTGCGCCGCATCCCTACGCCTCTGCTTCAGCAGCACTTTGCCAGCGTCTGCCGCCAGGAAGGCGTGGAGGCCGAGGACGAGGCGGTGCACATGATCGCCTCCGCCGCCGAAGGTTCGGTGCGCGACGGTCTTTCGATCCTTGATCAGGCCATCGCTCACGCCGATCTGGACGGCGCGGGGCAGGTAACGGCGGACCGCGTGCGGGATATGCTCGGCCTGGCCGACAAGTCTGCTCTACGCCGGCTGTTTGCCGCGATGCTGGAAGGTAATCCCACTGCTCTGCTGGACGAGGTTGAGCGGCAGTACGCGTTCGGCGTCGATCCGCTTGCCCTCATGCGCTCGCTCATGGATCTGACGCACCGAGTTGCGGTGGCTCAGGTCGGCAGCGGCGCGGAGGCGCCGAGCGAGGACGAGCGGCAGGCGATCGAGCAATGGGCGGGGCAGCTATCAGCCGGGCAGGTGCATCGCCTGTGGCAACTGCTGCTCAAGGGGCACGACGAAGTGCGCGGCGCGCCTGATCCGCTAGTATCCGCGCAGATGGCGCTGCTGCGCATCCTTCACGCGGTTGATCTCCCCGACCCCGGCGCGCTGGTGAAGCAGCTTGGCGAACTGGCCGCGAGCGGCATTGCAAATGTTGCGGCGAGCGGTGGCGGGGCTGCTCCTGCGCCTCTCGCGCGAGTGGAATGGCACGAGCTTTGCGAACTGGTCGACCGGGCCGGCATGCTCATGGTGTCGAATACGATGCGCGACTGGGTGCGAGTTATCGAGCTTGAGGAGGGGCGGCTCGTCTTTTCGCTCGCTCCGGGCTTGCCTGAGGACCCAAGCGCAGAAATTCGCGACGCACTGTTCAAGGTGACTGGTGAGCGCTGGCAAGTAGAGCGCGGAACGGGTGATGGCGCCCCTTCGTTGCGGGAGCAGGCTGACGCTGTGATGGCTGACGAGGCGGACAGGATTCGCCGCCATCCGCTGGTGGAAGCCGCCTTCGCAGAATTTCCGGACGCTGAGTTCGTCCAGCAGGAGGACGCCCCAAGAGGCGACCGTAATTGGAGTAAGAGAGCGTGAGGTCCCCCCAATGAACATGGAAGAGATGATGAAGAAGGCCCAGGAAGCGGCCGAGCTCATCCAGAAGCAAATGAACGATGCCCAGGTGAAGCTGGATTCGGTCGAGGTCGAAGGCGTTTCCGGCGGCGGCCTCGTGAAAATCCGCGCAACCGCCAAGGGCCGCATCCTTGGCGTGTCCATCGACGACAGCCTGATTGTTCTGGAAGATAAAGCGATCCTCGAAGACCTCGTAACTGCTGCCTTCAATGACGCCCGTACCAGGGCCGATCAGGCCGCCGCCGGCGAAATGCAGACGATCCAACAGGGCATGGGTCTGCCCCCCGGGTTCAACCTCCCCGGCATGGGTTGATATCAAGCGGTTCTCTCGTAACATCCCCTGAACAAAATGGGGGGTGTTATGAGGGGATTGATCGGGATCGTCGCTGCAATTGCGCTATTTCCAAGTAACGCGGCTGCACAGAGACTGATTGAGCTAGACCCGGATTCCACCTGGGTAGTCAATTACGACGATGACAGTTGCGCTTTGCAGCGTCAGTTCGGTCCCCAAGGTGGGCAGGTTTTCCTCGAATTGCGGCGGTTTGGCGCGGCTGAGGATTTCCAGGTAATTGTCGCATCGAAAGATTACAGGCGAAGGAATGCTGTTTTAAAAATAGCTTTTCGTCCGTTTGAGGCGAAGTCTCGTGAAGTCTTGTCGTTCGAGATCAACTTTGATGACGGGCAGAAAGGAGCACTGTTCTCCTACAACTTCGAGCTAAGAAGCGCAGAGATCGAGGCGGCGTACCAAAAGTTTGTTGAAGCTAGCACAAGCATCACTGACTCGCAGAAAGCCCTGCTCAGCGCCGCGTCTAAGGCGTACAGTGAAGATCGTATTCGGGAATTCATCCGATATACCGAGGACCCTGAATACCTGGCAGCCGCGTCTGTCGTGATCCCCCCGTTCTTGACAAGTGAAGGCTGGCGTTCCGGTCGGGACAATATTGAACGTGAGGCAGAAGGCCTCTTGCTGGAGCGCGCGTTCGACAGAAGTGTTATGCTGCGGACCGGCGAACTCCATACCCCGATGCAGGCGATGCGAACCTGCATTGATGAGCTCTACTCACATTGGGGAATTGATGTGGAGGCCCATCGAAGCCTGCTGCGGCCCGCAACACCCATCGATTTTAACTCGCTGCGGAGTAGGGTGGCCGAACACTATCCCGCCGAAATGGCTCGGTCCGGAAGGCAGGGCTTCCTAAGGGTCCGACTAGGTGTATCTGCGGACGGGTCTCCGACAGAATGTCACATGCAAACTCCGATCAATCACAAAGCCTTCGAAAAGCAGGCTTGCGACGCCCTAATGCAGCATGCGCGTTTCTCTCCCGCGTTGGATAAGGGCGGGCAACCTATCGCGAGCTTTTATCAGACAGCAATTGTCTACACGCTGTCTGCGAGGTGATCTGGCACATTCTCCAATCCACAGTGCGGCGATAGGATTGGCATTGCAGGGGGAACTGGCTGCCCCCATATCTGCGTTCAAACGTTTGGGCGTCGCCCCACAAATGGATTTGCCGCTGATATGAACCAGTTCCCCCTTCTCCCCCTGCGCGACATCGTGGTCTTTCCGGGCCAGGTTGTTCCGCTGTTCGTCGGCCGCGACAAGTCGGTGGCCGCGCTCGAAGCGGCGATGTCGGCGGAGAAGGGCATCTTCCTCGTCACTCAGCTGGAGCAGAACACCGACGATCCCGTTCGTGCTGACCTCTACGATGTCGGCGTGATCGCTCAGGTTCTGCAGTTGCTGAAGCTGCCCGACGGCACGGTTAGGGTACTGGTCGAAGGCCAGTCTCGCGCGCGACTCGATACGCTTGTTGACGAGGCAGACTACGTGCTCGCCAGCGTTGAGGCGCTTGAGGAAGAGCCTGCAACGGGCAACGAAATTTCGGCCATGATGCGTTCCGCGCTGGAGCAGTTCAGCGAATACGCCAAGCAAAACAAGAAACTGCCCGAAGATGTGGAGGAAGAGTTTTCCGGCATCGAAGATGCAGGCCGGTTGGCCGACGCTATCGCCGGGGCGCTGGCGGCTAAGGTTTCCACCAAGCAGGGCCTTCTCAGCGAGGTGAGCGCGTTCAAGCGACTAGAGATGGTTTTCTCGGTTATGGAGGGCGAGCTTTCGGTCCTACAGGTAGAGCGCAAGATCCGTGGCCGCGTGAAGCGGCAGATGGAGAAGACGCAGCGTGAATATTACCTCAACGAGCAGTTGAAGGCGATCCAGACCGAGTTGGGCGGCGAGGGCGAGGACGGCAACGAAATTGCCGAGTTGCATGAGAAGATCGAAAACCTTCGCCTGACGAAGGATGCACGCGCGAAGGCGACGGCGGAGCTCAAGAAGCTGCGCGGAATGCAGCCGATGAGCGCGGAAGCGACCGTCATCCGCAATTACCTCGACGTGCTGCTGGGCCTGCCTTGGGGCAAGCGCAGCCGGCTCAAGAAAGATATCGAGCGGGCGCAGGCCGTGCTGGACGAGGATCACTACGCGCTCGACAAGGTCAAGGACCGTATCGTCGAATACCTCGCGGTTCAGGCGCGCACCAATAAGCTGAAGGGGCCGATCCTGTGCCTCGTCGGCCCGCCGGGCGTGGGCAAGACCAGCCTTGGCAAGTCCATCGCTCGCGCCACTGGCCGCGAGTTTGTACGCCAGTCCCTTGGCGGCGTTCGTGACGAGGCCGAGATTCGCGGTCACCGCCGGACCTACATCGGTTCGCTGCCGGGTAAGATCGTCACCAATCTTCGCCGCGCGGGTGCCATGAACCCGTTGTTCCTGCTCGACGAGATCGACAAGCTGGGACAGGATTTCCGCGGCGACCCGGCATCAGCCCTGCTTGAGGTGCTCGATCCGGAACAGAACGCCAAGTTCCAGGACCACTATCTGGAACTGGATATTGACCTTTCGGACGTGATGTTCGTGTGCACCGCGAACAGCCTGAACCTACCGCAGCCCTTGCTGGACCGGATGGAGATCATCCGTCTCGAAGGCTACACCGAGGATGAGAAAGTCGAGATCGCCCAGCGGCACCTGATCGCCAAGCAGATCGAGGCACACGGTCTCAAGGCTGGCGAGTTCGAACTGACCGAAGACGGTTTGCGCGACCTGATCCGTTATTACACCCGCGAGGCAGGGGTGCGCACGCTTGAGCGCGAAATCGCGCGGCTTGCGCGCAAGAGCCTACGGCAAATCCTTGAGAAGAAGGTGACGAGCGTCACCATCACGCCGGAAAACCTCGGCGAATTCGCCGGTGTGCGGAAGTTCAAGCACGGCATGTCGGAAGATGAGGCGCAGGTTGGCGCTGTCACCGGGCTGGCCTGGACGCAGGTAGGTGGCGAACTGCTGACCATCGAAAGCGTGACCACGCCGGGCAAGGGCGAGATTCGCACGACGGGCAAGCTTGGCGACGTGATGAACGAAAGCGTGCAGGCGGCCTTCAGCTTCGTGAAGGCTCGCGCGCCCGCTTACGGGATCAAGCCGTCGATCTTCCAGCGCAAGAATATCCACGTTCACCTTCCCGAAGGCGCGGTGCCCAAGGACGGGCCGAGCGCGGGTATCGGCATGGTCACGTCGATCGTGTCGACACTCACGGGCATCACCGTGCGCCCTGATGTCGCGATGACGGGTGAAGTCACGCTGCGGGGCAGGGTGCTGCCGATCGGCGGGCTGAAGGAGAAGCTGCTCGCCGCACTGCGTGGCGGGATCAAGACAGTCCTCATTCCCGAGGAAAACCTGAAGGATCTCGCGGAAATCCCGCAGAATGTGAAGGACGGGCTGGAGATCGTTGCGGTCTCTCATGTTGATGAGGTGCTGCGCATAGCGCTGACCACCAATCCCGAGGCCATCGAGTGGACCGAAGCGGACGATATTGCCAGCCAGCCTAGTGCGGCCGTGCCGGATCCGAAGGCGGCCCGGACCGCTCACTAACGTCAGCTGGGCGTTGTCGGAACCCGTAGCAAACCGGCAGGATAGCCATATCCTGCCGGGAAGACCTGCTGCCGCCGCGCGTGTGGGAGTGGTTAACGCCATGAGGCGAATGCGAATTGCCGCAGATGCGCGCAATTCTGCGGCTTTTGCCCTTGCCAGCAGCGGGAAAACTCGCTCAATTCCCGGCTATCGCGTGACGATGCAATTCCTGATCTTGGCAAATACAAGAACGAGGGGGGTCTTCCTGATATGAACAAGAACGAACTGATCGGTGCCGTCGCTGATGCCAGCGGTCTCTCGCGTAGTGACGCGACGAAGGCGGTTGAGGCCGTTTTTGACACCATCACTGGCGCGCTGTCGAAGGGGGACGAAGTTCGCCTGGTAGGTTTTGGTACGTTCTCGGTTGCTAAGCGAAAGGCGTCGACCGGGCGCAACCCGCGCACTGGCCAGCCGATGACGATCAAGGCATCGACCCAACCGAAGTTCAAGGCCGGTAAGGGCCTGAAGGATTCGGTTAACTGAACGTTTGGCCGCGCCGCTTCGTTGGCGGCGGGTTTCCAAAGGCCGCCTCCGGTCTACATCGGGGCGGCCTTTAGTTTGTCATGAATGGTTTGGCTTGACCCGTCAGGGTCGCGTTCGGCGCCTATTCCCGCGTGGCGATGGCGTAGAGCGCGATCGCGGCGGCGTTGGAGACATTGAGGCTTTCCATCGCCTCGCTTATCGGCAGCCTCGCCAATGAGTCACAATGCCCGGCGATGTTGTGTCGCATCCCTTCGCCTTCCGCGCCCAGCACCAGTGCTACGGGACCAGCAGGGAGCGCTTCACCAAGCGATGTCGGCGCTTCCCCGGCAAGTCCGATGCGCCAGTATCCGGCCTCAGCCATTTCCTCGAGAGCGCGGGCGAGATTGACCACGCGGACCCAGGGCACGATTTCCAGCGCGCCTGAGGCCGCCTTGCCGATTACGCCGCCTTCGGGCGGCGCATGCCTGTCCTGCGTGATCAGCGCCCGCGCGTTAAACGCGGCAGCCGAACGCAGGATCGCCCCAACGTTGTGCGGGTCAGTCACCTGGTCGAGAATCACCAAGGGGCGGTGCGGATCGCCGTCGAGCACCTCTGAAAGGTGAATATCCTCCAGCGCCTCACATTCCAGCACCAGACCCTGGTGGGGCGCGTCCTTCGCTACCATCCGGGCGAGGTCGGCAACTTCAGCAAATTCCAGTGGAAAATCTGGCGGAAGCTCCCCGTCGAGCGAGGCGATTCCTTCGCGCGTTGCCCAAAGCTTGCGATGCCGCCGTTCGGGGTTCTTCAGCGCCGCTTCTACCGCGTGCCGGCCCCAGAGGCGCACTTGCCCGCTTGAGGCGCGCCCGGATCCCCGGCCACCCTGCATACGTCCCGCGCGTCCGCGCAGATTTTTTCGTTCATTCTTTCCAGCCATGCGACGCCCCCTGCCAGTGCCACCATTGACAGGCAAGCGCGGCTTCGCCATGAGCCCGCCCACTCGGCCGGACGACCCTATCATTGGGTCATTCAAATTGCGGGTTCGCCCGCTAACCGGCTCTCCGGTGGACAGGTGGCCGAGTGGTTAAAGGCAGCAGACTGTAAATCTGCCCGCGCAAGCGTACGCTGGTTCGAATCCAGCCCTGTCCACCACCGGAGCCCTCCCGTCAGCGCAAAGACTCTTCAGGGGGGCGAAGCTACGAAATTGCACCTGTCCACCACCAGAGTTCGTGATTGGGTTGTGGGGGACAGGCCGAATCCCTAGATGGAGGCTCATGGCCGGAGAATTGCTCGACAACCGGGGTCGCGGAGAGGCCGAATGGGACTGGCCCGCGATCCACCCCGAAGGACGTAAGTTCGGGCTGATCGCGACAGCTATCTCGCTCGTCGTGCTGCTGCTTCTGGATTGGGCCATCATTGGTTGGCCGATGCTTATGCTGTCGGCTGGCGTATTTGCGTTCTTTCGCGATCCGCAGAGGGTGGTTCCGCAGGGCCCCAATCAGATCGTTGCGCCCGCAGATGGGCTGGTGACGCTGATTACGCAGGTTCCGCCTCCGCTGGAATTACAGGGACCCGATGGCAATGGACTGCCGGGGCTGGGCACTGATCCCGTTTCGCGCGTTTCCATTTTCATGTCGGTATTCGATGTGCACATCAACCGAGCGCCTGTCGGCGGTACTGTTAGACGCGTGATCTATATACCGGGCAAGTTCCTGAACGCGGATCTCGACAAGGCGAGCGAAGAAAACGAGCGCCAGCATATTCTGATAGAGCGACCGGATGGCCGCGCTATCGGATGCACGCAGATCGCAGGTCTTGTTGCCCGTCGTATCGTTCCGTTTGTGAAGCCGGGCGATATTGTCGCCGTGGGCCAGCGCATTGGTTTGATCCGCTTCGGTAGCCGCGTAGATGTTTATCTCCCGAGGGGCACCGACGCGAAAGTACTGCTCGGCCAGAGAGTTGTTGCTGGTGAGACAGTGCTGGCCGAACTTGGTGAAGCTCAGTTGTTAGAGGGCGTTCGTCAGTGACGTCCACGCCCGACGACGGCGACCAGACTTTGCGGCCTGGACCTTCCTGGCTGGGGCCGGAGGACGGGGAGGGTGAACGGGAAACGCGACGCGGGCGACAGCCGGGCGGACTAACGCTTCGCGCGGTGTTGCCTAATGCGATCACCGCTGCCGCGCTCTGTTCCGGCCTGACGGGCATCAGGTTCGCCATCAACGGCGATTGGCGGATGGCCCTGTTCGCAATCATCCTTGCGGGCATGCTCGACGGTATCGACGGCCGAATCGCCAGACTTCTCAAAGCCCAGTCGCGCTTCGGTGCGGAGCTCGACAGCCTGGCGGATTCGCTCAGCTTCGGCATGGCGCCCGCGCTGGTGCTTTATCTCTGGTCGCTGCACGATTTTCCGCGGATCGGCTGGTTCGCCTCGTTGGCCTTCGCGATCTGCTGCGCCCTGCGTCTCGCGCGGTTCAATGCGCGCATCGATGTGGAGGTTCAGCCCCACAAATCGGTCGGCTTTCTCACCGGCGTTCCTGCTCCGGTTGGGGCGGGGCTGGCCTTCCTGCCGATGTACCTGTGGATCGCCACTGGTGAGGAACTGTTCCGCAACCCGATCATCGTGGCGGTGTGGATCGCGGCCATAGCGGTGCTGATGATCTCTAACCTCGCTACGCTCAGCTGGACCTCAATCCGGCCCAGTCGCACGATTCGGTTGGAAGCAATCGGCCTGGCTGGCCTGCTTTTCGCAGCGCTGCTGACGGAACCGTGGTGGACGCTGGTTGGTCTTTGCGTCGTCTATCTGGCACTGATGCCTTACGGTGTCGTTCGTTACGCCCGGATCAGGCGGCAGCGAACAGCGGTGGCAGCGCATTCGGACGATACGCTGGCGGAGTGATCGTCGCCACGCGGCGTTCCTCGACACCCAATTCAGTCATTATCTGTCGCGCACGCCGCACCCCATACGTGGTGGAGGCATGGATAACTGCGAGCGCCACGAGGGTGGCGAGGCCGAAAAGCACCGATATCGCAATTGCCAGCATCGGACCTGTTCCTTTGATCGCCCGCCGTGGCGGGGTGCATGTGCAGTATGTTCGTCTGGATGGAACGTTCCATCCTTGATCCGTATGTTCTCTATATGTTCCGTTCCGTCAAGAAGATTCTGCTGCCGGGATTCTCTTCCCAACAAGCGTCTGATGCATTGAGGGTGGATTTTTCGGCTCGCGGACACTAAGTGCGCCGCTGCCGAGTTGGAGATTCGTCTCCGCAATGCGCGGCAAATTCACATGGAAGGCACGACACACCGGTGCCGCCCGCGGGATCTCCGCTGGCTGGTTACCCGCTTTCCAGAGGCACAACCGGAAAGGAATTACTTATGGCGGCTCCTACCGTCACGATGCAGCAATTGATTGAGGCCGGCGCACACTTCGGCCACCAGACCCACCGTTGGAATCCGCGGATGAAGCCGTACATCTTCGGCTCGCGCAACGGCGTTCACATCATCGACCTTTCGCAGAGCGTTCCGCTCTTCGCTCGCGCCCTGGACTTCGTTTCGGCGACTGTCCGCGCTGGCGGCAAGGTTCTGTTCGTCGGCACGAAGCGGCAGGCTCAGGAGCCGATCGCTCAGGCTGCACGCGCTTGCGGTCAGCACTTCGTCAACCACCGCTGGCTGGGCGGTATGCTCACCAACTGGAAGACGATCTCGCAGTCGATCAAGCGCCTCAAGAGCCTTGAGGAACAGCTTTCGGGCGACACCACCGGCCTGACCAAGAAGGAAGTCCTTCAGCTCACCCGCGAACTCGGCAAGCTCCAGCTTTCGCTGGGCGGCATCCGCGACATGGGCGGCATTCCGGACGTGATGTTCGTGATCGACGCCAACAAGGAAGAGCTCGCGATCAAGGAAGCCAACGTTCTGGGCATCCCGGTCGTCGCGATCCTCGACACCAACGTCGATCCGAATGGCATCGCTTTCCCGGTTCCGGGTAACGACGACGCCAGCCGCGCCGTTCGCCTTTACTGCGATGCGGTGGCTCAGGCTGCCAGCACGGGCCGTAACGAAGGCGTGGTCGATTCCGGTGCCGACATCGGTGCGTTCGATGCTCCGCCGGCTGAAGTCGTTGAAGTGGTGGCTGAGGCCGCTGCAGATGTAGCTTCCGCAGAGGCCTGATCGGCCTGCCACGGTTGCAATTCTGAGCGCCGGGCCAATCTTTGGGTAGGCCCGGCGCCAAAATCATTTCCAAGAGGACATTACAATGGCTTACACCGCAGCCGACGTGAAGAATCTCCGCGAGCGCACGGGCGCCGGGATGATGGACTGCAAGAAGGCGCTCGACGAAACCGGCGGCGACTTCGAAGCCGCTGTTGACGCGCTCAAGGCTAAGGGTCTCGCTGCTGCCGCCAAGAAGTCCAGCCGTACCGCGGCTGAAGGGCTTGTCGGCGTTGCGGTTGCAGGAAACAAGGGCGTTGCGGTCGAGGTGAATTCCGAAACCGACTTCGTTGCGAAGAACGACCAGTTCCAGGAATTCGTGCGCAATACCGCCGAAGTCGCTGTGACGCTGTCTTCAGACGACATCGAAGCGCTGAAGAGTGCTGCCTATCCGGGTGGTGGTTCGGTTAGCGACAAGCTTACCAGCAACGTCGCCACGATCGGCGAAAACCAGCAGCTGCGCCGCATGAAGAGCGTCGCCGTGTCGCAGGGCATCGTCGTTCCCTACATGCACAACGCTCAGGGTCCGAACCTCGGCAAGATCGGCGTGTTGGTTGCTCTCGAGAGCGAAGCGGGTGCCGACGTGCTCGAGCCGCTCGGCAAGCAGCTTGCTATGCACATCGCGGCGGCTTTCCCGCAGGCACTCGACGCTGACGGCCTCGACGCCGAGGTGATCGAGCGTGAGCGTAAGGTCGCCCGTGAAAAGGCAGCCGAGAGCGGCAAGCCGGCTGAAGTGCAGGAAAAGATGGTCGACGGCGCGGTGAAGAAGTTCGCCAAGGAAAACGCGCTGCTCAGCCAGATCTTCGTGATGGACAACAAGACCCCGGTAGCCGACGTCGTGGCGCAGGCTGGCAAGGCTGCTGGCACGCCGATCGTGCTGAAGGACTATGTCCGCTTCCAGCTCGGCGAAGGCATCGAGAAGGAAGAAACGGACTTCGCGGCGGAAGTGGCGGCGGCTGTCGCCGGCTGATCCTTTCTGCCACGGGTTTTGAGGGCCGCCAGAGTTCGCTCTGGCGGCCCTCTGTGTTTCTAGGGTGGGCTAGGGGCTGGCTCTGCACCGTTAGGTTCCCTTGATACTTGGCAGGGCAATACCGCGCTCTATAAGGGCGCCAATTCCCCCACTGACGCGAGAGTTTAGCCGCTTATGTCCATGCCGCCTGCAAAGCGCGTTCTGCTCAAATTGTCGGGCGAGGTGCTGATGGGCGATCAGCCGTTCGGGATTGACCCAGCTTTCGTTGCGGAACTCGCGAAGGAAGTGAAGGCGGCACGGGATACGGGGCTGGAAATCTGCCTGGTGATCGGCGGCGGCAATATCTTCCGTGGTATGGCCGGTGCAGCACAGGGCATGGATCGCGCTCAGGCCGATTACATGGGTATGCTGGCGACCGTGATGAACGCGCTGGCCATGCAGAATGCTCTGGAACAGATCGGCGTGCACACGCGCGTCCAGTCGGCGGTGCAGATGGACCAGGTGTGCGAGCCGGTTATCCGGCGCCGCGCGGAACGGCACCTCGAGAAGGGGCGAGTGGTCATATTCGCGGCCGGCGTCGGCAGCCCGTATTTCACCACCGATAGCGGCGCTGCTCTGCGCGCGGCGGAGATGAAATGCGATGTTCTGATGAAGGGGACCAGCGTGGACGGCGTCTATGACGACGATCCGAAAAAGAACCCCGCCGCAAAACGTTTCAACACAGTGACTTATGATCGTGTGTTGGCAGATAATCTGAAGGTGATGGACGCCTCCGCCGTCGCGCTTTGCCGCGACAACGAGATTCCCATTGTGGTATTCTCCATTCGCGAGAAAGGGAATTTGGCCCAGGTTCTCGCGGGTAAGGGCGTCCAGACGATAGTGCAGAAGGAAGCCTGACAATGCCAAAGTACGACAAGGCGGATATCGAACGCCGCATGACCGGCGCGGTCGACAGCCTTAAGCATGACCTTTCCGGCCTGCGGACCGGGCGCGCGAACACGGCGCTGCTCGATCCGGTGATGGTTGAGGTTTATGGTTCCATGATGCCTCTCAACCAGGTCGCCACAGTGTCAGCACCGGAGCCGCGCATGCTCAGCGTGCAGGTGTGGGATCGCGCGAACCTGACCGCCGTAGAAAAGGGCATCGCTCACGCCAACCTGGGCCTCAACCCGATGATTGATGGCCAGACGCTGCGCCTGCCGCTTCCTGACCTTACCCAGGAGCGCCGCAAGGAGCTTGCGAAGCTTGCCGGCCAATATGCTGAAAAGGCTAAGATCGCGATCCGCAACGTGCGCCGCGACGCCATGGAAATGCTCAAAGACGACGAGAAGAAGAAAGACATCTCGGAAGACGAGCGCAAGCGTCTGGAGGATGACGTCCAGAAGTTGACCGACAAGTACGTGGCTGACGTTGACGGTGCGGCAGCGCAGAAGGAAAAGGAAATCCTTACCCAGTGATTGGATCCTCCCGCTCTCCGTTCGCTACAGGCGAAGCCGAGAGGCGCGAGCGTGGTCCCACTGATACGAACGATATCGGTTTGAAATCCATCAATCGAAGTCACGGCGCACGGCACGTGGCCATTATCATGGATGGCAATGGCCGCTGGGCCAAGCAGCGCCTCCTCCCCCGCGCTATGGGTCATCGCAAAGGGGTGGAGGCGGTGCGCAGCCTCGTGCGTGGGCTCCGGCCGCTCGGTCTGGAGTGTCTGACGCTCTATGCGTTCTCGTCGGAGAACTGGAAGCGGCCGGAAGACGAGATTTCCGATCTGATGGGGCTGATGCGGACTTTCATCCGCAGCGACCTCCCGGAATTTATTGAGAATAACGTCCGGTTGAAAATAATCGGCGATTACAAGGCGTTGAAGCCTGATATTGTCGAGATGCTCGATGACGCGCTGGAGCGGACCGCCGGTGGCGATTGCACGCTGGCAGTGGCGCTGAACTACGGATCGCAGCAGGAAATTGCCCGGGCGGCGGCTCGTGCGGCCGAAGACGGCGAAGTGACCGTCGAGACGATCTCGGCGCATCTGGATACGGCGGAACTTCCACCCCTCGATCTCTTGATCCGGACCTCTGGTGAGGTGCGGCTATCCAATTTTCTGCTGTGGCAGGCAGCCTATGCGGAAATGTGGTTCACCGATGTCCTGTGGCCTGATTTCACTCTCGCGCATTTAGAAGATGCGCTGGCGAATTTCGCCAGCCGGGAGCGGCGCTATGGCGGACGATAATTCGGTTCAGGTTCCACTGTCGGTGAAGACGAGCGATCTGCCCGTGCGACTTGTTTCGGCTGTCGTGCTCCTGCTGATCGCCTGTGCTGCGCTCGCCGCAGGCGGAGCAGTGCTCGACGCGTTCATCATGCTCGTGGCGCTGATTGGCTTCGTCGAACTGGTCAGACTGGTGATGGCTGCAACGGGAAGCTGGCCGCTGCGGATCGTCGGAATACTCGCAGGCGCAGCCTATTTCGGGCTGGCTGCAGCTACGATGACGGGCGCGGGCACATTCCTGCTCGTTCTTGTCCTTGGCTTGACCATCTTCACGGACACGGGGGCCTATTTCGCCGGGCGCGCCATCGGTGGCCCGAAGATTGCCCCTTCGATCAGTCCTTCAAAGACCTGGGCGGGGCTGGCGGGCGGAGTGATCGCCTCGGTCGTCTGGGTTTTCCTCTGGATGATGGCGATTGATGAGCCGCCGCGGTGGTTGCCGCCCCGGTTCGAGATCGGGCTTAATCTTTCCCCGCAGAACATCGCAGGCGCCATCGCGCTTGGGGCAGGGCTGGCGGTCGTCGCCCAGTGCGGTGACTTTTTCGAGAGCTGGCTGAAGCGCAAGGCAGGCGTCAAAGACAGCTCGCGGCTGATCCCTGGTCATGGCGGCGTTTTTGATCGCATTGACGGGCTCGTCCCGGTGGCAATTGTCGCCGGCTTGATTGCCGCCTGGATGGCTCCATAGGACGGCCGAGTAACGTGCGTTCAATCACCATTCTTGGCGCCACCGGGTCGGTAGGGGCTTCCACTCTGGATCTGATCCGGCGCAACCGGGATCAGTGGCGCGTCACGGCGCTGACGGCGAAGTGCCAAGCGGTCGAACTGGCTGCATTGGCACGCGAGTTCGAGGCAGAACTCGCTGTCGTGTCCGATGAAGCCGCATTGGCTGATCTTGGGGGCGCATTGGCCGGTTCGGGCATCGAGGCGGCCGCAGGTGAAGCGGCGCTAATCGAAGCCGCTGCGCGCGGCGCCGATCTTACCGTCGCAGCCATCGTCGGCTGCGCAGGGCTGGCCCCAGTAATGGCGGCGATTGAGCAGGGCGGCATCATCGCCCTCGCGAACAAGGAAGCTCTCGTCTCCGCGGGCGAGGTGATGACCGCCGCCGTGGTTCGCCACGGCGCAACCCTGCTGCCGGTCGATTCCGAACACAACGCGATCTTCCAGTGCCTGGCGGGCAACAACATCGGCGATGTCCGATACATTACGCTGACGGCCAGCGGCGGACCTCTGCGAGAGTGGTCGATGGAGCGGCTGCGCAGCGCCACTCCGGCCCAAGCGGTGGCCCATCCGAACTGGCGCATGGGCGCGAAGATCAGCGTTGATTCCGCCACCATGATGAACAAGGGGCTGGAGTTCATCGAGGCGCACCACCTGTTCCCGGTGGGGCTCGACTCGCTGCGGATCGTTGTTCATCCCCAAAGCGTGATCCACTCGATGGTCGAGTATCGCGACGGCTCCACGCTGGCGCAGCTCGGTCCGTCTGACATGAGGGTGCCGATCGCTTCTTGCCTCGCGTGGCCGCGGCGAATGGACACGCCGTGTCAGCCGCTCGACCTTGCCGCTATCGGTTCGCTGACTTTCCAGGCACCTGACGAGGAGCGGTTCCCCGCGACCAGGTTGGCGCGGGATGCTGCTCGGCAGGGCGGAGCGGCGCCTATCGTGCTCAATGCTGCCAATGAGGTGGCCGTGGCCGCTTTTCTGGCTGGTCAGACCGCGTTCACCGATATTTCGGCATTGGTGGAGCAAGCTTTGTCCCGCGAGTTACCACCCGCACCGTCGAGCCTTGGCGAGGTTCTCGCCGTCGATGCCGAAGCTCGGACTCGGACCGCGGAGATGTTGGAGATTGCCCGAGTTGTTTGAAACCGTTCCCTGGTGGATGTTCGTAGTCGGTTTCCTGCTGATGCTGGGGCCGCTCGTCACCGTGCACGAACTTGGTCATTACCTCGTCGGCCGGTGGTTCGGCGTTAGGGCCAACGTGTTTTCGATCGGTTTCGGGAATGAGATCGCCGGTTTTACTGACCGTCGCGGCACACGCTGGAAGCTCTCTGCACTGCCGCTGGGCGGGTATGTCCAGTTCGCGGGCGATATGAACCCCGCCAGCGTGCCGGATGAGCGATGGATGGCTCTGCCGGAGCACGAGCGCCAGATGACCTTTCAGGCGAAGCCGCTGTGGCAGCGCGCGCTGATCGTTGCAGCGGGGCCGGTTACCAACTTCCTCCTCGCGATCGCGATCTTGTCGTCGCTGTTTTACGCCTACGGGAAGCCGGACATCCCCCCGGTAATCGCGGTTGTAGTGGAAAGCGGTGGAGCGGCCCAAGTGGGTGTTCAACCGGGCGACCGCATCCTCACAGTCAACGGTAGTTCCATCGCCAGTTTCGATGAACTCGGCAGTCGGATCGCGCCTTATCCGGGCGAACGGCTCGTCCTTGAGGTTGAGCGTGAGGGGAGCCCTCTGACGTTCGATTTCATCATTCCGACGGTGGTTGAGCGTGACCGGTTCGGCAACAGCTACAAGATCGGCCAGATAGGGATTGGCTCGGGGCCAGGACGCTTCCTGCCGGTCGGGCCAGTTGAGGCGCTGGAATTGGGCGTTCGCGACACCGGGGACAAAGTTAAACTGATGGTCGCAGGAATCTGGCAGATCATCACGGGGCGCCGCTCAGTTACAGAGCTTGGTGGACCTGTGAAAATGGCCAAGTTTTCGGGGGAACAACTAAGCCTCGGCTGGTTGCAATTCATCAGCTTTGTTGCGTTGGTTTCAATTAACTTGGGGTTCATTAACCTCCTGCCAATTCCGGCTCTCGACGGTGGGCACCTGGCTTTTTACGCGGCCGAAGCGGTACGTCGTAAACCAGCTGGACCTCGCAGTCAGGAGTGGGCGTTCCGCACCGGTATGGCCTTTGTGCTCGCGCTGATGCTGTTCGTGACCATAAACGACGTCGCCTCGCTGTCGCTGTTTGGCGGGTAGGCGGAAAAGTGGTGCCGCTCGGTGCGCCGGGCGGGGATAAGGAAGACGGCGTCGACGCAATTCCGGTCAGTTCGCTTGAACGCTCGTCCCACATCGGGCAAGGGCGCTCATCGCGCTACGGTTCGGTGCGGCTGTCGGCGCTGCTACGGGGTGTCTTGGTGGAAACCCAACGCCTGTACTGGCGACGGGGGATGGATGCCGGATAAATGGACGAAATATGAGCGGTAGGGCCAAGACGATCGCAAACTCCCCATTCGCCTCGGCTCTGCTGGGCTGCACGATTCTGGCTGGTGTCCCCTTTGCGGCGCAGGCGCAGGACGTTCCTCAAGCTCCAGCTAGCGCTCCCGCTTCTGCGGCGCCTCCGACGCCAGGCGCTTCGGAAGCCCCTGCGGTACAGGTTGTTCGCACGATCGGTGTGGCGGGCGCGCAGCGTCTCGAGCCCGAGACCATCGTCAGCTACGTTCAGCTGCGTCCGGGCCAGCCCTACACCGCTGAAGCGGCCGACCAAGTTCTGAAGGATCTTGCCGCGACGGAACTGTTCGCGGACTTCAGCATCCGCGAAAATGACGGCGCGGTGGTAATCACCGTGGTCGAAAACCCCGTGATCAACCGCATCATCCTGGAGGGCAACAAGCGCCTCAAGGACGACAAGATCCTGCCGGAGATCAAGCTATCCCCCCGGCAGATCTTCACGCGGTCGAAGGTGCGCGCCGATGTCGCTCGCATCATCGAGCTGTACAAGCGGCAGGGCCGCTTCGCCGCGACGGTCGAACCGAAGATGGTTCAGCTCGATCAGAACCGCGTGGACGTGGTGTTCGAGATCAACGAAGGGCCGAAGTCGAAGGTCCGTCAGATCAACATCATCGGCAACGAGGCGTTTTCTGACGGCGAAGTCAAAAGTGAGATGATCACTAAAGAATCTTCGCTGATGAAGATTTTCAGCTCGGCCACGAGCTATGACCCTGACCGCCTCGACTACGACCAGCAGCAGCTCCGTGCGTTCTATCTCTCGCAAGGCTATGTGGATTTCCGCATAGTTTCGGCAGTCGCCGAACTGACGCCTGACAAGCGCGACTTCATCATCACGTTCGTGGTGGAAGAAGGGCAGCGCTACAAGTTCGGCGAAGTCAGCGTCGATAGCCAGCTGCGCGATTTCGACAGCACCACGATGACCAGGGCTCTGCCGATGCGCACGGGCAACTGGTACGACGCCAAGCTTGTTGAAGACACTATCGAGCAACTGAACCAGACGGCTGGTACTTTCGGCTACGCTTTCGCTGACGTACGGCCGCAGTATTCGCGCCACCCTGACGAACTGACGATGGACGTGAAGTTCGTCATCAACGAGGCACCGCGCGTTTACATCGAGCGCGTCGACGTAAACGGTAACACGCTGACGCAGGACAAGGTTGTCCGTCGCGAGTTCCGTCTGGCTGAAGGCGATGCGTTCAACTCGCTCGCCGTGCGCCGTTCCACCGCGCGCATCAATTCCCTGGGTTACTTCCAGGAGAACTTCGAGATCGAGCAGGTCGACGGATCCAGCCCGGATCGCATCGTTCTGCAGGCCAACGTTCAGGAAAAGGCCACCGGAGAGTTGTCGCTCTCGGCTGGCTTTTCGAGCCTTGAGAGCTTCATTTTCCAGGGTTCGATCCGTCAGCGGAACTTCCGTGGTCGCGGTCAGACCGTGGGTCTGTCGGTCAACTATTCGCGTTACAGCCGTGCTGCCTCGATCAGCCTGACCGAGCCTAACGTGTTCGACAAGAACATCTCGGCCGGCATCGACCTGTACCGCCGCGACTACAACAATGGCTACTATAACCGTGCCTCGGCAACGTACGAACAGGCTACGACGGGTCTCTCTGCTCGTGTGGGTGTGCCGTTGAGCGAGTATATGTCGCTGTTGGGGCGTTACACGTTCAACTATGACAAGATCTCGATCAACGAGGATCTCTACTTCGCGGATATCGATGGCGACGGCGTGCGTAGCTGTGAGCCTCTGTTGTCAGGTCGCTATCTTTGCGATGCGATCGGAACGCGGACCAGTTCCATCATCGGCGCATCGCTGATTTACAACTCGCTCGACAACGGCGCCCGTCCGACCCGGGGTTTGAGCGCGGTGCTCAGTCTCGATTTTGCGGGTGTTGGCGGTTCCACGCGCTACGCCCGTTTCACAGGCAATATGCAGCGTTTCTGGTCTCTCGGATCGGGCTTCATTTTCTCGCTTCGCGGCGAATCGGGCGTGATCAAGGGCCTCAAGGATCGTGGACCGGGTTCCGACGACGTGCTCCTCACGGATCGCTTCTTCCTGGGCGAGCCGGAGATTCGCGGTTTCGACATTCGCGGCATCGGGCCGCGCGTTGTTCGCCGGTTCTATGTGACCGACGAAGAAGGCAACGGCGTGCTGCTGCCGCTCGATCACAAGAACAACTCCGACGATTCGCTCGGCGGTACGGCCTATTACCTCGGCAGGGCTGAGATCGAGATTCCGCTCGGCTCCGGCGCGCGCGAGATGGGTATTCGCCCGTCCGTGTTCCTTGACGCCGGTGCAGTTTTCGGTGTGAAGACGCCGACGCTCACCAACAGCCCCTATCCGGACGGGATTTTCCTCCCCACGCGGAACAGTGACGGGCAAGCGCTCTACACCCAGATCGACGCGGCCACTGACACCAGCGGCACTTGCGTACCAACGGCCGTTTCGACCGTGACCAATCCGGTCAACCCAAATCCGCCGGCCTGCCTGACGAATTCGAACAATATCGCGCTGGGCAACTCGCTGCCTTCGTTCGTGGAAGAATTCTACGGCAACAGTTACAAGCCGCGCGTTTCAATCGGTTTTGGCGTGAACTGGAATTCGCCGTTCGGGCCGTTTCGTATCAACGTCGCCTACCCGCTGCTGAAGCAGAAGGGCGACGACACTAAGACATTCTCTTTCAACGTAGGGACTCAGTTCTGATGAAAGCACGCATCCTTGCACTGACGATTGCCGCTAGCGCAGCCGTTGCAGCAATTCCCGCCGCGGCCCAGGTCAATGGCGTTGCCGTTACAGATCCAGCCATCGCCATTGCCGGCTCTGCAGCTCTACAGGCCGGTTATTCGCAGATCGGTACGACGTATCAGGCGCAAATCGCGCAGCTTGAACAGGTGCAGCAGCAGCGTAACACGCTCCTGCGCCAGTTCGACACCAACGGCGACGGTCAACTGAGCGACGCCGAACAGACCGCTGCTCAGGCGAACACCGCCGTGATCCAGCAGATTCAGGGCCTCGATCAGCAGGTTAACACGATCCAGCAGCCCATTTCGCAGGCTCGTGTTTACGTCGTCGAGCAGCTGCTGATGCAGTATTCCGCGGCGTTGCAGCAGGTTGTGACGCAGAACAACGTGCAGCTCGTCCTCAATCCGTCGAGCGCGGTCTGGATGACCGGCACGGTGGATATCACCCAGAAGATCACTGCGGCGCTCAACCAGCTGGCTCCGACGGTTTCCACGACCGTGCCGCAGGGCTGGCAGCCGCAGCGTCAGTCCGTTGCCCTGTTCCAGGAAGTGCAGGAAATCCTCGTTGCTGCCGTTCAGCAGGCTCAGGCCCAGCAGGCGCAGGCTCCGGCCGCCGCTCCGGCTCAGCCGCCCGTTCAGGGCCGCTGAGGCTAGCGGGGACCATCAGAATGAGTGAAGTCGAATCCGTCAGCGCGGGCGAGGGGCGTACGTACGATATTGCCCAAATTCTCAACGCGCTGCCGCACCGCTATCCGTTGCTCCTCGTCGATCGGGTCAAGAGCCTGAAGATCGACGAGGAAATCCACGCGGTTAAGGCGGTCAGTTTCAACGAGCAGTTCTTCCAGGGGCATTTTCCGGGTCGCCCGATCATGCCCGGCGTGCTGCAGATTGAGGCGCTGGCGCAGTCAGCGGCGATCCTGGCGATTGAGACTCTGCAACTCGCCGGCAGCGGGAAGCTGGTCTATTTCATGGCGATCGACGAGGCGAAGTTCCGCTCGCCTGTCGAACCAGGCTGCCTGCTCGATCTCAACGTTGGCTTCATCCAGAAGCGTGCACGCGTGTGCAAGTTCTGGGGCAAGGCCAGTGTGGACGGCAAGGTCACCTGCGAGCTGAGCTTCACTGCCATGATCGCGGATCCGCCAGCCTGACTGCAGCCGACGACCGTACATCCATAGTTGCATTTCCGGACGAAGGCGCTTAGGCGCGCGCCTTTCCCGATATTGCCTGGCCGGTCGGAACCGGCCCCGAGCACGAAGGACTGAATGCCATGAAGGCCGATACGCATCCCGACTACCACATGATCAAGGTGCAGATGACTGACGGCACCGTGTTCGAAACTCGCTCCACCTGGGGCAAGGAAGGCGACACGCTCGCTCTCGACATCGATCCCACCAGCCACCCGGCATGGACCGGCGGTCAGCGCCAACTCGAGCAGGGCGGCCGCGTTGCGCAGTTCAACAAGCGTTTCGGCGGGCTCACGCTCAAGAAGGGCTAATAGCTCTTCAGCGTTGGTTATTCGAAGGGCGGTCCTGCGGGGCCGCCCTTTTTCATTCGACGCCATCGTCCTCGGGCGAGGGTTCGAACTTCAAGCGTCCTGCCACACGAAATCTCCCGCTGTCGCTCGCGTGGTTCACGCCGTCCGATACCGCAACGTCGGGGAAATCCTTGTAAGGGTCCAAACCCAGGCAGGCGGCATTTATCCCATAAGTTCCCGGGTCAGAGCGACGCTGGTGAAACGTGTAGGCGCCACAGCTAGAGCAGAACCAGTGCTTCGCGATCCCGGTGTTGAAGCGATAGCAGGTCAGAAGGTCCTGACCCTCCACAACGCTTAGCGCGACAAGCGGCGCGCCGAGCATCACGGCGCCCTTGATCGCGCAGATCGAACAGTTGCAGCGCACAGCGCGCAATGGCTCTTCCAGTTCGACGGTGAACTTCACATCGCCGCAGTGGCAGGCGCCGCTCCATGACCGAGTCTGTTCGCTCACCATCCCCAGGGCCTTTCGCGGTACCATTTCGTGATGACGTACTTCACGCCCTTCCGCACCTTCATTCCGTGATGGAGCGTCGCGGGGTTCATCGTGCCATCAGCGCGACGGTTGTTCCAGCAAACCAGCCTGCCTGTCTGCGGGCGGAATACCTTGTCGATCACCTTGAAGCGTGTCGCGCCGCCTGCCTCGACTTCATTGAGGTAGATCATGAAAGTCCAGGTTCGTTGCCCGGAGACAGAGCAGAACTTGGCGAAATCCCGGCCATCCGGTTCAAAGTAGTCAGTGTGGGCCTTGAACTCCTGACCGACCGTATAGCGCTGACCTTGCACCGGCTCGCCATGCGCCGGATCGATGCCGTTGAGTTCGAACAACCGCCGCTCCAATTCTTCGACGGCGGGGTCGGATGCAGTCAGGTCGCAGGTTTCGCTGGTGCGGAAATAACTGTCGCCGTTCTCGTCAGCGATGGTGGAGGGGCGCCGATCGCGTTCTATCTGCCGAATCAATTCGGCGCATAGATGGGGCGAGAGGAAACCCGGCTGATCAAGAATCGCTACCCGAGCGGAAGGGATGCGTCGCACACCCGGCGTAGCCAGCAGGTATTCGCCGGTAGTGTCCCCCGGATTCGCCATGTGCCGATGATAGCGGGCGGACGCGTGGCAATAAAGTTGCGTGCAAAATCGGCTTAACTACATTTCACTTTGCTTTGAGGCGCGGCTTGTGCAACAGGCACGCGCCCGCGCCGAAGCCGCTTGACCGGCTGGTGCGGTCGCCTAATTGCGCCCCTCGCGGCACAGGCTGTGGCGATTGTAGCTCAGTTGGTTAGAGCGCCGGTTTGTGGTACCGGAGGTCGCGGGTTCGAACCCCGTCAATCGCCCCATTCTCTACGATTTCAGCCGCGTTACGCTGGACGAGAGACATGGCGGCATTCTGGACCGAAGCGGATTTTGACCGGCACGAACTGGTGCAACTCGTGCATGACGAGCCATCTGGGCTGACGGCGATCATCGCATTGCATTCCACGCATCTCGGCCCGGCGGCTGGCGGCACAAGGTTCTGGCACTACGCCGATCCTCAGGGCGCCATGCGGGACGTTCTACGCCTGTCGCGTGGGATGAGTTACAAGAACGCGATGGCCGGCCTGCCAATGGGGGGAGGTAAGGCGGTGGTTCTCCTCGACAGCAAGTCGCCCCAGACGCCAGAGATGCTGGCAGCTTTCGGCGATGCCGTGGAAGCGCTGGACGGACGCTACGTGACGGCAGAAGATGTCGGGGCGAGCGAGGCGGACATGGTCGCCATTTCGCGCAGGACGCGCCACGTTTGCGGGCTGCCTGTCGTCGAAGGTGATCTTGGCGGAGATCCGGGCCCGTTCACTGCATTGGGCGTCTTCCTCGGCATCAAAGCGGCAGCGGCACACAAGCTGGGTAGTGATTCGCTGGCTGGTCTTCGTGTCGCACTGCAAGGTTGCGGCAGCGTGGGTTCAGGCGTTGCTCGGCTACTCGCAAGGGAAGGTGCGGATTTGACCGTGGCGGATGTCGACGCGTCGAAAGCGCGGCGTCTCGCGGACGAGATCGGTGCCGCGGTCACTTCCAGTGACGAGATCATCCGCACCAGCTGCGACATCTTCAGCCCGAACGCCCTCGGTGCCATTCTGCACGACGAGAGTGTAGCCGGGCTCGATTGTTCCGTGGTTGCGGGGGCGGCCAACAACCAGCTTTCACGGCCCGAGCATGGTCAGCTTCTGGCCGAGCGCGGCATTCTCTACGCACCAGATTACGTCATCAACGCGGGCGGCATCATCAACGTGGGTCTGGAATATCTCCACCGCGAGCGGGGTGAGCCAAGTGATATCGACGAGGTCCACGAACGGATTGCGGGCATTCCGCTGCGGTTGAAGCAAATCTGGCAGCAGAGCGACGCGAGCGGCCAGCCCCCGGACGTGGTGGCTGACAGGATCGCTCGGGGACTGATCGGTCGGGCCTGAGAGCTCGGCGAAGGAAACGGCCTTGGATTCCCGGTCAATTCGTTGACTTTGTCCAAATTCGTGACCATCGGCCTTGCCCGCAGGTCCGGCACCTGCCAAAGCGTCCCGGCACACTCGCGCCATGGACCCATGCACGGTTTCGCCAATCCCGCCCGCTTCCTGAGGATCGCTCGCTGGCTCACGCCGGCCCTACTTCTGTCGGGCCTCGTGGTGACGACAGCGGCGCTGATCTATGGCCTGTTTTTCGCCCCGGCTGAACGCCTTCAGGGTGAAACTGTGCGAATCATCTTTCTACACATTCCAACAGTATGGCTCGGCATGGCCGGCTGGACGACGATCGCGATCGCCAGTTTCGTCGAACTCGTGTGGCGCCATCCGCTTGCGGGAATAGCGGCGCGCGGCGCGGCCGTACCCGGGGCGGTGTTCACCGCTCTTGGGCTCGCGACCGGATCAATCTGGGGCCGCCCGGCGTGGGGCACATGGTGGGTATGGGACGGGCGGTTGACCTCGTTCCTGGTGCTGCTGTTTCTTTACCTCGGGTACATCGCGCTGTCAGATTCAATTGATCGTGAAGGCGGGTCGAGCCGAATTCCTGCTATCTTCGGGCTGGTTGGCGCGATGAATATACCGATCATCCACTTCTCGGTTACCTGGTGGAACAGCCTGCATCAGCCGCCCAGCCTGACCACGGGGGGGTCTGCAATGGCGGCTCCGTTCCTGTGGGGGGTACTCGCTGCGGTGCTGGGCTTTTCGCTGCTGTTCGGCGGGGTTGTGCTGGCACGTATGCGGGCGATACTCGCAAAGGCGCAGGCGGAAGCCCGGCTGCGTCGCAAGGCTTTGGAGGGCTGACGCAGTGCGGGAGGCCCTGGATCAATGGAACTTCGTCATTGCAGCCTATGCTGTGACGATCGCCGGTACGCTGGCGCTCGTGGCATGGAGCTGGTTGGCGATGCGTGTGGCTGAGCGCCGCCGCGATGAAGGGCGGCGGAAATGACGAGCGCGTTTAAACCCAAGCACCAGCGGCTCATGCTGCTGGCGTTGGCTCTGGTGGTATTGATCGGCGCCACTTTGCTCGCTGCCTGGGCGCTACGCAGCCAGGCCAGCTTCTTCTATGTGCCAAGCGAAATGGCAGCCAACCCTCCTGAGCCGGGGGCAACCGTGCGCCTTGGCGGAATGGTCGAGGAAGGTTCGCTCAAGACCCTGCCTGACGGCGTGACGATAGAGTTTGTGGTCGGTGATGGCGAAGCCCGCGTACCGGTCGTTTTCAGGGGGCTGTTGCCTGACCTGTTCGTCGAAGGATCAGGCGTGGTGGCAGACGGATCGCTGCAGCCTGACGGTACGTTCGCGGCCAAGGAACTGCTCGCCAAGCATGACGAGAACTACATGCCGCGCGAACTCGCGGATATGGATATGGCGCAGAAGCAGCAGGTCGTGGCGGAAACCGAATGATCTCCGAACTGGGTCTCGCCGCTCTCTGGCTGGCTACCGCGCTTGCGGGTCTGCAATTGTTCGCGGGCGTTATGGGGCAGCGCGCCGATGGCGTTGCGGGCGGGGCGATCACTGCGCTGGTGCGGCCTGCTGCCGCCTTGCAGGCGCTGCTATGTGTTTTGTCTTTTGGCCTGCTCGTCGTGCTTTTCCTGCAGACGGACTTGTCTGTTGCGTTGGTCGCAAACAACTCGCACTCGGCAAAGCCGTTCATTTTCAAGCTGGCGGGGGCCTGGGGTAACCATGAAGGCTCGATGCTGCTATGGGTAACGGTCATGGCGCTCGCGGGCGGCTTGATTGCTCTCCTCGAGCGGCGCCTACCGGAAAAGACCATCCTGGCGACGTTGGCTGCGCAGGCTTTTCTGTGCCTCGGCTTCTACTTCTTCATCCTCGCGTCTTCTAACCCGTTTGAGCGCCTCGTGCCTGCTCCGGTTGAAGGCGCGGGAATGAACCCCCTGCTTCAGGACATTGGCGTCGCGATCCACCCGCCGATGCTTTACCTCGGTTATGTCGGCCTGTCCGTTGCTTTCAGTTTCGCCGTGGGCGCGTTGGTGACACGGCAGGTTACGCCCGATTTCGCGCGCATCATGCGTCCATGGGTGCTCAGCGCGTGGATATTCCTGACTCTGGGTATCACCGCAGGTTCTTACTGGGCTTACTACGAGCTGGGCTGGGGCGGTTGGTGGTTCTGGGACCCGACTGAGAACGCCAGCCTCATGCCGTGGCTGGCCGCCACCGCTCTGCTACATTCGGTGAGCGTGCTCGCATCGCGTGATGCTTTGCGAACGTGGACGGTGCTGCTGGGCGTTGTCGCGTTTTCGATGAGCATGCTGGGCACGTTCCTTGTGCGGTCCGGCATTCTGACCAGCGTCCATGCCTTTGCCGTGGACCCGGAGCGCGGTAGCATCATCCTGTTCCTGCTCGCCCTCTACATCGGCGGCGCATTGGTGCTGTTCGCGCTGCGCGCCAACACGATCTCAGAGGGTGAGCGCTTTTCGGCTTTCAGCCGCGAAGGCGCATTGGTGTTCAATAACGTAGCGCTGTCGGCGCTGTTGGGCATCGTTCTGTTGGGCACGCTCTATCCGTTGTTGACCGAGGCGTTCGACGTGAAGGTTTCTGTCGGGCCGCCATACTTCAATCCGGTCGGCGCGGTCTTCCTCATGCCGATGCTGGCGATTCTTGCGGTGGGACCCATGCTGCGCTGGCGGCGCGATACATTCGCCCGAGTGAAATGGCCTGTGGTTACGGTAACCGTCGCGGGATTGCTCGTTCTGGTTGGCGTCTCGATTGTTGCCGACATCGGCCTGCTGCCCCTTCTCGGCATTGCAATGGGCATAGTGGTGGGTATCGGCAGCGTCCTTCCGCTGTTGGGCCGTTCGATGCGCCGTCTGCCGCTGGCGACCTGGGGCATGGTGGTAGCGCATCTCGGCGTCGCCGTGTCACTGTTCGGCATGGGTACTGACACGGCGTTCACCACTGAGAAGCTCGTTGCGGCGCGCGTGGGCGATACCACTCAGGTGGGCCCCTATCAGGTCACCCTGGACGCCGTTTATCCGGTTGCTGGGCCGAACTGGGTCTCGCTAGAGGCCAATCTCGCTGCCAGTTATCAGGGCGGAAGTCCGACGAAGATCGCCCCGCAGTCTCGCAGTTTCTGGGCTCCTCCGCAGCAGACCAGCGAGTCAGCGCTTCTAACCCGGTGGAATGGCCAGCTTTATGCGGTGATCGGTGGTGAGGCGCCATCGGATGGCGGAGCCGACCGTTGGCAGTTGCGCCTTTGGTGGAAGCCGTTTGTGAACTGGATCTGGTACGGAGGCGCCCTGATTGCACTGGGTGGACTGCTGTCACTGATCGGCCGGATTGCGAATGACCTCAAGCGCCGTGCGGCCAAGGCGCGCGGTGACGCGCGACGCGAGGAGATCGCGGCGTGATCCGCTATCGACTGTTCCTATGGGCGCTGGTCGCGATGGCCGCGGCCGTGTTCGGCCTGTTCGCCTGGCAGCTCAACCAGCCCAAGGACGAGTTTGTCGCCAGCGCGATGATCGGCAAGCCGATCCCGCCATTTGCCTTGCCGCCGATTGTTTCGGATCGCCCGGGCTTGGCGAGCGCCGATCTGGCCGATGGTCAGCCAAAGCTGCTAAACGTGTTCGCAAGCTGGTGCGTGCCCTGCATTGCAGAGGCGCCCAATCTCGCACGGCTGGAGGCGAGTGGGGCGAATCTGGTCGGTATCGCCATTCGCGACCGTCCGCAGGATACCGCGTTGTTTTTGGCCAATCACGGCAACCCCTTCAGCCGAATAGGCAGGGACGACATCAGCGCCGTCCAGCTATCGCTGGGATCATCTGGCGTGCCTGAGACTTTCGTTGTCGATGGCCAGGGCGTAATTCGTTACCAGCATATCGGCGACATTCGCGACAGCGACGTGCCTGTGCTGCTGCAAAAGCTGCGAGAGGCGACCGGGTCATGACGGCGTTCCGCGTCCTCTTTCGCCGCGCTCCCGCTTTGGCTGTGCTGGCCGCGATCATAGCCGCTGTCGCTTCGCCGTTGCCAGCGCAGGATCTGCTGCCGCCGGCACCGTATGCCTATCGTCAGCTAGATGATCCGCGTCTTGAAGCACAGGCGCAGGCGCTGATGGAGACGCTGCGCTGTCTCAAGTGCCAGAGCCAGTCGATCGCCGACAGCGACGCGCCCATGGCGGGCGATATGCGGCATCAGGTGCGAACGCGCATCGCGGCGGGAGAGACGCCGGATGCGATCCGTGCGTGGATGATGGAGCGTTACGGCGATTACGTAAGCTATAAGCCTGAGCTGAGTTCAACGACCTGGCCGCTGTTCGTCGTTCCCCTGATCCTTGTAGCGTTCGGCGCGCTCATTCTTCGACGCCGGTTGAGGAGGGCTGGATGATCTGGTTTCTGGCCATAGCGCTCGCGTTCGCGACTTTCGTTGCCGCAGTTTTCGCGTTCCGCCTCGAACGAGGATTGTGGACTACGCTCGCCGCGGCTTTGGCCCTCGGGCTTGCTGGCTATGCGCTTCAGGCCAGTCCTACCGTGCCGGGCGCGCCTGCCGCTCCGCCGCGCACCAACGAAGAGGGTGCTTGGGCGCTGGTGGATGAGCGCAAGGAAATGATCGGAGACGATTTCCGGTCGCGCAACGACAAGGTTCTGATCGCTGACGCTCTCGCTCGGAATGGGCAGTACGCAAACGCTTCGGTGCTGCTTCGCGGCGCGGTGACCGATAACCCGCAAGACGCAGAGGCATGGCTTGCGCTGGCCAACTCGCTTGTAGAACACACCGATGGCGGTCTGACTGAACCGGCATTGTACGCCTATCGCAAGGCAAGTGAGGCATACCCGGGCGGCGTTGGACCGGGCTATTTCCTTGGGCTTTCGCTCATCCGGCAGGGGCAATTCGCGCAAGCGCGCGGCGTATGGGCAGAAACGCTGGCGGAAGCGCAGCCGGACGCCGCAGGGCGTGCCATCCTGGAAGAACGGCTGGGGAGGCTTGATGGACTCCTGCGCGGCGAAGGGCTTTTAGCTGTCCCACAATAGGCACACGGCGAAGGTGACTTGTGCGGCGCTCATTGCCGCCCATCAATACCGCTGCTAATCGCCGCGCCTCGCTCAGGTCGAGTCGCAAGGGGTCTCTATCCCGATGAGTGCCGATCATGCGGAACAGCGGTCGTCCGCCAAGCTTAAGCTAGCGGCGGGGGCTATCGGTATCGTCTTTGGCGACATCGGCACCAGCCCGCTCTACGCCTTCAGAGAAACATTCGTGGGGCCGCATCCGCTGGCCCTGGATGACTTGCACGTCCTTGGCGTGGTCAGCCTGATCTTCTGGTCGATGACGCTGGTCGTCTCGATCCAGTACGTCACCATCCTGATGAGCGCTGACAACAAGGGGCAGGGGGGAACCTTGGCCTTGGTCGCCATGCTGTCCCGCAAGATCGGCAAGGCGCGTTACGGTTGGACGACGGTACTGCTCGGCGTGTTCGCAACAGCGCTGTTCTATGGCGACAGCATGATAACGCCGGCGGTGTCTGTGCTGTCAGCCGTGGAAGGTATCACGGTCGTGGAGCGTCGGCTCGCGCCGCTGGTAATTCCAATCGCGCTTGCTCTGCTGGTGGGGCTGTTTCTTATTCAGAAGCGCGGAACGACCCGCGTCGGCGCTCTCTTCGCGCCGGTGATGATCCTCTATTTCTCGACGATCGCGGTGCTGGGCATAGTGCACATCATCCAGGCGCCGGGCGTTCTGAATGCTCTCAACCCTTGGTACGCGGTGCAGTTCTTCCTGACCGACAAGTGGCTCGCTTTCCTCGCGCTCGGCTCGGTCGTACTTGCGGTCACCGGCTCGGAAGCCCTTTATTCCGACATGGGTCATTTTGGCCGGGGGCCCATGCGGCTTTCCTGGTTCGGCTTCGTCATGCCGGCCCTGCTGCTCAACTATTTCGGGCAGGGTGCCATGATCATCGGAATGGGTGACGCTGCAGCGGCAGAGGCGATCAAGAACCCGTTCTTCTTCCTCGCGCCAGAGGCATTCCGTCTTCCGCTGGTTCTGCTGGCGACCATTGCCACTGTTATCGCGAGCCAAGCCGTCATCACGGGAGCGTTCTCGGTTACGCATCAGGCGATCCAGCTCGGCTTCATTCCGCGCTTGTCGATTCTGCACACTCATCACCAGCACGAGGGCCAGATCTACATCCCGCTGGTGAACTGGGTTCTTCTGGTGGCGGTCATCGTGCTGGTGCTGACGTTCCAGAATTCGTCAAACCTGGCCTCAGCTTACGGAATCGCGGTTACGGGCGCGATGCTGATCGACACCTGTTTGATGGCGGTACTGCTGTTGGCGGTACGCAATTGGAAATGGTGGCTGGCCGTGCCTGTGGTCCTGACCTTCTTTGTGGTCGACGGTGCGTACTTCGCCGCTAACTTGACCAAGGTCGCTGATGGCGGCTGGTTCCCGTTGCTGGTGGGCGCGGTCGGCTTCACACTGCTTACGACCTGGGCGAAAGGCCGCAAGCTTATGCGTGAGCGGATGAGCGAGGTTGGCTTGCCGTTGGAAATCTTCGCCAAATCAGCGCGTAACAGCACGGCCAAAGTGCCCGGCACTGCGATCTTCATGAACTCGGGAGCCAGCGGAACGCCATCGGCGCTGTTGCATAACATCAAGCACAACAAGGTGCTGCACGAGCGCGTGGTGGTGCTGACCGTACGAATCCGGGGTGTGCCCCACGTCGATCCGGGCGAGCGGTTTGAGATTTTCGAGGTTGGGGACGGGTTCTTCCGCGTCGTGTTGAACTACGGCTTCATGGAAGAGACCGACGTGCCCAGCGCGCTCAAGCAAGTCGGCAAGTGCGGCCCGCCGTTCGATATGATGCAGACCAGCTTCTTCCTCTCGCGGCAGACGCTGTTGCCATCCGCGAAGCCGGGCATGGCCCTCTGGCGTGAACGGCTGTTCGCTTGGATGATGCGAAACGCGGCGACGCCGATGGAGTTCTTCCGCCTACCGACCAACCGCGTGGTCGAACTGGGCAGCCAGGTCGAAATCTAGCGGCCAGAAGTGATGGCGCTCAGCCGGCGGGTGGCGGGGTGCGTTCTCCTTCCTTGGCACCTTCCACGCTCAACCCGTGGCGCAGTAGCATCGGCAGCTGCGTGAAGGTGAAGAGGAAGCTCAACGGCAGGAACAGCCACAGCTTGGCGGCAAGCCAGCTTTCAAAGCTGAGCGTGTACATCAGCGCCGTGTTGAGAGCCGCTAGAACTAGGAAGAACACGCCCCAGTTGCGGGAAAGCTTCAGCCAGCCTTCGTCCGACAGGCCATCGAATGCCGCCTCGAGCAGAACCTTGAGCAGTGCCCTGCCTTTCAGCCACCCTCCGATCAGCATAACGCCGAAACCGACGTAGATGATCGTCGGCTTCCACTGGATGAAGCGTTCGTCCTGAAAGTAGATCGTGAGCGCTCCGAAACCCACGATGAGCACCGTCGATAGCCACAGCATTGGCGATATCTTGCCCAACCGCCATTTCGAGACAGCCAGCGCGACAAGCGCGGCAATGATGAAGGCGCCCGTGCTGCGCACTACCGCGAAAATCTCGCCCGCTGTGTCGCCGCCTTCGGGCTTGTAGAAGCGATAGACGAGGAAGAAGACGAGCAGGGGGCCGTAGTCGACCAGCACGTTCAACCAGCCGGATTTGGGTTTCTTGGCCGGGAATTCAGTCATTACGCCACTCCTGCGATTACGCGCGCCACCAGATCGGGATCGAACGGGCGCAGGTCATCTATCTTTTCGCCCACGCCGATCGCGTGGATGGGCAGTCCGTATTGCTCAGCCGCTGCCACGAGAACGCCGCCGCGGGCAGTGCCGTCCAGCTTGGTCATAATGAGGCCGGTGACGCCAGCCACTTCCTTGAACACGTCAATTTGCGACAGCGCGTTCTGGCCGTTGGTGGCATCGAGTACGAGCACCACGTCATGCGGTGCCTCGGGGTTCAGGCGGCCGAGGACGCGGCGGATCTTCGCCAGTTCGTCCATCAGCTCGCGCTTGTTCTGCAGGCGGCCAGCAGTGTCCACGATCAGCGCGTCGATGCCGGTGTCGGTCGCCTGCTTCACCGCGTCAAAGACTATGCTGGCCGGGTCGCCGCCTTCGGGGCCACGCACGATAGGTACGCCAATTCGATCAGCCCAGACGGCAAGCTGTCCGATGGCTGCGGCACGGAAGGTATCGCCCGCCGCCAGCATCACGCCGTAATCGTCTTCCTGAAACAGGTGTGCCAGCTTGGCGATTGTGGTCGTCTTGCCGCTGCCGTTCACGCCGATAACGAGGATTACCTGCGGGCGGGGGAAGGCCGTAACTTCAAGCGGTTTTGCGACCGGACGTAGAATTGCGGCGATTTCTTCCGCCACCGCTTCCTTCAGTTCCTGTGCGGTGATCGCCAGGCCAAAGCGCTTCTCGGCCAGGCGGGCGCGGATGCGTGCGGCCGCGCTCGGGCCAAGGTCAGAGAGGACCAGCGCGTCCTCAACCTCGTCCAGAGTCGCGTCATCCAGCTTCGCCGTCCCGACCGCGGTGGTCAGGTTCTGCGACAGGCGTTCAGACGTTTTTCGGAAGCCGCCGAACAGGCGTTCGGTCCAGCTGGGTTCGCTCATTGCAGCAGCCCTTCAACCACGGCGCGGGGAGTTACGGTGACGATTGTGCCGCGCGGCGTTCCCTTGGGAACGACGACGCGAGCGAAATTCTCTGCGTGCCCCGTGCCGTCCGCTTCTGCGAGCACGGAGAGTGGCCTGCCGACCATGCTGTCGAGCCATGCCTTGCGGATATCAGCGACATCGGCGCGCAGTTGGGCTGCGCGCTGCTTGATGGTGGCCTTGTCAACCTGCGGCATAAGCGCGGCAGGTGTGCCGGGGCGCGGCGAGTAGGGGAAGATGTGGCCATGCACGATATTCAACTCGCGTAAGATAGAGCGGTTGGCCTCGTGCATCGCCGCGTCTTCAGTGGGGAAGCCAGCGATAAGATCGGCGCCGATCGCAATGTCGGGCCGGCGTTCCCACAGGAGTTGAACCAGTTGAACCGCATCCGGACGCGAGTGGCGCCGCTTCATGCGCTTGAGGATCAGGTCGTGCCCATGCTGCAAAGACAGGTGCAGATGTGGCATGATTCGTGGCTCGCCCACGATCAGTTCAATCAGGCCCTCATCAATCTCGATACCATCGAGCGAGGACATCCGCAGGCGGCGAAGTTGCGGAAATTCTTCCAAGATCGCCGCGACGAGAACGCCTAGACGGGGAGTGCCGGGGAGGTCTTGGCCCCAACTCGTGACATCAACTCCCGTCAGAACAACTTCAGGCGCGCCGTGAATGAGATGACTTTCTATCTCGCGCACCACTTCGGCGACCGGAAGTGAACGGCTCGCGCCGCGCCCCTGGGGGATCACGCAGAAGGTGCAGGAATGGTCGCATCCGTTTTGCACAGCCACGAAGGCCCGCGTGTGTTGCAGTGGGATGCTCGTGGAAGTCTCAGGAACATTCCACGCCCGTGCGTCCAGCTTCCGAGCATTTGGGACCAGGCCGTCAACCTCGGGCATTGCGGAGATCTGTTGTCGCTCGACCTCTGCCGCGCAGCCCGTGACAAGTAGCCGAGCGTCGGGCCGGTCTCGCCGTGCCTTGCGGATAGCCTGACGGGTCTGGCGAACAGCCTCAGCTGTGACGGCGCAGCTGTTGACCACAACAACGTCCTGCTCGCCCGCCAGGAGCGCGCGAATTGTCTCACTCTCGGCAATGTTGAGCCGGCAGCCTAGCGAAATGACTTCGGGCAGAACGGCTTGCGGCGCTCCCGCTACGCTCACGCGTAGTCGCCCCAGTCAAACGTGCCGCGAAAGCTCTCAGTGGCAGGGCCCGTCATCGTGATGCGCCCGTCATCGCCCCAGGCGATCAGCAGTGTTCCACCGGGAAGGGTTACGGTTACTTCCCGGTCAACAAGCCCGCGACGCATCGCCGCTACAGCCGTGGCGCAAGCGCCCGTGCCGCAAGCGCGCGTAATGCCGGCGCCACGTTCCCAAACCCTCAGACGGATAGCGGAAGCGCTCTCGATAGTCGCCACGTTCACATTCACCCGCTGAGGGAAAAGTGGATCGTTTTCGATCTCGGGCCCTAATCGTTCGAGGTCGATCGCATCGCAGTTGTCGACGAAGAAGATCGCATGTGGATTACCGACGTTCACTGCGACCGGTTGTTCCAGCTCATCCCAGGCAACGGGCAGCGAAAGCGTGTCCATGGCATAAGCCAGGGGGATCGTATCCCAGTCGAAACGCGGCTCTCCCATGTCGACCGCCGCGCCGCCCTGTCCCGGGCGTGCGGACAATATGCCAGCGGCCGTTTCGATCTGCGCAGGTGCGCCGTGAAGCAGCGCGACCGCGCGAGTGGCATTGCCGCAGGCTTCAACCTCGCTGCCGTCAGAGTTGAATATGCGCATACGAAAGTCTGCGGTGTCGGACTTCTCGATCAGGATCAGCTGATCACATCCGATGCCGGTCCAGCGATCCGCGACTGCGCGAGCAACCGCAGGCGTCATCGCGGGAAGGGACTGCTCACGCGTGTCCAGCACGACGAAGTCGTTACCAAGTCCGTGCATCTTCGTGAACGAGGCGCGCATGGCGTCCACCTAGGGTCCGCTCCCCCGACTGGCAATGGGCCAGAGCGTGGAATCAGGACTGGGATTGGGCGTGATCAGCCCGCGCGGCGGTGCAGGTCCGTCACATCGGCCGTTCTGTGACCGGGAAGCAATTTCAGCTTCTGCAGCCTTTCCCGCGTCGTCGCAGCGTCCTCGGGCTGTCCGTAGAGATAACCCTGGCCCTTGAGCTGACCCATCAGCTGTAGCGCCTCAAGGATTGCCGGAGTTTCCACGCCCTCAGCCGTGACGGGCAGAGACAGTCCCCGTCCTAGCGAAACGATGGCTTCCACCAGCTCGTGGGCTGTGCCGTCGGCGGCCAGTTCTGCCACGAAGCTGCGGTCGATCTTCAGTCGGTCAAATGGCAGTGCACGCAGTTGTGAGAGGCTCGAATAGCCGGTGCCAAAATCATCGAGGCTGATGCGAATGCCCTGGTTCTTGAGGCTGGTCACGATTGTTCGCACCGCGCCCAGATTTTCGTGCAGGCAGCTTTCGGTGATCTCGATTTCCAGGCGGCTTGGCGGGAAATCCGCATCGAGCAGCAGGCGAAGCAGTTTCTGGGCAAACCACGGATCGCGCAGTTGGAGGGGCGATATGTTGACCGACAGCGTAAGTGAGGGATCCCACTCGCGCGCCTCGACCAGTGCCTGACGGATCAGCGCTTCTGAAAGATCCGCGATAACGTCAATTTCTTCAGCGATCGGGATGAAAATCTCGGGGGTCACTAGGCCGAAGCGAGGGGAGTGCCAACGCGCGAGCATCTCAAAGCCGACCAGATTGCCGGTGGCGAGATCGATCTGCTGTTCAAAATAGGGTGCGAACTCGCCAGCGGGGATGCCTCTTCGAATCCCCATTTCAAGCTCGGCACGCTGCCGCAGTTCGCTTTCCATGCGTTCTTCGAACCAGTAGAAGCGGTTTCGGCCGCAATTCTTGGCCTGATACATGGCGATGTCGGCACGATGGATCAGCGTGTCGCTGCTGCTGTCGGCGGGAACACCATCCTCACCTCGGCTGCTGGCAATGCCAATGGACACCGTCACTTCGACATGGATGCCTTCATTCTCCACCGGGCGCGAAAGCAGTCCGATCAGATCGTCGGCCAGGCGATCAATAGCCTCGCGATTTTCCGTTTCGTAGCTGATGGCACAGACGAATTCATCGCCGCCGATGCGGGCTATTACCGCTTCCGCAGGCAAATGCATGTGCAGCCGGTTGGCAACCTCGCACAGCACCCTGTCTCCTACAGTGTGCCCGTTGAGGTCATTGATCTGCTTGAAATTATCAAGATCGATCATGATCACAGCTACGTCGCGTTGGCGGGCTTCTGCGCTGTTGAGCAGGGCGTCAATACCCGGGCCTCCACTACGGCGGTTAAGGCATCCCGTGAGCGCGTCACGCGAAGCGAGCTCCTTCGCAAGAGCCTCAGCCTTACGCCGTTCGGCGATTTCCCGGTTAAGATCGCGGTAGCGCCTCCAGCCGAAGATCAGCAGCGCGATGTTAAGCAGCACCGCGTTTGTAAGAAGCATATTGGGAGTGTCGCCGGAGCCGGTGAGGGCCTTCACGATCTCCGGCATCACTGTTCCGCCGGTGCCCACGAACAGGATTATCGACGCAATGGCGATGCCGAGCGCGACGATATCGCGCTCGGCGTTGCCCAGCCCCCGCTGTGCATCAGATTGTTCGGTGTCCCCTCGATCAGCCAAGCAACCTGTCCCTAAGCTCAGGAGGTCGATATTGAGCGGCTATGTTCAATTTTCAGTTAATTGCGCCAACTGAATACCCACGATAAGGCGCGCGCGTGGAGGAATTTGATGCCCGTGCAGTATTGGCTGATTAAATCTGAACCTGCGGCTTATTCGTGGGAAGACCTGCAGAAAGACGGTGAAACGTTGTGGGACGGTGTCCGCAACCATCGGGCTGCGAACAACCTTCGCACCATGAAGAAAGGTGATCTCGCGTTCTTCTACCACTCCGTAACGGGCAAGGAGATTGTCGGGATCGCGGAGGTGAGCGAACCGGGCCTTACAGATCCTAAGGATGAGAGCTGGGCGGCGGTGAAGTTCAAGCCGGTACGCGCGCTAGAACGCGCGGTTACGCTTGCCGAAATCAAGGGCGATCCAAGCCTGAACGGGATCGAATTGGTGAGGTTGTCCCGCCTTTCCGTGGCCGAGATCACACCTTCGGAATGGGAGCGAATCCTGGAACTGGCCACAAGCTAAGCAGGTGGAGCTATCGATCCGCCCGCAGGCCGCTGATGGTCGCGCCGCCGGCGCTCAATTGTTCGATGTCCGTCAGGCAATGGAGCAGGCGGATGCCCTTGCGGGTGCCCGCTTCCGCTAGCGCTTCGCCGAAGTCCGCGGTTTTTTCCACGCGACGAGCCCAGTTGCCGAAGCTTTGTGCAAAGGCGACGAAATCGGGGTTCTTGAGCTCTGTGGCAGCGATGCGGCCGGGATAGGCGCGTTCCTGATGCATGCGGATGGTTCCGTAGGCGCCGTTGTCGATCACGATAACGATCAGGTCGCATTGATACTGCGCGGCTGTCGCCAATTCCTGCGCCGTCATCAGGAAGTCCCCGTCCCCCGCGATCGCAACCACGCAGCGGTCCGGATGGCGTAGCGATGCAGCGACCGCTGCGGGTATCCCATAGCCCATAGCCCCTGCTGTAGGGGCGAGCTGTGACGGATAGCCTGCGTAAGGCCAGTAACGATGCCACCAGCCGGAGAAGTTGCCAGCACCGTTGCACACGATCGTATCTGCCGGAAGCATGGCGCGTGCCATGGCGAGGCATCCCGCGAGATCCAGCGCGTATTCACCGGCGGCAGGAGTAGACCATTCTATCCATTCGCGATGGGCATCTGCCCCAGCGTCGAACGGGATAGTCTCGTTATCCTCCCACAGCGCGGCGCTCTCGGCAAATTCGCCGACATCCGCACAAATCGCGAGATCGGTGCGGTAGACGCGGTTCAGTTCATCCGGGTCAGGGTGAACGTGAATGAGTGTCTGGCCTGGATGGTCGGGGGTTATTAGCGAATACCCGTCGGTGGTCGCCTCTCCCAAGCGTGCGCCAACCGTCAGGATCACATCGGCGGAACGGATGCGATCGGCGAGGCGGGGACTAGGGCCATAGCCCAGGTTGCCTGCGTAGACTGGCGACGACGTTGATACAGCGTCTTGTCTGCGGAATGCCGTTGCCACGGGCAGGCCAATCCTTTCGGCAAAGATTCCGAAGCACTCGCGTGCCCTGCTTCCCCAACCAGCGCCGCCGACAATTGCCACAGGCGCGGCAGCATCCGCCAGTAACGCCATCATGGTTGCCAGCGCATCGGGACAAGGAGCCTGTGCCGGGCGGGGGACAAATGGGCGGGGGAGGGCGCTCAGTCCATCCTCGTGAAGCATGTCTTCCGGCAAGGCGAGGACAACGGGGCCGGGGCGCCCGGATATCGCAGTGGCATAGGCGCGCGCCACGTACTCAGGGATGCGTGAAGCATCGTCGATTCGAGCGGACCATTTGGCGATGGGTGCGAAGAGCGCCGGGAAGTCGATTTCCTGAAATCCCTCTCGATCCCGCATTCCACGATCGACGTCGCCGATGAACAGGATCATCGGCTGGGAATCCTGAAATGCTACATGCACGCCGATGCTCGCATTCGTTGCGCCCGGACCGCGCGTCACAAAGGCCACGCCCGGTCGCCCGTCTTCCGCCGCACTCATTGCGCCGTCGGCGCATGCCATGAAGGCGGCGCCTCCTTCATGGCGGCAAATAACTGTCTGAATATCGGTGCGGTCGCGGAGCGCATCCAGCACGGGCAGGAAGCTTTCGCCCGGTACCGTAAATACCCGATCACAGCCCTGTAGGGCCAGGCAATCGACCAATAGGCTTGAAGCTGTGCCCATTGTCGCAGGGATTAGCGCGGAATGGAGCGGGCCGCCAGTCCTGTCCCGGCTGTGGACATTTGCAATGGCTCGGGTTCCAAATGGTTACCAGCGCGTTAACTTCTCATCGTGCGCCGTTCACTTGTCCTCACAGACGAATCCGCAAGGCATCCTTTCAGGGCGGCGCTGCCCCCACATGTGCGCGGGATTTCAGCGGGTGAGATTGAGGCTCGGGTGCCTTGGCGTCAGCGGTTTGTCGCCGATGTGCGCGGTTTCGCGCAGCTTTACTGCGCGAGCTTCGTTGCCGTCCTAGCTTTTATATACTGAGCGGCTTCAAACAGCGGCGAGGGCCGTCTTCTCTGCGCGATAGAGTTTCATGCCCAGCCAAGCGGATATGAGGCACATCACCGCGCTAAGCAGAAGCTGCTCCACCAAAGGAACGCCAACTGCGCTCAGACCGCCGGCAATGAGCGATCCGATGACCATCGCCCCGGAGTTCACGATGTTGTTTGCTGCCACCGTGCGCGCCGCCTGGGAACATTCGCACTTGGTGGTGAGGAAGGCATAGAGCGGCACCACGAACATGCCGCCGGAGATCGCTATCAATAAAAGCGCGAGCACGACCAGCGGCGCGAGCGGCTGGGCGATAAAATCCCCGACACTCATCAAGCCGGTATTGGACACGGCCACCGACCATTCGTGGCAAACTAGCCAAAAAGCGGCGACGAACCCGCCCATGAAGAGCACTGAGATCGGAGCATAACGGGCAGAAACCTCACCCTTCAGCAACGCATTGATCGCGACCGATCCGATAGCCACGCCGACCGAAAAAATTACCAGAAAAAGGCTCGCCACTTCCTTGCTCGCCATCAGGACGTTTTTGGCAAGTGGTGGGAACTGGATGAACAGCACGGCACCGATCGTCCAGAAGAAGCTGATGGCGATGATCGCGTAGAAAACTTCGGGTTGCCGCATCGTGTTGCGGACAAGCTTTATCGAAGACCCCATCGTCCAATACAGAAATACCGGTAGCGCCATCAGCGGGCGAAGAAAGCCGGTGAAGGATTTCAGCAAACGAGACAGGCTCATAATCGATGCGAAATCCTTGGGATCTTCCACTGCCGTTGCAGGGGCGGGGGGAACCTGCCGGCTGGTGAAATAGCCGGTCAGCGCTGTCACAAAGACCAGCACAGCGGCCAGATCGACCCGGATGAACCCGGCTATGATCGTGCCTGCCAGAATGGCGATATAGGTCCCCGCTTCAACCAGTCCCGTACCGGATAGCACTTCGTCAGCCCTCAGGTGCTGGGGCAGAATCGCGTATTTGATCGGGCCGAAAAAGGTCGAATGCACGCCCATGGCCAGGATTGCAGCCAGCATCAGCGGGATGGCAACCGGCGCAGTCAGTGTACCCTGCCACGCCAGCAGCAGGCCGAGGCCGCCAACCAACATGATTCCGATTTCGGCGGCTTTTACGCAACGGATGATCTTAGCCTTGTCGCGCATGTCCGCCAGCTGGCCGGCGAGGGCGGACAAGAGAAAGAACGGCAAGATGAAGAGCGCTGAGGCAATCGCGCTGAACTGCGCTTCGGCGGCTTCCGAATTATATACGCTGTAAACGACGAACAGGACGGCGGTCGTCTTGAACAGGTTGTCGTTGAAGGCATTCAAGAGCTGTGTCGCAAACAGCGGTAGAAAGCGGCGTTGCCGCAGCAGATATGTCGATGTCAGCATGCTGGCCCGTGCGTTTCTCGGGGGTGACTTAGCCGAGTGGGGGGGAACGACAAGCTTTCATCCGCTTTTTTACGGACGCACATCGCGCTAGGGGTGGTCGGGATGATGTCACTGCCAAACCTGCTCACGCTGTCGCGAATCGTGGCCTTGCCCCTTCTCGCGTTCCTGCTTTGGTGGCCTTCATGGCATTTCGGTTACGGACTCGCGTTCGTGCTCTACTGCTTGATGGGCATCACGGATTACTTCGATGGCTATCTGGCGCGATCCAGCGGTGCGGTCTCAAGGTTGGGAGTGTTTCTTGATCCGATCGCGGACAAGATCATGGTCGCGGTGGTTATCCTCGTACTGACCGCGCAGGGCCAATTGCGTGGCCCCTATGTCGGCGACATGCATGTCATCGCTGGTCTGGTTATCCTGGTACGCGAAATTGCAGTTTCCGGCCTCCGCGAGTTTCTTGGTGGACTGCAGGTCTCGGTGCCCGTGTCACGCCTGGCGAAATGGAAGACGACCTTCCAGATGCTGGCGTTGGGCGCGCTGATCCTCGGCGGTTCTTTGCCGCAGCAGGCGTGGATTCATTTGGTCGGCCTGATTTCCCTGTGGGTCGCGGCAATTCTGACGCTGGTTACCGGCTGGGATTATCTGCGGGTCGGCCTGAAGCATATGGACTGACCGGTTCGATCGGGGCTCTTCGAGGGGCGGCGGTCGTGATCGCACGCTAAGCGCGCCAAGCTCTCCGCTTCAGTAAATTCGTTCAGCCTTGCCGCAGATCCTGCGCCAGCAGCCTGAATTCGTCTGCGCGGGGCGAATTTTTGCGCCATACCAATGAGATATGGCGCGATGCGTTACGCGCCTTCAGCGGACGGGCAATGACGCTGGTTTCGTGCAGAATGCCCGCCTTGATGGCCATTTCTGGCAGCATCGTCAGGCCAAGACCGTTATCTACCATTTGCACCAGTGTATGGAGAGAAGTGCCTATCATCGCTGCGGAGCCGCGAAGTTCAGGGCGATTGCACGCGCTTAGCGCGTGTTCCTTCAAACAGTGCCCGTCTTCCAACAGCAGTAGCCGACCTTCGTCGATCATCGCTGGCGGAATTGCCTCGGGGGGATCGCGCGGGTCGTCCTTTGGAAACGCGACGTAAAGCCGGTCTTCGAGAATGTGCTCAACCTCGACGTCGCCAGTGGCGAAGGGGAGAGCAAGCAAGACGCAGTCAGCGCGCCCGTGGTGGAGTGATTCGACAGCGTCGCCGCTCACTTCCTCGCGCAGAAAAAGCTTCAGCTTCGGCCGGTCGCGGCGCAGGCGGGGCAAAATGTGTGGCAGGAAGAACGGAGCGATGGTGGGGATCACGCTCATCCGAAGCTCACCCGACAGCGGCTTTCCGCTGGCCTGAACGAGATCGGACAGTTCTTCCGCTTCCCGCAGGAGGCGGTGGGCCTTTGCCACCACGGCATTGCCCAAAGGCGTAAAGCGGACCACTCGCCGGCTCCGCTCTACCAGAGTGACCCCGAGCAGGGATTCCAACTCACGCAGGCCCGCCGACAATGTGGATTGCGAAACGAAGCTCGCTTCAGCCGCGCGTCCAAAGTGGCCATGCTCGTGAAGTGCCACGAGGTACTGCAACTGCTTGATGGTGGGGAGGTAGGTGCTCATTGCCGGGCCCTACATAGGGTCCGAAATGCTGGAATGTGAGCCCCGTGGCAAATCACGCCGCTACCTGCTCCTCGTCACCGCCATCATCCCCACCTTTGTCTTGATCGCCGCTGCTGTCTCCGTCGCCATCGGCTGCATCTGTGGTTTCGTCGATGCGGGTCATCTTCAAGCGGCCATCTTCCACTCCGAAGCCCAGCTTGCCTTCCACGAGTTCCAGCGCGTCGCGGCCGAATACCTCATAACGCCATCCCTGCAGAACCGGCAGTGAGCGCACACCTGCGGCAAGGGCCTCCAGTTCGTCGGACCGGGTCAGAAGGCGGGCGGCGACGTCAATCTCACGCGTACGAATCTTGAGCAGCAGCTTGAGGAGATCCGCCACCAGCGCACCTTCTTTGCCCAGTGGGGCGCCACGCTTCGGCTTCTCGGGCATTTCATCGTCTGGCAGCGGTTCGGCGTCGCGCAGGACACGCATGAGTCGCCTGCCGATGTCGTTATCTTTCCAAGCCTGGCTGAGGCCGCGAACCTTGGCGAGATCTTCCTGCTTCTTCGGCGGCTGGCTGGCGAGATCGGCTAAAGTCTCGTCGCGCATGATCCGGCCGCGCGGGATATCCTTCTGCTGCGCTTCGGTTTCGCGCCATCCGGCAAGCGCCTTCAGGCGTCCAAGCACCTGGGCATTGCGGCTGGGTGCGCGGATGCGATGCCAGGCGGTGTCGATGTCGTTAGCGTAATGATTGGGATCGGCGAGTTTATCCATCTCCGCATTGAGCCACTCACCGCGCCCGGTCTTGATGAGTTTTTTCAGAAGCTTCGGGAAAATCCGCGCGAGGTAGGTCACGTCGCCGATGGCGTATTCGATCTGCCGTTCCGTCAGCGGACGTCGGCTCCAGTCCGTGAAGCGGGCGCCCTTGTCGATCGTCTTGCCAATCCACGTTTCTACGAGGTTGGCGTAACCGATCTGTTCCGACTGGCTTACGGCCATCATCGCGATTTGCGTGTCAAAGATGGGGTGAGGGGTCTTGCCGGTGAGATTGTAGATGATTTCCACGTCCTGCCCGCCCGCGTGGAATACCTTCAAAACGTCTTCGTTGTTGGTCAGCAGTTCCAGCAGAGGATCAAGGCTGATGCCCTCCGCCAGCGGGTCGATCGCGGCTGCCTCTTCCTCATTGCCCACCTGCACAAGGCACAACAACGGGTAGTAGGTGTTCTCGCGCATGAACTCCGTGTCGACGGCGATGAAGTCCGACTTCGCCAGCCTTTCGCAGAAATCGGCGAGTTCTTCGGTCGTGGTGATCAGCGGGTGTATCTTCATCATCTGTTTTCTATAAGGAGCCGGCAATGATCTTGGGGCGGCTTGACAAGCGGGCGACCATCCCCTGTTAGCGCCGGCTCCCTAGCGCCATAGTCCGCCAAACGGAAAGAGTCTTGATGCACGCCTACCGTTCCCACAGCTGCGCCGCTTTGCGGCCCGATAATGTAGGGCAGACGGTCCGCCTGTCCGGCTGGGTTCACCGGAAGCGCGACCACGGTGGTGTGCTGTTCGTTGATCTTCGCGATCACTACGGCATCACCCAGATCGTATGCGACTCCGATTCCCCGGCGCTGGAGGTTCTCGACCACCTGCGCGTGGAAAGCGTCGTCACTATCGACGGTGAGGTAAAGGCGCGCACTGCGGAAACCGCCAATGCCAACCTGCCTACCGGCGGAATCGAGGTCTACGCTCGCGCTGTCGAAGTGCAGAGCAGGGCGGAAGAACTTCCGCTGCCCGTGGCTGGTGAGCAGGAATACCCTGAGGAAATTCGTCTCAAGTACCGCTTCATCGATCTGCGGCGCGAGACGATGCACCGCAATATCATGCTCCGCTCGCAGGTGATTTCCAGCCTGCGCCGGCGGATGCAGGATCAGGGCTTCATGGAATTCCAGACGCCGATTCTGGGTGCATCCAGCCCAGAAGGCGCGCGCGACTATCTGGTGCCGAGCCGCCTTCATCCGGGCCGCTTCTATGCGCTTCCGCAGGCGCCGCAGATGTTCAAGCAGCTGCTGATGGTGGCTGGCTTCGACCGTTATTTCCAGATCGCCCCATGTTTCCGCGACGAAGACCTGCGCGCTGACCGCAGCCCGGAATTCTACCAGCTCGACTTCGAAATGAGCTTCGTCACGCAAGACGACGTGTTCGAAGCGATCGAGCCGGTCCTGGCTGGCGTGTTCGAGGAATTTTCCGGCGGAAAGAGCGTGACCCCGTCGGGCACATTCCCGCGCATTCCTTACCGGGAAGCAATGCTGAAATACGGTTCCGACAAGCCGGACCTGCGCAACCCGCTGATCATAACGGATGTTTCCGGTCACTTCACCCAGTCGGGCTTCGGTTTGTTCGAGAAGATCGTCGGCTCTGGCGGCGTGGTCCGTGCAATTCCCGCACCCGCCACGCATGAAAAGAGCCGCAAGTTCTTCGATGACATGAATGAGTGGGCCCGGCGCGAAGGCTTTGCCGGGCTGGGCTATGTCACCCGCAAGGGGGGCGAGTTCGGTGGTCCGATCGCCAAGAATCACGGTCCGGAAAACATGAGCAAGCTCTATGAAGAGCTGGGTCTTGGGGAAAATGACGGCCTGTTCTTTGCCGCGGGCAAGGAAAAGGAAGCGGCCAAGCTGGCCGGTGCAGCCCGCACCCGCGTGGGTGAGGAACTGGGCCTGATTGAGCAGGACTGCTTCAAATTCTGCTGGATCGTCGATTTCCCGATGTTCGAGTACGACGAAGACCAGAAGAAGGTCGATTTCAGCCACAACCCCTTCTCCATGCCGCAAGGCGGGATGGAGGCGTTGGAAACGCAGGATCCGCTGGATATTCTCGCCTGGCAGTACGACATCGTCTGCAACGGTTACGAGCTGTCGAGTGGCGCCATCCGTAACCATCGTCCTGAGATCATGTACAAGGCGTTCGAAACCGCAGGTTATTCGCGCGAGGACGTCGATGCCAATTTCTCCGGCATGATCGAAGCGTTCAAGCTGGGGGCGCCGCCGCACGGTGGTTCTGCACCGGGCATTGATCGCATCGTCATGCTTCTCGCCGACGAACCCAATATTCGTGAGGTCATCGCGTTCCCGCTCAACCAGCGGGCGCAGGACCTGATGATGGGCGCACCGAGTGAAGTCAGCGCGCGCCAACAGCGCGATGTTCACATCCGCACTATCGAGCCACCCCGTACTGACAGCACGTCGAACTGACGTCCGGCACTTGCCAGCTACGGCGTCGTTCATTAGGGCGACAGCAATTCAACCCCGTTTTGAGAGGGCACATTCATGAGCGACACCGCCGATCGCGTGAAGAAGATCGTCGTTGAGCACCTCGGCGTCGAGGAAGACAAAGTCACGCCCGACGCGAGCTTCATCGACGACCTGGGCGCAGACAGCCTCGACATTGTCGAACTGGTCATGGCGTTTGAGGAAGAGTTCGGGGTGGAAATCCCGGACGATGCGGCGGAAAAGATCAATACGGTCGGTGACGCCAACAAGTACATCGAAGAGCACAAGGGCTAAAGCCCGCTTGCTTTTACCCGTTCGCCCTTCGTGGGCGCTTTGTAAAACGGGCTCAGACAGGCTCAGCCCGATAACGGGTTGGGCCTGTTTCTTTCCGGAGAGAGTGTATGCGTAGAGTGGTCGTAACAGGTCTAGGCCTCGTCACCCCCTTGGGCGCCGACGTCGAGACGGTCTGGGCGAACATTCTTGCTAGCAAGAGCGGGATCGGTCCGATCACTCGCTTCGATGCCAGCGACCAGAAGTGCCGTATCGCGGGTGAGGTAAAGCCCCCGGAACACGAATACGGCTTCGATCCGAACAAGCGAGTCGATCACAAGGTTCAGCGCCAGGTCGATCCGTTCATCGTTTTCGGCCTCGATGCAGCCGGTCAGGCGATCGAAGATGCTGGTCTTCTCGACATGGATGAAGACACGCGCCTGCGTGCTGGCGTTTCCATCGGTTCGGGGATCGGTGGTCTACCGGGTATCGAGAGCGAAAGCCTTCTTCTCGCTGAGAAGGGGCCGGGGCGTGTCAGCCCGCACTTCGTGCATGGCCGTCTCATCAACCTGATCTCCGGTCAGGTCAGCATCAAATACGGGCTGAAGGGCCCGAACCACGCGGTCGTGACCGCCTGTTCCACGGGCGCCCACTCGATCGGCGATGCCGCGCGCATGATTCGCGATGACGATGCCGACATCATGCTGGCGGGCGGCGCGGAAGCTACGATCTGTCCGATTGGTATCGCCGGGTTCGCCCAGGCGCGCGCACTCAACATGACCTACAACGACCGTCCCGAGCAGGCCAGCCGTCCCTATGACCGGGATCGCGATGGCTTCGTGATGGGTGAGGGCGCCGGTGTCGTCGTGCTTGAGGAATACGAGCACGCCAAGGCCCGCGGCGCCAAGATCTATGCCGAAGTGGTGGGTTATGGCCTGTCGGGCGACGCTTATCATGTCACTGCACCTGATCCCGAAATGGACGGTGCGTTCCGCTCGATGAGCGCGGCACTGAAGAAGGCGGGCATGACCCCGGCCGACATCGATTACATCAATGCCCACGGCACCTCGACCATGGCTGACACGATCGAACTCGGCGCTGTGAAGCGTCTGTTCGGACCGGCGATGGAGAATGTTTCGATGAGTTCGACCAAGTCGGCCATCGGGCACCTTCTGGGCGGCGCGGGTGCGGTCGAATCGATCTTCTGCATTCTCGCCATCCGCGATCAGATCGTTCCTCCGACGCTCAACCTGGATAACCCGGACGAGGGGACCGACGGCGCTGACCTGGTTCCGCACAAGGCAAAGAAGCGCACTGTGCGCGCCGCACTGAACAACAGCTTCGGTTTCGGCGGCACCAACGCCAGCCTGATCATGAAGGCGATCGACTGAGATGACCGGGCGCGGCTGCGTTCTCGCGGCCGCGGTCGGCCTGCTTGTCCTCCTGGCGGTTGCATTCGCGATCGGATGGGGCTGGTGGGGGGCGAGCGCGGTCGATGAAGATACCGCCTTCATAGTCCCTGCTGGCTCTTCGCTGACTTCGGTCGCACGCAAGCTGGAGGAGCAGGGGCTGGTCGGCTCGGCTGACGGTTTCCTGTTGCGAGCGAAGGTTCTTGGCAGCGGCGATCCGGTGAAGGCCGGCGAGTTCATGCTCCCCGCTGGCGCGAGCCCGGCAACGATTCTCGATACCTTGCAACATGGCGACGCCATCCGCCGTTTCGTCAGGGTGCCTGAGGGGTTGCCCTCGATCATGGTGTGGGAACGTCTGATGGCCGAACCACTGCTGACCGGCGATGTGGCCGTGCCGGCCGAAGGCTCCGTCCTTCCCGAAAGCTACGACTTCGAACGCGGCGAAACCCGTGCGGCCGTCCTCGCGCGTATGCAGAAGGCCATGTCTGACACCGTTGCCGAGCTATGGCCCCGGCGTGCGCCGGACACGGTGGCGAAGACCCCTGCCGAGGCGGTGACCCTGGCTTCCATCGTGGAAAAGGAAACCGGCGTTGCCAGCGAGCGGCGCATGGTGGCCGGGCTTTATTCCAATCGCGTGCGGCAGGGAATGATGCTGCAGGCTGACCCTACGATCATCTATCCGATCACAAAGGGCAAACCCTTGGGACGGCGCATCCGCCAGTCCGAGATTCGGGCAGTGAACGACTACAACACATATTCGATGGTAGGTCTGCCGCGCGGACCGATCACGAATCCCGGTCGCGCGTCCATCGAAGCGGTGCTCAACCCGGAAAAAACCGATGCTCTTTTCATGGTCGCAGACGGCAAAGGTGGCCACGTTTTCGCCGCCACATTGGCCGAACATAACGCCAATGTGGCCCGTTGGTTCGCGATCAGGCGCGAACGTGGTGAAATGTAAGTCGGATGGCTGTTGACCGCACGGCAGACCGCCCCTAAATGCGCCGCCTTGCCAGCGTGTTTCGGCCCGCTGGATGCCCTTGGGGCGGAGTAGCTCAGCCGGTTAGAGCAGCGGAATCATAATCCGCGTGTCGGGGGTTCGAGTCCCTCCTCCGCTACCAACTTCATCCTGACATTGACGCGTGGTGATGGACTGCCACCGGGCAGCTCCGAACATTGTGTTGCTACCCTGGCCGCGCCGCCATAAAGCTGCGGCTTCGGCGAAAACAACGCGAAACGGCCACCTTGATCCTCTCTCCATTCGAATGGACCATCGCCAAGCGCTACATGCTTCCCGGGCGCGGCGAGGCGGTGATTGCGCTCGTCGCGTCGATCAGCATCGGCGTTGTCATGCTTTCAGTGGCCATGCTGGTCATCGTGATGAGCGTGATGAATGGCTTTCGTGCAGAGCTTCTCGACAAGATCGTGGGCCTCAATGGCCACGCGATCATCCAGGGCTACGGCAACCGGCTCGACAATTGGGAAGCTATTCTTGACGACGTCCGCAAGACGCCGGGCGTGGTGGACGCTTCTCCGCTGATCGATCAGCCCCTTCTCGGCACCTTCAACGGGCGTGTTGAGGCCGTTGTGATCCGCGGCAACACCCAGGAAGATATCCAGAAACTCGCTCCGAACGTCCTCGCGGGGAACCTGGCCGCGTTACAGCCTGAGGAGATGAACGTCGCCATCGGCTCTCGCCTGGCGGCTAATCTCGGTGCACGGCTGGGCGATACGATAACGATCATCAATCCGCAGGGCCGATCCACTCCCTTTGGCACCATGCCGCGTCAGGTGGGCTATACCATCGCGGCTATTTTTGAGGTTGGCGTCTACGATTACGACGAAGCCTTCGTGGTCATGCCGATCCCTGTCGCGCAGACACTGTTGCTGGCGGGCGATTCGATCTGGATGATCGAGGTGACGACCAACGATGCCGACAAAGTCGGTCAAATACTCGCGCCGTTGGCCGACAAGTTGCAAGGCCAAGCCACGTTGACGGACTGGAAGACGATCAATTCCACCCTGTTCGAAGCGTTGCAGGTTGAACGGGTGGCGATGTTCTTCGCCCTGTCGATCATCGTTTTGGTGGCTGCCTTCAACATCCTGTCGTCGCTGGTCATGCTGGTGAGGTCGAAAACGCGCGACATTGCGATCCTGCGGACAATGGGCGCCACGCGGAAGAGCTTGCTCAAGATATTCGTGACCACGGGTTCGGTCATTGGCGCGATTGGTACCCTCGCTGGGCTGGCGCTCGGTTTCACGGTGCTGCAGTTCCGTCAGCCGATCGTGCGCGGCATAGAATTGATTACCGGCCAAAATCTATGGGACCCTCAGATCCGCTTTCTGACAGAGCTGCCCGCGAAGACCAATCCGTTCGAGATTTTGCTGATCTGTGGGATGGCTATGGGACTCAGTTTCCTGGCCACGCTCTACCCGGCGTACCGGGCCGCCGGCACCGATCCCGTACAGGTGCTGCGCTATGAGTAATCCTATCGTCCGCCTGACCGGCCTTACCCGCTCGTTCGAGCAGGGTGGGGAGCGCATTGACGTGCTGCGCGGCGTGAACCTGACCATCGAGCCAGGTGAGATCGTGGCGTTGCTCGGTCCCTCAGGCACGGGAAAGTCGACGCTGCTACAGGCGGTGGGTCTGCTGGAGGGCGGCTTTGGCGGCCGGATCGAGATCGTGGGGACGGATGCTACCGATTTGCCTTCCGGTGATCGCACTGCGTTGCGCCGCAACCATCTGGGCTTCGTGTACCAATTCCACCACCTGCTGGCGGACTTCGCCGCTGACGAGAATGTGATGCTGCCGCAGCTAGTGGCGGGATCTCCGCGCGCAGAAGCGCAGCAGCGGGCCCGTGAACTGCTCAGTTCGCTGGGGCTCGAACACCGGCTCACGCATCGTCCCAGCCAGCTTTCCGGCGGTGAGCAACAGCGTGTCGCGGTGGCCCGTGCGCTCGCCAATCGGCCCAAGCTGGTGCTGGCAGACGAGCCAACCGGCAATCTGGACGAAGTTACCTCGGACAAGGTTCTCGCGCAGTTTCTTGAGCTTGTACGCGGGCACGGGAGCGCAGCGCTGGTCGCCACGCATAACGAGCGACTGGCTGCACGGATGGACCGGGTCGTCCGTCTCCATGAAGGCGTATTGGACTGACGTGCGCTGCTGCCCGGAACTGGGCAAAATCACCGGCTGAGCCTTCCGCTTTCCGACATTACGACTAACTTGCCGTCATGGCTTTCGCTCCCTTTGTCCCGCTTCGTGTTTTGTCGAGTTATTCGATGCTCGAAGGGGCGATCGATCCGAAGGCCATTGCCAAGCTGGCCAAGGAACGCGGCTTTCCGGCCATCGCGATGTGCGACCGCAACGGACTCTACGGCGCGCCCGCTTTTGCCGCCGCGTGTCGGTCTGAGGGTGTGCAGCCCATCGTCGGCGTGCTGCTCGGCGTTTCGCGCGGGGATGAGGGGCCGATCGATTTTCTTCCGGTGTTCGCTCAGGATGAGAATGGTTGGAACAACCTGTGCGATCTCGTCAGCAGGGCGCACCTCAATCGCCCGTTGGAGCTGGAGCCGCACGTTACACTGGCGGATATCGACGGTCGCACGGAAGGGTTGATTGCGCTGACCGGTGGTGGGGAGGGGGCAGCAGCCCGCTTGCTTGCCGACAATCGGCCAGAGCGCGCCCGGGCCATGCTCGAACGGCTCTCCGGGCTGTTCCCGGGGCGGCTCTATATCGAAATTACGCGTCGCGGCGATCCTGTCGAAGAAGCGGCTGAGGATGATCTTGTCGAGCTCGCATACGCGCTCGATCTGCCACTGGTCGCCACCAATCCGGCCAGCTTTGGCGAACCACACATGCATGCCGCGCATGACGCGATGCTGTGCATTGCCAACTCGACCCACGTCGACAGCGCAGATCGCCCGCGGTCGAGTGCGGAGGCGTTCGTCAAGTCTGCGGCCATCATGGAGGAGCTGTTCGCCGATCTGCCAGAGGCGACCGCAAACACCCTTGTCGTGGCCCAGCGGTGCGCTTTCGCGCCGCCGAAGCGCAAGCCGATCCTTCCCAGCCTTGCCGGCGATCTGGAGGGCGAGGCGCGGATGCTGGCGGAAGATGCGCGGGCGGGTCTTGCCGCGCGCCTATCGCGATACGAGGAACTGACCGACGAAGACCGCCGCATTTATGAGGAACGGCTGGAGTTCGAGATCGGCATCATCGCCGGAATGGGCTTCCCCGGTTACTTCCTGATCGTCGCCGATTTCATCAAATGGGCCAAGGCTCAGGGCATCCCCGTCGGGCCCGGTCGTGGATCGGGCGCGGGTTCGCTCGTGGCATGGTCGCTGACGATTACTGACCTCGATCCGATCAAACTGGGTCTGCTTTTCGAACGCTTCCTCAATCCTGAGCGCGTTTCGATGCCAGACTTCGACATCGACTTCTGTGAAACGAGGCGCGGTGAGGTGATCCGCTATGTCCAGGACCGCTATGGGCAGGACAAGGTCGCGCAGATCATCACGTTCGGTAAGCTCAAGGCGCGGGCCGTGCTTCGCGATACCGGGCGTATCCTGCAGATGAGCTACGGCCAGGTCGACCGTTTGTGCAAGATGGTTCCGAACCATCCCACTGACCCCTGGACACTGCCGCGCGCGCTGAACGGTGCTGCGGATTTCCGGCGCGAATACGATAACGACAATGAAGTGAAGCGCCTGGTCGATCTCGCCATGCAGCTTGAAGGCTTTCCGCGTAACTCCTCGACCCACGCGGCAGGCGTGGTGATCGGCGATCGACCGCTGAGCGAACTCGTGCCGCTCTATCGCGACCCCCGGTCTGACATGCCGGTGACGCAGTTCGACATGAAGTTTGTCGAAGATGCGGGGCTGGTGAAGTTCGACTTTCTCGGTCTCAAGACATTGTCGGTCTTACGAAAAGCGGTGGATTTGCTGGCCGGGCGGGGGATCACCGTCGATCTGGACGCGCTGCCGTGGGACGATGCCCAGGTTTATAACCTGCTCAAGCGTGGTGATACGGTGGGCGTGTTCCAGCTGGAATCGGAAGGAATGCGCCGCACCCTTTCGGCGGTAAAACCGACCAACTTCGGCGACATCATCGCGCTGGTTTCGCTCTATCGACCCGGTCCGATGGACAACATCCCGCTGTTCGGTAAACGCAAGAACGGCGAGGCGGAAATCGAATATCCGCACCCGAAGCTCGAAAGCATCCTCTCCGAAACTTACGGCATCTTCGTCTATCAGGAACAGGTGATGCAGGCGGCGCAGATACTCGCCGGCTATTCTCTGGGCGACGCGGACCTTCTTCGCCGGGCAATGGGTAAGAAGATCCAGGCCGAAATGGACGCCCAGCGCGCCCGTTTCGTGGAAGGCTGTGCCGAGGTCAGTGGTATTGCGGCGAAGCAGGCGAACGAACTGTTCGACTTGATCGACAAATTCGCAGGGTACGGTTTCAACAAGAGCCACGCTGCCGCTTACGCCTTGCTGAGCTACCAGACGGCCTGGCTCAAGACGCATTACCGCGAGGAATTCTACGCCGCGTCGATGTGCTTCGACATGCACCAGTCGGAAAAGCTGGCAGTGTTCGTGGACGACCTGCGCCGTAACGGTGTTGCGCTTCTGGGGCCGGACATGAACCGGTCGGAAGCTGAATTTTCGGTAGAGCAGACCGAGAGTGGGCACGCCGTCCGCTATGGCTTGGCCGGCATCAAAGGCGTGGGCGAGAAGGCCATGGACCAGGTCGCTGCCGAACGTCAGGCCAATGGCGATTTCGAAACGCTGGAGGACTTGTTCCGCCGGATGCCGCCGGGCGCCATGAACCGCAAGCAGCTGGAAGGGCTTGCTTCAGCGGGCGCCTTTGACACCCTTGAGCCCAATAGAGCCCGCGTTCTGGGTAACGTAGACATCCTTCTGGCCGTCAGTGACGCCGCTGTGCGCGAACGAGAAAGCGGTCAGGCCGCACTTTTCGGCGGAGAGGACCACGCCGCACCGGCTTTGCGCCTCGCGGATGTGCAGCCATGGACCCGCGCCGAACAGATGGCGGCGGAGCGGGAAGTGTTCGGCTTCTACTTCACCGCCCATCCGGTGGAACAATACCGCGCGATTGCCTCTGCCAACGGCGCGCGCAGCTATGCGAGCCTGATGGAATCCGGCGTGTCGGGCGGTCGCCAACCTGCAGTTCTGGCAGCGCTGGTGGAAAGCGTCAGCAAGGGGCGGACGCGGAAGGGCGGCGAGTTTATTCGAGCCGATTTCTCCGACAGTTCGGGCCAGTTCAGCGCTGCTTGTTTTGAGGAAGCGCTGGTGGACAACTTCCAGCGCTGGGCCGCTGACGGCGTATGTGTCCTTCTTAATGTCGAGTTGGATTCCCCGAGCCCGGAAGAGCCACCGCGCGTGACCGTCCGCGGCGCAAGGCCGCTGGCCGAAGTGCAAAATGCTGCGCGAATGGTCTTGAAGGCGGAGGTGTCTACTGTCGACGCACTGCAAGAGCTGAGATTGGCCTTGCACCCGGGTGAGCCCGGGCGTGGTGAGGTAATCGTACGGCTCAAGATCGATGAGGGTGCCGGGCCGGAACTGCGGCTGGGGCGCGACTTCGAATTGGGCGGTGAATTGGCAGAGAAGTTGGCAGAGGTCGAGGGCCTCGCAAACGTCTCACTGGCGCCGCAACGCCGGGCATCGCGTCTTCGCCTCGTGGCGTGACGGCTGAACAAGGGGAGCAAACACGGATGATCTCACTTCTCAAGGCCATCGTGCTCGGAGCTGTTCTGGCATTCGTCGTGGCGCTGTTTATCGGCTCAGGTGGGTCGAGTGGAGGGCTGCTTCAGGTCCACTCGGTGGCAATCGAGGGGCACCAATTCTTCTGGTCCTGGCCGCTCTTCGGTCTGGGCACAGCGCTATCGTTCGGATTGTTCTTGCTGATGGAGTGATTGGGTCCCGCGCTGTCCGCACGGCGGGCTAGCCGCAAACCGCATAGAAAAAGGGCCGGGAGATTTCTCTCCCGGCCCTTTTCTTATTAGGCTTGAAGCCGTGCTTCGAGATTACCTGCCCGAACCCGGGCCGTAGGTGATTTCGACGCGGCGGTTCTGCAACTCGCGCACACCGTCAGCGGTGGGAACGCGCGGCTGGCTTTCACCAAACGCTTCGCTGCTGATCCGGGCTGCGGGGATGCCGCGACCGGTCAGGTAGGTCTGAACCGAAGCGTTACGACGCTGCGAGAGGCCCACGTTGTACTGGGTCGAACCCGAACGGTCGGCGTGA